>Ga0208630_100004_pt1 | contig 693355 bp, 677 predicted proteins | sample LakWasMet32_HOW6_2_FD_183874 | JGI IMG/M metagenome (GOLD analysis project Ga0208630, IMG submission 183874) | Freshwater sediment methanotrophic microbial communities from Lake Washington under simulated oxygen tension - Sediment Metagenome... | ecosystem: Environmental > Aquatic > Freshwater... | reverse complement strand
TTCGAAATAGCTCTAAATATTTTCCGAAGAAAATTATTTGAATTTAATCACAATATCTTTCGATACCGTCTGCCAAAACCCGAAGGTTTGTGATCTTACGGCAGACTAGGCAATTAGCCATTGATACCTTCTCATCTCATCTTGAAACCCGAAGGTCTCAAAACTTTTATAATATATTCGAATTTCAAAGAGCGAACTTCACTGTCTGAGTATGAACTCAGCCTTAAAACTACTTGATTCGTCGTGAAGTGTTTTGGGATAATAAGTATCCACTGTAACTTCGTCAAGGGATTTAAGATTATTATTTAAAAAATATTTTTTCTTAAATCCCCAGACTAAATAACGTCTTTTTAAGACCTTAGTAAGAATCCTGCTTTATCAAGAGCTTGAACGATTTTGTGCTCTAAGTCTTTGATGGTTTCCGCAGACAAAGTTTTCTCAGAATCTTCGAAAACTGTACGAATTGAGACGGCTTTTTGAGTCTCATTCATGATGAAAACATCAACAATCGCTTTCGATTTGATTTCTTTTTGCTTCAAAGAGTTCAAAGCAGCAATAACACCCGCAGCGGGAGCATCTTTACTCATCACGACTGTGAAATCGCACGACGAAGATGGAAATTTTGATATTGGTGAATACTTCGTTTTATCTTTCACTTCTCTTGCTTCGATATCAGTCAAATCAATCACGGCCAGAGAGAGAAATCCCTTCATTTTGAAATTCTTCAGTACCAGTGGATGCACTGTCGTGAGAGCTCCACAGTATTTACCCATGACCTGAACGTTTAAGTATTCATCAGGATGAACGCCAACCCACTGGGGAGGAACAACAGGGTTCGAAAATTTTTCGTTCTTAGGCCCGAGATTCACAGACACATTAAGAGCAGAAAAAAGTTTTTCCATCGTATTCACGAGTTCAAGAAAGCGTGTCTGATCTTTAGAGTACAAACCAATCACGAGCTGGCTTCTTTCTTTTTCATAATCAAGATAACTTCGACCTAATTCGAAGAATGAAAAAGCATCATAGTGTTTCTGATTCTGGGAGACCATCTCTAAGACCGAAGGAATAATTGAAGGTCTCATTCTGTCCTGCTCAACAGATAGAGAGTTCACCAGGACCAGATGCTCATTCGTGACAGGCCACATGGCCTTAGTCAGTAGGTCGGCACCGGTCAAAGGATAAGTCATGATCTGAAGGGATTTCCCCTGGAGAACCATGAAGTCCTGAATCTTTCGGTGGAACTGTTTAACGGTTGAAAGACGAACTGGTTTCACGGCAAGCATTGGTGAAACCGGTGTGATATTATCGTAGCCAATCATTCTCCCAATTTCTTCAATCAAGTCCGCTTTGCAACTAATGTCTTTTGTTGTTCTGTAAGTTGGAACAGTAACTTCAAAAACAGCATTTTTATCATTCACCTTAAAATCAAGACGGCTAAAAATATCGATAATTTGCTCTTTAGGAATTTCCATTCCTAGTGAACTCACAATTTCTTTATGAGAAATATTAAGAGTGACGGCTCTAGAGAGTTTATCCTCCCGAACAAATTTGACCGGGCCACCAACACATGTGGCTCCTGGACAAAGCTCTGAAATAAGTTCAACAATTCTCAAAAGTGTCCGGTAACAAAGGTTACTATCAAGTGTTTTTTCGTAGCGCTGAGAGGAATCAGTTCTTAGACCCAAACGTACCGAAGTTTTTCTCACTTCATGAGCTTCCCAGTTGGCAACTTCTAAGAAAAGTTTCGTTGAATCAGGTGTCACACCACTTTCAAGTCCCCCCATCAGTCCGGCAAGAACCAAAGGTTTTTGAGTATCAAAAATAACCGTATCCGAAGCATTCAAGTCACGCATCTGGAGGTCGAGTGTTTGAAACTTAAGGTCTTTTTCTGCATGACGGACGCTGATCTTCTCGCCCGCAATTTTAGTCCGATCAAAAATATGATTGGGAATTCCAAGTTCAATCATGACGTAGTTACTAATATCCACAATCAAATTGATAGGACGAAGGCCCACAGATTCAAGACGATTTTTTATTAGAGCGGGAGTTTCTCCCATTTTAGGAATATCTAAAGAAAGACCATAATAGGCCAAACATGATGAGTCTTGAGAAATATCAAGCGTGACAGGTGCCAAGGCCTTATTAAAGTTGCCCTCAATTTTCTTTTCCCAATCCTGGTTAAAACGATTTTTGAGCGGTTTTTTATGATTGGCCGCAAACTCCCGCGCCAGACCCAAGTAGCCCCACAAATCAGGTCTATGAGTCAGGGATTTATTATCCACATCAAAAATAATGTCGGATTCAAGTTTTAAGTATTCTGGAAGCGGGGTTCCCGGTTTGACGTCGGAGCCTAGCTCCATCAAACCGCCCTTGCCTTCACCTAGCCCAAGCTCCGTTTCTGAGCACAGCATGCCGTCAGATAAGATCCCTCTGATCTTCTTAGGTTCAAGGGTCATTCCGTTAGGCAGGGTCGTTCCAATCGCAGCATATGGAACCTTGAGGCCCACACGCACGTTTGGAGCGCCACAGACAACCTCTTTCAGGTTGCCGCCGCCGTAATCAAAGGTCACAAGGTTTAACTTATCGGCTTCTGGGTGAGGTTTAAGAGATTTTATCTCAACACACAAAATAGATTTGAGGCTATCCCCTTTGACGATCACGTCTTCGACTTCGGCCGTGGCCAGAGTGAAAAGTGAGCCCAACTCCTTAGGGGAGAGCTCAGGAAGGTCAACGAAGTCTTTAATCCAGTTCAAAGAAATAAGCATATGGTGTCCTAAAAAGTTTTAAATTGAGAATTGAAACGTAAATCTCCAGAATGAAGATGACGGATATCATCGATACCGTATCTCATCATCACCAGACGATCGAGGCCCAGACCAAAAGCAAATCCGTTATTCTTTTCCGGGTCAATGCCGCCGGCCTTAAGAACGTTTGGATGAACCATTCCGCAAGGAAGGAGTTCCACCCATCCAACGTGTTTACAAACCGAACAGCCTTTTCCGCCACAAATAAGACATTTAATATCCAGCTCGAAGCCAGGTTCTACAAAAGGAAAAAATCCCGGACGCAAACGGACTTCCACTTCTTTTTTAAAGATTTCAGTCAAAAGCGTTTTCATAAAATAAATCAAGTTACCAACAGAAACATTTTCCCCCACCATCATTCCTTCCAGTTGATGGAAAACCATTTCGTGAGAGGCATCAGTTCGCTCACAACGAAAGACTTTACCCGGGCCGACGAAACGAAACGGCGGCTTGCGCTCTTTCATTCCTCGCACCTGAATGGTAGACGTATGAGTTCTGAGTAAGTGTTTTTTATCGGCAAACCAGAACGTGTCCTGCATATCTCGCGCAGGGTGAGTGGCCGGAATATTCAGGGCCTCAAAGTTATGGAATTCATCTTCAATGTGCGGTCCATCCAGAACTTCAAACCCCATGGAAATGAAAATGTCTTCAATCTCCTGCTGAATGATAGTCACGGGGTGGAGACCTGCTGCCTGCAGTCCCTTATCAAGAACAGTGTCAGTTAATGAAAAATCCACTTTGTTTTTTAAAAGAGACTGATTGATCTCTTCAGTTTCAAGTTCCACCATTTTGGCAGAAACCAAGGCCTCAATGGTATTCTTGAGTTCATTGGCCTTAGAACCGAGAGTTCTTTTTTCTTCAGGGGTGGCATCCTTGATGTTTTTCATCACATCTGCCAGCGGTCCTTGTTTTCCAATGTATTTAGACTTCAAATTCAAAAGATCTGCGATCTTTTGAATAGAATTCAGTTCTGTTTTAAAATTATCGAGAAGACTCTCGAGTACTTGCATGGGATTCCTTTTGGTTATACGCCGAAAAGGGTATCAGGGGCCTTATCAATTGAAAAGATTGAGGTTTAAGTAGTTGTGATTTTGCTGCTCATCAGCAAGAAAGAGCGGCACCAACTCAGGAATTCGATTTTCTCCTGATCTTTAAAATCAGGATAAGTCCAAGGCAGGGCTTGAAACTGAGCTTCCTGGCATTGATAAGTCAGGTCGCCGTAAATACTCTGGCCCAAAAAAATTCGGTGGGAATAATTCTTAGTCGTCGCCAGGATGAAATTTTCCGCACTCAAAAACCCTACGTCCACGTTGACCATCCGTTTTGAATCCTGGGCCCACTCTGCCTCCCACTCCAAACTTAGAAGCTTGGTGCTGAGTAAGAATTCCCGGGGAAAAGTACTTGAGGAGACAAAGAAGATTCTCTTCAGTAGGTTTTCCTCACCCATTTCTTTGGAATAATAAGCGGCCAGGGGGTTAAATTTGGGGGTAAAAGAAATCTGTTTGCCGTAGAGGCTCTCTACTTTTCCTAACAAATAATCCTGCGTGAAAAGATCAGAGCGGTAAAGAAGCCCAAAAAATAGCAGCCCTTGTGAGGGCTTTTCAAGTTTGAGCATTATTTAATAAGTTTGCGCAAGTTCTGAAAGTACTCGCTCAGTTCTTCTTTTGAACAAAGTGCAGTTCCTCGTTTTTTAACCACAACTCCAGCAGCACAGTTACCAACCCAGGCAGCCTCTTCGAGAGTTGCACCACTAAGAAGTGAAGCAGTAATCGCCGCAATCACTGTATCCCCGGCGCCGGAAACATCGAAGACTTCACTGGCAGCAGTTGGAATAATTTGAAGCTTACCATCGCCTTTAGTATCGAGCATCGCCATCCCGTCTGGGCCAAGCGTGATCACGACTTTTTCGAACTGAAGTTTATCTACAAGAATTTTAGCGATAGTCTCAAGGTTTCTTTCTTTAAAATACCCCAGGGCCTCAACAATTATGTGGGATTCAAGTCTGTTCGGCTTAAAGAGAGTTGCTCCTCTGTACCACGATGGAGGGCTCGACCGAGACGGATCCACGGCGATCATGAGATTCTTTTCTTTATACATAGAAATGATTCGCTGACAAAGGTCTTCACTAAAAAGCCCCTTGCCGTAATCTTCAATGATGACACCAGAGTGAGTCTGGGAAAATTCCTGAATTCGGGCCGTCACACGCTTTAGTGTTTCCTCGTCTACCTGATCTTTAGTTTCATAATCAACGCGGCAAATTTGCTGGGTCGATGTGGTGACTCTTTCTTTAAATGTCGTCATGCGGTTTTTATCACGCACGAGTCCCCAAGTATTAAGTCCCCTCTCTTCCAAAAGGTCTTCTACTAAACCAGCACGAGAGTCCTCACCAATCACTCCGCAAAGGGTTGAGGCGACCATTAGGCTCTTTAAGTTATCGCTGACGTTGGCAGCAAGCCCCAGCTTGTTCCACTCTTTACTCACTTCAAGTACAGGAACCGGAGCTTCCGGAGAAATTCTTCTAACCTCTCCATAAGTATACTTATCAATTCCAAGATCCCCCACCACAAGAATTGGGCTCAGTTTCGAAAATGAGTCAATAATTGATTGGAATTTATCCTGAGTCAGAATCATAAACTACCTTTTCGTTCGTTCCATAAATTAACAATAAATTTAACCATCTCCGGAATGGTTTTTCCGGTGGAATCCAGCTCGAGACCATCGGCAGCCCTTTTAAGAGGAGCGATTTCCCTGGTCATGTCTTCGTGATCTCTTTCTTTAATATCTTTCAAAATACTATCAAAATCATGCTCCGTCTGACCGCGGGCCTTTAGTTCTTCGAATCGTCTCAGGGCGCGCTCTTCTGCTGAAGCAGTTAAAAACACCTTCACCACTGCGTTGGGAAAAATAACTGTACCAATATCACGACCATCCAAAATCGCCGGGCGGTCCTCCACAATGCTTCTTTGCCAGTGGGCAAGGAAATCACGGATCACTTTATGCTTTGAAATTTGTGAAGCAAGTCGGGAGACGTGGTGCTCTCGAATGACATCTGTCAGATTGAGATTATCCAACTGAACCAAGACACCAGGCTGAGGCGCAAATTGAAACCGGTGGTGATGAAAAAAGTCCTGGATTTTTTGCTCATCAGCTGGATCAAGCTTATTTTTTGTAAATTCAATACCTGTGTGTTGGAGGGCATAGGCCACGGCCCGAAACATGGCGCCGGTGTCGATGTAAATTAAATTGAGTTCTTGGGCAACCAGCTTTGCGACAGTTGACTTGCCGCTCCCCGATGGTCCATCTAAAGCAATAACTTGGTCTTTTTTCATACGATCAGATGATAGAGACTCTCGGCTAGTTCGGCAATCAGAACTCTTTTAAAAAGCTAAATTCGGAACTCAAAGCAAGGCGGTTAAAGAGCTCAGGGTGACAGGCCTTGAGCAGGACTGGGTTAATCATTGAATAAAGTTCTCTGGATGGCTCCGTGAGGTGAACCCCACTCGACCATGTTGGGTAAGAGCCCGGCGCCATCGCCATGGCCTGATCTTCCATCATGAGTGAAAAGGCCAGGAGCTCCTTAATGGTGGATCCCTTCATTTCATCTTTCATATGCTGGAATAATAATTTTTCGCGTTCAGGATCAAAGTGCGAATACCTGCCGGAGGTATTTTTTAATTCCTGAATTTTCAGACTGAGAGATCTTCTTTCTGAAAGCATCAAAAAGAACTCTGAGTTTAATTGAAGTATCGCTTCTCTATACTGAGCGAGATTAGATTCTCGGGATGAAGGTGACATTGGTAGTTTGGCTCAGTGTTTTAGTAATGTGGTAGTAGTTCTTTAAAACTTTATTTAAGTAGTGATTGTTTTCCCCAACAGGAAGGTTGTTTTTCAACTGACCTTTGGTCCAATAGGGCCCCATATTATAAGCAACGGTAGCGTAATAGTGGTTTTCGTTGAACGCCACCAGTAAGTTCTTTAAATAAAAAATACCGACTTCAAGGTTTCTGAGTTTACCCACCAACTTGGAGTAACCCATTTCGTTGAAGGCATGGCCGTACTGATAACGGAGATATTCCTCGCCCCGATCCGACTCAATCTTAATGTTATTGGTCCTCATATAAGAGAGGGTTTCCATGTAGGTTGCGGGCATCAATTGCATTAAGCCACGGGCACCTTTTTTAGAAGTGACCTCCTGCTTGAAATGACTCTCGGTCCACATCACGGAAAGAACCCAAAACGGATCTAACTGATGTTTTTCACAAAGAATAAGAACCGGTCGAATGACTCGTTTTACTTTTTTCTGAATTTTGGGCGGAAACAGGCCAACAATCTGAGCTTCGGCTTCATCGTAGCTGTTATTAGCGAAAAAACTTATGTCCCCGATAAAAAAGCCCAGTGAGTCACTTTTGAAACGGTAAGTCTTTTGACGCTTGAATCCAAAATTAAAGGTCTGAGGATAAAGGGCATGCAGAGCGAATGAACCAAAAAGCACGAGTGAAAACAGAGGAATTTTGTAAGTGGAGAAGAAAGAGCTGAAGAAAGATTTCTTCGACTTTTCCTCCGCCGAGATTTCAAGTGCATTTACTGCACTAGTCTCTCCGGTCGTTTGTTCCATACTCCCTCTCTTGTATCTTGCTCGGTCTTAAAAAGCAAATTACCTTGACCAAGCTAAGCTAAACCATTGAAGATAAATACCTACATAACGTACCACGTTCAGTCCTCTCACCAAATTTCGAGGTTTTATGTCTGAAAACAAATTACACTTAGAGAAGTCCCTTTACCTTAAGCAACATGCTGAAAATCCGATCCATTGGTATGCCTACGGTGACGAACCCCTTAGAAAAGCTAAAGAACTAAACAAGCTCATATTCTTGTCAATTGGGTACTCTTCTTGTCACTGGTGCCATGTCATGGCCCACGAGTCCTTCGAAGATACAACCACTGCGAATTTCCTTAATGAGCACTTCATTTCAATCAAAGTGGACCGCGAAGAATATCCTGATCTCGATAACTACTACCAAAACGTCTGCTCTCTCATGACAGGTCGAGGTGGCTGGCCTCTCACCATATTTCTCACTCCTGCTGGAAAACCATTTATTGCAGGGACCTATTTTCCTAAAGTGGGTAAACAAGGCATGCCTAGTTTCATGGATATGCTCAAACACATAAACCAACTCCATACTTCTGGAGACAAAACCATATACGAAAATGCTGACAAAATTGTGGAAGAACTTAAAAAACCACAAACTGTGGAAAAGAAAGTTGAATATAAGGGTCACTTCCCTGCTCCTTCGGCGATTATGAATGCACTTTCAAATTATGCTGATGCGACTAATGGTGGTTACGGAAAAGCACCCAAGTTCCCTCACTTTCCATTCTATGAATGGACCTGTGAGCAAATCCTTGAAGGAATGATACCTAAGGAACAAGGCCAACACGTGGTGGAGACGCTGGAGAAAATGCTGATGGGTGGCCTCTATGATCACGCCAAGGGCGGAATTCACAGATACTCCGTAGATGATAAGTTCATCGTGCCACATTTCGAAAAAATGCTTTACGATCAGGCCGGTCTTCTAAAAGTTCTCTCAAAGCTTTCTCAATTCTACCCCACCCCTATTGTTTTTGACGGCATACTTCAGACACTCGACTATCTCCAGACAGAGATGGTTTCTGATGAAGGATATTTTTTCAGTGCCCAGGACGCAGATTCTGAGGGTCAGGAGGGTCTTTATTTTACTTTCACTAAAGAAGAATTTGAAGAAAGCTTTCAGGATGCTCCAGCAGAGCAACAGGCCAAGCTTGATCAATACCTCAAATATTTTAATATCACCCAAGAAGGAAATTTTGATCACCATCTAAATGTTCTTTCCTTAAATCCTGCCTTTAAAGGTGAATATTATACCCAAGATGGATGGCAGGAAATTCGGGATATCAGAAGACGCCTTCTGGAGCAGCGTAAGATGAGAGTTCCTCCTGCAACTGACAGAAAAGGAATTGCTGGCTGGAACTACATGCTGCTTTCTGCCCTTGCTGATGTGGTTCAGTATTGTCCAGTTGATGTGATTCAAGGTCAGGCATTAACTCTCATTCAGCAAACAGTTGAAGGGTGCTTAAAACAATTCATTGTTGTGGATAAAGCAACTGGGAAGCACATCATTCGCCATGCCAACACGCTTGAGTCCCAAGCCCTTTACCTTGAAGACTATGTGAGTTTCTCTGACGCTCAAATAAGATTGTATGAAATTTCAGGTAACGAGACATTTAAAAAGAACGCTCTTGAGACAGTCGATTTCATTTTAGGAAATTTCTTAAAAGGCGGACAGCTTTACCTGACATCGATTACCGCTGCCACTCCTGGATTTGATAATCTTGTGGCGCCTACCTTTGATCAGTCTTATCGTTCATCCGTGATGACACTTGTTCATCTTTTACATCGCTTGAGTGTGATCGATGCCAAGTACTCGCTGGAAGAAATATTCGGTGACCATTATTCAGAATTTGCTCAGTTCTCTCTGACGAACCCACTGGGGCACGGAGAAGGCCTAAGGGCCTTAACTTACCCTAAAGATATTTTCCGCAGAGTTGAGGTCCCTCACGCCTGGCTTGAGAAGGCAGAATTTCTTGAGATGAGAAACCATTTCTTTTCACGCTTTGTGATCACTTACCAGAATACTGATACTGAGAGCTATCAAATCTGCACCAAGAATTCATGCGAAGTTAATGACAAAGGTTTGTCTAAATTCAGAGAACTTTTCAAAATGCAGGAACCAAGCGATGGCTAAAAAACTTAAGATTCTAGATCTCACTCATCGTCTGCCAGGACCTCTTGCTGGAAAAATCCTGTGTGACCTTGGTTATGAAGTTTTCAAAATTGAAGACGAGAAACATAAAGACCCTTTTTTAGCAGGATCTTTTTCAGATTTTGACGATAGTTTTGAAGATTGGTACCGGGAACTCAATCAGGACAAAAAAATCCTAAGATTTGATTTTAAATCCCCTGACATTAAGTCGATCATCGCCGGGCATTTAAAAGATGCTGACGGCGTGTTGTTATCTCTGTCTTCAAAACTAAAAGATTCTCTGGGTCTGGATGACGCCACTCTGGCTTCCCTAAATCACCCGATTGCCATCGTAGAACTCGAGGCCTCCAAGGATCATAAAAAGGCCATGCATGATTTAAATGCCCTGGCCCTCAGCGGATTTTTGTCACTCCATGTGGCCCATGTGAATGACCAGATTGTTGACCCCCCATTTTTTCCCGTGGCCGGGATCGCTTTTGGCCAACAAGTTGCGACACAACTTCTCTCCAATCTGCTCACCGCCAGAGAAGAAAACCGAGTTGTTAAATCAATTAGTTATCTTTTTGAGACAGCGGAAACAATTTTGACCCCCTTCTGGTCTAAAGAACTTCAAGCGCAAAAGCGAACAAAATTTCTGCATAATGGCGCCTACCCGTGCTACTCTCTCTACCGATTAAAAGATGGAAATTACGTCGCCCTGGCAGCGGTAGAAGAGAAATTTTGGACTGACCTTATTGGTCTCTTCAAAATCCCCCTGCCTCTCGAAAACAGATTTGATAAGGATGAAAAAGCCTTCCAAATTGTTGCCGACACATTTGCCAAACTGGATACAAGCGCGATAGAAACTATGACTCGCGACAAAGAACTTTGTTTATCAATAGTTAAAAAGATTAACTGACATCATAAATACTGGAGATCGTATGAAAAGAGTTATCGGGTTCCACTACACCCTCACAGATAAATCAGGAACAGTTTTGGATTCATCAATTGGTGATGAAGCACTCTACTTCCTTGAAGGCAGTCAGCAAATTATCCCTGGTCTTGAGAGCGTTGTTGCCCTCATGAACGTTGGTGACAAGAAAAAAATCGAAGTTAAAGCTGCTGATGCTTACGGTGACGTAAATGCTGAGCTCGTAGTTAAAGTTAAAAAGACTCAGTTTCCACCAGATGCTCAACTGACTGTTGGTGATCAATTCCAAGTAAATAATGATCAACACTCACCTGTTTTCACAATCATGTCGATTGAGACTGATGAAGTAACTGTTGATGGTAACCATCCTATGGCCGGCAAAGATCTTTTCTTTGATGTTGAAATTGTTGGTTCACGTCCAGCAACTGCTGAAGAGATGACTCATGGTCACGCTCACGGAGCACACGGACAAGGTCACCACTAAGAAAAAATAAATTCCTGAAATTTGAAAGGCCCGGAAACGGGCCTTTTTTTTAATGCAGACTCTGAATGATACTTTTGAGGTACCCAGGCATAAATTTCTGTGGGTAAAAACAAAGGGCCATTTTCAGTTCAATAAATTTTCCGGGGAACAAATCAATCAGCTCCCCTTTTTTAAGCTCATTCTTTACGAATTCTTCGCTCATGACACTGTACCCGACACCTCTTTGAATTAGCGCCATCAGGGCATCAGTGTTGTTGGCAAAACATCTATCGGGCCTGGACTTTAAATTATATTTATCAAGAAAATCGAAAGTCATCTTATCGTCTCTATCAAAATCGACGATGGATTCACTCTCTAATATGTCCTTGGTCTTTCGTTTTTTCCAAGAGGAAGGCCCGACTAAGATATAACGTTCGGGTTTCAAAAGCTTTGAGTCCATCTCCAGCATCACCTCTTCAGGCTTCACCAAAACAATTTGTGCCTCACCGGTTTTGAGCTTCAAAATCGGCGAATCATTATCAGCCAGATCGAATTGAATTTTTAACTTCGCGTTCTTTACCAACACTGGCGTGAGACTAGGAATGATCCTGCATCTCATAAGGGAGCTGGGGCCAGAAATTGTGACAGTATTGATTTCTGTCTGGGATGCCCACTCACCCTGCCACTGCTTGATTTTTAAGACATGCTCATAAAGCCTGGCCCCTTCCTCAGTCAGTCTGACCCCTGTCCTACTTCTGGTAAAAACGGAGAAACCCAAGGAGCTCTCCAGGGAGCGAATCTTTTGTGTCATCGCTGTCTGGGTTAACTTCTGCGACTGGGCCCCGCCGGTGATAGAGCCGGCCTGGACGACAGCAATAAAGGCATCTAAATAGGGATGAAGAAGAGACATCATAATAACTTATGAATACATCAATATCATTCATTTTTCAAATATAATTAACTTAGCTAAAAAGGTCTCAGGAAATCATTCCCCCATCGGAGAAACTATGAAATTAAAATTAATCTGTGTCCTTTGCCTCACGGCCTTTAACCTTTTTGCTGGTGAAGAATTGCCTCAAGAAATCAACTGCACTTCGAACGAATTCCCCATCTACATGAATAAGGCCGGCTCTACGTTGAACTTTAAAAAGTACCATCTTAATAGTGTCTACCATGAAATGGAGCTCGAAACTCTCGGTAAGTCCGAAGGTATTGGGATGGCCGCTAAAGCTAATTACCACGGCGTGGATGTTGTCTACGGAAGTGGCAACATGAAATATTCATTCAACTGGTATGCCGGAGTCTCTGTTGGTCATGTTGACCCCTTTGCCAAGGCTTCGCATGTTGAAATTAGTTACGTCAATTTTGAAAGAACAAAAAGAGTGACTCTCGCTGTCTATAATTACGTTGAAGGGAGCAACGCTCGTGAAATGAATGTGAAGTTTTATTATTATCAATGTGAGTAGAAGCGCTTTGGATCAAATGGAATTGAAGCTTAAAATTCCATTTGATTCATTCACTAGTTTATAGGGCTCATCTTTCACCAGTAAAAATCCATCCAGATCCACATATTCAACCATGCCCCCAAAAAGCATCCCATAGGAAATACCAATGGAAGTCTCAATCATACAGCCCATCATGGCCGTCATGTGGTGGCGTTTCGCCTCAAGAATAAAGTCCCGGGCCTTGATGAGTGACCCTGTTTTCATCAGCTTTATATTCACAGCATGAAACTGCGAAGCAAGGTCCGCGAAATTCCCCACATCTTCAATCGATTCATCAGCGAGAATTTTATAAGGGGTGTGTTTTTTAAGTTCTTTATACTCAGCTTGCATACTTGAAGGAAAGGGCTGCTCAATTAATTCGATGTTCATACCTTTGAGTGTTTCCTGGAATTTCATGAAAGCATCTAAATCCCTCCACCCTTCGTTGGCATCAACTCTAAGTTTTACACTGGTATGCTTCTTAATTTCTGAGAGCATGCCTTCTGCCGTTTCAGCATCGACCTTGATTTTAAGCGAAGTAAATCTTTTGATAGCCGCCAGATAATCGGCGATTTCATTTACAGGAATAATGGGCATGGAAAAAGAGGTCTCAACCGGAACAGGGCGCGGAAGTTTAAGAAACTCACTCAGGCCCTCTCCTTGGTGTTTGGCCAAAGCAGAGAGAAAAGCCGACTCAAGACCAAAGCGCAGGGAATGAAACAGGTTTGTTTTGTCCAAAGCTGTCGTCAGCTCTTTTTCAGACTTGATTTTCTCTATGTCGGTTTGTTTGAGCCACTGATCAAACTGCAGCTGGATTTTCTCAGGAGTTTCGCCGTAACGAATATTGGGTGCAATTTCCGAGCGAAAAACGCCGGTCTTGTTTTCCAGATGAACAATATAATTTTCTTTGAAGGTCGTCTGATTGCGAGAAAGTTTCCAATTGACCTTAAGATCCAGGTGAATCTTTTCCAGCCACAGCTTCACAGCTCACCGACCTGGTAGAAAAGTTCTGAGCGCTCATAATCCCCGGGAGAATTACCCCATTCATTATCGGGGATATTCCCTCTGAAATAGGTCGTCCAGCTATCACGATTTTGTTGAAAGTGCATGCGCTTGATCGGTGTATCGATTCCCACAAAGGCCTGAAATAATTTTGAGACCAGCTCCGAGCAATAATATTTCTGCTCACCGGCCTCGTCGAAATTATTCCACCGAAAGTCATGGTCATATTTGCGGCCCAAAAACTCTTGATTAAACAACTCTAAAAAAGCTGGGGCCGTATCCTGAATGTCTGCGGATAATTCATCATTTCGAAATCTCAGTACCATGAGCTTCTGCCCAGGTTCAGTTTTAGTATTAAATTCCGCCAGGGCTATTTTTCTAACCGTCCCGAAAGCTTCACCAACCAAAACTTCTGGCTCCACCGCAATGACTACGCCGATATGGGAATAAATGGTTTCCTCTTCCGCCTCTATTAAGGAGCAGGCCCAGCACTTTAGGGGCTGCAACAATACGTCACCTGGGCGCAAAACGATGGGGTCCTGAGCTTGAGCGACCAGTGAGAAGAGGACAGCGATCAGGGATAAGAGTTTTGTCATTTATGCCAACTTTATAAGTCAACATTCTAGCCCCAGCAGCAAGCTTTCGAAAACTCCTTATTTAGTCCGTAACTCATTGAAATCAGGTCATTTTAATCCTCCTAAAACTTCACAAGGGACAAGCGGCAAAGACTATCCTCTGAGGAAAATCCAAGTCAGCGATTATAATAACTTAATAGATTTTAATTCCTTAGGGGACCTTATGAAGACAGCCATGAAATTTCTCTCGCTCTTACTTTGTTTTGAGCTCGTGATCAGCCCACTTCGGGGATCATTATTTCTCCCGGCCGAAGCCCTCGCCCAAACCTGTCCTGCAGGCCAGGCATGGAATTCAAGTCTAGGCAGATGTAACGTGACTCAGGAAACCCTCGACACAAATAACGCTGTAGATAGTTGTGGAGATGATAAAAAGTGCTTAGAGGATATTGCAAAAGGAAAAGCCGCTGCCACAAGTGAAAATCCTTTCGGTAAACGCGGTGGAACTGTTGGAACTGGTATTGCCAGCGCCGCTGCTGTTGGTATTCCTCTATTAATCGTCATCACGGTTCTTAATAACAAGCGCCAAGCCAAAAAAGCCGATTCAGCCTTCTCTTGTAAACCCCCTTCCTTACTTTTAATGTACGCCGCTGCTGCCGCTCTCGCCGTAGGTGAGATATACGGCTTCTTCAATCACAAAAACAAACTGGAAGCCATTCAGAAGAAATGGGATGACACCATTGTTCACAAAGCCGGTTCTGGCGTTGATAAAAGAAAAACAGAAGCAACAGAAGCTCAATCTCAAGCGTTTGAGTTTTTGGCACAGAATGAAGATCAAGTGGCAAAAACGGCAAAAACCAAAAAAGGATTTTACCTCGCGGCAACTGGTCTATTTGCCGCTGGAGCGATTGCAGCGACAGTTGAGGCCTTTCAGTTGAAGGCGGCGAAAGCCAGAATCAACCTCGTCCCGCAAACTCAAGCGACAATCGCTTCTCGTCCAGCAGATATACAAACAGTTCAGAAGCTTACGTGCATGACTAATGAAGAAGCAAATAAAGCGCATAATAGCGATATCGATAAGGCTGAGCAAAAAGTTAAAGATCAAGAAATTGCAGATAAACAAACAGCGGCTGATAAAGCAGCTGCCGAGAAAACCAAGGCAGAAAATGCAGAAGCAGAAGCAAGATACGAGAAAACAGAGGACTGCAAAGGGAATGCAGCTTGCCAGCAATACAAAGATTCAAAAGCAGAAAGAATTAAACAGCAGGACGATGAGTACTTAAAAAATAACAAAAAACCTAGTCCTACGCCAACCTCTACTGGTGGATCAAGTAGTGGATCTGACGATCAGTCTGATGCTGATAATGAGTGCTCTCCTCAAGAGATAGAGAGTGGAACATGTATCGGATTTACGAAGCCAGTTGATGGCATAGAAAAAATGCAAAGAGTTGCTGCCCACAATCTTTCAACAGCAAAAGATGCAGAACAACTCATGCAACTTATGAACGAAATGGAGTCCGTACAATTTGAAAACTACTCGAAAGTAAGTTATATCGAAGAAGACTTGGCAAAAGATTTGAAAAAGATCCCGCTCATGTCTGAAATAACAAATCATATTGCCAATGCTTTAGTTCCTAACGCTTGTGCAGCCGGAGATTCCGCTTGTTCAGCTGCGGATACCGCAGCAGCAGCAGCAGAAGAGGCAGCAGCTGCAACAGTAGAACCTGAAAAGAAAGACAACATGAGCAAGATCCTCGGTGTTGGTGGGACAGTCATCACTGCTGCCGTCGGGTTAAAATCTATTCTCGGTGGAGTCAAATTGAATGGTGGAACTCCTCTCAAAGCTGGTGAATTAAGTAGTAAGGTCAAGACAACAGAGGGCTGGCTGATGAAACAGATCGGAAAACCTGTCGTCCGAATTGGGATCAACGGAGTCCTTGGTGGATGGATGGGCATCATGGCCGGTCACATGAATAAGCAGATGAAGCTGGCCAAGGAGAGAGCAAAAACACTACGTGAAATGAAAGAAGAATTTGTAAGTGCTAATGGGCTACTTACTTGTAAGGAAGAAGACAGAGAAAATTCTTGTAAACCTATTTGTTACTGCTACACGCCAGACAACAAGAAAAATCCGGCCCGCGCTAAAGATACAGTTTGTGCCAATAGATTTTCAAAAATGGCTTACGATCCTTTCGGACAAAATAACCAGAACGATAAAGTTTGTCTTGATCAGAACTCTGTTGTAGATCCGAAATGTGCTTGTCGGGCCAAGAAAAACTGTATGAAAATCACGTCCGGTTTCTCTATGAAAGGATTCAAACCTGGTACATTTAAAATGATCAGTGCTGGTAGTGCTCCTGCTCAGGATTTATTAAACGGAAATCTTGGTGGTGGGGATATATCAGACTCTGCAGGTATCAATGCCGCAAGAATCAAAGCAGCCGCTGATCAAATGTTGGCCAAAGGTGATCCTAAAGCCGCTAAAGAAAAAGATGCCTTTGCTGCCAGCCTTGAGAAAGGTCTGATTGCTTCTGGAAGTGGCCTATCTATGGGTGGCGGAACAAAAGCTCTTCCAAGTTCACCTGCTGGAGCTGCAGCTGCCTTAGACAAAGAACTTAAAGACAAAAAAGAAGATGAAGTAAAACAAGCAGGAAGCCGTAACCACGGAGCTGATTTCAACGATGAAATTGAAATGGAACCTGATGCTGTTGTGACAGATGAATCAGGAACTGAAGAAATTGAAATTGCTGAAGTGATGGAAAAAGAAATAGACACAGGTGACAGTGATATCAATAGTGGTTCACACACTAATATCTTTGATGTTCTCAGCAACCGTTATAAGAGAAGCGGAATGAGACGCCTCTTCGATGGTGATAATAAGGCTCCTGTTGATGCTCCCGCGAAAGAGGAAATCGTTGAATAAATGAATATAGATATTCTTCTCGGTAAAACCCAAGAACACTTAGTGCCCCTCGAGGGCACTAAGTATTTAGTACACCACCAAATGCTGAAAGACTTTTTAAAGCTACAGCAAAGTGCCATGCATGCGGGATTCGATCTCCAAATCGCAAGTGCTTTTAGAGATTATGATCGCCAACTCAAGATTTGGAATGCCAAAGCAAGTGGTGAAAGACAACTCCTTGATGATCAGGAGCGTCCACTTGAATTCTCCCAACTCTCCCCAACTCAAATTGTTTTTGCGATCCTGAGATGGTCCGCAATCCCCGGCTGCTCGAGACATCACTGGGGCAGTGACATCGATGTTTACGATGCTAAAACTCAATCTGCGGCGGACGTGAAGCTTGTTCCGTCAGAGTGTATTGGAAATGGCCCGGCAGCAAAACTTCACGAGTGGCTTGATTCTCAATTTTTACAAAAAAATGATTTTGGATTTTTCCGTCCATTCGTGACTGACCAAGGGGGAGTTTCTCCCGAGCGGTGGCACCTTAGTTATTACCCCATCTCTCGCAGGGTCATCGACGTCTACACATTTTCAGTGTTCAAAAGAAACATTGAAGAGAGTGAAATCATTTTTAAAGAAATTATTCTGGAGCACGCTCAGGAGATTTTTCAGCGCTACATGATGAGTTTTGACCTCCCCTAGTCCCAATTCAGGGCCAGACTGACTCCAAATACTAGGTGCGTTCTGATACTTCTTACATTTCAAGAAGTTAGGCATATTTTTTTTGAATTTATTACACCCCATCTTATTTAGTATTTCCAAGCCGTTATCCTGGTGCCATTTTAGCTCTACGACGCTGTAAGTAAAATCTCGTTTCATAAGTGATTTTAAATAGGTATCAAATAAGGATTGGAAACATCTCATTCAATTTTGGAGACGTTATGAAATTATCAACTGCATTTGTATTTCTGTTATCTACGCTAGTCGTGGATCAGGAAGTTTTCGCTCAAACTCGCGGCCCTCGCTACAATCCTCCAGGAGGCGGCGGTGGTAATACATCTAGACCTTCTCCATCAACGGTAGGTGGATCTTCTTCAGGTGGATCATCAACTCCTCGTGGTCCTCGCTATAACCCAGGTAATGGCGGCGGTTCATCAGGTCCAGTTGTAACTCAACCAACTCGTCCTTCAACAAATCCAGGATCATCTACAGGTGGATCAACTCCACGTGGTCCTCGTTATAATCCAAATCCTGGTTCAGGAACTGGTTCAACTTCTGGTGGATACTCAGGACCAACTCGTCCGACAAATCCAGGCTCTACGACTGGCGGTTATACAACTCCTCGTGGCCCTCGTTATAATCCAAATCCAGGTTCAAACACTGGTGGATACTCAGGACCAACTCGTCCGACAACTCCACGTGGTCCTCGTTATAATCCACCTGTTCGTACCAATTATGGAACGTCTACATATCACAACCCGTATGGATACACTCCAGTACGATACGTGACTTATTATCATTCTCCATATGCTACACCGTACTACCACTCAGTTCGCTACTACAGATCTTATGACTGGTACTCATGGGTTAGCCGCTCTTACCCGAACTATATCTATGCTAACTGGATCTTTTTCCCGGCAACTGGATATAACAACGGTTATTGGACAATTGATAACTACCCTTACTATGTTTACAACGGATACAGAAACCGTTACTCAACCAACGACTACTGTAACTACCAGCTGGTTGATCAATATGATCACCGTGTAGTTCAAACATACTGGAACCAAATTTGTAACTCAGGATATGATCAGTGTTCTTACGAGCGTGATCGCCTAAATGGACAAAATAACCAGTACCGTTTCTTCTGTTCTGAAACTTACCGTGATCAAGGTTATGACTACTCAAGACCTACTTACGATGATTATGACGACAACTATAACGACAACAGTGGTTCGAACTCTTGTAACGACTATAACAATGATGGTTACTGCGATCAGCAAGACACCAACACTTGTTATGACACGAATCATGACGGTATGTGCGATGACCGTCAGACTACAAACACATGTAACGACTACAACAACGACGGCTACTGCGATTAATTTCTAGCGAATCCCTTAAGGCTGCCCGCAAGGGCAGCCTTTTTTTTGCCCTTCGATCAAAAATCACTTACATTAATTCGATGATATCTAAAGACTCACGCATCGCTTATATCATGATTGCCTTCGGATTTTTTTTGAGACTGGCTTACGTTCAGTTTATCAATCCTATTGGATCCTCCCTCTATTCAGATATGGCCAATTATGTTCAAGTGGCCGATTTGATCAGAATAAATGAATGGCGTCCCTCCCACTTTTTTCAGCCGATAGGTTTTCCTTACCTCATTTTGCTGCTTAAGACTCTGACTCCTAAATGGATAACCGCTCTGGAATGGTTACAGATTGCGGCCGGAACCCTCACGCTGTTCATCATGTGGAAAGTCAGCAAAGAGTCGTTTGGAGAAAAAATTGGACTCATCAGTCTGGCGCTGGCCTCTGTTCATTTACCCTGGGTCGCTTTCACAGGGTATGCCCTGTCTGAGAACGTATTTATCCTTCTTTTGGCCACTCTCGCCTGGCTCACACTTAAACTCGTCCGCGGGGAGAATAAGAGTTTTGCCCTTCTGTGGGCGGTGATTTTTTTTGCCGCTTTTTTGATCAAGGGAGTACACATCTTCTACGCCCCGCTTTTTATCCTGACCCTGTTTATATGTAAGGGTACAAAGGCCATAAAAAATATTGTGATCATTTGTTTGGTCATCTCCACAGGTCTAGTGGGACACGGAATTTTTACGAAGCAAAAAATTGGAAAATTTCAAATGAGTGCTTCAGCTGGGGGATTAAACTTTGTTGAAGGAAAATGCCCCCTTAAAAACAATGCAGATAATGCTGGTTACTCCTGGCTATCTCCCCTTTACCACCAACTGGGCATGAACCAAATGAAACGTTGGGATCATCCCTTTACGGACTCAAGCTTCTTTATGAAAGAGGGTCTGAAGTGTATCAAGAACGATCCCTTTGTTTTAGTCCAGTCACTCGAAGGAATTCCCTTTTTGTTTTTTGGTAATACTTTGTGGCCTGTGAATGGATCAAAGTTTAAGAATCAAATGCGTTTGTATGAATTGTACTTCAGTTGTTTCTGTCTCATTGGTCTAGTGGTGTTTTTGCGATTTTTAAAAGACTCACCAAACAGAGCAGAAGAGGTTCTTCTCTGGGGGCTTCCTATCCTGTCGGTCATGATTTGTGTTTATATTTTTAAAAGTGAGATACGCTTCAGAGTTCCCTTTGATGTTTGGATTATTCCGGTTGCCATTAAAGGGTGGAGTTTACTTGTGAGGACTAAATTACCTGATCCCGACAGCTTTTAGCCACTCAGGTCCGGCGTCGATCAATTTCCTGGCCTTAAGATCAAAAAAACCAACAGTAAAGACTGCTTCAGAGGCGACTTTCCCCTGCGCATTGATCATCTTCTGCTCAAGAATCATAATTTTAGAACTGAGTATTTCACGAGTTTGTGATTGAATTTTTATGATTTCGCGATTTTTGATTTCACGCTTGAATCGCACCTGCAGATCCAGCAAAACGGGTCCTACCTGATTCTTTTGGATAACGTCCAAACCGAAGCCATTTTTAGTGATGAAGTCCCAGCGGGCCTCTTCGTAGAGTTGCACATAGATGGCATTATTGACATGACCAAAGGAATCCAGATGGGATTCCTTGATCAAGATCTCATATTCAAAGACTTCATTTTGATTCATTCTTATTCTAGATTTTGCGAATCTAATCGTTTCTCTTGTTGAACTTGTCCGTATTTCTTAGAAATTTTCTCAAAGAGACCAGAAGCCTCTCCGTCCACATTTCCAGCAATAGAGCGGTCTTCTTCAATTCCGCCTTCTTCACCTTTTGAATCAAACATACTGGCAAAAGGGTTGGCGCCGTCTTTACCACCACTCTTCCCAACGCCCTGAAATCCACCGCCACCACTCTTATACTTTCCTGCGACCTTATTAGTTTTAATATCAGGATCACTCGTATCGTCAGCAGTTGCACCGGCCAAATCATCACCTAGAGAGGCACTACCTCCGCCTCCACCACCGCCGCCACCACCACCGCCAGGGGCTGAGCTTTGACTACCTGGAGTCATGGTCGCCTCACCAGCAGGATCAAGGATTCCACTGGCCTCTCTGGCCGCATCTTCAAATGGAGAAGCGAGGTCAGCCACTTTTTCAGGAGATGATCCATCTGGTAAAAAGTTGTCACCGTCAATACCAGTACCATTTGGATTCATGTTGAAATCAGTATTAGTTCCGCCAGCAGAACCGAAGTTCACTTTACTACCATTAAATTTTCCACCGGTAATATTTTTCGGACCGTTTTGCTGACAGCCGGTCAGACTATTTGTCATACATGGATCAAAGGCCGTTGTTTCTTCATCAGTACCCGCTACAACTTTATCGAGTCGTTTACCAACCTCTTCACTTAGACCTGCCAGTCTTCTCGCTTCGGTTGCTTTTTGAACAAGTGTTCCTAGTTCCATCATGAAAGCTGCTCTGGCATTTTTATTACCAAAAACAAGATTGGAACTTTTGTATTCTGCAGCAATTGCCTGACAATCGTCTGCCGATAATTTATACCCCATTTCGGTGAGAACTTTTGGGGCAATATTGTCGATGTCTTTTTTACATTTTTTCGCCAGACTTCCCTTGCCCTGCCAAAGCGTAATATTTGTAGAGAGCAAACCAACGGCTCCAATATAGGTATTGGATTGTGTTTTATACATCTGTTGGTTCATGGCGTTTCTTTTCTGAACGGCTTCAATCGCACCGTACTGAAGATCACCCTTGGCACTAGCTGCAGCGATATCTTTATTTTGTTGAATGTTACTTTCATTCACTTTTATTTTCTGAGCAGCAAACATCGCCTGCTCGGCCACAATCACTCCGTTATAAAAATTCAGGACTCGGTTACAGTCATTATAATCCGCTGTGTATCCACCATCTTGTTTACAAGAAATTTTTCCATCCATGGTTCGCGATGAATCAGTCGCTTGGATAGGTTCTTTATTTAAAATTGCCAGGACATTAAACTTCTCACATGTGCTTAAAGGAAGTTCTGGATTGGGTTTTACGGTTGCCGTCCCTAGACGTGCCGCTTTTTGCGTTTCTAAATTAGTGGTACAAGAAGCACCATAACCACCGCCACCATTTTGCTGGTTATTATTCTGATTCTGATTCTGCGCCCATAATGACGAAGTCATTGTTGCAAGCAGGATGTAAGTCATAGGTTTTTTCATAATATTCTCGCTCGAAAAAAATAGCTTATTAATCTTATCGGCTACATCTCTAAAATCTTGATTTAATTATATGCCCGGGAGGGACGAGACGGTCTGGGAGAAGAAAAATAACGATGAATTTCAATGTGTTAGCAATAAAAAAGGCTCCTTGCGGAGCCTTTTTTATGACCTATATAATTGGCACTAATTCTTCTTCGGTTCTTCCGGTACTGCTTCTGGTGTTTTTTTACGATCAAATATTTTGGTGTAATTCAAAATATAGCGATTTGAAAGTTGTTTAAAAATTGAAACTTCTGCTTTCTTAGAAACATCTTGTTCAGTTGATTCAAAATCATCCAGGCTTTGTTCAGCATTTGCAGCAACAGGAGTCTCTGCGGCCAGCTCTTCTCCAGAAGCACCTAATAAAGAGAGATCAGGAGTAGCTTCAGCAGCTGCTGGAACAACAGCGGCAGTAACTTCAGGAGTTGTCTCATCTGTTTTTGGCTCTTCTTTATCTAGCGTGGCAAGGCCAGCGCCGCTACCAAAAGCTCCAGATCCTTTAGCTGCGTCCATGCCCATTTTTGAGATGCTCGCCAATTGTGCTTTTACTTCTTTATCAAAATCGATTGTTTTTTCGCCTTTCTTTTTGCGATCAGCATTCATAGTATCAATAAGTGCCAGAGCCTCAGCTTTCACTCTGGCTGCATTGCTGGCCAGACCAGCTGCATGAGCGTTGGCTCCATCCATATTATCATTGGCCATGGCCTCGCCCATATCAAAAGCCTGGTTAGCTGCACCTTTTAAAAAGTTAGATTTAAAGTTAACAATTCCGCGATTAAATTTAATTGGCTTCGCACACGCTTTAGAAGAATGCTCAACTCCACCAGTTACTGGTCCAAGGCATTTTCCAGTTTTATTATTTTTTGCGAGTGTTTTTAATTTAGCTGCTTTCTTAGTTCCATCACCTACCTCATCTTCCTCTGTACCTGGAACAGTGGCTTGTGCTATTTCACTGGTTACCGTACTCGCTCCTTGCCAATCAGTGATAGCTTTTTTAAGCCCTGCTATATTTTTTTCTGCTTGCTCGACTTTCTTTTTATACCCACTTCTTACAGTGGAGGCTAAAGCTGCAAACATTCCAAATATAACGAGACGTCCAGGCGCTGTAGCCATGGCTGCGTTCAGTGGTTGACCAAATGTAGTAAGCAGCTGATACATCATGTACATAAACGCGGCCGTAGAGACACCACCCATGACGGCACCTTGAGCTCCCTTGCCTGCATTCGCAGCTATTCCGTAGGCTGCTCCAATTGCTAAGACCACCAACTTGTTACTGTCATTTACACAATTACCTAGTCTCCAAGAATAATATCCGACAGCTTGCTCCGCTGCATACGCAGCAGGGTACCCCACTGCAATTGGCGGCACCTTTAAAGCAGTAGAAGTAGCCATAAGAGCTTTTGTTACAGCATAAAGAATAATTTCTGTAGTTGCGCCAGCGACTGCCAGCCAGTAAACAACTTCTGCAGCGGTCATCCAATTCTGTCTTTGTTTTAATGCATCTCGATTTTCTTGCTCTTCAACTAATGCTGTATTTAGAAGGTGCAATTGCGCATCTTTTTGTTCCTGGGTTTGTTCTTCGCCAGGTTTGACGGCTTCTGACAGACGCTTCGCCTGCTCTTCACCTTCTTTAATTCGCTTTTGCTGTTTGGTAGCTGCAACAATTTCACCAACGAGAAGAACAATTGCCCCTGCCATAAAAATGTAATGTGAGAATGTTGGAATTGTGTTGGATCTTGGTATACCGCTCGAGTCTTGACCTGTTCCAGACTGACAATTAATAAAGAGCGACCCAAAGGCTCCAGACCCTGTCATCAACATACTGTTGATGTATTGTTTATCTCCTTCAGCACTACCGGTCCCGGTGGACTTGTAGTTATCAACCCCGGTTTCGGCTTGCTGAGCAAATGCCACCGGTGCGAGGATTAATTGGAAACTCATTATGATTGCAAATATTTTATTCATAATCCTATTTTACCCCACAAAAAAAAGTTCCCGCCTCTAGAGGGCGGGAAAGCTTTTAAGTACCTATAACTTCAAAGTTCGTAGTCATTTTTGGTGCCAACTATTCTTGCTTTTTCTTAGACTTTCCACCCTTCTTCTTTTTACCTTTAGCTATGATAAAGGCAACGGCACCAGCTATACCGAGACCGAGAAGAAGCATGTTACTGTTGTCGTCTTCGCCTTCATTGCCACGTTTTTTCGTTTTGTTGGCCTGAAGATCCATCGCTGAATTTGGATTAAATGTTGTATCAGAAAAATTCGCGTCTTCAGATTTTCCAGTACGAAGGTTAGCAAGCTCAGCTTTCTTCTGACGGAAAACTCTTAGAGTTGAAACGAGTTTATCCATGACCGGCTGATAGGCCGCGTACTGATCTTTCCCTACTGAGAAAGTAACGGCCACACCAAGATCTTCTTTTACTGTTGCAAGATAGCGAGTGTAGAAACCAGGAACTTCTGAAGCCAGGTGAAGAGCATCAACCCATTGGTGCTCATTTACTCTGGTCATCTTGGTACTTTTAGCTTCAGAGATTTGTTTTTTTCCGCCCGGAAGAGCGAACTCTTTAGGCTTTTTCAGATAGGCCATATATTCATCAAGGCTATCCTGCTCACCACGAATTTTAGCAGCGAGGATGATGATGGATTCTTTTTTCCGGTCAGCATTATCACTCTGGCAGACGTACTCCGTACCTTCGAGAGCGCACTCCCATCCTGGTGGAAGTTCAAATTCACAGTATTTGCTGGAAAATCTCTTCGCAAATGAGGTCGAACCCCAAAGAACGAGGGTGAATACCAGTAAAATCTTCAATAGAACAGGCCTCATGAGCTTTATCCTTGTCAGTATAGTAAGAATTCTTTATATCATTCTAACCTGATCTCAACTGGTTACAACCAAACAAAAATTGCCTTATATGAAAGACAATAAGCATTCACTTTATATATTCGGGCCTTGTGCCCTGGAGTCGCTTGAGCAAATTACTCCGGTAGCTGCCTTACTTAAAAGGCATGGCCTGACCTATTTGCGGACGCAACTGTTCAAACCTCGTACTAACCCCGATTCCTTTCAAGGCCTGGGTAAGGACGGGATAAGCATCCTGGAAACATTGAGAAAAACCTACAGTCCGGCGGAACTAAAATTTGTCTGCGAGGCCTGCTCAACTGACCAGCTCGAAATTATCGCTCCTTGGGCTTCCGTGATTCAGATTGGCGCTCGTAATATGCAGAACTTTGAGCTGCTCAAAGCAGTAGGAAAAAGGTTTTCTGAGCATAATGATTTTGTTTTGTTGAAGCGTGGCTTTGCCAACACCGTTGAAGAGTGGCTCGAGTCTGCTCGCTACTTGATGCAAGGTGGAGTTCCAAAATCTAAGATTGTTTTGTGTGAGCGCGGAACCCGATCAGTCACCTCACCTACAGGGGTTCAGCTAGATTTCATTGCCGCCATGGAAGCCAAAAAGTCCGGCTTTCTGGTGATTACCGATCCAAGTCACGGATCCAAAAGAAGTGAGTTTGTGATTCCTCTGGCGAAGGCCAGCTTACAGCTAGGGCTTGATGGTGTGATGGTTGAATGTCATCCTCGTCCAGCAGAGTCAGTGAGTGATGCCAAACAGGCGATCTCTTTAGAAGAAGCAGAAAACTTTATTAAAACGTCACTTTAGAGTCGTGCGTCCTATCAGTCCTTCTTTGATTTCTTTTTTAACATTGTAGTGCTGAGTGATTTTGACCACCGATGAGTCAGACTTGGTTTGAATAATGACTCCCGATGCCACCAGAATATTTCCACCAATATAATCGAATTCAAAAAAATCGATCTTCATTCCCTTATAAAAGTCATCGGCCAGACCTTTATCAATGACGACGAACTCTTTTTTCGGCGAAACTTTTGTTACTGCTGATTCGAGGTCATAGGTTTTAAACTTATTGTCCACTAAACGAGTGGCACTTTTATCTACACGGCGGATAAGATTAAATCCAAATGCGGTTCCAAGATCCGTCGAGTTTCCAGAAACAACCTGACTGCCTCTCAGCTCAACTCGCCAAGTATTTCCCAGGGCAAAATTCAGACCGGCATAAGGGGCCATCAGTTCACGGTTGGAAGAAGCGTAAAGCTCAGTGCCTCTATTATAAACCGGACGCTCCAAAGGAGTATCTTCGTAGGGATCATTTTTTATGGAACTAATACCATCTACTCCGGCCACCAATGCCACATATCTCCAAGACATTGCCGCTTCTGCCTGCCAATAAATTTCATCCGAGAGGTCAGCACCGGGGCGCCGGTAGCCTCCCCTTAAGGTGAAAAAATTATTATTTTTAGCAAAGTAAGTGACTCCCAAACCGGCCGACAATTCATTTCCGTGATCACCCAGGATAAGAACCTCAGGATCATCCGTTGTGGCGTTGTATTCTTCATTGTTGTAGGGAGTGTAACGGAACAGCCCTTCTAGTGTGTACTGCAACTGATCTACCTGTTCGAAAGCAAACATGATGCTGGCAAATGTAGATTGGAGTCCATTGGCACTTGCCGTGACTTCCTCTCCAGAGACTTCCTGCTTATATTGATTCTGTCTGAACCTGAAACCTAGTCCAAACTGCAAGTCACTAGTTGCCCCGTAGTAACCTGCCACTTCAGATTGAATCCGGTTGAAGGACTCTCCATCTGCTAAGTCCACTTTCTCTCCATCTCTATCAATCTTTTTAGAGGTACTAAAAGAGTCCGCGTAGAGTCCGATTTGATAGCCCTTGGCCCGCAACAGACGCGTAGTTGGAATATAGGAAGAAGCTGGCGGAACCTGAGCTTGCGCTTCTGCCACCATCAGAATAAACAAAAGAAAAAATAGTCTCATGAATTGATTATAGAGAAGAGCCGGTTGATTGTAAAAAGGAGACATTGGGCTTATCGAAAGACACCAAATCTGCCTCCCGGTACCAAATGCCGTTATTTTTAGTGAAGAGGCAAATGGACTGATAGGCCAGTGCTGTAAACTCGTGAAACTCTTTTTTTGCCATTTCTATGGATACATGAAGATCTGGGACGTCTTGAAATCTTCCAATAGTTAAAAAGGTCTTTTGGGAATCCTTCATCTTCTTTTCCCGGTCCGAAATGTAGGACTGACAGATGGCAAAGAGGGACTCCTGGCATAAAGCAAATTCTTCCTCGAGCTGAGGATTTAAATAGAGAATCTTGTTTTTTTTATATTCGTGAACATCCAAACCTGAAAACTTCATGACGTGATTAGCAGTATTTTCAAAAAAAAAGGACTCAAGCTCTTCAATGAGTTCCTGCTGAAGTGCCTTGGTCTCTGTGACTTCAACTTCAAAGGGAGGGACAATTGGCAAGTGGAGATAGGGATTGGTCTGATATTTAGGGTCAAACCTCGACCTAAAACTATCAATGTTTTTTGCAAAGGCGTTATCAGGATAAAATGTCAGGCCAAGGAAATACTTGGTATTCATACTCATATTTTAAAGGTCAATATGAGTATAAACCAAGAAGTATTTCGTTATTTTACGGGTTCAAAGACTGCCGCGGCCCCTAACTCCTCTTCAATACGAAGAAGTTGATTGTATTTCTCCATTCTGTCTGAACGAGATGCCGAGCCCGTCTTGATGTGACCGGCACCAGAGGCCACGGCCAAATCAGCAATAAAAGAGTCGGCCGTCTCACCCGAGCGGTGAGAAATGATCGCCTTAAATCCGTTATCGTAGGCCAGTTTAAGAGTATCGAAAGTCTCTGAAAGAGAGCCGATCTGGTTCACTTTAACTAAAATAGCATTGGCCTCTTTATTATCAATACCACGCTTGAGAATTTTCGCATTGGTGACAAAAAGATCATCCCCTACGTTGACTAATTTGCTGCCTAATTTTGCCTGGAAATTGATGAAACCTTTCTGATCACTTTCATCAAAACCATCTTCGATTGAATAGATTGGAGCTGCCAAGGTTAAGCCTTCATAATATGCACACATTTCTTCTGAGGTAAAAGTTTTTCCCTGCATCTCGTATTTACCGTCTTTATAAAATTCTGAAGCAGCACAATCAAGTGAAAGCGAAATATCCACACCCGGCTTATAGCCAGCTTTAGTTATAGCGGTTAGGATCGACGAGATCGCTTCCCCATGATCTTTCAGATTGGGAGCAAATCCACCCTCGTCTCCCACGTTGGTTGAATGTCCATTATCAGAAAGTACTTTCTTTAAATGGTGAAAAACTTCTACCCCAGCACGAAAGTTCTCAGAGAAACTTTTTTTCATGTGGGGAACAATCATAAATTCCTGGATATCAAGATTGTTTGAAGCGTGAGCCCCACCATTAATGATGTTCATAAGTGGAGTTGGAAGTCTCATCTTGCCTGTTGGGTTTGGAATCTTTAAATCTTCAAAAAGATATTTATAAACAGGTTTGCCTTTAACGAGCGCAGCGGCTCGACAAACGGCCATGGAAACACCAAGAATGGCGTTAGCACCAAGCTTATCTTTATTTTCAGTGCCATCCAGTTCAAGCATGAGATGATCAATCGAGCGCTGTTCAAAAACATTTTTCCCAATAAGTTTTGGAGCAATGATTTTATTCACGTTATCAACAGCTTTAAGCACACCTTTCCCCATGTAGTGAGTTTTATCACCATCACGAAGTTCGAGAGCTTCACGGCTTCCAGTTGAAGCACCAGACGGAACTGAGGCGCGACCAACAAATCCATTTTCAGTTGTGACATCAACTTCAATAGTTGGGTTCCCGCGTGAATCCAAAATCTGACGTGCGTGAATATTTTTGATGCTACTCATAAAAGCTCCTTGTTTTGATATAACAAGGTACCGCAGAATTTAAATTATTGGAAAAAAAATCACCGAATCGCTGTGCGTAATCTCTTGTATCCGAAATAACCCAAAAGGCAAAATCCCGAAAACCATTTAGTTGAGCTAATAAAAGGAAGGGCCTGATGGATCATCAAAAGCTCGTTGCTCATAAGGTAGGTGACAATAAGGGAAGTTTCTAAGAAATCCAGTATTCCTGGTAAGAAAGCAGGCCATTTTTTTACCACCAAAAACTGCAGCCACGTGTAATTAATCATGAACCAAAAATCGACTATCTCAGCATAGAGATAGTTTTGTTTTTGAATTTCTGTGAGGCTTTCAAGGTAGCTGACTGCTTGTTCAAAGGTATAAAAGAGTCTCGCATCCAATTTGTTGGCGGGGCTTAAAGAGCGCATCACCACTCCCGTGAATATTAAACTCACGACGAGGATGATGACTTTTTTATTTAAGAAGCTTTTTTGAGAAGTGGCACTGCCCATTCTGGAGCTTTGAAATTGGTTTTAGGAAATGGTAACTTGTTGGCAATAAATTCTTCAAAAAATGTTGGCACATAACCAGTGGCAACCATTTCTCCAATATATTTATGAGTCTCAGGATCTTTACCGGTCTGAATCCAGCGAAAAATGTCCCGAACGATATATCGGCCATGCTCATCGACCCCCAATACTTCTGAAATATGAGAGGTACGACGACCACCATCGTGATATCGAGAACACTGAACAATCATCTGCAAAGCACTTCCCACCATTTTACGAATGGCATCAGGTGGAATCTTGGTTTCCCCCATAAGGCAAAGTGTCTCGAGACGAGTACAAGCATCGAGCGGAGTATTGGCATGCACAGTTCCCATTGAACCTTCGTGACCCGTACTCATGGCATTCAGTAGATCCAGTGCTTCTGGTCCCCTTACTTCCCCGACAATAATTCGGTCAGGACGAAGACGAAGAGCTGATTCCATCAAATCTCGAATGGTGACTTCTTTAATCCCTCGCTCAGGATTTCCTTTGCGGGTTTCAAAGCGCACCACGTGCTCAGCTTTAATCTGAAGTTCTGCCGCATCTTCTATAATCAAAAGACGCTGAGTCTTAGGCATTCGGCCACCGAGGATATTCAGCATGGTTGTTTTACCAGACCCGGTACCACCACTGACGAGCGTATTCTTTCCCAGATACATAATACAATCTAGAAAACGCGCGCCATCTGGAGATATCGATCCAAAATTTATCAAATCTTTCAGACCTAGTTTTTCTTCCGAAAATTTTCGAATAGCAACCGTCACACCAGCTTTGGCCATTGGTGGAAGGACTACGGCGATACGGGAGCCATCCGGGAGACGAGCATCCAAACGTGGATTGTCGGCGTCAATTACCCGCCCCACTGATTGAGCAATCGCCCTCATCGAGGCCATGAGAGCTTCGTCATCTGCAAATTTATTTTCAACTCGGTAAACGAGTCCTTTTTTCTCTACAAATATTTCAAATGGTCCATTGATCATAACCTCTGACACTCCCGGATCTTTCAGAAGATCCGCAATGGGAGATAGGAGGTTAGCAATGGCGTCTTTAAAAACACTACTCATGAATCAATTTCCTAATATTCTTTAGGGACCCAGAGTTTGGCGTCATTACCATTCTCAGAGGCTATTTCTCTCTTCGGCACTTGTTTCTTTAAAACAACGACTTTTCCGTCATTCTTTGAGCTCGGACAATAAAAAGCAAATTCACCAGCGTGCTCAAAGACGACCTCAGCTTCAGATACTTTGCCTTTGTTGGCCGCCATAAATACTTTATGGGACTCAACGATCAGACAGTTTGGCTCCTCAACAGTAGAAGTCACAAAAAACTTCACTTTTTCACCTTCAAAAACGGACAGGTGCTTCGGATAGTAACCCTCTTTCGTCACAATAATCGCCACTTCACGTGTCGGTTGAATGGCTTTTTTGGCTTCTTGAGCAAGTGTACTAAAACTAAATAACAAAAATAAAATCGCGAGTGACTTCATATCAACCTCTTTGTTCTCTAGTCTTCTCGGTACAAAGAGCTCAACTTTTAAGTTTTAAATTCAAGGACATTACCTGACAGTTTTTGTCACAAAAACAAAGCCTAAAGCTCAAAGCAAAAACAGAAGCTTGACGCACTTATACCTTGTAGTTTCAGTCAGTTTCCCAACATATTCTTACATATTTGCGTTTGCCTTAAATCATACTAGACAGCTCCACTGATCAAGCGGAACAATATTCCTCACTTAAAACTAACCGGAATTTAACGGCCCAGTTTTAGATCATGGAGGACATCAATGTTTAAATCTCTTAAAACCACAGCACTACTAGTTGGTTGTTCATTTGCTGGTGCCGTGCTGGCTTGCTCAATGAATGGTCAAGGCGGATTCTTACCGGAAAATGATCTCTACATTCCAGCTGGGATGAAGGGAATCAATGGCGGTATCACTGAAGCTCAATTTAATTCAGCGATTGATAAAGTTGAAGCCATCTATGCTCCAATTATTTCAAACTTAGGTGCAAAACTTGAGATTGATCGTAAATGGGATGACGGTACTGTTAATGCTTACGCACAACAGTCTGGAAAATCTTGGAAGGTTGCAATGTTCGGTGGTTTGGCCCGTCATGAAACAATCACTGAAGACGGGATGTCTTTAGTTGTTTGTCATGAAATTGGTCACCATATTGGTGGAGCACCTAAGAAGGGTGGATCTGCTGGCGGATGGGGCGGCGGTGCTGGTGCTTCTACTTGGGCTTCAAACGAAGGTCAAGCTGACTACTTCGCAACTCTTAAATGTCTACGTAAATCGTTTCTTAACGATGACAACATAGCGATTGTTTCTCTTATGACAGTTCCTAAAGCATTAACTGATGCTTGTAAGAAATCGTCTAAGAATGACAAAGAAGACAATGCTCTTTGTATTCGTACAAGCATGGCCGGAAAATCAGTTTCTGATTTATTCTCTGTTCTTGGCAGACTTCCAGCGACTAAATTTGAAACTCCTGATTCAAAAGTTGTGACAAAAACTGACGACAATCACCCGAAAGCTCAGTGTCGTCTTGATACATATTTCCAAGGCTCTCTTTGTGAAATCGGTATGAACGAAGATGTTTCTCAGAAAGAAGAAGTTAAAGGAACTTGTCACGGATCTCTTGGACACAAAGTTGGACTAAGACCTCTTTGCTGGTTTAAACCAAAAGCTAAATAATCTTAAATAGATTTCCAAAAAAGGCAGCTTAGGCTGCCTTTTTTTTTGCCATAATACTTTTATGAAATGCCAACCTCGCCTAAGAAACGTTTTAGAAACAGACTTACCTACCTTCTTTGATGACCAAGTGGACCCAGAGGCAAGCTCTATGGCGGCCTTCATCCCCAGAAGTGCTCATGACTTCCTCTCCCATTGGACTCACTACATCCTCCCTCGGGACTCGGTAATCAAACAGACTATAACCCTAGATGGATTAGTGGCCGGAAACATCGTAAGCTGGGAAGAATCTGGGAAAAGATTTGTTGGGTATTGGATTAGTAAAAAATACTGGGGAGGAGGAATTGCTACATATGCCTTGAGAGAATTTCTCAATCAGATAGAAATAAGACCGATCTATGCTCACGTTGCCAGAAGCAATGTGGCTTCGGCCAGAGTTTTGGAGAAATGTGGATTCAGGCTTTTAGTTCAAGAAACGGAAGAACTATTGATGGAGCTTATTGGATAAAAAAAAAGGCCAGGTGATTAAACCTGGCCATTTTTTATTCGTATCGAATTACAAATTATTTTTTCTTAGGAGCAGGAGCTGGTTTTGCAGCTTTAGCAGCATCAGCAGCTTTAGTAACTTTGAAAAGCTCAACTTCGAAAACGAGAGTTGCGCCACCAGGAATCTTAGGAGGAGCACCAGCTTCACCGTAAGCAAGGTCAGCAGGAATAACAAACTTAGTTTTTCCGCCTTCTTTCATAGTTTGAAGACCTTCAGTCCAACCTTTGATTACACGGTTAAGTGGGAAAGAGATGGTCTTACCGCGCTCAACAGATGAGTCAAAAACTGTACCGTCAGTAAGTGTACCGTGGTAGTGAACTTCAACAACATCTTCAGCACCAGGAGTTGCTCCAGTACCTTCTTTGATTACTTTATAGGCTAGACCTGATTCAGTTTTTGTAGCTGATTCAGTTTTAACGAAGTTTTCAATGAAAGCTTTACCAGCATCTTTTTCTTTAGAAGCAACTTTATCCATACGGGCCTTGAAAACTTCTTGGATACGGTTTTGGAATTTGGCCATATCAACTTCAGACTTCTCGTTCTTAGAAGCAGCTGCGATACCTTTGTAAAGGGCAGCTAGTTCTTTGTCAGAAAGGCTTAAACGCTGAAGGTTTCCACCAAGCATGAATCCCATAGCGTAAAAAGTCTTATCATCATCAGATTCAAGAGTAATTTTCTTTGGATCATTTGAGTTACAAGAAACTAGAACCAGAGTAGCGAGAACAAGGCTTAAATAAAGCATAGCTTTTTTCATAGAGAGCAATCCTTTGTTAATGAAAAATCTTGAAAATAATAACGTTATTTTTTCGGCTTTGCCACAATTTCTGAATCTTTGTGGCCGGTCCAAAGAATAAGTATAAGACTCACCGCACCTATTCCAGTCACAATGAGTCCCACCGGGACCTCTGCCCCTAGGACCGGATTAAAATAGCAGAGAAAATCGATGGCCATGAGGCAGAGACCGTTAAAAATGGGACCTAGGAACAATTCGCCACCAAGGTCCAACTTTTGAAACCACATCTTGCGGGCAAGTATGGGGAAAACGAGTCCCAAAAAAGAAAAGGCGCCAAATAAATTGATGACGATTAGAGTACTCACCGCCACAGCGACGAAGATGAATTGGAAAAGTTTTTTCTCATTGAGTCCCCAATTAAGGCCCATGATAGGACCAATGGAGAACATTTTTAAATCTTTAAAAAAGAACTTAAGTCCCAAAAGGAGACACAGCTCGGTGATGATCAGCATCCCGAGGGAGGACATGGACGAGAATCTGAAATGGCCAAACCACAACTCAACTGGAAAAGGTAGATTGAACGCCATAAATAAAAATTGCCACAATGAAAACACGGCTCCGACCAGCAAGTTAAAAGTTAGCCCCAAAAGTATAATGCGCTCAAATTTGGACTTACCTTGAAAAAACCGAGGGAACATCAAACCCATAAAAATAAAAACCGGCAGACCTATTAAAAAGGTCCACTCAGAGGAATAACTAATATTAAAATAAATTGAAGCGGAGTGAAAGATAAGCAGCCAAAGAACTGAGAGCCCATCAATACCCAAGGTCGAAGGACTGGCGAGAATATTTCTAGTGCCCAGCTGAATCAGACTTCCCGCCTGAGAGAGGAGTACTCCTACAAAAAAGCTTGAGGCCAGACGGATAATCAAATAATCCATTCGGCTCCCCTTTTAAGTATGTTGTTCTCTACCACCAGCTGGTTGACGTTCCACCCTGAGGGCAACCAATCAATGTTGTGCTCGATCACAATCAGTGATTTCCCGCTCAGTCTGAGTTTTTCAAGGAAAAGACATAGTGTTTTTTTTCTTTGAGTATCCAAAAACTGAGAAGGCTCATCCAGGAAATAAAAAGTGCAATCTTTGCACAAGGCCAGGCACAACTTAAGCGCCTGGGTCTCTCCTCCAGACAGATGAGAAATTAATCTTTGCTCTTTTTTATCTAATTCAAAATCATTCCAAAGTGCGAGAAAGTTCTTGATATTGAAATGCGGAAGATCCCCTTCTAAAAAAAAGTTTTTGAGAGTGATGAGTTTTCGATCAAAAAAGTAATCTGAAGATTTCTGCTCAACCACCGTCCTTAATTCCATTTCTAATGCGGAATATAAGTGACGCAAAAGTGTTGATTTCCCAATACCATTTTCTCCGATCAAAACGATGCTACTCCCCAAATCAAGGAAAAACTGCAGTTCACAACCACAATGCGGCAAAAATAAAGGATCATGTAGTTCAAATATCTTCATAAATATTGGATCATCTTATCCATTAACGTAAAATGTGTTAATTTGTTTCATGGAGATTTTATGAATATTGAAAGAATTATTCCTTTTGTGCTGGTTGGCCTGATCGCCTTGACGGGCTGCTCTTCGAAAATGGACTCAGATCGCTACCGTGAAGGCGACAATGCAGGACAAAAGGTCGATTTGACTGTCGATCAAGAAAAGCAGTTAACCAAAGAAGCCTTAACCGAAATGCAGAAGGATTATCCCCCGGTTAAGAATCAGGAACTTCAATCTTACATAGAAAGGATTGGGCAAAAACTGGTACGGGATAATAACCTAAATAACAAACCTTATACCTATCATTTCACGGCAGTTGACTCTGCTCAGGTCAACGCTTTTGCCCTGCCTGCAGGTTACGTCTACATTACTGCTCCTATCATAGCGATGGCAGACACCGAAGCTGAAATTGCAGGTGTACTTGGTCACGAGATCGGGCACGTTGTGGCCCGGCACACAGCTGAACGGATGTATGTCGCCAAAAAAGAACAAAGTAAAACGTGGCTATTTGGTGGAGTTGGAGCTGCCGTAGGTGGTACGGCCGGATACTTCTTAGGAAAATCTCTTTGCAAAGAAGGTGATACTGCCTGCAGAGCGAAGTTCACCATGTACGGCGCCGGTGGTGGTGCGGTTGGTGGTCTGATGGTTCAAAAATATGGGTTCATGAAAAATTCTCAAGAGGACGAACTTGAATCTGACCGTGTCGGTTTTCGGTATGCTGCAAATTCAAATTATGACAAAAAATATGTCGGTGATTTTTACGAGAAATTGGCGGCGATGGAAAAAGAGTCCAAAAAAGGACAAAACGCATTTATGACAAGTCTGTCAGACGCGATGTCTTCACATCCTCCTTCAAAAGCCCGGGTGAAACAGGCCCAGGAAATGGAAAATCTGATTACTAATAAAGGAACAATTGGGGCGACGGAAGAGTTTTTGCGAATGAAAAAAATTGCACAAGAAATTGTGGCAAAAAACAAAGCACAGACCAAAACACAACCCTAAAGATTTTGATAAAGATAAATCATGGCCTCAACTTGACCACTACCTGGAATTAAAGCTCCTGGATAAGTCAGGTTGATGACATTGCCGCCCTTGCTCCTGCTCATTTCTTTTTCTAACAGACTGCCAGGATCTTTTACACCCACCTGAATTGTGTTTTTGGGAAGACTATTTAATATTTTCGCAGACCAGTTCACGTAAGGAAGCTCAGAAGGATAAGTTTTGAGCACTCTTTCTTGAATCATCCACTTCACAACACCGTCCTGAACCATGATTAGTTCTGGGAGTCGATTGTTTTCAATTGTTCCGAGAAAAAAAAGAAATGTGTCATCTTTAGCGGCCAATTTTTTGAGATGGGCCAGACGCGAATTCAAATTTGATGTGAGGCCCGCAAAGCTGCAACCAACCAGGTAGGGAGCGAGATCTTTCTCCATTTGCTTCATCACTTCTGGCGGAGTTAAAGATCGTGTTTTAATTTCGACTGCATGGATCCCTTCAAACTGGCCCAACATCCTCGAGAGTTCACGGCTCTCGTCAAAAAACAATAAACTCCCGGAAAAGCCCTTAATTGTTTCACGTGAAAGAAAAACTCCACCCGGGAGAAAAACACCATTAAAGTCTTTCTTCGAGATGGGATGAAAAATGGAAATGCCTTTTAATTTTTTATTTTTTAATAAACCTAAATCTCTCAAAACGAGAGTGACTGGTCCGGACAATGAATAAACAGAATTCACATTTTTGGCGAAGTCGCATGCATGAGACGTAGCAATCCCTAAGATGAAACTAACGAGAAGAGCGATCATCCATGACCTCGTTGGCCTTGCGGTCACAGTATTCATTTTGGGGGTGACCAGCATGGCCCTTTACCCACATCCACTCTACTTCCATAAATCTTTCACGGACTGAATCCAGGGCCTGCCACAAATCCATGTTTTCGGGCGCTTTGTTATCGGCTTTTTTCCAGCCACGGGCCTTCCATCCCTTTACCCAGGATTTCATCCCATCCACTACGTATTTTGAATCAGTGATTATTTTTATTTTAGTTAAAAGAGGATCCTTCCCCTTGAGTGGTAAAACATCCAGCAACTCATGCAGGCCTTTCAAAGGCCCGGATAGCTCCATTTTATTATTGGTGGTGTAAGCTTCGTACTCCACCCCTTCGGCGAGAACTTCACCATTGTGTTCCTGAATCACATAAGCAAATGCACCTGGGCCAGGATTTCCACGGCAGCCACCATCAGAATAAACGGCAATAGTTCCAGGCTCATCACAAATTTCGTGGGGGGCAGGAAGTGAATCTTCCGTTTTTGAGACTTCAGTTTCTGGAAGGCTTTCTATGGCACTGCGAATGGCCGCGAAGTCTTCTTTCAGGGTCCCTGAATCAGCTTTTTCTTTGAGTAACCATTTTTCAATCGTATTTAGAGATTTCAAGTGCTTTTTTTTCATCTATCAAGCCTTTTGACTATATGCAAAACAGGGTTTCCCTTTGCCAATTTTGGAACAGCGAAGTATGTTTTCACATCTGTAACCCAAACCAGGAAACAAAATTTGAGTCCTAGCTTTTCGATTAAAGTCTATAAGCAATACTTTAACTTTGCATCCTCACATTTCATGATTTTTGAAAATGGCGGCCGTGAGCCTCTTCATGGCCACAATTATCGGGTCCAGATTAAGGGTGAAGCCCCGGAACTTGCGGGAGATATGGTTTTTGATTTTTTAGATATCAAACCTATCGTGAGAGAAGTCTGTGATTCTCTTGATCATAAGTTACTCATTCCTAAAGACAACAAATCGCTCAAAATCTATTCAGAAAAAAAGAACTATATTATTGAAACTCCTGATGAGTCTTATTTTTCGATTCCTATGACTGATACGTTATTGTTACCAATTCTGAATACCAGTGCTGAAAGAATTGCTATGTATATTTCCGACGAAATCCGCAAAAAAGTTTTAACTAAATTTAATTATACATTTACCAGTCTTGAAGTGGAGGTTGAAGAAACACCTGGCCAGTCGGCAGTCTTTCTTCATCGTGAGCAACTATGATTTTTTCTGAATTAGAAAGTGGTGTATCTCTTGAAGGACATCCAATTCCCGTTTTCAAAACAGATATCAAAGCACCAAAGTATCTTTACTTGCTGGCCGGTGTTCATGGTGATGAAGTTGAAGGCGTTTATGTTTTAAAAGAGCTTTTCAGCTGGCTTAAAAATGAACATTCTCTTAAAGACATGCCAATCGTTGTTATTCCTATCCTAAACGTTGACGGCTACCGCTCTGTCTCCAGAGTGAATGCTCACTTAGTGGATCTGAATAGAAACCTTCCGACCAAAGACTGGACCCCTGAGAAAACTCAGGCCAAATATAACCCAGGACCTAAGCCTCTCTCTGAGCCTGAGAATCAGTTTTTGGTGAAGCTCCTCGATAAGTACAAGCCTGGTCTGATCATCTCGTTTCACACCTGGAAGCCGATCTTAAACTTCAATGGCGATTGCCAGGACATCGCTGAGTATCTGAATCTTTTTAACAAATACGAAATGGCCGGAGACATCGGCTACCCTACTCCAGGATCACTCGGATCTTTTGGTGTTGAAAAATACAAGTCTCCAGTTCTCACATTTGAATGTCCTGAACTCAAAACTCACCGTGAAAGCCTAAAAGATATCTGGAAAGAAAACGAAGAAGGTCTCAAGAGAATGTTTTCAACAGAACTTATCTGGAACAAATTAAAATCATAATTGAAGCAAAAAAAAAGCCCTCGTAAGAGGGCTTTTTTTTTATTTAACCAGCAATCGTATATTTAATGACTTCTACCGGACAGGCCTCAGCAGCTTCCTGGACTCTTAGTCCGTCATCAAGTGGAGCGTTTGGACGAATGATACAAGTATCAGCAAGCACTTCAAAAACGTCCTTGTAGATATCTTCGCAGGCGTTACAAACAATACAACCTGGCTCAATCCAAACTTTAGCAATTTTAAAATTTTGGGCAGCTGGGCCAGCTGCAACTGCGGCACCGGCAGCAGAGCCACTCGCACTAGCAAACTCTCCAGCAAAAGCAGGATTAGTGGCCAGTTTCAAAGCAGGACCTCTACCAGGAACAGTATCAGCAATAAAACTTCTAACCGGAATATCAATCGGCGACTTAGAAGCTTTTTTAACATCTAGTTTATTTTGAGCAACGTATTCAGCGATAGTCTGGTTAGCATCAAAAACAAGTTTTTTGAACTTAGAACCTTTCATATCAAACTGGAAAACCACACCATCTTTAGTCGAAGCAACTTCAATCTGCATCGTGGCGTGATCAAACCCCTTTGCACCAAGAAGTTCAATCAGGCCTGGGCCCATATCAACTTCAGCCGCAAAACTTGATTTTTTTGTTTCAAATGGCTTACTCACTTCAACCTGAGTTGGAGTTCCGAAAGGATTAAAAAGACGAAGTCTGATCGTGTCTAATGCTGCCGGCTCTTTAGCGGAATTCCACTTAAAACCAAAAGCAAAAACATTGCCACTTTTTGATGATTTAAGCAGATTGATTTTAGGCTTTCCAAACAGAGTCTCGAACGTTCCAAATAACAAACTTAGCGCAGCTAATCCAACTACCAAGTTTATCACCATGAAAGCGGCGACACCCATTGCGATGAGGCTGGTTGACACAAAAAACTCCTGAAAAATGGCTTCTCTATCTTGAAAAATTATAACTTAAACAGCGGAAAATTAGAACAAAAAGATCAGCCACTTCCTTGCTAGGTTATTTGATTTATAAGTACAATGGTCCGCTATGGGCCTACTTATTCAAATAAAAGCTATTTTATTATCCATTTTACTGCTCATTTTTGGGCTTTTGCCCGCCTGTCTAATTGCCTTCCCTTTTGGACTTGAGAGACGATTAAAGATCATTGGCCCGGTCTGGTGCTTCTGTTCCCGCATGCTGCTCCGCTACGGCTGTCACGCCCATCTGGACATTCAGGAAGACTATCGGGCGGAATCCTTCCGCGGCACCCCCCCTTATGGACTGTATGTCTGTAACCACCAAAGCTTCGTGGATATCCCCTTTATCATTACCATGTACATCGCTCCACCGATCATGAAGAAGGAAGTGCTCTATATCCCTTTGCTTGGGTGGCTGGCCTGGATCAGCGGGGCACTGCCCGTTTCTCGCAGCAAAGTGAGCTCTCGAAAAAAAGTTTTCGACCAGGCCAAGAATCGGATCATGCATGAAAAAATCGGCCTTCAGGTGTATCCGGAGGGAACTCGCTCCAAAGACGCTTTACCTAAGCACTACGATAAAATAAAACGCACGCTCTTGGTTTTTGCCTTTAATGAAAAGATCCCTGTGGTACCAACCAGCATCTACGGCACCAGAAGTGTTTTATCAAATTTGGGATGGATCCATCCTAACCGTCATTTGGGAATTATTGTTCACAAGGAGATACTTCCTCAGGACTATAAGAACTCTGATGAATTTTGCCGCGCCATTTGGGGCAAAGTAGTGGAAGGTCACGACGAGCTTAAAACTCGTCTTGCTCCCCTGAATGAAACTTGATTTTAGGTCTTAATTCTCCAGGGAATTCTTTATGCCCAAGTCCGAACAATTGATTTTTCTCATCATTCATCCAAACATAAAGATCTGAAAAATTTCTCTTCACGATGCTGACTTTATCGAGCTTGAGGAATGCTCCACACTTAAAGGCTTCTGTTTGGGATTCACTTAATTGAACCCGGTCAAATGGCAGCAGCTCATCGATGCGCATGCCTTTTTCCATAATTGGTAGTTGTTTATCCAGGGGCCAGTCTTTCTTTTTAATGGCATTGCCTATAGTCGCAGAGCCTATTTGCTCTCTCACCAGGGCAATTAGAGACCCAATCGTTCCGAGCTCATTACTCATGTGATTAAACAGCGTCCTCACATAGGTGCCTGAACTGACTGTGACTCTTACGGAAAGGTAAGGAAATTTATATTTCACAACCTGAATGTCATGGACGTGCCTGAGAACAGGCTCCTTCTTAACTTCTACCCCTTCCCTGGCCCATTCATGAAGGTTTCTGCCCATGAACTTACTGGCCGAATATTTATGGGGCTCCTGCCAATATTCACCGAGGAATTTTTCTCTAAGGCGCTCTTCGATGAACTCAGCACTGAAGCTCGCAATTTCTCGTTTTAAATAAAGTGAGTCGTCTCTTTGGATAATTTCAGACTCGTAGTCCCCAGTGGGAGTTTCAATACCCAGTTTTCCGACGGCCAGATAGGTCTTTGGTAGTAAATCGTGGATATATTCGTTGAGGCGCGCGGCCCCTCCGATTCCAATCATCAAGACACCGGAAGCAAATGGATCGAGTGTTCCAAAATGGCCAATCTTTCCGTAACCAACCGGGAGATGACGTTTAAAATGCCTGATAACATCGTAAGAAGTCATCCGGGCAGGTTTAAAAATATTGAATACTAAAGGAGGAAACTGAGAAAGGCTTTTATTCTTCGCCATTTGATGATTCGTCGTTGTCCTTCAACAACTTGGTGATTTTCGATTCATCTTCAAATTGCGAGTTATAGTGATAATGGATTTGCGGCGTATGCTTTACATCCATTTTAGAGGCAAGAAGCGAGCGCATTCGGCTGGTAGTGCTTTCGATTGCATCTTTAGCATCACCACGAGTGGCAGTATTAAATGTGTCCCAATAAACTTTTGCGTGTGAATAATCTGAAGTCAGTTCAACGTGTGTAATGGAAACATTCAAGAGGCGTGGATCCGCGAATTCCCTTCTCAGGGCGAGATTAATCTCATCGCGGACCCGCTCTTCATATTTAATTTTCGAAAATTTATTACCACGTCCAGCAGCCACAGTTGATCCTTAAAGAGTTGCATCAGAAACGAGCGTGCGTTTCTTCTCTTCCATAATATAGGCCTCAATAAGATCTTCTTGTTTAATATCGTTGAAGTTTTCAAGCGACATACCACATTCAAATCCATTCTTAACTTCTTTAACTTCGTCTTTGAAACGTTTAAGAGTTGTTAAGCGACCATCGTAAATAATTTTCCCGTCACGTAGAAGACGGATGTTACATCCACGTTCAATTTTCCCATCGATAACTGAAGTACCGGCAATTGTACCGATTTTAGGAATAGAGAATGTTTCTTTAACCTGAGCACGACCAATATATTTCTCAATTCTTTCAGGAGTTAACATTCCTTCAAGAGCAAGAGTCACATCATTGATGAGTTCATAAATGATTGAGTAGGTCTTGATATCAACACCTTTCTCTTCAGCGATACGACGAGCAGTTGTCACTGGTCTCATGTTGAAACCCATGATGAAAGCTTTCGTAGAAGCTGCAAGGTTTACATCGTTATCAGTGATTGCACCTACACCGCCGGCAATAACCTCAACCGAAACTTCACTGTTTCCAAGTTGTTGTACGGCCGTCTTGATCGCTTCATAAGATCCCTGAACATCAGAGCGAACAATAAGTTTGAGAACTTTTTTCTCAATTTCAGAGTTGTTCTGAGCTGTTGCGAAGAAATCTTCAAGGCTAACTTTTTTGACTTCAACTGAAGCGTTGGCCATTTCTTTACGTTCGTTGATTCTGTTTTCAACAATCTTAGTGGCTTCACGTTCATTTTTAACAACGTTTACAATATCACCCGGACTCGGAACCATCTCCAAACCTAGGATTTGGACAGGCGTCGAAGGGCCCGCAGAGTTAAGCAACTTTCCAGAAAAATCCATAAGAGATCTGGCACGTCCGGATGTCTCACCCACAACGATAGCGTCACCCTTATTGAGTGTTCCTTTTTGAACTAAAATTGTAGCCACTGGACCACGTCCAACTTCAATTTTAGATTCGATCACGATACCTTCGGCCGGACCTTTAGGGTCTTCACGAAGTTCCATGATTTCTGCTTGAAGACCGATGGCTTCAAGAAGATTATCAACACCTTCACCAGTCAAAGCTGACAAAGGAACGAATTGAGTTTCACCACCCCAGTCTTCTGCGAGTAAGCCGTGCTCAACGAGCCCTTGCTTAACTCTGTCTGGATTGGCCCCTGGCTTATCAATTTTGTTTACGGCAACAATGACTGGTACACCAGCATTCTTACAAAATTTAATTGATTCTACTGTCTGAGGCATAACACCATCATCAGCAGCAACAACCAGAACCACGATATCTGTTACGTTCGCTCCACGCTGTCTCATCGCTCCGAAAGCGGCGTGACCAGGAGTATCCAGGAAAGTCAGGGTACCTTTATCAGTTTGTACTGAGTAAGCGCCGATATGCTGAGTAATACCACCAGCTTCACCAGAGGCTACTTTAGCTTTACGAATGTAATCCAGAAGTGAAGTTTTACCATGATCTACGTGACCCATGATCGTGATGATCGGGCTACGAGTTGGGAAACCAGACTTATCTTCACCTTCTACTTTGTTTAGAACAGCTTCTTCACTGAAAGCCTTATCCTCAACTCGGTAGTTATAAAGAGCAGCAATTTCGTTGGCAAGTTTCACACCAATATAGTCGTCAGCGCGAACAAGAAGATTTATTTCAAGCATCTTATTTGCGAAAGCTTCAAATTTCTGACTGAGTTTGTGAGCAAGTTCTTCAGCCGTCGTAACACCATTGATAGTCACGATACGTTTAGAATCTTTAACTTCAGTGATCAAAGTTCTCTGAGTCGGGCCAGAGTAAAGTTTCTTCTTCTTAGCAGGTATATAAATCGTTTTACCAACTAGCTGAGAAGCAAACTTTAGTTCTTCGTCCGCACGAATAACTGTTAGATCTTTTTTACCTGTTCCTGCTTTTTTGCCCATGGCAGCTGCAAGGTCACCCATGCGCTTCTTGTCTTTTTCTTCCTCAGTCATGTCAGCAGTTTCATCTACCGGGCGACGAGGCAAGAGACGAGCATCCTGGGCTTTTTTCTCAGGAGTATCTTCTTTCTTCTTAGCTTCAGGTGTGAAGATCGGAGTAAAAGTGTGGCGCTTCTCTTCAAAATATTCCTTCTTACCAGGAGCATTTCTTGAAGTATTATAAGAAGAAGCCGGTGCCGGACCATCGTCCTTAGGAATACTGGCCTGAGCAGCTGCATACGCGGCGGCTTCGTCTTTAGCATCCTGGGCTTTTTTATCTTCTTCTTCTTTCTGAGCTTTAGTTTTTCTCTTAACGATAGTTAGGCCCTTGGGCTTATCGTCTATGTACTGCTTTTCTGCAGGTGCCGCAGGGGCAGGAGCAGCTGCAACTTGAGGGGCGGCCTGGACAATCTCTGCCGGCGCTTCTTCAACTACAGGAGTAGGTTCTTCCTTAACAGGAGCGGCTTCTTCAGCTGCAGCCTCTTTCTTGATCACCTTTCTCACAACAGCTTTCTTCGCGACCCCGGATGATTTCTGTGGTGTCTCATATGCAGCTTTAGCCTTAATGACTTCTTCGTCAGTAAGACTCGCCATATGATTTCTCACATTAAAGCCCATAGTCTTCAGCTTCTCGACTAAGTCGATAGCGCCTACTCCAATTTCAGTGGCAAGTTCGTAAACTTTTTTTGCCATTAGTTACTCCGATTCCTAGAACCAATTAATTATTTCAATTTAAAGGCAGCAAGTTCTTCACGAAGGCGTCTTTCAGCCTCAGAAAACTTATCTCCGCCAACTTCTTTTTTACTACCAGGTGCTGCAGGACTAGATTCAGCTCTTTCAGATCTCTTAAAGCCAGACTGATGAGGAACAGCTGAAGCAGATATGATCTCAGCATTCTCATCAAGGTCGGATTTAATGTTTTCATCTTCAAGCGCAGCAGCTGCAGTATCAATCATTGTCTTAGCGTCAGCAGCTGATTTACCAAGGTAGCGAGCGATATCTTCTGGCGTTGAAGCACTTAAATCAACAATCGACATAACACCTTTCTGAACAAGTACCTGGGCAGTTGCTTCAGAGATGTTCGAAAGTTGTACAAGGTTTTCAACAGCAAGTTTAACTCTCTCTTGAAGTTTAGCTTTAGAGATAATGTTAATTTTCCAACCTGTAAGCATGGCGGCCAAACGAACGTTTTGTCCTCTCTTACCAATAGCCAGAGACAACTGATCGTCTTCCACAATTACGTCGAGAGTATGGTCACCGTGGTTTAAAGACACTGACTGAATTTCGGCAGGTGCCAAAGCAGCTCTAGCGAAAGTTTCTGTGTCATCATTCCAACGAACGATATCGATTTTCTCACCCTGAAGTTCATTCACGATGTTTTGAACTCTTGAACCTTTCATACCAACACACGCACCAACAGGATCGATATCTCTATCCTGAGTCATTACAGCAATTTTTGCTCTGTATCCAGGCTCACGTGCAGCAGCTTTAACTTCAATTGTACCGTCAGCGATCTCTGGAACTTCTACTTCAAACAATTTCACCAGGAACATCGGAGAAGTTCTAGTGAGGCGAATCTCAGGTCCACGGTTTGTCATAATAACGTCTGACAAGTAAGCCTGAATTCTGTCACCTGGTTTGAAAGATTCACCGAAGATGATCTCTTTTTTAGGAAGGATGGCATCAGACTTCCCAAGATCGATAACAACGTTACCTTTCTCGAAACGACGAGCAATACCTGTAACCAGATCACCCTCACGGTGTTTGAATTCTGCAAAAAGAATATCTCTTTCAGCATCACGAACTTTTTGGAAAATAATTTGTTTAGCTGTCTGAATATCTACGCGAGAAAATCCTGGGTTCTCAATTTTAAGACCCAACTGATCGCCAACTTCGCAGTCTTCATCAAGTTTTTTAGCTGAATCGAAATCGATTTCAACAATACCGTCACGAACTTTCTCAACAACGTTTTTATATTGAAATATTTCAACTTCACCATCGTTTTCGTTGTAGCGAGCTTCGTATTCACCTTGGATTCCGAATTTTTTACGAGCAGTTACAAGGAATGCTTGTTCAATTGCGCCCACGATAAATTCTTTTTTAATCCCGCGGTCTTTACCTAGTTGCTCAATAACTCGACCTAATTCTGAAAAGTTCACAGGGTCTCTCCTTACTCTCTAACCGATTTTAAATCGGGATCTAAATTAACTTTTTTAGTCTGTTTGTAATTTAACTTAAGATTGAAGCCTTTAACTTCAATCACATATTCATCCTGGTTTGCTTCAATGAGCTTGCCACGAAATTTTTTATCACTCTTAAGATTCAGACCTTTTGGCGAACCGAGGGTCTGTTCTTCAGATAACTGCCCGGTAATCACTACCGCCACTATTTCACCAATGCTCATCTTGAAATGCTCAAGGTTCATGACATTGCGGTAGATTCCAGGAGAAGAAACCTCAAGAACAATTTCTTCCGGTATCCAGGTTTCTTTTTCAAACGGCTCGGTCAAAGCGTGATCAACTTTAATACAGTCTTCAATCACCGCTGAACCAGTTCTGGGGTCCTGGATAAATAGTCTTAGGATTTTTTGAGAAGTGACGTACTCAAGGTCGTACAAACGATATCCCGCTTCCTGAACCACAGGTTCACAAAGAAGATAAAACTTTTTTTCAAAACCAATCCGCTCTTGCTGGATATCCATTAAAAAAGTACCCGTAAAATAAAAAAGGATGGAAAAAAACCACCCTCACATCACCACCGAAATCTGAAAACAGGACACATATGTAACAAAATCAAATCGAAAGAGCAATTTTAAAGCATTTTAGACTCAAATAGTCATTTGCATGGTCATCGCATCGGTACCGTCGGAATAGTACCCTTTTATGGTTCTTAAGGTCTCAAAACCCAACTTTCGGTAAAATCCGATCGCCCTTTGGTTGGTGGATTCCACTTCAAGGTAAGCTGCCGCCACCCCCTGCTGCAATCTTAGGAACTCCTGGCAACTCTTCCAGAAAATAGTCGCAGCACCCGTTCCCCTCAGTCCGGACTCCAGGCAGATCTTTAATAGATGCACCGTTCCATCACCGGGCACTAATCCAAAGAGTGCCATGCCCACCAACTGCTCTCCTGACTTCCATCCTAAAAGGATATGGTGATCCCAGTTGAGGCCAGCCCAGTCCTGCTTCGACCATGGTCTCGGGAATTGATTCTGGTCTAGATCCAAAACGCGCCCAAAGTCTGCATGTTCGGGATTGAGCCGAAGCAGTTTACCAGAAGTATTCATGGGTCAACTGCTTGTCCAAGGAATCAATAAAAAGATCGATGGAAGGGCGAATAAAATCAAAATTTCTCTTGTGACTTCGTAGCTGACCCTCGTAGCGAGAGCGCAGATAAAGCTCCATCTCAATCAGACTCTTGAAATTGGTTTTTAATGAGTCTTTGTGAAGAATGCTCTTTTGGCAGTTATTTTCCTTCGTTCCTTCACGGATGAGTTTGGAGAGCTCGACCGAAACTTTTTTGTTCTGATCTTCTGAATAACGGAGCATTTTAAAGAAATACCTGATTTTTTTAAGCATCTCAGGATTCGCGTGGAGAAACTTGATAACGTCTTCATCTTTTTCAGGAAAATTACTTACGAAGGTACCCAGCTCAGTCAGAAACTTTTTTTCAAAATAGGAAACGACAAGTGAGTCCTCATAAATGCAATCCAGGGCCTTAAGATTTCGGAGTTGGTAGTTAACATCTTGAACAGTGACAACGCTGTCGAGGATTTTGATAAGAAAACGATCGGAGGAAACCAGCTCTTGAGCATGGAGACCTCCGATTAATAAAAGATTAAACGGGAGAAGAAATTTCGATATTCCCAATATTTCTCTGCTTAACGACTTCATTTTCTTTATGAAAACGAGCATTAACTCTTGGATTGAAGGTGTATCCATCTTTTCCACGGAGAATATACTGGCGTTTGATTCCTTTAGGCTCAATCAACTTCCTTAGTCGGCTGATACTTGTGTAGATCAGCTTGTCGTGGATAAGAGGATTGTACTCATCTTTCCAGATCATTTTAGCGAGGTCTTCTTTATTATAGTAAGTTCCAGGAGTTTGCGCCAAGAGGAAAAGGATCTCTAAAAGCACAAAACGGTGTTTGAAATCAATGACACCCAGAGCTTTCTCGTGAATCACTCGGTTATGGCGATCAAGATAGAGATCCACAGATGAATCGTTCACATCCTCAACTTCCATCAAAATGAGCTGCTGAAGGCGCTTGAAGTATTCTTCATCCAGAGAATTTTGAGCAATTCCGAAAAGAATCAGAGCTTTTGAGAACTCGCCCATTTTCTTAAGAGCAACACCCTTGTTCAAAAGAACATAGTGGTGCATGTTCCAACAACGCTTAGAATGGAGCAGTTTCATGGCAAGGTCATAGTGAGGCAAAGACTCAGCATATGATCCTAACTCTCTCAGAGCATTCCCCCAAAGCAGGTGCATACTACCTTTGAGGTAGCCTTTTTTCAGAATATTCAGAAGTTCATTCAGTTGACCTAAATGAAGGAGAGCGTCCTGGAAGTTTTTCATCTGACAAGCGTTGGTAGCCATCGCATAAAGCGACTTGGCCATAAGCTCAGGCTCATTTTCAGTCTGAGCTTTACGGTAAGCCTGGTGAAAATTCTTATTGGCGTCCGCAAACTCACCTTTGTAAGTATTAACAACGGCTGCATTATAAAAGTATTCAGCATTAAGAGAAGGAAGTGTAGAGACGATCTGATCTAAAAGGTCGCTCGAGAGTTGGATGTATTTATTGGCATCCAGCTCATTGAGACTTTCTGAATAAATTCGAATCAAGAAACCGTAAATTTTGAAGATAACAAAGGCATCCTGAGGAAGCTCTGTACACTTAAGTGCATTCAGGAAATATTCTTCAGCTTTCTCAAAGTCCGCTTTATCGTAATAAATTTTTGCCAGACGATAATGACCTTGCCCTTGAATTCGAATGGAATCAATTGGAAGGTGGGCCAAAAATTTATCATCTTTATTGAGATCCACCAAAGCTCTACTCATCAATGTTTCAATTGATGGGGTTTGAATGGTGTCCATATTAAGGCCTCCTGAATGGCGTAAGAAATCATTCTTACAGTTTCATAGTGGGGGTGTTAAACCTCATCCTGAATAAAAAAGCAAGATTCTTGTTAGACTTGCTCCAGAATTCACCCTAAGTTAAATAATTCCCAAGACTTAAGGAGTGTAAGACTAACCCTGTGGACTCCCTTTGACCCCACATAAACAGAACGAAAGTTTGAGGTGTAAGACAACATTTCTTACACTGCTACAAACACTCAAACCACCCATTCTAACTCGTTGATTAAACGGGGTCCCGTTGCTAAAGTGTTCTGCACCAGACAGAACGCATCTTTGTAAGGAGACTCATGGCCAAGTACGATCTAGACACTTTAAGGCATTCAACGGCCCACCTAATGGCCCAAGCAATCATGGAACTTTTTCCTAATGATTCAGTTCAGCTTGGAATTGGTCCAACCATTGAAAATGGTTTCTATTACGACATTGAGATGAATGCGAAGCTGACGGAAGAGAATCTGAAGCAGATTGAAGAAAAGATGAAAGAAATCATCAAACGCAATCTCCCTATTATTCGTCATGAAGTTTCTCGTGCCGAGGCATTGAAAATATTTGCAGAACGCGGACAAAACCTCAAATGCGAACTGATCAAAGATATTCCTGATGGCGAAATTATCAGTTATTACACGCAGGGTGATGCATTCTTCGACCTGTGCACTGGCCCGCACGTAGAAAAGACTTCCGAGCTCACGTTCTGGTTTAAACTTATGCATACTGCAGGAGCTTACTGGCGTGGAGATGTTAGCCGCCCGATGCTTCAGCGTATTTATGCTGCTTGTTTCAGCTCGAAAGAAGAGCTTCGCGAATACCTTACTCAGATTGAAGAGGCCAAAAAACGCGATCACAGAAAACTGGGCAAAGAGCTTGAACTTTTTATCTTTGATCCAGTTGCCCCGGCTTCACCATTTTTCATGCCTAAAGGTGCACTGGTTTATAATGGTCTGGTAGATTTCATGCGCCGGATTTATAAACAATACGATTATCAGGAAGTCATAACTCCACAAATCCTGGATGTGGATCTTTGGCATACATCTGGTCACTACGAAAAATATAAAGAGAACATGTACTTTACTCAGATTGATGAGAGAGAGTTCGCACTTAAGCCAATGAACTGTCCTTGTCACATGTTGATGTTCTCTCATCACCGCTATTCATACCGTGATCTTCCGCTGCGTTTTGCCGATTTCGGGCGACTTCACCGTTATGAGAAATCAGGCGTGGTGGCAGGTTTGACTCGTGTTCGTACTTTCTGCCAGGATGATGCTCATATTTTCATTCAGACAGAGGGCATTCAGGATGAAATCAAAACTCTGATGCAGATGTTCTTCCTTGGTTATGAGCATTTTGGATTTAAAAAAATCAAAATCGGTCTTTCGACTCGACCTGAAATGAGAGTTGGAAGTGACGAGACTTGGGATAATGCTGAGAAAGCTCTTAAAGCAGCTCTTGATGCTTCCGGAAAAGACTATTTTGTTAACGAAGGTGATGGTGCCTTCTACGGACCTAAAATTGATATCCAGGTAGCCGATGCACTTGGAAGATTCCATCAGCTTGGAACAATCCAATTGGATTTCCAATTGCCTGAGCGCTTCGACCTCAAGTTCACCAATCAAAATGGTGAAATGGAGAGACCTGTAGTTATTCACCGTGCCCTGCTTGGTTCCCTTGAGCGATTCATTGGAGTTTACCTTGAGCACGTGGCAGGAGCTTTCCCATTCTGGTTAAGCCCGGAGCAAGCGGTCATTGTTCCTATTAAAAATGAACTCCATTTGGAAGCAGCTCAAAAACTTGCCAAAGAGCTTAAGTCCAAGGGATTCAGAGTTCGTGTTGATGACAGAAATGAGTCCATGGGTCTCAAAACTCGTCAGGCACAAACAGGAAAAATTCCGTTCATGCTGGTTCTTGGAGATCAGGAAATAGCGGCGGCCAGTGTGGCCGTGAGAAAATATGGTGAAATGAAATCTGAAGTCATGCCGCAAGCTCAGTTGTTTGAAACATTTCAAACTCTTGATCTTGAAAAAATACCTGCGGCCCTTCGAGAGGTTTAGATGTCTAAGAAGAACGTCCTTCTCTTGTGTGGTGGCGGAAGTACAGAACATGATGTTTCACTTGTTTCAGTTAAACACATAAGTGAGTGCCTGAGCAGCTTACCTGATATTACTCTCACCACTGTGGAAATAAAAAAATCTGGGGAGTGGGTTGATCAATCGGGAAATAAGTTTGTTCTTGATGCCAAAAAATTTGATGTTGCGATTCCTTGTATCCATGGATACCCGGGAGAAACAGGTGATATCCAGTCTTATTTTGAAATGATTGGTCTTCCCTATCTGGGATGTAATTCTGAAACAAGTAAAATGTGTTTCAATAAAATTACCACCAAACTTTGGGCCACGGCCCTAGGTGTGGCAAATACCCCTTACTTTTTTTTATATGATCTCTCAGAAGAAAATCTGAACAAAGCGAAAGCTTTCCACGCTCTTCATGGGGACGTGGTGATCAAGGCTTCCAATCAGGGGTCATCAGTTGGGTGTTACTTAGTTGAGAAGAACAAGGATGCTTTAGCAGTCATCAAAGAAGCCTTTACCCTTTCTCCCTTTGTTCTCATTGAGAAAAGAATGTTCCCTCGAGAAATCGAAGTTTCAGTTTATGAATATGATGGAAAACTACAGGTCTCTTACCCCGGTGAGATTGTGTGCCCTTCAAAGTTTTATTCCTTCGAAGAAAAATATTCACAAGCAAGCCTGACAACTACTGAGACCAAGGCCAAAAATCTGTCCCCTGCGGTCCTCAAGACGATTTCCGAGTATTCCACTAGACTTTACTACGGGCTGAAACTTCGCCACCTCTCCCGAATTGATTTTTTTCTGGATGGAGAGGAGATTTATTTGAATGAAATAAACACCTTCCCGGGTCTCACCCCTATTTCGATGTTTCCTAAAATGATGGAGGCCAATGGTCACTCTTTCAAGGCCTTCCTCTCTCAACATATTAATAAGCTGTAATTTTCACTCTCCAGACCTCTTTTTGCGGTACAATCGTGGAAGAGGTCCGGAGAATGTCCCTTAATTCAATAAGTTCGTTTAGCGATCACCACAAGCTATCACTCAAGCTCAGGCCCGTTCTTGTGGGAGAGCTCTACCTTGCGCGAAAACTCAAACACCCGGTATACATATTCAAAGATGGTGTCTTTTTACCTGTAATCCCAGAGGGAGCTGTTCCCAATAAAGATCAGATCAATGGGCTTATTAAAAATCTTCATAAACAAGTTTATGTCTACCGTGAAGATCTGGATCTGATTAAAAAAAATCTAGAAACTGCCTTGATCAAAATAACAAGATCACTATCAGTAGGTGATCCACTTGAGAACGGAACAAAAGATATCAAACTTCTGTCTCTGAATATGGGTGGACTTTATCAGAATCCACACAGTGATGAGTTACTGATGCTGCAATTTCAAAGCTCACAGAATCTCACTAAATTTCTTATGGAGAATAAGAAACATCAATCTTACTTTTTCCAAAGTCTTGCCAGAGAAAACTTTCATTTTACTGTCGCTCAGCCTATGCTTTCGTCAATCCTTCTTTTGTCATTTCTTCAGTCGATACATCTTTTTCACGACAAGGAAGTAGAGAATTTATTTCTCGCCAGTTACCTGAAAGACATAGGGATCTCACTGATTCCAGACATCAAATACGATGAAAAGACACTAACCAAAAAAGATCGTGACTTATTTGCCAGTCACGCTGATTTTTCTTTTGATCTGCTTGAAGGAAGAATTCCTCTTTCGAAAAACTATTTAAATATCATCAAACATCATCATTTTTTAAACGATCGAATCAAAAACTTATTGGATAAAGACCACAAAGCAGATCCCGACAATGAAATGATTATGGGCCTCGAGAGTACCTTAGTAGCCGTGTTTGATATTCTGGTGGCAATGACCAATGCTCGCCCCTACCGGAAGGATCTTTCCCTCTACCAGTCACTGGAAGTGATCAAAAGAATGATGGCTGATGAATACCCTCAGGAATTTAAGGCTTTAGTTATTTTTTTAAAACAGTTTTTCAAAAACTAAGCTTTTCAAAGCGTTCGCATATCATTCAAAATCAAAGTACAAAGACATTTAAACTTGTCCTAGCATTCCAAGGAGGGAATCATGGCCCAGGAGCAAAGTCCACTAACTGGTATTATTGAAGAAGATCGCGTTGTGATTGATTTTGGTGAGTTCGAAGGTAAATCAGTTTTAGAGATTGCTGATACTCGCCCTGATTATTACCAGTTCCTGATCGAGCAAAAAGACACTGGGAATTTTTCTATCCGTAGAACTAAAGACAAAATCTTTCGTCTTTATATCCATCAGACACATTTGAACTAATCTTTTTATTATTTTCCCCATATTAAAAATGTGGGGAAAATAAATTATCGTATCATCAACTCGACTTCAGCATCACACTTTAGCAAAACATCCGCTAAATCTTTTTTCTCAAAAACAGCTTCCCAGATTTCATCCTTACAGTCCGGAAAAATTAGTCCCACCTTGTTGTGACCTCCACCTGGAACTTTAACAAAATTTCGACGTGCCATCTGTTGATGTTCAAAGTGGTAGTAGGCGCCAAGGTAAGGGGCCGCGGGATCATTCTCACCAGCGACATAATAGATCGGAGCCGCAGTTAAAAGAGTCGCCGAATCATACGGGCGATCATAGGGATCATCGGCGCACGTCGTGTCTTCCGGATCCAGTATCATTCTTCCCTCAGAGAAGATAGCGCCACCATCAGCAGGGGAGAATTCATGGCAATCAACTTTAATAAACAGGCGATGACTGTAATCACCTCGCCCCTCACCACGGGCGTAAGACTTAAGTGTTTCTAACAGGGGATCTAATGCCGAAGGAGTATCTGAATTAAGAGCAACTAATTCCTCTTTTAAAATATTTCTGAGCTTACCTTCGTAGAGATAATTTCCACGGTATAATCCTCTTTGAATCATGCGGGACCAAGTTTTCGCCTCAAATCCTAGCGGAGATTTTTCTTGTAAGATTTGAATCGCCTTGGGAGACATTTCTTCTAGAATTAAATCCCATTCTTTCCCTAGATTGTACGGGATTGAGAATGTGCCGTCGGCTTCTCCTCGGCCTAGTACTCCACTGAGAAATAGTGCATGAGGGGTGGCAGCTCCCTCTTTCAAGGCTTGACCAGCAACAAAGGTTGCTAACTGTGAGCCATAGGAGTGCCCATGAATGATGTATTTTTTTAGCCCAAGATTTCTGATAACCCCCAGGACGTCACTGGCGAGATACTGGCTGGTTAAAGAATCATCTGGGAATTTTTTTTCATCCCCTCGGTTGCATCCGACAGTTCGTGGGTCAAAGAAAATCCAGGGAACATTGGCCGGAAGTGCCGTGCTAATCATGTAGTCTCTCACCTCTGCATCAGAATAATCAGCGATTGAGCTTCCACCGGGTCCACCTGGGAGGTAGATAATAACAAAATCATCTGGCTTCAGGTCCCCAACAATTTGAAATTTAAAGTTAAACGATGGTGAGTTGGATTTATCTGGATAGAGCGGAAGATTGATGTCTTTAACGCCCTCAAAGTCGCACTTATATTCTTCTTCGTCTTGTAGAACTTGCAGATTAGGTTCATCAAGTAACTTAAAAGGCACAGCGTATGCCGTACTCAGGGATAAAGACATAAGCAAAGCTAGGGACTTAAACAGCATGCGGTGACTCCGGGGTGTATGGAGCGAATCCTACCACCAGCGCCGGTTGATCAGATGAAGGCATGAAATAAAGTAAGGGTGCCAGTTGATTTTTTACCATTCGATCTGATTCCCGCGTATCAAATGGTCTATGAAAAATTTCTACCTCTTATGCTTGTTGGCCTTGGCCCCCCACTCCTATGGCCAGGACACCAACTCAAATGCTTTAAAACTCAAGGCCATAAGTAATATTCAACGTCTGGCCTTTGCCTCTTGTAACAAACACGACAAAAAACAGCCCCTCTGGCAGGATCTGGCCAGCCAGTCCCCTGATCTTTTTATCTGGGGAGGAGACAATGTTTATGCCGATGGCAAGGGCATTGCCGAAATTCTGGCCGCCTATAAACAGCAAAACTCAGTGGAAGGGTATGCAGCCTTCAAGGCCGTCACGCCAATCATTGGAACTTGGGACGATCACGATTACGGGAAAAACAATGGCGGCAATGATTATGCTGATAAAAAATTAAGTCAAAAGTACGCCCTGGATTTTTTGGAAGAACCACTCAAATCTTTGCGCCGAAAACAAGAAGGCATTTATACCAGCTATGACTTTGGAGAGGCTGGACAAAAAATAAAAATCATTCTGCTGGATAACCGTTATTTTATGAATCCGAAAGCGGGCTCGATCTTAGGTGAAGCGCAGTGGAAGTGGCTGGAGCAAGAAATAAAGAACTCAAAGGCTTCCCTCCATCTGGTCGTCTCTAGTATTTCAGTACTGACTCCCGCCACAATACACACAGAAGAGTGGGCCGAATATCCCGCCGAAAAAGCACGTCTTGGCCGGATTCTTAAATCAGGTAAAAAACCTTATCTCTACCTGACTGGAGATAGACATTTTTCGAGCATCTTCAGCAAAGATGACGAACTCGAATTTATGTCGAGTGGTATGACCCACAATGCTCCCATAGCAGTTCGTCCCTATCTGCGAACCATTTATCCCAACACCGTATTTAAACACAATTACGGTCTCATCGATTTCGAATGGGAAGGCTCAAATCCCCTACTGACGCTCTCAATTCGAACGGAACAGGGTCAAAGTCTTAATCAAAAAAGAATCAAATGGATTTCCTCACGCTGGACGGAAATTTAAAACATAGATTAAACCCAAGGAGCCCTCAATGAAAAAACTCACATTCTTCTTTGCCCTCTTCATCTCTCTTAGTTCTTTTGCTTCTGGCATCGACACGATCAAAAACCTACTTGAACAGAACGAAGTCATTGATCTAGAAACAAAACTGGCAGAAAAAGGTTTCAGCCTGACTAAAATAACTGATAAGTATGCTGAGAATGGAATTCGTCCACGTTGTATCTGTGAGTCTTTCGAACTCTCCTTCACCAATTACGATGGAACTGGCAAGAAAACTGCCGTATACGCTGTAAGTGTCACAGGCTTCGGTAACAATCAAAAAGTACGCATTACAAAATCAAAATAATTTCGTTTGTTGATCTTCTGGCATCGCTTGCCAGAAGATCCATGATTAGATAGTCACCGCATAGTGCCCAATCAGGACGTAAAGCGCCGTAAGCATCAATCCGACCCAACACGCCCCAAAAATGAGAATCACCCATGGAGGCGGGTCAATGTGTGCCCTTTCAATTTGAAATTTTCCGTACATACCCAACCCAAGCAAAACCATACCTAAAAGAATAAACACTGGGACAACACCCACAAGGTGTTCATTAATGGTTGCGCCTATCCCTAGACCGGTCAAACCTGCGCCGCTCATGGAAATCATGTCCGCTATTTTTAACTGAGGGATTAGCTTTTTAATTGGCTTAACTTCTGACTGCATACTTATCCTTTGATCAACAAAGTTTAGCATCAAAGATTGAGTAAAAAATGATGCTAGTCAGGTTTTTAATTGTTGTGGCATCGCCATTGCACATTTTGAAACAGACAGGGGGCACTATGCTGTACGATTTTTTAATCGAGAACAAAGATAAAATCCTGGCCAGTACAGAAATGAAAACGCTCAACTTAAAAACACTGAGTCCAAATTCAAACTCGTTCAAAAGCTCCCTGCCTATTTTTTATAATCAGCTCATTTCAGCACTCAAGCTTCATGGAGACGAGGCTACCAGATCAAAGCAAGAAGACTTAGTCACAAGGGAGGCCCAATTACATGGGTCCGAATTAATGAAACTTGGCTACACCCTCCCTCATGTCGTTTATACCTATGGTACCCTCTGCCAAGCGATCAAGGAAATTGCCACGGAGGAACACTTGCCCATTACTGGGGAAGAGTTCAAAGACCTGAATCACTGCCTGGATATTGCCATCGCCGGTGCCATCACTGGATATGAATTGAGCCGTACCAACCATGAGCAGAAAGCAGAGATTGAGAGACTCGGCTTTTTAGCTCATGAACTAAGAAATGCTCTCTCAAGCGTCAACATCTCTCTACAATTAATCAAAAGAGGTACAGTGGGATTCGATGGGACAACAGGAAAAGTGTTAGGGAATAGTCTTAAAAGAATTGAAGAAATTATCGACAGGTCTCTTACAGAAGTAAGGTTAAAAATGGACCCAATGGTTCGTTTTGAAAAATCTTATTTGTTACAGATTATTGACCAGATTGTGATGACGGCTGAAATCGAAGCAAAATCAAAAAATCAAAAAATTGAAGTGAGGATTGATCCCAATTTAATTATCGAAGCTGACCAACACCTCTTTTATTCTGCCATATCCAATATCATCCAGAACGCAATTAAGTACACACATGTCGGGGGCACAATTCAGATACGGGCCAATATTGTAAAAGATCAAGTTACGATTGAAGTAGAAGACGAATGTGGGGGATTATCAAAACCACCTGATGATTTGTTTAAGCCCTTCAAGCAACACGACAAGAACCGCATGGGGATTGGTCTTGGTCTCACCATCGCTCAACGCGCGATCGTACTCAATCAGGGAACAATTGAAGTGATCGACCGCCCAGGAAAAGGTTGTATTTTCAAAATCGCTTTGCCATGTATTGGGGCACATCGAAATTTGGATAAACCTTCATCTCAAATCGAACAACAGCACTAAATTAGATTAAATTAAATTAAATTAAATTTTCAGCCCGCAACTTATCCAGATGCTTACGAATGTTTTTAAGAGCGAAAGGCCAGAGCCGCTGATCTACTTCTGCGTACATAATAGCTAGCATCTCTTCTTCAGTCTTACCGTCCTGATAAAATGACAGAACTTGTTGTTCCCGCATCCGACGATGCTCGAGGGTATTTTTAAGTATATTGGTGCCGCCGAGACCGATACCATGAGAAGGAAACAAGACCCGCGGCTTGAAAGCAATCACTTTTTCCAGGGTATTAAAATACTTAGTCATGTCGCCTTCATCATCACCAATAACCACTGTCCCGACTCCCTGAAACAGATCGCCTGCCAGGAACCAACTCATATCTTCAGGTGCTAAGGCCATCTGCCCTTCATCATGGCCAGGCACTTCATGTATAACGACGTTGCGGCCCAACCACTGAGTGATGACGTCCCCTTCTTTGAGGATTTCGATTTTTACGCCGTCAAAGTGGCCAGGAGTTTTCTTGGTTAAACGAGTATGAGTATCAAGACTCATCATCATGGGGACATTAAATTCAATCGCCATCTCGACAGAGCGCTCATGATGATCAGGATGATGGTGGCTTAAGAGAATCTTATCGATCCCAAAAAGATTGGCAGTGTTTTTTAATTTTCTGTATTCCTCAAGATCTTTAGGTGAAGGATCGACCAGGATTTTTGGTCCATTATCTCCAATCAAAAAAGCATTAGTCCGAGTGGCTGGAGGTAATGTGTTTGAAAGCGGCATCAGCTGCCTGACGGATTTTAGGGACTCGATATAGGGAACATGATTGTCCTTGTCGTAGTCGAAATTTAAATCCGGAATACTTTTCACATCTGGATTAGTTCCAAGAGTTGTAATGATTTTGATCACGGGTGGAACAGCAAGGACCAGTCCTTTATCGTACTGCTTGAGTAGATCAGCTGAACTCATCCAATGAGCGAGGTGAACCTCATTTTTATCAACAACAAAAGCGCATTTTTGTTTTAAGCGAAATCGGTAAAAATGAGTCGCAAAACGAAAGGGATTAAAATCCGGCGTAACCGCCAGCCCCAGGTAATCTATTTGTTCCACGTTACCATTGATAGTCTCAAGACTCAGATCAATGCCAAGTTCCTCCAGACCTTCCCTGATGGCAGCGCCGAAAAGTCTTGGTTCAATCCCTACAGTAAGTGGATGTTCAATGAAGAGCGATTCATCACCCTTCTCGACTTTACCTCCTGGAAAGGCCCAATATCCCGGAAAGGCTTTAAGATGGTATTGTCTCTGAATCGCATAGATCTCATTGCCACAAGTGATCACAATAGAAGCAGCATCAACAATTTTGCTCATGCTTTTTCACCTAAATATTTTTTAGCGTGAGCATAGCGTACCTCGCGGTACCCCTTCACTGAGTCCAGCTCTTTAAGATGTTTCAGAGTTTGAGCTTTTTCCAGCAGCTGCCTACGGATAGAAGCTGAAATCCTTCTTTCTTCCTGGTGCCACTGAGGCATGAGTATTCTCAGGATTCTGAAATGTCTCATGATATTGAGCATCCAGGGTTTGGGAGAAAAATCAAATTCAATTTTTTTACCTAGCACATCGAAAGCAGGACGATTGATATGTACCACTTCAAATGATGATCCCAAATCCTGATATTTTTCTTTATCCACTTGAAGCTTTAATGGTGAAATCATCTGGTGAGAGACAAAAACTTCATCTTTAATCCAAAAAGTTTTGGCAAGAGTTCTAAGTGCTATTGAAAGCTCCTCCCCACTATAGAGTTTTTTAAGATCAATAGCATTTTGATAAAAGGCTGGGAGAGAGAGCCCCTGGTCGAAAACCAAAATATCATGCACATACTGAGCAATGTACGACTTCGGTATGGATGGAAAATGTTCCGTCATTAATTTCGTATAGCTAATAAGTACATTCGAATATTTATCTTTTGACTGCCATGGGTAGGCACTCATTCCTGCACTTTGTTTAATCAATTCAAACTGATCTGAAGTCGTCGTCACAGTCATCTCTATAGGATTTTCCTGGTTCGCTGCATACCATTCTCTTCCCATCATGAATGCTTCCCAGTTGGGAGAGATTTCTGATTTAGGAACAGAGCTCTTGAGTGCCTGATTCAGGTCTTCCAGTGTGAATGGAAGTCTGCCTGCCTGGAAGGCTATTCCCAGCACCATCGCTGAGGCATAGACTGGACGCTGAAATTTATCAAAGCACATCTTTTTCATTGGTGCCATGATGAGCCGTTTACCGATTTTAGAAACTAATTCTTTATGGATAATTTCGGGAGTCATCACTTCATGATCAAGACCGCGATCAAGGAGAATAGAAAGTGGTACCTGATATTCAGAATCGACAATGAGAATTCCATTGGCCGAAAGAAATTCTACCGCACGAGATCCTTCCAAAAGATCGGGAGAAAGCACAAGATCAGCTGAGGCCAGAGGCACTACAGGTCCTTGGGACTTGGCCTTATTAAAAATGCTGAGATGACTTGTGACTGAACCATTTCTTTGGGCCAGACCCTTCTGGTCGACAAATTTAAAATCCAGATCATTTCTTCCACCCATTTCACTGGCCGCTTCAGCGATCACTCGAGAAATAGTGGTCACGCCTGAGCCACCCACACCAATAACGATGGCCCGGAAGTCCTGGCCATCAGCTATGGCCTGAAGACTCTTGGTTGCAACAGGAAGAGGAAGGTTCCATTCTTTTTTAATTTCTGTGGTCGGCTTATATTTTGTCGGATGATAGTTATGAACTTTTACCAGTTCAAAACTTGGGCAAGCCTTAATCTTTGTGCAATATGAATCGGACACACAAATCTGAGGATCAATCATTACTTTCGTGCCGTAAGCATCGTTGGTTTGAGATAGACCCGGACAGCCCGTCATATCCACACAGGCCCTGCAATCTTCACAGGCCAGAGTATTAATCTGATAAAATTCTCTCACTGCTTCAGTTTGCCCTGAAGCAAAGAGTTTTCGCTCGTCTCTTTTTTTGCGGCCGTGAAAAGTGAGTCCGCACTCTTTATTGGAGACAATGATTTTCACTCCAGGTCTTTGGACCATTTCGAGTAAAAGATTTTTATAAAAATAGCGGTCTGACGGATTGATCTCCAGCGCTTCAGTCACCTGCAGTGATTTCGCGACATCCAGCATGTTTTGGCGGGGGCGAACAATACCATCAACAGACTGGCCAGATCTCGGTGTCACCTGATGACCTGTCATAGCGGTGTTGTCGTTATCCAGAAGAATATAGGTGATATTGTGACCCATCTGAACAGAGTTTGAAATCGAGACCATCCCGGAATGGAAGAAGGTAGAATCTCCCATCAATACAACTGAAGGATTGGTGGTAAACATATCCGTGCCAGCGCCAAGGGATCCGCCCTGACCCATCGCCGAGAGATCGTGCATTTCTTTAAAAGGTTCTAAAAAAGATAATGAATAACAGCCCACATCACCGTGAGAGATGAGCTGGACATTTTTATCGGCCAGAGAGGCCCGCACGTCTTTCATGATACTCAAGGTTTCTCGGTGGGGACATCCCGGACAAAAAGTCGGAAGTCTCTTGGGAAGAAGAACCTCTAGGCGAGTTGATTCAGGCAGAGAATTAAAACAAATCTCTCCTGATTTATTCCATTCCAGCGTATCGATTGCCTGATTTATTTTTTTATAAATAATTTCGTAATTAAGACCACCGAAAGCAGGAAAGCCTTCAACGAATCCATGATCGGTTTTAAACTCTTTGCCCATGACAGTGAGAGAGAGCCCGAACTTACTGACAAGTTCCTTGATCTCACCCTCAAGGAAGCCTCGTTTCTCTTCCACGACGATCAAATGTTTTATATTTTTAAGAAACGGAAGGAGTTGCTGCTCATTGAACGGATACGACGAAGCAGCCTTATATAATTTAATTTCATTAATGAGATTAGATTCTTCTAAAACCTGTTTGAGTGTTTCAAAAACTCCTCCACCGGAAATAATTCCAACTTCGGAACTTTCAGATCCAAAAGTCTCATCCAAATTCAGCTCGGCCAGGACTTTTTTAATCTGTGGGAAACGATTAAGAATCATTTCTTTGTCGGCCAAAAGAGAATTAGGTGGAACCATTACGTGGCTCGAGAGCTTAAACTCCCGAGGATCCAGAGTGACCGGAGTTGAATCTAAAACTTTCTCCTCGCCCACCTCTACTCGGCCTCCACCTTCGGCCATGAAAGTCGTCAAAAGAATTCCGGTGTAAACCGATGTCTTCTGAGAGAGTTCAAGTGCGCGGGCCATCCAGTCTTTCAACTCTTGCGGAGTGGCCGGCTCTAGAAAAGGCATATGGAGATGTTTAAATAAATAACGAGAGTCCGCCGGGGTAGAAGTTGAAATCGACCAGGGATCATCACCGACGGCGACAACGACTCCAGATAAACCATTTCCTGGATTCGCGAAGTTTCCGACCGACAAAGCATCTGAGGCAACATGCAGCCCCATGGATTTCATCGCCACTAAAACATTTTGTCCCGCCATCTTGGCACCCGAAGCCATGGCAGCGGCGTTAGCTTCGGAGTTGGCGATTACTACTCGAATCCCTTTTTTCTGCAAATTTTCTTTTTCTTCGTAAAGAATATTAAAGAAATCTGCCAGAGGAGATCCGGGATATCCCGTATAGAGGTGAAACCCTGCTTCCAAGGCTCCCTGAATGAGAAGTTCATTCCCGTTAAGAATTTTATGGCCCATCGTTCTATCCCAAATGTTGTCTTTGTAGGTTATACTCCTCCCCGATCATATGATCAATTATCAAAAAGTAATATCAAGGACTTAATATGGAAGAAAAAGCTAATATACACATATCCCAATCAGTGGCGATTTTGGTTGATGGAAATAACATCGAGAGATCACTGGAATCCGAGTACCGAAGTTCCAGCATGATGATCAATTTTGACGTCCTCATCCCGCGCCTGCTCAAAGGCAGGGGCCTAAACCGTCTCATTTACTTTCGCGAAGGCAAAAATATCTCCTCCAAGTTGGCGGACCGACTTCATGACAAATATTTTGGGTCAGTTAGACCTTGTCATAAATCGGCCGATATTCCTCTCAGCATCAATGCGACCCAGCTGGCGAGCAAAGTGGATGCAATTATCATTTTGTCAGGTGATTCAGATTATGTTGAACTAGTACGGCATTTAAAATCTGAGGGTGTGCGAGTTGAAATCTGTGCGGTTGAGTCTACTACTGCAGGAGTTCTCATTGAAGAGGCGGATTATTTTCAGCCCATCCAGAAAGAAGATTGTTTCACCCTTCCACAAGGGCAAGCAAAAAAGAAAACTCGTAGATAATTAAGAATTACGGAGCCACATATGACACAAAATCCTGCCGGCCTAAAAGGCATCGATCATCTGGAATTTACAGTTGATAATTTGCAATCACCTACTTTGAAACTTTTTAACACAATGGGTTTTATTAATTCGGCTGAAGCAGCAGAATCAAAACTTTATACTCAGGGACAAGTTCGTTTTTTAGTTAAAGGCTCAAATGACGAATCTAGCCTCTCCCGCAAGTATTTCAAGGCCCATGGGGAAGGAGTCAGTAAGATATCCTTCCAGGTAGAAAGTGTAGAAAAGACCCTCGAAATTACACTCAAAAATGGCGCCAAACTCATTCAGGACTATAAAGTTGAAGAGACTGCTGCTGGTGTGACTAAAACCGCTTCGATCCAAGGCTTTGGCGATGTGGTGAATGAATTTGTTGAGCGGCCAACAACTGAATTTAGACCAGGATTCAAAATTGTCGAGCAGGATCCTTTTGCTCGCCCCCTTAAAACACGAGTTTCAAGAATTGATCACCTGACTAACAACGTTCCTAAGGGCCAGATGGACCACTGGGTAGACTTCTACAAGCGCACCTATGGATTTGTTGAGACTCGCTACTTTGACATTAAAGGTTCTAAAACCGGATTAAATTCTAAGGTTGTTCAACTGCTCGACAACTCCATCATCATTCCAATAAATGAGCCAGAAAGAGAAGGCGGAAAATCTCAGATCCAGGAATTCTTGGATGTGCATAAGGGACCGGGTGTTCAGCACATTGCCCTTATGACTCCGGATATTATTTCCACCGTTGGTGAATTAAGAGAAAGGGATGTGAAGTTTTTAAATGTTCCTTCAACTTACTATGAAGCCATTCCGAATCGTCCTTTCAAAGTGACTGAAGATTTGGCGACTCTTGAGAGAATCAATCTTCTGGTGGATGGAGATACTGAAGGCTACCTTCTGCAAATTTTCTCAGACACTTATATTGGACCACTCTTCTTTGAGTACATTCAGAGAAAAAATCACTGGGGCTTTGGAAATGGGAATTTTCAGGCCTTGTTCGACGCCATTGAAAGAGACCAAATTAAGCGTGGGTATCTTTAAAAAAGATACTCCACCGCGATTTGGTGACCCAATTTTAAAATCGTAAGTAAAACAATAATCCGCAAGAGCCCTCTGACAAAGGTATTACCTTTTAAGAGGGCAAGTCTCACTCCCACCACGGCACCTAATACATTAAATACGATCATGGGCACTGCATATTCAAAAAGGAAAGTTCCTTTGAACATGAATAACAGGAGGGCCGCGAGATTGGTCGTCAGATTAATAATTTTTGCGTAAGCCGAACCTTGCACAAAAGTCATCCCTAACATCCCCACAAATGCGATGATCAAAAAGGTTCCAGTACCTGGGCCAAAAAAACCGTCATAAAAGCCCAAAAATGAACCAATAACAATTGGCTTCCATACTGGAATAACTAGATTCGGATCATGGTCCAGAAGACCAAAATTTTTATTTCGAATAGTGAGAACAAAAACACAAAATAGCAGCACCATAAAGAGTGGCTTTAGAAACTCATTGCTCACAATTGAAACGGTGTAGGCCCCAAGAAATGAAAACAAAAACGCCGATAAGATCGCCGGAATGATGATGGTTCGAATAAATGGAATGTGACGAGAAAAACGCCAGGCCGAAAAACCGGTTCCGGTGACTGAAACGAGCTTATTGGTCCCCAGCAAAGTGACCACCGGATATTGCGGAAGAACCATCATGAGGGCCGGCAATTGGACCAAACCACCCCCACCAACGACGGAATCGACAAATCCTGCCCCAAAAGAGGCCAAACAAAGAATAATTATATCGTAGCTAACCATTTGAGAATAAAGGCTAGCGATGTCCTGCAGCATTGTAAAGTTTTCTCTTACGTTAAGACTAGGTTAAGAATACTCGGTGATCTCGATAATCTCCTTTGAAACCGCTATTATTCGCGCCAATAAGGATATTTTTATGCGCAGTGCTTTTTTTCTCATTCTCATTCTCATGAGTTGTACCAAACGACAGAACTTTATCATCGTCCAAAACAAGGGATCTGATACTTTGGTAAACCTTGCTCAAGCATGGGCCGAAGAATACAAAAAAGTTAAGCCTGGTGTGGCGATTGCCGTTTCCGGTGGTGGCTCGGGGACTGGAATTGCCGCCCTAATCAATGGCACTGTAGATATTGCCAATTCATCTAGAGCAATGAAACCAGAAGAAAAAGAGGAAGCTCTTAAAAATAATGGAATGACTGTAAGTGAATTTATTGTTGGCATGGACGCATTAGCTGTCTTTGTCCACCCAAGTAATCCCCTTGAAGGATTAACATTGGAAGAAGCGGCATGCATATACGGCGAAGGTGGCAAGTGTGTACTTTGGAGCGATGTCAGGGGAACAGTTGTCCCAGGATGTCAGGGCAATAAAATTATTCGAATATCTCGTCAATCAAACTCTGGGACCTATCAATATTTTCGTGAAGCAATCCTTGGAAAAAAGAAAGATTTAAAACTTGGCTCCATGGATTTAAACGGATCGCGGGAAGCAATTGATCTCATTGAAAAAACACCATGTGCCATTGGTTATTCCGGAATGGGTTACCTTTCCAAGCATGTGAAAGCATTTTGTATTCAAAAAACTGCAAGCGAACCCTGTATTTTCCCAACCCTTCAGACGGCCATGGATAAAACTTATCCCATCTCCAGAGAGCTTTACATGTACACATTAGGCAAGCCTTCTGCTGATGTAATGGACTATATGAACTGGACGCAAAGTGATGTTGCTTCAAAGATTACGATAAAAGCAGGGTATGTACCTGCACCTAAAAGGTAAGTATGGAAATGAAAGTTACTCAAACAACTCCCATTGCAATGGAATGGCGCCACAAAAAAAGCACCAAGCCAAGATCAGAAAAAATAATTGAATTTATAATCAAGGCCGGTGGCTTAAGCTCAATCGTCCTGATTGTTGCGATCCTCTTTTTTATCATCAAAGAATCGGCTCCTTTTCTTGTAAGCCGCTTCGACTTCAAAGAATTTTTCTTCTCTACAGAGTGGAATCCTGCTTCCGTCGTTCAAATAAAATACGGTGCTCTGGCACTCCTCGTAGGTACAGTGCTCGTTACCGTTATCTCTATGCTTATTGCTGTCCCTTTAGGCTTGGCGTGTGCCTTTTACATTTCTGAATTCTGTTCCCCGCAATTCAGAGAAATCTATAAGATCCTCATTGAGTTTTTAGCTGCAATCCCATCAGTGGTTTGGGGATTCATTGCAATCATGATGATCAATCCTCTCATTATTCATTCCTTTGATGTTCCAATAGGCTTGAACATACTTAATGCTTCGATCATTCTTGCTCTAATGTCGTTGCCGCTCATTGTTTCAGTTGGTGAGGATGCTCTTAGAGCTGTTCCTGAAACATACCGCGAGGCTGCTGAAGGTATGGGAGCAACGAAGTGGGAAATTGCCACCCGAGTTCTTCTTCCTGCTTCAAAAAATGGTTTGATGGCCGCAGCACTTTTAGGAGTAGGACGCGCTCTCGGTGAAACGATGGCGGTACTCATGGCCACTGGTCACTCTATTCAAATACCGGAAAGTATTTTTGATCCAGGTAGAACATTAACTGCAACGATTGCGGCTGAACTCGGAGAATCTCCCAAAGGTGGAGAGCACTATCAAGCTTTGTTTGCAATCGGTCTGGTACTCTTCCTACTGTCATTTGTTGTTAACCTTTCAGCGGATTATTTGATCCGTGGAAGAAAGAAGTAAATTATGTTTAAACCAAGCATCCATCTTTTAAACAAAGAAATTCGCGAAAAGAATTTTAAAAATGCACTGAGCATGATGACATTCTTTTTATTTTTGCCGGCCCTCGGAATTATTTTCTGGCTATTTATTAAGGGCTACCCCGCCCTATCATGGGATTTTCTCACTCAAGATCCTATAAATGGGATGACCGCAGGCGGAATTTTCCCAACGATTGTTGGAACATTCTGGCTGATCATGATCAGTGTACTCGTCTCTTGTCCCATGGGAGTTCTTGCGGCCCTTTATCTTTCTGAATATGCTAAAGACGGAAAACTGACTCGAATCATTCGTCTAGCAATTCTGAATCTTGCTGGTGTTCCAAGTATCGTCCACGCACTTTTTGGTCTGGGAGCATTCGTTTTGTTTATGAAAATGGGCACAAGTATTCTTGCGGCTTCGTTTACGCTGGCAGTAATGAACCTTCCGGTCATCATCACCTCCACTCTAGAATCCTTAAAGGCTGTTCCTCAGTCTTATAGAGAAGCCTCTTGGAATGTTGGGGCCAGCAAACTTCAGACGATACGCCACATTGTTTTACCAAATTCCATACCTGGTATTTTAACAGGGGTTGTTTTTGCAGTAGGTAGATCCGCGGGCGAAACTGCCGCAATCCTATTTACAGGAGTTGCTTTCTACCTCCCCTTTTTACCTCAAACCGTCTTTGATCAGTGCATGTCTTTGTCCATGCACTTGTTTACTATTTCCACCCAGGTTGTTGGTGTGCCAGAATCCTACCCGTTTGCGACGGCACTAGTTCTTATACTTCTTATTCTCTCAGTAAATTCAATAGCAGTAGTCCTTCGCACATACTTCCGTACGAAGAGGAAGTGGTAAAATGAAAAAGAAAATTGAAATTAAAAACCTGACAATCAGTTACGGATCGAAAGCGGTTGTTACGAATTTAAATCTGGATATCTACCATAATGAGGTTTTGGCGATCATAGGACCTGCAAATTCAGGCAAAAGCTCTCTCCTGCGAAGTATCAACCGGATGACTGACTTTAACAATGAAGTCAAAGTGAAGGGCGAAATTCTTCTGGATGGTCAAAATATTTTTGAGGATGAGGACTCGACTTTCCTAAGACGTAGAGTGGGAATGGTATCACCTCTGCCTGTTGGTCTCCCAATGACAATCAAGGAAAACGTAACCTACGCTCCTCGGATGGCGGGTTGTAAAGACAAAGCAGAGCTTGAATTCATCTTAGAGGACTGTTTAAAAAAAGCAGCGCTGTGGGACGAAGTAAAAGATCGTCTTGATACCCTAGCCACTAAACTATCTGGTGGGCAGCAACAGCGTTTAACTATTGCACGTGCACTTTCACATCACCCGGAAGTACTCTGTCTCGATGAATTTTCGATCGCGATTGACCCAGTAACGACCATGAAAATTGAGTCTGTTCTACATCAGCTTAAAGAACACATGACCATCATTATGGTCACTAACGTAATCAACCAGGCAAAACGCCTTGGAGATCGCACAGCGATGATGCTTAATGGAGAAATCCTGGATCTCGACATCAATCAAAAAATATTTTCTGGCGAAATAAAAGACAAACGCACAAAAGACTATATTGAAGGCGTATTCGGGTAAATTATGAGAAACTATGTTGTTAATACGAATGAATTCAGCTTTTGGTATGGAAAATTTCAGGCCTTAAAAGATCTGACCTTTAATATTTCTGCCTACAAAATCACTGCCCTTATCGGCCCAAGTGGTTGCGGCAAAAGCACTTATCTGAAATGCCTCAACCGGATTAATGAGCGAGCTGGGGAAGTTTCTCACGATGGTAGTATCCAGGTTTTAGGCCACGATATCTATCACCCCACTGTTGCACTCCCTGAACTTCGCCGCCAAGTGGGCATGGTGTTTCAAAAGCCAAATCCACTTCCACTCTCAATCTATGAAAATGTTATCTTTGGTGCCCGCACTCATTTAAGAAAAGTCACTTCCAAGCAATTGGATGAAATGGTTGAGACATCTCTCAAGCGTGTTGGGCTTTGGGAAGATCTTAAAGGTCAATTGAACCGTTCGGCCCTTACCCTCAGTCTCGAAAAACAGCAAAGATTATGCATCGCTCGTTTGTTACCTCTGAAACCGAAACTTCTTCTTTTGGATGAGCCTTGCTCAGCTCTTGATCCGGCCGGTATTGAGGCGATTGAAATCCTGATTAAGGATCTAAAAAAAGACTACTCTATTCTCATTGTGACTCACTCAATGAGTCAGGCAAAGCGTGTCTCAGATGAGACCATCTTCATGTATATGGGTGAATTGGTTGAAATGGGTAAAACCCAGGACGTCTTTGAAAACCCTAAAGAAGCACGTACAGCGGCCTATATTGAAGGTCGATTCGGCTAATCTGATTTTGACATTTTCCCCCTCCTCTAGCTATGGTTATGCCACGTCTATATAATCCATAACGCACGAGGCAGAAAATGTTTAAAGTAATCGCAGTTTACCGTGTTCCAACTGATGATGCGGCCAAGGCCAAATTCGAAGATCACTACAAAAACGTTCATACGCCAATCTGTTTTAAAATTCCTGGAATGACAGAACTTCGTACAAATAAAATTTTTGGAGGCCCAACTGGTGCTTCAAATCTTCTTATGATTGCAGAAATGTGTTTTGAAAATAAAGACTCATGGAAAGCAGCGATAAAAACTCCTGAAATGATGGAGTCTGGTAAAGATGCCATGAAGTTTGCTGGTGACCTCGTTTCAGTTCACTTTGCTGAAGAAACTGTTGTTAAAGCATAATGAAAACTTTTGAAAACATCCTAGTTACTAAAAACTATCGTGAGCATAACCACATTGCTTTGATTCAATTGAATCGTCCGAAAGTTTTGAATGCGCTCTCAACTGACCTGATGAAGGATGTAGTTGAGGCGATGTTTCTTTTGGAAGACGATAAAGACGTGCGTGTGATCATCCTCACTGGAAATGACCGCGCCTTTGCGGCCGGTGCTGATATCGGACAAATGGCCGAGGCTTCTCCGATTGACCAAATCAATGACAATCGTTTCCGTACCTGGAAACAACTCTCACTTATCACTAAACCAGTGATTGCAGCCGTTAACGGTTTTGCTTTAGGTGGCGGTTGTGAGCTCGCCATGTCTTGTGATTTTATCATTGCCGGAGATAGTGCAAGATTTGGTCAGCCTGAAATTAAAATTGGAACCATTCCAGGAGCTGGCGGGACTCAACGCCTCACTCGCGCCATTGGAAAATCAAAGGCGATGTTGGCAGTTCTGACTGGTGACATGATGGATGCCTACGAAGCTGAAAGAACAGGACTCGTAGCAAGGGTTGTTCCGGCCGAAACTCTTATGCAAGAAACTTTTGAGATTGCTAAGCTTATTTCAAACCGCGCTCCGGTAGCTGTAAAGCTTGCTAAAGAAGCGGTTAACATGGCGTTTGAGAGTTCACTCAAAGACGGCATGGAATATGAAAGAAGAAATTTCTACCTGACTTTCTCATCAAAAGATCAGAAAGAAGGTATGAAGGCTTTCATGGAAAAAAGAGAGCCAAAATATGAAGGCAATTAGTCTATTGCTTCTCTTGGCGGCTTGCTCTTCCCACGAGCCCAAACATGATCCCATCAGGACAGTCATGGAGACCAAACAAGATGAGTATCGTTCGTGCTTTCTAGAAAGTGAATCCTACAAAGGCAGGGACACCAATGAAAAGGGCGTCGTTAAGGTTGCCTTCACCATTGATAAAGACGGAAAAGTCACAGACGAAAAAATTGCAGAGACGGCCTTCAAAGATCCAAACTTCCATGCTTGCCTCCTGGAGCAAATAAGAGGCTTAAAATTTACTTCGCCCAAAGATGGCGGATACATTGAAGTACTCCAACCTATTAACTTTTACCCAACATACAAATGACAAAAACTTTTGAAACGATAAAATTTGAAATTACCAACGGGACTGCGATCATTACGATCAATCGTCCTCAGGTTTACAATGCTCTGAACGTCCAAGGAAAGCTGGATATCATCACGGCCATTCGCGAGGCCAATAAAGATCTAAACGTGCGGTCGATTATTTTGGCGGCCGAAGGGAAAGCTTTCTGCTCGGGCCAGGATTTAAATGACCGCTCAGTTGATGCCACCAAAGGTCCGGTTGATATTGGACTGACTATTGAAACTGAGTGGAATCCTTTGATTGATGCCATAAAATCATCTGATAAGCTCGTAATTGCCGCCATTCAAGGCGTTTGTGCTGGGGCCGGACTATCGGTTGCCCTGGCCTGTGACATGAAAATAGCGGCACCTGGAGTACGTTTTATCTCCGGTTTTAGTCAGATCGGCTTAGCTCCCGATGCCGGTATGAGTTTCATGCTGGTTAGACAAATGGGGAACACAAAAGCTTTGGAATTCGCTTTGTTAGGCAAGCCCCTTCTCTCAGAACAGATGCTCGGGTATAATTTCATTAATACAATCGCTGAAAACCCTCTTGAGGAAGCTGTAAAACTTGCATTGGAAATCAATTTGTTGGCCCCTCTTTCGGTTAAAATGGTAAAGAAGAACTTCCAATATGCGAATGAAAAGGGTCTAGGAGAGGTACTGAGCCGTGAGAAATACGTTCAGCGGTTTTTGGGCTTCTCAGAAGATTATAAAGAAGGCGTAAGTGCCTTCTTGGGAAAAAGAAAACCACAATTTAAAGGTCTATAGATAAGGAGTAATCCATGCGTCAGTACACTAACGAAGATATGAAACTCTTCGAAGAAATTAAAAACGGTCGCACATTTGATGCAACAACTGAGATGCCGGAGATCTATCGCAAGAATCTTCTGAATCTTCTTTGGATGCAAGCCGATTCTGAATATGCCGGCGGACTTGGCTACATGCCTTGGATTGCCAAAGCTCCTAATGCTCATGAACGAGTTTTGGTTGCTCAAATTGTTAAAGATGAAATGCGCCACGCTCATGTGATCTATAAAATCCTTGATGATCTGGGTGAAAAGACTCACGAACATATGCTGAGCCATGATTTTGACTGGAGAATTCCGGCCGATACCGCCAACATTGGTTTCTCTCGTGCCAAAAAAGATAAACGCGTCAATATCTTTTACTACCAGATCACTCATTGGGAAGACTTCTGTTTATTTAACTTCTTAATGGACAGAGCTGCCGGACACGTGTTGGAAGACACTCTTGAATCAAGTTACATGCCTTGGAAAAATGCTATTGGCACAATCTGCAAAGAAGAGAGCATGCACCTTGCCCACGGGGACAAAACCGTTAAGGAAATGGCTTCTGATCCTGAAAAAAGAAAATTTCTCCAAGAGCGCCTGAATCTTTGGTGGCCGCGTGTAATGAACACATTTGGTAAATCAACAGGTACAGGAAATGATATCTACCAAAAACTAGGTCTTAAAAACCGCTCAAATGCTGATGTTCGTGACGCTTTCGTAAAAGAAATCACTGAAAAATGTGCAGAGTGGGGACTTAAAGTTCCTGAGTATAAAGAGTCTGAGCAGCCTCTCGAATACTCTCTTTCTTAATCATGAATTTACAAAGAATTGTCATTATCGGTGCCGGAACCATGGGTTCTGGCATCGCTCAATGGTTTGCGCAGCAGATGTGCTCTGTGGAGCTGGTAGATAACTCTGAGGAGCAATTAAAGAAGGCCCTGACAGGTATCCACTCTTCTTGGGACAAACTTGTCGAGAAACAAAAACTCACCAGTGCCCAAGTGGACCAGATGAAGAAACTTTTTGAGATTAAAACTCTTGATCAAGTTTCTAAAGACAGTGATCTCGTCATAGAAGCCATCATTGAAAACCTTGAGATCAAAAAAGATCTTTTCAAAAAACTCGATACCTATTTTTCACCTCATACGATTATTGCCTCAAATACCTCGAGCTTCCCTATTTCAGAAATGGCCCAAGCTGTCTCACCAGAGCGAAAACCTCGGTTCATTGGTTTACATTTTTTTAATCCCGCCACGATTATGAAATTGGTGGAAGTCATTAAGGGCGAAGAAACTGACAGTAAACTCTGTGAAGATCTCTATCAGTGGTTTGACTCAAAAGATAAGAAGCCTGCTCTGAGCAAAGACTCCCCAGGATTCATCGTCAATAGAGTGGCACGTAACTTCTATGGAGAACCACTACGAATTGTTGAGACTGACGACGAAATCAAAATGAAGGAAGTTGACCGCATTCTGAAAGAAGTCGGTGGTTTTAAAATGGGACCATTTGAACTAATGGATCTGATTGGGATAGATATTAACTACTCCGTCACTTGTTCCGTTTGGGAAGCCTATAATAAGGAGCCCCGTTTCGCTCCTCACGCCCTCCAGAAACAAATGGTGGAAGAAAAGAGATTCGGTCGGAAGAATAAAAGAGGATTTTACAAGTATGACTAACGTTACATTTGATAACATCCTCATTAATTTTGGTTTCGGGACGAAAGCTGAAAAAAAAGAAATCCTCAAGAGCAACTCGGGCAAAGAGATCTACATGGATCTCACTTGTTATGATCCGGCGGAATTTTATGCTGATCACCCTAATCTCAAGGGTTCATTTGCAGCACTTTTCTGTGATGAAGAAAAGAAAATCGAAGTTCATCTGAACGCTAAAAGTGATGCTTTTATCAACAAACTTATAGAGCTTGGCTTTAAACCTGTGGAAACAACAATTATTTCCTGCGGCTTTATTTTCCCCAGAACTATTGTTCAAATAATCAATGAAGCTCATTTTGCTTTAGAAGAGCAAGTGGCCTCTAGAAAAGATATCGATCGTGCCATGAAGTTTGGTGTGAATTATCCCAAAGGACCATTTGAATGGGCATTAGGGCGTGAATTATATGTCGTGACTCTTCTCAATGAATTGCTCCAGAAGACTAAAGACGCCCGCTACCTTCCTTCAAAATTAATCCTCGCAGGTCGGAAGCCATAAACACGGCCCCCAACCTGATCGATATATAAGAGGCTATTTATCGCTGTGTTTTTTGTCGCAGCTTTCTCCACAATCACCGCCAGTTTTGCAGGCCCCATTTTCGCACTTACAATCCTTAGTATCCCCTTTTTTGCAGTTTTCTTTGCACTCTTTAGTGCAGGTGCAGTCTTTGTGCCCTTCATGATTATCCGCCCAGACTGGTGACGCCACCGAGAAAGCCATTAGTGTAGTGAAAAGGCTGGTTTTAAGATACGATTTCATCGAAATATCCCCCTGTTATTGCCATCATTGGCAGATTACTTAGAATACGCAGTAAGGGTGTTTTTTGTGACCAAATCAATTTTGTCACAAAAATGGTCCCGGTTGCGTATTAGTCATGTGAGGAAGCTGAAGTGATTAAAGAGAGCGATGAAGAGCTGATGCTAAGATACGCCAGTGATGACGATGCTGCTGCCTTTGAGGAGCTTTACCGAAGGTATTCTGCACGCGTCTTTAGTTATCTCGTTAAAAACTGCTGGGACTCAAAGGATGCGGAAGAAATTCATCAAGGTGTATTCCTTAAAATGCACCAGAGAAAAGAAACATATGACTCTAAATTCCCCTTCTCTGCCTGGCTCTTCACTATGGTGAAGACCACCATGATTGATGATTTTAGAAAAACGAGAACCAGAAGTAACATATTAAAGCACACTGAACGTATTCAAGTCCCAGATGATGAAGACAATGATTCAGTTCCCGATTTGAGCTTAACCGATCAATTAGACGATTCGCAAAAGAAGCTCCTGGAACTGCGCTACTTGGAAGAGTGGTCATTTGAAGAGATGGCCAAAGAATTTAAGGTAAACGCGGCTACCATCAGAAAAAGAATCAGCCGTTTACTGAAACAATTGAGAGGCGCCACATGAAAAAGACTGAAAAAGAAATGGCTAAAGACTACGAGTCATTTTTGTCTCAACCGATCACTCACCATCCTTCCTCTGATATCAATGAATCAATCAGAGGGATTGTCATGAATGATCTTGATCCTCGCTGGTTATCCGTGATGACCAAACTTCTTTTCACCCACATCATCATAAGCTCTTTGACTCTCACCCTTTGCCCACAATTTGGTCTGGGGCCTCTGGGCGCAGGACAGGGACTGGTAGGGTTCATTGAACCCTATGGCCATGTGGCCTGTGGTCTTTTCTGCGGCGGCTTCTTTTTCGTGGGCAGTGTAATCATCGCCACTTTGCTTTTTACTCCGGCCCAAAAAAGGAAAATCAATTCCTCAGCTTTCGGAACTTTTTCGATGCTTGGATTCATTTCGCTGGGAACTTTAGTCACAATTTCTTCAATGATTAAAGGAAGTGCCCCCCATCTTCACATGGAGTTCATTGGTTCGTGGTTGCTTGCAGGGATAGGAATATCGATCTTACTTTCTAAGATTATAATGAGACCGGTTCACCAACCGGCATAAAAAAAGGCTCCCGAAGGAGCCTTTTTTTTATCTTGTACACTCTGTTTTGTTGAGTTTGAGATAGAAGCGTTTCTTAGCGATAGGCTTTGAATTGTCATGGTTAAAAACCTGCAGGTAAGCATAGTCTTTACAGCTGCCATCCGGCTGATTCACAGTCTCACAATCCATAGAAGCACGAAGAGGAATATTCAAAATTTCATCTTCAGAATTCACTGTATAGATAGTAGGATTTGTCTCTTCACCTTCCCACTTAATGGCACCTTGAAGGGCGCCTTTTTTGAACTCTACTTTTACAATCGCTGGAAATTTAATAAATTTGGCATCCCCTGACTTAAGTTCAACCTTAAGATCATGGGCCACAACACCATCAACTCCGCACTCTGACAAAGGTCTGTCACGGCTGGCATCAGAAGCGTTGGTAAGCTCACCGTTCTCAAAAGAGACTTTCATAGAAGATGGAATAAAATCAGCAGCGAACGAAAAGTTTCTCTTCACAAGCGCGCTAAGAATAAGGTCCTTGAACTGACCAGCTTCGCGGACTTCACTACCAAGCTCATCGGCATAAATCATATGCTCAAACCAGCTTCTCGCACTAAGTGCTGGGTGGTTTCGTGTCAGTCTCATCGCTTCAAGAGTTAAGTCAGCAAAGTCATACAGACCTTCGCGGCCACTTTTCTTGATAACAGCATTAAGCATGTCATTCATAGCACCGCCGTAAGATTCACCTTCGTCGTGAAATTCATTCGTAAGGTAAAAACCAGTATTATTAATGATCCGGAAATCATTCATACCAGCAAACTCAGCTCCGCTTGTCTGGTGCTCAATAATAATTTTAGCGACAAAATCTGCCATCCCTTCTGATAAACCACCGTATCCACCTTTAGAATCAGCAAATCCAAGGTGTGCGCCCATCAGACGGTCCATTACACCATGACCAAGTTCATGCCAGATCGTTGGATTGTCACGAGCAAGATTAGGTTGATTTGAGTTATAGGTCGTGAAGTTAATCGTATTGTCATAATAATAAGCATTATCTTTCATTGAAAGATCTGGATCAAATAGGAAAGCATGGAACGGTTTGGTTGAAAGTTCCGCGTCCTCAAATCCCATTTCGGCCAGAGCATCCATCAGAACGGTGACGCCGTAATAAACTTGAACTTCATCAAAGCCTGAATTGATATAGGAAACTGGATCGTGATCAGGAAGTCTCTCTGGGAGACGGGCCAGAAGCTCCGACTCTGAGGTAATAGCTTTACCATAAAGTCCACTAAGAGGTTTCGCTTCCCACTCTCCGCCAACGTTATTCCATGAAACAATATGATTCACTGAAGACTTAAGGGAAAAATTGATTTCTTTGAAATCCCTGGCAGCAGGGTGAAGGTTGATGGTGGCGTATTTCCCTTGAAGAAGCATTCCATCAGAGAAGTCATTGCCCTTAAGTGGGAACTGGGCAATTGTCGCTTCAACTTTTTTTCTCAGAGTCGCTTCTGACCATACTCCATTGGCTTGGCCAAATTCAGTTTCAGCAAGAACAGGATGATAGTGGCTCTCTGGAAATTTTATGTCGTTAAATACTGAAAGCGGATTTTCTCCACCATCGTGAAGACTGGCAGAAATAAATTTAAGTTCCTTCACTTCAAAAGGAAGTTTCTCGCCTGTTGTTTCAACTTCCTCATAGATCGGAAAAACGTTAGCGTGAACAGAAACGAACCTCTCACTTTGAGGGAATTCCATATAGCTTTTTTCGATAACAATATTTTTTAACAGAGAGATTGAGATATGGTGGATACCACGACGGCCGCGGACTTCAACTTGCCTTACCAAGTCACCTTTAACCCACTGATCAGAAGACTTCATGCTGAGGACACGATTATCAGTATCGTGCTTAGCGACTTCTGCATTCACAATCTGAGAGATAGCTAGTGAAAGTTTTTTCGATTTAATAGCATTGGCAGAAAACTTCGCTTTTAAAAATTTATTAGCAAGACTCTTCTCGCCTCTTTTGGTTTCTTCAGAGAGATGCATCTCGGCCAGAATCAATTCATTGGTAGTTTTATTACTCCAAATTCTGATAGCAGTTTTAGCGACAGGAATCTGCTGGCTGTGCTGGACATACATTTGGAATCGGCTGGTGGCCAAGGCGCGATCTTCTATCAGATGGAAGTCAGACTCCTGAAAGTTTACCTGAGTCTCAGCGTTTGCCTTTTCCAGCATTGCCTGAACAGTTGCAGGGAGTCCGCCTTTCGTGACCTGGGCTTCGTAACCAAAAGCGGCCGACATAAAGGTAAGGGTGGCCAAAAAAGCTGTCTTTTTCATGAGAATTCCTTATTCCGACAATGGTGCCCTGTTTTTAGAATATGTTAGCCTACAAGCCAAGTTTTTTTCACGCTGAGAGACATGTTTATAGGTGAAAGATTTACACCTAGCGCTAGAGGATTCTTTTTTCCCTTCCTACGCTTTTATTGTTACCATGACGGGGTTCAATTTTAAGGATGTTATATGAAGAAAATCTCATACTTGATTCACGCTAGACGTACGCCAATTGGCAGTTTTGGAGGAGTCCTATCCGGCCTGAGAGTGGACGACATGCTGGCCGAACTTTTTAAGGATTTTGCTAAGTCGGCCACCTTTGACCTGAAAGAAATTGATGACACCATTATCGGCTGTGCCAATCAGGCCGGGGAAGATAATCGAAATATTGCCCGCATGTCCTTAATGTTGGCCGGGTATCCATTTGAAGTTCCGGGAACAACCTTAAATCGCCTTTGTGGATCCTCCCTTGATGCCGTTATCGATGCCCACTCCAGAATTCAGGCGGGTATTGGTGAGTGCTTTATTGCAGGTGGGGCCGAAAGCATGTCACGCGCCCCCTACGTGATGTCAAAATCAAACACCGCTTTTGATCGAACTCAAAAAATCTGGGACACATCTATTGGCTGGCGTTTTGAAAATCCCAAGATGGCGCAACTCTTCCCTCTCTTAGGAATGGGAGAAACGGCCGAAGAAGTTCAAAAACTTCATAACATAACCCGCGAAGCCCAGGATCAGTTTGCTTTTACTTCTCATCAAAAAGCCCTTGCGGCCCAGGCACGTGGTGAATTTAAAAATGAAATTCTTCCACTTACACTTGAAACTAAAAAGGGGTCCACCATTATCGATCTGGATGAAGGACCTCGGGCCGATACATCGCTTGAGAAGCTGGCAAAATTAAAATCTGCATTCAAAAAAGACGGCACCGTTACTGCTGGAAATAGCTCTTCCATTAATGATGGAGCAAGTATGGTTGTGGTTTGCTCTGAAGATTTTGTCAAACGTCACAACCTAAAGCCACTTGCAATGGTTACGGGAGGCGCAGTCCATGGCCTTCACCCCAACATCATGGGCCTTGGACCAGTTGGCGCTGTCAAAAAACTCGTTCACAAATTTGGTTATAAGGTGTCTGACTTTGACGTCATCGAGCTCAACGAAGCCTTTGCTGTCCAGGCCCTGGGCTGCATTAAGGAACTGGAACTTGATCCAACAAAGATTAATAAAAATGGCGGCTCAATTGCTCTGGGACACCCGCTTGGCTGCTCAGGAACTCGTATCCTTACAACGCTAGTCCACCAGATGGACAAGAATCCTTCTTATAAAAAAGGCCTTGCCTCCATGTGTATTGGTGTAGGCCAGGGTATTGCTCTTTCAGTGGAAAACTGTAAATGAAAATACTCGCCATTGCTCTGACATTGATTTCATTTCAAGCTGTGGCTTGCTGGAAAATGCAGGCAACATTTTCTATCAACGAAGATGTGGTTAAGATTAATCAGAAGATTGATCACGATAAAACCTATTCCTTCAATGCTGGCAAACATCTGTTCCATGTTAAAATACCGTCGGCCACTAGTACTCAAAAAGATACTCACTCAGTTGAGATTGGCAGCCAGAAAAAAACTGGATTAACCCTTTCAGAAATATCTCAGGAAAAAGTAATCGCTCGAACTGGCACCGAAACGACCATGACCAGGCAAGACCCTGAAACAGGCGAAACCACCACCTTCACATTAAAAATATCGGAAATATAAGATGAAAATACTTACACTTTTAATGTGTCTTTTTTCAGTTAATGCTTTTGCCAATTGGCAGATGGAAGTTGCTTTCGGCATAGATGGGGAAACATGGAAAATTGACCATGCCAAATTTGTGGAGGCCAAAGAGACCGAAATCAGCTTTGGAAATTACGTGGTGAAAATGACCGTCAAAAAAGGAACCACTGAAGAAAAAGGCCTCGACGTGAGTTACTCGATTAATGAGAAAAAAGGCGAAAAACTAACTTTGATCAGCAAGGGCGAAGAGAACCTTGTGGACAATGGAAAAGGTGAAATTTTTGCCAAGGGCGAGCCCAAGCAGCCCAATACAATTATTACATTAAAATTTAAAAATATTTAAGGAGATGCCATGAAAGAGATTAAACTATTCATCAACGGCGAATTCCGAACTTCGGATAAAGAATTCATTTCAACGAATCCGGCCAACAATGAGCCTGTCGCTAAGGTTTATCTTCCAACTGAAAAAGACATTGATGCCGCGGTGGATGCGGCTGAAGCTGCCTTCTATTCTAGCGAGTGGCGCTCAATGGACCAAAACAAGCGTGCAGAAATCCTTGAAACAATTTCTGAGAAACTAAAAGAAAGAAGAAACGAATTAACTGAACTTGAAATAGCGGATTCGGGCTCATGTCTGAGAAAAGCCAAAACAGATGTTAACAATGCTGCCAGCTACTTCAAGGTTCTGGCGGGCCAGCTACGTAAGTTTCAATTCGAAGTCAAAGATGAAGGCGCTTCTCGTGCAGGCTTTTCTCAAAACTTTAAAGTCTATGAGCCAGTTGGTGTTTGCGCTCAGATTATTCCGTGGAACTTCCCTCTTGTAATGGCTGCCTGGAAAATAGGCCCAGTTATCGCATCAGGGTGCACGACAGTACTTAAGTCGGCACAGGAAACTCCTGTAACCGCTTCGGTTCTGGCAGAAATCCTGAAAGACTCAGGACTCCCTAAGGGTGTTGTTAACATCATCACTGGTGGAGCAGCTGAAGGTGAATACCTACTTAAGAACCCGAAAGTAAAAAAAGTGGCCTTCACTGGTTCAACCGAAGTTGGAAAAAGAATTATGCAAGCAGCGGGCAAAACCCTGCAAAATCTTTCACTCGAGCTTGGTGGAAAATCTGCCAACATCATTTTAGATGATGCTGATCTCTCAATGGCAGTTGATGGTGCTCTGTACGCCTTCCTTTATCACTCTGGTCAGGCCTGTACTTCTGGAACCCGTCTGTTTGTGGATCAGAAAATCTATCCTGAATTCAGAGATGCACTTGTAAAGCGCGCAGCTGAAGTTAAAGTTGGTCTGCCAACAGATCCAGCGACAGGCTACGGACCGGTGATCAATCAAAAACAATTTGAGCGCATCATGAGTTACGTTGAAACCACTAAAAAAGAGGGTGGAAAACTGCTCTTTGGTGGAGAAAGAGTTACCGGCGGAGAATTTGATAAAGGCTATTATATCAAACCAACTCTGTTTGAAGTCTCTCCAGACAATACGATATTCAACGAAGAAATATTCGGACCAGTTTTAGCGATAACTCCATTTAAAACGGACGATGAAGCAGTTAAACTCGCAAATAAATCAATCTATGGTTTAGCGGGTGCGGTGTGGTCTAAAAATCCGGAGCGGGCCAAGAATGTGGCAAAAAAACTGGAAACAGGAACCGTATGGATCAATGAATATCACCTTCTAAATCCCGGTATGCCATTTGGTGGCCACAAACAATCCGGTATAGGCCGTGAGATGGGCGAAGAAGGAATTAAATCTTACCTCGAAGTTAAACACCTATGGATTTCTGATTGTGATGAACGCGCTAAGAAACCATGGTTTGATGCTATTTTCTAAGGATTAATGTGAGTACTTTTAACGATTGTATTATTTTATTTGGTGGCTCTTCTGAAGAGAGAATGGTGTCAGTGGCATCTGCTCAAAACTTGTCGAGAACCATTCCTGAAGCGGCTTTATGGTTTTGGAGTAAAGAAGATAAAATCTTTGAGATTTCTCAGGATGAACTCTCCTCTCACGAAAATGCTTTCGTGAAAGAATTCACTCCAGCTAAAGCGCCACTTTTCTCTTCCCTGAAATCTTCCATCGATACCATGAAAGGTAAAACCATCATCATTGGCCTTCATGGTACTGAAGGTGAAGATGGAACTTTGCAGGCACTGCTTGAGCAGCATCAGATTAAATACACAGGAAGTAATTCAAAGGCGAGCAGGCTGGCCTTTGACAAACGAGGGACAAAGAAGCTGGCCCTATCGAACGATCTTCCCGTTGTTTCGGATCTGGCCTTAAATAATTTCGGCGATGAAGAAACCTCTGAACTCCAGAATTTTTTTAACAAGCATAAAAAGATTGTCCTTAAGCCTCTGGCAAACGGTTCGAGCGTTGGATTGTTTATTATCACAGACCAAGCGCAACTGGACGGTGCCATTACCAAAATCAAGGAAAAAACAGTCATTCCTTATATGGCAGAGCCTTTTATCACAGGACGAGAAATTACTGTTGGGGTCTGGCAAAAAAATTTCCACAAAACTATTCCACTCCCCTGCTCGGAAGTCAGAGTTATTCAGGGTGGCCAGTTTGATTATCAAGGAAAGTATTTGGGCCAAGGGGTTGAAGAAGTAACTCCTGCACAGCTTACCGAAAAAGAAACTCTCGCGTGTCAGGAATTGGCCCTAAAACTGCATTTCGTCATTGGATGCAAGGGTTATTCTCGCACAGATATGATCCTCACAGAAGATGGGCCTATCCTTTTAGAAATCAATACTCTTCCAGGACTAACCAAAGCCTCTTTTATACCTCAGCAGCTTGCTGCGATTAAAGTAGACCTCAGATCTTTCTTTGAAGCTCAGCTTAAAATCTCGTAATTTTAAAACTGGATGGAACACGCAATTCCATCCAGTGGAACATATTTCAAACCTTTTTCATTAAGTCTTTTTTCGGTTTCTCGCAGATCATTTTTAAATTTCTGGGCGCGAGCGAGCAATGCTTTATCTGAAAAATCATATTTAGCATCTATCAGTTTCGTCACCACGGTAGGCCCAAAAAAGAGCCTCATCGCTAGCTTATATTTCATTAAGTCGACCGGTGTCTGAAGCGCCTTATAAGAATCGATTTTAGTCCCTTTCTTGGGAGGCGCCTGTCTGAGCCTTAAAGGAACCTGCTGCACATCCATTTCACTATAGTTATGATGGTCAATAGTGTGGCCAACTGTCACGTCCCAAATAAAATAGGACACCACTTCCGTGAGTGTTTTACCCTTAAATACCTCTTTCCCATCCGGAAATCCCGGAACCCAGGTATTAATATAATCGGCCCAGTTTCTGACGTGAATGTCCTGATCTGGTATGGTCTTTACAACATCATCCACATAAGCATAAATCGTCTCGTAGTAAGCATCCAAAAATGTTCCGTAACCCGAATATATTTTAGGTGGACGTCTTGGGTACGTGAAAGGTGGATAGGAGTTATTGTTTTTGATTCCCCGATAGCCTTCCACTAAGAGATCTCTGATTCCATCATATGCCCCAGGAAAAGGAGCGTAGGTTTTCCACCATTTATCATTGTGCAAGAGAGACATCTTAAAATTCAGAACAGCATTCTCCAGAGGCAAAGTGAATCTCAGATGCGCGTAAAGAAGCTTAAAAAGAACATGCTCTTTGGGCAAAGCAGTTTTAGTGATGGCATTAATACTATCCAGGGGAAAATGCTGGAGAGGATGAACAACCATAGTGGCACAAAGCGCTCCTCCCTGAAGAACAAAAAACTTGGCCAACTCCCATGCATCTGCGTCCGATGGCAATAAAACGGTGTCTGTTTTACCCATCCATATACAAACAATAGCAAATTTCTCATTTTTAAATTCAAGTAATGTTTTCGTGGGAGAGACGTGCATGCCCTTAAAGGGAGTGACTACTCGGACGGGATCAAGATCAACAATGAAATATTCTTTACCCGCGGAAATATAATCTTTAAAAATATCAAGGTCCAAGCTGTCCAGCTGAGGCGTGATAAATTTTGACATCATTGAATTGGTTATATAATTGTGAAACTCATCATCTGAAACTTTTTTGCACCCTGGATTCAAAAGACTGGTGAAATAATAAATGGGTGTGAATAAGGGCCATTGTGTTGCAAATCTGCTTCCAATTCTGAGCCACCAATCTGCCCATTCTCCAAGAGGTAAATGAATGACACCGGGAGATTCATCATAGGGATGGTCCGGACAAGGTTGAGGCCAGGGTCCTTTACGTCCATATAAAAAATCTTTGGGATCCATGCGCTCACTCCTGATAAAATTAACAAAAAAAGACCCACCATACGGTGGGTCTCTTTATCTTTCGATTTTTAAGGCAGGGAATTAACCGATCAATTTAAGGGCCGATTGACCATTCATGTTTGCTTGAGCAAGAACCGAAGTACCAGCTGCACCAAGAATGTCGTTTTTAGCTTTAGTCGCAGTTGCTTCAGCGTAATCAACATCACGAATTCGAGAGTTAGCTGCAGATAAGTTCTCTACGTTAACTTGCAAGTTGTTCGAAGTTGATACCAATCTGTTCTGAATACCACCCAGGAATGCTCTGAATCCTGAAACCTTTTCAATTGCTGAATCTAGAGAAGCAAGTGATTGCTGAGAGCCGTCTTTTGTAGAAACGTCTAGCTCCGCCACTCCAAGATTATCCATCTTAGCGTTAACTTGTTTCGCATCGTAAGAGATTCTATCTTGAAAATCATCGTTGTTAGCACCGATCTGGAAATCAAACTTATCACTTTCACCGTTCAGAAGTTTCTTACCGTTGAATTCAGTTACTTGCGAAATACGTTCAAGTTCCAGCTTCAAGTTTTGGTATTCCATATTCGACATACCACGCTCTACATCACCAACAGTATCTGAAGATGTCTGGATTGCAAGTTCACGCATACGAGTAAGGATTGATGAAGTTTCATTCAATCCACCTTCCGCTGTTTGAACCATTGAAATACCGTCGTTGGCGTTACGATCAGCTTGTTTTAAAGAGCGAATGTTTGCTTTCATTTTTTCTGAAATCGCGAGACCAGCAGCATCGTCTGCAGCCTTCGTGATTCGAGTACCAGATGATAACTTAGCTAAGTTACTTTCTGACTCTCTTCCATTCACTGCGAGTGAACGTTGAGCGGCAATTGACGAAATGTTTGTGTTGATACGGAAACCCATGAAATCCTCCTTGGTTTATTCTCCTCATCAATTCCGTGATGATCAGTTCTCAAACCTTGAGATACTTTCTAAGCTTCCGTGCTTAAGTAAAATTTTGTTAGTGTTAAACACTCTTGTGTCTGACAACCATCTTCTCGGAGTGTTTTAAAGCAACTTAAGGAAAAATTACTGTTTAATTTCAGGTTTTTACCTGAGCAAAAGCATCCGTCTATTACCCCTTTTTGAAGGGAATCAGTGAGTTAAGCATACCCAGAATCATGCCCGACTGTTATGATGTAACAATGAACTTATCGATCCCCATTATAATTTGTGATGAAAACGAAGAGATTCGACTGCTTTTGAAAGAGATTCTTACAAAACATGGCTATTTTCATCTCGTGGAGACGAACTCCGCTGAAGAAATGCTACAGCTACTCACTCGTGAGCAGTTTATTTTGATTCACCAAAACTTGATTGATGAAAAAGTGAAAAACGAACTCTATGCGAGGAAGAATTTTTTAATTATTGCCCAACCTGACTCAAATGAGACGACAACTTTGTCTGCTAATTTTGGTGTAAGGCACATCATTAGCTTCCCCTACACCTCAAAGAGCTTAGTGACCAAGATCAACGAGCTGATGGCCTAGTGATATTCTGAATACGGTAGATTGTTAATACCGAGCCAGTACTTAAGATCGACTTCGACATTCTTATCAAAATCATCAATTTCATACTCTGTATTTCTGACCAGAATTTTAGCATAGGTTAGGACATTGCCATAATTCCACTGCCCTAAATCCAAATTCACCATTCTCGTCCACGTTCCCGTGTTAATAAAAATAGTTCCATCATTAAAAATTCTCAGCGTGGGATTATGAGTGTGCCCTACGATTAAAACACGGGATTCGGGAGTTTTTTCGAAATAGTGACGAGTGAGAGTCTCAAAATCCTGAAAAAGCTCCAGCTCCCTATAGAGGTCCTGGAAAATCTGCTTGAAACTTTTTTTCATCATATAAAAATGCCAAAAACGAACCATCACGAAATAGTAGAGGTTAGAAAGCATAAAACGCAGGGTAAAAAATGTATCAAATAACAGACCGTGAATGAGAAAATGTTTAATCGGCCTTACGGAATTAATAAAACTTCGTTCCTGCTTATATTTATTAATGACGTTGGTTACATAATAAGATCCCCAAGGCGGGTTAAAATACTTTTCGCCATTAAGAGTTTCAATGACCGCATTCTCCTGGTCAAAATCATGCGCCCTCTCATACTGATGACCATGCTGAATGGCCACACCCTTAGTAGGGACATGGGTAGTCACACTATTAGAAATACTTACTTTGTATGAATACTCACCGAAAAATGAAACAAACTCATGTTTAAGTGAATCAAAAACAAATTCGGCATCATGATTTCCAATAATGTAAACGATAGACTTGTCCGGGCATGAAACAAACCTCTTCATTGCTTCCATGACACTTTTATGTGCTGACATGACCATTTTCAGTTTCGCCATGGCAGCCTTCTCACTCCAGAATTCATCATCATAGAATTCGACGTAAGGAACCGCCAGGAAGTCAAAAAAATCACCATTGATAACCAGTTCTACGGCAACGTCTTTGTAATCACCTTCAGAATAGTAATTTAAAAAATCGATCAGTTCATTGTCGTAATGAAAATCTTCGAGAAGATTTCGTTTTCCCTTGATCATTTTACCGGCACTGAGATGCAGGTCAGAAATGACAAGTATTACTTTTTGAACCTTATTTTTTTGATGGGATTTCATATGCCTTCTTACCAAAAATTAATTCCGCTTCCTGAAACGCTGGACTAACTGGAACAAAGACAACGTTTGACGAAGACTTATTTTCGATCTCCACTGGCTCTGTCTGACCTGATTTTACCGAAACATACTTGAGCAGCTTTCCTTGAACGGTAAATTTCCCTAGCTGATCAGTGAGTGAGTGATTCTCAACCAGGACTGAGAAGACAGGCTTCTTTTTATCCGGCGAAAGAATCGACATACTTCGGTCATTAATTTGAATGACAAAAGTTTCCGTCTTGGGTTGGGCGATGGCCAATCCCGATAAAAATATAAAACTCAATAATACCTTCATAACATAAACCTTAAATCTGTAAGTTTCTTCACTTCGTCCCTAAGCTTTGCGGCCTCTTCAAATCGAAGACCCTGGGCCGCTTCTTTCATCATTTGCTTTAACTCTGCTATTTTAGCATCAATTGCTGCCGGAGAAAGGATCTGATCGGAAATTTCCTTATTCCGTCCTTTTTTATCAGACTTCTTCACTCCTCTGAGGACCTCAATCACGCCTCCACTCACCTTTTTATTGATGGTTTTAGGGGTAATTCCATGTTGGGTATTATATTTGCTCTGCTTCTCTCTACGCTCGGCGGTAATCTGCATCGCCTCGTTGATACTTGGGGTCTTTTTAAACCCATAAAGGATGACCCGGCCCTCCGAGTTTCTGGCGGCCCTGCCTATGGTCTGAATCAAGGAGCGGGTTGAGCGCAAAAATCCTTCCTTGTCAGCATCCAGTATCCCCACCAAGGAAACCTCAGGAATATCCAAACCCTCACGAAGAAGGTTAATCCCCACTAAAATATCAAACTCACCTAAACGTAAATCACGGATGATTTCCATTCTCTCCAGAGTTTCAATATCAGAGTGCAAATATTTAATCCTCATCCCCACTCCCCTATAGAAGGTTGTGAGTTCTTCGGCCAGGCGTTTGGTCAACGTTGTTATGAGAACGCGGTTGCCTTTGGCTATCACTTTTTTCGCTTCAATCAACATGTCATCGACCTGATTTTTAGCGTCTTTAAAATCAATCACTGGATCAAGCAGGCCGGTTGGTCGAATGATCTGCTCAACGTACTCGCCCTTGGTTTGCTCCAGCTCATATTTTGCAGGAGTGGCGGAAACAAAGAGGACCTGATCAAGTTTTGTTTCAAATTCTTCAAAATTAAGAGGTCTATTATCAAGGGCACTAGGCAACCTAAAACCGTAATCCACCAGATTCTGCTTCCTGGCCCTGTCACCTTTGTACATTCCACCAACTTGAGGAATCGTCACATGTGACTCATCTATAATCATCAGAAAGTCTTTCTTAAAATAATCTATCAGCGTGGGTGGCGGATCTCCGGCATTGGTCCCGGACATATGTCTGGAATAGTTCTCAATGCCGGGACAAAACCCCATCTCATCCAACATTTCCAGATCCAGCAGCGTTCGCTGCTGCAAGCGCTGAAACTCGACTAACTTATTTTGATCTTGAAGTTCCTTGAGTCTGTCCCGAAGCTCAAGCTTGATGTGCTCAACGGCAGACTTCAATTTATCTTTGCCAACAACATAATGGCTCTTAGGATAGATATCGACCCGGCTTAATGATTGAATGACCTTGCCTCGAAGTGGGTCAATAATTGAAATGCCATCAATGACATCATCAAAAAATTCAATCCTTACCACTTGGGATTCTTCATAGGCGGGAAAAATCTCCACCACATCTCCCCTCACTCTGAAGGTACCCCGGTGAAAGTCCACATCATTTCTTTGATATTGAATTTCTACTAATCTTCGCAAGAGCTCATCTCGATCGAATTTGTCCTGATTAAACAGGATAATCCGCTGATTGTAGTACTCCTCTGGAGCTCCAATTCCGTAGATGCAACTGACCGAAGCAATCACAATCACATCTTCTCGGTCAAAAAGGGATCTCGTGGCCGAATGCCTGAGTTTGTCGATTTCATCATTGATCGCTGAGTCTTTCTCAATATAAGTATCTGAGCCCGGAACATAGGCTTCTGGCTGGTAGTAATCGTAATAAGAAACAAAATACTCAACAGCGTTATGAGGGAAAAACTCTTTAAATTCACCAAATAGCTGAGCCGCCAAGGTTTTGTTGGGGGCGAGGATAAGAGTCTTTTTCCCCAGGCTCTGAATCACATTGGCCATGGCAAAAGTCTTTCCGGAGCCTGTGACTCCCAGAAGTGTCTGAAATTTCTCATTGTCCGTGAAGGCTTTGGTGATTTTCTCTATGGCGACGGGCTGGTCTCCCATGGGTTTAAAAGCCGATTCTAATTTGAATTTAGTTGTCATATATTTATTCTTGCAAAACGGTCACAGTTGTTGGAAATTAAGTTCAAATCTCAGTCTAGGAAAATGTCTTATGAGTATGATGCTTCCTTGCATCAATTTAAGTTATCACGCCTACAATCCGTTAGTATATCCTATTCCTTTTCAATTTTCTTTTAACAATATAGCACGACTTCAGGAGAAGAATGATCAAGCATTTCCTGTCACTCTCTAGTTTTTCTCAGTCCGATTTATTATCCCTAATTCACAGGGCACAATTCTTTTTTCAAAATCAACATTCTCCAGAAAAAATACACCATCTCTTAGAAAACCGCATTTTTGCGAATGTATTTTACGAGCCTAGCACCAGGACTCGCTGTTCATTTGAAATTGCTGCGAAAAGATTAGGGGCCGACATCGTCAACTTCGTACCTGAGCACTCGAGTGTTAAAAAAGGCGAAACAGTTTACGACACCCTGAAGTCACTTGAGAGCCTGGGCGTAGACGGAATTATTTTTCGTCATGCTGATGATCATATCGTTGAACAACTGCAACCCTTTCTTAAGCTTCCTTTAGTAAATGCTGGTGCAGGTAAGTTCGAGCATCCTTCTCAAGGTCTACTGGACCTGCTTACTCTTTTTCAGGAGTTTGGAAAAATAGAAGGACTCAAAGTCGCTGTCTGCGGAGACGTGAAGCACTCACGAGTGGCCGGCTCACTTATGGTTGCGGCCAAAATCTTCGGGATGCAAATATATTTATGCGGACCAGAGACACTCCTTCCGGAAGTTACTGACCCGCACGTTCAAAAAGCAGACTTCGATAAAATTCTTCCAGAGGTCGATGCTGTCATGATGCTTAGAATTCAACTTGAGCGCCACGAGGATCTGGATTTGGATCCCAAGGCCTATCACCACCAGTTTGGCATGAACCAGAGAAGACAACTGAGTATGAAAAAGAATGCCATTATACTCCACCCAGGACCATTCAACCGAGGTGTAGAGATTTCGGATGATATGGTTGAGCATTCTCAATCCAGAATTTTTAAACAAATGAATAATGGCGTAGCCGCCAGAATGGCCATCCTCGAATGGATCATTAATGGGAGAAGCTAATGAAACAAATTAAACTTGTTCTTGAAACAGGTGAAGAGTACATCGGGGAATCAGTAGGCTTTGATATTGACCATGCCTTTTCATTAGGTGAATTGGTTTTTAATACGAGTATGACTGGCTACCAGGAAATTATTTCGGACCCTTCGTACTGTGACCAAATTGTTGTCATGACATATCCATTAATTGGTAACTATGGCGTGAATAAAGATGATTTTGAATCTCTCACTCCCGCCTTAAAAGGTTTGGTTGTCAAAGAGTGCCCGGAAGAAGGCTCAAACTGGAGAAATGAATACTCTCTCAGAGAACTTCTTAAACGTTTTAAAGTCCCGGCAATTGCTGGTATTGATACCAGAGAACTTACCAAAAAGATTAGAGACCGCGGAGTAATGAAAGCGGTTCTCATTCCACTTGATTATCCATCACACAATGTTGAGTTATTACTCTCTCGTGCCATGCCTACTGATCAAATTGCGAGGGTCTCAACCAAGAACCCCATACATTTCCCCGGTGAAGGAAAAAGAATTATCCTTATGGATTTTGGGTACAAAAAAAATATCCTGAGATCCCTCCTGAGAAGAAACTGTGACGTTGTTGTTGTCCCATGGAACGCCACCACTGAAATGATTCAAAGCTACCGACCACAAGGAATTTTACTCTCCAATGGTCCGGGCAATCCTAAAGACATTCCTGAAGTTCTCCCGGTGATCAGAGATTTGCAAAAAGCATACCCCATGTTTTCAATTTGTATGGGCCACCAACTTTTTGCCCTGGCCAATGGTGCCGACACCGAGAAAATGAAATTCGGCAACCGTGGTGGGAATCACCCAGTGAAAGATTTGAAACTCGAAAAAGTGTTTATGACTTCTCAGAATCACGGCTACGCTGTGACAGAAAGATCAGTTGCAACTTCAGAACTTGAAGTCACACAGATTAACATCAATGATAAATCCATTGAAGGTCTTAAGCATAAAACGCTTCCGGCCTTCTCGGTTCAATACCACCCTGAGGCTTGTCCGGGTCCAGAAGATACGAACTGGCTCTTTGATGACTTTTTACAATCGATAAGGAACTAATATGGGACGCAATCCGAACATAAAAAAAGTATTAGTTATTGGTTCTGGTCCAATTGTCATTGGCCAAGCCGCGGAGTTTGATTACTCCGGAACTCAGGCGGTAAAGTCTTTGATCGAAGAAGGTATTGAAGTTGTATTAGTCAATTCAAACCCTGCAACGATCATGACTGATAAGGAAACGGCCCATAAGGTTTACATTGAGCCTCTTACTGTAGAATTTCTACTAAAAATTATTCATAAAGAAAAACCAGACGGTCTACTCCCGACTCTGGGTGGACAGACCGCCCTGAACCTTGCCGTGAAACTAGAAGAAGGCGGCCACCTGAAGCGTCTGGGAGTTCAGCTCCTCGGTTGCAAAGTGGACACCATTCAAAAAGCCGAAGATCGAAAACTCTTTAAAGATCTTATGCACGAAATTGGAGAGCCGGTTCCGGAAAGTCGGATCGTCACAACAGTTGAGGAATCCTTAGATTTCGCCAATAAAATTGGTTACCCCCTGATTGTTCGACCAGCTTTCACTCTGGGTGGAACAGGCGGCGGGATTGCGCTTAACGAAACGGAACTCATTACCATTTCAAATTCAGGGATTGCGGCCTCCCCCATTGGTCAGTGCCTGATTGAGAGATCAATTGCAGGTTTTAAAGAAGTTGAATACGAAGTCATCCGAGATGCCAGAGATAACTGTATCATCGTCTGTAACATGGAAAACATTGATCCGGTTGGAGTTCACACCGGGGATTCAATCGTTGTGGCCCCAAGTCAAACACTCAGTGATAAAGAATACCAACTTCTTAGATCATCAGCGCTTAAAATCATTCGTTCTTTGAAGATTGAGGGTGGATGTAACGTCCAGTACGCTCTTGATCCGCATTCATTTAAATATTATGTGATTGAAGTAAACCCACGTGTTTCAAGATCCTCTGCACTTGCTTCTAAGGCGACAGGTTATCCCATCGCTAAAATTGCTGCCAAGATCGCCATTGGCCTGACTCTAGACGAAATTATTAATCCCGTGACTAAAAAAACATTCGCTTGTTTTGAGCCTGCGCTCGATTATGTCATTTTTAAAATCCCTCGTTTCCCTTTTGATAAGTTCGTCACTGCAAACCGACGTCTTGGAACTCAAATGAAGGCGACCGGCGAAGTTATGGCAATTGGACGAAATCTTGAGGAGTCACTTCTTAAGGCCGTCCGTTCTCTTGAAGTGGGTCTCTATCACTTAGAACTCCCTTCATTAAGAGGGAAATCGATAGCTGAAATTACCAAGAAAATTCTTGCCCAAGATGATGAACGTCTTTTTGCTGTAGCTGAAGGCTTGAGAAGTGGCATGACTGCCAAAGAGATTAATGATCTGACTAAAATTGATTTTTTCTTCTTAAGAAAGATTGAAAACATTATTGCTACTGAAAAATTACTTCTTGAAAAAGGAAAGACTGTCGACACGATCAGACAGGCCAAACGTCTGGGCTTTTCAGATAAATATCTTTGTAATTTATTTAAAGAACCGGAGTACGACTTCTACCAATGGAGAAAGAAAAATAGCATCATGCCAGTTTTCAAAATGGTAGACACCTGTGCTGGCGAATTTGAATCGACTACGCCCTATTATTATTCATCGTTTGAATCTCAGGACGAAGTTTTAGAAACAACCAAGCAGAAAGTCATTGTTCTGGGTTCAGGTCCCATTCGAATTGGCCAAGGTATTGAGTTTGATTACGCCACTGTCCACGCCATAGATGCCATACGATCAATGGGGTATGAGGCGATCGTTATTAACAATAATCCAGAAACTGTCTCAACTGATTTTAATATTTCAGACAGACTTTACTTTGAGCCTTTGACTGTTGAAGACGTTTTCAATGTCGTTGAAAGAGAAAAACCGATTGGAGTCATTGTTCAGTTTGGTGGCCAAACGGCGATAAATCTCGCGGAACCTTTGGCTAAACGAGGAGTGAAAATTCTCGGCACTTCGGTTGATGACATTGACCGCGCTGAAAACCGCAAACGTTTCGAAGAATTATTAAGAAGTTTGGACATAGCTCAGCCACTTGGGTGTACTGTAACATCCATGGGGGAAGCCGTTGAAAAATCGGCCCACTTAGGTTTTCCCGTTATCGTTAGACCATCTTATGTTCTTGGTGGTCGCGCCATGGAGATCGTCTACAACGAAGCTGAACTTTTAGATTATATGAAGCGTGCGGTTCAGGTAAATCCTGAGCACCCAGTCCTGATTGACCGCTATATGATTGGCCGTGAAATGGAAGTTGATGCCATTTGTGATGGTGAAACAGTCTTTATTCCGGGGATTATGGAGCATATTGAAAAGGCCGGAGTTCACTCCGGAGACTCAATTGCTGTTTATCCACCTCAGACAGTTTCTCAGGATATTTTGGATCGCCTGACTAAAACAACTCTTTCCATAACCAAGGCCCTCAATATCAAGGGTCTGATCAATCTTCAGTTCGTGATTTATCAAGGGGAAGTTTTTGTCATTGAAGTAAACCCGCGCTCATCCCGAACAGTGCCCTTTTTGGCAAAAGTAACTGGCGTGCAAATGGCAAAAATCGCCACCAAAGCCTTACTTGGGGAAAGTCTTATTAAGCAAGGCTACTTTCACGGAATCCTGGCCCCGAAAGATGATATCGCAGTGAAAGTGCCGGTGTTTTCTTTTGCGAAACTCTCCGACGTAGAAATTGCTCTAGGCCCAGAGATGAAATCAACAGGCGAAGTCATGGGGAAAGATAAGGTTTTTGAAAAAGCTCTGCATAAAGCCTTTGTCGCAGCTGGCATGATTATTCCTGATTCAGGCACGATCCTGGCAACCATCAACGATTCAGAAAAAGAAGAAGCCTTAAAACTCTTTAAACGCTTTTACAGTGTTGGGTTTGATTTCGTGGCCACTGCAGGGACAGCAAAACTTCTCAGGAATGAAGGTATTCCAGTTAAGGCAGTTGATCGAATCGGACAATCTGAAAATGATATTATTAAAGAAATCAAATCAGGACGAATTTCTCTGATCATTAACACCATTTCAAAAAATAAAGATGTTGAGTCCGATGGATTCAAAATGCGAAGGTGTGCAGTGGAAAGAGGCCTCTTATGTTTAACTTCTTTAGACACCACTGAGGCCCTTTTAAAAACGATTGAAAGAAATACTTACACGATGGATCCAATCGTATGATTTCTGCGGATAAAATTATTGTTGCTTTAGACATCAATGATAGCGACAAGCTTGGTCACCTGCTGAAGGACTTAAGCGGCCAGAAAATCTGGGTAAAAATTGGCATGGAAGTTTTTTATTCCATGGGGCCGGATGTGGTTTTTATGGCCAAGGATCTGGGCTTTAAAGTTTTTCTGGATCTTAAGCTTCATGATATCCCTAATACTGTCGCCCAGGGATTAAAATCTCTCTGTCGTCTGCCCATTGATATGGTGAACGTGCATGCTGCCGGCGGACGAGAAATGATGGAGAAGAGTTTTGAAGCCATAGGAAATCTCCCTCAGCGCCCTCTTCTGATTGCCGTGACACAACTGACAAGTACGACAGAAGCCCAAATGCACATGGACCAGAATATTCAGGGGACAATTGAAGCTTCGGTCCTAAACTATTCAAAAATTGCCAAAGAAAGTCACTTCGATGGAGTGGTTTCCTCCCCCCTTGAAGTAGCGGCGATAAAAAAGCTGCTAGGAAAAGACTTCTTAACTGTGACTCCGGGTATTCGGCCGATTGGAAAAGAGGCCAATGATCAAAAGCGTATAACAACTCCGCTGGAAGCCCTGGCGCTAGGAACTGATTATATGGTGATTGGTCGGCCAATCACTCAGAATGCCAATCCCAAACAAGCACTTTTAGATATCCTCGAAGGAAAATAAAAAAATGAATGACGCTCAAAACGTTGCTAAAATTCTTTTAAAAGAGAAGGCTGTTTTCCTGAGACCTCACGATTTATTCACATGGACTTCGGGAATTAAATCTCCCGTCTACTGTGATAACCGCCTGCTTATTTCCACAGTGGAATCTCGAGGCATTATCGTCAAGGCTTTCTGTAAAAAGCTTGAGGGCTTAGAGCTGGACTGCATTGCGGGTACAGCGACCGCCGGTATTCCTTGGGCCGCCTGGATAGCCTATGAAATGAAACTTCCAATGATTTACGTCAGAAGCTCTTCCAAGGAGCATGGCCGACAAAATGCGATCGAGGGATTTGCTGCGGCTGGATCAAAATGCGTGCTTATTGAAGACCTAATCTCCACCGGTAAGAGCTCCATCGCCGCTGCTAAAAAGCTCCAGGAAGCAGAATTATCGGTGCTGAAAGTCCTTAGCATCTTCACATACGGCTTTTCACAGGTTGACCAACTATTTGCTGAGGCCGGAATAAGTTTTGAGTCACTTTCTCATTTTGATATCTTGGCCCGTGTGGCCTATGATGATAAGGTATTAGACTCTCAAACCCTTGATCAAGTCATAGAATGGCGAAAAGGCGTGGTATTTCCGTGAAAGACCTTAACTACAAGAATAAAAAACTTCACTTCTCAAAAATTGATATTGAAAGTGTCGCTAAGAAAAATAAAACTCCTTTTTTCCTTTATTCAGAAGAAATTCTGACCCAAAACTATTCCTCGTTTTATCAGGGTGCCAAAGCATCAGGCCTGATTAATCCTCTGGTTTGTTTTGCCATGAAATCTAATCCGAACAAGGAACTCATCAAGATACTTGCAAAGCTTGGATCAGGTGCAGATATTGTTTCTGGTGGAGAACTCAAAAGAGCCCTGGAAGCCGGTATTGCCGCCAACAAGATCGTTTTTTCGGGTGTCGGAAAAACTGAAGAAGAAATTATTTTTGCCCTTAAGCTGCCTGGAAAAGGCATCAACTCATTTAACGTTGAATCAATAGAAGAGCTTGAACTCATTAATGCCTGCGCAAAAAAGCTCAACAAACTGGCACGCATCTGTTTTCGTCTGAACCCAGTAGTAAAACCCAAAACCCACAAACATATTTCTACTGGTAATAAGACCCATAAGTTTGGTCTTCTGGAAAAAGATGTTCTCGCCAGCCTCGGGAAACCGAAATACTGGAGCCACTCTCAACTCGTGGGTCTTTCAGTTCATATTGGAAGCCAATTGCTTGATCTCAAGGCAACCAAGAAGGCGGTTCAGAAATTGAGTGAAGTCGCCCTCAAAACCAACGCTAAACTGGAATTTCTTGATGTGGGCGGCGGGCTCGGAGTTGACTATCATCCGGATGAAACAAAAAAACTTCCGAGCATTGAAAGTTATATGAACCTGATTGCCGCCACTCTGGATAAACATTTTTATAGTAAAACTGATTTAAGACCAAGAGTCGTATTTGAGCCGGGACGAAGAATCGTTGCGAAAGCGGGAGTTTTCGTCATGAAAGTTTTAAGAAATAAAGTTTCTGAAGAGAACCATTTTGTCATTGTCGATGGTGGCATGAATGATTTTATGCGCCCTTCACTCTACGATGCCTTTCATGATCTTATTCCAGTGAGAGAAGCAAAAGCTAAACATGAATGCCACGTGGTGGGCCCCATTTGTGAGACCACTGACTGCTTTGGATCAAACCGTCTTCTCCCAGCACTTAAATCAGGGGATCTTCTGATCCTCAGGGATACAGGAGCATACGGATACAGCATGGGTTCAAATTATAATTTAAGAGGTAGACCCTTAGAGCTTTTGATTGATGCAAAAAATAAATTAAAAGTGATTAATAAGGCCCAGGATTATACTGATCTTACTTAACGAACGTAGAATCTAAAGCCGAGTGAAATATTCCAAGCGTTGGCATCTGCAGTCGGCATACTGAAACTTTCAAATTGGGTGAATATGCCAAGTTTGGTACTATCGTAGATAACATATCCTCCACCATAGACCACACCGTCGGCAGTCGTATTTTCTTTCATCTTATAAGCATCACGAGCGCCTTCCATGGAGGCATCAGAGACATCTTCCCCAAGGCTTTGATCGATGCGGTTAATCGAATATCCTAAGCGGGCATAGAATCTTTTATTTAAATAAAAATTCAAAGCAAAAGTGATTGATGTTTGTTCGTGCTTAAAAGTATTCCCGGCACCATCGTGGTCAATGTCCCCTGCTAAATCTAGTTTTTGGAGGACGCCTTCAAATTCAAAATAGTTCTGTCTGATTCCAGCACCGGCGCCGTAAGTGAGGCCGGAAGGGTAAACATTATTAGAGGCAACAGCTTTCTGATTAAGCTGCCCATAGCCTGCCTGCCCCAAGAAATACACTTCGGAGAAAGCCGGTAATGAAACAAGAATGGTCAAGAATATCAAAAGTTTTTGCATTTAAAACAAACCTCCAAACTAATATACCAACTTGGACCAAATATTAAAGAATAGTAAATATTTGCCTTCTTCCGTCTACTGGCCCAATGTGAAACAATCACAACATGGGAAAGTTTCTTTCAAATTTGTATTTATTTGCCCTTATTTTATCCTGCTCTGGCTGCCTGATTAAAGAAGAGCCTAAAGCAACCTATTCCGAGCTCCTCGTTACGAGAGGCGACATTGTTGTAGCCTCATTTACTTCCGATAGTTTGGTGGTTTTTGGGTCAGATGGAACCTTTAAGCGCGTCCTCTACCAACTTCCGAACACCGTAGGGGATACAATTACTGGAATTAGCTGGTTGGAAGAAACCAATGAAATCTTAATTGCTGTGGATGGTACACCAGATCGAGTTGATGCCCTCTCCGTTGTAACTGGATTAGCGCGAACATTTTATAACAACACATCGTACCTATCTGGTAGTCCATTATTGATTGCTCAGCTTAAAAATTCTAGCGACGTCATTGTTTCTGAAGGAGCGACTATCGAGCGCTTTTCATATAATGGAATAAGAGAAATCTGGACTACGATCTGGCCTACCAACGTATTTGCAAATTCCCAACAGCTCGTCGCCTTAACGAATGGAAATTTTCTTTCTTGCTCTTCTACGGCCGGACTTCGTATAACACCCGATTCAACAACTGACCTTACAACAGGTGCCTACACAGCAACAGGCGCTATCGCTACAACAACGGCTTCTTATGGATGTGGTGAACTCTCAAATGGAACAATTGTTGTTTCGTGGAATGGAACCAGTGATGCCATTCAAACTTACTCCTCTACACTGACGGGTGCCACTACGATCGTTTCAAATGCTGTAGTTTTTGGTGATCCCCGTGGGATAGCGATTGGTGAGGGTGATGAAATCTACGTGGCCGATGCTACTAGGAATATGATCGTTGAAATCGATAGCACTGGAAATATCATTCGGGAATTCGGAAACTCTTATCTTCAGTCCCCTCGGGCAATCATGGTTGTTCCGGCATTTAACTAAAAAGTAGACAAAAAAAAAGGGCCCTTGCGGGCCCTTTCTCATTCAAATTAACGAATAGTATAAAGAAGAGTTCTCGAAGTTTCAGTAGAATCACCGAACTGAGACTTGTTCATAAGTGTACCGTTAGCTTTGAAGAAAGCTTTAGCTGTTAGGCCATACTTTCCATCATTAAGAGCAACACCTAAGTTTTTAACGTTAACATCAGCTGATGCACCAGCAGTGCTAGCATTGATGACAACTTCAGAAGAATCTAACTCTCTGTCGAAAAGAACTGTGTCAGAACCAATTCTCTTTTTAAGAACTGTAAGTGCAAAGCCAATGTTGGCACGGCTAGATACAGGACCCAAGCCAAAACTAAGCACAGAATTCTCAATTGAGATATTTGTCATAGTAAGAGCTTTAAGAACTGGAGCTGCTTCAATTAGCTCAACAGCGTAAAGACCATCGATAAACTTAACTGAACCGTTCATAGTTGCGCGATTAGATTCTTTAGCAAGCATAAGGAAGAATTTTTTCGAACCCACAGTCTGAATTGAAAGATTATCACCGTGAAGAGTGACAACAAATTTCTCACCCGGAGTTGAAACACCTGTAAGGTTAGTCACATCAATGATCACTCTTGCATCAACATCGAAATCTTTAACTTCGTATGGGATTTGAACAGTCTGAGAACAAGGGTATCCAACTTGACGATATACTGGCTGCTGGTAACAAGTGCGTCCTGGAGTTGGGCCAGGGCGAGGACCAGGATATCCCGGGCCGCTTCCTGTACAAACCGTACGGTAACCAACGATCTCTGTTCTGTAACAAACAGTTGTGCGAGTTTCATATCGGTATTCAGTATGAGTTTTTTCTCCTCTAAGAAGAAGCTCAACAGAGTTTTGAGCGCCATCATAAGTGAAAGTTTTTGTTTCTCCGCTTGAAGCGATTGAAGCAAATGAAAGAGCGAGAGACAAAAGTCCTACGAGCATTTTCATGGATATCTCCTAATTGTTAAACGTACAGATTTACTACCATCAGGAATATCACGCTGCAATCGGACTGAGTATAGTGTGTAAGTGATTGTAAAGAATACAGAGCGAAATGGGGCCAAAGAGGCACCAGTATTACCCCTGTATTTTCCAGTTGGTAGAACCATCCGGGTTGTCTTTGAGCTCGACTTTCATGGCGGTGAGCTCATTTCTGATCGCATCAGCTCTCGCCCAGTTTTTTGAGGTTTTGGCGGCCTTACGCTCTTCGATCAACTGCTCTATTCTGGCCGCATCAACGCCGGAGTTTGAGGTGTTCTGATCATTTTTTGTCATTTGCGCCAAAACAGCTTCAGGGTTTGAGTTAATGAAACCCAGGGTCTCCTGAACGAATTGATTAGTGGCAATAACCTGCTTCAATGAAGCATCAGTTAAATGATCCTTGGCCCCTTTAACATAACGAAGAAAAGAAAAGTACTGACCGAGGGCGCCGGCAGAATTGAAGTCGTTAGAGAGCTCATCCATGATTTTATCCATGGATTTTTCGATTTCTGGGTCACAGGCACCAGGCCCGATGGACTTATAACTTCTCACATCGATAACAAACTCATGGATTCGTTTCACTTCATCGATCGCTCTTTGAAGAACTTCATCAATCCACTCAAGACGGGCCCGGTAGTGAACTGAAAGTAAAACGTGTCTGAGAACTTGCCCGCCGTAAGTATCAACAAACTTTCTGATGGTAATAACGTTACCAAGAGACTTACTCATCTTCTCGGTGCCAAAATTTAAAAATTCATTGTGGGCCCAATTATTACAAAATACACATTTATTAGCGGCTTCTGATTGAGCGATTTCATTTTCGTGGTGAGGAAACATTAAATCGATTCCACCGTGATGCAGATCAAGTGTATTGCCTAAGAATTTTTTTGCCATGGCAGAACATTCAATGTGCCAGCCTGGACGACCTTTGCCCCATGGAGACTCCCATGACGCCTCACCTTCTTTGGCCGGCTTCCATAAGACAAAATCAGATGGATGTTTTTTGTGAGATTCAACTTCAACTCGAATACCATGTTGAAGGGATTCTAAATCTTTCTTAGAGAGTTTTCCGTAAGTTGGAAAACTTGGAACATTAAATAACACTTCCCCGTCAACCACGTAACCCGCACCATTTTTGATGATCTCTTGAATCATCGCAATGATTTCCGGCATGGTCTCACTGACTTTAGGTGTATAGGTCGCGGGTTTCATCCCGAGCGAATCCATATCTTTTTTAACTTCTTCAACCCAATGAGCAGCAAATTCGATGGCGTTGCGATTTACTTCTTTAGCTCTCGCAATAATTTTGTCATCTACGTCAGTGTAGTTACGCACAAAAGTGACGTCATAACCGAAGGCTTTTAAGACTCGGTTAAAGAGATCCCCTACCACCAGAGCGCGGGCGTTTCCAATATGCAAAAAATCATAGGTCGTTGGTCCGCAAGAATAAAACTTCACCTTGCCCGGCTCCACCGGAACAAACGTCTCTTTCTTACGAGTGAGATTATTATGAATTTTTAATTCGCGAACCATGATTAACCTTTTACTTACTTAAATCCAGCATGCGGTTTTTCAACACACTTACCGGGGTCAGAGGGATAAGAAACTTCAGATCGGGTCCGTGATCATGACCTGTGAGGCATCCACGCACACCCTGAAAAAGAGGTTTACCTTTAACTGCCAAATCTTTTTTGACAAATTCAGTCCAGGCATTTAACTCAGCTTCAGTCACAAAATTCGTCTGCACTTTATCAATCTCAGCAGTAAGGAAACTCAAAATCTTAGGGGTTGTCTCCCAGGAAAGGATTTCCTTCAGAGCATCAGTCATATGAGGATGCTCGTTCAAGATCATCTCATTTACGAGCTTCGGAAAATCCGGAATAAATTGAGCGTATTTCTTCAACAACTCAACACAGGCGTTCTTCCATTCGGGGGTCTGTTTGGTGAAGAATTCTGTTTCAGGCTCTTTTTCAACGAGCGTAATCAGATCAGTATTACTCATCTTCTTAATATGCTCACTGTTCACCCATTTAAGTTTTTCAAGATCATACATTGCTGCTGAAGCTGAGAATCTATCAAGTGTGAAAACATCAAAAAGATCTGATTTATCAAAAATATCTCTCTCCGTTGGATGAGACCAACCAAGAAGACAAAGGTAGTTACACATCGCCTCTGGGAGATAATGCTCATTTCGGTAAAGATTTACCGAGGTAGCGCCGTGACGCTTGGAAAGTTTCTGACGGTCGTGACCAATAAGAAGTGATACGTGAGCAAACTCAGGCAGCTTGGCACCCAGAGCTTCGTAGATCATCAATTGCCGAACAGTATTGTTAAGGTGATCTTCTCCACGAATGACGTGAGTGATGTCCATCAAGTGATCATCGATCACACAACAGTAGTTATAAGTTGGCTGACCATTTGATCGCACGATCACAAAGTCCCCTACCATATTGTCTGGATATGTAACTGAACCTTTCACTTTATCTTTGAGCGTATAAGATTTTTTTGGTGCCTTAAAACGAATCGCTGTTTTTTCACCTTTCGCGACACGTGCTTTCGCTTCTTCCCAGTGGGCCGCTTCTCTCCACTTTCCAGTGTAATGAGGATCTCCACCTTCAGCTTCAGTTTTCGCTTTCATCGCTTCGAGCTCTTCTTCTGTACAGAAGTCGTAATAAGCGAGTCCTTTATCAACTAACTGAAGAGCATATTTCTGATAGATTTCGGTGCGCTCAGACTGGCGATAAGGAGCATATTTAGGATTAGGTTTATCCGGGCCTTCATCATGAACGATGCCCATCCACTTCAAGTCATCGATCTGAAGTTTTTCGTACTCAGCATTTGAGCGTTCAAGATCCGTATCCTCAATTCGTAGAACAAAAGTTCCACCAACGGCTTTAGCATAAAGATAATTGTAGAGAGCGGTGCGGGCGCCACCAATGTGGAGATAGCCAGTTGGAGATGGGGCAAATCTTACTCGGACAGTCATAAAGGAAGCTCCTCATTTGTAATGAGGGAAAGAATACACTCTATGCAGGAATTTGTTAATTCTTAGGTGTAAAGAGAGTCGATTTTCTCAGAAATTGAGCCCTCTGGAGAACCAGTCGCCAGAGCAATCTCTTTAACGATTAGATCCTTACATTGATCCAGCATTTTACGCTCCCCAAAAGATAACTTCTTAGTCATCTTAAGCAGCAACAACTGGCGAAGGACATCAGCGATTTCAAAGAGAGAGCCGGTCTTCACTTTAAGCGAGTACTCGCGGTGACGACGGTTCCAAGTGGACATATCAACTTTGACGTTTTGATCTTTAAGTAGCTCGAAGACTCCCAGAGTTTCTGTTGAAGGCATAAGGGCGCGCACACCCTCTTTGCTATCTACGGGAATCATGACCTTCATGCCGTTTGAGATGACTTTGATGATGTAGAAGCTCTTAGGCTCACCATTCAATTCCTTTGTTTCTACGCTGCAGATCTGGCCAACACCATGGCCTGGACACACAACATGATCACCGAGATTAAACATGAGAACTCCTCTAAAAAAGCATATAGCTACTTAGTTATAACGCGTATGCGTTGTAACATCTATGGATTTGAAATTTTTACAGTATATTGAATAGGTTGGAGACTTTTTAGTGGGCTAAATGCCTTGAATGAGGGGGTAAATAGATATTATAGATGGCCCCCGCAAGGAGGGCCATCAACTTAAAAGAAAACCGAGAACTGGAGGACTTTAAATTGTAGGGAATGTGAATAGTCTAATGATTCGTTGGTGGTGGAGTTCACGAATTGAAGAGATACCTCTGGCGAATACACCACGTGCTTCACTCCAAACATATCCAGTGGAAACCTTCTACCAACAGAGAATGAGACATTTCTGAGCTCATCTCGCGCATCATTAGCACCGAACTGTTGAGCAAAACCCATTCCTAAATAGGCAGAAGTATAAAGTGTGTTCAGGAAGTCCTCACTGAAATTATAAATGGCACCAACCGCTAGGCCAAATCTCTCTTCGTCCACGCTACTCTCAACACCACTAAAATACTCAAAGCGAGCAGCCGCTTGTATTTGCGACGTGACCCCATAAGCGTAGTTGAGAGACAAATCTAAGTTTGTTCCATTGTCCGCTTCCTGACCTTTGGTTTTAATTTTATCAAAGGAAAGTGCTGCTGCCTCGACAGAGTCGAGGTTGAATTCAAACATGTGCCTCATTCCTTCGGCTGCAGCAGGCACCCTCGTGGAACCACCTGTCCCCTGCGCGAAAGCAGAGCCTGCTACGAGAGTCAAACCGAGAGCAAATATCTTTTTCATAATGTCCCCTTTTCATTGATTGGCCAAAGCTAAAACCAGTTAACAAAATAGTAGAGACTCATGACCATGAAGTCATAATCATAGGCGTGGAATGGAGCAAGTTTTGGGATTAGTTGCGACTACGGCGGCAGTGATTCAAGAGGAAAATGATTTGAAAATAAAAAGCCCCGCTGTAGCGGGGCTTCAAGATTAAATTATTTCAATCAGAGATTAGAAACGATTAACCACTTCATTTCTTTCGAAGAAATAAGCAATTTCTCTTTCAGCAGCTGTAGCAGAATCTGAACCGTGAACTGAGTTCTCGCCTACAGACTTAGCGTAAAGCTTACGAATTGTGCCTTCAGCAGCGTTAGCTGGGTTAGTAGCACCCATGATCTCGCGGTTTTTAGCAACTGCGTTTTCACCTTCAAGAACCATAAGCATAACTGGACCAGAAACCATGAAGCTTACTAGCTCACCAAAGAATGGACGCTCTTTGTGCTCGATGTAGAAACCTTCAGCTTTCTCTTTAGAAAGTTTTGTAAATTTCGCAGCAGAGATACGAAGACCATTTTTTTCGAAAACAGCAATAATGTTACCAATATTGTTATCAAGAGTTGAGTTAGGTTTAATGATTGAAAATGTTTTTTCGATAGCCATTGTTAGCTCCTTATAAATTGAATACTACTTCTTTAATACTTCTGCGACCTTTTGTCCAAGTTCTGCTGGAGATCGTGCGATTGTAACGCCACATTCCTGTAAAACCTTGAATTTTGCTTCAGCTGAATCGTCCTCACCAGAGATAATTGCTCCGGCGTGGCCCATTCTTTTCCCTTTCGGAGCTGCAGCACCAGCAATAAAGCTGACTACAGGCTTGGTCATGTTCTTTTTAATCCAACGGGCAGCTTCAGTTTCTGCTGTTCCGCCGATTTCACCGATCATAATGACAGCTTTAGTGTCAGGATCTTTCTCAAACATTTCAAGAATGTCGATAAAGTTTGTTCCATTAACCGGATCTCCACCAATACCAACGCAAGTCGATTGTCCGATTTCACGTTGAGTCAGTTGAAAAACTGCTTCGTAAGTAAGAGTTCCAGAACGAGAGATTACCCCAACGTTTCCTGGCATGTGAATATGGCCTGGCATGATCCCAATTTTACACTCGCCTGGAGTAATAACACCCGGACAGTTTGGACCGATCAAACGAGACTTAGAACCTTTAAGCATCGCTTTAACTTTGATCATATCCTGTATAGGAATACCTTCAGTGATAGCAATGATCAGAGGCATTTCAGCTTCAATGCACTCGATAATTGAATCCGCAGCAAAGGCCGGCGGAACAAAAACCATCGCAGCGTTGGCACCAGTTTCTTTGATAGCTTCATAGGCAGTATTAAAGACGGGAATCCCTTCGTGAATTGTGCCGCCCTTCCCAGGAGTCACACCACCAACAACGTTAGTACCGTAGTCACGTGATTGAAGAGTGTGGAAAGTACCTTGTTTACCTGTAAGACCAATAGTGATCAAACGTGTATTTCTATTAATTAGAATAGCCATATTATTTAGCTCCTTTAGCGGCCGCTACTGCTTTTTGAGCAGCATCAGCGAGATCATTAGCAGCAGTGATCTTAAGACCTGATTCACTTAAAATTTTCTTCCCAAGGGCCACGTTAGTTCCTTCAAGACGAACAATCAGAGGAACTTTCAACGAAAGCTCTTTGGCAGCATCAACCACACCGTTGGCAATGATGTCACACTTCATGATTCCGCCGAAGATATTAACCAGAATTGCTTTAACGTTTTTATCTTCGAGAATAATAGAGAAAGCTTTTTGAACTGTTTCTTTAGTTGCGCCACCGCCCACATCAAGAAAGTTCGCCGGTGTTCCACCGTGAATTTTAAGAATATCAAGTGTACCCATCGCAAGACCGGCACCGTTTACAAGACATCCGATGTTTCCATCAAGTGAGATATATGAAAGACCGAATTTCCCAGCTTCAAGCTCTTGAGCTGATTCTTCGGTCACGTCTCTCATGGCTTCAATTTCAGGGTGACGGAAAAGAGCGTTATCATCAAAATTGAGTTTTCCATCAAGCGCCAGAACATCACCAGTCTTAGTCGTAACCAGAGGGTTAATTTCTGCGATTGAACAATCTTTTTGAGTGTAGAGCTTATAAAGACCATCAAAGAACTTGATCGCTTTATTTAAAGTTTCACCTTTAAGTCCAAGTGCGTATCCAAGCTTACGTCCGACTGCCGGTGTAAAACCAGTCGCCGGATTAATATGGGCCTTGATGATTTTTTCAGGAGTATCATGGGCGACTTTTTCAATGTCCATTCCACCTTCAATTGAAACCATGAAAGTGTTCTGGCCAGTCACGCGGTCAAGAACGATACCACAGTAGTACTCATGATCGATATCACAACCCTGCTCAATCAAAACCTTAAGAACTTTTTTTCCTTCAGGTCCAGTTTGGTGAGTGACAAGTTGCATACCCAAAATTTCTTTGGCGTACTTTTCAACTTCGTCCAAAGATTTTGCAAGCTTCACACCGCCGCCTTTTCCTCGGCCACCAGCGTGAATCTGGGCCTTGACGACCCAAACTTTTGTATCTAATTTCTTAGCTACCTCAACTGCCTCAGCAGGAGTATTAGCAATACCGCCCTTCAGGACGCTAATGCCGAATTCTCGCATAAGTTCTTTTGCCTGGTACTCATGAACGTTCATAGGTCTCCTTAAAATCCGGAATAAAAAGTATATGCTGGACATTATAGGCATTTATCGGGCTCTATCAATGAAAAGGTCTTGAAAAAAACGCGCGAGGTGTTATGAAAAAATATTACGTTCTTCATCCAGCAGTTTTCAAACTCGACGGCGGGGCGATGTTTGGAATTATTCCCAAACCACTATGGCAAAAAGTGATACCGGCCGATGAGTTAAACAGAATTCAGTTGAGCTTACGTGTCATGTTAATTCAGACCAGCTCCAAAAATATCCTGATCGATACAGGGATCGGCGACTACCACGGCGAAAAGTTTGATGGCCGCTTCGGTGTGGAGGGAGATAAAAATCCGTTAATTCAAATTCTTAAGGACGAACTTCACCTGAACCCGTCAGATATTACAGACGTCATCATCTCCCATTTGCATTTTGATCATGTGGGCGGCCTGGGATTTGATGATCCCCATCAATTGATCTTTCCGGATGCTACCCTTCACGTGCACCGCCAGCATTATGACTATGCGCTTAATCCGACCGCCAGAGACGCCGGGTCTTTTCATGGTCAGTACTTCAAACAGTTGTTGGCCTTAGCAGAAAAGAAAGGAAAGGTGCACTGGCTGGAAGGAAAAGAAGGCACCATTCTCAGTGACGGACCCGATACGATCCATTTCAAGTGCTCATTTGGCCACACCCCCTACCTGATGCATGCGTGGGATGAGAATTTTATTTATATGGCCGACCTTGTTCCTACCGCCCACCACATCCCTATTCCTTGGGTCATGGGTTACGACATTGCTCCCGGCCAAACAACTAAGGATAAAGAAGAATTTTATCAGTTCATCTCACAAAGCAAAAAAACCATGATTTTTGAGCACGATATGAAGACTTGGGGGGCAAAGATTGACGTCAAAAATGGTGAACCTGAGATCCTTCAAAAATTCCCGGCAACTGAGGCCAAGGTCACAGAAATTTTCACTTAGTTCGATCTTCTGTCAGCTGGATAATTCGGTGATTGAGAGAGTTTTTGAGAGCTTCAAATTGCTTTTTAATTCTACCCTGCATTTGGGTCAGATCTTTTTCAGAGGGCTTCTTCCAACTTTGCAGCTGCTCGATTATTTTCATGGACTCAAACCCAATATTTTTTGACGTGACTCGAATCACGGTTTCATAAGAGCGCTTCTTGGTCATGTTGGGTAGTTCAGATTTTTCCAGATCACTAAAGTACTTTTCATTCTGGACCACAAACTCGGTTAAGGTAGAGCCAAACTTTTTAGTATATTTATCGACTGTGACTTTCAGATTTGTTTTAAAATTTCCGGATGGCTTTTCGACGAATTCGAGCAGCAGTTGCTCAATCTGAAGTGTCATCGCCAGAAGGGTTTGAAGCTTCTGTTGAAGATCCTGCCAGAAAAGTTCTTCCTGGTTTTGATTTTTCATTTCAAAATCAATCTTTTTACGGATTAATTTATCCAGAATCGTATTAAATTCGGCACTGCCTTTGTGATAAAGCACGACCTTCATCCGGGTGATGTAAACGGGTTCTGGTGACTTCAAGAAATTTCCCAGCTTCGCGTCCAATCCATCCCACTCACAGTTGGTAGCTTTTAAATCCATCTCATATAGCCCCGGGATAATTTTGTTTCCTGAGGTAAAATCAAAATTTGAAAATTCCGCAACGTGATTCTTGATTTTAGATGATGACTTGAAGCTTACTTTTTCGTCATTAACTGCAAGTAGTTTCCCTTTGACTGAAGTAAATGAAGCATCTACCTGACAAGTCTGAAAACTTGAAGTCACAAGCCATATGTGCGACATATCGGCAGGGACATATTCTTTAAAAAAGATCTTCCTCCCCCACGCTTCAAATTTAAAATCATTACTGATTTTTTGAAATAATTCGGTCCCCATGCCCGGGGCCCTGTTGATCGCAAAATGTTCCTGACTTTTTATCCATTCTTTGAGTCCCAAAACGAGAACCAGGAGAATACCAAGTCCAAGACCGATTCTTATTTTAAGAGTGTGATCAGGAGCCGGTATATTTTCGGCCGGCAGTTCCAGCGGTTCACTTTCAGGTATAGGGGGAATAAAGACAATCTCTGCTTCCTCTTCTTTTTGGGGCAAAGGCGGCAGTGGAGGTATTTCATCTTCCTCGGAAACAACTTGAACAATCTTGCGTGAATTTTCGACTGCGACTTTGAGTGTGACAGGGGAACTGAGACCCTCCGCCCAAACCTTCATTTCAGGAGCAATTTTTCGCTGAATTAATGATTCCAGGGAATAGGGACCTTCATGCCCCGTTCGGAGCATTATGAACCACTTCACAGAAGTCTTGTCAGTCCAATCAAAATTTGACAACGTCATTTAGGTTAACCAATGGAATTTAAATCATTTTATGACGAACCAACCCATCACTCAATCACAAAAACGGTTTCAGGATTCCCTGGCCTCACTTTTTAAGCCCGAAGAAGCATTTCCAAGTGATTTTATCTTCCTCAAGAGCTCCTCTGACATCGGTGTACAGAGAAACGGCGGAAGAAATGGCGCCCGTCTGGCCCCACAGTCTTTTCTCTCTTATTTTAAAAAACTCAATATCCGCAAAGATCTTAAAGATAAAAGTTTTCAAGAGATTGAAGTCTCGGACGAAAATGCAGAAAGGGCCGATTTTAACCTGGCCCAAAAATCTGAAGCCCAACGTATCCACCAAAAAATCCATCAGGCCGATTCATCATTTATATGTCACCTGGGCGGCGGGCACGATCATATCTATCCCCTGCTGACTGCTTTGGCCCTCAAGTATGAAAAAATCATTGTGATCAATATTGACGCTCACGCTGATACCCGGACAGATTCTGATTTCCACTCTGGTACGCCATTCAGACAATTTGCTCAGGAATATGCCGGTGCCTTTCATCTTTATCAGGTTGGACTTCACTCCTTCGCCAACTCCAGCAGTACTATGAGTCCTATTGGTAAGATTCCCATGAAAGTTCTCTGGAAAAATGAAATTCAGGAATCTGAAAAACTTCGCGCTTTCTTCCAAGAAATAAAACAACATGTGGATGCGAAGACGGCCGTGATTTTTAGCCTGGATGCGGACGCATTAAATGGTTCTGAGATGCCGGGAGTGAGTGCAGTTAACGGAGATGGTCTGACTCGCTTGGAATTGAATCAAATCTGGAATCTTTACCGGGAACTTCCGTCGGCACACAAACCGATCTTCGGGATCTATGAACTAAACCCGGTCTATGACACTCTTTCAATGCATAGCATGAGAATGCTCGGGACTTTTCTCTACGAATGTATTTAGATTTTCAATCGAGAACAAAAAAAAAGCCCATCAGAAAGATGGGCTTTTTTTACGAGAGACTTAGGAGAAGCTAAAAAAATCCTATTTTTAACTCCAACACACACACATAGTTATATTAGCAAACTTGATGCCAACTAAATTCATTCAAGGTTGATCAGCACGTAAGAATAAAACTAATCACTTGACGCAGTTGTGAATTTTTTCTTTTGTCAAAGTCCCAACTCTTTTATCTTTTACACGTCAAAGTCATGACATGAATTCGTCACAAAGTCTTAGCCCTTTAATCAGTTTTTACTTCAAAAAACATACACATGTCGGCATAATGGCCAGGTTAATTCAAATTCCGAATTTCGTTATACTTCAAAGGAGAAGTTTCATGTTCACACGCGCTTTTTTCACTACACTTATGGTTGGCCTTCTTGCTGTAGGTTGTTCATCTACTAAACCAAAAAATGCTCAAGACGGATCTGCTGATGCCGCTAACGGTGCAAACAATGGTCTTACATTAGAACTTAACGGTGATTCTGATTCAAATAAAGCTGGCGGTCTTCAGACTGTTTTCTTCGCATTTGATTCTTCAAACATCGATGGATCTACTAAAGAAACAATGAAATCAAACGCTGATTTCCTTAAAGCAAATGCAAATGTTGATATCCAAGTTGAAGGTCACTGCGATGAGCGCGGTGGACGTCAGTATAACCTTGCCCTAGGTGAGCGTCGTGCTAAAGCTGTTCGTGACTACCTGGTTGCTATGGGTGTTGAATCAAAAAGAATTTCAACAATCTCTTACGGTAATGAGCGCACTATGGCAGAAGGTCACGATGAATCAGCATGGTCTAAAAACCGTCGCGCGAACTTCGTTGTTACTGCTAAATAAGGCTTAATGAAATTTACTCTCCTTCTTTGTTTCATTATAAGCGCGTGTGGTTTAACCACCACACGCCCTAAAATCGAAATGAGCCTTGCTCAGGCAGCTTTCATGGCCGCCAAAGAATCGGGTGCCGACGTCCACGCCTCCAGCCTTTTCCGCAAAGCCGAAGACTACTACCTCAAGGCCAAATCCTCTTACCGCCGCAAGTATTTTAACAAGGCCAAGGAATATGCCATCCTTTCTAAGAAGTACTCTGAGCAGGCCGAATACTCAGCGGTCAGAAAAAAAGCCCTTGAAGGCAACGCCGAGTAACTAAATTCCCTGCCAAGTTAAGAATCTTTGGGATAGAATCAAACCATCAATTCATCAAGGGTTAAAGAATATGAAATTCTTATGTTTCTTTTTTGTTTTATTATCTGTTTCCTGTATCAAGACGGCCGAGCAAGTAAATCGTGAAAAACGCGTTGAAAGCATGTCAGAACAAATGAAAGACTCCCAAGGTCTGGTAGCTGATCTGATTTCTCAAATGAAGGACATGCAAGGGCAACTTGAAAAGATGAACGGCCGGATTGAAGAAATCGAATACCGTAATAAGAAAGTAGACCCTGAAGCCATTTCTAAGATGAACGAGAACATGAATGTGATGAAAACTCAGCAAGAGTCTCAGAACACTCAATTACTCCAAATTCAAAACGAGCTTAAAGAGCAGAGAGCCTTCATCGAAAAAGTGACTGCGAACTTAAGTAGCGCAACAACCAGCAACAAATCACAAAAAAAAAGCGCAAAAAATGAACTCGCTCACGCCCTCGACCTGATTAAAAAAGACGCTTATGCTGATGCGAAATCTGAGCTCGAGAGCTTGATTGATCATCCAGAGCTAAGCCCTGGCGACCACAATAAGGTCTTCTTTGGTCTTGGAAAGGTTGAGTACTACACAAAGAACCATGAAAAATCTTTGGTCTACTTCAGTAAGATTTACTCCAAATACCCAAAATCTTCACTCGCAGCAAGCAGCCTACTCTTCATTGGTAGGAACCTAGAGAAGATGGGAAAAAAAGAAGAAGCAAAAGAAGCCTTTGCCAAAGTCACTGAAGACTACGCAGGTTCAAAAGAGGCTAAAGAGGCCAAAAAAGAAATCTAGTGGATTTGAAAAAGAACGAACGCAAAATAATTCTCGGAATTGAAACAAGCTGTGATGACACTTCAGTTTGCCTCATGGAACTAACACCTTCCGGTCAAAAAATACTTTCACTCAATAGTTATAATCAAGACTTCCTCCTCTCCAAATGGGGAGGAGTTGTTCCTGAATTAGCAGCAAGAAGCCACGTCAAAGCAATCCCTCCTCTGCTTGAAGTCTCGTTCAAGGAAGCAGGTATCAAGGCCGAAGACATTCATGAAATTGCAGTTACGACTCATCCGGGTTTGGTTGGTTCTCTTTTGACAGGTATAAACCTCGCCAAGACATTGGCCTTGGTTCTGGAAGTGCCGGTTGTGCCGGTGAATCATCTTTTTGCACACCTTGAAGCCATTCACCTCACTGAAAAAGTTTCTTATCCCTACCTAGGATTATTAGTCAGCGGAGGCCACACGGTTTTCTTCTGGGTGACTGGCCCCAATAAGATGGATGTTCTGGGTAACACCCTGGACGATGCCGCCGGTGAAGCCTTTGATAAGGGTGGAAAAATTTTAGGCGTAGGTTACCCGGCCGGGAAAATTATTGATGAGCTGGCCGCTACAGGCGATGCTAAAAAATACACCTTCCCTATTAGTTATATGCGGGATCGTCCTGGGAAAATGAGTTATTCCGGTCTGAAGACCGCTCTCAAAGTTAAACTAGAAAAAATGACTCCCGAAGAAATAAAAACAGAACTTCCCCACCTGTGTGCCGGCTATCAAGAAGCCATCGTCCAAACACTCAGGGTGAAAGCGGAAGAAATTATTGAAAAGATCCTGAACTTAAAAGTGAAGAATTTTGAGACACCGATCGTGATCGGTGGTGGTGTGGCTTGCAATTCACGTCTTCGAGAAGTTATGCAGAAGACCTTCAAAAACGTTCACATCGTGAAACCACTTTTTTGCACCGACAATGCCGGCATGGTGGCCAATTGGGCCGCTCGAGTTCCTGAACTTGCCGTGCCTTTTCCTGAATGCCTTTCTCTGGATGCCCAAAGTCGCTACGTGGAGAAAAAGTAATGAGTAAATTCCCTACCGCGAACAAAAGCTTCGGCCAGCATTTTCTAAATAGTCCAACAGTGATAAAAAAAATTACCTCACCACTACCGGAAGGCTGCGACGCCATCGTGGAAGTGGGTCCTGGTCCGGCCGTTCTCACCCCGCACTTGGCAGAATATAAAAAGCCTCTTTATGTCATTGAGATGGATGAGCGTTTTGTTGAGATTCTGGCACCCGTTGTAGGCGCTGAAAATATTTTCCGCCAAGACGCCCTGGAGTTTAACTGGAATGATTTCTTAAAAACAAAAAACTTTAAATCTGTCTGGCTCGTTTCAAATCTTCCCTACAATGTAAGTGTTCCTTTGACTCTGGCCTTTCTTCGTATCCCTGAAATCACTCAGATGACTTTGATGTACCAAAAAGAGGTTGCTCAAAAGATTCTTCCCAATGATTTGCGAAATGCCATGGGGTCACTGCATGTATTAATGCAAACACAGTTTGATTTATCTCATGTTGTTTACGCTCCTCCTGGTGCGTTTGTTCCGCCCCCTAAAGTGGATTCACAAGTTCTGAATTTTAAACGTAAGGCCACTCCACTCATTCCTTTGAGTGAGATTGATGTCTTTGAAGTTTTCATTCGCCTTATTTTTGCCAACCGCCGAAAACAATTAGGTGGGATTTTACGCAAGGAATGGGGTGCTGAAAAAGCGACTAAAGCGATGGAGCAGGCGGGACTTTCGATGGAAATTCGTGCTGAAGCATTAACCCTTAATCAAGTATTAAAACTTTATGAAACTTCTTCTCGTTATACTCCTTAGTCTTTGCTTCGAGGCCCAAGCATCACTACCGGAACTCTTCGGACCTTCGGCAGGAAGTATTGCAATTGGTAATCAGGCCCAGAATAAATCAGCTGCCAACAATTATCACGCCCCCGCCCTTTTAGGTTACTCACAAAACACTGAGTTCAGTTTTGATGTTTTCTACGTCAATGCGAACTTCAAAGAAATAAACAACGTTGTGATTAAGAACGAATCCAATACAGTGAATACTTTTGAAGAGGGCAAGGTTGAAGTTAATCCCACGCCCACGAGCCTGCTGGCGGCGCATTTCTCAACTCCCCTATTTTCGCCGACGGGAATGAAAATGAACTTCAGTTTTTTTGCTCCGTTTGATCGCATCATGGAAGCAGACACGGGGGATCCCTATCAGCCCCGTTACGTGATGTATGACAATCGCTTTATTCGCCCACTTTTAATTTTTACCGGCTCTCAATCTTTTGGAGACTGGAGTTATTCGGCCGGTGTGCACACTGGATTTCAGACTAACGGGGAAACCTATTTCATCACTCGAACCACAACGGGCAACCCTAGTGTGGGCAAGATGAGCTTTAATGCCAAACCTTCAGTGGGACTTGTGGCGTCCATTTCCAGGAAGCATGAAAATCATACAAGTTATTTTACTTTCCAACAGGAGATGAAATCGAAGCTGGAGAACCGAGCAACTGGTGAAACCGAGATTGCTTCAAATACCTCATTTCAATTTGATTTCGATGTTGCGGCCCTCCTTTATTATGATCCCATGACCCTGAGACTTGGCCATCAAGTAGAGTTTGAAAACAGCACACTTTTTCTTTCTCTTGAGTATCAGCAATGGGAAAACTTTGAAGCTCCCACAATGAAACTAAAAAAGATCGGCGGAACAATTAATGGAACTGGTGATTATGAAGAGCTTAAGCTCAAAAATATTTTCATCCCTAAAATTGGCTTTGTGAAAAATATCAATGAGAGATGGATTGGAAAATTAGGCTACTTCTACCGGCAGTCCCCAATTTATACCAACAATCTTAAAAATGCCGGCAACACGATCGACGTGGATAAACATGTGAGCTCCCTAGGCCTTGCTCACCTTTTTAAATTTCATGAAAAAATAGTGACTCTTGATCTCGCCTATCAGGCCCATTTATTAAGATCTCAGAAAATCACCAAAACACCCAATCGGGAAGACGGTGACGCTTCCGAACCAAAGATCGGTTCGCCAGGTTACGAGGTTGGTGGTATGATCCACGTCCTGAGCCTCGGACTTAGCTGGATGTATTAATGGGTGTCAAAATTATCTGTAAAAACCAACGTGCCAATTACGACTACTTCCTGGAAGAGAAGTATGAGTGTGGTATTTCGCTTTTGGGAACGGAAGTTAAGTCAATGCGTCAAGGAAAGGGCATCATCAACGAAGCCTATGTCGTCATTGACTCACAGGGCGAAGCTTGGCTACAAAACGCCACAATTCCTCATTACGACTTTGGGAATATCAATAATCACCCGGAGACCAGAAAGCGTAAGCTCTTGTTAAAACGGGAAGAAATTCACCAAATTGAGAAAAAGATGGCGACTAAAGGCTATACCCTTATTCCTTTGACGCTGTACTTCAAAGACTCTTTGGTCAAATGCGAAATCGCCTTGGCCAAAGGCAAAAAACTCTTTGATAAGCGTGACACTGCTGCTAAAAAGGACGTAGAGCGCAAACTTAGACAAGGACAGTACGAATAATGGAACCAACATTAGAAAACGTTCGAACCATCCATCCGTTAAACAAGACTAAAATTTTCAAACACGAAGAAGCTCTTGAGCTCGTTCCCCTTTTAATGCACATCTCCGCAAAAACAAAACGCGAATTGAATGTACTAAACTCTCAATTGGGATTTTTTAAAACCAATTCTGACAAGGCCATGGCAATCCAGGAAAAAATCAACATTTCACTTCAGGCCTGGTCTGACAAAATCAGAAGACTTGGCGCTATTCCTGTCTCTCTGTGTAAAGTTCGTATTCCGGGTGAAGAAGGTCAATTTCTTTGGGAATATCCGGAAAACCGTTTGTACATGCAGTAAGCGGCACTAGATCAGTTCAGTTATTCCTTCCAACAAGACTTTAATCGCAACCAGTGACAGTAGTACGTTCACTATAAGATCAAATTTTGCGTCAGAAATTTTCCGCGACAGCGGAATTGAAAGAGCGACTCCCGTTAACGACGCCAGAACTAGAATAAACACATTGTTTTTCAAGGCAATGAAATCAACCCCCGCGGCTCCCCAGAACGCAAATATTTTTGATAACTGAAGCATCGCCTGGCCAGCACTCTTAGTAGAGAGCATACCTTGGCGTTCAATTTTTAAGCGGTTAAAAAATGGTGTGACCAAAGGCCCCACGGCACCCACAAAAATCCCCAGGAACCCCGAAGCCCCCCCCAGAAAAACAAACGTTTTGAGTCTTGGCTCACCTGTAGGACGAAACTTAAAAGGAATAATTGAAACAAGAATAAAAACACCCACCATTATTTTCAGCCAGCTGGGATTAAATAAATCGAAGAGTTCAGCACCGGCCCAGGCAGCAGGAATCATGAGAAGAGAATAAGCACCAACCACTTTCCAGTGAACTTGTTTAAAAAAAATTCCCATCCGGAGTGCGTTGGCAGAAAGCTGAGTAAAACTATGAAGAGGGATTGCTAGTGCAGGTGGAAAAACCAGCAAGAGGCCGGCCAGAATAAGGGATCCTCCACCGAGCCCAGTCAGACTCGATATCAAGGCCCCAAGAGTTACTAAAAGGAACAGTAGAAAAGAGCTCATTACCAGCCTTTGTAATCCTGGTAGAGTTGCATTTTTCTTCGCATGGCCTCAAAAGCGAGATTGATTTCAAAAGTTAAAAGTTTGGAAATTTTAAAATATCGATCAAAATTCAGTTCAAAATCCTTCAGAAGTAAATCTGCCTGCTTTGGATCCTTCAGGCCTTTGCGGTGACCTTTTCCAAGTTCTGATCCAACCGAGTAAGCAAAATCACAAAGCTCATTTTTATTCAGGAATTTTTTAACTTTGACTGCAAACGTGGGAATCTGACGTCCCCAATATTGTTTATGCTGATAAGTGCAATACCCTAACCGCTCTTCCATGCCGTCAGCAAATATTTTACTCGCCTCAATCATGCGCAGACCATGATGCTCAAAGGGAGAATAGAAGAAACGATTATTTTTTTCCTCATAAACTTCTTTGATATCCAAAAGAATGGCGTCTTTATGTGAATCAGGGTTTTTAGGCAAAAGCGAATAGATGTAATGCTTTTTACCCAGACTTCCCGGAGTCAGGCCCACTTCATCTATGTAGTACTCGTTCATCAGAGACTGCTCGCCACGGGACTCCAAAAACTTCATTAATAACTGAATGGTGGACTCACTTCGCGCGTTGATACGAAAAGCACGCATTTTTTTGGCCCACTTTTTATTCGCTTGCAAATAATTACGAGTGCTCATTTGCCAGTCATCAGGCTTGACCTCTTTAAGCATTTTGAGTTGCTTATGAGGAATTTCGGGATTCAAAAAATGGGTGTAATAGGCATCAATAAAATACTCCACCACCCGGCGATCTAGAAATCCTCCCTCATTTTCTCTTCGCAGTGAAAGTGAGCTTAAGAATCGGATCATATCCCAGCAGTACGGGCCCATGCGGGAGCGATCAAAATCCATCATCGCCGATCCGCGAAAAGTTCGGACATAGTTATCAATATGGGGATTGCCATGAATGAAAGTTGTTGGGACTTTTGAAAGGTCTACAAAACGGTGAAGTTTGCCCTGCATAATGGGCCCGGCCATACGAAAAAAAAGGTAGCGCGCCTCTTTATTAGATAAGGGGGCCATACCTAAGCGTTTTTGAAAGATTTGAGTTTGCCGTAAGTACTCTTCCATATTGACATTATAACAGAATTCCCTTCTTTTTGGATTTAAGTTAACATGGGTTGATGAAAGAAAAGCTCTATAACCACTTCCTAAGAATAGGCCCACGCCGCTTTGTGGTGTCTGCGGTCCTGTCACTGGTTGTTTTAGACATAATTAACGGCTTTTACCTCAAACTATCCTGGGTAAAAAACTCTCTATCAGACAAGATGGTTATGCTGGTCATCGACGGAATGAAACTTCACCCTGAAGATTTTGACCAGTCTACCATGCAAGAAATTGGCGGGCTGGTGGACAAGTCATTTGATTTCTTTCTATTTCTCATCCTGACGAATAATTTATTTTTCTATTTTTTCTACCTGAGAAAAAAACTGTGGGCCCAGGGATATGTGCTTTTCTATACCCTTACGGCCGCGATGTTTTCTGGACTCATGATTTTTGATGGGTACGGTATGGGACTTGGCTGGATGGTTTTTAACCTGCTGACAGTTCCGTTTTATGTCTATCTTTACCTGGGCGTTAAACTGCTCAAAAATGAGACTACCCTTGTGACAGGAAAGAAGGCACGATAAAGTTGGCACCGTCGGATGTGCCCCACTCCGGAATTTCTCTCAGGCCATTCATCAACATTCTCTGACCGACGACAGACAAAATAAAAGAATCAAATGCCTGATCATTTTTAGTAATCGTATCGAGGTCATTTTCGTAGATGAAAATATCCATATTTTTCTCAATCTGCTGAACAATCATTTCTCTGGCAGATGGGGCAAGCTCCAGATCAAAAAGCTGAAGCAACGTCGACTTATTAATAATCCGTGCCCGGTAGAGTTCAATCAAACAGATTTCAATACTGGATTCGTACATTTTCAAATCACGGGGAAGATGTCTCACCAGATATTTGAGTCGGGCCAGAAGCATGACTGAAACATTTCCAAAAGAGTCATAGGAGATTTTAAAAACTTCCAATAATTGGTCGTAATAATTTTTCCAGATCCAAAAGTCTAAAGGGCGATGCCAGTAAGGGACAAATCCCTTTCGAAGCTTTCGTTTAAAAGCGCGGGAGAGCATATGTTCATCAGGATTTTTATTCGTAAGGTCTTTTGAATAATCAACTTCCAGTGAAGCCACTCTCTCTTGTTCATACTTTTTAGGATTACAGCGCTCAAATTCAGCATCTTCATCCAAAAGTTTTTCCATCTCGCTTCTCACCTCGATGACTTCTCGGCGAGGACAAGCGTGGGCACCAGTGCAATTATTCAGACAAGCCTCCTCACAGGGAGGACGACTCAAGGGGAAATCGACAATCAGCTCACGCAGACCATACTGCTCAACCCATGATGCGATAATCGCATCACGGTCCTGAATTTCTTCGTCTTTTACCTGATGAAGTGATTTGAGAAACCAGCGTTTTTTATCGGGATAATATTCAAGTAGGGAGAGAAAAAAATTCTCGCGACGTCCGCCACTGAGACTCATTCCTGCTACGTTTTTAAATTTACTTCCCAATGTATTATCCTCTTAAAGAGGTGCTTCAACTTTAAACGGCAGAATCTCCATTCCATGGGCCCTCACTTGAGTTTCGATCAAATTTGGATCAAGCCCCTTATGAACAAGAATAAAGCAACCGCCGCCACCGGCACCGCACATCTTTAATCCTAACACATTTCCGTCTTTTGTTAATTCTGATGTAAACTTGCGAATTTTATCAGTCGTAATGCCCGGGAAGAGTTTTTCCCGCTCCAGACCCTCTAGTGCAATATTTTGAAGCATTTCATCCCACTTCCTCTCTTTAATCGCCAGATAGGTCGCGTGAGAGATTTCTGCAATACGAGTGAGACCGTTGACAACTTCAGGCTTCTTATCAAAAAAGGCTTTATAAACTTCCCAGTTGTTAATGCCCGAGGCACGGGACTGGCCAGAAGAAATAAGAGTCAGGTGGGACTCGAGAATATTTTTGAGTTCATCTGAATAAAGCTGCTCAACTTTGATTTCGCCTTCCATCCCTCTAACTGCAAGCACTCCCCCGGTTAAGGCCGGAAAGTAATCCTGATAGCCGGCCATCCCTTGATTAAGGATGCGACTTTCGACTGCTTTCACACGAAGAACAGCAGTGTGCCTGTCATAATTGTAACCGGTAAAATTACAGAGTGCTCTGTATAAAGTCACCCCCATGGCCGATGAACCACCAAGTCCTGACCCCGCAGGAGCGCCTGATGCCAATTCGAGTTTGAGACCTGAATTGATATTAAACAAACGCAGAATCTGAAGCACAAAACTCATTTCCGCATATTCAGGTGAATAAACGACCCGGTCCTCAGTTAAATCCTTAGCTTCATACTTATAAGACTTATTATAGTCCTTAGAATGAATTTCAATTCCATTAAAAGCAATTTTAGAAAGAGTGACTGTTGCTTTAAGGCCTGTGGCCACGTTCAGTGTGACAACATTTTTAATAATTAAATTAATGGGCTCGATGTCCAGCGTTCCGCCTACCAGATCGACCCTGACGCTACCTTGATTAGTTACCTGCATTTAAAATTCCTATGTAGGGAAGTTCACGGTATCGGCCAGCATAATCAAGGCCATACCCAATGACAAATTTATCTTCAATTTCAAAACCAAGATAATCGATCTTCACTTTGTGTTTAAGTTTGACCGGTTTAAAAAGGAGTGAGGCAAGCTTCACTGTCTTTGGTTTTCTTACTGACATTATTTCCATTAACGTTTTTATCGTCAGACCTGAATCCACAATGTCTTCAACGATCAAAACGTTCTTGCCTTCAATATTCGCCGTAATATCCATTTCCAATCGAACATTTCCAGAGCTGTTAGTAGAGTCTCCGTAAGATGAAAGAGAAATAAATTCCAGGGAAATAGGACGATTAATTTTTTTAATAAGATCCGAGCAAAAGACGAAGGCACCTTTAAGGACACAAATAACCACCAGATCTTCATCTTCAAAGTCTTTGGTGATTGCATTACCGAGGGCCTGAATTCTTAAAGCTATTTCATCTTCTGTGATTAAAGCTTCAGGTGTATATAATTCCATTTTTACTCCTAACAGTACGAGTTGTTCAGGATTTCACCCAAACCACCGGCACCAGGGACGATATATTGAATTGGGCTTAAGCCCTTTTCTTGATTCCATTTTTTTCCAGGCTCTTCCCTCAAAACATCAGCTGAAGAAAGACCGCGATCAAGTCTTAAAGCGAAGATGTGCAGATCAGGGCAAGCCTTAGTGACCTTGGCCAGATATTCCGGAGTGATGATTAAATGCAAAGCGATCATCATTCTAGGTGTACCACCCACATTTTTTAAATAGTGATCATGGGCCTGAACAATCGTGCCACCAGTGGCGCCCATTGGATCAGGAAAAAGCACAATCGCCTTCTCGACGTCTCCACCAATTTTTGATCCCGAAACATTGACTCCAGTCACTTGTCCGTTCTCATCACTCACGCGGGCGACATAAAAATGATCCTGGCGAACCAGTTCAGGATTCATCAGATAATTAAGTTTGTTGTAACAAAGATGGGAAGGAAAAGTTCCTGCACGTGCCAGATCAACACTGACAACAGGAACCTGAGGATCAATAATCTCTCCCTCATAAACAGCCTCGGGATGAGATGATTTCATCCTTGTTTCAACCTCGGCCACTTTTCTAGGAAAGAGTGAATCAATGACATTATCCATGAGATAAGAATAAAGCATGCTCACAAGTTCATTGATCTGCGGTTGATGAGTTTGAGGAGACCCCAGCTTCGCTAATAAAGAAAGCATAAGTGGAGAAGAAACCAGATGAACGTTTTTCCCATAATGATGGATCATTTCATTGGAGTGAAAATTTAAACTTTGGTGTTGTATGTCTTTGGCCATGATCGCTAGGATACCACGGCAAAAATTGGATTGTCTCTAGTTTGAAAGCTGAGAAAGCGGCTTAATCTCTTCATCTAAAGGAAGAAGTGCCTGCTCTTCACTCTCATCGCTCTGATAATGCCCGCGACAACGAGCCTCATAGGCATCCGTTTCTCCGAGTAAAACACGCTCTTTCTGGGTGCTGAGACGCTGAGATCTGGTGGCAGGTGCCCCACATACAGTACAGATAGCATGAATTTTCATGACTTCATCGGCCAAAGCCAGAAGTGTAGGCATAGGACCGAATGGCTGGGCCCTGAAATCAAGATCAAGACCGGCGCAAATGACTCTATAACCACGGGCCGCAAGCTTAGTGACGACAGTAATGATGTTGTCATCGAAAAACTGGACTTCATCAATCGCTACAACTCGAGTGGAATCCTTTAAACGGATAAGAATATCTACGGCACTTTCAACTGGTTCTGACTTAATTACCTGAGAAGAGTGAGAAACCACATCTTCAACATCATATCGGACATCAATCGCTGGTTTAAAAATTTGTACGCGCTGTTTAGCAATCTGCGCTCTTTTAACTCGACGGATAAGTTCTTCAGTTTTACCCGAAAACATAGGGCCACAAACGACTTCAATGGATCCATGAAAATACTGGTGCGTCACTTATGAGTCTCCTCGAAAATCTTAATACCTAACTGTTGATATCAGTTATATTTCCAGACAAACTGAAAAATGACAACGAAGCCGACTTTTACAAAGTCATGAATTCCCGTGGCCGTAAGAAAATAACAGGGCCTAAGCTTATGAAACTAAATAAAAAATTGCGAAGCCGAAGAGACTGAAAAGCATTATGCCGAGGAGCGTCGGAGTTAAAAGGATCACCCACGCCAAAGACCGGGACGCTCCCAAATTAGAGCGCAGTCCCGCATAGAGTAAAAAGAAATAAAGACCTGATTGAATCATATCACCCAAGAACGGAATAATACTGAAGACATTTGAACTCAGAGCATGAGTTGTAATTTGATCAGCAATTTCTTCATGAGGCAGATCAGGATTGAGCCATTTACTATAAGTGCGAATCATCCATGCCCAAACCTCAGTCATGATTAATGCCGTTACCGGAAAAAAAATAATGTCCAGGGAAGCCGAAAATAGCAGGAAGTAATAGGTTGAGATTCCAGAGCTGACGATCAAGTCTTGCAGCACGGGAAAACTCTCACTCTGCATGTTTACGAAAGACTGAAGAAAAAAATTCAAAAGTACAAGCTTGGCCAAACCACGAACGATGGCAAAAACCCAGGAAATTCCCAGAGCTTCAGATAACTTGAGAGGAGCAAAAAGATGGTTGTCCTGTCCGGGAAGCGCCACCTGATATCGGAATTGCTGGTGAATCCTGAAGGGATGAACCAGCACCATTAAATATGTTTCAAACAAATCAAGAATAGATTTCATGCTGTTCACTTTATCACATCTTCAAAAGTCGCGCGAAAACTTTGCTGAGTCACGAGAAAATGCGCCTTAAATCCCTGAGTGAGATTAACAAGTATTAATTCGTCTTTCTTGCGCCAAAATAAAATCTCCTGACCCATCACTTCCAGCCGCAAATGATTGCCCGATAGGATTTCCTTGCGCTCAGATTTGGACAAAAGTGAGACTCGATCGGCCTGATCTTTCTCAGAAAGATTGAACACGTATTGGAAAAGAATATTCATCTTTTCCGTGTCAATTTTGTACTGATTAGATTCAAACGCCAGAGGCTCACGGTTGACCACTTCCACCAAAGCAGTCTTTTCTCCCTGAGTGAAAATGGTCCTCAATCGCGAAAAGTTTTTGAATTCTTCAGTTGGTATGACTTTTTTATCCCAGTAATCCTGGTGATGAATAAAAAAAGTCTTGAGTGTTCCTCCCACCATCTGCCAAGCCTTTTTGGCCTGGTTATCTATGATAAATGAGTCCGCAGACTTCCCAGAACTTAGCCATAATTCCCAAGTGACTTTTTGTCCCTCATTTTGGAACACCATCTGTCCGAGTTTGGAGAACTTGAGTTTCTCCGAATAAGGAACTTCACGCTTGATCGTCATCTGGGTTAAAAGCGACGTAAATTTTTCAAGAATATTAGGCTGAGGTTGAATTCCAGGAATGGGTGGAGGCAGGGTCTTATTATTCACCAGATCCAATTCGTATCCCGGGCGTCCGTCACTTTCAATCGTGACACTCCCTAAAGGAAGCTTGGGATAAAAACGAAAGAGCTGAGTTTCTGCGAGTTCTGATAATTTAAAACGAAGGGCCGTTTTTAGATCTTCAAGCTTGCCTTCAGTTACCTTGCTCGGATCTTCTGACAACTCTTGACCTTCTCCTTCACTGACTGCGACTAAAATTTCGCCGTTCTTAGAGATGTAGAATCCCTGTTTGTCCAGAGTAAGATCGCCCAGAGTCCAGACCTCACCGTTGACAACGAATTCGACCGGAGCAGAAAAATAATTTTCTTTGGCACCCTCAATTTTTTTGATTTTCTTGATATGACTGATGCGTTTTTCCAGCTGTTTAAAAATATTGGCCGAAAGAAGTTTCTCACCGGCCCACCATTGCCCATCTTTTTTAACGGCTTCAACGTCACCCCAGCTTAATGATTTAATATCTTCAGCATTAACTAAGTGATCCTGAGTCAGTGAGTCCTCAAAAGCTTTATTTGATCGGACTTCCTGGAAAAAATAGGTCCCCGTCAAAAGTATGATGAGTATGCCCAGAAGATAGAGATTCTTTTTCATAAGAGGCGTCTTCTCCGGTAGATAAAAATGGCACAACCAAAAAAGAGAATAGGGACAAGAATGATGGCAATCACAAAAATCATCTGGATGTGCTGGGAACTTAAAATAACCGGGTATTCTTCAATCCCAGGGCGATTGAAGGAAATGATGCCTTCATCATTAACCAGCCAGGAAATGGTATTAAGAAAAAGTGTCGAGTTACCCGATTGGTTTTGATAAGCGTTGATCAAAAATGAGCTCGATCCAAGTAAAACAAAACGGGAATCTCTTGCAGCACTCCCGCCTACTCTTTCACCTACACCAAGAAGACCGATTGGTCCCTTCACGTCCTGATCTTCTTTAAATTCCGCTTTGCCGGCGGTAACACCTTTAAGATCAGTTTCGGCCCAACTTCCAGGAAAACTTGAAGTAAACGCGATGATCGTTGCGGCATCGTTGCCAACAATCCGACTGACTGATGAACTCAGAGGGAAGACTGTTCTTAAATTAAACTGACTGGTAATAGGATGTTCATGTTCATACATCGTAATAATAGGGATTGTGGCCTCAGACCCTTGAACAGTGGAAGTTCGATCAATCACAACATCTTTCCCAAGCTTCAGGCCATAAGGCTTGGCGAGGTTGGTTAAGTTGTCATAAATCTCGGCCTTAAAAGCTGGAGCGAGACCCAGAAAAAGACTTCCACCACTGGCGAGGTATTTTTCTAGTTGTTCGACTTCCGAGGCAAGAAAACCAGTCACAGGCCCGAAGATCATCACTGCAGAAGCATCTGCAGGCACCGCTTTAGTCTTGGTAAGATCAAGGGAGCGTACTTCATAATTTTGAGTTTCTAATTTGGCACAAAGCTCTGAAAGTCCCTCTTGAGTCACTTCCGCACAAGAAAGTTCTTCATGGCCAGTCACCATATAAAGAATAATGTTCTCGTTTCTCACTGCTTTTAAAAGTGCATTCGTGACTGATAGTTCATCCGCGATGAGAAATCTTGATTCAACATTGTTATAATTAACCAGAACTGTTCCATTCTGAGAAATCTTCTTGGCCTTAACGAGATCTGGTCTGACATCAGTATCAACGGCGGTAATTTTTATTTTTTTGCTTTTGGCTTCATAAAGCTTAAGCAAATCGACCATAGGCTTCCACTCTTCACGTTTGGCATAAACAGTGAGTTCAAGAGGAGCCTTCACCATCTCTAAAACTTTAAGGGTCTGATCAGTCAAACTATTGCGTTTTTCTGAAGTCAGATCAAACTCGGTGTAGTTTTTATTACCTAAATAATTCACAGTTCCGGCAATGGCCAGTACCAATCCAACGTTCATCACATGGTAGAGAACACGCTTGAAATACTGACCGCGAACAAACACAGTCAGTTCATTCCATCTCATAAAACTGAGAAGAGTTGCCAGTGTCAGAGCAAAAACTGTGAGCCCAACATTAAGTGTTTTATATTCAGGTGCCGTAATCCACAACGAAAGGGCACAAAGAGAAACCAGAACATCAATAATGACCCATAAAGGGAATAACCACATTTTCATTACCAATTCCTCCGACCAAGACTTTTAACTGTCAGGAAGCTAAAAACCAAAACAAAACTCCCGTAATAAATAATATCCTGGGTTCCTAAAATGCCTCTTAGGAGTCTCTCAAAGTGAGATGTTATACCGATATAAGTAAAGATCTCAGCAACCACATAATTTGAATTGAGATGCCCGCCCCAAGTGATCATCCACAGGAACATAATTCCTAAAACTGAAAGAAGGGCCGCAATAATCTGATTGCCTGAGATAGAAGAACAAAATAGGCCTAAAGCAATGTAGGCACTGGCATTCATCATCACCGCCAGATATGAAGTCCCCAAGAGATGAACATCACGGATTCCCACGCCCCAGATAACAAGTGGAAAAACACCCGTAATGAGCAGTAGTGAGAAGACAAGTGTCAAAGCGGCCAGTGTTTTTGATAAAACAATTTGCCACTCACGTATAGGAGACATCCAATAAAGATCGAGGGTCTCCATCCGAATTTCTTCAGAAAAAAGTTTCATGGTGATCAAAGGTATAAAAACAAGAAACAGAAAGTTAACATTTGCAAAGAACTTAAGAACGACTTCTTCCACAAATGAAATCTGCTCCGCATAGTTCTGAGGCATCGCCTGAATGCCATCAGTGTAACTCACGAGTAGATTAAAAAAGATGATACCGCTGATTAACGAAAATAAGCCTATCAAAACATAGGCCAGTGGCGAAGAAAAGTAGGATTCAATTTCCTTTTTCCATAATGTGAAAATCATTTTTTAGTCTCCGTCATATGTAGAAAAATATCCTCTAGTTCAGGAGACTCTATGTGAAGAGTCATGAGATTTAGTCCTCTATCTAGAATGAACTTTCCAAGCTCAGAACGAATGTCTGTCTCAGATTCAAAATTTATTAAAAATTGCTCTTCCATAGAAAGAGTTGAATGGTGGTTAATTTCATACTTCCCAAAACTCATCAGATCAGGAAGCTTCTGCCCAACACCAATTCCCAGTTTAAGGACGAGTCCCTGTCTGAATTTGCGGTGGATGTCCTGCAGATTCCCGGAGGCCCTGATTTTTCCCTTGTGAATAATCGTGATGTGATCACAAAGTTGTTCTACTTCACTCAGAACGTGAGAAGAAAAGAGGATTGTTTTATCCGCCGACAATTTTTTAATAAAATCACGAAGCTCCACTACCGTCTGTGGATCAAGACCATTGGTGGGTTCATCCAAAATAAGAAAAGGAGCATCATAAACAATGGCCTGCGCCAGCCCCACTCGTTGTTTATAGCCCTTTGATAAATTTCCGATTAGCCTTCCGCGCACGTCCGCCAGGCTTAACTCTTCCATGACTTTCTCAACCTGCTCTTTGGTATTTTTTACTCCATGGAGCTTGGCCACATACTGAAGATATTTTTCAACTTTCATATCTTCATAAAGAGGAGGATTTTCTGGAAGCAGACCAAGTTGATTTTTTAATTCCCGATTTTCCGGCAATACCTTTTGCCCAAAGAGCCTGATCTCCCCGGATGTCGTGGGAAGAATACCCGCAATCATTTTCATGGTAGTGGATTTTCCTGCTCCGTTTGGGCCCAGAAAGCCATGAATGGAGCCTTTAGTTACCTGAAAGCTCGCCTCTTTAACGGCAACCCGCCCAGGGTATTCTTTAGTGACTCCGTCAACTACTAGTATTTTGTCCATAAATGATCCGTTTCAGTTAATATAAAATGATCTCTCCAGTTCTTTGGCTTAAGTGCCGAAAAGTTCATTACCTTTATGACTATTTTAGATACTTTTAAGTCAAGATTACAAGCCGCAGATAGGATTCTTATCACGACTCATGAATTTCCCGACGCTGACGGGATCGGTAGTGAAATTGCGCTTTGTCTCGCCCTGAGATCTCTTGGTAAAAAAGTGTTTTGCCTCAATGAAGAACCACTCCTAGAACGTTACCGTTACCTTGATCAGGACAAAGTGGTCCAGGGTTATGAAGAATTCATGCGAGAGCATTCTGGGTTCAAACCTGAGTTAATGATTGTTGTGGATACCAATACCAAAGCTCGGGTTGGAAAAAATGTCGGAAACCTCATCACTGAAAATCTTCCTACTCTCTACATAGACCATCATCCCTGCAGAGGAAGAGATCTTTCCACTCACTGCATTGATGTGACTGCTGCAGCAACTGGTCAGATGGTTGGGGAAATGATCGAAGCACTAGGTGTGACGTTTACTAAAAAAATGGCCCTTCCGATTTATACCGCCATCATTATTGATACCAGTTCTTTCAGATATCCAACTGTTTCTGCCTCAACGCACAGACTAGTTGGAAAGCTGATGGACACGGGGATACATCCGCCAGAAGCTTATAATGGGATCTATGGCACAAAACGCATTATCCACATGCATCTTTTGTCAAAAATTCTGAGTTCTGCCGAGACCAATAGCAATGAAACCATCGCCTGGATGTTGCTCAAGAAAGAAGACATTGATCAGTTCAAGTCTGACATTGAAGACACTCACGCATTTATCAACAACTTGTTAGTTTTGAACAATATAAAAGTGGCAATCATGTTTCGTGATGATGGAGATCAGATCAAGATGAGTTTGCGCTCATCAGGTGATCTCGATGTCGGATTAATCGCTCAGGCCCTGGGCGGAGGAGGTCACTCCCACTCCGCTGCAACGATCCTGATACGAATCAAAGGCGAAAGCACTCAGGAAGTTATCAAAAAAACGATTGCCCAGATTGAAGAGATCGTACGCAAACTGGAAAATGAACCCTAATTCCGATATTAGTGGCCCATAACCTTCTTAATAAACGCCGCAATCCCCAACAGCATCGCCGCAATGAAAACTCGCTCGAAAGTTTTTAAAGTCTTTTTCGCTTTCACTGGATCGATGGTTTTCTTTTCTTTGGGAGCTTCTTCGGAAAAATCAGGCGCTTCCATTTCAGGATAAATTCCCAGACCTTCCAGCTTAGACTTGGCACTTGCCGGAAGCATCTCAAACTGACCATCATGAATTTCGATCTGATAAAAAGATGTGTCCCCGCGCCCACCTTTGGCCTTAGCTTCGTGAGCATTTTCCGCCCCGCCCGCTGCGTCCACATGGTACTGAACTTTGTGCTCATCCAGAACTTTAGTAATGAGATTAATTTCGTGTTGAGAGAGGCCTACAGTTATCATTCGTTTTTATCCAGGAATTTCACCATACGAGATTTAAATAAGCGCTCGTTCCACTTCAGTCCCAGACGTCTAAGTGCGCGTCGATCATGAGTTAGATACGAGCCATCAATCTCAGCAAGGAGAGAGTTAATATTTTCTACACTAAATGTTTTTAAGAAATATGCACCGCTTGTTAGGTACTCACGATTAATTTCAGCATCCATCACAACAACCGGGCGACCAGTGCAAAGGCCTCCAAAGGCTTTGGCCGGAAAATAGCTGCTTGATAAATCCCAAATGGCTTTGGCCTGATGAGAATACATTGCCGCTGTGGCCTCACAATGGTCACCGGCAAAATCAATCTGAGGATATTCTTTGCGAACACCTTCAAGATGGTCGTGAGGCCCCATCACTCTGACTGTTTCACCTTTTTCAATCAAAACTTTCACTATCGCTCTGAAATTCTCAATCGAGAGGCCATGGGAATATATCAAATGGTGTTCAAACAAGAAGTTATGATCTTCATCTTTAACAAAAGGATATTCTTCAGTTCTGAAGGTCGGCTGAACAACTTCAGCGTTTGGAAGATGTAATTCTTTTTTTAAGACCTCTGAGCTCACCGCAATTTTTTTAAAGTGGGTCAGGGCCTTCTCCCGCCATTCATTGACGTAAGGAGCGAAAAGCTTCTGCCAACCAAGATGACTTTGATCAACCATATTCCAATCTACGATGTAGAGATAACTTTGCAGATGAGCAGGAAATTTCAGGCCATGGATATAACCACGGCTAATGACAATGACTTTTTCAATTGATGGATGAAGAGGAATCCCCTTCACGGCAGATGGCATAATCCAAAAATTCTTTTTATAAACATCCAGATTTTTAGCTTTGTGGGTTAGAAAGCTTGAAACTATCGGTCGGGTCTCAATAGTACCCAGAATAGCGCCCTGCTTGTGAGCGATAGTATAAATTTCGGAATTAGGAAATAGGTTCAGCGCCATCTCAAGTAAGAAGATGGAGTCGTCACGAGTCAGTAAAGAATCAATACAAAGAGCTACTTTCATTTCAATATTTTTTTATCTGGATTACCAGGGAGCCTATCATAAGGATTGCCCCACCAAGAAGTTGCCAGTCATTAAGTTGTTTACCGAGAAAAAACCAGTTTACCAAAATTGCGAAGAATGGAAAAAACATCTCTGCGATCGCCGTGGTTCTGGCAGAAAGGCGCTGTAGACCCTGATAATAAAGCCACATCGCCAGAGCACCAGAAATAAGGACCATGATTAAAATCCGCAGATAATCTTCGCCCTGGGGGAGAATTAAAGAGCGGTTCCAGCTCACAAAAGGAATCAAAACCAGAAGACCGGTTAAAAAGCGGCCCGCCATAATTGATTTTGTTTCAAAACCCACCATGGAGAGGCGTTTTCCGAAGACTGTTGTGGCACCCCACCCAACAATAGACACTGCCACCAGGCCATAGCCTCTAAGTGCATTATCTGAGGTCACAGTATTAAAGTTGGATCTCATGAGGTCATAAAATCTGACGATGTCGGGAGAACTGATAAGCAGGCCCCCAACTAAACAGATTCCGGCCCAGATTATAAATTGTTTCTGAATCTCTTCCTTCAGGATGATCGCAGACAGAATGATCGCCACTACTGGCTGAAACTTCTGGAGCAGAATCACCAAAGAGGGATTCAAATACTGAAAAGCCTCCGTGAAGGCGACAGTGGCAACCGCTGATCCAATCCCACCCACAATAATGAAACTAAAAACATCTGCTAGTTTTAATTCACCAATTCGTTTGATTGCCGGGATTAAGCCTAAAGAGAAAATCAGGGTGAGAACGATGTGTTCGTAGAAAACGATGGTAACAGGATTGATGCCTCTTTCAACTAAGGGGTAACGAATGAGGGTATCCATTCCCCAGAACAAGCAAGCAAGTATAACTAAAAAAGTTCCAACCATGCATTATCTTAACGTGGAATAGAAGCTTTGGAAAACATCTTGTGCTCGTTTTGCGACCAGTTCTTTTCTAAGCTTCTTGCCGCCCTCGCGTCTTTGCTCGCGGCTCAAATCCATGGAAGGCAAAAGGCCAAAATTGATATTGGAAGGACAGGGCTTCTCGATTGTCATGATGTAATTAACCAAGGCGCCGATCGCCGTTTGGACCGGAAAAGTGATGGACTCCTCACCTTTGATTCGGCGGAGAAGCTGGAAAGCGACGTATAGCCCCATAGAAGCCGATTCGGTATAACCCTCGACGCCGGTTATTTGGCCAGCGAAGTAAAGTTCAGGATGTTTCTTACTTTTGAGATCATGATCCAAAAGTTTTCTGGCATTTAAAAATGAATTACGGTGGCACGAACCTAAATGGATGAAACTTGCTTCTTCTAGACCCGGGATCATTCGGAATACACGAACTTGCTCTTTGTAAGTCAGACGGGTTTGGAAGCCTACTAAATTATAGGCAGACCCTAGAAGATTTTCTTTTCGAAGCTGGACCACAGCATAAGGCCACTTCCCTTCAATATCAGCATCGGGAATGAGTCCAACCGGCTTCATACAAGAAAAGCGTGCGGTATCTTTTCCACGCTCGGCCATCAGATCGATCGGAAGGCACGACTCAAAAAATTTCCAGTCCTCAAATTCTTTAGGCGGAACTTTTTCGGCCTTAGAGAGTTCTTCCACAAAAGCGTAATACTGCTCTCTGGTCATGGCCGAGTTGAGATAATCTCCCCCATCTGTCTGGGGTTTGTGCCGATCCTTGAAGTACATTTTTGTGAGATCAAGTGTGTCGGCATCAACCACCGGAGCAATGGCATCGTAGAAATAAAAATCATCACCGGAAATCTCTTTGAGTATCCAGCTCTCCAGTGCTTTTGAAGTCAAAGGCCCGGTCGCCACAATGACGTAGTCACACTCAAATTGTTTTTTAAGCTCAAGAGGATCCTGGGCTTCAAGTTCCACCACCTGGATATTGGGATGAGACTTGAGTCCGGCGGTCACGTCAGCTGAAAAAAGTTCCCGATCAACTGCCAAAGCATCACCGGCCGGGACAGCATTTTTCTCAGCGCACGAAATAATATATGAACCCATCGACTTCATTTCTGATTTAAGTAGTCCATGGGCAGAATAAGGATCAAGTGACTTGAGTGAATTAGTACAAACAAGTTCAGCAAAGGTTGGGATTTTTTGAGCGGGATTTAACTTGAGACTTTTACCTTCAACCAGCACTACCGAAATACCATTCTTGGCCAAGTACATCGCCGCTTCCGAACCTGCTAGTCCAGCACCAATCACAAGAACTCGAGCTTTCGGGGAATTATTCATATTCACTCTCTTAAGACGATTATTTTTAGGCTATAGTTAAGAGGTTCCTCTTACCCTTTTATTAGGCAGAGTGTCAAGCAATCGAGGCATGGTTTATGAAAACGATGATACACCTTCACCAGACGCATCATACAGTGGCGGATTTCGCTGCTATCTATCAACATATCACTGACGTTTTAAAGGGTGATGGTCTCCATTTATTCCCGGAACTCTACCTGACGGGTTACCCCCTTCAGGATCTTGTTCTTCAGCGCTCCTTCATCGATTCGTATATCGAGCTGGAGAATAAATTAGACGAGTGGGCCAAAAAACAAACTGGGACTTGGCGCGCTCTCGTGGGTGGACTCTTTTATGAAATTGAAGAAGAGAGCCTTCCTAAAAAGATTCAAAACGGCATTTTCGAAATAATTCCAGGTGTCGGTCTTAAAAAATTGTACGCCAAGCGGCTGCTTCCCAACTACGACATCTTTGATGAGCAAAAATATTTTTCTCCCGGCAAAACGAATGCCTTTTACGATTTTAATGGCGAAACTTACGGTATTCAGATTTGCGAAGATATGTGGGCCTCAAGCGTGCATGAAATTGATCCATGTGAACTGATGCTGAAAGAGGCCATAGAGAGAAAACTTAATCTCAAGGCCATCATCAATTTAAGTGCATCGCCATTTGAAGCCGCCAAAAAATCAAAACGCCTTGAGCGGGCGCGAAACATTTCCCTGCTCTTCGGCTGCCCCTTCATCTACCTGAACCGAGTTGGCGGGGAAGATGAGATTCTTTTTGATGGAACAAGTTTTGTCATGAACGGTAGAGAGCTTTTAAAAGAGCTCCCTAGTTTTAAAGCAGCAATGGACATCATTGATCTTTCACAGATCAAAGGCCCTTACGCAGAGAAACCTAACCTCCATCAGGAAAATACCTGGGAAAGTCTGTTCTCTCCCCGGATTAATACCTCCCTCAATCCAGCAGTGCTTAAATCATGGAGTGAGGAAGAATGCCTTGAAGTCCTGCAGGCACTGCAATTTGGCCTTCAAGAATATGCCAGGAAAAGTGGTTTTAAGAAGTTTCTTGTTGCCCTTTCAGGGGGGATGGATTCGGCGCTGGTGCTGGCCATTACTAAACTTTGTCTCAAACCGGGGCAAAGCGTAGAAGCCATTTATATGCCAAGCATCCATTCGGCGCCCCTCAGTACTCAACTTTCTGAGGAAATGTGCCGCCGCTTGGACATCCCGTTATCTTACTTACCCATTAAATTCCTGCATTCCACTGTAAAAAATACCTTCACCCAAACCTTCGCAGAACCATTCGTCGGACTGACTGATGAGAACGTTCAGAGCCGTTTGCGTGGAGCTTTACTCTACACTCGCTCAAATCAAACGGGTGCAATGGTGATCAATACTTCAAATAAATCTGAGATCGCGGTTGGTTATTCAACCCAGTATGGAGACTCTGTAGGGGCCATTTCCCTTCTGGGAGACCTTTATAAAACAGAGGTTTATGGCCTTGCGAACTTTGTGAACAAGCATTTTAATTCTCCCATTCCGGAGGGGATTATTGATCGCGGACCGTCGGCGGAGCTGCGAGCAAACCAACTAGACCAGGATTCACTCCCCCCTTATTCGAGGCTCGATACCATCCTTGAGGGAATCTTGAGCTACCGTTTAGGAAAACCTCAGTTGATGGAATTAGGTCTACCGGAAAAGGAAATTATAAAAGTACTGGAGCTCTATTCAAAATCAGAGTATAAGAGAGCTCAATTCTGCCCGATCTTAAAAGTGAAGGCAAAAAGTTTTGGTTTTGGTTATCGAGTGCCGATAAGTAAAAGCTACAACTACCAACTTGAATATTAGCAGGAGGATTTATGAGCGAACAGACAACACAGAAAGAAAAAGTCATGGGGAAAATCAACGAGATCAAAAAAAACGTAGAAACATTCATTTCAGATGTTAACGTTAACGAACTCAAAGAAAGCCTTAATACTATGGTTAAAGATGCTCAAAAAGATTTCAGTAATCTTGTTGATAAAGATCTTGGCGCTCTTAAAACAAAATTTGCTAAAGAAAAAAGCATTCTAGAAAAGAAAGCCAAAAAATTCTACGAAGGTCATAAGAAAGAAATCGACGCTCTTCAGGCAAAGTTTGAAAAAATGGTGAAGAATTCTGGAAAAAAGCCAGCTCCAAAAGTTGCTAAGGCTGCTCCAAAGAAAGCTCCAGCGAAGAAAGTAGCTCCTAAAAAAGTTGTAAAAGTTGTTCAGAAAATTTCTAAGACATCTAAAAAGAAATAGTTTCAGAAAGGCCCTCGAAAGAGGGCCTTTTTTTTAGTGAAAAATTTAAGCGACAACTTCTGTGATATGAAAGACCTTACCTCTGCCTGATTTTTTCGACATGTACATCATCTTATCCGCGAACTCTATGATGGACTTAGCACTGTCTGCATCGGTTGGAAATTCAGCAATCCCAATGGAAAGTGAGAGCCGATATTTTTGATCTTTATTAATGTTAAATTCAGCGGCCTTAACGGCTTCAGAAATGCGAACCGCAATGTTTTTAGATTCTTCGATATTTGATTTCGGTAGAAGCACAATAAATTCGTCCCCACCAAACCGATAAACTAAATCCGTAGACCGAAGCTGCGCTTTAAGTACCGCTGCCATATCAATCAGAATCTGACTGCCAATGATGTGTCCAAATTGATCATTAACATTTTTAAAGTAATCAATATCGACAAACAGTAAGCTGAATACTTGTTTTTCCTGGGGATAACGAGCAATGTGAATCTCGAGATCTTCCACCAATTTTCTTTGATTAAATAGACCAGTCACCTCATCCGTGAGTGAAAGTAAACGGATCTGATCCACTCTTTTTGATTCAGATAGAATTGAAAGAGACGTTTTTAAAACATTCGATAAATAGTCACTTAAAATATCATGAATCTGAAAATCTGAAGTATTCCGCGCCACGAGATAGGAAATTTTGTTATCGCCATTTTTAACAAGAAAGTGAAACTTGTCCTTAATGAAGCGCAGGCCAAAGATTAACCCATTCTTATCATCCAGGAATCTCTTGATTCGTTTATTCTGATGGTCATTAAGCTTAAACAGTGAATTGACCTCAGAGATCATTTCGCTGGAAGAAGTGTACATTACGTGTTTTTCAATTTGAAAAAAAAGATTCAAATACTGATTGAGGCTGGCAGAAATCTCCTCGATGGCAGAGAAATTTTCTGGTTTCGAAAAAAGGTGCAGCACTGCTCGTTCTGGATTCCACATTCCACTCTGAATAACTTCGTGTAATTGAAGCCTGTAGATAATGGTTCTGATTTCACTCGCCTCGATAGGAAGGGTGAGAAAGTCAAAAAGCCCTGCTCTAAATGCCGCAATGATTCCGTGCTGGTCGGCCCGGGGAGAAAGAAGTGTAATTGCGGCCCGGGGAAATGAGAGATTAATTTTGCGAAATTCCTGAATCGTTTTCTGACTTTGGCGGTTTGAAAAAAAGAACACGGCTTCAATAGACTTACGGTGAAAAGTCTCAAGCTCGCTTACGTCATGCAAGAAGCTAATACGATACTTTAACCCATTTTCCTTCAAAGCTTTTTTAATCGCTTCAATCGAGAATGAGTCTAATCCTATCGCCAATATTTCTAAATAACCTTCTAATTTCATCATTACATATCTATGTTTTTCTTAAGTGCTTCCAATACTCCGCTCTTATCTGATTCATCCTCCAGCACAGTGATTGCATTCCGAAGAGTCTTTATCGCTTTATCCAGCTTATCCTCTAATTCAAACCTGCTTTCAACTGATCTCTTCTCTTGCACCGAAATGGACTCGACATCAAACTCCATAGCATCCAACTTCCGCTTTAATTCAAGGATTTTCAAGTCTCTATGGCGAATCTGGCTTTCAGAGTCAGACTTAAGAAGTTCAAGCTTCTGCTCTAAATCTCTCTCGCGCATCTGGACTTTTTTGACATCAATCTTATTTTTATGAGCGGCCTTATCAAGCTCTCCCGCCATGATTCTATTTTTCTCTTCCAGAATCAATTTCTTCTCTTCAAATAATTTAAGTCTGTCTTTGAGTTCTGAATTCTCGTCATTAAGCTTCTTCCTGATGATAGAGAGTTCAATTTTTTTCTCGTCTAGTTCTGCTCTCATTGTGAGTAACTGACGACTCTGCAGGACCTTGTCCTCTTCGAATTTTTGAATTTTGCTCAGTAACTCTTCACGATCAATTCGCAAGTTTGAAATGGTGGCCTGCATGCGCTCCATTTCTCCCGAGTAGGCTCCCGAAATTTCTTTAAGATCTCTTCCCATCCCACCGTCGTAGGCTTCTTTATTCTCTTTGGGCTCTTTTGTTTTTTTCTTAGTTTTATCTTCCGCTACCGGCGCAGCAACCACTTCCTCTTCTTCTTCATTTGAAAAATCCAGACTTCCGAGATCTAGATCTTCTGACACAAGGGATGTTTCGATATCACTATCGACCCCGTCTCCGACCAAGTCTAGGCCTTCCCCATCATCAAGTGAAAAGGCTTCATCTTCATTCTCACTTTGTGCGGCATGATCCATTTTGATGCCAATCTGTGAGGCATCAAAATCCATAATGGCATCAATTTCTTTTAATTTTTCCAGGGCGTCGTCTGACAGATCGACATCACCGCCGAGGTCCGTCGAGTCTTCTGAGTCTAAACTCAACTCGTCATCTAAACTAAGATCGTCTGTTAAGCTCAGGCCATTGTCATCGTCTCCACCCAAATCCAAACCGACATCTTCTTCGCCAAGGCTGAGTTCATCGCTCAATTCCGGTGGTGACGAAGCATCACCGTCGTCATCCAACGAAAAGTTCAAGTCATCACTGCCATCACTGTCATCACTATCGTCACTATCAGCAGAAAGGGAATCTGCCGCATCTTCATCTTCTTCTGTACTATCGTCCAATGAAAAACCTTCATCGAGATCTAGGTCCATCCCCAAGTCATCAGACTGAGGTGTTTCTGGCACTTCATCAGGTTCTGATAAATCAAGGCCAATGTCCTCGTTCAAGTCGAGATCAAGCCCTGCCTCTTCCTGCGGGGCCACTTCATTCTCCCCTTCAGCACTAAGCTCCAGATCTCCGAGATCATCCAGGGATAGTTCTTGGTCTTTATCACTCATATCTACTCCTACATCAAGTTCTTCATTTTCAGAACCTGAAGACAAGTTGGCAGCACTTTGCCAAGTTGGTTTTTTGGGTTTTGATTTTGTTTCAAATATTTCATTAAATATTTTTTCTATTTCTTTGCTTTTGGGGTCATTACGGAATCCTTCCAAGCTCTGCTGTGCAGAAATTCGGACATTACCTACGATGCCGTTATCTAATCGGTTGCCTCTCTGATTAATCTCCGGGGGCATCAGCCCTTCCAGTATCAAATACAGTTTTGAAGGTTCAATCTGAAGTGGCACATAGGCGTCACCACCTACTGGAGTCATTTGATGGGATTTTAGATCCGGGGCTTTCCCATCTTCCACGACGTACACAATCTTGGCCGAAATCAAACTCTCACGAATTGTCAGTATTAACTCATCAATAGCTTCGCGATGATCTGTAAGATGGACAAAAAACATCGCCTCTGCAGGCGGGGATGCGATCACTTCTGCCAGCTTATTTTTATCATTTAGCCATACGGCATCTTCCAAAAAAGAAAATCTTTTTTGGAAATGTTTCATCCGCTCAGGATCAAAGCTAATAATGTAGTAAGCCATTAGGGTTTCCTCATTGATAATGATAACTTAGGATTAATCGAGGGGGCACATGCGGCAAAGATTGCTTTTAGAGATTCCTCACGCCATCCTTGCATCCTTCCATGCGCCATAATACAATCTAGGGGCTTATGAGAGGGAGGCTTCTTGAAAAAAGTAATTATTTTTGCTTTATTGACCTTAATAGTCGGAAATGTTTTGGCAGAAGAATTTTATCCATCCAACATCTTAATGATGGATGAAAAGTTCGCTCACCACGTAATCCTGGTTGAAAAGGCCACACACAAACTTCACCTCTACGAAAATGGTGGAACAAATCCCAAGTTAATTAAGACCTATAATACAGCGACCGGAAAATTTAAAGGCGACAAGTCAATCAATGGGGATCACAAGACACCTGAAGGAATTTATTCCATCAATGATTTTCTCTCCAAAGAAGAGCTGCTCAGACGTCATGGGAAATATGCAGAGATTTATGGTGCGGGTGCCTTTCCAATGGATTACCCAAATTTCATAGATGAGCGGGCCGGAAAAACTGGTGGAGGCATCTGGCTTCACTCGACTCATGATGATAATCGTATTTCAAAAGGTCTTGATTCTCGTGGATGTGTTGTATTACAAAATGCTGACCTCAGAGATATTTCTCAGTACATTGAAATCGATCACACTCCTATTATTGTTGTTCAAGATGTAATGTACCTCTCTAAAGCGACATGGGATAGAAATCGCAGCGATATCAGTGGAGCCGTTACAAAATGGGCCAACGCTTGGAAGGCAAAAGACTTTGATTCTTATATTTCAAGCTACGATTCTCAGAGATTTCACGACCGCAGCAAAGGCAACTACAATTCATTCAAGGCCTATAAAAAAGCAGTTTTCTCTCGTGCCGACTCTCCTGACATCAAGCTCGACTTCATTTCGATCATGTCAAACTCTGAATATGCAGTGGTTCACTTGAAACAGAACTACCAATCCTCAATTATCAATGACATCGGTAAAAAGACTCTTTATCTTAAAAAAGATGCTAACTATGACTGGAAGATTGTGGGCGAATTATGGTCTAAAACTGAATCTGCCAACATTGCTTTCACCCCATCGAAGCGTTTTTTCAAAGAATAAATTATGAAAGAACCGATACAACAAAGTGGCTCAGAGGTTTCCATAGTCATTTATGACTCCCCTCTTCCACCCAGGTATTTAAGGTTTTCAAAAAAGTTTTTACGTACTCTTTTTACGGTTGTTCCTCTTTCAATTGGACTCATCTTCCTCGGTCTTCTTTTTATTGGACTTGGCTCACGAATTAAAGCAACACCCAGCCCAACTCTGCCAAGTGTGTTGACCGGCAACGACACAAAAATTCTAACTTTAGAGTCAGAAATCGAATCTCTTCAACAAAGTAATCAGCAGCTGCAGGATAAACTTTCGGGACAGGGTTCTGTCGAAGCGACTCAAGATGAGCCTTATCTCATGGGCATCAAAAAGCCCTACGGCATGCAAAATCTCTTAAAAGAAAACAAACTTAACCTTGATGAATTTGAACTTGTAAAAGAGCAAAACAAGACATCGCTTAAGTTTCAAATTATCAGAACGAATCCTGAAACAAAAGTTTCAGGCCACATTTTAGTTTTTATGATTTCAGATAGTGGAATGATGGCCTACCCGGCATCAGCGAACTCTTCCATTGGCGGCGGAATCAAATTCTCTATGGGTGAGCCATTTTCTGTTTCCAGACTTCGTCCAACTAACGCCGAATTCCTTCACCGGGTCGTTGGTGAATCTGTTAAATTTGTTATTTATATTTTCACTAGAGAAGGAGATCTTCTCCTGATAAAAGAAACAGAATCCTATAAATTGGGAGATAAGTCTTGATCAACGACAATGATTTCAGACAATTTAATTACAACGTTCTAGGCCACAAGTCCCAAGTTATTGGAGACCTTATCTTAAGTGGTGACTCTATCGTCACGGCTTCTGTCGAGGGCAGCATCGAAGTTAAGGATTCTGGAAAGCTTACTTTGGAGCGTGGATCTTTTGTAAGAGGAAAAATTAAAGCGATTGATCTTGAAATATTCGGTCAAGTTGAAGGCGATATTGATTGCAGCGGTTTGGTTTCCATCAGATCAAGTGCGCAGGTTACAGGATCGATCAAATCTGCCCGACTAGTCATTTACCCGGGAGCAGTCGTCGAAATGACAGCTAACTCCCAGGAAATCTAATTACAAATAGTCTTGATAGTTTAAAATTCTGACGGGTCTGATTCTCGAGAGACTCTTTTCAAGGCTCTTATCCCCTACAACAACAATAGTTAAACGCTCCCATGGAAACGCTTCAAGGTTCGCTTGTGAAAGTGCTTCTGGCGTAAGTGAAGCGATCAAATCTGGGTAATTAACAAGCTCTTTTAGATCTCTTTGCTGGTGATCATACAACATGATCTGAGAAAGAAAGGCATGAGTTTCTTCAAAGGTAAAAGAGAACCCTCCGATTTGATGCCCCTGCTGATGTTTAAATTCCTCTGGCGTAAATTTCTTGGCGGTTACGTCTTGAAAAATGTCCCTGATAATTGAGATCGCTTCAGCTGCGGATTCATTTTTGGAAAAGGTCATGATGCCGGCACGACCATAGTCTCTCTGCATAGAGACGTAGGCCCCCGCTGAATAGGTAAGTCCGCGTTTCACTCTTAGTTCTTGAACAAGCTTAGAAGTAAATCCTCCCCCTAAAAAACCGGCCAGAAAACTGAAGTGATCATATTTACCTTTAATTTCATCGGGTATCACATAGCGGCCAATCCGAATTTGCGCTTGATTCGCTCCAGGGACTGGAACCAGATAGATGGCCGATTGAGAGGATGGCTTTTTGAGAACTAAATTTTTATACGAAGACTTGGCGGACCAGTTACATTTTTTAGTAATTACATCCTCTAGTTTTTTAATATCCGACGGGCCAGTGAGGTAGAGAACCTTTTTGGCATTATTCAATTCCGCCAAACGCTCCTTGAGACCAACCTGATTAAGTTTGTCGAAAGTCGCAAGAGTCCCCTCAACCGGAACAGCATAAGGGGTCTCTGTCAGAGAGATCTGTCTAAAAATCCGATCGGCCAAAGCTGAGTGAGACGTAACAAGGTTTTTCAGACGACTCTTCGATCGGCTCACGTAAGAGATGAGTTCTTTTTGTGGGTATTGAGCATCACTAAAAAGCTCGCAAACTTTCCCCATGACCGGCCCAATGTCCTTGGTCAGGCCCTGCACACTAAAAACTGAATATTCGTGAGTGACCGTGTGTTTTAAGTCTGCACCGTAGAAGTCAAAAAATTCAGAGATCTCTCTTTCCGACTCTTTAGAAGTTCCGGAAGAAATCTGATCAAAAGTTCCTTGAGTCAATCCAGAAAACGGATCACTCAGAGACCCGTCTTGAAAATAAATGGCCGCATTAAACCGGGGAAATTTATTGTCCTCAATCCAAACGACGTCAAGATCTCCCCATTTCGTTCTGTTAACAGAATCAAGAAATGAAGCGCCCATAGCAGCGGTAGATAATAAAGATAGAAGCGAAATAGTAATTATTTTTTTCATGGTCATTCTCACTTATGCATATTCCAGACAGAGACAAAAACACTAGGCTTCAAGAAAGCTTCTTTGCAAACGGCTTTGACGTCATTCACAGTAACTTTCTCATACATATCTAGTTCCTTTTTATAAAAACGCCAGTCATTAAAAATGAGCTGCCTTTCCCCTAAAAATGATCCAAGACCCGCATTCGTATCCAGTCCACCATAAAGACCTGTCAGGTAGTTATTCTTAACTTTTTGAATATTTCTCTCCGTAATCTCTGAATCACAAAACCCGCCTAAACGTTTAAGTAAGTCCTCACGAAATTCCGGTAACTTTACTCCTCTGACAAGTTCTCCTCCGACAAAAAAGAAACCTGATTTCTCCAGTGACTGGTGGGCCGAATACATTGATGTCGCTATCGGTTTTTCAACCAGGATGTACTGATTGATAAGTGATGCGCTTTTTCCGGAACCAATGATCGAAGAGAGAACATCCAAGGAATAACCTTTAGAATGTCCGGCCTTGTAGGTCGGGAAGGCCATCATGAAAATCGGGTTTGGAGACTCCCCTTTTTTGGCCAGAGTCTGATGTATTGTCCACTTGGGAACAAAGTCTTCTTCTTTTAATTCTTTATGGGCTTCCTCAACGGAAGGGGAAGAAGAAATTTTTCCAAACTTCTCTTTGATAATTGATTTAGCCTCGGAAATATCAACATCTCCTACCAGAACGAGAGTGGCATTGTTAGGAGCGTAGAAACGTTTAAAGTATTTAAAAATCTGTTCACGTGTGACGGACTTAAGATCAGGGATATCTCCAATGACTGAACGCCCGTAAGGAGTTCCCTTGTAAAGAGTCTGCATCATTTCAAGATAAAGCTGACCGCGCGGAGAATTCTCGTAGCGCATTTTTCTTTCTTCTAAAACGACTTCTCTCTCTTTATTAAAATCATCTACGTCGAGCAAAAGGTTTTCCATTCTGTCCGATTCAATGTCCAGAATTTTTTCCAGCTGAGTGGATGGGAGATTTTCATAATAGACTGTCTGATCGTTGGTCGTATAAGCGTTAGTTGATCCTCCACTTCCTTCAATAATAAAGTCCATGGTACTCTTGCCATACTTTTTGGCGCCTTTGAACATCATATGCTCTAAAAAGTGACTAGCTCCTGTAATCCCTGGAACTTCATTTTTTCCGCCCACTTTATAAAAAAGCTGGAGCGAAAAGATAGGAAGCTTGGGATTTCGAACAATCAAGGCAGTCAGGCCATTGTCGAGTTTTAATTCCTCTACATCGATGTGGATATTTTCGGATAACGTCTTCTTTTCTGTCACAGAAGAGCAGCCCATGAGCAGGGCGAATAGCACTAACCAGAATTTCATAGTAACATCCTCATTGATGAACAAAATAACGATTTTGGGTTCAGGTACCAGTACGGGTGTTCCTATTTTAGGGTGTAACTGTAGTGTTTGCAAATCAAACGATCCAAGGAATAAACGCCTGAGAACGGCTGCACTACTTGAAACGGATCAGCACAAAACGATCCTGATTGATGCATCACCCGATCTAAGGGCTCAGCTACTTCGAACTCAAACAACAAAACTTGATGCTGTGATTATTACGCATGACCATGCAGATCACACCCATGGCGTAGATGACCTGCGCCCTTTTAGCTTCCAAACTGCTGAAGCACTGCCAGTGTTTGCAGATGTTCACGCCCTTGATTCGCTGACAACTAAGTTTCCCTACATTTTCCAGCGGGAAAAGGTGTTTGCAGAAAAACCCGTCATTGGTGGTGGTATCCCACTGTTGGATTTGCACCCCATTCTTCCCGGCCCCAATCTCATTGCCGCTGAAAATTTTAATTTTCAGGCCTTGCCTCATGGGCACGGAGAATCCCTGTGTTTTATTCACCAAAAACTAGGCTACATCATCGACTGCAGGGAAATACCCGATAATGTTTTGGAACGTTTCCGTGACGCTAAGCTTGAGATCCTTGTGATAGATTGTCTCAGGTATAGGCCTCACCAGACGCACCTGCATCTTGAACTGGCGCTGAAGTACATTGAACAAATTACACCCAAAATAGCTCTTTTGACTCATCTAGGTCATGAAATGGATTATCTTGAACTGACTAAACTGCTGCGGAAGCAGGGCAACAGGAATGTCTTTCCTGCTATAGATGGCCAGAGCTTCCTGTATTCTTAACATTAGAAAACAGGTAAAATACCTAAAATTATTTCACTCTTAAAAAATTGCTCATGCAGGGAGTTTCTATGAAGATTGCTGTTCCTAAAGAAATTAAAAACAACGAAAACCGTGTCGGACTTGTGCCAAGTGGCGCGCGACAACTGGTTCTGGATGGCCATGAAGTTTTCGTTCAACATAATGCTGGTATGGGCATTGGTATCACTGACGAAGAATACATTAAAGCTGGTGCAAAAATAGTTGCAACACTTGAAGATGCATTTGCCGTTGGTGAAATGATCATCAAAGTCAAAGAGCCTCAGGCCAATGAGATCGCTCTGCTTAAACCACACCATATTCTATATACGTATTTGCATTTAGCTGCCGATAAACCTCAGACTGAAGGTTTGATGAAGTCAGGGGCCACTTGTATCGCTTACGAAACTATTCAGCTTGAAGATAACTCTCTTCCACTTCTCGTGCCTATGTCAGAAGTGGCAGGACGTATGTCAGTTCAGGTAGGTGCGACTTACCTGCAACTTGATAAGGGCGGTAAAGGAATTCTTCTTGGAGGCGTTCCAGGTGTTCGTCGTGCCAAGGTAACCATTATTGGTTGTGGTATCGCTGGAACCAATGCCGCTCAAATGGCAGTGGGTATGGGGGCCGATGTGACTCTGATTGATCTTTCGACTAAACGTTTAGCTGAACTTGATCAACTTTTTGAAAACAAAGTGAACACAGTTTTCTCGAACTCACATAACATCGAAGAATGTGTCCTTCAGTCAGATCTAGTGATTGGTGCAGTTCTAGTTCCAGGGGCAAAGGCCCCTAAACTTGTCACTCGTGACATGATTTCTAGAATGCAGAAGGGATCTGTGGTTGTAGATATCGCCGTTGACCAAGGCGGATGTATTGAAACATGTAAGGCAACAACTCATGAAAATCCAACTTTTGTAATCGATGGCGTTGTTCACTACTGCGTGGCCAACATGCCGGGTGCAGTTGCAAGAACATCAACATTTGCACTAACAAACGTTACACTTAAATATGCCCGTATGATTGCTGCAAACGGTGTAGACCGTGCCATCATCAAGGACAAGCCCCTACGTCTTGGTGTGAACATCTACAAAGGCAAACTCGTTTACGAGCAAGTGGCCAAGGACCTTGATCTGCCATTCACGCCACTTCAACTTGATAAATACCTTTAAGAATTTATAGGGGCCTTCGGGCCCCTTTTCGTTTCAAGCGATTGCGTTATTCCAGCTCCATGCTATGATTAATTATGGGTTCAGTTCAAAAGATACTTCTTATCATCAATCTTGTAGTGGTCGTGGCCGGCGCTGGTCTGGTTTATTACTCTCACAACATTCTAAAACCCAAGCCAACTGATCAAGCCGCAGAAGCCGAAAGCCTCAAAAATAGTGCCGTTGAGCAGTCTCAAGTGAAGAGTGTTCCGATGAAGAAGTTTGTGGTTAATTTGCACTCAAAGGGAACTAGGCTTCGTTACCTTGATGTTGAGATGAATATTCTTCCTTTCCACGATGATCAAGCGGCCCTTATCAAGGCCAGCGAATACATCTTCAAGGATGTTCTGATTGAGATCGCTTCGCATCTTTCACCAGACGATCTGGATACTTTGTCGGGGAAAATCTTGTTGGAAAATAAAATAAAGAAACAGGTTAACGCCAAACTGGGTGAACCTGTTGTGAAACAAATCTATTTTTCTGGATTTATCGTACAGTAAGACTACTGAAGGTTTTTTACTTCTTCATGATCTAGAGGAACTGCATTCTTAGTTTCATCAGCAAGAGAATCCAGATATTTTTTTACTTCTTCCTTAGTAATCTTCCCTTCAGCTAGAAGGCGGTCACGAAGGCGAGCATCCATAAGTTTTTCTTCAAGAGCTAATCTTAATTTCATAAGTCCTCACTTTTAAACGAAACTTTTTGTACCACCGCACAGGGACTTAAGCAAGAACTCCTCAGAATTCCTTACAATAACGCTTACTGCCAAAACTTAGGTGGCTTCTGATCCTCGTCTTTAACGACATACAGGTGGCTTTTGCTGCGCTTCTTTTTCTCAAAACTCGCATTCAGGGCCTTTCTAATCAGGGGCTGGGTCTGAAATCGGATAATCAGGTAACTGATCCCCATCGCCAACAAGTGCGCCCATGCCGATGAGAGGCCAGAGAAGACCGCCATGTAGGCTTCAATCCCGGCCAGAATCCAGCAAAAGGTTCGGGCGCGCATGGGAAAAATCATCATGAGAGACATTTGTCGATCAGGGTACAAAAGAGAATAGGCAATCAGCATTGCAAAGTTAATTCCGGTCATTCCATGGATAGGCGTCGAGTAAACTGGAGTTCCATAGAAAAAAAGCAAATTAACCAAAGCATAAATAATTCCAACGCCAATTATATTGATCAGAAGGAATCTCAAATAAATTTTGCTTCCCCACTGTTTTTCCAATTCCGATCCAATAAACCAGACAACCAGTGAATTAAAAATAAATCCCATCAGATTAACTTCTATCAGTGGGTACGAAATTAGCTGAAAAACAAAACCGCTCATCAGACCCGAAGCAGAAAGACCCAGAAATGAAACGAGGTTAAAGGCACCGACTGCTTTCAATAGGGAAAAGAGGATAAAACAAATTCCAGAGGCAATGAGAAGGATCTTATTTGTTTTGGTTAATTCTGGTGCGCTGAATTGGTGCTGATTCATGTCACGGGCCTTTGTGAAATCTCAATTAAAACGCCACCTGTGGATTTAGGATGCATGAAATTCACTAAACACCCACCAGCGCCAATTTTGGGTTCTGGATAAATAAATTTATACCCTTTCTGGGTAAGCTCATCGGTTTTCTTTTTAACATCCAAAACTTTAAAACACAGATGATGAATGCCTTCACCCTTAGCTTCAATAAATTTATGAATGGTGGATTCTGATGAGGTAGGTTCAAGTAATTCAATATGAGCATTCTCATCAATCTGAGCAAATGCAGTCAATACTTTCTGCTCTTTTACTTCTTCAATAACGCCTGAGAAGATCATCCCCATATCCTCATAGATCTTCTGAGTGGATGAGATGCTTTTTACAGCAATCGCAATATGGTCAAGAATACAATCTTGTGACGTTGGTAAAGACATAAAGGCACTCTCCTGGAGCTCCTATTATGCCCTAGCTTGAAGGCGTGGATCAATGATTAAAAGTTAGGCGCAGGAACGGCTGCATCACAGGCGCCGTCGGCATTGGGATCAAAAGTTGGAATACTTTCCTGAAATGGAGCGATGCAAACTCCAGACTTACATTCTCCGTACTCACTAGTGGTGTAGCACTGTTGTCGGCAAGTCACCTCGCCCAGGGCATTGGTACCGGTATTGACGATCAGGCATCTTACGACCGGAGTTTTCTGGCACCATTCTTTAGCAATACAAAAATCCCCGATAGGTTTACTACAAAGAACAGCAGGATTAAGGATAGTGTTATGGGGTGAACATAAACCTGAACTGCGGTTACAACACATACTGCTGCACTCCAGATCGGTCAGACAACTTTCACCAACTTGTCTGTTACCTTGAGTACTGGATGAATCATAACATTGAGAAACCAGCGTCTGATCCCAACAGCGGTTATTGAAACAACACTCGTTACCACCGCATGAAGCGTTAGAAGCACATGTTTTAAAGTTAGAATAAAGCACGTCATTACCCGTATCAGTGTAATGCTGAATAGGACGCACTAACTGAAGCTTAACATCCTCAGAAAGAGCAATTACGTATTCGTTAGCATTGTCATCTTTTGCAATAATCTCAATGGAAGCCGAAACGTTACAAGAACCAATATGCTCAAGGTCCGAGTTTTTACTTTGGGCGCGGGCATTCGAGCCATCCATCCACAATGTTTTCCCTGGGACAGCAAGAGTTGTTTCAGATCTCGGGTCCGTCCAAACACTCGAACTCAAGTGTGCCACATTGGCGGCCAAATCTAACTGAGTCGCTAAAGGGAAAAGGTAAGATCCGTAATAAACGGTATTGTTATCTGGAACGGCAACCGCCGGCCCAGTGTAGGGACGACTACTCGAAAATAGACGTTTGGTACCAACAGGATCAGAAAATTTAAAATGCCACTCGGCCTTATTTATTAAACGGTAAGGGCCACGGTAGTGATAAGTGGCAAGATTAATAACCTTAGCTGCCCAGTCGATAGTATACGGAGTAGGTGTAAGGAGAAAACTTAGATTGGTGGCATCAGTGGCATTAAGTGGAACTGCTGCTTCACTGAATTTCAAAGGACCGTTGGTATTATCGGCGAGTGTTTTTTTCAAATGCTGGGCCATGGAATCTTGATAATAGGCATTCCCAGCTACACTTTTAACCTGAGGTAGAGTCGGAATAGAAGGAACCAGCACAGTAGTTGCGCCACTAATGACTTCTTTTACCAGACCTTGGTCCATAACTTTGGCATAAGAATAAAGGCATTCCTCATCCGGCTGAAGACCATCACACTGCCCCACTCCTGTGAAAGTCGGATCATCTTCAACTCTTAAACCACGACAATAGAGACCCGAATCCCGGTTATCCTGCACTGGTGTTTGAGTTGAATCATATTCGTTATAATCAAAAAGATCATAAGTCAGACGTATATTGCGGAAGGGCTCCGAGCGCATATCCATCACAAGAACATGAATATTAGTTTGAGGAGTGATACCAGGAGCAGAAGAAACAACACCAGGAATGGTTATCGCATCTCTGCCGACTCCAAATTTAAATCGCACTTTAACGTGCCTGTCGGCCAGACTTCCAATGTTAATCCCGGCCAGATACAAACGACCCTGGAAATTTTTTGGAAGAGTAAGTTTTCTAACGTAACTTCCCCCACCCGCATAACCAGTTCCTGAGGTGTAGGTTGGATCCGTCGAAAGATTTGGTTCAATTAAATGTCTGATTTCTACTTTAGGCGGAAGAGAGGTTTCTCCGCTTCCCGTGCCGGTGGTTGTAGCACCTGCTCCAGCACCAGTTGTGCTTTCACCAATCGGAGTTGCATTAAAACCTTGGCGAGTTGATGGAACATCTGACGGCATACAACCAGAGATGGCAAACGCCATCGCTAATATACTGCTGATAGATTTCTTCCCTAAACTCGAATAGACCATAATCCTTGATCCTCTAAAGGTTATATCGGACATTTCCCTTTAAATTCTTAAAGCTATTATCACTCAGAAATGACGATATTAAGCAGTTATCTGATGCTTGAAATGTCTTTTCCTAGGGTTAGGAAATCCGATAATTTTACTTCAGTGCTCAAAAGTGGCCAGAATTTGCGGCTAAAGTCCCAAGACTTGAAATCCCCTAGGCTAATGGCCTAAAAGCGTGTGATTATTTTTAAATGAAAAGCTTCACTGGACGAAATAAAATGATCACCCGTCTGGCGGGATTTTTTATCGTAGCACTTGGTCTCTATGTTGCGGCTTTTGAACTGGGAAAAGACTCCTACCACAACGATGAACTGGCCCTTCTGTATCACCAGACCATGTCGCTTCCCAAACTATTAGAATTTTGCCGAAACTGGGCCTTTCATCCCCCTCTCTATTTTTTCTTACTTAAGGGGTGGGTGAATCTGGTGGGAGAACAAGAAGCGTCTACCCGCTTTTTGTCTGTCCTGTTTTTTATGATCATGTCGTTTTTACCATTCTGGTACAGAAGAATTCTGACTTTTCCCTGGTGGCTATTCTCTTTGCTGTTAGTTTTTAGCTGCCCTCTACTATTGTTATCCAGAATGGTTGAGCCCTATAGCCTGGCCTCCCTCTTTTGTTTGGCAACCTGGCTGCAAATCTTGAAATGGCAGGATAGACCCAATAAGAAAGATGGGGGTCTCGTCGTTCTGGGCCTTACTCTTTGTTTTTATTCTCATTATTTGGCCTGGGTTTTCTGTATCATTTTTTGCGCAGTCATCTTCTTTCAACTTTTAATCAAGAAGGACACGAAAGCTTGGCAAGCCGTTCTGTGGTTAGGGTTGGGGCATTTGTTATTGATCCTGCCTTGGATCACTTACAATCTTTCCTTCAAAACACTAGTGCTAGCTCAAAATAATTTTTGGAATATTCAGCCCTCACTGACAACATCACTTGAAGAGGTGTTTCGGTACCTATCTTCAAGAGAAGAGCGATTGATATGGTTATGGGCGATAGTCGTTTTAGGAAATATCGTTTTTTCAAAGAAGAGTGCTCTCTTTAACTCTGTACTTATTCTTTGGCTGACCCTGTTTTTTTTGGCCATCATCTTACGTTCAATGGGTTCATACTCCTACCTCCTTCCACGTTATTTTGTGTGGCTGGTTCCAGTTATTTATTATCTATTTCTGGCAAGTCTTCCCCGAATAGGCCGCTCACTACTCTTTGCACTTTTCTTTGGCCTACAAGTACAGCTATTACCGGAAATGTATGATGATACATGGTCAGAAGCACGGGAGCCGTTCATCTACACGGCCATGCAGGGAAACGGAGAACGCTGTGAGAATAAAGTTCATTCGGCCTGGTATAACAATCAATGGTTCAAACCGTATATAAAGAGATACGGACGCTGCGGAGTGGAATTAATAAATGAAGAGATTTGCCTCAAAGGGTTCGATTCACTCATCGAAGGTATAACGGCCCCGAGCTTGGTGATTTACCAGGAAAATTTCTGCCCGGAGTTGTTTAATGGTCTCATGCTACTGAATCCGGAATACGGCGGAATCATCTACTTCAAAAACTACCGGTTATTGGTGTTGGGCCAGTCAGCTGAGAATTATATGAAAGAGGTCAACTCTATTCCACAATTAGGCTGGCCAATCAAATGAGTCTTAATCCCGTTGTCCGAATAAAGCACTTTGTGAGAGTTCTGTTTCAGATTTCACATTTAAGATTTTTGATACGCCCACTGATTAGCTTCTATATAAAGTTTTTTGCCTCACGCTCTTTTGATGGGAAATATCTCATTGAAGGCTCATTTTATACAAAAGCATGGATTCCTTTTGTGAGCGATGTCGACCTGAAAGTGATCGGGAAGACACTTACCGAAAATCAAAAGAAGATAAAGAAACAATTATTTTATCTGAATCAATACACACGAATTGACATCACGGCAAAATTCACGAGTCCTGAGCTCGATCAACTTTGTTTTCAGGGTGGAATTTATTATCACCATGCTTCCCCGTGGCTAAATAATAAACTCATCTCCAAGCGAAGAAACTTATGGCTGTGCTTGCGGGAAATCATCAATCGATATCCGGAGCATGCCAGAAGTGAGGCTAATGTCATTTATCTTCCCAGCGCCAAACAAAAAGACCGGTGGTTGGAATTTTCCAAAGATATCGGTCTCGAACATCTGGCACAAGAAATTACTACCGAAGAAAGTTTGAGTTTGTGCACCAGGTTTTCGGCCAAGGCTTGTGAGAAAATATTTTGGAAAAATTATTTTCTTAAATTTCAAATCATTCAAGGAATGCCAAAAGTTAATCAATATTTTGATGAGACTGAAGAATGTCACATATTGATTGCAGAAGTTCTCAAAGTTATCCCCGTCAATTTTAAAAATGCGGATGAATTGCGTGATTACTATTCACGGCCAGCGAACATCATCCCATTTCCTCAAGGTCATTCTGACCTCTATGCCTTTCTGCCTAAGATTGGGTTAACCTCAATTAAACATGAGTCACCGAACATTCCGAAGCTCGCCATTCTTCAATGGACGCTGGAAACTTTGGTGGTATTTTATGATAATCCCTACCTCTACGAAATTGACCTTACAAGCCACAGAAGGTTGGAGGATTGCATCTACAATCGACTGCCTCTTTTGAACAAAATCATCAATCAAATTGAGATACCGTTAAAAACAGAGAAGACGCTGAATGATAAGATCATCCAGGATCATTACATCTTGACCGAAAAGCTTTTAAGACAGGCGATGCAACTCAATAACCTTCTCCCCTAAACCTTCTGCAGTCATATTATGGGAGACATAAATGATGAGAGCATTCGGGCATTCGTCCCTTAGCTTTTGAATAAGCTCACTTTCTTGCGGGCCCAGGGAAGCGAACGCTTCATCCAGCATGAGTATTTTTCGTTTCGAGACTAATAGCTGCAAAAAGGACAACCGTTGCAGCTGGCCGGTTGAAAGTTGCGAGGGAGACATTTCAAGAAAAACATCAACACCGATATCTGGAAATGTTTCCTGAATAATTTTTCTGTACCTGTCATTCGGTTGATTGGTGGGGTCACTGAAAACAAAAATATTCTCCAGCATACTGCCGGGATAAACAAAGGGAGAAGTCCCTACGTAGGCCATCTGGGCGATATAAAGTCGAGTGTCCTCCCCATTGATTTTGATTTGGCATTCTTCTCTATGTCGGGAGCCTAATATATGTCTTAACAAAGTTGTTTTCCCCGACCCCGGAGCTCCTACCAGATGCACGACTTGAGGAGATTCAAAAGTAAAGTGTTCACCATTTTTCCAATTGATTTTAATTTGAATGTTTCCAATTTTTTCTCGCTCAACTTTTGAAGTTGCCTCAGGCGCCTGGTATAATTCTATCTGATTATTTATTTCAATCGATTTATGCAGCAGTTGAGATTGTCCAAGAGCATACAAAGCATTTCCTAGGTATTGAGACAGTCTAACAAGCAGATAAACCATGGTGGTTAATTGGGTCACACTGATGTCAGTAAACTGCCGATAATTAGTGATGAGGATGATCACGATACAGATCCCCACGAGTTCGGGAAAATTCCTCTTAATGCCTTTGATAAGATCAATCTTAACCATACCTCTGGCAAAACTTTTCGATTCCTCAATATTTTTATCAAGAATTTTATTGGAATCAACAGCGCCTAAAACATAACTGTTTTCAATCATAGACACATAGTAGCGGTCCATAATTTGTTTACTTAAAAAAACACTATGCACACCTTTTTTAAGAATTTTAAGAGCTGTGAGCGCTGGTAACACAAAAAGAAGAGCAACCCCAATAACCACAAGACTTAATTTAGGTGAAAGCCACACGCAGTAGAGGGCAGTGGCCAGGGCAGAGACCATATTAAAAAAAAGTAAGCTCAGGGTAATAAAAAATTGTCCGCCACTTTCTGCGTGATAGCTGTATTTTTGAATTTCATCTGCAGTGATCGGGTTCTTCGTATGAGCGGCACGTCTCACTAAGGATTCACGTTGTAAATGGGTCCATGTTTGGGCCAGCTTGCCGGAAAGAAAAAATCTAAATACCCCTACCGCTAATCGCATAATAGCGAGTAGGATTAGAATAGGCACCGTTACTTTTATTGCCATGACCACCGTCTCACCCGGGATGAGACCAATATCGGCCATTAGAGCATTGAGAAAGCGAATGAAAAAGACTTCGACAGAAAAGGCAATTAATCCAACCAAGCAAGTTGCAACGAACAGCCTTTTAATTGCTGAGGGCAATAAGCTAAGCCAAGTGACAAAAGCGCCCAGGCTTTTTATCAAATCAGTTTTTTTATACCGCAAATCTTTATCTAAATTTAGATTCTGGCTCATCGACAACTCACCAACCCTTCTCTTTTCCACCCTGTACAAATATTGCTATCAATTCGCTGCATTGTTGACTCCCCTTGTTAGTAAAATTATGGGAGGCACAAAAGTTAAGACCGGAGGGAGTTTTGCCAAAAAGCACAGCCCCGACTTCATTCCACTCGTTAGTGATATTGATCTAAATATTTTCTTTGATAAGGATATCAAAAGAAGCAAGCTTTTTGCATTTGATTTCTTAGTGGCCTGTTTTCCCTTTCTTTCCATTCATGTTCAACACAATCGCTCGTATTCAATTATCGATGCGCTTTTTCAGCATTTGAAGATAGAGGATTATTTACTCAAGGACTGGAAAGCGTGGCGAATCCTGACTAAAATTCTTCCGCAGTATTTTGCCCACAATCAACCAGGACAGCGTCTCTTTCTGCATACCTCATTGTTGGCTGATGCCGTAATGACGGTAAAAGATAGAAACACAGTCATAAATAGCCGAAGAAACTTTCATCAACTCCGCAAATCTGCCATTAACCGTAAGTCAATTTGGGAGGACTGGGCCCATATTCTGCGATCACTTCCTTCAAACTCAATATTAGAAAAAGTGACTTATTGGGATGGAGCCTTCGAGGGCCTCAAAGAGATACATTTAACAGACGAAGAAAAGCAGCAGTTTTCTGAAGTCTTTCGCTTAGGCGCGACCTCCATCCTCATCGATTACCATCCATGGCGCTACCTTGATAAACATACCCTATGGGTTGCCAGTGATAAAGTGAGTGGCGAGACCATTGAACACTTAAGCCACTACTATTCAAAGATGAGTTTCCCCATCACTAAGTTCTACAACAGCTACCCCACGCCAATTATTATTTGCGAAAAACATCTGGCCAATAGTTACCTGCCTAAGATGGCCTACCTGCCCCGCTACAGAATTAAAAGTGATCTTACGATTGAAGCAACGAGACCAAAAGTATGGGTTAAGTCACTGGTTGCAGAAGTCATTTATGAGACCACACTTTTATTGACTGATGTCTGGAAAATGAGTCGCGACCGCTTTGCTCGCGGACGCATTAATGACCTCGTAGATGGACTCATTCCAGGTCTTATATTGCTACTTAATCACAACGTATTCGTGGGAAATATTAATGACGTTCAAAAGAGATTCAAAGAACTCTATCCCCATCACCCGCTTTGGGATCTTCAAAAAGAAATTCGCAGACCAAGGCCCGACATTACTCGTGTCCAGAATCTTTTTCCGCCAGTGCTTGAAGAGCTGAGAAAAGCGATTCTTCAGATCGGCAGTTAATCAAATTATTTGAAGGTAACTTTTTAGCTAACCAGGCATTATAGGTTTGGGAAGCGTACCCCATCACGAGAGTTGGAATATTTTGTCGATAGCTCTGATAAACCAGTGCCGTTTGACCACCCACAATCGCCCTCACTCCTATTTTCAATTGCTCCCAATCATGTAGAATCGTAAGCTCTTTTTGTGGTAGCGATCCAAAACTCTTCATCTGTAAATCTTTCGAGTATCCGGGCCGCAGCTTAATGCCCACGGAAAGTCCGCGGCTCAAGGCAAATAAGATTGCTGCTTGTTTTAAGTGATTATCACAAAATGCTTCCCACGGAAAAATCACCAGACCATCAGGGGCGAAAGGAATAGCTTCAGCATGAGGTAAATTTGATTCAGTGATTGAAATTTTTAGATCAGAATTCATTTCGCCAGCGAGTGCGGCCCATTCTTTATCCCAACAAGACCACTCAGCTTGATCTTTTATTTGATATTGAGAAATGATCTGTCCCGTCACATGAATCTTTGTAAAAGAAGGAGCGTGCTGATGAACAATGGTCCGGTAATTCTTGGATTGAGCTGCCAGTCTAAGGGGGTAGGTATAATTGAAGTCGTCCCAAAAGTGCATTTCTCCCTGCCTGCGAGGCAAAGCCCAACGCAAAAATCTCGCCGAGAGCTGCACATTTTTAATGTGGGCCAAAACTTTTTGTGTGATGTCCCCAACCAGTGAAAATTTTCGCGGATGCAAGAGAGGCAAACAGCTTATCCAGGAATTCATGCGCCACTTGCCTCCACCCATTTTTAGCGAGTGAAGTGCCGTAAAATTTTTCCAGCGCTCATCATCGATGGATAACCCCACTAACAATGGCCCAACGAATGAGCTCAGGCGAAGGCGAAGAAATGGCAAATAACCAAAAAAGTAGATTAACCAATGGAATGGATTCCACGCGTACTTGTCCTGAGACCAGGTTAGGTAGCGTGCCAGATCTGTCTCTGGGTCACATTGATATTCGTAGCGCTCCGGCGGATATTTAGCGAATAATTCCCCATAAATTGTTTGTGGCCAGAAATAACTCCAGGCCAGGTAGCCTCGGGCGATGACTTGCTCTTCATTTGTCAGCGCTTTCATCACCTCGCGGTTAAAGAACGCATCTACCAAATGGCAGTAACGAGTTTCATCAATGTTTTTTTTTATTTTTTCAAGGTGACCTGATCTATCGATTTCAATCAGACCACCCTCTATCTCTGTAATCTGAATTCGTTCTCTACTCATGCTGTTGTAAATCCTGCATGATCTGCAGAATAGCTGAAGCAAAATCCCGCGAAGAGCTGGGACGAACAACGGCAGGAGGCTCAGCTAATCTCAATGGTGTAATCGAGTAACGATTATGCTGCCCGGGTTTCAAATAAGTCATTTTGATGGGACGCTGGATAATCTCTTCTAATAATGAAAAAAGTCTCTTTTGGTCATACTGATCAAAACCTTGGATCATAGTAACCTTGTTCCAGCGCTCTTTACCTTGGGCAAGTTGTAGAACAATTTCTGCCAGATCATCAACATGGATGTAGTTTCTGATTTCGCTACCATCTCCAGGAAAGGCCAACTCTGATGTTTTTAAAATCTGCGCAATGATGCCAACCAGGCCACTGGTGGTGCGAGCGCCCAAACCATAAACTGACCCGAAGCGCAGAATTTGGTATTCACCTTTGTAGGACTTAACTATCTCTTCGGCTGCTTTTTTTGTTCTGCCATAAGTGCCACCGGCACTGCCCTCAGCGTAGATGCTGCTGGCAAAAACCAGCTTGGTCGTTGCCAGCAAATTAAGCTGCTGCACCAGGCGCAGGGTCGCCATGACATTCACTTCATAAGCCTTCACCTCGTCTTGCTCGGCACTCGCCATTTCCGAGACTCCGGCAAAGTGAAATACTAGGTCAGATGTTTGAGCAGAAAGCTGCCTGTGAAAATCACTTTCAGCGCTGATATCAATTTTCTTCCATAACTCTTTATATTCCTTGGGCTCACAGATATCCCAATTCTCAACTGTGAAGCCGGATCCTGCTAGCAGTCTTACAACTGCGCTTCCAATAAAACCCGAACCACCCAGGACGATTGCTTTTTTCGACATGACACTCTCAGTTTTGACGTGTGATTATAGAGATAAGTTTAACTCACATTATAAGTTTTTACCAAAAGAAGAGTATGATCATCGGAATTCAGTTTGGAAGAAAAGGCAGCCAGGGTTTACCTGGTAAAAACAAAATGCCATTGGCCGGTCGGCCTCTCTACCAGTGGTCTGCCAGCGCGATGTTAAAGTGCAGCGCAATAAGTAAATGCCTCATCTCAACTGATGATGAGGAGATTGAGCAGGACCTCGTGAAACAAGGTTTCCAGAGTTTACCTCGGCCGGCGGAATTACTGAATAATGAAGCCCTACTGGAATCATCAATTGAGTGGGCCGCTCTCGAAATTCAAAAAAAATTCCCCGCTACTCGCTACATTGTTATTACCATGTGTAACGCTCCGACAGTAACCAGCGAAGTGATTCAGCAAGGAATAACCCACCTTGAAAATAACCCTGAAACAGATTCTGCGATTACTGTCGCTCAACTTGGCATGTTTTCTCCCGAGCGCGCGAGAACTCTTCAAGCGGGAGTCCTGGTTCCTTATGTTCCGTTTGAAAACTTTGGCCACGCCATCACGTGTGATCGTAAGGATCATTTGAAAACTTTTTTTGCCGATGGTGGGGCAACAATCGTGCGCATCGAAAGCCTGCTCAACATGAAAGACAACATGCCGCCCTTTAAATGGATGGGAAAAAAGATTCATCCCTTGGAGCAGCCTGCAGGCGGAGGTGACCTCGATTATGAATGGCAAGTTCCTGTTCTTGAATGGTGGGTAAAAAAATATGTTAAATAATACACTTGTCCACATCACTTCCAAATCATTTTGCAAATCCAGCACACTGGTTTCACAACTCGCGGCGCTGGGTATTACTCCCGTCCTATGGGATCAACAAGGGCCACTAGAGATCTTTTTAAAAGATGCAGAATGGTTAATTGTCGGCACGGAAAGAATTGACCAGGAACTGCTAGGAAAAATGCCTCAGTTGAAGGGAATTTCTAAGTATGGTGTTGGAACCGATAACCTGGATTTAGATTTCCTGGAGAAAAGTCCAATTCATTTGGCGCTTAATCCAGGTACTAACCGTGTGGCAGTCGCTGAGTATGCCCTGAGTTTTCTCCTCACTGGTATGCACCTCATGCACACCACTTCGATGAAACTCAGACAAAATATCTGGCACAAAGATGGTGGGCAAAACCTTTCTTTAAAGACTGTGGGAATTATTGGTTTCGGTCACGTCGGCCAGGAACTGGCACGTTTGCTGGCTCCATTTAACTGTCAATTGTTAGTCAATGAATTAGATGAATCCAAACATGTTGGCAATGCCAGATTCGTAGATCTTAAAACGCTGCTACGTGAATCTCATGCCGTGAGTTTACACCTTCCCTTCACTCCACTGACGAAACATTTGATTAATCAGCAAGCACTGGATCAAATGAAAAGCAATTCTATTTTGGTTAATACCAGTCGCGGTGGAATCGTCGATCACGATGTGATGCTTAATCACCTCAAAGTAAATCCTCATTTTCAATATCTAGCGGACACACATTCACCAGAACCCTACCATGGAAAGATGATTGAATTGGAAAATTTCATGGGTACTCCTCATAGTGCCGGAAATTCCACTGAGGCAATTCAGGCCATGGGACAAGCCGCCATTGCTGGGATGAAAAAGTTACTTGAGTATAGTCGGACGTGAAAAAAAACAAGTGGCTTCTCATTCCTCTTGTCGGCATTATCCTATTCGTCATCTACTGGAATAGACAGTCCCATCTTCGACTCTATTACTTAGATATGAGCGAGGTTTCGCTGGCAGGAATCATACCACCTCCAGCCCTAAATTCACCTCAAGATCTATCAGATTTAGCAATTGTGACCGAATGGCAAAGCCGAAGAACCCAAAGTGAATGCAAGCAACATGAGTTTGAATCCAAAGCATCGGCCATGGCATTTTTTGGTCCTCCCGCTGGTCCACTATCCCAGGCTGAAGCTCTACAACTGGAGGATTTTCACAAAAGGTTGTTCGACGAGGCCAACTACTTTACCCGTAAGCTTAAAAAGAAATGGCTAAGACCACGCCCCTTTAACCGCTCTGTAAAAATCAAACCATGTATTCACGTTCATGCAGAGTCTCTGTCTTATCCAAGTGGCCATGCTGCCGCGGCGAAACTTACGGCTCGCATCTACGGGCAAATGTATCCAGCACGCGCCGAGGCTTTTTTAAAAAGATCTGAAGAGATTAGTTTGGGAAGAGTACGAGGAGGCGTTCACTACCCGAGTGACATCAAGGCCGGAATGCAAGTGGGCGAGCTCGTTTATCGCTCGCTCTTAGTTAATGAAAAATTCAACAAAGAAGGGCGTCCAGCCCCTTCTTTATAAAAAAACTATTTCAAACTTTGATTTAAAAGCATTGCAAGACGAACACCGGCCTCATACAGTCTTTTTTCAATGACTGGCATAAATTTGTAAGCATATTCGTAGGACAACTTCGGCATCTCTTCAGGCAGCACATCTTTTTTGCAATAATTGAGAATAGACATCTGTTCAGTTGAAGGGATGACATCGGCCGGATAGAGGGTTGCCACGATATTTTTTGACTCCAGGGCCCAGTCTACAACTGAGCCTTTTCTGATCGCCTTAACCTCTTCAACTGTCTTTCCTTCTGAAACGAATCGGGACAATTCTGTAAAACTCAGATTAGTAAAATCAAGCATTCCTTCGTCCCAAAGTGAATGAAGATTATAAGGTCTTCCCATATAGGTAACCTTACACAAGTTACCACCTTGATCTGTCCCAGCTCCAACATGCAGAGGCATATGAACATCACCAACTAAGTGAACAACAAACTTTAAAGCAAAAGCTTTCTGATCATCAGAAGCGTGGGGATCACTGAGGACTGCCAGCTGTTCGTTGATTGATTTTAAAAGAAAACCTGTTGAAGTATCTTCTTCGTTTTCACTATGGTCATGGTCATCAGTCTGCCACGTTGTATAGTGCCAGTTATATGTATACTGATAAGTAGTTGGTTCAGATTTGATTTCATCTGGCCAGGTTGAAACACGGGCCAGACTTTGCCCTTTGAGAATTTTATTCGCTTTAACCAAAACATCAATATCGAGGAATCTCGTCGCAACTTCGCCTACAACTCTATGGCCGGTATTTCCCCAAGCAAAGACGGCACTTGATGACATGAGCATAAGCCCTGCAATAAAAGTTTTCATAATTCAATCTCCTCAAATGTCCCACGCTGTTTATTTTTTTTCACATTTGGTACGGTAAAAAGTTTTCCATGAAAAGTGACATAGAAGCCTGGCTTCAAAATCCTGGCAGCAAAGATTGCTTCAATGACATTTTGAGCGGCATCAGAATCATCAAAACCAAGTGGCTTCATGGCGCCAGTGAATACTACTGGCACTGAAATATCTTTAAAATTTTCGAAACAAAACTTTGAGGTCAAGTCCATAGTATCTGTTCCATGAAGAACAACGATCGGATTACCAAAACGAGCATAAGACTTAATCGATTCGAGAATCGAAGCACGATCCTTGTCATCCATCACCAAAGAATCTTTGGACATGATTTGCTCAACCTGAATTTCGGTATAAGGAAGTCTTAACTTCTGAAGGATTTTATTTTTGACGATAGTATCTTTATTTTGAAGAGACCCTTCAAATTCGTCGTATATTTTTTCAATGGTCCCTCCAGTCGTTAGAATGAAGAGCGGCAGTATTTCATTAGGCATTATTTAAGTACCCTTGACGATTACGTTTTCAATACCATCTTTTTAGTGGATTATTACGCTAAATGACAAGACGACAAAATGACACTACTGATGGAGGCGCCAATGAGCACACGTAAAGGTTCGATTTCAGTCAAAACTAACGACATTTTTCCTATCATAAAAAAATGGCTTTACTCGGAGCATGATATTTTTATCCGGGAATTGGTTTCCAACGCCTGTGACGCGATCACTAAGCGCTCCACCCTGGCCCGCTCCCAAGGCCATGAAACCCCGGCCGGAGCCGTTAAAATTGAAGTCGATAAGGCCACTCGTACCATCACGATTAGAGATAATGGTCTTGGGATGAATGAATCTGAGGTTGAAAAATACATCGCTCAGCTGGCCTTCTCTGGGGCAGAAGAATTTGTCGTCAAAATGAAAGACATGGGAAATACCACCGCCAAAGATGAAATCATTGGAAAATTCGGCTTAGGTTTCTATTCAGCTTTCATGGTGTCTGAAAAAGTGGAAGTGGAGTCACTTTCCATGGTTCCGGGTGCCGTTGCTACAAAATGGACATGCCTTGGAGACACTGACTATGAATTCAGCGAATCCAGCAAAACAGAAATTGGTACCACAATCAAACTTTACATCAACTCTGATTCAGAAGATTTCCTCAATGCCTGGAAAGTGCGTGAAACATTAACTCGCTACTGCGATTTCATGCCTTACCCAATCGCGCTGATTGATATGAGTGATAAAGAGGCCAAAGAAGAAATCATCAACGAAACAACACCTGTCTGGAGAAAAGATCCGACAACCGTAACGGATGAAGAGTATAAAAACTTTTACCGCAAGATGTTCCCGGCCGATCAAGAGCCCCTCTTCTGGCTCCATTTAAACGTTGATCATCCCTTCACTCTCCAGGGTGTCTTGTTCTTCCCTAAAGTGAATATGAATAAACCGGTTCAAGAGAATGGAATTAAGCTTTATTCAAAACAGGTTTTTGTCTCTGATAACGTCAAGAGCGTGGTACCAGATTTCTTAGGACTTCTCAAAGGCGCCATTGATTCAACTGATATTCCGTTAAACGTTTCCCGCTCTGCCCTTCAAGGCGACCCTAATATCAAAAAGATCTCAAACTACATCATTAAGAAAGTTGCCGAGTCGTTAAAAAAACTCTTCAACAATGATCGTGAACGTTATGAGAAGGCCTGGGAAGATATTGGCCTGTTTGTTAAGTACGGCTGTATGCAAGACACAAAATTTGATGAAGTGATGAGAAATTTCGTTCTCTTCAAAAATTCAGATGGAAAACTAGTGACACTGGAAGAATACCAAGCGGCAATTCCTGAAACCTATAAAGAGAAACTTAAAGATAAATATGTTTATTTTGAGAAAAACCTCAGTGATGAGTCTCTTCGTAAGCAGCTTTTGAGTGAGGGCATCCAAGTTATAGAGACAGATCAATATATCGATCCGCATTTCATGCAGCACGCTGAAATGGCCAAAGTCGGTGAGAAATCCTTCAAGTTCGCTGCTATCGACTCTGAAGTGGAAAATCTCCTTGAGACAGCAACCACCACAAGTGAAGACATTAAAATCAAAGAATTTTTCAAGCATGTTCTGGTTGGAGACAATAAAGAACTAGAAATGAAATTAGACGTGGACGTTAAAAACCTCAAGAATGCGTCTGCCAGTGCCTACTTCAAGGTTGATGAGAACATGAAGCGCTTCCAGCAAATGACGAAATCCATGGGGAACTCGGCCTTCTCAATGCCTATCAAGAAGACATTGGTAGTTAACCCTTCTAATACTCTGATCCAAAATGCTCTCAAGATCTGGGAGAAGGGCGACAAGAAGGAATTGGCAGAAAAAATAGCTCATCACGTTCAGGATCTGGCCTCTCTATCATCTGAAGGATTGTCTTCAGAAGATAAAGAGAAGTTTGTTTCTCGCAGTCAGTCTCTGGTTCAGGAACTTTCTCAGTTTATCGTATAAAAAAAAGGGCCCGCTTTTGCGGGCCCTCTCTTAACCAATTTAAATATCCGCCTAGCTCACAATATCCTGGTAATCCATGTGACTCACATGGAAATTAGATGTTGATGTTTCATCACGCTGGTAACCTTTTTCAAGGTGCTCGATCGGAAGATGGCGTCCACCAATTTTAGTAGAAGCGCGGTTCTTGTTCACGAGCTGGTTTTCTTCCTTTTCTTCGGCCTCCTTGCAATGGATACAAAGATCCGCTGTAGGTCGTGCTAAAAGACGGTTATAAGTGATTTCTGCTCCACAGTCCTCACACTCACCGAAAGTCCCCTCTTCTATCTTCTGGAGGGATTTACGAACTTTATTCATATAGATAGCGTTTCGTGCCTGAAGGCGAAAATCCATCTGGTTAGCTTTCTCGGTTGATACAATATCAACTTCGTCACCCTCAAGACTTGTAGGAGAGAGTTTTCCTTCAAAAACTTCTTCCTCAGATAAAATCTCGAGAAAAAGTTTTTTGAATTGTTCGATCGTTGCCTTTTCCATAAAGCTCTCCTTAATTGGTTTCATCCTTAAAGTTGATCGGTTTCAATCCTTGATACCGACTGCCTTTCCATGGCGAGATATAAAGGTGACGTCCTGCTTGTCATTTGGATCACTCAATCCTTGAGTGGTCCCTTACATCTCTCGGGATCACATTGAGCATGAATCATGCCAACTCCAGGCCCAGCCCTTTTCTAAGCAGTTACAGATAACCGTCATAACAACTTCTTACAAACAGGGGGCAGATTGGCCTTCCACAGTGCCGTAGGGACTCCGGCCCAAGGGCCACTAAGACCATTTGCGCCGGCCAAAAGCGCGTAAGACCCTGTAAGTTCTACTATGACTACTGGTGTCAAAAGTCAACTTGAGATAGATAAAGCGCACAATACTTTGCGGAGACATATCTTATGAAAAAACTTTTAACGATTTTATCACTCACGCTTTCAGTTGCTTCATTCGCTCAAGAAAGAATTGTGATGGATAGTGAAACTGCACTCATCAATAGCACCGAAGCGACTTTAGTTAGAACAGCGGAAACTCCTGACAAAGTGACGGTCTACTTTAATGTACCGATGACAAGAAATGTCTGTACTCGCTATGTACGCGTTCGCAGAGGCAGAAGCACATCCTCTAGATGTGTTGAATATGCAAAAATCACAACCAACGAAGCAGATAAGGTCAAAATAAGTTTTAAAAACTTACCAGCACTTGGCGGTACAGAAGAAGATACATTTAAGGTCACTAGCCGCCAAAGAGGCCTGGACCGCGAAAATGTTGTTTATGAAGTAAGTACCATCAAGACAACTCTCCCTTACATCATCATCTCTAAAGGAATTCTTGGATACGATAGTTACTCAGTTGAATTGAAGTAAAATAAAATACCGTTCACAAACAAAGGACACTTATGAAAAAGTTAATCGCCCTTCTCGCCCTGACACTTTCCCTGGCAGCGATTGCTCAGGAAAGAGTTGTGCTAAATTCAAAAGACATCAGCGTGAGCAATGCTGAAGCCATTCTTGTTCGGACTTCTGAAACTCCAAGCGTCGTTGAAGTCGTGTTCCAGGTACCAATGGCCCAACAAGTTTGCCAGGCCTATGGAACTAGAATCGTTGTTGTCACTTCAGGCAGTCAGTGCGGCTATACTGAGAGAGTGACAGGTTACACAACACGTACAGTTTGTACGCGCACCAACCCACATAATGGTCAGTGCTTGAGAACAGAAACTCAGAGAATCCCAGTTGTTCAACGTTATGCCCGTTCATGTTCAGTCTCTGAAACTTATTGTGCTTCATACGGTACAGTAACAAGATACGAATCTGATAAAGTAAGAATCAAATTCAAAAACCTACCAGCTCTTGGCGGAACTGAAGAAGATACATTTTCAGTAAGAGCTCGTCAGCGTTCATACGATGGTGAGAATGTTGTTTACGACATCACTCCGATGCAAACTGTAGTACCTTACAATGTTGAGAAAAAAGGTATTCTTGGTTATGACTCTTATGTAATTGAAGTTAAATAATTCGCAGAGAAGAGAAGGGGCCCAATCGGGCCCCTTTTTCTATTCAACCCCTTGAGTAAAAAAACACCAAACATGCGATTCCTATTTTGGCCACTAATCTTTTTATCGTTTACTTCATGGGCACAAGACGATGCACTCACTTTACGTTTAGAAAAGATTAGACTGCAGTATAACCTGCCTTCGTTAAGCGCCGCGATACTCAAAGATGGTGTGATTAACAGGATTGGGGCAACTGGAGTGAGAGAGATAGGCAAAGAGACTAAAGTCACTACGAACGATAAATACCACCTAGGCTCAGCAACAAAATCAATGACTGCAACTCTTGCAGCAATCATTATTGAGGAGGGGAAGCTAAAATGGAAAGCAACTCTTTCAGATCTTTTTCCGGAACTTGAAATTCACGAAGCATACAAGGATGTGACTTTTGACATGTTACTTTCACATCGCTCTGGAATGTTTAAAGGAATACCCCAATACGAAGAAATAAAGCAAGCTATGGAATCAGCTTCAGGGGTGATTGAGAAACGGGCCATTGTTAGTGCTCACCTTCTTTTAAAAAGTCCTGAATTTAAACCAGATACTAAAGACTCATATAGTAACGTGGCTTACGTTGTAGCAGCTCATGTATTAGAACGGATTACCAAAAGATCGTGGGAAGAACTCATAGCTGATAAGATTTTTTCAAAATTATCAATGAATAGCTGTGGATTTGGCCCACTCGGTAATATCAACGAAGCAACGCCCTCTGCTCCCGTTGCCCACATTAGTAAACTAGGCACGATTACTCCTATTTTTACTGACAACTCAACGATATGGGGACCTGCCGGAAGAGTTCATTGCAATCTTGTCGATTGGGCGAAATACCTTCAAGTTCATCTTGATGGGGCGAATGGCAAAGACAACCTTCTTAAATCAGCAAGTTTTATACCACTCCAAACGATCTTCCCAACCAGTGAAATGAGTTACACTGCCGGTGGATGGTTCAAAGTAAAAAGAGATTGGGCAAATGGTACTGCTTTTGTTCATAACGGAACGAATCTGGCAAATTACGCAAAAGTGTGGCTCCTTCCAGAAATGAAGGCTGCACTTATGGTGGTCACAAATATGGGTGGCGATGAAAAATTCACAGGAAATGATCCTGTTCTTGATAAAACAGCAGAAGCAGTGGAAGACGCAACTGCTGTATTAATTGATGAGCTTAAAAGTTCATCTTTAAGGTAGCTCTCTTAGCATAAGTCCTGAATCGAGGTGCTGAAACAAGACCGGTCTAATTCATCTTCTGCTGACAATTTTTTTTACACTTACACGCAATTTGTATATTTATTACAATCCCCATCTTTCTAACTTGTTGATTTCAAGAGCATCCTTTGGGCACAGGTTTTGCTTAAATGTTAGAAACAAGTTTTAAATGGAGATTGCATGAAAATTAAACATTTTATTTTGGGATTAACTTTAGTTTCTAGCTTCTCAGGTCATGCACAGATTCTTGAAAACACTATTGTTAATCATGGAAACTTGATCGTTACTGAACAAAAAGAAGGACAGGTTAAGCTCAATTTCTCTGAGAGCAATATGACTTCACCCTACTGTTTAATTCCTTTCAATTATAAAAATGGTGGGATTATTCTTCCTAAAGACAGGAATGGTAATACAGTTCCTGCAAGTTGCAGCTATGTACCAGAGACCAACAAACAAATAACATTTGATCCACAGACTCAGTTTGAAAATAGAAAGTATGATGGTGTCTTTTTGTTTAACAAAGAAGATTTGCCCGTTTTCTTAAGCTGTTTTGATAACTTGGATATCGGAATGGGTTATGGTCAAACCCAAAACTGCATTGATAAACTCAAAAACATTCACTCAATTGCTTTAAGAAAAAAAAGAAAGCTAGATGTTTCATCTGAAAAACTTTATTTCTCTCATATCGATCACTCCGCACGACATATGAAAAAACAAGTTATTACTCCTTATGCTCCTAGCAACATGAGTTTTAATTATGGCTTTAGTTTCGGTTACTAGACATTAATCATCACATTAAGTCCTGGCGAAAAACGCTGGGACTTAATGATCAAGACAAAGCCCGAAAGACCTGAACCAACGATGCAGAGATCGCATCTCGATTCTCTTTCAAATGCGGCAAGTGAATAAAGCCAGCTTTAACTTTCGTATCCTTCACGTAATCCAACAACCGATACATCACATAATTACAAACATAGGCACCAGCACTTAACGACATCTCTACTGGAAATGTAGTCTGCACTTCTAACATTTTCGTTAAGGGCAAAGTTGAGAAATAAGCAGAATCCCCTCCGGCCATAATCGGTTTATCTTTGAAGAGGATGCCTTCGTTATCCGGAATATCACAATCAATGAGATTGATCGCCACTTTCTCAAGACAGATTTTCTGACGAGTTCCTGCAAGTCCGAGACAAATGACGTAGTCTGGCCCGAAGCTATCAATCTCAGTTTTAAGTTTTTCAAAAGCTTGATTAAACGATACGGGAAGAATAACCATATGAATGGTGATGCCCGGAATCTGGGTCTCTTTAAGGTGCTCCGCCATGATGTGAGAGCTATTTTCAGTATGAGTTCCAAAAGCGGTAAAGCCAGAAATAAGTACTTTCACATGTCACCAGAAACTTTTTTCATCTCTAGCGTTCCAATCAGTTTACCTTTTTCAAAGTATTGTCCACTGATGCGAGGATACTTTTTAAAACTTATCATAAAAAAGGACGTCGGAGATGCTTCCACATAATAAGAATCAACTTCTTTTCCGTTCGCCTTCAGGGCGCGGTTACCGCCATTGCCCGCGTTTCGGGAATACTCTTTACCTTCATGATCGGTCATGGTGACTAAAGTGCCGCCATCTAATTTTTTATCCTCTTGAACTAAGTTGAATTCCATTCGAACGATGTCGTAGCGTTCTTCAGGTTTCTGCCGTCTAAGCGTCCCAACGAATTGCCCTAAAAGGCGTTTTTGTTTATTTTTAAATTCTTCTATGTAATGAGCACTACGGTAATCATCATAACGTTGCTGATCAGTTTGTTTCTCTATCTTGGCCACTTTCTCTTTCTTTTCAATTAAACTCTCCACCGCGGACTGACTAGTTGGTAGTGGATCAATTTTTTCACTCTCCACTGCCTCAGCTTGAGCGGCAGGACCACTGGCCGCAACAAATTGGTGAGAAGATTTGAGTCCCAGATCTGCCAGGAAAAGAATCATCATCTTTCCATACATCGCCTCAGCCGCCTTCAGTTTTGCGTCCGCATCTTTTAGCACAGCAAAGGCTTTAGCTTCCTGATCAATAAAATTTTGAAGTTTGGTTTCTTTCTCTTCAGGCAATTTGGTTTTTACTGCTGAAGAATTAAACGCCGGATAAAGCATATAACCAGAAATGAGACCCGCAATAAGGGTGACTAAATATTTCAAACCATCCTCTCCGACTTATCTTTAGAAAGAATAATCTCCCCTTTCTCTCTGAGCTTCATGACCACATCCATAATTTTTTTCTGAGCTTCCATGACTTCGCTGAGCGGGCGTGGTTTGCCTTTTAGGATATCATCAATGTCTCGCTTCATTCCGCTTGAAAACATTCCGATTAAATGATCGGACACTTCCCGGCTGCAGCCTCTCAGGGCAAGACCCAAAGTATCCAGTTCCACGTCCTGGAGCAGGCGCTTCATCATAGAAACGGTCAAATATTGGAGGTCATCGAATGTCACGAGTTGTTGTTTGAGTTTAATCGCCATCTCGGGATCACGGCGAGCGATGTCGGCCAAAAGAGTCTGTTGGGCCGCTAGATCCAGCCCCTGAAGCATTTCTACTGCTTGTTTAACACCATCAATCTTTTTACCTTTCATTTACCTTTTCTCATGTAGGGCTCTTTCATTAAATGCTTGGTCACGTAGTCACTGACGGCATCCTCGAGCTTCATAAATTTAAATTTCGGCAGGGCCCGTTTGAATTTGGCCATCTCGGCCTGGGTATAATACTGGTATTGATTTCTCAGTTCGCCCGGCATATCGATAAAAGTAATTTTGGGCTTTTTCTCCATGGACTTGAAGGTAGCCTTCACCAGATCATGAAAACTTCGGGCCTCGCCCGTTCCTAAATTATAAATCCCAGAGATGGCCGGCTTCTTCACGCCAGCGGCTATCAGTTCAACCATCGCCTTCACCACATCTTTCACGTAAACGAAGTCTCTGAGCTGCTCACCATCTTTGTAATCCGGACGGTGAGACTTGAAGAGTTTAACTTCGCCCACGTCTTTGATCTGATTAAAGGATTGATACACAACTGAGCTCATCTTCCCTTTATGGTACTCATGAGGCCCAAAGACGTTGAAGAATTTCACCCCGAACCAAACTTTGGGTTTTTTCTTTTGTTTTAAAATCCACTCATCTGTCAGTTGTTTTGAATAACCATATTTGTTTAGAGGCTTGTGAGAAGCCATTCCAGCGTGATCGTCAAAATAGCCCTGCTCACCTGCGCCGTAGGTTGCAGCACTGGAAGCGTAAACAATCGGAATATTTTTTTCTGCGGCGAGAGTTAAAAGACGATTCGAATATTCAGTGTTGTTCTTGTACAAAAAATCCATATTCAGTTCAGTGGTATCTGAGCAAGCACCCATGTGATAGATCGCTTTGATTCCCGCTGTTTTTTTCCAATTCTCGTGCTCGAAAAGGTCTTCCACTTGGACGAAAGCAGTGTATTTCAAGTCTCTGAGGTTTTTCCATTTGTCACCAGACTCAAAATGGTCACAAACAAGAATATCTTCTTGTCCCAAATCATTTAAGTGCTTCACAATGACACTTCCAATAAATCCAGCTGCACCAGTAACTAAAATCATGACTTTCCCTTAAGAATTTGTTCCCCCCTATGATAGAAAAGTTGCGGTGCAAAAGTCTATTTTAAAGCACTTAGAAGCTGGACCGTTTTAGTGGCCTCTTTTTCTTTGGCCATAAGCGTCCTTAAGCTTGGAAAACTTTAAGTTTTAGTATAAAAACAGCTCAAATTTATAAGGAGCACCATGAACGTCGAAAACTGGATGATTGAAGAGTCTTTCCGCAATACATATGCCATGGGTTTTAAGGTTAAAGCGTACCTTCACTCTGAGCAGTCTCAATTTCAAAAAATTGAAGTGGTGGAAACTGAATCAGTAGGAAAACTGCTTCTTCTTGACGGCAAGACCATGGTTTCTGACAAAGATGAATTCGTATACCACGAAGTGGTTTCTCATATCCCATACATGGTTAGTCGCAACTGCAAAAAAGTTCTTATCATCGGCGGCGGTGATGGCGGAGTGGTTCGTGAGTTCGTTAAACACAAAGACATCGAGAGAATTGATCTGGTTGAAATTGATGAGCGCGTAATTGAAGTGTCTAAAATCCATTTCCCTGATTGTACTTCTGGTCTTTCAGATAAACGTGTCCGTGTTCTTCCGGAAGATGGGTTTGCTTTCATTAAACGTGCTAAAAATGAATACGACATTATTGTGGTTGATTCGACTGACCCGGTAGACTTTGCTTCAGGTCTTTTCACTGATGAATTCTACACAGATGTTCATAATGCTCTGACTGAAGATGGTATCATGATGAACCAAACCGAAAATCCATTCCTAGACGAGTGGGGAATCAAAAACATCTACAACAACATGAGAAAAGTTTTTCCATTTGTTAATTCTTTCAACGCTCCAATGTTGATCTACCCTGGGGTTTATTGGACTTTTGGTTTCTCTTCGAAGAAATATAAGGCCACTGACATCAACCCGGATAAAATGTCTGCCATGACTGAAATTCAACGTAAGTTGAAGTGGTACAATATGGACTGGCACAAAGGTACATTTTCGATTTCAAACTTCCACAAACAAATGATTGGTCAGGAGTAATTAAGTGAAAGAACCTCGCCTGATTAAAGAAGTTGAAGGACTCGAGCACGCTAAGGCCTTCATCGGTACAGAGTACGCTGCAGCGATTTTTTCTCACAGCACTCACTTGCTTGGGTTTGCTTTCGACGGAACAACCAGCTTTCGTCCGGGGGCGCGTTTTGCTCCGGGAGCAATCCGCGAAGCTTCTTACGGCCTTGAGGATTACTCGCCTTATTTAGACAAAGATACTCAGGACTATAACATCATCACGATGGGTGACCTTCCGATCTACCCTTCTAAGTGGAACCTCACCAATGATTTTTTCATGGAGATGGTGAAAGATCTGGATCTCAAGAAAGATGAAATCAAGTTTCTCACTATTGGTGGCGAACATTCCATTTCTTATGGCCCGATCGTGACTTACCTTAAGCACTACCCGGACTTAGTAGTGGTTCATCTTGATGCTCACACGGATCTACGTGACGGTTATTTGGGAGAAAAATTTTCTCACGCTTCCATCATTCGCCGTGTGCTTGATCATTTCACGCCTAAGAATCGTCTTATTCAGTACGGCATTCGTTCTGGACCAAAAGAAGAATTTCAGTGGATGAAAGAAAACAAAACTCTCGCGACCTCACTTAAAGAGTGTTGTGAGTGGCTTGAAGGGATTGATGATCAACGTCCGATCTATCTCACTTTAGATTTAGATTTTTTTGATCCAGGATTTTTTCCAGGCACTGGCACTCCAGAGGCCGGTGGTGAGGACTTCCATGGCTTTATCAAAATCATGAAAATCTTGAACAAGAAAAACCTGGTCGGTGCCGACGTTGTAGAGCTCGCTCCGATGCTGGATTCAACGGGCAACTCTTCGTGTTTTGCCTCAAAAGTTGTTCGTGAAGTGGCCCTGGCCATGAACAAATAGTCTAAGTAGTTAAATAAGCGTTGTTTTAGTTTTGCCCCTACGGAATCCTAAGGCCCTAATATTATATAAATATATTAGGGCTGTAGTTTTACCTGATTATACCGATAAAGTACCTAGTGATGCTCTTCTTAAACTAGGACCTCCAAATGTCAAAAAAACTCTCCCGCTTAGAAAGCAATAAGGCTGCTCGAACGGTTCTTAACCGTCACAGAGTCGATCTGGCCTACTGCCAGTACTCGTGCTGTGGGATGGAGATCAAGCTGACTGGATGGCTTTGCAAGAGTGATGGGTCAGATTTTAACGGGCCTCAAATCGAAGGGATGATATTTGATTTTCAAAGACATTTAACCGGCTTCACCGTCTCGGGTGATTTTGATAATTGGAATTTTAACTCAGAAAGAATTTCCTACGTAGGTGAGAAAGAAGATAGAGGCAATGGTGGTGAGGAAGAACAAACCACTTACGAAATTGACCTCGATGGGTACGATGATTTTGGTGGGGAAGATGTCGGCTAAGCCGATTCACCCATGTGTTTACGCTTGAGGTAAGGATGAACAATCCATGCCACACCCAGAATACCAATCTCATACAACACCATCATAGGAACCCAAACCACCATCATGCTTAACACGTCAGTTGTTGGGGTCACAATCGCCGAAACCAGAGCGAAGATCACCGCTGTGTATCGTCTCCAGGATCTCAATGAATATTTTGTCACAAGCCCCATAAAGCCCATGATCAGCATCACATTGGGAAGCTGGAATAGGATTCCCAGAAAAACCAGAATTTTTGAAGCGAGTAACAAATAATCCTGCAGGTTCAGCATCGCTTCAACATTACCAACTCCGTAGGTAACCAGAGTCTTAAATGTGAAAGGGAAAACAATGTAGTAACCAAAGGCTACGCCACAAAGAAACAGGAAAAAGCCTACCACCAGAAAAGGTCTGATCGCCTTGACTTCTTTTTCATACAGTCCAGGCTTGATAAAAAGCCAGGCTTCCCTAAACCACAGAGGACTGGCAAAGAAAACGCATGACCAGAAAGAAATCTGAAACTCGGCCATAACTTTGTCAAAAAGACCCGTGAAGATAACCTTGCCCTCAGTGCCAATCGCTTCTCTTAGGGGAATTAAAAGAAACTCTGAAATTTCAGAGGAGAAATGGTAGCAGCCGGCAAAAGAAATCACGAGAATAATCAGGATTCTAATTAATCTGGTCCGCAGCTCTTCAAGGTGATCCATAAAAGTCATTTCTTTCATGGCCATATCGTAGCACTTTTCTCATTTTAAAGGTAGACTAGAACAATGAAATGGTTCGTCATATTTTCTCTCACTTTTGTTAGCCTAAATGCCCTTGCGACTCGAAATGAGCGCCAGATAATTAAGTGTCTGGGCGAAGAAGAGAAGAAGTTTCATCTTAAAAAAGATACCGGCCCGCTTTATGACTTGAACCAGCGGATGATCTCAGAAATGATTCAAATCCCCAAAGCTGAGTTGGATGCCGAATATTTTCAAGAAATGTGTGGTAAGGGAACTGCCTCCCCTTCTTTGAAGTTGCTGGAGCTCTCCATCACCATGGGCAAAGAAATATTCGAAGTCCCTCACGACATTGATGGAAGTCAGAGGCAGGTAGCCCAAGGCATGATTGACGACTACATTGAATCAACGAGAGAAATTTTTCTCAACTTTTTGACCCAAATTCAGACTCTCTCCCCCTCGGCATCTTGCCTAAAAGAAGAAATCCCACAGTTAGACGCTTTTTTCACTGATATTAAGTATCTGCAAGAAGATGTGGATATGAAGAAAATTTTTGCGGGCAGAGATATAAAGCTTTTTAAAAACTTATTGGGTTATCCTCAAGCATTCGAGCGCTGTCGGGCGCGAATCAAAAAGAAACTCAAATCAGAATCCAAACCAGCTGCCAAAAAGTCCTGAAGACGAATTGATACTTGCTCTTCTTCCATTTGCGAAACATCTTTATCAAAAGTGATAGAGACCTGAGTGCCTTGAAAACTCTTCACTTCCATCTTCCACTCAGCTGCCTCTGGAAAACAACTCAACATATAATCTATTTCAAGCAGCCAGTGGGCACGGGATTTTTCTTTAAAAAAATGCGCCTGAGTTTTGGGCATCTTAACTGATAGCCACTTGGTGAGCTGGGGCACACAGGAGCGACACCCCATACCCGCCTTAGAAGCCGTTGCCAGGCCTTCAGGAGTCGGATCATCAGTTGACCTGATGTAATCCAGAACATCATTCTCTCTCACACCAAAACAGCGACAGATGAGAGCTTCGGGCTCTTTATAAAGATGCTCCCTTCCTCGGTAGCTATCAATTGCGGCTTTCAGTAACTCCAGCGGAGCAAAGAAAAACTCTTCAGCTTTCTCCGACTTGATATCCCAAAAAGTCTGATCATGCTCAAAAGCTTGATCCCAATTTTTCCAGCGCATTTTGGTAATTTCACTCATTGTTTTACCAATGATGATCGAGCACATAGAGCCTAACCAGGGATCAACTGATCCCGCATAACTGGCATTGGTCAGAATGTCTTTATTGTTAAATTTTAAATAGAGTGTTTGGCCAGTAGTCTTTGAAGTCACCTGCGCGGAGGGGTTTTCAGTCAGGGAATGATTAAGGCCGGAAATAAAATCTTTAAAGTTTATCATCATCTGCGGTCCACTCTTCAGGTGAGAAGGTTGTCATAATTTCCGCGCCAGATTCTGTTATGTGGATCGTGTGCTCAAACTGAGCAGACCAGGATCTATCCTTTGTGACAACAGTCCAACCATCGTCTAAAACTCTTGAGTGGCGTTTTCCAATATTGATCATAGGCTCGATGGTAAAGGTCATTCCGGGACGCATCTCAACACCTGTTCCGCGTTTTCCAAAATGAGTAATCTGAGGCTCCTCGTGGAAACCTCTCCCAATTCCATGTCCACAGTACTCGTGAACCACACTATACCCGTTGTCATGGGCCATCTCTTCAATCACAGCACCAATATCACCGATGTGTGCACCAGCTCTGCAGACCGATATTCCGGCCAATAAACATTGATGAGTCACTTCAACTAATTTTTTTATTTCAGGCTTCACGTTGCCCACAAAAAATGTGGCGTTGCAATCGCCATGAAAACCTTTAACAATGGAAGTAACATCGAGATTAATGATGTCTCCATCTTTTAAAAAATCTTTGGCCGAAGGAATCCCGTGGCAGATAATTTCGTTACGGGAAGTACAGAGCGAGGCCGGAAAACCATGATAACCGAGGGTCGCAGGAATGGCGTTCCGGTTGATTGTGTACTGATGACACATTTTGTTAATATCTTCGGTACTCATGCCAATTTTAAGATTTTTACCTAAAAAATGGAGGGTCTTTGCAGCTAATTTGCATGACTCCTTCATGATTTCAATTTCTCGGGCCGATTTGATAGTGATCATAGTGCTTCACTTATACACTTTTAAGCCAATTTAAGCTAGTTTGAAGCTATGGAAACCAAGTATACTCGAATGAATTGGTCCAAAATACATGGGGCAAGGGAGAATTAAACTGAAAAATCTAAAACTCCTCCTGACACTTCCGGGCTCAGGTGTATTTACAGTGCATACTGGTGCCGAAAAAAAAGAAAAATTGCTTAAGGCCTACTACGGAACGACATCAGCTGAAAAAGCCAAACCGAAGTGGGAGAAATCTCTCGATGAACTGAATACCGATCTTCCATTGGTATTGGGTGTTCCTTCCGATAATGGTGGAGGAATTCACCGAGGTGCTAATTGGGGGCCACTGGCCATTCGCCAGGAACTGTTGGCCGACAAAAAGAGCTTCAAGGATTTAGGGGACGTCAGGGTTATTCCTCACCTCCTCCACGACAAATATCTCAACGAAGAAACTCTGAAGATGTGCCGAAAAGCACTTTACGGAAAAAACAACAAGCTTCCTGTCTCACCTCTGAGTATAGCGGAGTTGGCCCTGGCAGAAATTTACAAAAAGCACCCTCATGCCAAAATTCTTGGTCTGGGTGGAGACCACTCAGTGAGTTACCCGCTCGTCAGAGCGTGGCTAGCGAGTCGTAAACATAAAAAGAAAGCTGCGCTATTGCACTTTGATGCTCACACAGATCTGCTCGACCGAAGAATGGGAATAGATCTATGTTTTGGAACGTGGACTTATCAAATTTTAAATGCCCTTCACAGCACTGATCACATCGTTCAAGTTGGCATACGTTCAAGCGGCAAAGATAAAAAGCACTGGAAAAAAACTCTTGGAGTTGAGCAGTACTGGGCGAGCGAAGTTAAAAAGCTGGGTGCTGAAAAAATTTATCAAAAAATCAAATCCCATTACCAAAAGATCGGAGTTGAAGAAATCTACATTACTTTTGACATCGACGCGCTTGATAGCCGGTACGCGGCTGCAACCGGCACACCCGAACCAGATGGATTAATTCCAACGGACTGCGCGGCCATCATCATGATGCTCTCACAGGATTTTAAAATTACCGGAGCAGACCTAATGGAAGTCGCCCCCTTTGTTTCTCCAGAAGGAGCAAATGAATCCACCCGACTAAGCTCCCTGTCGGTTGCCGGAGACATGGCAAAAATCCTTCTGAGATCAATTTCAAAATGAGAAGGATCGTATTTCCACCAGTCGAAAATGCAACCGAGGATGGCCTGGTTGCCATTGGCGGGGACCTGGAGCTTGATACTCTTGTGACAGCATATCGTCAGGGAATTTTTCCCTGGCCCGTTTCGCTGGAGCACCCCTTGGCCTGGTTTTCTCCCGATCCGCGTGGAATACTTTTCATAGATGATCTCCACCTTTCAAAATCGTTTTCTAAATTTCTTAAAAAAACCGAATACAAGGTAACCTTTAATCAAGCCTTCACCGAAGTCATCAATCAGTGTGCGGCCAGCTATCGTAAAAATCAGTCCTCCACATGGATCACTCCCGACATCATTCATGGCTATGAAAAACTCTTCCAGGCGGGACTCGCCTATTCGGTGGAGGTATGGGACGGCGAGCAGCTCATAGCGGGTCTCTACGGCGTCTGCATGGGGGATTTTATTTCAGGTGAATCCATGTTCACTAAAGAAGATAATGCTTCAAAATTGGCCTTATACGAGCTCATCATCAGGCTTAAAAAAATGGGTGTCCAATGGCTTGATACTCAGATGGTGACAGCGGTGGTCGAGGGATTTGGTGGAAAGTATATTTCCCGTCCAGAATTTCTTCAATTGCTCTCAAAGAAAGACTGGACGAAAAAAAGAAACGAAATCTTTTAGTTGTAACGAAGATTAAGACGCTGATTGGCCTTCAAGGTACGGATAACCTCATTCATAAATTCTCTGCATGATCTTTCAAGTTTTACTTTTTCGCCACGGCAATAAGCCTCGAGACGAGCTTTGAATTCCTGATAAGTGATGTTCATCTCGCGCGCCAATTCTTCACAGCGCTGCTTGAAGCGAAGATCATTATCAATTAGATCAGACATCTTTTTAGAAAGTTCCTGCTTCAAAGTAGCAGGAGAATAAACGTTCTTAAGTTCGGCTAAGCCGACAGCACTAAGCGCTTTGATATAAACAAAACCGATATCAAATTCAAACCAACGGTGACGGAACGAACATGAACGCATGTGACCGTGGTGATTGTTATGATCAAGTTCGCCGCAGATAATGAAGTTAAGCGGGAAAAGGAAACCAATATTTCGGCTGTTATCAGTCGTTTTGTGGTTTCTATATCCCCACCAATGGGCGATAGCGTTTACTCCACCGATAGCAAAAATAGGCGAAGTAAGAAAGTTGGTAAGACTAAGAATCCCACCCCAAATTGGGCCAAACATCACAACCATAATCACTGTCATAATAGTTGGACCAGTGAGTGAATTGTTTTGCATATAAGCTTCAAACTTAGTTGTTGGAATTGTTTTACGAATTTTAACAACTTCTGGAAGATTTTTTCCTTCGGCGTAATCAAAGACACCCAGGAACAATGCGTGCCAGATACCTTTTTGTACCGGACTGTGAGGGTCTTTCGGAAGGTCTGAGTGTGCGTGGTGAAAAATGTGTGTCGATACCCATTCTGCTTTGTTTAACGAAGTGATGAGCCACAACCAAACTTGCATCACCATATCTAGTTTCTTATTAAGGATCACACCTTTGTGGGTGTGATAGCGGTGATAAGAGAGACTCATACAAGTAATTGTGATGTGTGAGATGACAACGGCATAGATGGTAATAAAAATGAAAGGGTGTGCAGCTACATACTGCCCAAAGAAACCATTCATCCCGAGAGTCTTTTCAACCAAGAGCCAAAGCCCGGTAAAAGCAATCGCAGACATCGAAAAAAATTTAAACATGACTTTTCCTTATCAAGACCGATGTAAGAGAGGGATATCGGATGACATTTCCAATAAACCTGGCGGCGAAAACTCTACACAAAGCCCACAGCCTATACATCCACGATCATCAATCATGATGGCGTCTGCCGTCACTTCGATCGCTTGGGTCGGGCATATAGTCTCACACAATTTTGCGTTTTTCCACTGGGATAATGCTTCTGCTGAACCTATAAACAAAGGTTTACGTTTCAATCTCGGGGAGTAAAAATAAAGCTTATCCGGCCACACCGTTCTATGTAATTTAAATACTTTAAACAGCTTTTCCCCGACAAGTTTGTGTACTTGCCTGCGGAACCACCAGCCCCGCCAAATCGAAATCTTACTGTAATAATTCCTGTTTAAAATCATCTTTTATTTCCTAGCGATCAAGCTCAAATTGTCGAATCCCCAGGCTCGCCAGATAGGGTCGAAGTTGTTCTTCTCGAATTCCTGAAACAAAGTGAGTCAGCGCCTGTACTAGCGGCAAGCTAGGTGTTTTAATTTTTACCCGATAAGGATTAACACTTTGATTAAACATCACCAAAAATCCAGCCTCACCATTTGGTGATTCAATTCCCGTATATTGCCATGCCTGAGGTATCGGCATGCTTCCCAAATAGTTCTGGAGTCCAAAAAAGTCCTTATCAAAATCAGCGCTGAGAATTTCTCCCAAAGGAAGGTTATCAATTACCTGCGTAATGATGCGAAAACTTTGGAATACTTCTTCATGCCGAATGAGGTATCTGTCGTAAGCAGTGCCATTAATTCCAACTGGAATGTCGAAATCAATGTCCTGATAAAAATAGAAAGGCTGAGATTTTCGCAGATCAAAATTGAGACCGGACGCTCTCATGGCGGGGCCACTGATCCCCCACTCCAGGACCGTTTGGGCACTGACTGCGCCGCCATTCAATTGTTCCCGGAATTTGCTCTGACTTACAAGCGAGCGATGAATCGTGCGAAGTGTTTTTAAAACGATTTCGCAAACGGACTGATACTCTATGATCCAGCCGTGAGGAAGATCCTGCTTAACACCACCAATTTGGGCAATGCCTAGACCTTGTCTGCGACCACAATACTTCTCCATCAACTCGTAAATCTTTTCTCGGCAATTAATAAACAAGCGGTGCTCATCAAGTCCGAGCGCGAACGTTAACTCATGCATGACTGTAAAGTGTTCTGCGATTCGGGCCAGCTCAAGAACCACAATTCTGATCGCCTGAGCTCTTTCTGGTAATTTTATACGTAACAGATCTTCCAGGTTCTTCGCCCAAGCAATTCCATAAGTGGGTGCTGCTCCAACGTGAATTTTATCAACTAGCTGCAGAACATGTTGCCAGTCTTTTTGCTCGAGGATTTTCTCCAGCCCCTGATGATGAAACCCAATATTCATTTTTGTGTCGACCACATTAGTGGGGTCGTAACAAACCATCCAGTCAAACATGCCGAAGGTTGAGGGAGAAAAAACGTCATATTTCTTCCAAACAAACGCCTCTTCTGCATAAGGGGCTTCTGATTTATTGGGATTAGTTTTAATCTGTGGCAGAGCTTCCACTTCATCCACTGGCCAGTGTTCAGTATGAGCTATTTTTCTTAAAGGATAGTTCGTTTGTTTTTTGGGGAGAAGAAGTGCCTGCAGCGGCCGGGAGAAATTGATCCCCAGTGCTTCACCTTGCTCACGCTCCATCCAGTCAGCGTTTGAAAATAGATGCACAATGCTCGGAACAATTTCCTGGAGGTCAAAGATCACATGAATATTGAGCCTTTGATGATTTCCCATATTCAGAAGATGATAAGTGAGCTCAAAACCATACTCACTCTTCTCAACACCAGCAAGATCAGCGCCCGCAATCTCCACCAGTGTTAAATACCCCAAATCATCCTTGGCCATTTCTACCCAGCGAATGAGATTGACTGGTCTGACAGTCACGTGATGCTGACCCATCAACTCTTTGTAGGCACTATCCTGAGAAAGGATCGTTTTTGTTTTTTGAAATTCTTTCCAACTAAACATGTGTGATCTTTTGGTAACAGGTCTCAAGTGCCGAGAGAATTTCCTCCGGAAGAACCGACCAACCGTTTAATTGAATGGTTGCGATCTCTGGATTGTTAAAAATCCTTACCAATGATCCCTTCTGAAAAAGCGTATGGGACTCTCCCAGAAGCAGAAGTACCTTGCCCTTTGTGAGATGGTTTTCCAATTCTGCCTGCAAGCTCCCAAGCTTAAGAGAGATCACCCCATCCCAGGCTATCACGGAGGCATCCGCCATATTATCGGTAATGACATAATCAAACGGTAGAGCATGACAATATTTGTCACCAAGTATTGAGCGCCATTCAGTTGTCATGAGTGGGTGACCAAAAGAAAATATTTTCAGGACAGGTTTATTCTTACTCATTTAGTAAATAATCTTTAGTTCGTCAGCAATGTCTTTTATATTTCGAGTTTTCCAGCTGACGTCTTCCGGGAAAACCTTCACTTCTTTTTTTATTTCAAGATTTGGATCTGAGTAGCAGTCATACTTCCTGGCCTTAACTTTTACCCATGAATACAGTTTTTGATGTGTCCCAAAAGTGCGAGTGTCGTAGTCCACAAATTTATAAAAAGTATTTTCGGTATTTTTGATGCCTATTAAAAAATTAGGCAAAAACTCCATGGCCCGGTCAAAATCAGCATCCCGGCAATCCATCAGACCAGTTTTAATGTCATAGATAGGTTTCCCGACATTATCCAGAGTGTTTTTACGCCATGACTGCCCTTTGCAATCATAATAATAACCATCTTTATGGAGCCGAAAGAACATTCCAGCATAACTCAAGAACCAAAACTTCTCAGGATTGAGATTGATATTTCCTGAGTAGACGAATTTTTGGCAGGTTGTAAATTCAGAATAATATTTTTTCGAAAAAGATTCAAAGCGAGCAGCAAAGCCCACAGGTTTCAATTTTTTGGTTAGTTCTGCTCTGAGCTTCACTTTTGCATTTAACTCTTCAACCGTTTTTGCCGCCTTATCTTCCGGCCGCTCAACACCCACTTCATCCCATAATTTTTCATAAAGTGCATGGCACCCTTGTCGAATTTTCTGGGTTTCTTTTTCAGAAAGATAGATTGAGCGTTTTTTATAATACTCCATCGCCTCATCAAGTTTTATAAACTGGCCTATACGAACAGCAGGATAACTTGTATTGCCACCTTCATTTCTTCCATCAAGATTTTCCATGACCGCTTTGGTTTGCGACCAGTCAATCTTTGTTTGCAAGCTGGCAATATCAGTAATTTTTTCAAATTTTGAATCAGTGGGATCCACTGCAACAAAGACCATTCTTGAAATCCAGTTATTCTTCCCGAGACAGTTTCCCTGCGGGCAAGTCTGCTCTATGACCGCACCGATAAGCCTAATTCTGTACTCATGAAAATCGACTCTCTTGGAAAAACTTTTCGCGCCTCCAAAAATAATCACTTTCTGTGGCTCTCCCAGCTGGTCTAAAAGACGAGGGATGACTCCAAGACTAAAGGTGGGTTTGTTGATGGAGCCCGAGTACTGACTCCAAATATCACTTTGTGGACAATAGGAATGAGAATAAAAACGCTGTCCAGAAACGAGGTCTAATTGATAACTATGATCACTTCCCTCAGGGACGAGAACAACAGCATTCACATTCACATCATTTTTACTAAGCTCTGGATTCACATCGAAGAAGTGGTGGGCCTGAGGTTTGCCTTGCTGATCGTAAAGGGCGTGCTGAGGATTATTCCCAAACCATTCATTCTTCATGGGAGAAAGCAATTCTTTGGCCTGATCGTTGTTAGAACGAAAAAAAGAACAGCTGCTCATCACAAGAAGTGTCAGCAGTGACAGGCTTTTCAATTGACATAATCTCAATAGCATAACATCATTACTCTACTTTTCTGACGGCCTGGGTGGTGGAATGGTAGACACAAGGGATTTAAAATCCCTCGGATGAATAATCCGTACGAGTTCGAGTCTCGTCCTGGGCACCACTTTTTATATTTCCAACGTGCTAAAATCATTACATTTGAAGGGTTCTTTGTATAGCGAGAATCTGGATTGAGGAAGCCTGTTTATGCCGCAGAGCTTAAAAGATAAATTTGATAAGGTTCTGAAAGATCATTTTCCACGACATTCCCAGCGCCATGATCGGTATAAATGGCAAGACGATGGCCACAACGAGACCAGAAATTTCACCATGACCGAAAGGCACAACTTTCATCTCAGTCACACGCGAGGAGATCGATAGGGAATCTATGATGCTGGAAAAATCCGGACTCTCTAGCCACTCTTTTTCTGTCGTTTTTTTTGGCTTAAGCCACTTTTCTTCATAAACTTCCAGCTGATGATTGCCAAGTGTGCCATAAAGATAAATTGCCTCCCGCTTTTTTTTCACCATCGTTGGCAAAAAAAAGCAAAGGGGACCGGTGAAAAGTATAAGCAGAACTGCAACGACTGAGCCGATAGTAATCTGAAGGGCCGTAAAATTCATATCATTGAGCGTGGCCAAATCAGCTGCACCTGCGGCCAAAGAAACAGCAATCATGAAAGCGGGCAGATAAAAAGCCTTGATTGATTCACTTAGAAAACCCAGTCCACCTCTTCCATCCCCATGACTGGCCTTTAGTTGCAGGTCTAAGCGTGAAGTTTTATATAAAATTCGCCACCACAAATAGGATCTAAAAAAAATCGTGAGAATTATAATTGCATAAATTGGCTGGAGAACGAGATAAAACCACCATCCCGCCAGTGAGAGAGTCTGTTGTCCCTGAGTGCCGAGTGTCCTCCATGAAGGGGCAAAGTCCACAATCTTAAAATGAATAAAATAATAACTTAGGAAGCAAGCAATAAAAAACATCACAGCGAAGGCCAATGTCGAATTTTGCAGACGTGCGTTTGACGAGATAAAACTTTCAAATTTCTGCTGATCTGTTGTTTGCACTGTCTTGCTTTTAATAAAATGGTCCAGAACCTCATTCAACTGCCTGCCAGTATCCTTCATAGCAACAAGGAGCAGGGGCAAGGCGAGCAAGTAGCGAATGTGAACAACGAAATCAAAAAGCATAGACTGTTGTCTGGTTGGGCCAATTGCCATTCCATCAATTGCGGAAAAAAGTAGAAGTGGAAGCCAGATCAGAGCAATGACCAAAGGAAATTTTTTATTTATGTAAGATGATATCTTTTCTTTCCCAATCTTCAAAAAATCATCAAAGAGGCCAGGACATTCAGTTGGATTCATGACTGCTCCCTCCAATAGAACTTGAATCATAATTGAATCAATCGGAATAAAAAAAAAGATTTCCTAAAATGTGATTTGTTACCTAACGCTGTTCTTCAAAAATAATGTGGCTTCCCATGACTGGGTATGTGCGAAAAAAATCCTCAATGGAGTCCTCGCTCCATTCCCCTTCGAGTGTCGCCAAAGGAGCACTTCCCAAAGGTATCTCCTTCATATTCACCGTTTTTTTATAATATTGATTTAACCATGTCTGAAGCTCCTGATGTTGGCAAAAAATGGCGTCTTCCTGGAACGCCAGAACAATATTCCCACTGAGTTGAGTTTGAGGAACAGGGGCGGAAGGATAATTCTGAGCAAAAATTTGAAGATAGCTTTCTCCCACGTGGCAATAACTCAAATAAAGCTCTCCCCACTTTCGATCGACTGAAAAGAACTGATTTTCTTCAGAAGAAATTGTCCCCATAAGTGTGAAAGTTAAATTGGCCTCGATAAAAAAACCCTTCATCTTAGATAGGTATGCTTCAACTCTATGAATCGTTCGATTAAGCCGGCTCAAAACAACGAGTGAAGCATGGTCTGGATCTTCTTTCGCTTTCTCAAAAGGAAATATTTGTTCAAATAAGACGTGGGCGATATTTAAACAGTTTTGTTCTGCGGGAAAAGGTTTACTCCGAATAGAATCCCAACGGGATTTCTCCCACTCACTTGGGTAGTGGACTTTTATATAATCCAGACATTCCTCAATCGTGCTAAGGAGTTCATTGAGAGGAAAAATATTTGAACCAAAAAAGACTTCCTGCCCTTCATAGGTAGATCCAAATTTTTGGGAAGTCTTCACCAACGTCATCCACCGCATGGCGAGGGAATGATCATGGAGGCGGTAAACAAGTTGAGACCTTTGTTTTCCATCGCTCGATTGGAAAGGTACCAGAACTTTAATCATCTCAATTTCACCTGTTTTTGTTGGCACTAATAGCATAAAGCAGAAATTAATGGCGGCCAACCTCAGCCTAAGTCATTGAATTATAATTACACTTTGTCTTCCCTTAAGATAATGAAAACTTACGAAGGGTTCATTTATGAGCAACAATTTAAGATACTTTTGGGTTTTGGCCCTACTGCCGATTGCGGCTAATGCCATCGCCGGCCATAAATTTGATGACTGGATACAGCGCTTAACCAAGCCGTCAAAACATCTTGTTCTCACATCCACCCGTCAAGAAACTCCTGTCTTAAAAATGATTCCAAAGTTAATCAGTTTCAAAGGAGTCGTGAAAGTTCCATCCTATATGATCCTTTCAAGTGGGTCGCCAAGAATACATGGTTCTGCGGGTCAACTCATTATTGATGATGCTCTAGTTTGTAACTACTCACCTCGATCAAAAGTAGATCGTTACTACGTTCTTCGGGATTGTTCAGATGGATCACGTGCAGGTGACAAAGTTAGTGTTGAAAATAAATTACAAGTTAAATTAAATTTTGCCTCTTCTGATAAAGCTTCGTTAACAGCAAAAGTTTCAGTCGTTCAAAGTCAGGTTGCAGAGTATGGAATTAATTTTCCCTACATCAATGCAGAGGAAGGACAGATTCTTATGTACAACGGTGAAGCATGGGTTGCTGCCGATGTTTCTGAACTTGATCTCGCAGGAGTTGCTGGAGAGAAGGGAGACAAAGGCGATAAAGGTGACCCAGGTGAAATGGGACCACAAGGTCCGGCCGGTTTAGCTGGAGCGTCTGGTGCTCAAGGTCCACAAGGTCTTCAAGGTCCTAAGGGTGATGCCGGAGTTGCAGGTGCTCAAGGTCCTGCTGGTGCGGCCGGAGCAATCGGTGCACAAGGTCCAGCTGGTAGTGACGGCGCGATTGGGGCGCAAGGACCACAAGGTCCACAAGGTGAAAGAGGATTACAAGGTCTTCAAGGACTTCAAGGTCCTAAAGGTGATAGCGGAGCCATAGGTGCACAAGGTCCAGCGGGTATTCAAGGTCCAGCTGGTGCAGACGGTGTGGCCGGAGTTGCTGGTGCCGATGGTGCTCAGGGGCCGCAAGGAGCCCAGGGTGCCAAGGGAGATAAAGGTGACAAGGGTGATCGTGGTCTTTCTGAAATTGCTTATCTAAGAGACGAAAGAGCTTCAGGTCAAAGCGGAGGATCGTGCTTGGCCGGTGGTGTGTGGAACTCCAGAGCACTCAACGTACTCGGTGGAGATACTTCGTTTATTTCTTTATCAAACAATCGATTTGTCCTGCAGCCAGGAAAATACTTCATTGAGATTTCTGCTCCCGCGTATGGAGTGAACGCTCACCAAGCAAAATTGAAAGTGATTGAAACTAACCAAGATGCACTAAATGGATCAACGGCTGTTTCTCATGCAACATCGCCTTCGGTCAGTTCATCGCTTGTAGCGGGAGAGCTGATCGTTTCGATGGCCAGTACTTTTGAAATTCAGCACCGTTGCCTGACTGAAAAGTTAAACATTGGGTATGGGGCTGCCGCCAATTTCGGAACTCCAGAGATTTATACTCAGGTTAAAATTATCAAAAAACAATAAAATTGCATTGCCTCATAGGAGCGTTATCATATCCCTATGAGGCATTTTTATTTTCTCCTTCTACTCATCTCATTTTCGGTTCACGCACAAATTGACTATGGCTCATCAATCGCATTTTGTGATGACGATGATCTTGAATTTGGTGGCGATATTCAGTGTGGCTCACTCACAATTTCTGTTTCACCAACCTGGCAGGCAGGTGCATTGCCGGTGAATGTAAGAGTTAATGGAGATGTGATTATCAACGCCCCCCTTGATTTAAGCGGAGGAAATAGTAATCCCGATGCTGGAAACTTTGATGATTTTTTCGGAATAGCTGGACCTGGCGGTGGAGAAGGTGGCCATACCAACAGTGCCTTTCCACAGGACGCGGTCGGCGTATCTGGTGGGGTCAAAGGTTCGGATGGTGCTGGATGTGGTGGTGGTGGAGGCGGCGGAGGGTATATTCTCGCCGGTGTTTCAGGGAGCGATTGCGGTCTCGTTTTAGGTGGGGCCGGTGGTAGTTCTTTTAGTAGCATCTTTATTGACTCCTTCAGAGGTGGCTTTGGTGGCGGATCTGGCGGAAATGGGATAAGCACCATTGGCGGAGGCGGCGGTGGCGCTGGTGCGATTCGCATTCGGGCGAAAGGAAATATCACCATTAATTTTAACCTCTCTGCTAATGGCGGAGCTGGAGGCGATAGCACCGGAGATGGCGGAGCTGGTGGGGGCGGTTCTGGTGGACTGATTTGGCTTCAGGCAATCGGCAATATCACAAATAATGCAACAATTACGGCGAGCGCCGGGGCCGGTGGTAACTCATCCACAGGTGGCGATGGCTCTGCAGGATCCGTAGGCGTAATTCGCTTAGAAGATGCGGATGGCGTGATAAGTGGAAGTGGAAATGCAGCAGGCGCAGACGTCAGATCAGTAACTTCATCAAGTTCAGCGACTTTAAAATCTGATATTAGCTGCGGAATGATTAAGCCTGCCGGTGAAAAAGACCACTCTCCATTTCTTCAAATGATGATGGGATTTCTGATTGTCGTCAGTGTTTCATTTTTTATGAATCGTTTAAAACTCTTTTCCAAGACCCAGATTTAATTTCATCGACGTTTGTGAACCGTCACTCTCAGTATAATCCCGCATCGAGTACCCTACCCCCATAACGAGATAGAAGTTTTTCATCTGCCGACTGGCCTCAGTCATCAACTCAATGTGTGGAATGGCCCCCAGCATGTATGAGAGTTTGCCTTGTAGCTCCCACACAGGGGAGAGAGCATAAAATCCTTGCAGATGTGGCCCATAGATCAGTCCCGAGACTGCTGAGCTACTTACAACATCATTGTTTATTTCATAGGAAAATCCGGAGACAAATCCGACACTCACACCAGGGCCCCAAAGATGATTACCTTGCTGCTTCTTCCAGGTCGCACCAAACTGTAGACGCTGAAACAGATACTTCTCCCCTTCAAACACTTCTCCACTTTGGCGCAATAGATCTGCAGCGAAAATAAATTGGTTGCTAAAATACAGTCCGCGAGCTTCTATGGCATTTAAGGAATTACCATCAATCTGCCCCTTGCTGCCCTCGTCGTTAAACTCGTAGGAATCCATGGAAGGTGCCCAGACAAAAGAGATTCGTTTGCCATATTTTTTGACCCATGCCTCTGGCCTGTCAACAATCGTGATCTTCTCTAGTGGCGGGACAATGGTGAATCGGCCGGTGTTACTAAGAACTTCTTTTTGTGAGCTGCTCGATGCAGAAACTCGCCAATAATAAAGACCAGGCTGGAGCCCAGATTTTTTTAGCGTTATTTCGTTTTCTGAAGTCGTTTCCTGAATGAGTGGTTTTTCAAAATCTTCAGTACGGGAAATATCCAGACGATAATTTTTATTTCTATCCGAAGGACTCCACTTAATCTTAAACCCTTTCTCTTCCACTTCCGCAGCTCGGATCGGCGCAAGAAGTTTGGGTTTTTCCGGCATAATAGGTTCACTACCAGTGACAGATAAAGAAGAGAGATCACTAAAGGGACTTTGCCTTCCCCAGAAATCAATCAGGGCGTATTGCCAGTAATAGTGACCGGCCTTAGCATTCTCCCACTCAATCGCAGGTTCCTCTACGGTCTTTTCAATTAACAACTCCGTGCCTTCTGCATCCCGAAATATTTTGACGACATACTTTTTAGCATCTTCGTTGATAGGAAGTTGTATTTTGGCGACACCTTTAAAATCGTCAGCGATAGCTTCAGAGATTAAAAAGTTCCACCATCTCGTTTTTGGTAAAGAAGTTTCACGCCACTCAATAGGAACTTCCAGGTCCGGAAGTTTTTGTGGTTTTAAAGGGGCCGGAGCTGGCTCAATGATAACTTTTTTGGGTTCACTCACATTAAATGTGCCATCAGGCAGATACTGGCGACTTCTCCAGTAGAAATTTCCAGTTTTAGGAATAGCGACTTTGACTTCTGCGGCAGAGACTTCTTTTTTAACGACAACGTCGGTAAATTCTTTGGATTCAGAAAGTTCGAAAATCGTTTTTGATCCAGCTGCTGCTTTCCAACTAAAGGTGACAGATTGATCAGGCTTTTTAAGCTGAATACGCTGGAAGCCTTCCGAGCTCACTTCATGAGACAGATCTTCAAGCGTAAATGTTTTCCAGGCAGACCATTCACTTAATCGTAAGAATTCATCTTTTCCACGAACTCGCCATCGATACGTCCCTGGATTTTTCGCTTTAAAAAGGTATGAAGACCCCGGCAATTCTTGAATCGTTCGCTCATTTCGAGGACCAATGATTTCCAGCTCCGTTTTTGAAAGGGATTTCCAACTCAACTCAACATCAAACTCCTCGTTCGAATAGGACTGCAGCTCAAGTTCTTCTGGGAGTAGGTCAGTCGGAATCGCCGGAAGATCAACCAAGGTGATCTCCAGCTTTTGCCATTCTGACCACTGGGCCTGGCTTCTTTCGGCTGAATCAAGTTTTACTCGCCACTGCAAAGGTCCACTGGCAGCAACCGGAATAATCAGACCATGGGCCTTGAGTTTTTGAGAATGGGATGAGCTATCAACCCACTCCACAATATAGTCCTGGCCGACAACTCCTTTCCATTGAAGAAAGATTTGAGGGTCAGTATTCACCTGAACGGGAAGTTTTATTTGCGCACCATGAATGGGCCTGAGAATCTCTGGAGGTAATTCTCTCACCAGCCCAAATCGCCCAATGAGAGAGGACCCTTTTTCGTTTTCAACTTTCCAGTAATAAGTTCCGGGAGTAAGCTCCACTAAGGCTGAACCTTCACCATGAAAGAGTTTGGAATTTTTAAATGAGGGGTACTGTGAAATCTTCATCTCTGAGGATGCGGCTGGATCCCACTTGAAAGTTACTTTTTCTGAAGCATTAAGTGTGTAAATAGTCTGGGATAAAAGGGGCTCCAGAAGGGAGAAGGATATTTTATGTTTTTCAAATCTGCCTTCGTTTACATTAAGAGCAGATGATTTATCTATCCTTTCGACCTGGCCTTCATTTTCCACAGAGACTTCACCACTCAAAACCCCAATCTGCCCCTTATTACCCTCGAGACTTATTTGTACGTCGGCATTTTCACCAGTCAATTTTAGTTCTGATCCATTGACTTCAATCACCAGCGGTTTGTTACCTTGAATTTTCGCCCGAATGAATCCTTTTTGAACATTAACCCCACCGTATTGACCTACTGATGCAATCCTAATCAGCGAATTTTCGCTAATGGTGATTTTGTGACCCTGGAGAAACTTCACTTCTGCGGAAGAATCTTTATCAGTGTAAATAAGTTGTTGCTCACTGACGTCAAAACCGCTGTAGGCGTCTCTCCAGTCCAGAGCAAGAGTGTTTTTGATCTTAACCACGGCTTCTGTGCGCTCAAGAGTTCCGAGGCTCAAGCCTTCATGCTGAGTCAGACGGGAAAGGAATAGTTGATAAGAACTGATGAATATCAGCGCCACGCCCATGGCGAGGAGAAATTGGTCTATTTTTTTTGAATTCATCTGCTTTTATTTTAACAGAGCTGAGCTAGGTAAAAAGGGTAGGCTTAAATTACCGCAAATCATGGTTATAATAAGAACACCTAAGGATAATTTAATGAACGCGATAATGAGGCAAGTCCGCTACCCTCTGAAATTGAAACTTCTCACTCTGATGATCATCCTGATCGCAGCATCCCTGATAGTTTTTGTCAGCATTGCCTTGCAAATTTTTCGTGAAGATAAGAGCGCCTATATTTTTGAATCCCTCCTGAACAAAGCCTCTTCCTCGCAAATTATTTTAAAACAGCAACTTGAAACACTCTCTCCAAACGGATCGTTTGCTGTTTCAGAGGGAAAAGTGACTTACGGCGGATCAGACGTTGCAGCTCTTCTGGAAAAAACACTGAACGATAAATCTGCTTACCAGCTAAAAATCATCATCCCTAAGCAAAACGAGCTGTTTCAGTGGGACGGCTCCCTGAGCAAGGTTTCTCAGGCCGAAGAAAATGCTCTCTCGCCTCTTTTAACACAGTCACTTTATCAGGGTGTCAAAGAGCTCAAGCTGGGCAACAAAGCCGTTCTTTATGCCTACGATTATGATGCTGAAGCTAACTTTGCCTTCATTGTCTACCTCGATCAAGAGAAGGCCTATGAAGCCACCACTTATCTCATCACTAAATCGACTTATTATGGGCTATTTATTCTCGGGATCTCGATGCTTGTTTCTGTTCTCCTCGCTCGACCACTGACGTCCCAGCTGGAGACATTATTTGGAATGACCCAGGAGCTTGCTCGTGGAAATTTTGAGAAACGTGTTGTCTTAAAAGGCCATGATGAAGTGGGTGCACTTAGTGATTCAATCAATGATATGGCCAACAAGATTGTGGTCTTCATGGATGAAATGAAGGAAAAAGCACGACTTGAAAATGAAGTTGCCGTAGCACAATTAGTTCAATCCTCTTTTTTCCCTCCCGAAAAACCACTGGCCGATATCTATGGGCAATTTGAGCCTGCCACCGAGTGCGGTGGAGACTGGTGGGGCTATTTTGATAACGGGGACTGGCGGGTCATCTTTATAGCAGATGCCACCGGTCACGGTGTTCCTGCAGCTCTACTAACTGCAACCATGAATTGTTGTAAAACAAGTTTAAGTTTCATTATGGAAAGTCGGCCGGATTTTATTAGTCAACCTGACGAGATCTTGCGGTTCATGAATCAAGCGGTGCATGGAGCGGGCAAGGAAATTCAAGTGACTTGTTTTGTTGCCAGTCTTAATCGGAAGACAAAGCAATTGATTTACTCCAATGCTTCCCACACCCCATCTCTGCTATTTTCAAGCACGGAATCCCCGCTGACCAAGGATAGCTTTCGCCCTCTTATTGAGGCAAATGGTCCGCGTTTAGGACAAAAAGCCGACTCGGTCTTTACTTCGTCTAAGCTGCAGCTGTCACTCCATGATACAATATTTCTGTATACTGATGGTTTAACAGAGGCCGAAAACTCGGAAGGAAACCGGTGGGGAGAGAGAAGACTTTTAAAGTCCCTGTCCCAAAGCGGACACGGCTCGCCTCATGAAACCGTTCGTGGAGTTATGCAGGATTTCAAGTCCCACGTCCAGGACATACCAAACAGTGATGACATCACTGTTGTTGCCATAAAGGTAATCACATGAAACAAGATGTTGCGGTTTACACCGAAAGCCAGTCAATATTTGATCAGCTCACAGAAGCTTTCAAAACGACTGACTTTAAATTGCATTTGATTCCAGACTGGGATCTCCAAAAAGAAAAACATTTTATCATCTGCGATCTGCTTTCTTTTGAAGACATGCAAGAGAAATTGGCCAAAGTTCCGCGTTCACATATCTATGTCATCTCCCCCCTTCCAGATGAAGAGAATATGCGCCTGATAGAAAAGTACGAGCTCCATCATCTGGTGGGACAAAATGAGCAGATTTTTGCATCAGAAATCATGAATCATATGAAAAAGAGCTCAGGGAAAATAATCTGGGGTCTGGGTACCTACATCGAAGATAGTTCCGCGATTCAAACTCTATCTCTTTCAGATTCAAGAAATACCAATGAAATGATCCAGGATGCTTTAAAGCATTTCGATTTTAATGAATATTTCGCTTCCCCGATTGAATACCTTCAGGTGATGGCAAACGAACTTATTTCTAATTCGCTTTACAAGGGGCCAAACAGAAAACGTGCAGAGCAAGGACTGGAAGGTGTGGATAGAAAATCCCCTATGTTCCTAAAAGGATCAGACCTGGTTCAGGTGACGCTCGGAATGGACGCCAAGGGCATCGGATTGTCAGTTCAAGACTCATTCGGTGGACTTTCTTATGATCTGCTCATTAAAAGTCTCAAGCGAAGCTTTGAAGAAAAGACTGTCATGGAGAAAAAAGACGGAGCAGGACTGGGTCTATACCTCACCTTCCTCCATAGCAATCAATTCATAGTTAACTACCGGGAGAATTATCGTACCGAGGTAATCTGCATCATCGACAAAAACAAACGTTATAAAAATTATAAGCAACGAATTCGTTCGTTCCATTATTTTCAAGAGGTACCTGGTGAAAAGACTAACGATTAACAAACAGATTCTGCAAGATGAGTTGAATGTGCAGCTTGTTGGTGCCATTGACGAGGATTCTGACTTTAAAGAACTCATGGGTCTGGAGCAGAAAACAATATCCTTTGATTTTGACCTGGTCACAATGATTAATTCCTGTGGAATTAGAGAGTGGATCAAATTCAATGAGAAGCTTCCGCCAAAAAGCAATATTGTGTATAAGAATTGCCCACAAATCATTATTGAACAAATCAACATGGTTCATGGATTTTTTCGTCAGGGAGCTGTCATCCAATCATTTTATGCCCCTTATTACTGCGAAAAATGTGGGAAGGAAGCCAAAATCCACATCAAGTCTGAACAGGTTAAAAACCGCAAGGCCCCTTCAGCAGACTGCCCTCATTGCGGAAATGAGGACATAGAGTTTGATGCCATCGAGGCTCAGTATTTTAGTTTCCTCGGGAAAGTATGAACGAATTTTCTAGTTTTGATTATTTATTTGATGCGGTTCTGGTGGTTAATCTCAAAAGTGAGATCGTATACTTTAACCATCAGGCGAACATTTTTTTCAAACTTCCCCCTCGCCTGTTGAAACAAAAAAAATATGTACCTCAAATATGTGATTCAAATGATCTTGATATCGAAGAGTGGCTAGGTAAGTCGCTCCTTAGTTTTGATGTTCTTATCTCGCCTGAAATCAAGCTGACTATCCCTCATGAACAAGATCTTGAATACTACGTGGTGATCAAACTCATTCCAATCCAAACAGACAAAGGTGCTAACTTTGCCATTGTCTTTAATGATCTGACAGTCGAGAAAACACTGCATCTAAAATATCGGGAACAGCTTGAAGAACTAAGAAAGACCCATAATCAAATCCTTCAGGCCGACAAACTCACAACTCTGGGTGAACTCACAGCGAATATATCCCACGAAATCAATAACCCACTCACCATTGCGGCCGGGCATTCAGAAATCATCAGAGATTTTCTGATGCTTCCTAACATTGAAAAAAGAATCCCAACCATACAGAGTGCTAACAATACAGTTATCGAATCAATAGAGAGAGTTAATCAAATCATAAAAAATATGAAAGATTTTCTACACCAGAGCGAGGATCAGAAGGAATACTGTGATCTGGATACGCTGGTGGATGCGGCTATCGAATGGGTTCAGCCCGCAGCTACAAAGGCTCATGTCCAAATAAAAAAACAAATCAAGATCAGATCCGTGGCCCTGGCCAATAGAATCAAACTTGAACAAGTTATCATTAACCTTATAAAGAACTCAATCGATGCTCTGGTTGAATCCGGTAAGTCCGAAGGCGGACAGGTTCTAATCGGTCTCTCCAAATCAGATGCTGACCGACAAACTTTTATTGATGTTCTGGATAACGGTCCAGGACTTTCTGAAGAAATAAAAAAGAATATTTTTAAACCGTTTCAAAGCACAAAAGTCACTGGCCATGGAACAGGTCTAGGCCTCTCTATCTGCCAAAAGATTATTGAATCTCATCGTGGGCGACTTGAGCATGTTGAATCCAAAATTGGCTGCCATTTCCGGATTCGCCTACCTTTAATTGAAGTCTACTCTTACACCAGAAATGACCGCTCACTTTCAGGCTCCAAGTCGCAAAAAAAGATCCTCGTCCTGGATAATGAGGTTCAAATCCTCAACGTCCTCAACACTTTTATCAATGATGAAGGTCTTGTGTTCATTGGCTCCTCTGATCCACTGGACTCCTTAAGTTTTCTGGAAAAGGCCAACGTCGATTTGGTTATCACAGATTTTTCAATGCCCCAGATGAACGGTAGTGACTTTGCTCAAAAGGCCCGTGAACAGGGATATTCTGGCCCAATCCTGTACATGACAAGTTCTAAAAACATCGAGCAATACAACAAAGATAAAATCACTCTAAACGTCTCTGGCCTCATCCTAAAGCCATTTCACAAAGATGATGTGATGAAGACTATACGCACTGCCCTTAAAAACAAGGAAGGCGACGTATGAGTACAAAAAAAGTTGAGGAGATGAATATCCTGGTGGTGGACGACGAAGAAAAGATCTGTGAACTGATCAAAATCTTTTTAGAGTCAGCATTTCCCTTTCGCTCGGTCGTGACGGCACCCAACGCAGTTCAAGCGACTCAAAAGTTTCTTAATCAGGAATTTGATCTGGTTATTATTGATCATGTCATGCCCGGCAAACACGGCATTGAATTTATTCAACACCTCCGGACCAGCGTAAAGTTTAACCGGATGAAATTTATTTTAATATCCGGCTATCTTCAGCAGGAAGATGTCTTAGGCGTTATCGAGATGGGGGTTAAAAACATTATAGTCAAACCATTCACGAGACAGCAAATTGTCAGTCAGGTCGCTGACCTGCTCAAAATCAATCCACCCGGAACGACTACGATAGAAAAGTAAGTCCCACAAAGTACTGATAGGGAATCTGCTCTACAGTCTTCCCTGTAATTGCTGATTTCACCTTATGCTCAACCATATGCTGAACAAGTTTAATCATCGAGGGATCCCCTTCCAGATTAAGCACAACTTCCCCAGACCCTTCCGCCTTCACTTGACCAGTTATTTCAATTTTCCGGGTGATATCATAGATATCACCAAGAGTTGCAGTATTGAAATTACCTTTATATGTGATCTTTCTAGCAATCATAGATCTGTCCTTACTTAGCAATCATTTTAATAAAGTGAATAATCGTTTTTGGAAACAACCCAAAATGGAGGGTTGCAGCCGCTGACAAGAAAGCTGCTACTGAGGCACCTGTTAACTTCTGATACAATGCCGTGTCTTCTGTACCTTCTTTCATAAAAAGATACACAATAACTCTCAGGTAGTAATAAACAGACACAACAGAAGTCAGAACAGCAATAATAACCAAAGGTATTTCGCCAGCACTTACGGCCGAACTAAAGAGACCGTACTTACCAATAAACCCTGAAGTAAGAGGAATACCGGCCATTGAAAGAAGGAAAATAGTAAATAAAGTACCTAAAACAGGGTGCTTCATTCCGAGACCAGCAATTTGTTCAATATGAAGGTCTTTCTGATTCTTTTCTTCAAAAAGAGAAATAATGGCAAAAGCACCCAGATTAGAAAGGGCATAGAAGAAAAGATAAAGGACCAGAGACTGTCCCGACTCTTCGCTTTGGTTCATGGCATATAATCCAAGAAGCAGGTAACCAGTATGAGCAATCGTTGAGAACGAAAGCATACGTTTAATTTCATTCTGTGAAATCGCCACAAAGTTCCCGTAAATCATACTGGCAGCAGCTGAAAGCCAAATGAACACTTGGAACCACTTAAGGTCAGGAACTGTTTCGATAAAGATCAGATTCTGAGCAATTTTGGCCAGGGCGATAAATGCAGTAAATTTAACAGCTGCACCCATGAATGCTGTAACGTTAGTTGCGGCACCCTGATAAACATCAGGTAGCCAACCGTGGAATGGGAAAGCCCCCACCTTGAAAAGCATAGCGACCAAAATAAGACCAACACCAACAAAAAAGATAAAGGAGGGTTGAGAGGTTGCTCTGAGGGCCAGTTCTAGATTTGAAAGCTCAAACGAACCAAGTGCACCAAAAACCAAAGACGTCCCATACAAGAAGAGAGCAGAGGCCACACCACCCAAAATAAAATACTTAAGTCCTGCTTCTGCAGAAAATTGACTATTTCGTCTCATGGCCACCATAACGTAAACGGCTAAAGACATGATTTCCAGAGCGATGAACATAAAAAGAAGGTGTGTTGTAGACACCATCAAAATCATGCCCGCAGTTGCGAAGAGAATCAGTGCATATATTTCTGATAATAATCCCTCCTTGAGGTCTTGACCGTAAGTCAGGACAACGCCAATTAAGGCAAAAAACATGATCATCAAATTGAGAGTTTTTGTGAAAGGGCTAAATGTAAGTGTTCCACCTAAAAGGGTGATGTCAGAAGAGAAAATTAAATACCCACCCTGAAACAAAGCAAGAACAAGAAAAGAGAAAGCCATAATGAACGCATAACCGCGTCCCTTCGTTTTATTGGTTCCCGCAATTAAACTAAACAATGCCCCAAAGGAGATTGTGAATAATGGGAGAAGGTTCAATACTTCAGATTGTGTTAACGCAACAAGTGGAAATGCAGTATTAAGGTCCATGTGGTCCTACTTTATTGATAATTGAATTTGAATATTGATCTAGAGTTACATCTGATTTTCCGAAAAATGTTTTTGGAAAGAAACCGATTCCAAAGACAAAGATGGTTAAAATGATCATGGCAACAATCTCTTTCGTATTGAGGTCGTGCAAATGATCAAGATCAGATCTTGTCTGAGGGCCAAGCATCACCAACTGGTAAGCTTTAAGAGCATAGACGGCACCTAGGATAACCCCAGTTCCGGCAAACAAGACATAAAATGGGTTAACCTGAAAAGCACCAAGGAGAATTGGAAACTCTCCCACAAAACCGTTAGATCCTGGAAGTGCTACTGAAGAAAGAGTCATGATCATAAAAGCAATCGCCATGACTGGAACGATTTTGGCCAGACCACCAAACTCATTCAAAGTTCTGGTATGAAGGCGCTCGTAGAGGAACCCAACGATTAAGAAAAGACCACCGGCAGAGATACCGTGATTGATCATTTGATAAAGTGAGCCGGCAAAAGCAATTTTCTGGAAAGCAAAAAGACCAACCATGATGTAACCCATGTGTGATACCGACGAGTATGCCACGAGTTTTTTGAAGTCTGTTTGCCCAAGAGCACAGAAAGCTCCGTATATAATACCAATCACACCCATGAGGATAAAAAATTCTCTGAAGTAGAAAGCAGCTTGAGGAAAGAATGGGATTGCGATTCTCATCAGGCCGTAAGTACCAAGCTTAAGCAAAACAGCTGCCAGAAAAACAGAACCAACAGTTGGGGCCTGAACGTGTGCATCCGGAAGCCATGTGTGAAAAGGAACCATCGGAACCTTGATCACAAACGCCAGAGCAAAAGCGAGGAACAACCAAGTCTGAGGCGATCTCATGACAGTCTGGAGAGACGACCCATCAAAAGCGAAATGAAGAGTTTGAAGGTTATAGAAAGAACCATTTGCTACGCCAGCCGTCTCAGCAGAGACCTTAAGCATGTAGAAAATAGCAACCAGCATGAGAAGGGATCCCACCATGGTATAAAGGAAAAACTTTACAGTCGCATATATGCGCTCTTTACCACCCCAGACACCAATCAAGAAGAACATCGGGATAAGAACGACTTCCCAGAAAAAGTAGAAAAGGAATATGTCAGAAGCAAGGAAAGTTCCGTACATACCAGTTTGTAAAAACATCAGCATGATAACGAAGAATTTTTCTTTTTTAAGTTCAAGACCCGCTGCCGGCCATGTTCCAAGAATCGCTACCGGTGAAACAAAAGCAGTCAGCATAATAAGCGGAAGACTGATACCATCAATTGATACGAGATAGTTAATCCCCCACTCTGGAAGCCAGGCCACCAAATGGGCCATTTGCGGGCCAGCTTGGTTTCCATCAAAATTGAAGTAAAGAACAGTCGCCAGCACAGCTCCAAAAAGGGTCTGAACTAGTGTAAGTGTCCGAAGTTTTCCTTCAAAAGCTGACGGCGTGAGAAATGCCAGCAATGCAAAGAGCAGAGGTGAAAAAATAATCCATGTAAGCAGGCATGAAGTTGTTTCCATATATTCCTTAAACCAAAACTTTTAAAATAAATAAAACGACAAGCACTAGCCCCATAAGCATCATAAAAGCATACGTCTGGATGTCACCGGTCTGAAGAAAGCGAAGCCCTGTGCCAAGTCTTTTAACCTTAGAGCCTATTCCATTCACTGCCCCATCAACCACGAATTTATCTATAATGTTGGCCGAGAAGAGAGAGATTTTCTTAATTGGGTTTACAACGATAACTGCATAGAGCTCGTCGACGTAATATTTATTAGCAAGAATTTTCTCTACCGGGCTAAAAGCACCGAGAATATCCTTAACAAACATATGTTTTTTGAAAAGAGCTACACCTGTGAAATATGAAATAATGGCAACGATCGAAGAGCCGGCCATCACAACACCTTCATGAAGTGCAATTTTGACTCCCACTAGAGGCAGGTGCTTAGAAGGAACAACTGGATCTAACCAGTGCGAAAGATAATGAGGCATGTGACCTAGGTAATCCCCAAGTAAGTGGGGAACTCCAAGGAAGCCTCCCAAAGCAGCTAGAATTGCCAGTACGTAAAGTGGAAAAGTCATGAGTGCTGGTGACTCATGTAAGTGATGCTCAACATCGTGTGAGTATCTCTTCTGTCCGTAGAAAGTAAGGCTCATCATACGGCCGGTATAAAAAGCCGTGAGAATTGCAGTAAGGACACCAATCACGAATAGGTAAGACACTCCACCTGGAAGAGCGATTGCTGAATAGAGAATTTCATCTTTTGAGAAAAATCCTGAGAAAAATGGAATCCCTGAGATGGCAAGAGATCCGATAAGCATCGTGAGATGCGTATGAGGAAGGTGTTTTTTAAGTGCACCCATTTTCGTCATGTCCTGCTCACCTGAACAAGCGTGGATTACCGAGCCTGAACCAAGGAACAAAAGGGCCTTAAAGAAAGCGTGAGTCATTAAATGGAAAACAGCTGTTTGATAAGCTCCTACTCCGCATGCAAGAAACATGAAGCCTAGTTGAGAAACAGTTGAGTAAGCGAGAACTTTTTTAATATCGGTTTGAGCAACTGCAATTGACCCAGCAAAGAGCGCCGTAATAGCACCAACGTGGGCGACCACTGAAAGCGCCATAGGTGAAAGCTCGAACAACGGGCTCAAGCGAGCAATCATATAAACACCCGCTGTAACCATGGTCGCAGCGTGGATCAAGGCCGAAACTGGAGTCGGTCCACTCATGGCATCCGGAAGCCACACATAAAGCGGCATCTGAGCAGATTTACCGGTGGCCCCAACAAAGAGAGCAAGGCAGATCATTGTCACTGAAGGCATGATCCTTGCCACCACGTCCGGGTTTGCCAATAGAGAGCTAATTTCTGAAAGAGTCAAAGTTCCTAATTCTTGGAAGAGCATGAACATACCGATCAGAAAACCAAGGTCCCCGATTCGGTTAACTATAAAGGCTTTTTTACCAGCGTTGGCCTTCTCAGTTTCCGTGTACCAGAAACCAATCAATAAGTATGAACACAGACCAACACCTTCCCATCCGAAAAACAGAAGCGGAAGATTATTACCCATGACTAACAAAAGCATGGAGAAGCAAAAAAGATTCAAATAAGAGAAGTAGCGGCCGACGCATTCTTCCTCGTGCATATAACTTATAGAATAAAGGTGAATCAACGTCCCGATACCAGTGATTATAAGAACCAGCAGACCTGAAAGTTTATCGATACGAAGTTCGAAAGGAATATTCAAACCACCAAAATTAAACCATTCAAAACAGTTAATGAGCAGCGAAGGGTTTGGATCTGTTGAACCTGATAATTTAGCAAAGGCAAACAATGCTAAAATAAAGCTAAATCCAATAAAAGCCGTTGCCACTCCACCAGCAGTATTAGCAGGGGTTTTTGCAAAACCTTTCAGTGAAAGAGGTAACACAACACCGTTGATGAAAAATCCTACCAGCGGAGAGATCAGAATCAGAGCAGGCAGGACTGAATGCATAGTTTCCACAAGTCTATCCTTTAAGAGTATTTGCGCTTTGAGTATTAATAGAACCGAAATTACGATAGAGGTTAACTAAAATAGATAACCCTATGGCAGATTCAGCTGCAGCAATCGTGATGATAAAAAAGACCTGAACTTGCCCCTCGATCATATGAGATGATTTTGAGAAAGCGACAAGAGATAAGTTCGCTGCATTTAACAGAAGCTCAATTCCCATCAAGATCATGATGGTGTCTCGACGAAGAAGAACCACCAATAACCCTGAGGTAAATAAGAAGGCGGCCAATAATTGGAGCAGTATTTCGTTTGTCATAATAATCCCTTAATCCACTTTTCTTTTCGCTAGAACAACAGCACCAACAACTGCGACAAGCAGGGCCAGTGAAATGACTTCAAACGAGACATAAAATTGTGAGAATAGAGCGTGGGAAAGAACGACGGAGTTTCCTCCTAGTTCAGCGATCTTCTCTGGTGAGTAGATACCCATTTCTTTTCCAGCTGCATGTGTTCCAAAGTGCCGAACAATGGCATAAGCGATAGCGCCAAAAGCGGCTAAGCCTAAGGCAACTCCAGCGATGAATACGGCCGGTTTTTTCTTAAAGTCATTCTCACCTTCAGTGAGGTTCAGGAGCATGATAGAGAAAATAAAGAGAACCATAATCGCGCCGGCATACACCACTAACTGAATCGTTGCGACCAGGTGCTCACCAATCAGACCGTAAATGGCAGCTGTCATGATCAAAACACCCAAGAGGCAAAGGGCGGAAGTAATCGGGCTTTTAGTAAACAACATGGTCATCGCCAAGATTGCTGAAATAACACAAAGAATGATTATTACTGGGCTCATATTTTTTCCTGTCTGCCGTTCATATTACGTTTTAAATGATCAAGATCGTAGATAGCTTCTTCACGGGAAGAAACAGCTAGCTCGTAATTGCCAGAGAGTTTAATGGCATCCTTTGGACAAGCTTCTTCACAGAATCCGCAAAAGCAGCAACGAAGAGCATCGATATCAAAGCTGACCGGTTTTTTTTCTTTTTTAACGCCGTAAGGGTTAAGTTCTTCTTCTCTTTCGTCGGCCACAATATGAATACATTCTGCTGGGCAAACAGTTTCACACAAATAACAAGCCGTGCAGTTTTCTGTTTTACTGGCATCAACTGAAATAAAGTGCATCCCACGAAAGCGGTCTGAGTATTTACGTCTCTGTTCAGGGTACATGATGGTGTCATGCTGTCTGAAAAAGAAACCTTGAATAAAACGCTTCAGCGTAATCTTCATCCCAATCAAAATCGCAGGGAGGTAAGACTTCTGCTTGGCCGTATATTTTTTTGAAATATTAATCGTTCCCATTTAAGGACCTCTTAAGAATTGAAGTAGTAAACGCCAATCGTTACTAGCACAAGGTTAATAAGTGATAATGGGAATAGAATTTTCCATCCCAAATCCATCAACTGATCAAAGCGAAATCTAGGAAGGGTCCAACGGATCCAAACCATCACAAACATGAAAAACGAGACTTTGACAAAGAAGCTCGCAAATTCAAAAAATGCTTTTGTATTTTGTAGTCCAATTTCTCCGAAACTCATTTTATTTCCGATGACCTCTACTAAGATCCCCATTCCAGGGAACATGTTGTAGCCACCGAAGAACATAGTAACTAACAGGGCCGAAGCCATAATCATCGCCACATACTCGGCCATGAAGAAAGAGGCAAATCTCATCCCGCCGTACTCGACGTGATAACCAGCTACCAGCTCTGACTCACCTTCTGGTAAATCGAAAGGCAGACGGTTTGTTTCAGCAAATGTAGCAATCCAGAAAACCAAGGCACCGAAAGGGTTAACCAAAGCTCCCCAGCGTGGAAGAAATCCAAACAACGTATCATTCTGCCAGCTCACCATATCGTGTGGGTTAAAAGAACCGTAAACGATCAGCATCGATAACAGAGCTAGACCCATGGAAATTTCATATGAAACGATCTGACTAGATCCACGAAGCGCACCCAAAACCGAATATTTATTTCGGCTCGCCCAACCAGCAAGGATAATCGGGTAAACTTCAAGCCCAGCGAAAGCCAGAACGAAGATTACACCAGTATCCATCTGCGCCACTTGCAGAACAACTTCCTGCCCATTAACGATGATTTTGCTTCCGAATGGAATCACTGCCAGAGCACACATCGGAGCGATCAAAGCGAGAATCGGCGCCATAAAGTAATAAAACTTATTCGAATTCTTAGGAATAAATGTTTCTTTGAATGCAAACTTCATTACATCGGCAAGCGATTGAAGAAGTCCAAATGGTCCAACCCGGTTAGGTCCCACTCGTCTTTGCATCCAGGCCGCACCTCTTCGTTCAAACCAAACGATGAAAGGAGCAAGTCCCAGGGTACACGCGATGATGACTAAAATTTTTGCCATCATCATTGTTAAATCAAAAATCAACTGATTTTCCATATCACCAACTTAAGTTAAAGACTTCCAAAGACCAACCACGTGATGAGCACTAAGTGCACCACCTCTATGAATGATGGCCGGGTGAAACTTCTGAACGATACCGTCCACGTTTTTATAACTGCCTTCTTTTTCAATTGTGGCAAGACCAGCGATCACGCCCAAAATGTTTTTAGAAGGAAGGGACTGAATTTCTTTTTGAGACCAAACACCCCAAAGGACAAGCTTCTGATCAGCTTTCATTTTAGGCACACCAGCGCGACCATTTCTAAAAAGAATCACGACATCGGCACTTACTTCACCATTTGCCAGTGGAGCGAGACCTTGATCTGCTACACCACGAGTATTGGGAGTTAAATCTTTCATTTTGAGTAAGTGATCGAGTTTTTTATCATCTTCAGGTGAAGTCACGCCGTTAGTACCGTTAAAGTACGAAACTGCGACATTCTTCCCAATCAAGGCCGGAACTTTTTCTTTTAGTAATCCAGCTTCTTCGCGAGTCGCATCTGTGCCGACAACGACTTGAACACTTGAAGCAGATTTCAACTGAGCATTAACCGAAGCCAAAAGGGCTTCAATTGATACCGAGTGCATTTTATCATCCTGACGTAACATCGGAGTGGTTACGCGGAACGGATCCATATAAGGAACATACGAATTACGACCGCTATCACACATCCAGTGTCCGTTCACCATTTCGTTATGAATCGGAACATAACGGTAAACCACGTCTGCATCTGAATGGACTTCAATGTTACAGCCCTTAGAGCAGCCGTCACAAAGAGATGGCTTACGAGTCAAAAACCAAGAACGTTTCTGGAAACGGAAGTCATTCCAGGTCAAAGCGCCTACTGGACAAAAATCCGTTAGGTTTCCTTGGTATTCATTAGTCAGGCCAGCATCAGTAGTTGTTTCAAGTTCTTTGTGCCATCCACGGTTCACCATCACGAGATCGTTGGTTTTAGTGATGTCGTCCGTAAAACGCACACATCTTTCACAGTGAACACAACGGTTCATGTTCAAAGTAACAAGTGGAGAAAGTTTTTTCGTTGTAGCATTGTCATAGACACGCTTTTCTTCTTTGAAGTTTGATTTAGCAGGACCGTATTCAAAGTTATAATCCTGAAGCTCGCACTCCCCTGCTTTATCACAAACTGGACAATCCAGAGGGTGGTTAGTCAGAAGGAATTCCATCACACCTGTGCGTGACTTCATCACTTTCTCAGAACGTGTATGAACTACCATGCCGTCACCAGCAGGAGTCGAACAAGAAGTCATGAGTTTCGGAGCTTTTTCAACTTCCACTGTACACATACGGCAAGTACCAGCAATCGGCATTCCCGGGTGGTAACAATATCTTGGAATTTCTTCGTGGATTCTATATCTCTCCGCTACCTGCATAATAGTATCACCAGGCTTAAACTCGTAAGCTTTCCCGTCGATTGTTACTTTAGGTAGTGGCTTGGCCTCAGGATTTGGATCACTGTGCACAGGTTTAAGATTTGAAGCATAATTCAAATCAACCTTCGGCTTTTTGATTTCGTATTCGTGTGTATTAGACATGGGCACCTTCTTTAGCATGCGAATGAGTCTCACCTTTCTTAGGGTGAAGGCCACCGTTTCGGATCAGGTCTTCAAACTCTGATCTGAACTTTCTAACTGATGAGAGAGCTGGACCAGTAACAGCGTCGGCAAACGCACAAATCGTTTGCCCGGCCATATTGCCACAAATTTTTGCGATGTAATCCAGATCATCAGTTGTTCCACCGCCATCGAGAATGCGTTTAAACATTCTGGCCAACCAGTGAGAGCCTTCTCGACATTGAGAACACTGACCGCATGATTCGTGTTCATAGAATTTTAAAAGAACATAAACGGCTTCAACGATATTTACAGTTTCATCCAGAACAATCACGCCACCTGAGCCTGACATCGTTCCGGCCTTTGCCAGAGAGTCATAATCCATTTTGACGTCGATTTCATCCGCACGAAGCATCGGACATGAGGCCCCACCGGGAATAACCGCTTTAATTGTATGACCAGTACGAACACCACCGGCGACTTCGATAACTTCTCTCAAAGTCATAGTCATCGGAAGCTCATAAACACCCGGCTTGTTCACGTGTCCAGAGACACCATAAAGACGAGTCCCGCCAGCTTTCTCAATCCCAAGCGAAGCGTACTTCTCAGCACCTTCATTTAAGATATAAGGAACAGCAGCGAAAGTTTCTACGTTGTTTACACAACTAGGCATACCGTAGGCACCAACCTGAGCTGGGAAAGGTGGTTTAAGACGAGGCTCTCCACGTTTACCTTCAAGTGAGTTAAGAAGAGCCGTCTCTTCTCCACAAATGTAAGCACCAGCACCTTTGTAAACAATCAGGTCACAGTCATAGCCTGTACCCATGATATTTTTACCCAGGAAACCAGCAGCTTTCGCTTCATCAATGGCTTTTTGAACGATGCGAGTTTCTTTATAGAACTCACCACGAATATAGATAAAACCTTTATTCGAATTAATGGCGTGGCAAGCAATGATCATGCCCTCAACCATTTTATGCGGAGTTTTCGTCATGATCAGACGGTCTTTAAATGTCCCCGGCTCGCCTTCATCAGCATTACAAACCATATATTTTGGTTTTGGATTGCCGTTAGCATCTTTAGGATCCGCAGGCATGAATGACCATTTCATCCCAGTTGGGAATCCGGCACCACCACGACCACGAAGATTTGATTTTTTGACTTCATCTACGATATCCGCTGGCTTCATTGTAAGAGCTTTGCGGAGAGCTTCGTAGCCTTTGTCATTTTTCACGTAATAATCAAGTGTATGACAATTTGGCTCATTTACGTGTTTTGTAAGAACCTGTTCAACGTATTCAGCGGCTGTCTTCATGGCCAAACTCCTGGCACTTGAGTGCTTTTACCAACAGGCTTATTGTTTGCGAGATCTTTTTCTGCCTGATCAAGCAATTCATTCAGCTTAGGCACATCAATATTTTCGTAATAATCTTGGTTAATTTGAACAACTGGAGCTGTTCCACATGAAGCTAAACATTCAACTTCAGAAATAGTGTATTTCCCATCTTTAGTTGTTTCACCACAGCTAACACCCAGACGTTTTTCAGCACAGGCAACTAACTTCTCAGCACCATTCAACCAGCAGCTAATGTTTACACAGAACTGAAGGTTTACTTTGCCGATAGGCTCTAATTTAAACATAGTGTAGAAAGAAGCCACTTCTCTGACTTTAGAAAGTGGAAGTTCCAGGAATTCCCCGGCAGCCTTCATGGATTCAATTGAAACCCAACCTTGCTCTTCCTGAATCTCATGCAACAAAGGAATGAGAAGGGCCTGAGTCGTCGGAAAGTTTCCTCGGATCCCATTAATCGTATTTTGAATTTGTTGTGATAACGCCATATATTTCTCTCTTATTATCGGTCTAGTTCACCAGCGATGATGTTCACGCTTCCCAAATGCGCAATCGCATCAGGAATCTTTCCACCCTTCACTGTTTTCTCAAACGCCTGGAAGTTCATAAAAGATGGAGATTTCACGCGCATTCTCCAAGCCTTTGGACCACCACGGCTGACAATATAAAATCCAACTTCCCCGTTAGGACCCTCTACACACGAGAAAGCTTCACCCTTCGGAACATCAATCCCTTCCATGAAGATTTTGAAGTGATGGATAAGAACTTCCATTTTAGTGTACACGTCCATTTTCTCAGGAATTTGAACACGTTTATCATCAACCCATAGAGGGCCATTTGGAATTTTTGCATTACACTGCTTAAGAATTTTTACAGACTGTCTCATCTCTTCCATACGGATAAGATAACGGTCATAAACATCTCCGTTCTCGCCCACAACAACATCAAAATCCAATTCAGGATAGATGTAATAAGGACGGTCACGACGAAGATCGTGATTCACACCTGCTGCACGTAAGCACACACCAGTTACTGAATAATCCATTGCTGTTTTGCGATCAATCACACCAACGTTCTTAGTACGGTCAATCCAGATACGGTTTGAATTCAATAGACCTTCAACTTCATCAATGGCAGCCGGAATTTCTTCGCAGAATTTCCACAGGCGCTCGGTGAAGTTATCAGGAAGATCGTAGCTCATTCCACCAATGCGGGCATAAGTAGTCGTTAAACGCATTCCACACATTGATTCAATCATGGTGTAAGCTTCTTCACGCCAGTGAACCAGCAAGAAAAATACCGTCATTGCACCAATATCAAGAGCGTTTGCAGCGACACAAACGATGTGATCGATAATGCGTGAGAGTTCCATACAAATCACACGAATATACTGACAACGCTCAGTTGGAGAAATACTCATGACATTTTCAACTGCCATCGCATAAGCGATGTTGTTGTTAAGGGCAGAGCAGTAATTCAAACGATCAGTGTAAACCATCCACTGGTGATACGTTTTATCTTCACCTAGTTTCTCAATCCCACGGTGAAGGTAGCCAATCTCGCAAGAAGCATCTTCAATCGTCTCACCGTTAAGACGGCACATAACTCGTAGAGTTCCGTGCATCGCCGGGTGATGGGGTCCTAAGTTAATAAGGACGTTTGGGTTATAAAAATCATTTAAACGATGTACGTCTTTTTCTAAATCTTTTACTGACATATTATTTATTCCCTTCGCTCGACGTATTTTCAACGTGAAGCGGGTTGGCGCCGAGATTGAACTCGATATTGTCGTAGAAAGGCTCGCGCTGCTTAATTGGGTATTCTTTTCTGAGAGGAAATCCTGAGAAACGCTCATCCATCATGATTCGACGAAGATTCGGGTGATTGGCAAATGTGATGCCGTACATATCGAAGACTTCGCGCTCAAGCCAATTAGCGGCATTGAACAAATCCGAAATCGTTTGAGCTTGTTGGTGCTCAGTTAGTAAACACTTAACACGCACACGGATATGAAGTTCAGTTGAATAAAGCTGGTAAACTAAAACAAAGCGACCTTCGCCATCTTCTTCGTCTTTGTTATCGTAGGCCGTTACATCAGATATGAAGTCCACTTTGATATTCTCATCAAGAGTAAACATCTTAACTAACATCCTGGCGTCTTCAGGATTTTTGGCCCATAAAACCGGCTCAGATAGTTTATCCACCTCAAGCTTACGGTCAGTTGCATATTTTTCAGTCAAACGAGTAAAAACGGCTTTTTGAGTTTCTAGAAATGCAGCGTTGGTAGAAAAAGAATTAGTCTTCATTATTTCTGCTCCTGCTGACTCTTGAATTCATTTATATGCTCTGGAGTCACAACAAAATTGGCCTTAATATCAAAACCAACTCCCTTACGGTAGCTCATGGCATTCATCGCATCTTCTTGAGTCGGGCGTTCAGCAGGGACACGGTCTTCACCGTTTTGAATTTTCTTCTGAAGATGCATGATTGAGTAAAGAAGACCTTCTGGAATTGGCGGACAACCAGGAACGTAAACATCAACCGGCATAATTTCATCAATTCCCTGAAGAACTGAGTAAGTATCAAAAATACCGCCTGAAGATGAACAAGCACCCATGGCAATAACCCATTTTGGCTCAAGCATTTGATCGTAGATCGTTCTCAATACAGGAGCCATCTTGGTAGTGATGGTTCCGGCAACAATCAACATATCTGCCTGTCTTGGAGAGAATCGCACCACTTCCGCACCAAATCTTGATAGATCGTAAGTTGCAGAAATAGTCGACATCATCTCAATCCCACAGCATGAAGTACCAAATGGCATCGGCCATAATGAGTTTTTTTGGGCCCATTTAGCAGCTTCAGATAATAGTGTCGGATAAAAAATTGAACTTCCGTCTTTAGACATAATTCCCCCTTAGTCCCAGCTCAAAGCGCCACGAAGGCGCAGGTAAAGATATCCACCCAAGAGCAGAACAAAGAAAAGGCCCACTTCCAAAAGGATCAGGGGACCATGTTTTAAATAAGTATGATAAACAAGTGTCCAAGGATACATGAACACAACTTCCACATCGAAAATCAAGAACACGATCCCGATGAGGTAATAACGAACTGAGAATTGTTGGTGGGCATCGCCAACTGGCTTAACACCACTCTCGTAGGTCTCAAATTTCTTGGCCGTACCAGCTGTAGCACGTTTACCAAATAATTTATTGATTCCCGCCATAGAGAAAGTCACGATCAACGAAATGATGATCAGGACAAAAATAGAGAAATAATTTAATGAACCTTCGATTGGAAGAGACATAAACACCTTAGTGAAAAAATTAATGGCTAAAATCTATCATTCAAGGTTCACAAACTCAACGATATCGAAGAGAAATCCCAACTGTTTGAGATGGCAAACTGTAATTTTCTTAAGACAAAGAAAATTGGTTAACACGCAGTCCAATTAGCTTGGCAAGGGTTCTTCCATCAATTAACGTTAGAGCATGTCTACAAATGCCGAAATTCTTCTTGAGGGCTCCTACCTCTACTTTCAAAAAGACGTGAACTATTCCCAGGAAAATTTCAAGTTAGTCTATTTTCCCGATTCCCGTACACATCATATTTACTCTGAGATCCTTTCGCGGATAGAAACTGGGGAATTTTTAAAGATCATGGTGCGTTTTGAAATGAATGACCATTTTCATCCCAATTTCGTTCGTATCGAAAAATCCCTAGGAAACCGTTACTCTCAGGAGGTTTTTCAATTTGACATACCTGCCCAGGAATTAAAGTACACTTTCCAAAATTCCAAATCGACCCAAGAGTTTACCCGCAGCCTTGCCGCTAAGCACTATTTAACTTCTCCGGCCTTTGCAACTTCCGCCATATTTACTCTGTCGAAAAAACTGGATGTGACTGGTCGCACCGCAGTATCTTTTATCAGTACCCAAAATGACTGGACCTACGAGCACCCGCCTGAAGAGAAGATTGTTTATGCTGAATTTAAAACAAAAGAGTTGGCGGATTTTAAACTGAACAATACTCCACTATCAGCAAGTCATTTATGTCTCTACGAATTTGACTCTTCCTCACCAACGGGAGAAGCCCCGGTTGAGCTATTTCTGAGTAAGCACTACGCGATCCCCTACCAGCTTATCCAAGGGGATCAGAAAATTGTGATCAAGAATTTAAAGAAAAATTCCTAAAGCTTAAAGTACTCCGCAATGTCGAGGCAAGCCTTCTCCAGAGGAGCTGCAACAATCTGGTAAGGCTCCATCAATTTTTGAAACGTCTTGAGTGTGCCACCCTTCCATCGTTTTACTCTGTTATCAACCAACAAAATGGCCCCGTGATCATTCTCTGACCTTAACAGACGACCAAACTTCTGGTGCAGGGAGCGCGTTCTGTGAGCAAGAAAATAGTCATTAAATTCATTTCCGAATTTAAACTCGAAAAAATCACGACGCTTCTGGATCACTAAATCCTGCCGGACATCAGGAATTTTATCGACCACAATAAATTGCAGCTTCTCACCTGGAATATCGATTCCCTCTCCAAAGCTCTCCATCCCTATGAGTATGGCAGCTTCTTCGCGTTTAAATTCCTCCACCACATTTTTTCCAAGGCCTTGGACAAAAACCGGTATTTTCCCTTCGAATTCTTTCAAAATGATATCAGTTGCAGCTTCAAATCGAAGTCGCGAAGAAAAAAGCAGAAGTGTTCTTCCTCCCAGCTTGGAAATCAGAGGGTTCACTTGTTTTAAAACATCGGGCACAAATAAGGGGTCCGAAATGTTTCGGGTATCAGAACTCAAATACACTTTAGAGTTGTTTTTATAATCATAAACCGCGTCCAGGAAAAGACCTGACTTAAACCGTTTATCCGGCGATAAATAGGTATACCCGGTCATCCATTCAATCCCCTGAACACCTGAGTCGCCAGAGGCATTACCCAAAGTGGCCGAAGTAAAAACAACTGATGAACTCATCATTAACAGTTCATCATGAATACGTTTACCAACGTCAATCGGTGAGGATTCAAGAGCGTAATTATCACTCTCTGAAAATTTAAGAATGGTTGACCAGTCGTCAGGCAGGTCCAGATAATGTTTGAACGCAGCCGTGAGTTTCTCTAAAACTCCATAATTGGTTTCAAAAACGGTCCAAGCTCTCAGCTTCTGGGGTTCATTTTTAAAATCTTTATTCTCCCAGCGCTCCATGAAAGGCAGGAACAATGTGTAGAGATTATTCAGAATAAAGTGCAGACTTTCAGCGTGATTTAAAATCGCGGCAGCAAGAGGATCTTTAAGTTCCGCTTTTTTAGGCAGTGGTAATTCATTCCCGTAAGCTGGGCTATAATTGGGTAGCTTCTTAAAATAAGCCTCAATCACTCCGGGCAAAGCGTCCGAGTGATCCTTCATCATACGCAAGTTAAACTGAGTTTCCTGTCTGACTCTCTGAACGGTATCGTCCACCTGGAACTCATCTTCCATGCTGGTCAGAAGATAAATCAAAGCTCCCATTCCCTGGGGAAAGTTTTTCTGAAAAGACTCAAGATTTTGATGAGTCACCTCAATGCTATAAGCCTTTGTTGCTTCACTTTCCAGTCGATGGGCCTCATCAACAACAATATATTGCGGCCGAGGCAAGCTGCGTGGCCAGTTGAGCATCAAAGCGTGGTTGCCGATGATCAACTGAGCATCTTTGGCTTCCCGCAATCCCTGGACGTAGCTGCACTCATTCACATAAGGACAATTCTGGCCGGCACAGGCCCGGTAATCAACCGCCAGAATTGATTCCTTTTCTCTCAATTCAGGAATCAATTTTTTCAGAATAAATGGTATCTGCTCTCGGTTGAGCTTCTTTTCATAGGGGACTCTGGAATTGTAGAAAAAGAGCATTTCAAGATAACTTTTAGTGAAGGCTTCACCAAATGAAGTCAAAAAAGAGGCTTCTGCATTTTCTTCCCGGAAAATGAGCTCACACAAATGGTTGTTAGAACCGACCAGACGAACCACTTTTGTTTCGTCACCCAGGTTCATTAAACTCTTCATTTGAGGCACATCTTTAGCAAGGGCCTGATCCTGCAATGTTTTAGTGCCTGTAGCAATTAAACAGGTCTCTTTTTCCGTTTTAGAAAAGAGGATCGAAGGCAGAAGGTAGCCCATGGTCTTACCGGTGCCAGTGGGGGCCTGAATCAAAGCGTGAATTTTATTTTTAAAGGCTTGCCCTACTCTGACTGAAAGCGACTCCTGGGCGGCCCGGTATTTGTAATGTGGAAAAATACGCTTAATTTCATTTTCAGCGCGCAGAATATTTTGAATATTCTGCCCAGAAAAGTTCTTATCAAATTTGAGATCAATTTTTTCTTTGCTCAGCTCTGCTTTGGCCTGGTTTAGAAAATCTTTCGCCGTCTGAGCGACGTTAAAATCAATTTGATCTCCAATTTCGATTAAATCCAAAGCAGGTAATGCAAAAAAATGACGGTACCAAAATTCTTCGGGCAGCTCCATAATCACTTCAGACAGTTTCATCCGAAATTCACGGTCCTGATGAGTCAGATAAGTGGCGACCAAAAGTGTTTTGAGTAGATCACGAGAGTCCGCCAGCCCGCGATGCTCTTCTTTCTGGGCGATCCCCAGATAATTAATAAAATATTCCAGATTGAGCGCACTCGCTTCCGGAAATAACAGGGCGAGGTAGTACATCGAGTCCTGATAGCTTTCGCGGGTGCCCGAGCTAGGAAGCCGATCAAAATAGCGCTTCAAAAAACTCTCTTCGAAGTTCGCATTATGCGCCAGGAGAGAATGCCCTTCTAATGACAACAGATCGGGCTCAACTTGGGCCCACATAGGAGCGCGTTTAAGTAAATCATTACTCAGACCCGTTAGCTTGGTGATGAAAGAAGAAACAGGGTTTTCACAGCGCACGAGCGAGGAGTAAGTTCTGACGAGCTTAGTTCCCTCAAATTGATAAAAACCAAGATCTATGATCTCATCTGTACCAGGATTGATTCCAGTCGTTTCTATATCAATGACTGACCAAAGGCCCAGGCCCATATTCTACCCTTTATGCGAAGTGCTATCGAAGAGAACTTACATTATTTAAAGTGCAGACTTTAGTCAATTATGCTAACTTGCATTAATTTTAATTTTTCAATGAGGACAAATGGAAGCCCGACTGCTCCAAATTCAATCACTCAGCATTGTTCTCCTTATGTTAGCAGGAATATTTGTCCGACGTCGCCGCTCAATACATGTCAAAATTATGAGCGTAGCGATGGTTTGGGATGTTCTCCTTATTTTGCAAATTGAATTAAGTCGCTCGGCCATCCTCAAAGCCTCTGCAGCGATGACTAATACTTTAGCTTTAAATGTCCACGTCACAATTGCGATTTCAACAGTCGTCCTTTACATCTTCATGGTCTATACTGGGAGAAAATTGCTAGCGGGTCAAAATGAGATTCGACCTCGCCACAAGTTTCTGGGATGGACGACTTTGGCGATGAGGATTTTAACTTTTGTGACTAGCTTCTGGGCAGTCGTGCCTAAGGAATAATATGAAAAGTGAATTTGCTTTTGTAGAAGAAATTATTAAAACGGGAATTCCGGATGCTGTCGTTTCAGTTGAAGATATGACTGGAACCAAGGATCATCTCGCCATAACCGTTATCTCTGACGCTTTTGAAGGCAAAATGCTTTTCCAGCAACATCAGATGCTCATGAATCTTTTGAAAGACGAGTTAAAAACACGTATCCATGCAGTAAAATTAGAAACCTTCACTAAGGCCAAGTACGAACTTGCCAACAAAGGATAAAATTATGTCTAGCTCATTCAATGTCATAAACAGTGAAATTAAAGAGATTTCAGCCACCGATAAAAACGTTGATCTTAAAGTTCAAATTGAAAACTTATTGAATAGCACTAAAGTCGTATTATTCATGAAAGGTAATGCGGACATGCCTCAGTGTGGTTTCTCGGCCAACTCAGTGGCCATCCTTAAACACTTAGGCGTTTCATTTAATACCTTCAACATTCTGAACGATCCAGAAATACGTCAGGGCCTCAAAGAATATTCGAACTGGCCAACTTACCCTCAGCTGTATGTTAAGGGTCAACTGATTGGCGGAAACGACGTGATCACTGAAATGTATAAAAATGGTGAGCTTCAGGAATATTTAAAGAATAACTAATTATATGAAAAGAATTATAGGCAAAATTAATCCGGAAGTACGACACGTAACAATTTGGGGCGCCGGATTTTCTGGTTTAATCCTGGGGTATTTTTTAAAAGATCAGGGCTACGGCGTTACGATCTACGAGAAATCCAATAAGGTTGGGGGTAAAATCCACACCAAAAGAACTGGGGCCGGATTGGTAGAAACTGGTGCGAATGCACTTTATCTTAACCAAGATGTCCTGGACCTGTTAAAAGAATTAAAACTTGAGCCAATTCCAGCAGCAAAGAAACTACGCCGCCTACTTATGCTTAAGGGCAAGCCTAGGAATCCTTTTCAGTTAAGTCTATTTTCCAAAATTGTAAGCAACGTCTATAAAAAGCCGCCTCTCGTATCCGATGGTTTGACTGTGGCCGACTTTTTCCTTCCCTTATTGGGCCAGGATAATGTTCAACACTATCTGTCTCCAGTTCTGGGTGGTTTGTACGCAACACCTGCCGATCAGCTTCATTTCAAATCCATTTTCCCTCAGGTCGGAAAAAAAGCACAATTTGATTCATATTGGTCATTTATCAGAATGATCATGAAGCTTCAAAAGAGTCAGGCCAAGCTTGAACTTAGTGGGTCCGTGACGTTTGAAGGTGGAATGCAAACACTTATCAATCGTTTGGCCGAAGTACTCAAGCATGACATCAAACTGAATCACAAAGATCATTTCAAGTTAAAGCCAAATACCATTATCTGCACTGATTCTTACAACGCTTCAATGCTGCTAAAAGATCTGCGTCCCCAGCTAAGTAATGAGCTAAGCCGGATTCAATATCGCTCAATGAGTACTTCGACGCTGTTTATTAAAAGAGAGATCAAAAGCCTTCAAAAAGCATTTGGGGTTCTGATCCCACCAGGAAATGGATTCAACTCAATTGGTATTCTTAACAATAAGGCCGTATTCCCGGCCAATCACCAAAATATGGGGTCTTATACTTTCATTAGTTTAAAAAATCTGACTGATGAAGAAGTCCTACAAGACGTTTTATTACTGAACTCTGATGTTAAGGGCGAAGATATTGAACATATTGAGACTACAAAGTGGGAAAAAGCACTACCAGTCTACGATCTACAGCTTTATCTTGCCGTCAAAAAGTTGCACCAACTTGCTCAGCAAGAAAGTGATCTCGCGATCTTTGGCAACTACGTCGCCGGGATCAGTCTCCGGGAGATGATAACCGCGGCAAAAACATTTGCCAGATCTCCCCTCGATTACCCGGAAGCAACTTAAACTATTTCTGAATCATACGGCCGGAAATTGGAAATTCATTATTATCCTCAAGAAGGATAATAGCATTCATCCGTCCTTTACCATCCGAAACGAAGTCTACTTTCTCTAGTCCCAGACCACGGAGTTCTGGGTAGTTCAGTTCCAAGACATCTTTATTGGCCAGACTTGCAGTCTCCTTACGAAGAGATGCCAGAACTTTCTTCTTAAGACGAAGTGTATGGATATTACTCACAACACCAATCTCTGGTTTACCATTGAGAAGCGTCTCGTCTGAAGTATCAACTTCCGCCATGTGAATGACAAAAGTTGGAATACGATTAACTAGTTTTATCTTAAGACCAACTTTAACCACCAGTGGAAAGCGTACTTGCTTAGCACCAATCGCCATTCGTTCAAGCTTTTTAGGAGTATAGAGCAAGTCCATATAGAGTGTTCCGGTAGGGCTGTTCTTTTCGTCCATGCGAATAAAAACTTTATTGGGTCCCATCGCCAGGCCCGCCTCTTTCAACATATCATTCCACAGGCCACCATCGTAGGTAGAGACTAATACTTTATTGACGTAGTCTTCAGAGATACTGACAACAATGTTGGCATTCCCCTGATCAATCATCTTCCTCATTGAATCACGAGACTCTGAATGATCCTCTTCCGTAATTCGAGACTTAGCAGGTAAAGTCACTTTATTCTGGATACACTTCTCGCCTTGATCTTTATAAAATGAAGGTGGACAAAAATCTCCAGACATTTTGACTTCAACAAGATTTCCATGTGGACTCGTGAACGAATCAATTCGCAGCATACTCTGAATAGTAGAAGAGTCGATCCAATATTTTTTTGCAAATTCTACGTTATTGATTGCTTTTAATAAATCTTCGCCGGTTCCCTTGTTTAACAGTGATGACACCTGAGCTACTAGCAGGCCTTTGATGCCATCTCTGTGCGAGCGGATAAGGTCTTCAATTTTTCCTGGATCAAAGGCGATTTCTCTCCCACCAACCAGAACTCTAACAGTAGGAACGATTATGCGGTCAAAATCCAGAGAGATTCCATCCATGCCCTCTACCATACAAGCGGCCATGTTTGAGAAGTCAGCATCTTCTAAAAGTAATTTAAAAGAATCCTTTTTATCTTTGATTTGAATCTTAGCGAAAAAGTTAATTAACTTATCCTCGGAGGCAGAAATGACTGGTTTAATGATTTCGATGTTAATAACTGGAAGGGACTCCTTGCCAGGAATGATAAGGGAAAGAGTCACTTTGTCGGCCGAAACACGCACCTTTGATGCTGAAAAACCTGAAGAGACGGAAAGACCCTCTACATTATCTTCTGTCGCTCTTAATTCAGTTTTAAAGCCTCTCACTGCATAATTGAGTCCATGGATAGTCACCTGGGTTTTCCCATTTAAAAAATCCATTTTAAGCATATGCCCAAGATCATTAAGGAGGCGTTTAGCAGATGGATTTAAATAATCCTGTACCTTGGCTTCAGATACAACTAGAGGCTTATCAAATTTCTGGCTAAAAGGATCGCTTAGACCAAAATTCTTCATCGCCTTTCTGATTTTCATGACTAAAACACCAGACCAGTCAGCATCCAGCTGAGTATTGATCAGGATATCCGGCGATGAAAAGTTCTGGGCTTGAACCTGGAGAGAAAATATTAAAAAAGTTAATGCCAGTGAAATAATTTTTTTCATAATATTACTTTTTCGTAGGGTTTTTACTATTAAATTTAATATCTGCAATATCCAGGTTCACTAACATATAGGCGGCCTGATTAAAGCTAATCGACTTAGGCAAAAACTCCACACCCGACTGGTTAAGGAATTTCTTAAGATCAATGGCAAATGTTTTGTCTGCATACTGATCAAGCTGACCGTGAAGTTTCGTAAGCACACCTTTGCGCACGATTTTGAACATTTCCCCTACGTTTGACGGATAACCATATGTGTTTAAAAGATTATTTCCGTTGAAGGCTGACTTGATTTTGAGACTAAGGCTCACTCCACCTGTTGTGGCGTTTTTCACAACAACTGGGATGACTTCAATTTCGAGAGGGAAATAGATAACACTGTTGTTATTATTTCTTTCAAGCCATGTACCAATACCCGTTTCTGCCCATCCCATTGGATCACTCCAAAAGTCTGTGCGGATTTGTTTAAGATCAACTGAGACGTTCGCGATTGCTTTGATACTATTTGAATGGGTAAAATGAAGTTTTAAGCTGTTGATCGACAGACCACCAACATCACTCACTTCATCTAACAATTCATTGAAAAGTCCTGTGGAACTCACTAAGTCCAGGGCGCCGTTAATAACTGGCTCAGAAATGGCCAGATTCAGGTCATGACCACGGTGAGCACTCAAGTCAAGAATCGGAAGTTTTCGTGTTGAATTGCCTAAAGTGTTTTTAACTTTAAAAGTTGTGTGATTAAGAACAAAGTTTAAAAGTCCGGCAAGTTCAATATCTTTATTAGAAGGCGTTTTGAGGGACTTGAGGGACAGGTCAACCTGGGCATGGCGTACTACCTCGGAGAACTGATCCATGAGGATTTTCATTACATCATTGGCCGGTTTCGCCTTAGGTAAAGGAAGTGTCGTTGTTTTTACCGGCATAAAGATAACAGGAGGTCTTACGTAAGTGTTGTCTACTGCAGCGACGTTATACTCAGTCTTGTAATCAAGCTCTTTGTAAGTTTTGGGTTGGTCACGGTGATAAACCTGAAGAGTAGTCGCGACTTGTGTATTTTTCAGATAAATATTGATCATTTCGGCCAAATCTTCAGCAATAAACTCTCCGGCAAAAGCCATTAATTTTTTCCCTAGGAAAGCTTTCCTTTCCAGGATTTGCTCGCGCATTCTTGAAGTATCTAACTCTGTTTCTTGATCATTGATCACGATAACAATCTTAGGAATCTCAACACTGGTAAAATTGATATTTAATGTCGGAGGCGTTTTTGATTCCAGATTTGATTTTACTGATAGGACTTTAACTGATGCCAAACCTTTCTTCACAGAGACTCTCAAATTTGCAGTCAATATGACGGGACGATTGAGTGTTGTAATCTTCAGGCCCGTGATCGTGGTCTTAAGTCCATATCCACACTTTTTAACTTTTTTCTGACGGTCTTCGCAAATGCTCATGCTTGGACCGTTTACCGTTACTTTGGTCAGGTTGATGGAAAGCTTCAAATCGAATCCTTCAGGTCCTGAATTTGAAATGCTTGTCACGAGACTTTTTTGATCTACGACACCCGTGACTTTAATATCAGATGTATGGAGATAAAAATTAAGGTCTTTAGTTAAATTGAGGTTACTAATCTCATTCACAACCCCAACCACCGGATTGGCAGCGAGATCTTTTTGTTTGATAGTAAATTTATAAATGTTTTGCGGAACAACCACAGTTTTGCTTCCCGCAGTTCCAGTGTTGTACTTCAGGGCCAATTGCATAATCTTCATCAGACCATTCTCATTGAGCCTGACTGCCAGCTGTTCCTGGGAATAGGCTAAAGAAGAGAACGCCAAAAGGACTATAACCAATGCCTTCATAAATCACTCCAAATGCAAGTTTTCAGATTAAAACTGCAATTTGAAGGCCAGAATTTACACCTGAATACAAGAAGATGAGCTGAATCTGTTGCTTAGTTTATGGACAGTAGGTTGATGGTGGCCGTCTAAAAATTAGACACTCAGGTGGAATAAATGTGTCTGGCGAAGTTCATTCCAGAGGAAGTTATCTTTTCTTTTAGACTGAATTTCCCATTGATTGAAGCGTTGGATCTCATTCGTAATTTCTTCGAATTTCCAAAGTTTTGCCGTACTCTGAAGATCTTTGTCGTACTGGGTGAGACGGGGTTTTTGAGCAAGGTAGCTTGTATCAGCAAGCTTAACCAGATGACCTTGCATGAAATTAAAAAATCCGCGCATTTTGTCGAAATCACCTTCAAGCTGAACCAGACGGTCATAAAAATCAGTGAACTTTTTGCGAGTGAATAAAGAGGCCATGGCAAACTGATCGAGTTTATCGAGGGTGAAAAGACTTTTCACGTCAGCGACTGAAATCTCTTTTGCTTCAGGGAAATTTAATTTTAAGACGGTACAGGTATTATAAAAAACGCCCAGGTTATTCTCAAGGGCATCAAGGATCCAAGCCTTCGTATCGTAAGCGAGGGGCAAACGAAGATAGTTGGCCACAAAGTCTAATAACTTATTTATTTCCCAAAACCTCGGGGGCTCAATCACCAGAGTGCCTATGGTGCCGTCCTTGACGAGTTTTTTCCAACCTACACTGTCAGCTTCATAACTTAAAATGATGAATCTATCAGGGAGCTCAAGCTTAGCGAGGAGATCTATGATATCTGCTTTGAGGTCCTGGGCTTGATGGATAACAAAACAATCGGCCCCACCAAACAAACTTAAAGTTTGAAATTCTTCTTCAATCCAATTTCTGGAAACTTCACCAGCGATTTTATGGTGAATGGTTCTTCCTTCGCTTCCCTTAATAAGAAAGTCTTTCATCATTTTGAGGCAAAGTGGATCGAAGGTATTGATCGCCAATACACCATTGAATGTCGCCAGATAGTTACGTTGAAAAGATGAAAAAAAATCCCAGATTTGCCATTTAGAATGCATACAGGATCATGTCCCTAACGGAGATTGCAGCTTGTTCGGCCATGGTCTTAACGACCTTTCTTTGAATACCGGCGTTCTGAGTCGCCGTAATATTCACCGCTTCTTCGTCAAAAATTTCTCGTGTAAAGGTAGATCTCAAGGGAAGAGTTTCATTAAAAATGATCCTTGAGGTTAATTTGACTTTATCGCCCAGACCGGATTTTAAAAGAGAAAGTTCTTCTTCAGTAGGTTTTTTTATGACAATAATTTGCAGCAAAAGCTGCACATCAGTCGTACCTGGTATGTAGAAGTCTTCCCTCTCGGTACCAATTGCTTTCCCCGCTTTATCTTGAGCTACTCGTAAGTTCCCCGGGGTTAAAGTCTCATAAACGGATTCTGGTGACTTAATAATACCAATCATTACAGCATCAGACTCAGGATGGTACCCACTCTTAAGTTTAAGGCCACGGTAGCTTGATAGCAGGTGGTAAGTTTCTCTGGTGAAATTATTAGAAACTTCAGGCTGGTTGGAATAATTATGAAACATAGGTACAGAAAGACTCTCAATCCCATACTGGGATAAAGGATTATCCTGTTGGCTGTATCGGTAACCGGAACAACCAGAAAGAAATAGAAAAATCAGTAACAATCGCATTATTAAGCTATACCATAGACATCTCAAGCGGGCTAGGTTAGTGGTTTAGGTATGTTTAAAAAGTTAGACTTCAAAAGACTTAATTTCGGTGATTTAGACAGGATTGATTCCCATGACATCAAGCGCGATGAAATGCATTCCTTCTTCCTGACCTTTGATTTTTTGGATCTGATCAAAAAATGGCCTGAAATAGTGGGCGAAAAACTGGCCGCAGTGACCTCCCCTCTAAAGATTAAACAAGACTCGCTTTTTGTCATAACCAAACATTCTAGTTATTCGCAGGAACTGTCATTTTCGTCTGAGATGATTAAAAAAGAAGTTTTTAAACATTTTCCAAATTTAAAACCAATTATCAAGAAACTCGCATTTCAAACTCAGGAAAACTTCTTTGAGCAAAAACTAGTCAAAGAAAAAGAACTCGCCCTTATTCCAAAACTTCATCCTCAAAGTCCAAAGTACAAAATTCTTAAACAAGAGGCCGAAAGATTGTTTAGTGAGGTCGCAGATCCTGAATTAAAAGAGACTTTAATTTCTATTTTTATCCAGTCTAAATAATTCCATAATCATAACGGTATTAAGTTCGTTCTTTTGAACACTCAGATTCAAATCTCTTATTTCTTCAGTGATCATTTTAAAAAGAGACTCATCACTCTTTAAAACTATGAAGGCCCTTCCCTCACTGGTCAATAATTCGGAAATCTTCTTGAGTAAAACTGACCAGGAATCAATCATAAAGGAACGGGCGACGGCCCTATTGCGATTTTTAGAAACTTCTCCCTTGCCTGGCAGATAATAGGGAGGATTACAGACAATAAGATCAAATTTATCGGGGGATGAATAATCCGAAAACCTTTTCATCACAATCACGGGGCTAACAGATGATGGTAGAAAACGATCAGCATTAATCTCTAAAAATGGCCGGAATTCATCCTGCACTTCAACCAAAGTCAGAGTCTGAGGCTTCAGGAATCGAGCCAATTCAATTCCAAGGATTCCACTCCCCGCTCCCAAATCCAGGATTTTTGCAGGAGAAAGACCTGAGTTTTGCACCCATCTAATAAGAGCTGTAGAGTCTTCATTGAAGCGGTAAAAATCAGGCTGGGAATAGTCTTCACTCATTAATCATGAATTGTGCGGCTTCATTAACAAGCCCCTCATCAATATCCCCGATCTCAATCAATTTATAAAGAGTGAGCATAAAGTCCTCTTTCACCTGAAGATGCTTTCTTAAGAACTGCCGGCGGCGGGAAACGGGCTGCCCACCCTTATTAAAATACATGTCGGACAACTTCTCGTTGGCGAGCAGATAAACTGACCACAAGGGATCAACCTCATCCAATACCTTGACCCTTTCAACCATGATCTCAGAGATCAGAGGATCAATTTCCAGAAATGGCCAAACCCAAAAGCTCTGCATCTCTTGAGAGTATTTTTTCATTCTGAGATTCTTCATTCTTCTTTTCTCGCTCATGGTTGAAAGTCGGGCAAACCCAACCAATTCAGGGGCGATACGAAGGGCGTAGGACAAATGAATTTTCTCTTTCATTTCATCCGGAGAGATTTCGTCAACGAGTTCCAGAAGTTCAGTTTTATTAAGGAACCCCTTCACATAAACAGTGAAAAGATAAAAAGTAAGCCGGTCGGCCGGATGACGTGAAAACTTCCCTAGGACTTTCTCCAGATTGTCTAAAGTCATTTTGTGAAAAATGGAAGTATTAGTACCAAAACCTTTATAAAACTCTCTTGGAGTCTGCAAAATAATCGTTTTGAGAATATTGTCCGAACGCGTGATATTACCAATCATTAAGTAGAGATAGGATTTCAACAGCCTTTCAAGATTTGAGTCGCCTCTGATATCTGCAATTAATTCAATGACCTTTTTTTTAACTTTCTGGTCTGTTAGTAAATTGAATTGGGAGTTTAACATTTCACTGAGAAAATCCATCTTTTCCTGATCAATCTTGCTCGGCTTGGGAGGAGACGATTGGGAGGCGAGCCATCTTTTAACTGGATGTTTTTCATTAAGTTTGAGCATACAGTTGCGAATGCTGATCAGAAATTTTTCATTAAAAAGATCAGCTGGATAGAGAATAACCGCCAACTGAAAGACATGACTATCCAGCTTCTGGCAGTCGATCTTCTCTGTATCAAAAGTGCTCACCACTCTAAAGCCTTCGAGACTGATCGAGGGTTTAAAAATGACTTCATCAATTAAGACTTCAGATTTTAATAAGTTTTTTTTTTCTCAGGACTGTCGTTCTGAGCGTAGGCGGAAGTCATAATGAAGGAAGGTATGTCCCTGAAGTAAGCTTCGCTGTTAAAAAAGGACTTCAAGATTGATTTTCGAAAATAAATAACGAGGACCAGGATCAAAAAGACGAAAATTCCCAAATATTTAAAATAGCTCTGTTGCTTCGCTTGTTTCTGAGGGAGAACTGACTGTTTTGGTAGGGATTCAGACCTTATTTTTTTTTTCTGCAACCCTTCTGGGTCGATTTTATGAACGGCGGTAGCTGGCTCTGTCTTTGGTGCCGCGGCTTCTTTGATTTTCCCTAAGTCGATACCACCAACCATGGTTATATCATCACGAGTTGGCTCGTGGGTCCCGCCACCAGACGATGTTAAGACGTCTTTGGCTTCGCTGATAGGATTAAATGACTGCTGGTCGTCGCCTAATAAATATCGATCCACCAGATCTGATTCTCGGATAAAAAACCAATAGCCATTGCCGCTACATATTTCATCATCTTGTTTGATCGAGCCGTTTTTATACAATTCAAGAACCTTGTCCTTTGAGACAGGCCCTAAGATATGATTCGACTTTGTTCTGATCAGCCAATTTTTTCCCATAATTTACCTGGCAAATAGTCCAATGATTGCTGCAAGATCCTGATCACTAAATCTTAACCCAAGAGAGATGGTAGCACTCTGATTCTTACTTTTTGAAACTAAGTCTTCCCCTGCAACTCGAGCAAACAGCACGTTCCAAAGTTTAAATTCAGTCATTAAACGCAAATTTGGTCCGGCTTCTTTCTGATAATCAAACAATTCCACGCCTGTTCTGATTCCCCAGTCCGGTAGGTAGTAATCCAGACCAACACCACCGGTTGATTCAATGATACCAGCTCTAAGACCAAAACGCTGAATGCGGCGCCCGATCTGAAAATTGAATTTAAAATCATCCTTATCAACTTTACGCACATTTTTGACTACGACTGGTCCGCCATCTGTTCTAGTATAAGACTCTGTCTCTGATTCGCTCTCAGGACCGAATTCATTAGTTACGATACCCAAACGGAAAAATCTTTCAGGAGCTGGGTAAATATCAAGGTCGAATCTGGTATCAGTACCATTTCTAGTGTTGGCACCAGTTGATAGACCGATATCTGCTTCAATGTTATTAATTCGACTGACCAGACGGTTCACACTGGAAAGAGTTTGAGAGACTTGGTCTACAACAGCGTCATCACGGAGAAGTTTACCAACAGTTCCCTTACCATCTTTTAAATCAGCAATGATGATCTGCAAATCACTTACAGCAACATCTGCTTTATCAAGAATAGGCCCAATCTTAGAAAGGTCACCCATTAGGGAGCCTTTCTGGTATCGATCCGTTTCAAAGGCCAATTGTTCTGATATGGCCTTTACTTCATCTACAATTTGATTGATCTTATCTTCATTTCCAGTACTGAGTCGCTTAAGACTTCCAGTGATGTCATGAACATTTGCAATGATTTCTTTGAGCATGTTCCGCCCCTTATCATCACGCAAAGATTCTTTAATGCTCTTGGCAATTTCTTTCACTTCTTCGAGTACTTCTCCGGCCCCTTTAGTTAGTTCCTCAAAACCTTCACCGCCGTCGGCAGGTATCATTGAGTCTGCAGGAAGCTTTTCAGCATTCTGGTCCCCCAAAACAATATCGAGGTACTTATCACCAAGAAAACCAACACTCTTTATTTTCATGCGGGAGTTATTTGTGATCTTGATATCTTCCAGCATTTCAAAAGTCAGAAGCGCGCCTTCAGATCCGTGTAATTTGATGGATTTGATTCTTCCGGCGTTGATCCCGGCAACTTTTATATTTGATTTTTCGAAAATACCTGAAGCATCTTTAAGCACAGCTTTATAGGTAACATAGTTACCAAAGCCAGATTTATTAGTCGTGATTTTTAGCGACATCACAACAATACTGGCAAGCGCTGCAAGGGTTAATAATCCTACTTTCAGAGGGTTCAAGAATTTTACTCCATCAAAATTCAAAACAGTAACTATCTGTTATTAAATTTATGATAAGCGATTTCGGCTATAACTCAAGGAATCTTCGTATGACAGGATTTTCCGATTTTTTGAAACTTTCCACATCCAAATGCTCAACTACCTGACCATTTTCCATAAAAACGACATAGTCCGAGTATTTTAATGTGGCATGAATATCGTGAGAGATAATGACTGAGGTAAAGCCATGGTGAACGTTACTATAATGAGTCTCCCTCATCAGGTCATAAACCATGTGGGTAGTGATGGGGTCCAATCCAGAAGTTGGCTCATCATAGAGCATGATGTGAGGATCAAGCGCCAAGCCGCGGGCCAGGCCGACACGTTTTCTCATACCACCAGAGAGCTCTGAAGGTAATCGAGCTGCTGCTTCTTTAGAAATCCCTACCGATTCCAAAAGACCCATTACCTTCTCTTTTATCTCGGCTTCGGTCATCTTGGTAAACTCTCGCAAAGGAAAAGCGACGTTTTCAAATGATGTGAGAAAATCAAAAAGGGCTGCATATTGAAAAACCATTCCGAAATTTCTTCTGAATTCTCTTAACTCGAGCTCGCCGATTTTGTTAATACACGTCCCAAGTACTTCAACATCACCCGATGTCGGCATTGTGAGCCCAAGGATATGTTTCATGAGTGTCGTTTTACCAGCACCCGAGAACCCCAGGACCGTGGTTATTTTATTTTTGATGATACCAAAATCGACATCATTCAAAACGGTGGTATCACCGAATTTTTTCACCACATGCTTAAATTCAATTGAAAATTGCTCGTTCGTCATAGAATCTTTGTTAAAAAACTAGTTAAGAAAAAATCCACAACAAGTACAGTGATCATTCCCCAGACAACTGCCATGTTTGTGCCCTTGCCTACACCCTCTGCACCACCGGTAACATTAAATCCCTGGTAGGTTCCAATAATCCCTATCAGATAACCAAAAACAGTAGCTTTAATGATTCCCTCTGCAACCATCCCCAGATCCATGAAGTCACTGATCAGCGAAGAGAAGATAACTTCATCAATAAGAATAACTTTAGTTCCGATCAACCAGGCGCCGCCGTAACCGATCAAGAGAAAGATAGCAGAAAGAAGAGGTAAACTTAATGTCGCTCCCAGAATTCGAGGAACAGCAAGATATTGATAACTATTGATCCCCATGACTTCTAAGGCATCAATTTGTTCAGTTACTTTCATGGATCCAATCTGGGCCGCCATGGCAGCACCACATCGGCCGGCAACGACCAGGCCTGAAAGGACAGGGGCCAATTCTTTTGCCAGCGCGATCGTAACAATTGGTCCAATAAATGAATCCGCATTAATAACTTTCATCCCCACGTAAATCTGAAAAGCAAAAACTGCCCCGGTAAATGAAGAGGTGAGGAAAATAATAAAGATTGATTTGTTACCAATAAAATAGATCTGTTCAAAGAGCAGCTTCCATCGGTAGGGAGGCTTAAACGTCCAAAAGATGGTCTTCATAGTGAAGTTGGTAAAATCCCCCAGACCTAACAAGAGGTTTGTGACATTCGTCCCTAGGTCTTCAATACGTCTTTGCACTAATACTTTCATTAAAGTTATTTTACCTTATAAATTCTTGGAATACGTTTTGTTACTCCACACATCAACTGATATGGGATTGTTTTCATCGACTCAGCGAGGCTGCAGATCACTCGATTATCGTTATTCCAAATCTCAACAGTATCTCCCTCTTTAATTTTTCCCACTACAGAGGTTTCAAACATCAGAAACATTATATCCATACTCACTCGGGCAAATATCTTACCCTTGTGTCCGTTAACAGTTATATCTGCCCCACTGATGTGAGTGAGACTTAAGTCAGCATAACCAACTGGCACCACGGCAATGAATCCATCCTCGGGGGCCACGTTCACACCATAACCAACAGGTGTTCCTTTCTTTACAATGAATGTTTTTAAAACCTTAGTCACAAACCGGGAAATTTGATGGCCGTCCCATAATCTTGATTCAACACTGTAAGGACCATAGAGCATGAGCCCAGGACGCACGTAAGTTTCTTCCAGACCAAATTTTTGCTCAATCGCGCCAGAATTTGAAACTGAAGTCTCTTTCACTTCAACTCCAGCATCCTTAAGTATTTTTTTTGCCTGTGCGAACTCCTCCATCTGGCGGTGAGTTTTATCACCCTCTTTCAACAGATCCGATGAACGGGCAAAATGAGTGAGAAGTTGTTTAATGCCACGATTTTTCAAACGGGGTGCATAGGCGGAAAGTTCTTCGAGATTCAGACCCAGACGGTTCATCCCTGTGTTTACTTTCAAAACAATCGGAAGCTTTGAAAACGCAGGGTTCGATAAAACAGTCTCAAGGTCAGATGTCCTGTGTAAGACCGGTGTAATAGAAAAATTAGTATAAGCCTCGCTCACCTCTGGATTGGAAATTTCATTGTCTGAAAAAACCAAAACTTCAGCACTAAGATCTGGGCACTCATTAAATAGATGAACGGCTTCACCTAGCGAGGCGCACCCGAGAGTTTTGATTTCACAGTCTTCTACCAAAAACTTGGATATAGGAACAAGTCCGTTGCCATAAGCATCGGCCTTAACCATGGGGAGGAGCTTGGCCTTTGTCAGGCGCTTGATCTTAGTTATGTTGTCCTGAAGTAAACCTAAGTTTACCTCCAGGAAAGTCGAATATCTCATTATACAGAAAGTCTTTTGCTCTCGCCGCGGGCCAGGGTCATCAGGCGTTTTGTTTCATCCTGAGAAGCCTTCTCTTCAAATTCTTTTTCAAAAATTTTCAGGTAATGAGCAGAAGAGGCCGGAATGAGTTTTATAGTTGGCATCATCTCTTCACTTAGGACTTGAGAGTTATCTTCAAAAAACTTCCAGAAACTAAACTGGCGAATAAATAACTGAAGCATTTTAAATTCAGTTTCAAGCTCTTCCTTTGGAACAAAGAACATGACATGCCATGGTCCAAACAATGAAAGTTTCGTGGACTTGTTAAGTCTTCCTGAAAGCTGGATAAAGAAATCATTAAAGAAAGCAGACCAATAAAATTTGTTCTGAATTCTTTTTTTAGCAACATCAACAATTGGAATCAAACTTAAACAAAGGATCCGCGTGTCCGAATCAGATCCGGCCCGTTGCATTTTATCCATGCTGTCGAGAGCTTCCCACATGGGTGTGAACTGTGAAGTATACTGAGGAATCTGTTGATGAAGTTTTATGCGGCGTAAACTTGAACTTAACATGGATTCAAATACATCCCACGGAAAGTTCATCATTCGCTCTTCTCTGAAGGAAACGAACAGGGCAATTTCCGGCATCTGATTGCCAGCATGAATTTTCAATAAAATAGGCTCAACCTCAAATAAGTCGTTGGCCACTTGCGAAGCCATTTCTTGAGCAAATTTTTCAATCCCATGGTGATTGGCCTGACCTAACCATAATGAAGGAAAAGGGTGGTACTTTCTTTTAGCAATATCAGGTGCTACAAGTTTTTGGCCGGATTGATTTAGTTCATAAATCCCGTATCCATCAATGGCTTCCCATTTTTCCAATTTCGAGATGAGGGCTTGAGTGAAATCCTGTTTTAATGAGTCTTCCTCGACCTCGCTGCAAAAAGTTCTTATGAATTCAAAGTGGGCCTTAAATTCCTCGGCTGAGCTGCGATCAGAAATCAGTCTTTGGGAGCGAGACTGAAGTCTCTGGATGCGCATCTCAAGTTCTTTCATATCCTTCTGGTGTTTGATCATTTCAACTTTGCGATCAACCAAACTTAAAATCTGAACATTCAATGAAGCATCATTATGAATATAACCAAACGGTTTTAACCCATAGGTCGATTGCAGGAGGATCTTGGTTGATTCTTTTGAGTAGAAAACATAACAAAGGGACTGATCGATCACTTTAGGGTGTTGCTTGAATTGAACACTTCCCTGACTCATCTTCGTCACATCAACAATCACCATGTCAGGCATTTGGATGGAGGAAGCAACCCAGAACTCATCTAAGTTTTGAAAGTGATGTGCTAGAATATTATTTTGTCTTAAGGCCGATGCAATTTCCTTGGCCGAGGCCAGGTCATCCATCAATATCGCCACAGATAATTCCATTCCCTGAAGTGTGGTTTGCATGCAGTCCTCCCGACCATATGATACTTTCCGTCAATGGTATCGCACGAGCCAAACGCATGTAAAGGTTTAGGGAGGAAAAAGGCCGCAGGTAGACGCCTTGAGTTATTTGCTCAAAGACTCCCAAAATTCTCGAGTCAAAAGTTGCAGATTTTTTGTGCCATCCAGTTGCCACTGGATTTGCTCAAAAACCCGGCTTCGTTCACCAAACAATTCGCGTAGTCTGGCCTGTCCCAGTTGAACTAAAGGCCGAGGCTCAGAGGTATCTCCAACTAATCTTTCCCAGGCCGCTTCGAAGGGAACTTTCAAAAAACAAAATTTAATTTTACGACTTTTCCCAAAGAGCTCCCAAACCAAAGGAGACAGGGTTCCGCCACCTAAGGCCAGTACACCTTTACCCTCGTTCTTGAGCCAACTCTCCAGTTCCTGACGCTCCCACAAACGAAAGGACTCCCAGCCTTTATTTTCAATCAACTCAGATAATGAACCGCAGCCCTTTCCATGTTTTTTAAAAATGATCTGGTCCAGATCGTCAAAATGGTCCCAGTCTTCAGGTGAGGATGACTTCAGGGCCCGAACGAGGGAGGTTTTCCCCGCGCCGGTGAAGCCCGCAATCAAAATCTTTTCGCACGAAGCCATTTGGGCCCTTCTCATATCGAGAAATGTTTATTATTAAGTCTGAATCTATAATGAAAGGTAGTTTTATGCAAAAAAACGAAAATAAAGTCGGCGCCAAGATCAATCTCATCAAATTAGCGGCAAACACCGCATTTGAATTTGAAATTGACCAGAACACTGACTGGGTTTTAGAAATTCTTAAAGAAATGAATGAAAATGCGACCGAGAAAACCCCGGAAGCCTACCTCAAAGAAACAAACCTGGTTATTTTTGGCGAAGTTGAAAAGAAAAACAAACAGGACATGAATGAGATCCTGCTCGTAAAAGGCCATATCGAAGCCGATTACGTCACTGAATGTGTTCGGACCTTAAAACCGATGAAAATTCAGTTAAACGTTCCTTTTAAGATCTGTTTTGTGGATGAATCTCTCGCCACAACTGAGCTTTTTAAGGATATTGATGAAACTTGGGTTGATAATGATACCTACGAAATCTACTTCTACACCAAGAGGACAGTGGATTTTCAGGAAATGATTCATGAGCAAATCTTCCTAAATTACAATCAATATCCAGTGCTTGACGCAGACGCTAAGCTGTTGGGAGTCGACTGGAGAAGCCCAACTAAAGCTTAGTCAATTTTCAGCTTGGCAATAAGGTGAATCTATATTAGAAATAGAACCTCATTTTTACAAAATTAGAAAATAAGTATTTGAGTAATATCGGAGGCATTTGTGGCAGTACCTAAAAAGAGAACCAGCGTTTCGCGTAAAGGCTTAAGACGTGCTGGTCAACATCATAAACTTTACAGAAAGTTTCCTCAAGGATGCCCAAACTGTGGTGATTCAGTTCTTCCACATCACGTATGTCCTTCTTGTGGCCACTATAAAGGCAAACAAGTTCTAGAGATTAAAGTAAAAGCAGATTCTCAAACAGCTCAAGCTTAATTCAAAAAGAAAATCAAACTTAAAAAGCCTTCGAAAGAAGGCTTTTTTATTTGTTCGAGGTATTCATGAAATTCAATACGAAAATCCTAGGTACCGGCAGTTTTCTTCCAGATAAAATTCTCACAAACGACGACATCGCAAAACGTGTTGAAACAAATCATCAATGGATCGTTGAAAGAACCGGAATTCACGCTCGCAGAATTGCTGATCCTTCAAAAGATGAGACTCCAAGTGGAATGGCAAAGATCGCCACACAAAGAGCACTTGAAGCGGCCAATCTGACTCCCAATGATATCGATCTCATTTTATTTTCAACGACTATTCCTGATCAGTTTTTTCCGAACACTGCCTGCATGCTACAGCACAAACTTGGCATCACAAACGGTTGTCCGGCCCTGGACATCAACGCTGCCTGCACGGGATGGATGTACGCCATTCCTATGGCAGATGCCATGATCAAAACTGGCCTCTACAAACATATCCTGGTCGTTGGTAGTGAAATGACGAGTTCATTTAACAACTGGGACGACCGCAATACTTGTATCCTCTTTGGAGACGGTTGTGGTGTGGCGATTCTTGGTCGGGCAGCTGAAAACGAAGAGTCACAAATTTACTCAACAGTACTGACAGCGGATTCGACTAAGAAAGATCACCTGACACTGCCAGCTGGGGGTGCGGTTAAACGTATCACTCACGAGGTTCTGGATAAAGGTGAGAACTGGGTCACCATGAATGGCCAGGAAGTTTTTAAATCAGCCGTTAAAACCATGGCTTCATTGAGTGAAAAAGTGATTCAAGACTCGGGCAAAACCATGAAAGACGTTGATTGGTTTATCCCACATCAGGCCAACCTTCGTATTATCGAAGCTGTTGGGACTCGTTTTGGTTTTCCTCAAGAAAAAGTTATTATCAATGTTGATAAATATGCGAATACTTCTTCTGCTACAGTTCCCATCGCGCTGGACGAATATATTCGTTCAGGAAAAATCAAGCGAGGAGACAATCTTCTTTTGGCGGCTTTTGGTGCAGGCTTAACTGCAGGAGCTGTCTTCCTTAAATACTAGGGGCCATCAATGAAAATCACGATCGTTTTTCCCGGTCAGGGAACTCAATATGTAGGAATGGGTAAAGATTTTATTGATACCCATTTTTTTGAAAGGGCCAACGAAGCAACTGGCTACGACCTCAAAGAGATCATGTTGGAAGGTCCTGCAGAGACTCTCAAGTTAACCGAAAACACCCAGCCCGCTATTGTCGCTCATTCACTTATGTTATTTGAACAACTCAAACCGATCCTTGCCGCCAAGGAAGTCAGTGTTGAGCGAGTGCTTGGTCACTCTGTTGGTGAATATGCTGCCCTTGCAGCTGCGGGTGTTCTCACCTATGAAGATGCTGTTCGTGCTGTACATTTTCGTGGAAAATTCATGCAAGATGCCGCTCCGGCCGGAAAAGGCACCATGTATGCCATCCTTAAACAAACCGAAGAAAATATTCTTGAAGCCTGTAGTGCGGCTTCAACTGATTTGGAAAAAGTAAGTCCAGCAAATTTTAATGAGCCATCCCAAATTGTTATCTCCGGTGATAAGGCTGCTTGTGAGCGGGCGATTAAATACTTGGAAGAAAAAACTGCGGCAAGAGTTAAGGCAATCGAGCTTCAAGTCTCTGCTCCCTTCCACTGCTCTCTGATGAAGCCCGCAGAACTGAAACTCAAAGAAGTTCTGGATAAGGTCACATTCAAAAAGAATCGTTTTCCCTACGTCGCCAACATTGACGCTAAAACTTATTCCCCAGAAACGAGTGCAGAGACGATCAAGGAAAATCTCCTAAAACAAGTCTGTGGATCAGTACTATGGACTCAAAGTATTCAACAAATCAGTGAAGACAATATTATTATCGAATGCGGTCCAGGAAAAGTTCTGGCCGGTCTGATTAAAAAAATTAACCCAAACTTGAAAGTCATCAGTCTTGATTCTGAGACAGGATTTTCTGAAGTCGAGGCTTTATGATCGCTACTTATTCTGACCTGAAAAACAAAGTCATCTTAGTTACTGGAGCGGGACGAGGAATTGGTAAAGCTATCGGCTTGGCCCTGGCGTCTCAAGGGGCCCATGTTGTTTTTAACTACCGGGGTGATGAAGCTAAAGCAGCTGGCCTGAAAGAAGAATTTGAAAAGGCTGGCGGCAAGGCCACCGGATTAAAATTTGATGTGACAGACTATGAAGCCATGACTAAAGCGATTGATGAGTTTACCAAAACCGTGGCTCCCATCTCTGGTCTCGTCAATAACGCCGGAATTTCAAAAGATACTCTGCTTTTGCGTTTAAAGCCTGACGAAATAAATTCTATCATTGATACAAACTTAAAAGGTTGCATGCTGGTGACTCAGGCCCTCTCAAGAAATTTCTTAAGAGCGGAGAACGTTTCCATCGTTAATATGGGCTCTATTGTTGGTCTGATGGGTAATGCTTCACAAGCGGCTTATGCCGCTTCGAAAGCAGGAATCATTGGATTCTCAAAATCTGTCGCCAAAGAACTGGCCTCAAGAAATGTCCGATGTAACGTCATCTGTCCGGGATTCATTCAAACTGAAATGACTGAAGCCCTTAATGAAAAAGCCAAAGAAGAATACTCAAAGGCAATTCCCCTTGCCCGTTTTGGCACTACTGATGAAGTATCAAACCTCACCTGCTTTCTTTTAAGCCAGGCTTCTTCCTACATGACTGGGGAAGTTTTAAAGATTGATGGTGGCCTTTATATTTAATGATACATCTACTTGCCCTACTACTTGCATTTCCTTTCTTCGCAAAAGCTGAATCACTTGCGAAGGCAATGGAAATTGCCCGCAAAGGTCTTGAACAAAATGTAGTCACTGTTTTGGATCGTAAGTACTTACTGGCGGGATCTAACCAATACCATTCACTGTGGGCGTGGGATTTTGCCTTCGCAAGTTATGGGGCCCTTAGGGCCGGTAATCCAGTCGCTGTTCGCGACTCATTTGAAATCTATTTTTCTTTCCAACGACCAGACGGTCTCATGCCTCGAGTAATTGACCGTCATGGAATTGAAGTAAGAGTTTTACTAGGTCTGATGGGGATTGTGCTCCCTTTCAAAGACCCACTTCGCCCTCAATTTGAAACGGAAAATGGAGTTATCTCCTATATCCCAAACGTCATTTTCCCCTGGTCGGCGAGCAGATACATTCTGGATACAAAAGACACCCTCTTTGCGCGCAAATATTTTACCCACGCGGAGAAAGCCATTGCCTGGATGGATTCAAACACCATAGAAAACGGTCTTGTTTGTAAGCAGCAACCTTATTCGGATTGGGAAGATAGTGTTCAAAGAACTGGGTGCGTCGCCTTCACTAATGTGCTCTATGCTTTGTCTCTGCGAGGTTTATCAGATTGGGCGAAGTTCTTGGGTGATCAAACTAAAACAAAGTACTATTTAAATCGTTACAATCAGTTTTTGTCACTTTTCCTTTTGTATTTCTGGGACTCCAATAAAAAAATTATTCGAAATTTTACTGGTGATGACCATCTAACCGCGGACGCAAATCTTTTGGCTGTTGCGTACCACTTACTTAACCAAAAAGATTCAGAAGACGTTCTCAAAGTATTACGTGGGAGTCCACTTTGGAAACCATGGCCAGGCCGACCTACGTGGCCCAATTATCCTGATTCAATTAAAAGTAAATTCCCAAAACTAGTTGGCCTGTCAGGTTATCACGATGAAATTCATTGGGGATGGATTACTGCCCTCGCCGCCATCGCCGAAAAAGAAACGGGCCACTTAAAAGAATCCCAGCAAATTCTTGAATCATATGCCAAGCAAATCGTAGCCGATGGTACCGTTTACGAGGTTTACGATTTTGAAGCAGGGACACAGAGTTTAAAACCCGTTAGTCGTTTATTTTACCAAGCAGAACAGCCATTTACTTGGAGTTCTGGATTTTTCTTAGAAGCGGCCTACCATTAGCCACCTCTTTTACTAGGAAGGAGTCAATTTTTCCTCATTAATATTGAGTACTTATAATGGAAAATCAACGCTGGCTGTTAATCATAAAAATTGACGGCAGGACGCACATCTAATAAATTACTGCATCTCACATTTTGGAGGATTTAATGGAATTACAAGAAAAAGTAATTAAGCTCGTTTCTGAAGCAACAAAGATGGACGCTGCCAACATCAGCCTGAACACAAGCTTCGTTGATGATCTTAACCTCGATTCTTTAGACATGGTTGAACTCATGATGAAAATGGAAGACGAGTTCGGCGTAGAGATTCCAGAAGATGAAACTGAGAATCTTAAGTCTATCGGAGACGTTGTTAGTTATTTAAAAACAAAGTCACACTAACCGAAACGGCCTCCGCAAGGAGGCTTTTTCGTTTTGAGAACATTATATGAAACTAAATCGCGTAGCTGTAACCGGAATGGGTGCGATCTGCGGTCTAGGGAACTCCCTGGACGAGGTTTGGAAAAATGCCCTTGCCGGAAAATCCGGGATCACCACTCTAGAACGTCAGTCAACTGAAGGTTGGCCCGTTACTTTCGGTGGAGAAATTAAAAACTTCAAGCTTGATGAAAGTCTAATGTCTTTAAAAGATCAGGACCGCTTTGATCTTTTTAACCAGTACGCTCTTCACTCTGCTGATGAAGCCATTAAACAATCCGGATTACTGGAAGCCAAATATGCTCCTGCAAAGATTGGAACCATTTTTGGAACTGGTCTAGGTGGATTTCCTCACATCGAAGCGAATTACAGAATATTTTTAGAGAAAGGCGCTCGTCGTGTTTCTCCGTTCTTTATCCCTTCCGTCATTCCCAATATGCCAGAAGGTTTAATCTCTATTCATTATGGATTTCAGGGAATCAACTTTGCCGTCGCTTCGGCCTGCGCTTCCAGCGCTCACGCTATTGGGTTGGCAGCTTCTGAAATTATGATGGGCAGACAAGATGCCATGATCACTGGTGGAACAGAAGGTGTTATCACCGGTTACACCATCGCTGGTTTTGCCAGCATGAAAGCACTTTCAAAAAGAAATGATGAACCAGGCCGCGCTTCTCGTCCTTACGACTTGGGCCGCGATGGATTTGTTATGGGTGAAGGTGCTGGAATTTTAGTTTTAGAAAATTACGATAAAGCCGTCGCTCGTGGCGCTCGCATAATCGCTGAAGTGATGGGGTTTGGTGCAAGCTCGGACGCTTATCACATCACGGCCCCACATCCCGAAGGCACTGGTGCCCTCTTGTGTATGCAACAGACAATGGAACTCTCCGGAGTAAAAATAGAAGAAGTGGGTTACGTGAATGCCCATGGAACTTCCACACCTCTGGGTGATATTGCAGAAACTCAGGCGATCAAAAAAGTTTTTGGCGATCATGCTTATAAAATGAATGTAAGTTCAACTAAATCCATGACAGGGCATCTACTCGGTGCTGCTGGCGGACTTGAATCCATTTTCTGTATCAAGGCACTTGAAACAGGAATGCTTCCTCCAACGATTAACCTTGAAAATCAGGATCCGCAGTGTGATCTGGATTACGTGGCGAATGTGGCGAAGAAAAAAGATATCATGTACGCTTTGAATAATTCATTTGGTTTTGGTGGAACGAACTCTTCGACATTATTTAAGAAGCACGTTTAAATTCACTTAAAACTCAAGAATAAGAAAATGGCATTGGCCAAAATAAAGCCATTAATCAAACGCTGATAGCTTTTCTCGCTGGTAAATTCAAATACCTTTTTTCCAATTAAATATCTTACTGAAAGAGCAATCGCACTTCCTATCAGGTAATGAGCTAAGAGCTTATGGCCTTGAAGCAAAACTAGAATCGTCAGCTGAAAACTTGCCATAAAAGCATAATCAAAACTGACTCCTGCCATGACTTTATTTTTGTCCGAATACAAACTGGAAACAAGCGGCGTAAGAACCGAGCCGCCCATGTTTGACAGGCCATGAATCAGACCCATGGAGGCCAGGGCGAGTTTAAGTCGTCTCTTCATGACTCGCTGGAGTTTCACTCTCAACCGGGAAGAAGTTCTCAAGGTGAAGGCGATAAACAGCATGACTGTCACAAAAGCACGTATTTCAAACTTGAGATCAAAATTTTGAGTTAAATACATCCCTATTACGAGACCAGGGATACAGAAGATTAGAAATGACTTCCGATAGCCGCCATCGAGTTTCTGTTTTCTAAAATCCCAAACCTGACTCCAACTTAGAGCGGCAGAGGCCGGCAATAAAGACAAAAGAATTTCATGATACTCGTAGCCTGCAATCAGCAGAATGGGAGTTCCAAACAGCAGTATTCCCACCCCAAAAAGGGACTGAATGACTGAGAGAATGAGAATTAAACCGTAAATCTCCATAGGGCTCAATCGTAGTCCATAATCTCCAAGGACATGACCTAAGAGGTAGAAATTACATGGGGTGTCTAGGCGCACAAATAGCTGTTTTTTAATAGGCATAGCCCTAAGTATTTCTTAAAATATGGCAAACCCCCTCGGAGACATTCAAGATGCAAAATTCACTCAATCATACGGATCCTGAAGTTTATAAATGGATTCAAAAAGAACAAGAACGCCAGGAAATGGGTCTTGAACTCATTGCTTCTGAAAACTATTGCTCTAAAGCAGTTATGGAAGCACAAGGATCATGTCTCACAAACAAGTACGCAGAAGGTTATCCCAAAAAACGCTATTACAATGGTTGTGAATTCGTTGATGAAATTGAAACTCTTGCTATCGAACGCCTCAAAACAATTTTCAATGCCAAGTTCGCAAACGTGCAGCCTCATTCAGGCTCACAGGCCAATATGGCCGTTTATCTGGCAATGCTAAATCACGGTGACAAGTTTTTAGGAATGGATCTCGCCCAAGGTGGACACCTGACTCATGGTTCTCCGGTGAATTTCTCCGGGAAACTTTATAAGGCCCTTCATTACGGTCTTGAACAAGGAACAGAGACCATTGACTACAATCAGATGGAAGACATAGCGAAGAAAGAAAAACCTCGCATGATTATCGCCGGGGCCTCTGCTTATCCTCGAATTATTGATTTCAAAAAGATCTCTGATATCGCTAAATCCATTGATGCCATACTCATGGTGGACATGGCCCATATTGCAGGATTAATCGCGGCCGGACTACACCCTTCTCCGGTAGAATTAGCTGATGTTGTGACTTCAACCACTCATAAAACTCTGCGTGGCCCTCGTGGTGGTTTGATCATTACTAACAACGAAGAACTCGCGAAGAAATTTAACTCTCTTATTTTTCCAGGAATTCAAGGCGGACCACTTGAACACGTGATCGCTGGTAAAGCAGTAGCCTTCAAAGAGGCGCTTGATCCATCGTTTAAAACTTATCAAGAGCAAGTCGTTAAGAATTCTAAAATTCTGGCCAAGACCCTTATGGATAGCGGAATCGAATTAGTTTCAGGTGGAACAGATAACCATCTCATTCTTTTAAAAACTGATTCTGTGAATATGAGTGGAAAAGAAGCAGGGGAAATCCTTGAAAGAGCAGATATCACTTGTAATAAGAACATGGTTCCAAATGACAAACGCTCTCCGTTTGTCACTTCGGGAATTCGTCTTGGAACACCGGCCGTCACGACTCGCGGTTTTAAAGAAACTGAAATCAAAATCATGGGAGAGCTGATTGTAAAAGCTCTGAAGAACCCAACAGACGAGAAAATTCAAAAAGACGTCAAAAACAGTGTGCGTGAACTTTGTCTTAAATTTCCGGTTTACGGATAAAGAAAGGATTTGAAATGAAATGGTTATTACTAATAAGTTTATTTGCTTGTACCTCTCATAAAGCTCCAGAAACCACAGCGACTGAAAGTGATGCGAAACCTGTGAGTCCTCTGACTGTTGAACCATGTCTTTGTATGAAAATCTTCCAGCCAGTCTGCGCTGGTGGAATTAATTACGGGAATTCATGTGAAGCAGAATGTAATGGCCATAAGACATGGACTGATGGGAATTGCAAAAAAAAGTAATTCCTACAATTTAAAATTCGCGCACGCCTTTCTTCTTTTGGCATCCACGGCATTGGGCATATCAGGCTTATCCACTGAAGCGTTCTGAAATGATTTCATCATATGCTGAGTATTGATGTTTCGCATGGGAGCTATTTCTGACGGGCCGTTAAAGTTCCCATTCTCATCACTGTGATACTCTTCCTGAAAAAAATTATCTCCAAACAAACTTTGGATGGTTTCTTTTTTGTCAGATGGCGAGCAGACTTTTTTATCTCCGGCAGCGTCTTTGGCAAACGTATTCAAATCAAAAGTACTCCAGTCAGTTTTAGTATAAATTTTTTGCAGACGAACTCTCGACGCTTTATAGGCATCCAATCCGGCCTGCATGTCTCCAGCGTAGAGGTTTTTTTTCATGTTCTCGTCCGGTGTTTCTTTTTTGTAGGCCTCGCAAGCAGCATAAAGCTTGGTGTTCTTCTTGATATCGGCGAGAGCTTTCTCCAAATCTCCCCATGTTTCGAGAGTCTCAGCTCTTGATTTATAGAAATCGGCCAGTCCTGATAAACAGATCTGCATATTCCCTTCACCAAGGCTCGCCATGATGGTGTAGGACGAGAGCAAATTTCCTTTGTCCTTATTCGGGATATAGGGGTCAGAGAAATGCATCAGGTCTTTATAAGTTTTATCACTGATGCCTGAGGCGACGCAGAGTGCGGAGTTAGTCTCGCCCGGAGTATCACAGATCGCACCAGGGGATCTGAGGATTTTATCCATCTCATTCATCGCCTTAAAGCCAAGATCAACTGACAAAGTCAGATCCTTGCTTCTTAAATATTTAGAGACTCCAGTTTCTTCCCAAGCAGCGGAAGAAATCATTCCTGAAGGGGTTTCTAAAAATATCTTCTCTAAATTTTTCCCAGAATTGGGCTTATCTACTTTTTCCAAAAGACTCATAAGATCTTTTTCATTTGAAAAAGACATTCGTCCTCTGGACGATGAAGTTAAAAGGCACAACTTATCTGCCAGGGGATCGTTATCTTCTTTAATGAGCTTATTCATAACTTCGCCAGACTGACAGGCATGAAGGACGGCCCCAACCTGGTAGCGGGCCGAGAGTTTTCTTAAATAAGAATAAACTTCATCGGCCGTTGGCTCATCAGCATTGAAATGAAACTTCACGGTTCCATCATCAGCTTTAGATCCGTGGGCACCAAAAACAACCAATAACTCTGGCCCTTTAAATGTGTTGGCCGCCACCAAATTTTTTAATTTCTGCAGACCATCCACCACAATACACTTCTTACCACCTACCATGGAGGTTTCAGGATTCAGGAGTTTGCGGTTTTTAAAGGCACCGTTATCATCATTTTTTGCCCCACTGACAACCACACATTCCGCGGCTAAAAGGGAGCCACTAAAAGAGACCAGCAGATAAAAAAGAAGGTGCTTCATGCTAGTTCATATCGGACTTTTACGTCTTTTCTTAAGGTTAAGCCCTCCTTCTTTCGATCTTTTTGAATAATATTATCAGCTATTTAGCTTCCAAACTTGTCCTCAGCATGGTAATTATGCCCTAAGAAACACAACATCTAGTCTAGGTCTACATTATGAAATGTCCCTACTGCTCGGCCGAAGATACCAAAGTCTTAGATTCTCGTAACTCTGAAGAAGGTTGCGTGATTAGACGTCGAAGAAAATGTGAAACTTGTCAGAAGCGTTTCACAACTTTTGAAACCGTTGAACTTTCTATGCCAATGGTCATCAAACGTGATGGCCGACGCGAGCCTTACAACAGAGAAAAAATTAATCACGGTATCCAAAAATCCTGTGAAAAACGTCCTATCTCGGCCGTTCAAATTGAACGCATCATCAACAATATTGAGAAAGCCATCCTGGATATTTCAGATAAAGAAATTCATTCCAAAGATGTCGGTAATCTCGTGATGATGTATCTTCGCCATTTGGACCCTGTGGCCTATGTGCGTTTTGCTGCAGTCTACAGAAAATTCCAGGACGTCGAAGAATTCGTCAATGAACTCAAGCATGACGAGCACAACCAGTTTAAAATAGCACCATCATTGCAGAAGGATGACACCCGTGAGTACTAAGCGCGAGGCACGTGAGTTTTGCCTTCAATTTCTTTACCATTTTCAATTACCGGCCTTCATAGAGCAAAAAAATGAAATGAGCTCTATTGATATTTTCACTCGCATGCAGGAGTTTAAGCAGACTTTAGGGATAGAGCTATCTTCTGAGGGCCAGGCTTATGTTGCAACATTGGTGAAAGGCATTCTTAAAGAACAAAAAGACGTCGAAGAAATTCTGGTTAAATATTTAAAAAACTGGAAGCTCTCTCGAGTCTCAAAAATTGAGCATACCATTTTCATGATGGCGATTTACGAACTTAAGTACCACCCTGAAGTTCCCGGAAAAGTCGTTATTAACGAGGCAATTGAACTTGGAAAGAAATATTCAACCAAGGAATCTGCCGGTTTTTTAAACGGTATTCTCGACAGTATCTACAAACAAGAATTAAAACGTAATGACTGATCTTCTGGCCCAGGTTACTCCACTTGCGAAAGGTATTATCTGGATCACCAGTGGGGAGATCACGTCTCAGAACAAATTCTACAAAGAGATTGATTATCTTTTGGATGGTCTCCTGACAGCGACACTTAATTCGGCCCCAGCAACGACTCATGTTCTCCTGAGCGAAAATTTTGGAAACAACTTCTATGTTCTGGCGGGAAGTGTTGAAGAGACTCACCTGAAGAACTATATGGATCTAGTGATGCCGCATCTTTTGGATGAAGACCGCGTTTTGTTAATTGATGAGAGAGACTCCTTCAAAAACTTGAAAAAGTCTCTCCCAGCTGAGCTTCAAAATAAGATTCAGCCAATTCAATAAGCTATAGTGATATTATTTTTGTCGTTTTCAGGTCGTAAGTTACCCATCTCTCAAAGATATTGCCTTCTCTATCAACTGTATAAAGCTTCCCACTTCCATCCATAAAGTAGTTAGAACCTAACTTAGACATCGCCTGGATTCTTAAACTTACCGGCAGAGCAGGCATTTTAAGTGAGCCATCTATTCCAATAGTGTAGATCATCCCTGTTGTATCAACAAAATAGTTTCCACCCTTTTTAACAATGATGCCTACTCTATCTTGTTTTTTATTCAGAATTTTCCCATCTGCCGTGACAGTGTAGAGGACTCCTCGATTAGTCATAAAGTAATTCCCACCATAAGTTAAAATGTCTGCTGTTTTCAAACCTTCAACAATTGCTTGAACATACTTCCCATCACTTGTAACAACAAAAAATTCATCGGCATCGTTAGCAAAATAATTTCCACCAAACTTCGTCGCCGTCTTAATTCGCTCATCATTTTCTATAAGGTTAACGTAACCAAGATTATCAATTCCATAGAACGCGCCATTATCTCCAATAAAATAATTGGTACCCTTCCCTATGACCTGCTTAGGAAGCATTTCATACTTTCTAAAAAGCATTCCACGCTCATCGACAGTGACAAGAACGTTTGTGTCTTCAACTAAGTATTGTCCGCCCTTAACGGTAACTCGTCCGACTGGAGTGTAGTGGCCAAAATCATAAACGTAGCCACTGGCATCGACTGATAAGGTGATTCCATTTTCTAAAACAAAATACGATTGAGAAAATGCACTAAACGAAAGAGAAGCAATTACGGCCAAAAGAATCTTTTTCATCACAGAGTCCCCCTGTTATTAAAACCTGCGGCGGACTATACTCAAAGCGTTTATGCTTTTCCACAATGGTCGTGTAAGTTTATTAATACTCTTCCAAAGCCCCGAATGGCCCTGTGTTTCCTTAAGGTGACTCTTCATGCTGAATGACTGCGTAAAAGATTTGATGGCGAGCGTGCAAAAAAAAAGGGGCCCTTTCGGGCCCCGATGATATCGAATTAAATTGAAAGAATTTTAGCATCTTTAAGGTCGTGACCTTTCATCTCTCTTTCATAAATCGCCCCGGTATTATCAACCACAAATAATCTTCCCTCTTGATCAAGGAAATAATTCTGGCCAACTTTTGTAATAGTAGCAATTTTTAAGTTAAGGGGAAGAACAGGAAGGTAGAGAAATCCCTCCTCTGAAACGGTGTAGATCGCATTCGTTGAATCGATAAAGAAATTACCACCGATTTTTTTAATCAGACCGGTTTTTGTTTCCGCTTTCGAGTAAACGAAACCATCTTTACTCACAGTAAAAATCACACCTTTATTCGTCTGGAAATACGTTCCACCCAAGGTTGTTATCTCGGCCGGATTTAATCCAGGGATTGTCGTTTTAAAGTAATTACCTTTTGAGTTCAAAGTATAAAGATCAACCAGAGGCTTCTTATCATCTGGCTTTACGGTGAAGAAGTTTCCACCAAAACCAGAAGATTTTTTAGTGGCAGCTTCCTTATCATACTTGTAGAAAAATCCGGCAGCATCAAAGGTATACAATGTTCCATTGTCCGCGATGACATAATTGTTTCCCTTACCCTTTAGCTTCGAGGGAGCTTTCTCATCTTTACGATAGAGAAATCCTTTATCATCGATAGAAATCAGTTTTCCTTCTTCGGCCAGGAACTGACCACCAGTGAGAGTTACTTTGTAAGGAAGAATGAAGTGACCAAAGTCATAAACAAACGCAGCTTTATCAGTAGTGAGTGTGACCCCATTACCTAAAATCATATAAGACTGAGAGTAACCATTAAGAGCAAGCATTAAGCTTCCCAGCGCCAGGATCTTCTTCATAAAACTCCTTAAAGAGACAATTGAATTTCTAAACTGGTGGGAATATAGACTATTTACCGACGCATTGCCACGGCGCGTAAAAACTTTACTCGAAGGCAAAAAAAAGGCCCTCCGAAGAGGGCCTAAGTACTTAATATTGAAGTAAGTCTCTGGCGGCAACCAGGATCCGATTCATGTCCGGAAGGGTCGCGCGTTCAAGGATGCGGTTAAATCCAACCGGAGTAAAGGTTGAACCCACACGCTTCACAGGAGCATCAAGATGCTCAAAAGCGCGCTCATTAATCACACTGACAAGTTCACCACCGAAACCAGCAAAGACTTTATCTTCGTGAACCACTAAAGCACGGTGAGTTTTCTTCACAGTCGCCACGATAGCATCGTAATCAAGTGGATTCAATGAACGTAGATCAAGCACTTCAACATCAAAGCCTTCTTTAGCAAGGGCTTCAGCCGCTTCAAGAGAGAAGTGAACTGTGTTGCCGTAAGTGATGATAGATAAATCTTTACCCTCACGACGAATACGGGCCTTACCAAACGGAACTTCGAAATCTTCCGGCACTGGAGTCATAGCGAATTTAGCGTTATAGAGAGCTTTAGGTTCAAGATAAACTGTTGTTCCGCGCGAGCGCATAGCAGTTCTCAAGAGACCGGCAGCATCGTCAGCAAAAGCTGGAACGACAACACGGATACCAGGAAGAGTACAAAGTGTTCCTTCCAAGTTTTGAGAGTGATAAAGACCACCACCGATGTATCCACCAGAAGCTAAACGGATGACTAAGTTTGGAGAGAATGCTCCATTACTTCTCCAGTAATCGTGAGAGGTCTCAACCATTTGCTCCATAGCAGGCCAGAAGTAATCGGCAAACTCAGCTCCTTCAACCACGATACGAATTTTATCGTTGAAGCGGGACATTCCGTTCCCAGTACCGAGGATGAAATCTTCAGCAATCGGTCCGTTGAAAACACGAGACTTACCGAATTCCTGTTGCATGCCTTTAGTAACGTTGAAAATACCGCCCTTCTCTTTGTTAGCGACGTCTTGTCCCCAGATATAAGTATCTGGGTTATGACGAAATTCCGCTTTAAGAGTTCCGTTAAGTGAATCGATGAACTTCATCGGCTCACCTGAAAAGTCATGTGTTCCGTCAGTATATTTCTGAGGGACGTAGGCTTCAGGGACAAGAAAATCATAAATTGATTCAGGGGTAGGATTCGGAGCTTTGACTGCTTTAGAGTGAGCATCTAGAAGTGTGGCTTTGGCTTCAGCTTCAATTTGTTCAATCTCTTTTTGAGTGAAGATTTTGGCTTTCAGTAAATCTTCTTTGAATTTTGGTAGAGGATCCTGAGCTTTGGCATCAGCACGCTCTTTCTCATCTCTGTACCACTCATGGTTATCAGAGTTTGAGTGATTTCCGATACGAACGCACATCGCATGAACAATAACAGGCTCAGATTTTTTCAGAGCATGCTCGCGGGCGGTGATCATGGCATTCATTGAATCAAAAATATCTTTTCCATCACACTTGATGATTTTCAAGTTAGGGAAACCAACAAAGTTATCACAAACCATCTCATTTGAAGTTTGGTCACATTTTGGTACTGAAATTCCGTAGCCGTTATCCTGAAAAACAAAAACCACCGGAAGCTTTTCTCTGTCCGCTCCATTGATGGCTTCATAACAGTAGCCTTCAGACACAGAAGACTCACCTTGAGAAGAAAACGAAACACCTTTGTGTTTATAAGTTTTCATCCCACGAGCAACACCTACAGCGTGAAGCGTATGGTTACCGGTACAAGAAGAAACGTTATGGATATTCCACGCAGGCTTAGCAAAGTGGTTAGACATATGACGTCCACCGGAAGCTAAATCAGTCGCCTTAGAAATACCATTGAGAATAAGTTCTTCAGCGGTTAATCCTGCAGACAAAGCTGTCAGCATGTCACGGTAGTAAGGAAAAAGATGATCAGTATTTTTATCAAAGACCTGGCCAATCGCTAACTGGATTCCATCGTGACCAGCGTAAGGCGCGTGGTACGACCAACCAAGAGCTTGCTTCAAATAATTTGGTGCGCGCTCATCAATCATGCGGCCGAGAATAAGAAGGTTTAACCACTTCTCTAGTGTCTTCTTATCAGTTTTTTTGATGTCGTGATGTTTGACGATTTTTAAACTCATAGATTCTCCAACTCCAGCTTAGGACAGCTTATTAAAATCATTAAAAAAGTTTGGACACCATAGGTACCATAAAGGGTATTTGAGGGCAACGAATTGAAGTTATTTTGACGCAAGACAAACTATGTTAAGTACCTGATTTGCCTTATTCTCCCAGAAACGCCACTCCCCATTCCTTAAACATAGTCTCATGCTTGATGAGTGTCTTTGGACGAATCTCCACCGAATCTAAAACCGGAAATGGAATGACTTGCGGTTCATCTACATCTGGCTCTTTTCGGTGGGGGATCATAACGTAGAGACTGCGAGTAAAATGCGTCTGTTCCAGATTGGTTGAAAGTGGCAGAACCTGATCAAGCTGCTGGTTGTATTGAGGGTAAATACAATAAAACGGATAGACCGGCAGCTTCACTTTCCAATGCTCTTCAAAGTCCTGCAAAGCGATCTCCGGAAACTTCATTTCTTTTAAGTCCCCTAACATCCACTTGATCGCTTCATCCCTCGTAGCACACAGGCCTCTTTCAAATTGCATCTTCTCTTTTGGCAGACGAATATCATAAAACAAATAATCGTAATGGATGTCTTCTACTTCAAAACGATCCTTATTAACAATTTTCCCCTTCCACGTATTTTTCTCATCCAAGGAGGGAGTCGTGGCCAGAAAACTCAATTCACCAGCTGGAAAACTGAGTGAGAACTTTTTTTCTTCGTGAATACTTTCGACGTAAATATTTGGTTTACCGGCGTAAACATTACCTTGACCGTCGTAATGCTGACCGTTCATACCCGGATAGCTCCCCGAATTTGACCAGGCCCCAGGATAATGCAAATTGGGATAATACATATTTCCTTGGTACGCCCACCAAGGCATAGGGTTTGGCTGATAAACAGCAGGCGGAAAATTGACAAACCAATTGGGAAAAGGACGATAGTTCTGATAACCCTGACAAAGAACACAATCGGCCGGTGGGGCCTGAAAATTTTGAATGCAGTTGTAACCCAAGTTTTGATCCCAAACCCTGATTTGATTGGGACCACAATTCATAATCGCCGAAGAAAATACATTCAGACTGATCATTAGGCAGAAAAAAGAGATGAGTGTTTTCATTTTTTCTCCATTTTAACCTGCAGCTGGCCCACGGCCTTATCCACTTTAATTTTTTTTAAAAACTCGCATCCTTTTTCATCTGAGGCCCTGATTTGGTAGTTACCCGGCTTTAGATAAAATTGAAAAGTTCCTCCTACCGGAACCTCGGTGTGCATCAAAAGCAGGCGCTCTTTATATTCATCTTTATCAAGAGAGACCCACACCATGACAGGGCTTGAGCATTCTTTGGGAGAAATGACACTTCCCTTGACGCCAGAGGCGGCCCAAGTGGGAAAACTAAAAAGAGTGAAAAGAATCAGTGCGGCTTTCATCCTTTATCTATCGGCATATTTCTTTATCTATCGGCATATTTCGTAAAGCCTTTGAGAAGGACTTTCCCGACTAAACCAGTCAGGGATAATCTCTGAGCTTTTTCTTGATAAACTTCAAGTCTCTAACTTAAACTGCCGAAAACTCATACATAAACTTTTGACGGAGCTTAATATGGCCAAGACTGTAGGCGAAGGCTTTTTCGCCGATCCACGGATCAAAGAAGCAAAAAAACTTATTCAAGATGCGCTTAAAGAACATCAAAAACAAATTGCTGGAGTTAAACCAGGAAATCCAGAACTCAAAGAAAGCTACGATGCGCTTTTAAAAAATATGGCGGAGTATCGCGGTGGGGCCCTCTTTTATAATTATCTCGGAACCGGAATTGGTAATGGCCCACTGGTGGAGCTTGCCGATGGATCTGTTAAATACGATTTTATCACAGGGATTGGCGTGCACTATATGGGTCACTCGCATCCTGGTGTGATTGATGCTCAAATCAACGGGGCCATTTCAAACACAGTGATGAACGGTCACCTTCAGCAAAATACTGACAGCGCAAAACTAGTAGAAATCTTTTCTAAACAGGCCTGCAAAAATGGCGCTGAAGTAAAAAATGTTTTCTTAACCACTTCAGGGGCCATGGCCAATGAAAATGGTTTTAAAATGATCCTTCAAAAACGTTATCCAGCTGCTCGCTTTTTTTCATTTGAAAAATGTTTCTCGGGAAGAACACTCGGAATGGCGTGGGTCACTGACAAAGCAGCTTACCGCCAGGGATTACCAAAAACTCTAGATGTGGATTATATTCCATTCTACTGTGCTGGTGATCACCAGGGTTCAATTGATAAAGCTGTGTATGCTATGAAAAAAGCCATCACCCGTTTTCCAGGTCAACATGCTGGATTCATCATGGAACTTATCCAGGGTGAGAACGGATCTTGGGTTGGTCATACTGAATACTTCGAGGCCTTAATCAAAGTATGTCAGGAAAATAATGTCTCAGTTCTAGTAGACGAAGTTCAAACGTTTGCTCGTACTCGTGACCTTTTCTCTTTTCAGTATTTCAAACTCGATAAACTTGTTGATGTTGTTACTGTTGGTAAGAACTCACAGGTTTGTGCCACACTTTTTAAAGACGACCATAAACCTAAGCCAGGTTTAATGTCTCAGACATTTACAGGATCATCATCTCAAATTGCCGCTGCTAATTTTATGATTAATGAAATGGTAAATGGTGGGTACTTGGGTGAAAACGGCAAAATCGAAAAACTCCACAACCACTTTAAAGGTCACCTGGAAAAGCTCGCTTCAAAATACCCGGATAAAGTTTCAGGGCCATTTGGAATCGGTGCCATGGTTGCCATGACTGTATTCGGTGGTGATGAAGCAAAATCAAAAGCGTTCACCATGAAACTCTTTGAAAACGGCGCTCTTTCATTCATGGCAGGTACTACACCAACTCGGGTGCGTTTTCTTATGCCAATCATGGCGGTAGAAAATAAACACATTGATGACGTTTGTGCCATCATTGAAAAAACTCTGAACGAGATGGCCTAAAATGTTTATCATTCGTCCCATTGAGGGAAAAGATCTTGATGGCCTGATGGAACTCCTGGAGAAATCCGGGCACGGTCTGACATCATTGCCAAAAGATCCGGAAGTTTTGAAAAAAAGAATCCGGATGTCTGAAAGAAGCTTTTCCCACAGGGAAGAAGTTCCTCGGGGCGAAGATTATCTCTTTGTGATGGAAGAGTTATTTACAGGGAAGTTAGTAGGAGTTTGTGCCATCATCTCTAAGATTGGTGGATTTGAACCCTATTATTTCTACCGCGTTGAAAAGACTCATCACGAATCAAAAATGATTCATATGAAAAATGATATCACTTCCCTGCACTTTCATTTTATCCATAATGGACCTGCAGAGATCTGTTCACTCTTTTTGCATCCAGATTTTCGTAATTCTCAGAATGGTCGTTTTCTTTCTTTATCCCGCTTTCTCTTTATTGCAGAAAACAGGAAATTTTTTGAAGACCAGGTCATTGCAGAAATGAGAGGAATGGTTAACGATTCAGGCCACTCTCCCTTCTGGGACGCCGTAGGAAAGAATTTCTTCAAGATTGATTTCCCTACTGCGGATTATCTTTACGTCAAAAACAAACGTTTTATCGAAGAGATGATGCCCAAGTACCCTATTATCGCGAATCTTTTACCTGAGGATGCTGCGTTTGTGATTGGAAAAGTTCACCCCAATACTGAGCCGGCCAAGAGAATTCTGGAGCAAGAGGGCTTTCGCTTCTCAGGGTTAGTAGGTATTTTTGAGCCAGGTCCCGTGCTGATTGCGGATTTGGACAATATCCGCTCGATTAAAGAAAGCATCGTGGGCGAAATTAAGGAGATTTCAGATAAATCACTTAAATCTGAAACCTATATTATTTCCCGTATGAGCACCAACTTCAGGGCCGTTCTAGGTGGCGTAGTCAAACTAAAATCCGGTGGCTACAAGATATCCGGAGTCACTGCTGCTGCGCTCAAGCTCCGTTTGGGAGATAAAATCCGCTTTGTTTCCTTCAGGGCAAAAGAAGTGAAGAAAAAGAAAACCTCAAAGAAAAAATAGCCTCTTTCCCCGCACTTTAAACTTGATAATCCGACTGCAACCTTGGTCAAATGGAATGAAACATTTATCCAAGGTCCTGCATGAAATTTATCGTGGTTATGGCTATCATCTTCGCGTCTCTTAACTCGTTCGCTGAAGAAAAAGTAACAGTGTTTGTCACCATGACTCCTGCTGGCTCATTTCAGGCCATAAGCAAAAAACCTAAGGGTAACTTAATTAAAGAGAATGGTCTTTTTACGGCCGATAAAATATCAGTAAGTATCGAATCTTTTAAAACAGGAATTGATTTAAGAGACGAGCACTTCTGGAAGCATATGCAATCTTCCAAAAATCCTAAGGCCACACTGACTGCTCTTAAAGCTCAAGGCGGCAAAGGCGTTGCTCAATTAGAAGTTAATGGCGTAAAAAAACCAGTCACAATCAGTTACGTTGAAAAAGGCTCGGAAGTTTTGGCAAAATTTAAATTAAAGGCGTCGGACTTCTCTCTCCCTAAAGCTGAATACCTTGGTGTGGGAGTGGACAATGATGTAAACGTAGAAGTTTCTTTTCCCTTTAAGGCAAGATGAAATTTTTCTCGTTAGCTCTACTTCTCCTTGCTTCATGCCAGGACTACAACTCCAATTCCGGAGACAAAGCGAAGTTCGGTCGAGTTATCCTTGATGAGTCTGACCCGAATTTTCGTCAGGCCTACTTTATTATTCAAGACAGATGTGTGAGCTGCCACGATCACAAACATGACAAATGGGCAGATTTTAAATCCAATTCCGAATGGATTGCTGAAGGGCTTGTCGTTGCCGGTCAACCGGGCGGATCCGAGTTCATTGAACGAATCGTCAATACAGGTCAGGTGTCATCAAATATGCCACCAGGTGGAAGCCCTTTGCCAGACGATGAATACAATCACCTTGTGAAATGGGTGACAGAAATTCCATGAAAGTTTTCCTACTTCTCCTTACTCTTTTTTCGCTCAAGGCATACTCCTATTCGAATTTCATAGGTCATGGATATACCTCTTGTTTGAACTGCCACTTCAATCCCTTTGGCGGTGGCCCGCTCAATGACTATGGCCGGGTGGTTGCTGCGACTGCGATTGGTTCAACAGTGCTGGTTTCCAGGCCCGTTGATGAAGAAAAGCTTGCTTACATGTCTGGATTTCTGTTTCGAAAGCCAAAACAAAACTGGCTAAGAACTCAGCTTAACTACCGCGGCTTCAGAGTGGTGCGAAATCCTGGCTCCTCAGAAAATGAGGAAGCAAAGTGGATCAACATGCAGGCCGATGCCAGAGCAGTTCTGAAATTTGGTGAAAACGATAAATTCATAACAGTTCTAAATTTTGGATATGCCCCACTCCCTACTTCTGTGCCGCAAGGAACTGAGTCTTCAGAATGGAGAAGTCGGGAACATTACGTTGGTTACCGCTTCACGCCTAAATTTGGCCTTTATGCTGGCTTAATGGATAAAGTTTTCGGAATTAAAGTCATAGAACACATTGCCTTCTCCCGAGTTTCTCCGCAGGTCACTCAAAATGACCAGACCCATGGAGTAACTGCCCACTATCTTGGGGAAAGCTGGGAACTGGGTGCTCAGGGCTTTGTAGGAAATTTAACTCAAGACGAAGATCTGAGAATGAAAGGCGGAAGTTTTACGTTTGAGAAAACCACCTTTGGTATTCACCGCTTGGGTGCATCTGTTACGAGTTCAGAAAACGAATACTTAAAACTGCTCGCTTATTCGGTTCACGCCCGATTAAATCTCAAAGAAGGGTCTGCCATTCTAACTGAACTTGGGCAGACTAATAAAAAACCTGAAAATGCAACAGACGCCACGACAGAGCGCTTTGGACTTTTACAAACCTACCTCAGACCATGGAGAGGAACCTATTTTCTGGCCAACATCGAATACTTTAACCGCGACATTAACCAGGATGATTACACTGTAAGGTGGGGGCCGGGTCTGCAATATTTCATGGGTCAACGGATAGAACTTCGATTTGACCTATACAACACTCGAAGCTTCGCACTCAAATCCTCAACTCGAGACAGCTGGATGTATTTACTCCAGACACATATATGGTTTTAATCACACTTTTTTTGTCTCTATTCATGGTGAATGTAGAAGCTGCGAGCAGTGGGCTGAGGGAAGCGATTAAGTCCAAAAACTACCAGCAGATCTCGGATACATACCAAAAAGACATGCAGAAGAACTATTCTCGCGAAGAACTCATCATCATTTCCTACTCTCTGAGAAAATTAAAGTTTTTCCGCCAGGACATTAAACTCAATATAAGAATCATAAAAAAACATTATTCGGCCAAGCACCAAAAGCTTCTGAATTCTATTAAGCGGGGGGACTCCATTGATGGGGACGATTACCCGGAAGCCCTCAAAGTTCTCTACTGGAATCTATTCACAAGCTACGGGGAAATAATCAAAGGCTATGATGAAGATTCTAAGTTAGTTGAAGCGGATAACAAATATTTCTCCCTATTCAGCAAGATTTTAACCGAACTTGAGTTCCGCGAAGGAAAAGTTGATAAATACAATGACACCATCATTGCCCACAGACAGTACCTCACAAATAAGATCTATCACTTCAAAAAAAGTTGGTCGCTTCTTTACGTGAGCTGGCAACAAGATGCCACACTTAAAAGTGATACCGGTGAAGAAGCTGGACTGATCGTCACGAATAAAGGGATCTGTGTTGGAGGGGACGTGGGTTACGAAAACTACCTCTATCACTTTTATTTCGATGGCTGCCTTCTCTATGGTTCGGGCGGGGTAAAAAACAATGATCAAGATTTAATTGAAAACTACCAGCAGTCCAATGTTCCCGCCTACGGAATTAAGGCCGGTCCAGGTGCTTCGATTATCGTTTCATCCTCAAAGTCCAGAATTGGAATAAAATTGCCCATGATTTATTCCGTACAGAAATTAACAACTCCATCTGATCCAGGTTTCTCAATCGATCAAGATGCTTCACTCACTTTTATTGGTTCCCTATATTCCCGCTGGCAATTTAATAAATGGTATTTTCAGACTGAGTTTGGGAAGTATCTTAAGCAGGAACAAACTTTTTGGGGACTCGGAATAGGAAAGGAATTTTAAATCATGAACAAAACAGAAACGGCGCCGAGACAGTTTAAAAACTTGCTTATAAATCCCAAGTTTCAATTGAAGCTACTGGGCTATTTTGTTGCACTTTTTTTTCTAACCACTATCAGCCTATATTCTACGACCTTCCTCTTTTTCTACAGAATGAAAGAAAAAGCCCTGAACGTGGGCATCCCGGACGGGCACATCTTCTTCAAGTTTCTGGGTAACCAAAAGCATGATTTGGACACTTTATTTGTCGGATTGGCAGTCGTTAATTTTTTATTATTGATAGGTGTGGGGTTTATCATCTCACATCGGATTGCGGGACCTATATTTAAACTCAAGAAACAACTTGGCGCCAGTGGCAGTGACTCCGAAGACTTTAAGCTTAGACAAACTGATTTTTTTCAAGAGCTTGAGCCCTTAGTTAAGGCCCTGAAGGAGAAAACCAAATGATTAAGGCCATTTTAATTGTAGCCTTAATACTCTGTACTTTTTCCTGCGGCAAAAAGCCTAAAGCCACTGAATTCACAGACGATTATGTACTCATAGAGTTTGCAGCCAAACTAGAAGAGGACTACTACCGCATCTACCCCGAACCTTTAGAAAACCGCACGAAAAATTCTGCTCCCTGATTCTTTTTTTTTCTCTTTTTAGCATTCGGGAATGTTTTCTCGCTATAATGCGTGTGATAAGGATCACACATGAAAGGCAATATTTTAATAGTTGATGATGAAATAGACTTGTCTGTGAACATGAAAGAACTTCTGGAAGATGAAGCCAAATACATCTTCATTGCCAACAACGGACTAGAGGCATTAGAAATCCTCAAAGCTCATAAAATTGATTGTGTTATTTCCGACGTCAAAATGCCACTTATGGGTGGTTTAGAGTTAATTGAGTGCGCGCGCAGTTTTGGTCTGGATATGCCCTTTATTTTCTATACAGGGCATGGATCTGAGGAATTAAAAAAAATCGCACATGATTTAGGGGCCATGGATCTCCTCACCAAACCTAATTTTTTTAATCTTGAGCTTGCTGTCAGAAATGCCATGGCCAGCTAGTTATTGTCCGTGTCTTGTACTTTCAAAAATTTTATCTGCAGATGTAGCAACAAAGCCGGTATAAAGACTTCCATCTTTCATTGGGTAGCGTTTGGCAAATTCATAATAGCATGCAGGAATTGTTAATTTCCCATCCGTGAAAGCCACTTCAATATTATTGGCAAGAGTAGAAGACTGCTCCAGGTACACTTCTTTTGAACCCTTCACTTCCCCACCGCTTGCATTTAATTTAAATCCATTGGCCTTCAGGAAATCATTCAATTCAAGAATGTCTGTGTGTTTTTTTAAAGCATTAATAAGCACTGTAAAATGATTTGGGCGGTAACCGAATGCTGCGACCCATGCGGCATAATCACTTTCTTTCATGAGATCATTGTAGTCTTTTGTTGATACAGACCAAGGTCTGCCAGCAGACATAAAATCAAACTCCAACTCTTTGCCTTTCGGAATCTCACTTACCAAGCGGTTAATGATTTGATTAAGCGCCGGAGAAAACTCTTCAAGTTTCAGTTCTGAAATAAAGATTGTAGGAAGAGAAGAATCAGAATGTTCGTAGTGTTTTGCGTATAATTTTTTTTCAGGAAAATGATAGTCACCGCAATACTTATATCCAGACTCGATAAAAGGGCGGGATATCACATCCAAAGTTAATCGAGGGTGGTTGAAAGTTCTAAGAGCAATATGGTCATTCAGCACTTGCTCACCTTCGTGGGCAAGAAGATCATAAATTTTTTGGGCGAGTGGATTAATGGCTACGTAATCCTTCCACATTTTATCCAACAAACTTGGTAAAGTTTTAACAGTCATGGTTGCTCCTTGAATTCCCAATATCCTAACAGAGGTCAGGTTATTTGTAAGTCCATCTATGCGACTAACTCCCCGCATTATCCTGTAATTCTTAAAACAAAAGTAGTAGGATGAGATTCATCAAAATCTCAAAGGATTTCCATGCAGATGTTACTTAAAGGTGACTATTTCAACGGCCGTTTCTCTCACCCTAATGGATTGGGAGATTTATCCGGTGCCCAAGAGAAGATTTTAAAAAAATGTCCTGGGGAGTTAACTCTTCCCCTTTGGGAAGCTGGTGTCTATTACGAGCATATTGAAAAGGTGATTGATTCCGCCCAAAAAGGATTTGATACCTGGAGAAAGCTCTCTTTTGAACAAAGGGTCAATTATCTCAAAAAATACCAGGAAATCGTTCGAGCTCGCAAGGACGATATAGCGATGGCTCTGGCCTTGGAAGTAGGAAAACCTCTTTGGGAAGCCAAGACTGAAGCGGCTGCCCTGGATAGCAAAGTCAGCGTGACTATTACTGACTCACTAGAGAGAATCAAACAAGAAACGATTAAAGACGTTATGCCTAAAATTGATGGGCACGTCGTTTATAAACCGCTGGGTCCATGCTTCGTGATTGGACCGTTTAACTTTCCTTGCCATTTGGCCAACGGACAGATTCTTTCTGCTTTGCTTGCCGGAAACTCAATCATCTTTAAGCCGTCAGAGAAAACCATTTATTCAGCCCAACTCATGATCGAATGTTTCCACCAGGCGGGCTTCCCTGAAGGTGTAATCAACTTTATCAATGGAACTGGTCAGACTGCCGGCAAAATTACTGCCGACAAACGAATTAGAGGTGTCTTCTTTACAGGTTCCCGAGGAGTTGGGCTCAGAATTCTTGAAAATACTTATAAAGATTTAGGAAAACTTGTGGCGCTGGAGCTTGGTGGAAAAAATTCAACCATCATTCACCATGACACGAATATTTCTCATGCTCTTCCAGAACTTCTCAGGGCCTGCTTCCTAACTTCTGGTCAGCGCTGTACCTCGACTTCAATGATTCTGGTTCACCGAAAGATTGAGCAGGAATTTATTTCTCAATTCAAGGCGCTAACTGAAAGAATAAAAGTCGGGCACCCGACAAAATCAGCCGACCCATTCATGGGGCCACTGATCGATGAGCACGCAGAAAAACTCTATTTTGATTTCTGTAACTTTGGCAAACAAGAGGGAGCCGAAGAAATCGTTTCTCCTCGCAAGCTGGACGTTGGGTTTGAAGGCCATTACGTCTCCCCTTCAATTCATTATGCCAAGAACCCAAATCTCAAAGGACAGTTTATCCAGGAAGAAATCTTTGGACCCAACTGCTTTTTTGTTCCTTATGATGACATTGAAGAAGCCATCAAAATTGCAAACTGTACGGAATACGGACTAGCTGCATCCGTTTTCACTCGAGATACTGAAATTTATAAGCTTTGTTTACGTGATATTGATGCTGGTTTATTGAACTTAAATAGATCAACAGTAGGAGCAACAGCTCGGATGCCGTTTGGAGGAGTTAAAAACTCCGGGAATCATCGCCCGGCAGCGGTTTCTATGATTGATCATTGTGTGAGCACCGTGGCCTCTCTGGAAACGTTAGATGACAACAGTTCAAAAATCTCCGACATCGTGGGATTAAAAGAATAAATAATGCAAAGTCCCCTTATGGTTGAAAAAGAAGCGCTCAAAAAAGAGCGCTGGTATATTTTTATTCTTTCGGCCATTCAGATCGTCCATATCCTGGATTTCGTCATCATGATGCCTCTAGGTCCCCGTTTCATGCGTGTGTTCCAGATTAATCCCACGGAATTTTCAACACTGGTTTCGGCCTATACTTTTAGTGCCGGTATCGTCGGATTTCTTGGGGCTTTGTATGCAGATCACTTTGACCGTAAAAAGTTTCTCATATTCAATTTCACCGGGTTTATTATCGGGACTTACATGTGTGCCGTGGCCCCCAACTTCGCAGCTCTTCTCATTGCCAGAATTGTTGCGGGAGCCTTCGGTGGAGTCCTGAACGCATGTGTACTTTCCATGGTGGCCGACTTAATTCCCTTTGAGAGGCGTGGGGCCGCTATGGGTGTAGTCATGTCCTCGTTCTCCATCGCCAGTGTTCTGGGTATCCCTCTGGGTCTGTATGTGGCGCAATTGTTTGACTGGCATGCTGCCTTTTACCTCATCGTCATGATTGGAATCGTTTTCTGGATACTCTCTTTCTTGATCCTGCCTTCGATACAAGTCAGGACAACTCAGTTAAGTATCAAAGATAACCTGAAAAACTTTAAACGAATTTTAGGTCAGAAGGACTATCTGCAAAGTTTTACACTGACTAGTGTTTTGGGTTTCGGAATTTTTATGATCGTTCCCTTTATTGCTACTTATATGGTGAGAAATGTTGGCCTGACTGAGGCGCAGCTTCCTTTCATCTATCTGGTTGGTGGAGCCTGCACCATCATATCGGCCCGCATGATTGGCAGGGCGTGTGACAGACTGGGAAGTTATAGAGTTTTTAAATTTGTGGCCATTGCGTCCATATTTCCCATTTTCCTTCTCACCAATCTTCCTCACGTCCATATTGCTTTGGCCCTCATATGTTCATCCCTCTTTATGATGTCAGGCTCTGGCCGCTTCATTCCCGCTATGACCATCATCAGTGCCGTTGTGAAGCCACAGGAGCGCGGGACATTTATGAGTCTTGAAAATGCTGCCCGACAATTATCTTCCGGTGCCGCTTCTCAAGCCGCGGGACTGATTATCGGTGGAGGTGCCGCGGGTGCACTCACAAATTATAATGTTGTAGGTTACGTCGGAATTGCGACGTCTTTGGTTGCTATTCTGATTGCCACTAAAATTAAAACAAAGTTTAACCTGAGATAAACATGGGTATGTCATCCGGACATCTGGCCGCTATTATTGCTTTTTCCATGTGGGGACTGTTCCCAATCTACTGGAAATTTTTTCCTGAAGTTCAGCCATGGGATTTATTTGCTCATCGCCTACTATGGTCCTTCATCACATTGATTCTCATTCTGGTTTTTAAAAAGCAGATTGCTTCTCTCAAAAAGATTTGGCTTGTTCCCAAAACAAGGAACATGCTCATTATCTCAGCGATCCTCATCTCTTCCAACTGGCTGCTCTATATCTATGCCATAAGCATTGGAAAAATCCTTGAAGCCAGTATGGGATATTTTTTAAATCCTCTCATTAATGTTTTTATGGGTTGGTTAATTCTCAAAGAAAAGATTCGTCCCGGACAATGGCCTGCGATTGCCCTCGCAATACTTGCGATTCTCCTCATTGGTTTTCAAAGCGGTCTTGATCAATTTCCCTGGATCGCTTTAACACTTTCGCTCACCTTCGCTTTGTATGGCCTGATAAGGAAATTGGCCCATGTTGGGTCCCTTGAAGGCCTGGCCTTTGAAACTTGCATCATGATTATTCCTACGCTCGTGATTTGGTACTACCAACCGAGTCGCCCGACTGACATTCTAAACCAGATTCCGGCCTGGAAAGTTTTGCTTTTGAGTTTATCGGGACTTATCACCTGTGCTCCTTTGGTGCTTTTCGCCTACGGCGCCAAGAGACTTCCACTAGGAACACTTGGTTTTCTTGGTTATCTCTCCCCGGGTTTAAAATTCGTTTGCGGATGGCTGATATTTAAAGAAGTTCTGAGTCCTGAGAAAATGCAGGCGTTTGTCTTGATATGGATTGCCCTGGTGTGGTACACGGCCGAATCACTTTTAAGTCACAGAAAAGTGAATAGGAACAAACATGCTTAAGCTCAATAAGGTCACTAAAGTTTTTGATCTGCGAGGAATCGCAGGGCTTCACTCAATTGATCTTGAGATCCCAAGAGGCACGGTCTTTGCCTTAATGGGTCCTAATGGCAGCGGAAAAACGACCCTACTCAATGTCATATCCGGTAAACTCCCAATGGATTCAGGGTCCCTGAAAATAGCAGGCAAGATCCACTTTTTCGAAAAAAAGAGTCCCGAGCCTGAGCTGAATGTGCAGCGCTTTTTAATGGAGTCAGTTAAAGATCAAACAATTGAAACCGATAAAAAACTTCAGCTCTCCAGAGACATGGCCGATATTTTTGAATTCACTTTTCAGCTGAGACAAAACATTGGTCAGCTTTCTCAGGGGCAACTTCAAAAAGTTCTCATGGCGGCTGAACTGATCAATCAGCCTGATATTTTATTTCTGGATGAGCCCTTTATTCATCTTGATCCCATGTCGAGAAAAGATATCCTGGCTTCTCTTTTTACTTATTTACGCCAAAGAGAGATCACCGTAATTTGGATCACCCATGAGCGGGACGAAGCACTTCGTTTTGCAGACCAGGTGGGACTTATCCAACACGGAAAGCTTGAACAAATTTCGTCACCAATAGATATTCTAAAAGCACCACGAAACTTATTTGTGGCCCAGTATTTTGGGCACCATAATTTTATCAAAGTCTCTGGTCAGTCCGGGAATTGGCAAACGCCTTGGGGTGAAATTAGATCAGATCACGATGATCAAGAAGCCTATCTGGTGGTTCCCCCTTCGGCCTGGAACGTGGATCACGTCTCGCCGCTGGAAGGAACCATTCTTAACAAGATTCCACAATACTTTACTTGCGAGCTGGAAGTAGAAGTATCAGAAAAGCTTTTTAAAGTGAGTCTTCCGCTAGAGACATATTCAAAGTGGAAAGAGGGGCAAAAGATCAGACTATGCCCCGATTTGTCTCAGTGTTTTATCATCCCTCTTTAGGAATCACTCTCTATTTTCAATAACTTAGAGATTGACTCCTTGATCAACAACCCTAGTCTAACTCCTCTGGTTTGTGATAAGTACTCCCCATGGCCGTAACCTATTTTGACAAAGAAAATTACCAGCGTAAGCCGGAGTGGCTTAAAGTCAAACTCCCACAGGGGGACGACTTTAAAGACATCCGTAACAATCTTCGTGAGAAGGGTCTTGCCACTGTTTGTGAAGAGGCCAAGTGCCCCAATATTTCTGAATGCTGGAGTGGTCGCACTGCGACTGTGATGATCTTGGGTGACACCTGCACACGTGCCTGCAAATTCTGTAATGTTAAAACAGGAAACCCAAAGGGTTTTCTTAATCCAGAAGAAATTCAAAATACGTCGAACATGGTGAAGATCATGAATCTTCGTTATATCGTGATCACCAGTGTTGACCGTGATGATTTAGCTGATCATGGTGCCGGCCATTTTGCAGCAGTGATCAAGAAAGTAAACAAAGATCATCCTCAGACCAAAGTTGAAGTTTTAATTCCTGATTTTGCCGGAAGTGAAGAGCGCATGCACACACTGGCCCAAGCGGCACCTTACGTGATTGCTCAAAATATTGAAACAGTAAGACGACTCACTCATCCTGTGCGGGATAAGCGTGCTGGTTATGATAAGACGCTGAGCTGTTTAAAATTCTACAAAGATAACTACCCTCACATACAAACTAAAACCTCCATCATGGTTGGTCTGGGTGAGACGTGGACTGAGATCCAGGAAACTCTTGAGGACCTCAGAAAAGCAGGCGTGGATATCGTGACCTTTGGTCAATATCTTCAACCAACAAAGCGTCACCTGAACGTTGAAAGATTTTATACTCCGGAAGAGTTTGATGAATTAAAACGCATGGCCAATAAAATGGGCTTCAAGTTTGTTGCTTCAGGACCTCTAGTCAGAAGCTCTTATAAAGCTGGAGACTTCCTGGATTACGTCGAAGCCAATCCTAAGTTATGATGTCTTTTTTTTTCTCCCAAATTTCTTTAAGTGAATTTGGTTTAGAACAAACTAACCTTCAAGAATTAAATGAAAGAACGATCCTCGTCAAAAAATGGAATTGGGACTACGGCCTGGCCCATAAGTTTCAGCGTAAATGTCTTGAGCTTTTAGAAGCGGCTCCGCAAACAAGAATCCTCATTTGTTGCAGTCATCCCCGAGTTTTCACTAATGGGCGAGGTCTTCAGAAGCCTAGAAAAGGCGAAGTTCTGAATCTGGTTGAGTTTGATAAGTCACTTGCAGGAAGACTTCCTTTTCCCTTTTATCAAATCGAGCGTGGTGGTGGTCTCACTTTTCACCACCCAGGCCAGATGATTATTTACCCGATTGTGAGACTTAATCCTAAAACTCTCTCACTCTCCTCTATGATTAATGATCTTTTTGATTTTGCCATTGAGACACTCAAAGACTGGGGACTCAGTGGTCTAAGCCACGAGAATAAACTTCTGGGGCTCTGGTATGGCGAACGCAAACTCGCCTCAATGGGAATTGCTATCGAAAAATTAACGACGTTTCATGGGATGGCCCTGAACTTCTATAAAGACGAAGAGATGAAGCGTGCTCTGAATGCAGTTAATCCTTGTGGACTGAATGCCGAAACTTATACATCAGTTGAAGAATTGATGGATTTAAAAAATAAAACTCTAGATGATTTCGCAGATAGTTTTTTGAGGAGACTCGCCCATGCCTGGAAATAGTTTTGGACAAATGCTCAAGATCACAACTTTCGGCGAATCTCACGGAGAAGCACTGGGAGTGGTAATTGATGGCATGCCCGGTAATCTAGTGGTCAATGTTGAAGATCTCAAAAAAGAACTTAAAAGAAGAGCTCCGGGTCAGCATAAGGTACACACGTCTCGCAAAGAAGATGATCTGCCCGAAATTCTCTCAGGGGTTTTTGAAGGCAAAACTTTAGGGACACCTATTTCGGTTATCGTGAGAAATACCAATCAAAAAAGCGAAGACTACAGCAAACTTAAAGATCAGTATCGTCCAGGACACGCTGACCGCACGACGACTCAAAAATACGGCATTCGAGATTACAGAGGCGGCGGAAGGGCCTCAGGACGCGAAACTTTGGCACGTGTGATTGGTGGCTATTTTGCCGGGCTCATCATTCCTAAAATCAGTGTTTATGCTTACATTGAACAAATTGGTCCCTATAAATTAAAAAATCATCCTCAGGACCACACTGTGGACCGGGGTGAAATTGGCATTCCTGATGCTTCATTAACCAAAGAAGTGATTACCTTCCTGGAAGACTGTAAGTCCAAAGGTGAATCGGCCGGTGGCATTGTCAGTGTTTCAATTCTCAATTGCCCAATTGGTTTAGGTGAACCCGTATTTGATAAACTCAAAGCTGATCTGGCCAAAGCAATGTTATCCCTTCCCGCTTGCACTGGCTTCGGTCTGGGCGAAGGTTTTGGATTCGCTAACCTTTTAGGAAGTGAAATTTCAAGTCAGTCTCATTTTTTTGGTGGCATGGAGGGCGGAATCTCTAACGGAGAGCAGATTCATTTCAAGCTGGCGTTTAAAGCACCGTCTACAGTTGGAGAAAATGCGAAAGAAGGCAGACACGACCCTTGTGTTCTTCCAAGAGTCGTTCCGGTAGTTGAGGCGATGGCCAAATTAGTTATTTCTGACCATTTTTTAAGACAGAACTCTTACGCGCCTTTTCTTCCTTAAGGTAGAGGTCTGTCAGACCAACTAAGCTCTCAGCTTTTCTTCTCATGTTTAAAAGTTCGGGTGTTTCTGTTGCAGGAACAAGCGTCCTCTTGATGTCAGGCTTCCAATTCCAATACTGGCCATGGTGGTAGGAGCCCTTTTCATTTGCAATAATCCCTGCACTGTTTTGTGCAAGTCCTTCTTCACCGATTAAATCCTCGCCTAGTTTAAGATACTCCTGCCCGGATAAAGTTAAGTGATAGAGCGTAGGAAAGATATCTTCGTGGGAGCCAAAATTATTTGCATTGTACGATGCAGGTTTGAGGCGATCAGGAACATAAAGATAAAAGGGAACCGCGTATCTTGCGAACTCTTCATCCAGATCGACCCCTTTGGCGATCCAGTAACTGTGGTCACCAGTCAGCGCCAGAACTACTTTATCATTGAGTGCGGTCTCTTTTATTTTAGAGATAAACTCCCCGACTTTTTGATTTGAGTACTGAAGACCCAGAAATCTTTTTTTGGAGATCTCCTCACCAACCGTTACTTTTTTTGCAATCTCCGGACTCATCTCCATAGGAAGAGTGTTGTACGAAGAAGGAAACTCAAAAGGAGGATGATTGGAAGTTGTGAGTACCAGGAAGAACTGCGGTTTAGTGGCGGTTCTGAGATGCTCATCTATAAACGCGTAGAGATACTCATCAAAAATGCCCCATTCATTACCAAGGTCACTTGCCTCAATATTATTTAATTCAGGCATTGCCTCTTTAACTTCATCCGCGCCCCATAAGTGATCATAACCCTGGGCCGATAAATATTTCCCCAGATCTCTCCAACCCAATTTCCCTCCGTAGAGGAAATGAGTTTCATATCCAGCTTTTTTGTAAGGGAGATGACCCGAAATATCCAAAGAAACTTTCATGAATTCGGATTCTGATAAGAATCTCGCCCCAGGACGAATGACCTGAGAATTTGCAATGGAAACAAGACTTCCTATTGTTCCATTTTCAGCGGATAAAAAGTTCTCAAAAAGAATCCCTGATTTGAAATGCTCTTCAAGGGAGCCAAGGATATTAAACTGAGCCGAATTGTGTTTGTTCCAATATGAACCAAAACTCTCCATCACCACGAGCACCACATGGGGAGGATTTTTAGCTGCCTCTGTATTCTCAGGTGTTTTTGTCTTCAGGTTTTCGATCAGCCCTTTATCATTTGGTTTTCTTGAGAAGGCCACTTCATAAGCAGATTCCCAGCTCTCAAAACCATAATTCCTGAGATAATCAACCGGCTTGTTCCCAAAAATTTTTCGAATTTTAAGCGCCCGATTAAACGTCAAAGCACCATTGAGAGCGATTTTATTTATAAATTCATTGGAACTAATATGGGCATCTTCCAGGGACAGTGGGAGGCGAGAAAAGTTTCCGCGGGCAAAAAAGGCAATCAGAACGAGCCCGGTTGCAAAGCAACCGAGGAATCTAAAATCAAACTTTTTTGCTTTGAGATCAAAATCATAGACAGAGAAAAGAAACTTAAGGAAACGATAAAAAGCATATTTTCCAAGAAAAATAACTGTCAGCCATAATGGCAGGTTGTAGTTTTTCCAGATGGAAGTGAGAAGAGCGAAGGTATCGTCTTCAATGAAACCAAAAAACAATATATTTAAATGATCCTGAAAATAGGAATAAAAACCGTAGTCACAAATGTAGAGCCAAAAGAGTGCTCCGTATCCAAAAAGAAGCAGACTTAAAACGAGTAATCTCAGAATTTTTATCGAAATTTTTCCCGGTATCAAATAACCCAGGTTCATCAAGATGAAAGGCAAAGCATTGATGTAGGCCAGGGGCATCAGATCATAGCGCATCCCTAACCAGATGGCAGACCTCACATCACCCATATGGGCCAGAAGTTCAGTCCGGTCACCAAAAGCAAATGAAAACGCCAGGCGAGCAAGCGTCATCAGCGACAACATGCATGCGAACAGAAAAATCTGATTCTTAATCCAGCGCCAATAATAGTGTTTAAAAGACAAATTCATATATGACCTCTAAGACAGAGATCTTACCAATTATTCTTCGCCTTGGTCACCAAACATTAGATTTCTCTCAAAATCATCTGGGCGAGTAGCGTTGCCTTTGGCCTCTTCCATACTGATCAGGCCATCTTTGTAGAGTTTAGTAATCGCCTGGTCAAAGCTTTGTGCACCTGAGCCACCCTTACCCGCGCCTTTCTCAATATACATGTAAATTTCTTTGGTTTTTGTCGGATCCAGAATTGATTCTTTGATCCCAGGATTATTGATCATAATTTCCTGGGCGGCAATTCTGCCTTTGCCATCAATGGTTTTAAGGAGACGTTGTGACACCGTCGCATGCAAGTTATCAGCAATTCGCACTCTCACTACACTCTGCTCCTCTGGGGGAAACATCGAAATGAGTCGACCAATCGTACTCAGAGCATCTGTGGTGTGGACTGTTCCAAAAACTAAGTGACCAGTTTCGGCAGCCTTTAATGCAATCGAAATAGTTTCTGCATCCCTCATCTCTCCGATCAAGATAATATCTGGATCTTGTCTGAGAGCAGATCTAAGAGCTGAACCGAAATCTGACGTATCCTGACCGATTTCTCTTTGAGTGATTCTTGCCTTGATTGGTGAATGGACGTACTCCACCGGATCTTCCAAAGTTAGGATATGGACCGCAGCCGTTTTATTAATGTAGTTAATCATCGCTGCCAGAGTCGAACTTTTTCCTGAACCAGTTGCACCGGTGACTAAAACCAGGCCGGCATTGGCCTCAGCAATTTTATTGATCACGGCCGGAAGCTTGAGCTCCTCAGTCGTCGGAACTTTGTCATTTATCAGTCGTAGAATGAGGCCTAACTTACCCTGGTAGCGCATCAGATTGTAGCGGACACGGCAAATCTTTGGCACCGAGAACGATCCATCATGCTCCTTAATCGTGTCCAGCTTCTTTAACACGTCAGCATCTTTGATCATGAGGGAGCAGCAAAGTTTTAGGTCTTCATTGGTAAGAGGGTCCAGCTTCACCGGAACCAAGTCTCCCCTCACACGAAAACAAGGCTTCTCATCAGTTCTTAAGTGGATGTCACTGACGCCAGCAGTGGATGCTGATTTGATGAGATTCACAAAGGCTTCTTTGGTCAATGCCATGATTAAAATTCTTTTGTTAATGATTTCCCTGACTTTATCGTCCAAAGTCTGCCTAAGGTTTAGCTCCTTCGCCATATCCGACATGACTGATCAAGTGAATAATCCCGAGCGAGTCTCCGAAGAGGAGAAATGGGCAATTATTGGGACAAAGAGGAAATTTTCCTGGATGGAGATCATTATTTTGATCGCCTGATAAATGATATTGACCAGGCCAAAGAGCTCATTACCATAGAGATCTATATCTTCAATGATGACAGTCTGGGAAACATGATGGCACAGCATCTGATCAGTGCCCATCAAAGAGGTGTGAAGGTGCAAATTATTGTGGATGGAGTGGGCAGCTACAGCTTTTTTAATAAACTCTATTCACTATTTTTTGGGGCCGGGATCAAGGTCAAAATGTTTCACCCCCTTCCCCTTTACCATCCAGTGTATGAAAAGCTGAGTTTGATTAAAAAAGTTCATGTCTTTTTCACCAGACTTTGGCGCATCAACCAGCGGAATCATCGAAAAATTATCACCATCGATGGCCAGATCATGTATTCGGGCAGCTTCAACTTTTCAGTCGAGCATACCAAGGATCACCATGACGTAAAATGGAAAGACATGGGAGTACGGGTCGAGGGAGAGAATGTCAAAATTGCTCTTCTTCACTTTAAAAAGATTTGGAGAATCAGGGATTACTTTCGCTACCGCAAACAGATCAAGCATCTGCTCACTAAGAAATTAAAACTTTCGCCCTTAAGACTTAATCATTCATTATTCATGAAACGCTACTACTACAGGGATCTGCTTCAAAAAATAAGCCGCTCACAAAATCGCATATGGCTTATGACCCCCTATTTCATCCCTAAGAGAAATTTAATCCGGATGCTCGGTAAGGCCGCTCAAAGAGGAGTGGATGTCAGGATTCTCATCTCTTCCAAAACTGACGTCAAAATGTTTCAAACCTTACAGTTCTTTTATTACCCCTACCTCACTAAAAAGGGTGTTAAAATTTTTCACTATGTTGAAACAGTACTGCATGCCAAAACATTCATCATTGATGACTGGATGACCATCGGCTCGAGTAACTTAAATCACCGTAGTCTTTTGCATGACCTAGAAGTTGACCTTTCTATACAAGACCCAAAGAATAAGGAAATGATGATAGAGGATTTTATCCAGTCAACCCCTCCTCAGGTTGAAATAACAATTGAACATTTGAAACAAAGAACCTTCTTTGATAAGTTTCTATCGAGGCTTTCATTTGTTTTTAAATATTGGTTTTAAATGAAGATAAGAATACTTTCGTACAATATCCATAAAGGCTTCACCATCGGAAACACCGATTTCATTTTGGAGCAGATCCGAAGTGCCATGAGGGAAGTAAACGCCGATGTTCTTTTCTTGCAAGAAGTTTTAGGCGACCACAAAGACAAAAGATGTCGCATCCCAGATTGGGAAACCGCCATTCAATTTGAATACCTGGCCGACACCACGTGGCCCCACTTCGCTTACGGGAAAAATGCCATCTACTCGGAAGGCCACCACGGTAATGCAATTTTAAGTAAATTCCCTATCATCGACTGGTCAAACCAACAAATCAGCACCAACCGCTTTGAGCAGCGTGGATATCTTAAGGCCAAGGTTCAAATCCCCCAAATCGAAAGAGAAATCATTCTCGCCAACACCCATTTGGATTTAACTCAGACGGGCCGGGACAAACAATCCAAGATAATAATCGAAGATTTAAAAAAAGAGAGTGAAACCCCGTGGGTCCTTCTTGGTGACTTCAACGATTGGAATAAAAAAATCGCAAAACAAATTGAAAGTGAACTTAATGTTAAAGAAGCTTTTAAATTTCTCCACGGAAAATACCCGGCGACTTTTCCGAGCTTCATGCCAGTACTCTCTTTGGACAGAGTCTTTCTCAATAAGATGAATCCCATTCATGCAGAAACTCTAGACCATAGTCACTGGAAAAAACTCTCAGATCATTTACCACTCTACGTAGAAATTGAGATTGAAGACTAGTTGATGATGAATTTATGTCCGCCAGAGAAAGCGTAACATTTTCCGACAAATCTTATTTCATTCCCTCTCACTACAATACCTGCCCCATCTGGGCATGCGTAAATGATCTTATTAGAAGTGCGGGTGTATTTTTTGAAGACCACATCATAGCGGCTGGAATTTCTAAAATGAGGAAAGAAAAGAAAATCAACCAGGTTTAATGCTGCGAGGTTTTTTATATTAACGATATTTTCATCACGGTCAAATTCAGGATACCCGGCCATTTCGATATTCTCAGTCATCATAATGGCGCCGGCGGAAAGGCCAGTTAAGAGACCTCCCTTTTGGGCGAAGGCCTTGAGCTGAGGAAGAAGCTTAGTTTTGCGAAGGCTGTTGAGGAAATAAAATGTATTCCCCCCGGCCAAATGGATGGCATCACTGCGCATGACCTCATTAAAAATAATATTGTCAAAGGGCACATCAATAGGAAAATGGATAAACCGTGTGATCTTGAACTTAGAGTAATGTCTGACAAATGATTTAAATTCTTGTTCTGAAAGATAGGATGATGACGGAATGAAAGTCACCACGGGATTTTTCTTTGCCAAAAGTTCTATAAAGGCTCGATCAAGGTCTTGATTTTCTTTTTCATCACCACCGGAATACAAGACAAGATTCATAGCCCCTCACGGCACTCTCGAACAATCGAATGAAAATTCTGCATGATGTTCTTATGCCGCTCTGGCGCCTGATGTGCAACTACTTTCTGGTCCGGATTCAAATTCTGATAGACCGTAAATTGCTGGGAGAGCTCAAAGAGCTCATGGCAGGCCAGTTTAGGTCTCAATTTTTGGACTTTTTGAACAATATAAGTAATTGAATCACCAGTGACTCTGTCGTACTTGTTGATGACTGACGCTCTCATCGTGAGCTCAAGCAGCTGCTGCCCTTTGCTCAGGTCCAGGTCTTTCTCCAGGGTAGCGATCAAGGAGAAGTATTGAGACTGGAAACGATTGATCTGTTTTTTACGAAGGTTGGTCAGTTTCAGATCACTCTTCCTGGCATAGGAAGATTTGATAATTTCGGTAAATTCCTGGCAGCTAAGGTTGGTATTTCTGGCCAGGTAAAGTTGCGGAAGTTCGCGAAGAATATCCCGCATGCAAAAGAGGGCATCACGGTTAATTCCGTCCGGAACTTTATAGGCCCCACGTTTTGATTTTGCTCTTTCAAAGTAACTGAATACCTTTCTGAACTTTGTAACCTTACTAATATGATTTTTGAGCAAATGTTCTACATGATTTTTTTTGAAGCCTATTTTTTGCAGTAAATTGCGGTTTTTACAATCTACAAAATGCTTATCAAATGACTGCATGATCGGATGATTTTTAAAGTGCGATAAAGATCTTTTCTTCTTTGTAGAAAGGAAGTCCGCAATCTGAACAAAACATTGCACCATGTAGCGTGCTTTTTGTCTTTGCTCAAGAATTGTTGTCGAAAATCTTTGAACGTCATCGTAGCGGTACTCGGCGTGGAAAAGACCAAATTGGCGAATTGAACCATAATCAATGATTCCACCATCCATCAAAATGTTATCGCCGTCCCAATCCAGCCAACAAAAGATATATTCGTCTTCAAATTTGGCGGCCGTCTCGGCCAAGGCCCGGGCTACTTGATTGGCCATGTAAAAATATTTTTCTTTATCAGACTTAAATGACGTTTGCTCCCACGCTTTATTCTCACTCTGGCGGGAAATGTAATAATCAGAGACCTGCTTCAGAGTCTCTAAATTTCCTTGCTTCAGATGTCCAAAAAAGTGACTAGGACGAATGAGGTTGGGGTTGGCTCTGACGTTGATTCCAATGCCTTTATCGAATTCCAGAATTGCCAAAACTCTTTCCGTTTTAAAGCCATTTTTTCCCAGCACTTCCGAGAAAAAAAGTGTCTCTAATCCTTCAGCAACTTCAGACAGGCCACAGCCGTAAGAAATTGACGGGTCCCCCGTCTGATAAAACTTTTTATTGATGTTACAAGCGGGAGAAAGCTTCGTTCCTCCGGTTCCACAACTTGAGACATCCCAAGTTGTTCCATTGTGCCTGACGGTTCCATTCCAGATCGTTCTACCGTCTCCAGAAGTTCTTCCCATTTTGTCAGGGTGCTGCAACTGAAGGTAGCGAGTGGCCATGAAGGTATTCGGGAAAATGTCCTCTTCAGGAAATTTTACTTTATTGATGACGTCGTACTCATTAATGATTGTTAGGCTGAATGTTTCTAGAATTTCTTTTTCAAGATCCGGAGTTAAGGTGTGGGGATGTGTTTTGGCTATCAGCCCCATTTCTTTGGCGAGGTCAAAATTGAAAAAAGCAACCTTACCACCTTTGCGGTAGCGGGCCTTGTACTCAACGCGTCCACCAGGGACCAGCTTTTTGAAAGGATGTTCACCATTAAGGTGAGCAAAATTCGTGTAAGATCTTTTACCGACTTCATCCGTATGGCATTTTTTGATCTGGTTCATTAGCTTTTATCAATCCTTCGATAAAGTTCCTAAACAAAAATCTTACTACCAGTATAGGACCATTTCCCGAATCTTGACAAAATAAATGTGGCTAGGCAAAAAAAAGCCATTCCCTGACTACGTCAGTCGGCTAACACGATCTTGACCTTCCTGACCTGATCCTATTACATGCCCTGTTCTCGCCGTGGCATACTCTTTTTCATTGGAGGGTTTTATGAGCGCAGTTTTAAAAATCTTGTATGTTATTTTTAGTCCGGTGCTGGCGATACTCTACTGGAGAAACGCCATGAGAAGTCTAGATGAGATCTATTCCACGTCAAAATCAAAATACTGATCAGGATAGGGCTCAGGCTTAAAAGAGTAATGCCACCATTCCTGGGAAAAGTTTTTGAAGCCCTTCGCCTCCATCAGCTCTCTTAGAATCAAGCGGTTCTTTTTCTGGCCTTCAGTCACTTTTGGGGAATCTGTGTTGGAGAGGTCATCAAAATAGTCAAAAGCCGATCCCATATCGAGGGCCTTGCCCGATTCTAAGTCTACTAAAGTCAAATCCACTGCACTCCCTCGAGAATGACTAGATTGTTTAGCGATATACCCCTGCTCAAATAGTTCAAGACGAGTAAAGCCAGGGTAATACATTTGTTTAATATGAGGATTAGTCTCTGGCTTCTGCGCCCAGGTCTGAAAAAAGGCTACCGCCTTCACTGGCCGGTAACTATCGTAGATTTTAAGACTCAGTCCTCTTTTTTGAGCTTCGGCCTGAACCTTACACAAGGCTTCTGCCGGCGCCTTGGCCAGAAAGGCTTTCTTGGCCTTATATCCGGCCACGATCTCTCCTGTGAAGTTATCTGGTGAGGCATAACTCATATGAATTTTCATTGAAGGACAAACGTCAGAAAGGGAAACAAAACCAGCAGGTACTTTGGCCATGGCAAAACTCACATAAAAAAATAAAAGAAAATTAATGATAAAAGTATACACCAACTTGGGCCTCGTGTTCATTGCCTACGTCCTGATCAATATGATTTGTCTTAAAAAATAAACCAGTATTGCGTTTTAAAAAGTACCGCGCTTCCAGATCATAGTTGATTCGCCGACGAAGCCAAGCCTCGGAAAATTCATTTGGTAAAAAATATCCAACATCGAATCCCAGAGAAAAATCGTCCTTTAAAACAAGGAAGTTTAACTTGGGTCCAAGGCTTAATAATGAATTGTTCTCGTACACTTGATCGTAAGCATAGCTTCCGCCTAACAGAAAACTTAAAACGTAATCATCAATGAACGCCACTGAGCTCCCAGCACCAAAGGTAAGGATGGGGTCAAGGCAATCTTTACTCTGGCAGTCTTTACGCTGATCAAAACCAATCGCCAAATCAAAAGAGACTGAGCTGTTCCAGAAATCGGAAGCTTGATATTTTTTCAGATCAATCATCCGAAAACGATCGAGAATAAATTTTTGCGAATCAAAATCGATTGTTTGATAACGGAGGCGAATATCAAACATAACAACCTGAGAGTTTTTGAGATGCCCTTGGTGAGGATCAAGCAGATCATGCTGAGCAGCTCGCCACTCCAGTCCAGTGAAAGTACCTTGTTGGTATCTGTCGCCAGCAAAAATTCCTAGCCTCGAAGAATCGTGAGCATCGTCAGGTGCATTCATTTTCTTGCTGTCAAATTTTAATTCTTCACTGATATGAGGATTCTCGGCCCGAAGGACTAATAACTCCTCTCTTTCTTCTGTCGTTTTTTTGTCGTTAAGGAGGACTTTTTCCGCTTTTAGATAATCCAAGGCACTAATGGAAGCATCTAATAGATCAGCTCCCTCCTTAACCTCGTATTTCTCTGTAATATCTTTTGCCAGAGCTGGATTGTTAGCAATCTCTTTGACGAGATTCAACTTATCCGTAGTGTACCCTTCGGTCTCTTTGAGAAGTTTCCCATAAGCTGAGACTCTCACTTTACGGTCCTTAATCAGTGAAAGCTTTTTCATTTCTTTCACGGTATCAATTGGCAGAACATAAATCGGACTCAATCCACTTAATATATCCACGTCATCATAAGCAACATTGAGCAGTCCCAGAATATGATATGAGCAGTTTTCAGTGAAATAGAAATAATCAAAATACACTTCACCCATTTCCCAGATGTGGTCAACCACCCGGTTGATTTGTTCCTGATTTAATCCTAAATCGTAATCCCAAATATCCCGAAACTCATGATCATTGTATTCACGAATTTTGTAGTAATAAGGTACAACCGCAAATTTTCCTGGGTAGTACCCTGCAAGACCTTTCAGCATGTACAAAACGACATTATCTTTTGAAGACTGTGCCGCAAAATTGATAGCGTAATCAAGAAGTTCGTTTTGCCTAAAGTCTTTGTAGCGACTTACACGCAAGAACGTATGGCCAAAAGTCGAACCCGGATTATTTATATAAAACGAAGAAAAAACCAGACTCAGATTTTTTGCTTCAAGTTTGCCGACAAAGGAGTTGTAAATGGCGCAACTCTTCGTTGTAAAGCTCCAGTCATTCATGATGGTTTCTTTCAACCATTTGTAGCGTAGGGGAAACTTACAAACGTAAGTTTGGGCCTTATCTGAATTCAGTAATTCAATAAACTTTTCGAGCTCTCCCTCGGGAGAATTTTTTCCATCTTTTGAGACAAAAAAATCCTTGGAATCGACCTCACTAACCATCTTTCCTAACAAATTAGGACGATAGTGCAAAAGCTTATGCCAGTAACTCATTTGTTTGGAATCCAATACGGCGGCATGGCCCTCAGACAGGATAAGAACGAACAAAACGGATAACAATAATTTCATGGGATTAATTTATCGAAGGCAGAAGGAAAAGCCAACCCAGGACATGAGTCCTGGGCCGGATAAAACGAAAATTAAAGAGAAGCAGTAGTATTACAAGAAGTCGCAGCCACAGTGTTGATGTTGTGAGTGATTTCTTTAGAAGAAGCAGCAGCTGAATTAAAGATAGTCTTATAGTTCATTTTAAGAGCTTTTCCGAATTCAGTTGAATTGCTACAGCCGTAAACGTTAGAAAGACCAACAACAGTTTCTCCGTTACCACGAGCGATATCGTTAGCAAGAGCTACTTTATTAGCTTCGATATAAGCTTCAACTTGACCAACTTTAAGTGGAGCTGGTGAATCACAGTTAGAAGTACCAAGAGAGATAGCGATAGTTTGTAGACCTGTACCGTTGGTAGTAGCAGCAAGAACTTGTTTCCACCAAGTTTGGTCACCTTCGAAAATCATAGAACCAAGACCACAACCAGCAGAACCGTATTTAGCGGCAAAAGCCGAAGACGTAGCGAGAACCATAGCAACAACAACTAATAATTTTTTCATCTTACACTCCATTGTAAAAATAATTTATAAAAGCAAACTTGCTCCATTATCCCTGCTTAGAATTTTTGATCAACTATATATTTCTAAAAGAATATCTTTTCCCGACTATTACGCTTTGCAAACAAGAAAAAACAGGGGGGTGGGAGTTTTAAGAATCTGTGCGGGCGAAGTGATTAATCGTGAGGTAGGTCAAGCGAAGGCGCTTCTCGATGGTCTCATCCAACATTAAAAGCAGATCTTCCAATTCATCGGCCAGGCCAATGTCACAAACAAATTTATCGGCACCTACTTCTGCCATCAGGGGATCGGCCTTGGCCTCTTCCAATTCATAAAGAAGGAAGGCCAATTCGTGCGCCAAATAAGCAACAGCAGCTCTTTTAGGTGTTCTCAGTAGTTTCTGAAATTCAGGGAATACCACCACGGTATTGGTGAGGACCTGACCCGGTTTACGTAAACCTTTCATCGCTTCACTCGGAACGAAGGTCACCGGATACTTAGTCATCATAGTCTCAATCAGACCGGCCGGAAGGTGCTGGAAAAGTTTTTCAAAATGTGGTTTTAAATTTTGTTCAATGATCCATGAGTGCTCAGGCAAAGAGAAAAAGTAAAAACTAAAATTTTCTCTAATCTTCGTTTTATTGGAAGAATCTTTTTTAAAATATTTTTGAATGAGATTTAGCATGGCAATTTTTCCTTTCCCTACTCTTTTCGGGAAAGAAAGATTGTCCTTGAGAAAAATCTTATTGAAAAGGCTGCTCGTCAGAATCAATTGGGATATTGACCTGCCCCTGGTATTTCTCCCCGATAACCCCTAGAAGTTCGTCAGGTATTTTTGAAGCCCGATATTTTTTGCCATTAGTAGTTCTAATCCAGAATCCATTCAATAACTTGTCTGGTCTTGAGATCCGGATGGGCTTAATTGAAATGATATGGTCCAGATTAAAAAGGACTTCTACTTCCTCGGTTTCAGTTGAACCTGAAGCTTTTATGTCGAGTATGCTGAACTTTCTGAACTTCATGAGAGACTCCTGTAAGAATTGGAGTTATTTTATAGTGGATTGGTGGACTTTGGATGAATAGGAACAGTTTAGTGAAGATTTTACAGGAATCTCAGGAAAAAATTTGGGATCTCACCAGCAACTGGCAGCTGAGAACGGTTGAAAGCAGACCTTCGCAACCCAAGGCCATCACCCTCCTGTTACATGGATACAACGAGAGAGGCCTTAGGATCTTTCGCAAACTCAGCAAATACCTTCCCGATGACCACTACATCATTGCGCCCGACGCCCCTTTCCCCCTTCCGAGGGTTAATACCGACCGGGTGGATTTCGGCTATGCCTGGTATTTTTATGACCCCTTTACCAAGAGCTATCAGGTGGACCAACAGCTGGTGTTGGGACTTTTAAGTGAGCTTCTCACTCAGGCAAATCCTGAGGGTTTACCGGTGAATATCATAGGTTTTTCTCAAGGGGGCTACCTCGCCCCTCTGGTTGGATACTCAGTCGATAAAACCAAACATGTGATTGGTATTGGGTGTGAATTTCGGACTCGATTTTTTCCAACTGCTCCGAGATTTACCCTTGATGCTATTCATGGCGCTATGGACACCATTGTTTTGCCTGAAAATTCGCAAACAGAAATAGCTCTTCTCAAAGAGCAGGATATCAACGTTTCCTGGCATCTTCTTCCCGAGTTAAAACATGAGATCAATGCCGAAGTAGGCCTCACTATTAAAAATATATTGGAGCAGTATGGAGAAGGAAGTCTATAAAGGTCAGATCGTTAGAGTGACCGAGGAAAAGATCGAAGGAATTAACTGGGAAAGAGTCTATTTGCCCTCAGGAGTGATTATTTTTCCGATCAATGATCAGGGACAAATTCTGATGGTTGAAGAAAAGCGGCCTCACGAAAATCCACCTTACAGAATCAAACCAGTTTCAGGCATCCTTGAATTAGATAAGGGCTCACCAGAAGAAAATGCTCAAAGAGAAATGCAGGAAGAAATTGGTTTCAAGGCGGCTGAGCTGGAAAATTTCTGGACCTCAAAATCATCCGGTACTGTAAATAACGTTCATTATTTTTATATCGCCCGCGGACTTATTCCTTCAAAATTTCCAAATCCAGATGGCGAAGACACCATCATTTCCGTTAAGGCCTTCGATATGGAAGTGCTGATGGAGAAGTTTTTAAGGGATGAAATCCGGTGGTCCATGTCAACTTTGGGCTTTTTTAAACTGTACCACCACTTACGCAAGGCTTCCAAGTAGCCGTTTTCTCGTTACGCAAGGCAAACTTTACAATATCCATTAAAACCTTTGTTTGTTATGCCGAACAGGTGTATACTAATGCCGTAATAAGGATAACTCACCATGTACGTTTGTATCTGCAAAGGCATCACTGATAAACAAATCCAAGACGCAGTTACTGCTCGAAAATCGAACAATCCTAAAGAAATACTTAAAGCGTTGGGAGTTGGCTCTGATTGTGGCAGTTGCGTTGAAGATGCAGTGAAAACCCTGGTCGAAGCCGCTGCCCGCACACCCTTCGAAATGAAAGACTCCTCGAGCAATTCTTAGGCTCAAAGTATTTTGCTTCTTTAATTCACCTCTTCTACAATAAGCCCAACAAACTTTGATCTTCGAGGTATTTAATGAAAGGTTCTCCAGCAATGATTGACGCTCTTAACTCTGTTCTTACCAAAGAGCTGACGGCCATTAATCAATATTTCCTTCACTCTCGCATGCTACAAAACTGGGGTCTGGAGAAAATTGGAAAATTAGAATACGCAGCTTCAATTGATGAAATGAAGCACGCAGATATGGTTATCAAACGAATTCTTTTTCTTGAAGGTCTTCCAAATGTTCAGAAAATTAATAAAATTCGCGTCGGCCAGGACATTGGTGAAGTAATCGCTGCCGACCTGGAAGTAGAATACGAAGCAGTTCCGCACCTTAAAATTTGTATTCAGCAAGCGGAAGCAGATCATGACTACGCAACTCGTGACCTTTTCCTTTCTATTTTAAAATCAGAAGAGCACCACATTGATTGGCTTGAGACTCAGAGAGATCTTCTAAAAGCCGTTGGTGTTCAGAATTACATGCAATCACAAATGGAGCCTGACCAAGGCGCTGAATAAGCCAAACAACAAAGCGAGCTGACTCTTTTGTGTCACCCTATAAAGAGTCAGTGAGCGTTTTAGATTTCAAATTAAATTCAACGATATAGTTCTGCACGATAGTTTGATAACTTGTAATTTTATCCTGGTAACCATAAGCCTTCATTCCGGGAGTCGCAAAAACGACTCCTTTATTAATTTCTTGAGTGGCCAGGTTAAATAAACGCTGAAGTCTGAAAGTTTCATTTTCAATTTTTTCGACGATCTTAACCAGTTCCTGAATAATCTCTTTCTGCTTTTTTTTCTCGTCAGGAGAGAGACTTGATTCATTCATTTTTACATTTAAATCCATCAGGTCATTTTTAACTTTTAATTGCTCTCGCTTGGATTCGTTAAGGGCGTTAACAAAATCCTCTCTCATCTTTCGCGGATCAATCTTATGGATATTTTTTGTCTCAAGGTAAGCGTTCAAACTATTACTTTCAGATCTATATTTATCAAATTGTTTGTCGAGGCCTTCAAGTCTCATTTCGAAACTCTGCTTCTGGGAATTAAATGCAGGAAAATCCTTATCCTTAGAAGTGAGCTTTTCAGTCTGCAAAAACCGGCTGCTATTAAAGTCTTCTTGAAGACGGATATAGTTCTGCATCAGATTCCGCTGAATGTCCTGCAGGCGGGCCAAACTTTGTCGGCTCTTGGAATCGCCCCACTTGCTCAGTATGTTCTCATGATTGATAAAATCTGACTGAACTCTTCGGACTCCCTTTTCTGCCTGGTCTAAAATCTTTTGAGTGTGCTGATTATAGCTGGTGACATCCACAGTCCGGGTAATAGAGCAGGAAATAAAAGAAACGAGGAAGATAAATAAGAATATTTTTGTCATGACTTAGAATAACAAAAAAGGCTCCGTTAAGGAGCCTTTTTTTAGAAAAAAAATTAAGGGAGAACGTAATCTCTTGGCATCTCATCTTCTGAAGTGGCCATTTTGTCAAAGTAAAGGTCGTATTGCTTGTTATAGGCTTCGACCACTTCTGGGATTGTTATGTAATAGAAGTTCTCAAAGTTTTTAGTGAAAGCTGCTGTTGTAAAATTCCCAGCACCATTAAAGACCGCTCCACCACTTTCAAAAGTAAAAATCATGAATTTGTTATGCTGAAGTTGAAAGACATTTTGGTTTGTCTGAAGAAATTTAGTCTGCATGCCTTTATTGATCAGGTCTCTATAAATCTTGAAAGATTCAATTGAAGTGTTGCGACCAATGTCCTCTCTACGTTTAACAGACCAGTAGATATCATCATCAAGAATGAACTTAATTGGTTTCTTCTCTTCCAAAAGTTTCATGTACAAAGCCGCCAACTGACCAGAGAATCTGTGCGACATCGCTTCAATCAGCTTGGCATTGTTGCCAGCTTCAGTAACTTTCTCCAGCGCTTTGGCCCCATCAACTGGGGAGAAGAAAACCTCAATATCGGTTTCAGGCTCTGCCTTAATATTGGCCCGACATGAATTAAGTGATTTGGTGAAATTAGCTTTTGTATCCCCTGCCGCGATCATCGATTCAATGACACATTTATGAGATTGAGCAAAAAATGATTCACCGGAAGTTGTTACAAAATTCCAGTTTTCATGATTGATACTGGTTCCGCTTGTCATGTTCCCGGAAGAAAAAAGAATCTTTGCAACTTTAGTTCCTGGGTTCACCATCAAAATTTTATTATGTGCATAACCAAGCCCTGAAGAAGTTCCTCGGTAAGTCACCTTAACTAGATCCTTATCACTACACTTCTTCAATCCCTCAGCATCTTTATTTAATACTGGATTGGTATTTGATTCCTCACCACCATCTAATACAATTGAAACTTTCACGCCCTTTTTTACGGCCGAACAAATGGCAGCAACCACGTTTTTTGAGCTAAAGCTGAGGTATGCGAGATAAAGCTCTTTTGTTTCAGAATCCGAAACCCATTCAACAATTCTGTACTGTGGAGATGTGTTTCTTAAAACCGAAGCCGCTTCATCAGCTGGCTTACAATAAACGTTTTTAGGTTTAGATGAAACAGTCGCCCCGCCTTCCGTTGAAAGCGGACGATCATAAGAATAAGTTTCACAAACTGGATTTGTAAAAAGTGGTTCGAACTTAAAAGGCTTATAGTCGGAGAGCTTAACTGCCCAACTATTTGCAGATAAAATACAGAGAAGAAGAGCTGAAGCTTTTTTCATTTTATATCTCCGGGGGTAGCTAGGATTTGTTACTAGCTATCCCGGGGGAATTCATTTGTAAAAAATGGGCCGAAGAACACGGAACTTTTTACACGAAACGCACAGGGTCAAGACCTGATTCCCCTTCACAGGTCAGTGACTGTTTGGTATACCAAACCATCTTCACAAAGGATGGATTCATGAAAAATTTAATCGTTTTATTGGCCCTTACTCTTTCAACTTCTGCATTCGCTCGTCAGTACATTCAATGTTCAGTTTTGGGAGATTCAACGGATGTTGCAGTTGTTAATCTGCAAACAGAAAAGGGTGGAACACTTTTTCTCTCTTCCGGCATGCAAAACCCTGAAGATGAAAGAATTCTGGTGAACATCGAGCTTGATATGATCGAAGGCAAGAACCATGTCTACAAAGTTGTGAACGAAAATGGCGAAGGCTACGTAAGTGTACCAAGTGACGTGATTGGAAAATCTTCAAATAATCTTGTGATTGATCTGAGCTTTTCCGGCCTCAATTTCCAGTACAGCTGTTTTTCTCGCATTTATAACGACTAAAAAATTGAAAAAACTTAATCCCATTCCCTATGGCTCTCTAGTTTTTGCTCCCATGGAAGGCATTACTGACGAGGCTTTCCGCAAAACTATTTTGAGGCTTTATCCGGAATGGGATTATCTAGCGACTGATTTTCTGCGCGTTCCCTCAGCTGGAAGATACCCTTTAAAACATCTCGTCGCTCACTTCGGAAAAGATCTGTCAGAATTTGATCCAGTCAAAGATAAGACGATGTTTCAAATTTTGACTTCACATCGTGCCTTTACCATCCAGATGGTAAAGGATGTAGAATCTCTCGGATATCCCTGGATGGATATCAATCTTGGTTGCCCTTCCAACACCGTTACAAAAAATGGAGGAGGCTCTTCGCTTCTGCTTGATCTGGCGACTCTGCGCTCACTCATTAAAAATATTCGTGAAAACTATTCGGGAAGACTCTCTGCCAAGATACGCACTGGCTTTCACCACACCGGCGAATTTGAAGACTCAATCAGACTTCTTAATGATGAAGGGATTGAATTGATCACAGTTCATGGGCGCACCAGGGACATGATGTATAAAGTGCCGGCCGAGTGGAAGTACATTGAGCAAGCCGTAAAGATTTCGCAAGTGCCAATCATTGGTAATGGGGACGTGTGGGGAGTTAATGATATCGACAGAATGCTCAAAGAGACTGGCTGTCATGCTGTTATGGTCGCCCGTGGTGCTCTAAAAGCGCCCTGGATAGCGCAAGACTACAAAAGAGCGGCTTTCCTAGAAACTGCGCAGGAACGTTTCATTAAAATAAAAACATTCTTCGCTGAGTACCGTAGAGAACTTGAAGCTGAATATATATCAGACAGAGGACTCTTAAAACAAAGCAAGTCCGTATCAAGATACATGCTGGATGGAATTGAAAATGGAGAAGTCATCAGAAGAAAGCTGCTCCTCTCACAAACCGCTCCAGATTTTTTTTCTATTATTGATAGTCTTTAAAAATTTTCCATTGAGAAATCGACTCTCTCTCGCGCAAGCAAGTTTTTAGAGGCTTGCGGACGGATTTTTTCCAGGCGCGGTACAAGGCCTGCAAGATTGGCAATCTGAATTCCAAGTCCAGGGCGGGCATTTAATTCAAGAAGTATCGGCCCTTTATCAGGAGTCAGAACAATATCGACGCCTAAATAACCCAACTCAACCATGTCATAACATTGCGCCGCGAGTTCCAGACTCTCTCTCCAGAATGGAAGTTGTAGTCCCACTAATTTATGGCCAGTGTCGGGGTGAAATTCTACAACTTGATTTTTTATTACTGCGTTGTTGGTGCACCCATCACTCAAATTAATACCAGCGCCAATTGCACCCTGGTGAAGATTTGCACGACCATCAGACGACTTCGTCGGAAGGCGGACCATGCTCATCACAGGATATCCCTCAAAAACAATCACTCTGATGTCGGGAATGCCACCATAAGAATAGTTATCAAAGATTGGATGCTTATCAATTTTTGCCTGAATGATGGCCGTATCACTTTGACCAGCGAGTGAATAAAGGCCAGAAAGAATGCCTGAGATGTGGTGTTTAACTTCCTCAATCTCCATGAGTTTGTCATTGGATCTTCGGCACAAAACTCTCGTGACACCGTTCTTTTCTTCTTTAATTATTTCTTTAATAACAATGATTCCGTTTCCCTGAGAACCGTTGGCCGGTTTGATCACAAATGAATCATAGTCCTGAATTTTGAGATGGAGGTTTTTTAAAGAGCCATAATTTTCTACAATCATGTAGTTCTCAGGCATGGCAATGCCCCAAGCCTCTGCTCTTTGTGCCGTCAGAACCTTGTTATCTACTAGCGGATAATTGGAACGTTTATTGTGTCGAAGAATGTATCTTCCGACTCGATTGTTAATTCCAAGGATCCCCAGTTCCTTTAGTTCACGGAATATCATTTGATATTATCTCCGATTTCTTCTTTTTTTGGCGAACCAGGTCTCTGAATCTCAAAAATTCAGAGAGACGGTATCCTTTGTACTTACCGATCAGGATCAAAAGTCCAATGATGGTAAATAGAAGCTCAGGGTTAGTGAACATGAACATTTCAAGAGCGTGAATTGAGTAAAGTAGGTACCCAAGTATTGCAATCACCAAGGTCCCAAAGAGTGTTTTGAGGGTATTAACCAGTCCCTCTTCCGTGAGCATGATCGAGAGACGTTCGATATTAGTTGTCACAATAACAATCGGAAAGAACGCCAGATGTTTTTGAGAAATAAAAGCGATGTCGGTACTGAAGAGGGAATAGCCTATCATCAGCATAATCACCATCGTCAGAATAATGGAGAGCCTAGGAACTGCGAGGAGATAAAACTTATCAAGGACGTATCTTTCACCAATTCCAATTAACACAACGATGGAGAAGAACAAGAAACCAAAACCAAATGAAGTTTCTTTAAAAAACAGCGTGAGAAGAATAGGAGTAAAAATACCAAACGTTGGAATACCTATAAGATTTCTGGCAATAGACAGCACCAGAGTCCCGATGGGGATCAACATAATGGTCGTAAACATCGTCTGAAGCGGCAATGGAAGGCGGTAAAGACTCAGTCTCGAAAAAATCGAATCACTCTTAATCACTTCTTTTTTAAATTCTGTTTTATTGAAACGATTGATGCGTGCTCTTTCAGCTTGAATGGCATAACTCACACGTTTCTTAGATATAATCTTCTCAACTTCCTCGTAATTTCTATGAATGACCATGAAGTTATCGGGGCGCTCACCGAAATAACCTCTATTGGTATCGATTGGAATCCATTTATTATTCAAAAAGACTTCATTGGCGAATGTGAATCTTAGTTTTGCCTGAGCACTACTCTTAAGATCCGGCATCCGTACCATCACAACCACTCGTGAAGGCACTTTTTGACGACGGGCCATGATATTAAAAAGTTTGGCCTTAATAAGGGGCGAGCCTTTTCCAGTATTTAAAGTCTCATGGATGGTCTTGATCGAGGTATTACGCTGAATTTCTTCCTCTACGTAATAATAAATTTTTCGAACGACACTTGTTTTATCTTCATTACCTTCAAGGATAGCTTTTTCCAAATGATTAATTGCCGCCACATCTTCGGGCAAGAGTATTGGCATTTTCAGGTATCGATTAAGCCCTTTGGGATAAGTCTCAGTGTAATCTTTGGGAATATTTTTATACAACAATGGTTTTAGATCTATTCTGGCGGAGTACGTAACTCTTTGTTTGATAGGTTCCTTAGAACTCCATGTCGCAAGGGCGCTGTCAGAATTTGAATCAATAAAAACTTCAAAATTCTTGGAACGAATTCTTTCATCGCTTATTTTAATTCCGGGACCAGGCTTTGGTATAGGAAAAGAAAATGAAGTGTGATCCCCTTTGGGACGGGCCGTGAGATGAAAATTCCATACATCATCCACCATTTGCGGCAGAAGTGAGAGATTTAAAACCTGAGATTTATACAGCAACATCGCAAGAGGCGTAACAATCAACAGTGTCGTTATGAGAACAATTATCTTTTTCATGAATTAATCACCTAATACGTGGGAGCGAGCAACATCTACTATGAAACGCCCAAGTAGGACGTTGCGGCCAATCAGAAACTTGTATTCCATTTTCGATCGGTCATTTAAGTTGATGAGTACTTCTCTTTCGATATTTCCCATTTTAATTTTTTCTTTAATTACGTATCTACGGGTAACAAATCCTGAGGTGTTTGAAACTCTCTGAGTTGTTCCGATCTTGCGAACTAGCTCAATGATTTTTCCTTCCGAGTCCAAAGTCTGAAACTTGACGAAAACCTCGCCCCTCTGCTCAACTTCTTCGATGTTCACAGCATGCATTGAAGTTGTTTTAGCACCGGTATCGATTCGGGCCTTGTGCTTAATTTTAAAATCTGGGAGATTGACCCACTCCACTCGCCCAATCAAAACTTTCTCTTTTAAAAGTTGGGCATGCACGAGAGAAGAAAAGCTGAGGATTAAGCCTAAAATGAGAACAATTAACTTCACCAAATTGCCTTTTAAAATCTGTTTATGAAGTCATATTTTAAGTCATTCTAAAGACTCTAGGCAATAGGGATCAGGCACCTAACACACTAATTTTATTGTTTTTGATGAAAGCAGGATCAACTTATTAAAGAGGCAGCCGATAAGTCACCTACGAACCACTAAAGGGGACAATCATGACTTGGAAATCTTTCTGCACTTCTTCATTCTTCTTCTTCTTTTTCGCTTTCATGGCAGTTCACTTTGCCCATATGAAAACGCCCGCCCAGGACCGTTATGTTGCCGGTTACACCCAGAGTGTCAAACCTTGGTACGACGCCAGCTATAAGCTTTAACGTAGGAAGAGCTTAATCCAGTTCAATTTTTTTTCATTATAAGGTGGATATCTCAACGGGATATCCACCAATGTTCCCTGTTTAAACACAGACTTATAGTTTGTGAACGTTTCAAAACTCTTCTGCCCATGATAGCTTCCAATCCCAGACGTTCCAACTCCACCAAATGGTAAATTAGGATTCGCCAGGTGAATGACCGTATCGTTGATACAACCTCCGCCGAAAGGAATCTTGGCAATAATGTCATTTTGTTTTTCAGTATTTTCAGAAAAAAGGTAGAAGGCCAGAGGTTTAGGGAAATTCATAATATTCTTAATGGCATCTTCCAGGCTCTCGTATGGAATGATTGGCAAAATTGGACCAAAAATTTCATCCTGCATCACCTTATCCGACAAATCGACATTTTTCATTACAGTGGGACCGATAAAATTCTCCTCTCGGTTAAGCTCACCACCGATGGCTATTTTATCTTGAATCAAAAGTTCCTTGAGACGATCAAAATGACGGTTATTCACGATACGGGGATAATCGTGGGAAGACTTCACATCGAGCCCATAAAATGTGGTGATATAAAACTTCAACCTCTCAACAAATTCATTCTGGAGCCTGGCCGGAACCAAAACATAATCAGGAGCGACACAGGTTTGACCAGCGTTAAGAAATTTCCCCCACGCCACTCTTTTGGCAGCTATTTCAATGTTAGCACTTTCCTCAATCAGGCAGGGACTCTTACCTCCCAGCTCCAACGTAACTGGAGTTAAATATTCTGCAGCGGCTTTCATAATAATTTTCCCAACACCAGTGCTGCCGGTAAAAAAGATATAATCAAATTTCTGCTTCAGTAGTGCCTGAGTTTCTTCAAGTCCACCTTGAACAACAGCAACTTCATTCTCCTTAAAAACTTCCATGATAATTTTCTTAATAATGGATGACGTTTCAGAGGCAAACTCAGATGGCTTTACCACAACTTTATTTCCGGCCGCTATGGCGCCAATGACCGGAGATACACAAAGCTGGAAAGGATAGTTCCAGGGAGAAATAATAAGCACAACACCGTAAGCCTCGGAATGAATAAAACTCGTCCCAGGAAACAGAGTCAAAGGAGTTTTGACCTTTTTCACTTTTGCCCACGAATCAAGATGTTTTACCGTATAGTTAATTTCTTCCAGGATAAATCCAATCTCAGTCGCATAGGTTTCAAATGCAGATTTCCCTAAGTCGGCTTTTAAGGCGCGGGTAATCTCTGATTCATTACGAACAATAACCTTCTTCAATTGATTTAGTTTTTGAATCCGCATTTTGACACTAAAATGTGGCTCGTGTCTGTGTGCATTTCTCAAAGTTGTAGCGACTGTATCAATTTGCATAACTATCTCTCTATTTTAAGATATTTTACGTAGTTTCTAATAATGGATGATTTCCTGAAATTCTTAATTTCGGGATATTGAAGAACAAAAGAGCTCTCATACATGAGGGGAATCCAAGGGAGATCATTAAACACGATCTCTTCCATTTGCTGAATAATTCGGTCTCTCTGATCTGGGTTGATCGTCTCTTTGAGTTCATCGTAGAGCTGATCAACTCGCTGATTAGAATACGCAGATTTATTGACTCCGGGAAAGTTTCTCGAGACTAACAATTGAAGAATATTTTCTCCGTCGGGATAATCAAATAGCCAGTTGTCAGTGAAAAACATCAGCTCACCGGCCCTTCCTTTGCGGATAAAATCCGGGAATGCCAGAATTTCTATTTCAACTTTCAGCCCGATCGCTTCAAGGTGTTTTTTGATAAATTCAGCTTCCATGATATGAATGCTCTGATTGCCTCTGGTTGAATAGATGATAGTCGGGATTTTTTCAGGTCTATCAAACCCGGCCTGTTTTAAATATTCTTTTGCCAGCGCAGGGTCGTATTTAAACCTGAAATCTTTGGCCGGAAGATACCCTGAGATGCCAGGAACCAGAATTGAATTGGCCCTGAGATTTGTATTCTGAGATAACACCTGAACATACTTTGAATAATCAATTGCGTAAGCGATGGCCCGGCGTAGAAAATCATTTTGACCAATGATCGGATGCTTCATATTAAAGGAAAGCCATCTGTTGGCCAGAATTGGGAAATGTTTGAGTTTAATATCTTTTTTCTTTAACTCTCCACTTAACTCTCCATTAGAATCATAAAGCTTAGGAATAAACGTCTTAGGAACTGTAAGAAGATCAATTTTTCTCTCCAAAAACATTGCCCATCTTTCTTCTTCCTGAGAAGTCACATAAAAACGAACTTCATCAATAAATGGAATTTTTTCTTTTGAGGAAACCAGAAGTTTTTCTACGTTGGCGTATCGATCCCCGGCCGTTGGGTAAAAATCCTGCCGGTAATTGGCAAACTTTTTCATAGCAAAATAGTTATCAGAGAAGCCCGAATATTCATAGGGTCCAGTGCCTACCAGAACTTTGTCCAGATTGTTGGCCTGAAAATCAATGATCTCCCAAGGAACTGGAACCGCAAAGTTCAGTGCTAAATAATAAACCATATTTGGTTCTGCACGACTCATTCTGATCATCAGAGTCTGGTCGTCTTCTGCGACGACTCCTTCCAGGGGAGTTGCTTTTATTTTTTTCCAATCCTCATTAATTTTTTTTCCATAATCATCAAATCCAAGAATTAAACCTGAAAAAAGGCTTTTGCCAGGACTCTTGAGACTGGCCATCGCCAATCGCTTAAACTGGTTAACAAAATCCTGCGCCTTTAAATAACGTTTTTTGTTTTGGAACGCAGGGTGATCATGAAATGAAATATTTTTTCTTAATTTTATTTTTAAGACGGTCCCTTTCTGCTCAATCATTGGCAGGGATTCCGCAACCAGGGGCTGAATTTCGTATGGCCGCTTCAGATAATGATACTGGTAGAGGGGCTCCAAAACCTGGGCAGAAATGAGAAGTGAATCATCACTATATGCCTTGGCCGGATCCAAACTATCAAAGGCATTATCTAGTGAAAGACTTAAAAGAGAAGGCGCATCAGATCCCCTCTTGATCTTTGACCAGGCGATATACCCGCCCCCAAGAGCGCAAAGAAGAATGGTGACTACAAGTAGAGTTCTTTTATTCATAATTTTATTTTCACTGGCTTGAAGTTATCAAAAAAAGATTGGGAAATTTGTCCTGTCACGAGCTTCGCCATTTCCTGACCTGACCTGAAGCCAAACCCCATTCCGTGTCCACTAAAGCCGCCAATCACGAATGTATCCGTCAAAGCTTCAGCTTTCGTTATGTAAGGAAGCTCATGCTCGGTGAATCCCATTGTTCCAGACCAGCGATGGATGACCTTGAAGCGAAGTTTTAAAATATCTTCTAAGTAACTTTCCAGACCGGCCTGAATTTTAGAAGATAACTTTTCAAAGTCACCTACTTCACCAGCTTCATCTAAAAGTCTTTTCCCACCAATGAGCAGTATCTTTTCCTGAGATTTTCTCCAGTAGACTCTTTCTGGAGAATCATAGTGAAGGGCACTTGAGTCAATATCATCTTCTAACTCAACTGCCATCATCTGGGCGCGCTGAGGAGTAATGAGGGGCTTAAAAGCCGGGTGAAAATGGGGAAAGTATCCATTTAAAGCGAGAACCACTTGCTTACACTTGATGTTATTGAGTTCGGTAGAAACACCTTCAGGTGTGATTTCAAAAGCAGACAGGTTTTCAATTATCTGAATTTTTCTTGATACTAATATGGTCTTAAGACTGGTCAAAAGTTGTACGGGATTTATTTTATATTCAGGACCACTTTCATAGGCCCCCATAAACTTCCCTCTCAGGCCCGCTGCCAACTCATCATCTGCCTTCCATTGAAAATTAAAATCACCAGGTTTAAATTCGGGTGCAGCCCAATCAGAGTTTTGCTTTTGGTTTTGAAACAGTGTGAGGGAGGTTGTTTTTTCAAACTTAATCTCCGGAGATGACTTCAGAATGTTTTGGTAAACTAAATCGAGGGATTCTTCAGCAAACTGGCGAATATCGTGGGCCCGGTCAACACCCCAGTGCTGCGTGAGAGTTTTATAAAATGTCGCACTTCCCTTGGTCAAAAAACCAGCGTTCCTTCCACTTGCTCCAGCGCCTACATGGGATCTTTCTAAAACGATAATTTTCAAGTCTGGCCGGAATTCAGATAACCAGTAGGCCGTGGACAATCCGACATATCCACCGCCAACGATCACAACATCAGCCGTCATACTTGGGGTAGAAAAACTATGGGGTCTAAACCAGTGAGAGGTGGTCATTACGTATCTTCCTTACTATTTATAAGGAAAATAATAACTCAGAGACTCGGGGCTTAGGAAGCTTTCTTCGGCTTTAGTTCCGGATAAAAATCTTCTTCATACTCGCTCTTGTACTTAAGAAATATTTGGTAGTTCCCAAACTCAATTTCAGACATCATACCAATCTGTTCATCTAATGAACGCTTGAAGCACATATCAATGAAATTCAATTGAAATGGCCCTAGACCGGTAAAGAAATCCTCGTTAAGAGGGGTTGTTTTCAGAAGGTCTTTAATGCTTTTTGCGTGGTACATGAGGTTCTACTCCTAAATCTCATAACTCTTATCGGAAAATTGCTGAATAGGGTTAAGGTTCTTTCAATTTTCTTTCACAAGGCAATTACAAGAGCTTATGATTTGTACCTGACGGTATCTATCAAGGGAGACCGAGTACTTGAGCTATCAACTCTTCTTTGTTCTGAACTTTTATTTGATCTTCTTACTGATGAAAATCACCAGCTGGGCATTATTGGCACATAAGCAGCGCCCCAAACTTGTGCCATTTTTATTCACGACCCCACTGCTCTCGGCACGAGTGTATGCCCACGCCAGATTTCACAGGGCCCCCCTCTTAATCACGATTTTTAAATTTACCCTCTCTTTATTTTTTTTATTCTGTGTTATTTTTGTCGCCAAAAATTTTCTTCAGCCCCTCAATTATTCAAAGCTGATTTTGATTTGCCCCATGATCTACCTCTTCACGGAAGTCTTAGGTGGCTTGGGTCAGTTACTTTTTTATCCATCCTCCAGGGGAATTTCCCCCATTCACAGACATCCACTGAAGGCGAACTCTCTCGGGGATTTTTGGGGACGAAGATGGAATTTCTGGGTTCGTGACTGGCTAGTTGATATTAGTAAATCCTCTCGAAAGAACCTGGCAAAAAAACTTCTTCTGACATTTATTGTCTCCGGCATCTTTCATGAACTGTTGGCAAATTTCCCCCATTTTCTTTATTCTCGAGAATTCACATTTGGCAATATGACTCTTTACTTTATTGTCCAAGCACTGGGATTATGGATAGAGAAGAAGTGGTTGTCTGGACTACCCATTATTCTAAAACGCGTTTACTTATGGGTGGTTGTTATTTTACCTGCCCCCCTATTTATAAACCGACCACTTTTAATATTTTTTGGGATTGTTGATGGATAAATTTTGGGTGAATTTTGCTTTTGAAATTGGTTTTTTCTCCCTTTTAGGGGTGATGTTTTATTTTTACCAAAAACGCAAAATTATACATTACGAAGAAAACAAAGCACCACTTGTGATGAATTATATTATGCAGGCCTGCCTTGGCGATAAACTTGATAAGGCACAACCAGAGTTAGATAAACTAATTGAAGCCCTGGATGATTTTGTTAATCATAAATCACCAAATCCTCCGATCGCGATGCTTAAAACATTTGCTGAAGGCCAGGAATGCTCTCCTGAATTAAAAGAAGCGATACTTGAAGGCATAAAAGAATTAAACCAGTAATTCATGAAAATTATAAATTACATAACTCCCCAAGGGCACCAAAAGCTTGTTGATGAACTTGAGCAACTGATGAGAGTTGAGAGACCTGAAGTGACGAGGCTGGTTCAATGGGCCGCCAGTAACGGGGATCGCTCCGAAAATGCAGACTACATCTATGGCAAAAGAAGGCTCAGGGAAATTGATCGAAGGATCAGGTTTCTAAGTGGCAGATTAGACGCTGCCCAGATTGTTGACCCGCTTAAAACTCAAAGCATTAAAATTCAATTCGGTGCAACCGTGGAAACTCTCAACGAGAATGGCGAAACCAAGACTTTCACTATTGTCGGAGTGGATGAAGTTGATACCGCAAAGGGCCGGATCAGTTGGCAATCCCCTATCGGCAAAAATTTGATAGGTAAATGTCAGGGCGATGAGGTGACCATCAGGATTCCAGCTGGCGAGATGGTGTATGAAATAGTATCAATTATCTATGTAACAATTGAATGAGGTTTCCATGAAAAAAACATTATTGATCATATTATTCTTTTCTTCACTTTCCGCCTTCGCGTCTTTTAATGAAGTTGAATGTGAAGGCAGTGCTGGTGCTCAAAGAATTTTTGTGGAAATTGAACAACCCTTCCCTACTACGTCGTCATTCAGGCATGTTCAGGTCGCAGTTCTGACTAACAACACTCAAGAGAACTACTCAAATGTAGTAAATTTAAACAGATACAATGGCTTTAGCATCATTAACTACCAAGGCGCTGGTTTTCGTATGTCCCTTGATTTGTGGCCTGATGGGCAGCCAAGATGGGGAAGAATATATTCCGCCTCTCTTATTAGCTCCGATATCAACGGCGGCATGGCCGCAACGATGTATTGTAAGTTTCCCAACGCCAACTAGATTTCAAGTGGATACGAAGAATGACTGGTCGCGTCTTCTGTTTTGACCAGTGCCCCTGCGAAAGATTTTCCGGGAGCACATTAATCTTTTTTCGAGTTAGAATAGAATTTCCACTATCGAAGGAATGATATGGCAGTTTATAAGTTTTTATTGTGTGTCGGATGGTTAATCACAATTCAGGTGTTCGCAGATACCAAGATGGATAAGAAAGAATCCATTAATGGTGTGTCCGTTCAAACCGGCAAACACGATGGGACCCGAATTTATCGTGGCTCTATTACTAAAATATTTCCTTATGGAATACAATCCGTTAAAAACAGCGTCGTAAACTTCCAGGATCGCTGTAACAATTCATTTAAAAGTCGCCGTCAATACACAGAAAAATCAGTTTCATGCAAATACCACAACGAGAACTTGGTAGAGACTATTGTCGTTAAAGACATTAAGAAATCTGGGTGGGTAAAAGAGAACAACGAAACAGACCGCTTCGTCCTTGGACGCAAAGTCTATAACCGTGGAAGCTTTGGCTACTATGAGCTCGTTACAGTTCATGAAGGAAAAGACGCTCATAATAAAAAGACCGTAACAATCCGTCAGAGAATGCTGACAGATAAAGAAGCTAAAAAATACACGAATCCTTTATTTAATAAAGACTCCGCTTTTGATGAAACAACGGGTACGTTCACGCTAACCGAAGTAAGTCCAAATGAGACAACATTGACCTATGAGTACAGCGCTGAAACTGAGCACTGGATCCTTAATAAAGAAGTTTCTATCCCTCAGGTTTTTGCCTCAATTAGCAAAAGTATCAATGATTTAGTTAAAACAGTGGCAGCAGAATCGTCCGTTTTGACTCGTGATTTAGCCTCAAATTAATCAAATACATGACTCATGCCCTGACTCATGGTAAGTCAGAGCATGCGTTTTTTTAGAACCTATATCGAAATATCTAATATCTGTAACCTTCAGTGTACTTTTTGTCCTGAAGTTGAACGTGATAAAAAGATTCTTAATCCCGATCAATTCCGAAAAATTCTCAGAGAAGTTGTTCCGCATACCGACCAAGTTTGTCTGCATCTCATGGGTGAACCCCTCGCCCATCCGGAATTCGAAAAGATCCTCCAGATATGCAATGAAGAAAAAGCCGTTATACACCTCACAACCAATGGAACATTTTTAAGTAAGTTTGGGTTTGAAACTTTTCTTAAATCGCCATGTTTGCGCCAAATAAATTTCTCACTCCATAGCTTTAAGGATAATTTTCCAGACAAGGACATTCGTCCCTATTTGTTCGACATCCTTCAGTTCTCAAAAGAAGCCTTAATTCAGAGACCAGAACTCTATATCAACTACCGACTTTGGAACTTACCAAGTACGACAGGCAACAAAGTGGAGAACCAGGGGATTATTGATCACATCACCGAGTTCTTCCAGATATCGGTAAATGAACGTGTTGATGTCGCTTTAAATAAAAGTAAAAATCTCATCGGAAGAATTTATTTTCATTTCGATACCCGGTTTGACTGGCCTTCTTTCAACGATCCAATCCGTAGTGAACATGGATTTTGCCATGCACTTTCTCAGCAAATTGGCATTCACGCTGATGGAACTGTTGTGCCTTGTTGTTTTGATAAAGAAGCGGGCATCCCACTCGGTAATGTTTTAGAGCAAAGCTTTGAAGAAGTTTTGAGTTCACCGAGGCTTAAAAAAATCAGAGAAGGATTTCAAAAGCACAAACTAGTAGAGGATCTCTGCCAGCGCTGCACCTACATCACCCGATTCGATAAGAAAGCCGCCCCTACACTGCCCCTTTAAATAATAAAAAAAAAGAACTTTTCTGTTGATATACGGAAAAAGTACGCCTATACTAATTTTAAGTACGGATAAATTACGGAGACGTTATGGCGCTGACTAAAAAACAAAAAGAAGTATTAGATTTCATCACTGAATACGTAAGAGAAAATGATTACTCTCCTACTCAGAAAGAGATTCAGGAATTCTTTGGCTTTAAGTCACTAGGTTCCGTCCAGGACTATATCAAGTATCTAACCAACGGTGGATATCTGTCGAATGACTCTCATTCAGTTCGTGGTCTCATGCCTTCAACTGTTCAGCAGAATACGGAAGAAATTCCTCTTCTAGGCTCGATTGCGGCCGGTGTTCCAATAGAGGCAATCGAAAATAGCGATAAAATCAGCGTTCCAATGCACATGTTAGGGAAAGGTCAGTACTACGCTCTTAAGGTCAAGGGTGAGTCAATGATAGATGATGGAATCCTCAGTGGAGACATCGCTATTATAAAACATCAATCCCAGGCAGATAATGGTCAAATCGTAGTCGCCGTTGTTGATAACGAAACAACATTAAAGCACTACTTCAAAAAGGCCAAACAGATTGAACTACATCCGGCCAATAAGACTATGAAGCCAATTATCATCAAAGATAAAGAATGCGAAGTTCGCGGCGTAATGGTTGGTCTGATCAGGACCTACTAGTTTCACTTTTTCGTTAACACACACAGGCTCAAGCTTGGTATTCGTCAAGGAGGACGTTTATGGTAGCACACACACTTTTTTCTAATGCTCTCGAAACTATGAATGAAACGGAATTATTTGCGAAGATTCAACTGGAACTGGTGAATCGATATCAAGTAGATCCCAGTTTAGCTTCTGAAATGGCGTGGGATCTCATGGATATGCTCTCGGCCGTTGATGGCAATTTTGATATCTTCGAGAAATATTTCCTGCATTAGAATACTTCTCTCTTACTCATTTAAAGATAATGGAACGACTCTCTGGAGTGAATGCTTCGAGCCCGGGAATTCCTTTGTCTTTTTTTATAACTTATGGAGGCAATTTATGGTTACTGATCACGATCTATGGGTGAGCCGATCTCTTCTGATTTTTATGGGAAGCTTTCTCTTCTTTAGCCTTATTGGTGTTTTTTAAAACAGATATGCTTCTACCATTTCTCTGGAGAGACCTTGGTCTTGAAAATAAGGTTTTAGAAATAAATGTTTGATCACGATGTGGTTTTTTAACAAGAAACCACAAACGTGATCCTTGATAATAATGAACCGAATATTTTCCGGATAAAATGGTTTCCAGTCTACGCCTGACTGAGAAGACTCCTGGAGTATGTTTTCGATTTGGGAAAAGTCCTCTTCCTTAACTTCCCGAAAACTCAGACCGAGCTTCTTCAAGGTGAAACCATACGGGCAATGAAGGCATGCAGTTTTACAACACGTGCCTCTATTTTTTAAAAACTGACTGGTAAAGACAGTAAACCCATCCGAGTTTAGGTAAGTTAGTTCCTTAGACATATGTTTTCGATTATAATGTAGAAATGATTTTATGGCTTCTTTTATATAGCTTGATTGCATTGGCCCAGAACGACAGTGCGATTGATGAATACTGTTTTTCTTCGGTCCCAAGGATGAAGCAAGTTTCCTCACGCCTCAAGTTCATTCTTGTTCCGGCAGACAAAACACAAGAAGACAAAAATTGTTTGACTGTAAACACGCCTTCGCACCGAAAAGATCTCATCCAAAACTACATCAAAAGATTAGATCCGGCGGTGCAGATCGGATTTACTTCTTCTCCAGTTCGCACTAACCCATGCCATATTAAGGTTGAGAAAATCCAAACCAAACAAAAAGATTCAACAGGTGGAGGTCTCTCCACAAATCTCAACGCCACAATCCAGAGCAGTGACATGCAGGGCGAATCAAGTGAAGTACTCACGATTCAGACACTCAAAGAATTTGAGCTGACGGTCAACCAAGACGTCATTAAAGGTGAGTGTCGGGTCATTAATCCATCACGCTATGAAATCTCTCTCGAGGTGAGAAAAGACGCCATACCTCTTATTCCACCCGTACCTCCAGGTACAATCGTCGTACTTCCAGATTCGGCCCTACAGAAGGTGCAGGAAACATCACGGCTACAAACCACTCTCCAGTTAAATAGTGGAGAGAGACTGGAGATTGGAAGCACAGTCAAAAAATTAAAAGATGACGCTCACAAGATAGACCTGAGCACCGGAGTCGCCGTTGAAAAAACTGATGGGACTCAAAACGAAAAAGTTTTTCTAAGCATCAACTAGCTTCAGACACAGCACTTATCCACAATAGTTCTTACCGAATCTTACAGTAAGATTAAGTAAGATTAAATCTCCAACCCAACTACATTATTCAGATTATGGGGCGAGTAAAACCAATTCTGACAGTTTTGCCCCTTAGTGAATTTAATACGAGGCATACTGACACCTGTATTTTTTGTTTTGGCCCTCTGCAGAGTAATGAGTTTTTGGGAGCTTAGAATGGATCCCGCGTAAAGGTGTTTTGGCATGTCGGTTGCTTTAATAGGAGCAAGTCAGAGGGGGATGAACTCCAAAAAAGTTCACAAAAAGTCCCAGGAGAAGGTAGCTAACCACTAAACTTTTCCCCAAATATCCTGCCACACCATTTCAATGTTCTCTCCCTCTGAAGGTTATTCAAAAAATCAAAAAAGCCCTCGCAAGAGGGCTTTTTTATTTCCAGCCCTCTTCTGACACTTGCCTCCGGTGTTCATTTGACCTCCAAGGTCACGATGGCACCATATCCGACTGGCCACATACAGTATTTCAGACATTTAGACAGCCTAAAGGTCTGGCACAGATCCTGCTTATAGGTTATTGAGCTGAGGGTGATGAACTCCAAAAAAGTTCACAAAAATGTCCCCGGGATTTGAACTTAAAACCATTCAAATTTCTCACACATCCGCCACCCACCCCGTCACTGTTCCACCCTCAGCAGGTTTTCTTTTTCACCTCACTAATTCCCCCCCAAAATCCGATAAGCCAAGAAATGAAATCAATCAAATTGATCAGTGCTTTTTTATTTCTCTTATGCGCTTTTTATTCAAACGCTGAATCGATTAATCATCAATTTTTAACCGATCAAATTTTGTCCTTAAAATCATTTCAAGATGAGAAAGGAGCCTTCTACCCAATAAACTGTTTGGATAAGGCCATGACAAAACTTTGTTACACGGATAAATCCCTGTTCTTCACCGGGCTCATTGCTGAATCAATGAGTGAAATTAAAAATAAAGAGATTGAGGCCCTAAAAAGTACAACCATAGACTATCTGGTCAAGCAATTTAAAGCACAGGATGGAACTCTTCGATATTATGAAACCGAGGGTGCGCTCTATAAAATTGTTAAGCCGGATGTCGATGACAATGGAATTATACTTTCGGTCTTAATGGACCACCCGGAATTGGTTTCCTCCAAGCTTGTCTCAGAAAAGATTCATGCACTTTATAATAACTCACGCATTACTCACTCGTTTTATCGCAAGGGAACACAGAAAAAAGAAACCTTCACAGGTGAATACCTAAGTACCTGGGTAAATCCCACACGGCCATTTTTTAACGACATCGATCTTGTGGTTAATTTTAATGGTCTCTTTGCCTTTGCCAAACATAACAACCGCGCTTCGGGGAGTGATAAGATAGACCTTACCCCCATTTGCAGTACCGTAAATAAAATAATGGAATGGTCTGTGGGTGATAACTTCAATGACCTCGTTAGTATTCGGCACTGGACGAGAAGAAAAAAGTCCAACTATTCGCAGTGGTATCCATCCAAGTATGCCGTCATGCTTGCCCTGGTTCGAGCACATATTGAAGCAGGTAAAGAAAGCTGTCTAACTTCTTCATATCAATTAGTAAGGAAACATCTTCTTTCAACAGCAGACTTTGAAGGCAATATTTATGATCATGCCCTTGGAACAGCAGCACTGGCGCGAGTCCTGAAGCAGGAGAAACTGCCAAAGCCTGCTCTGAAGGCACCTATTCTTAAATTACATGATATGCTCGAAAATAATAATTTTGGGAAGGCACCCTTTTTCTTCTACGGTGCTGTTGGCTACACCGGTTCTGTTCCGATATTAAAATCTCTGCTGATTGAAGCGACATCTATTTTTCTATCCCAGGAAAGAAGCCCGGCTTCCACAGGAGTGGCAGAAAAAGAATTCTTGGACAAAGTCGTTTCTGAACAAATGGACGATGGTAGTTTTACCGCCCTCATAAAACCTAGCTCCCCACTTTACAATATCTTTGTCATTTTTATGTATGAGTATTTGGGGATAGCAGAATCGAAGAAGCGGATCACCACAGAACTTATCGAACATATTTTTTCCATGCAGAAAGAAAATGGGGCCCTGGCCGGATACCCTGGCGGTCCGGACCATGCCGGTATTTCAACGGCCGGCTATGTAGCGGCTAAAATTGCGGGATACGACGAGAACGATCCAAGGATGCTGAAACTTGAAAAAAGTATTCATCGACTTGGCGGGCCTATGAAGTCAGATTTGTTAACACTTCCCTTTCTAATGATGTTTTCACTTTTCCCCATCCACACGACCTTCAATTCCAATATTGATCGTTTCATGATGAAGTACAGTGACGATTTACCATGGATAAAAGTTCTACTACACCCCGTGCTTTACTTGCTCGACAATGGTCACAACCGCGTACTCTCTCAATCTAAGTTCCCTCATAAAATATTCAAACTCCCTTACAAAATGTACGCCAGACGTGAAGGAAAACCTGAGGCCCAAAAGCATAAGCAGTTTCTCAAATGGGCGCTCGCAAATATAAATCCTGATGGCACATTTTTTGATTATACTCCCACAACAGTTCCAATGCTTATGGCCCTTTCTACATTTGCGAATCAAAAAGAATTGATTAAAAAAGGGATATCAACTGTTGAAAGTTTTCAAGAGAAAACTCCTCTGGGCCATTTACTTCAAACTCCAGGTGAAGCCAGCATCGGGGAAACCTTCTATGTCGCCAACGCATTATTAGATGTTGGATTTGGTCCTGATCATTCCGTGGTGAAGAAAGCCGAAAAATACCTTATTGATCACCAGTTAAAAACCGGTGGTTGGGGATTCTCTAAAAATAGTATTCATTTTGCTGACTCAGATGACACTTCCAATGCCATGTATCTGATGATTAGGCTTGATCAGGCCCGTGGTAGAGAAATCAGACCTGAAGTCTACAAAGCACTAACCTGGCTGCTGACTCTGCAAAATCTCGATGGCGGGTTCGGGACGTGGGAGCGAACCAATAGTCGCTTCGTAGGGAATTTAATTAATCGCTTTGCTAACAAAAAAGGCCTAGTAATGAGCGAGAGTGTTTTCGAACATACCGCCCGTATTGTCGTCTGCCTCTCGTACCTCAGGCATACAAATCAAGAAGCGGCGCTGGCCTACAAAAAGGCTTACAGGTGGCTGCTCAAACAACAGAAGAAAGACGGAAGTTTTGCTGGAACATGGTTCATTAACTACATGTTTTCAACTTCCATGGCATTGACAGCAATAGCGACAGATCACACAGACAAAGGTGAAGCAGCGATTTTAAAAGGGATTAAGTATTTGGTTCGTAATCAGTCATTACGTGGCGGATTTGGAGAATCTCCAGACTCTTTCTTGAAAGAAGAAGCTGTCCATTTAAAAGAAAGCTCCTGGGCGCAGACGGGATTAATCGTCTCGCAGCTGCACACCATGAATACTCTTAACGGTTGTAAATATAAGAACGAATTAAAGGGGCTACTAGATTCAAGTTTTCTTTATTTAAGAGACGAAAAAGATAATTGGACTCAAATGGTGGACCCCACCTGGACAGCAGTCACCTTCCCTAAAGTTGAATATCTGATTTATCCCTACATTCAAAAAATGGTGCCATGGCAGGCCTATAACATGTATCTCAATACGACTTGTCAGTAAGTGGCCACCCCACCCGGACTTGAACCAGGATCAGAGACTTAGGAAGTCCCCGTTTTATCCAGTTAAACTATGGGGTGAACGAATTAATCATAGAACTATTTCAACCACTCATACAAATGATAATGCTCACCAGACATACCCAGTGCTTCATAAACTTGTTGAGCTTTAGCATTACTTTTATCAACGTAAAGTCTTAAACCTCTTAGCTCATTTGACTCTTCGACCATTTTCTTTAAGTGAGAATAGAGCTTGCGGTAGACTCCATGTTTTCTGAATTCAGGGCGCACATAGACTGAGTGAATCCAAAGCACTGTCCCGTTTCGCCAATCACTCCACTCCGGAACCGTCAGAAGGCAACCTGCGACCTCCCCATCTACTTCTGCCAGCCAGTATTTGCCTTTTGAAGGATCATCAAACACAGCGCTGACACCTTTATCAACGGTAGGTGGATCAAGTTTCATATTTTCAGTTTCAAAGGCCATCTTGCATTGAAATTCCGCAATTGTTCCAACATCAAAGAGCAGGCCTGGTCTTATTTTAATATCCATCATTAACTCCTATTAACTTACAATGAGTCGCAGAGAATCAAGTGAGAGCTCTGCCTTATCCATCGCTTTCAGCATATTATCCCGATTAAATTTGAGCATCAGAATCTCTGTGGCAGAAACTGTTGGATTCACTTTTCGAAGTGCCTCCAGGCGCTCGATTTCCCCATTCATAGCTTTGAGCATGTCTTCCCGAAATTTTTCTTTGTACTGTTTGGCACGTGCCAGACACATTTCTTTGCCCTTTTTAATACACTCTTTCAGAAAGTCCTTAGGCAGCTCTTTCATCTGGGCGCGTCTTTCAGCGTCAATGGTTCCTGTATTCTCATCAATAAACTTTTTAGGAAGCTTCTGAGTGAGGTCTGCAAATTGAGAGTTGAGCAAGACTCGAAGTGGAGTCGGTGGAAAAAACTTCTGAAGCTGTAATTTCTTATCGGCGATACAACTCAGTAAAAAATAACCCTCAAATAAAAAACTCTCTTTAGAAGAGGTGGTCCATGAGGCAATCGTCACGTTCCCCATTTCCTTGGAAGAAATGTAGTCCATAATCCCCACCACCATGGGATGATCCCAGCTTAAAAAAGTGATATCCTCACGTTTGAGTGCATTTTCTCTTTTAAAAGTGATCGTCATTCCCTCGTTATCGAGACCAGGAAAGTGCGGGATGTACATGTTGTCGCTAGGCCTGATAAAGAAGGTGTAGGGATCATTCATGTCTTCAGTATCCACACCGAGCTGATTAAAGATATTGAGCATGAAATCTTTAAGATCGTTGGAGTCATCCTGGGCCTTGAGCTCAGTCACGAAGGCCATTGCCTTAGTGTGATTGAAAGAATTGAATTCAATCAACTGATCCTGGCCTTCTTCTAGTTTTTTTTCAATTTCCTGATGAAGCTCTTGAGTCGTTTTTAAAAATTTAGTGAATTCTTTTTCGGGAAAATCTCCCGCCTCAGCGGAATCCAGAAGAGCCTTCAGCTCTTCTCTGATCGTGGCGTAAAGTTCTGTTCCTCCACGAGGAGAGGATTCAAAGGCATTAAAGCCTTCGTGGTACCATCTCATTAAAAGCTCATCACTGGATTTTTCAACATAGGGAACATGAATCTGGATATCATTCTTTTGCCCAATACGGTCTAAGCGACCAATCCTCTGCTCTAAAAGGTCCGGCAGCTTTGGTAGATCAAAAAGAATAAGATGCTTAGCGAATTCAAAGTTTCTGCCTTCTGATCCGATCTCAGTTGATAGAAGAATGTCCGCTCCACCAGGCTCAGCAAAATAGGCGGCCTGACGATCCCGGTTCATGAGGTTCATACCGGAATGAAAAAAAGCTACTTTTGCAGTGGTTTTGTCTTTCAGAACTTTTTCCAGCTCGACAACCAGGTCCTTATCATGACAAATGAGAAGAGTTTTATCGGCCTTGTTGGCCTCGACAAATTCTGCAAGCCATGCTGATTTCAATTCAAAAAGTTTTTTGTCTGGGTTTTTGGTTTTACCTAATTTTACAGGATAATGATGGAGAACTCGTTTGGGGAAGAATTCCTGAAACGTGGCCATGGTTTTGCGAGTATTTCTAAAATAGATCCGGCCCGTTCCGTGTCGATCTACCAGCATCTGCAACGCCTGCTCTTTATCCAGCCCCTCAGCGTCCACACCCAGTTTTTCTTTGAGTGATTTTTTATCAGCGGCAGTGAGTGCCTTGCCTGAAATTAATTTATTCGCCAGATCAGAGACGGGTTTATAGCCCATGGTCTCTTCGATGAACTGGTTAAAGTCATGAAAACGGTTCGAATCCAAAAGGTGAAGTCTGGCATAGTGACCAGCAAGACCCAAAATCTCTGGGGTTCCAGAGAGGAGAAGAACTCCCGGAGTGTCCTTGGCCAAGGCGGCCACAAAATCATATTCTTTGGACGAGTTATCTGGTGCCCAACGCAGTTGATGAGCTTCATCGACAATAAGTAAATCCCACTTGGAATCCATCGCCTGCTCCATCAGCCAGTCTTCTTTCATAAGATACCTGGTAGAGGCAACAAATAGTTGTCCATCTTCAAAAGGTTGATCGCCTTTTTCTATTCCAGATTCATGGTTGATGGTTTTGAAGGTTAGCTGAAACTTACGAAGCATCTCCACAAACCACTGGTAAACCAACGAATCAGGCACCAGAATCAGCGCTCTCTCGACTCTTCCTGTGAGAATCAAATGATGCAAAATAAGTCCTGCTTCAATGGTCTTACCTAATCCCACTTCGTCAGCAAGAAGAACTCTGGGACGGCTTCTTTTGCTGATCTCACTGGCCACATACATCTGGTGAGGAATAAGGTTTACTTTAGGTCCCGTGAAACCACGGGTTGAAGAGATGAATAATTTTCTTTGGTGAAGAAGAGTTTCGTAGCGCATTTTAAAAAAATCGCTGGTATCGATATTGCCTGCAAAAAGTCTTTCCTCAGGTTTAGAGAAGGAAAGAGTATCAGCAAGTTGAGTCTCAGAAAGAGTTTTTCCATCTCCAGTATAGGTCACGAGACCGGCAGCTTCAGAAACTGATTCAACAATAAATGTCTCTCCGTTTTGGCCTTTGACTTCATCGCCTTGAACAAAACGAATTCTTCTTAAAGGGGCGGTGGAGGCGCCATACTTACGGTCAACTTTGGCGGCAGGAAAAAAACAGGTGACTGTCTTCCCCTCCACTTCAACAATAACCCCTAAACCCAATTCAGGCTCAGATTCCGATATCCAGCGTTGGCCAATGATGAACTGCTTCATCTCCCCTCCAGGCAGTGACAAATCCACAAGTTTGAACCAAGATATTAGCAAATGCTACTTAGGGGTAAAAGCTTATGATGAAAAAATCTTTGATTGTTTTGAGTTTAATGCTCATATCCATAAACATAATCGCTTCAACTGATAAAATAAGCGCCGGGCCATGGAAATTTGTCCTCCAAACCAACCACGCCGACATTCCCTTTCTCATCGATTTTAAATACAAGGGCGAGAAGCTGGTCGGTGTTCTTCAAAACGGGAAAGAATCGATTAATCTTAATAATATCACCCTTACTGCGGGCGAAATTTCAATTCCGCTTCAAAACTATGAACTTTCTCTCCAATTAACCCCAAAAGACAAAGATACACTCGTCGGCAACCTGGTCAGATATAACAAGAACCCCATCGTAAAAACTCCGGTCATTGGCGTTCATGGCATAAAGGAGCGATTCAGTGCTCTCAAGGATGATCCGAATATTGATATCACCGGAAAGTGGGCCCTGGTGATGAAAGATGAAAAGGATCTGAGTAGTCCGGGAATAGGAATCTTTACTCAAAAAGATGGCCGTTTCACAGGCAGTATTCTGACTCAAACTGGGGATTACCGCTACCTTGAGGGATATGTTTCAGCAAATAATTTTGAAGCCGCCAGCTTTGATGGCGTTTATAACTACGTCTTTAAAGGAAATTTAAAAGATGGCAAAATGCAAGCAGCCCTCCTTTCAAACTCCATCACAAAAATTACCGGGCAACTAGATGCGAAGGCAGAATTGCCCGATGCCTATAAGCAAACAGAGATTAAAGAACTCAAATTTATCTTTCCAGATCTCAAAGGCCAGAGCGTAACCCTGAATCACCCTAAATTTAAAAATAAACCGGTTATCGTACAAATTTATGGTTCATGGTGCCCCAATTGTGTTGATGAGATGAACTACTTAATTCCCTGGTATAATCAAAATAACAAAAGAGGCGTTGAAATTGTCGCCCTGGCGTTTGAAAGAAGTCTGAGTATTGAAGAAGCCACGAGACAACTTCTAAAAGTGCAGAAAAAACTCAACGTCCCCTACGTCATCCTTCAAGCGGGATCTACCGCCGAAGATAAGCCTTCTGATAAACTCCCCGGACTCACGAATTTCATTTCATTTCCGACAACAATTTTCCTCAATAAAAAGCACGAAGTGGTTAAAGTTCACGCTGGATTTAACGGCCCTAGTACTGGAGAATATTTTGAAAAATGGAAAGTTGAATTTAATCAAACCATAGACGCGCTGGTAAAATAAAATGTTTAAAACGATAGGCCTTCTCTTATTATCCAATATTTTCATGACCTATGCATGGTATGGGCACTTAAAAACACTGGCAGGTAAACCCATTTGGATAGCAATTGGTGTCAGTTGGGCAGTGGCCTTTTTTGAATATTGTTTTCAGGTCCCGGCAAATCGAATTGGATTTACCCATTTCACACTACCACAGCTCAAGATCATACAAGAAGTCATCACCATGTCGGTATTCTGTGTGTTCGCCGTGTACTTTATGAAGGTTCCACTGAATCGGAATTTTTTCTACGCCTCTCTATGCTTAGTAGGCGCCGTCTATTTTATCTTTAGAAAATAAAAATTAGTCTTCCTGCTTGGACTCATCATCTTCCGCCTCATCGGCTTCATCTGACTGGCCATAGTCGTTTTCATCGGCCTTGAGGCTCTCATTTTCATCAACCGGCATTGGAGATTCGGAAGTATTTATCCCCGGAGTTGGTAGCAGGCCTTCGGAAGCTGAGTCATCACCAGAGTTTTGCGTGTACGCCCTGGCAGCACCATGGACATAGACTAATTCTCCGCCTGAGTGACCTGTATTGTAGACCAGATAACAAGAAATAAGACTTACGAGGCAAACGACAAGTTGAGCAAAGAATTGAATTTGAGATTTAAGAAAAAACGCTGCAATTGATAAAACGAGGGCAATCACTGTGGAGCCAACAAATATCTCAGCCGCTTCCTCGTGCTCGTGAATCAATTTTTTATCTAAGACCTTTTCCACCGAATGCTCTTCATCTTCACCGGTTTCAAGCGCCATATACCCTGTCGCTGTGGTGGCAATCTGGAGACCAATAATAATGAGCCAGGTTTTATGGGACATCTTGTTCGTCTTAATCATGAAAGCGAAGACTAAAATAAGCAGAGGGACGATAAAAGTCAGAGCGATAGGAAAATGTACAATAATTGGATGAAATGGAACTTGCATGTGCCCCTACTGAAAAGATTTGTTCAATTATAAGTAACGCCGAAACCTTATGCAATCTGCTTATAAAGTAAGTTTTTGCATGCTGTTGAAGAATTTCGAAGTGTCAAAAAAACGTCATTTTTCGTTTTTCGAAGAAAAAATTCTGTCCTATGTACTCGGGATCTAATCCTTGCCTTACATCCTCTCTCAATTCTGAAAGCAAATGTTAGATAAAACAGGATCTTACCGCTGATAAAAAGTTGGCAATCAAATTCGAGACTGTTTTAATTTTCAGAACACATTTACACACACCCACCTGTAACAAGGAGAACTAAGGATGTCAGTTCGACTAAACAGTCATTTGTCAGATAAGCAGCTTCATGCGCTTAAGGACAAACTTTTAGCTGAAGCAGAGCGTATCAGAACCAATTTCCAACTCAAAAAAAATGAGTATGAAAATAGTTCTGCGACCGGTGCCAAAGATGAAGTAGATTCGGCCAACGACAATATTTTGCTCGCTGCCGACATGCGCTTCTCTAACCGCGAAAGTCTTTATTACAAAAAAATCACAAAAACCCTAAGTAAGATTGAAACTGAACAATATGGTATGTGCGATGAGTGTGGGGATCCAATCACCTACACAAGATTGATCGCTCGTCCTACTTCAGAGATGTGCATACTTTGTAAGGAAGAGTCTGAGAGAGAAGAATCTCAAAACTTTTTCGAACGCCGCTCAAAATCTCTTGGCCGCGAAATGAGTGTCAGCGCTGGACATTAATCAATGATCGAATACGTCGTCGAACATAATCCAGACGACCGCACATTAAAGAAAGCCTCCCAAATTTTACGAAATGGGGGGCTTATTTGTTTTCCCACCGAAACCAATTGGGTCGTCGTCGCTGATCCCTTCAATAAAGATGGCGTCGATAAGCTTTACCGCCTTCGTCACGTCGATGATACCAAGCACTTTACAGTTCTCTGTGAAAGTTTTCACATGGCCCAGGAAGTCTCCCACATCGATGACGCTGCTTTTCGTTTATTAAAAAAAATTGTACCCGGCCACTACACGTTTATTTTTGAGGCCAAAAAGAAAATTACAAAATACTTGAAAGCTTCCAGAACAGACAAAGAAGTTGGAATAAGATTTCCACCGGTCAATCTGTGTTGGCATTTTCTGGCCATCCACGGAGAAGTAGTGATTTCGTCTCACCTCACTCACGAGATGCTCGGGCTGGAAGAGGATGGTATTCCTCTTTACGGAGCGCTGATTGATGATTCCTGCGGCAACAAGATTGATCTGGTTCTGGATCCAGGTGAATATGATTTTATCGGTGACTCCACTACCATAGTGGATTTTACCAGTGGCGCCCCCGAAGTCATTCGCGAAGGCGCGGGCCCCACTAACTTCTTTAAGTAATCACTTTGCCAGAGGCGGAAATTGAAACGCCGGGCAGGTCTTTTTAATAAGTGCGTAAAGCTCTTCATCTTTTTGAAATTTAAGTCTCGTGCAAGACCACTCACTGGAAAGATATCCTTCCTGACCATGAGGAATATAAGACCCATAGTCATATTGCCAGATATCATCCGATTTAAGCTTACAAACTTGCTGTTTACCGTTCACGATTGCCTTCACTGGAACTAGATTCCCGGGCTTTCTTTCATCATTATTATAAGTAACTTTGGATTCGATAAATAAACCTTCTCCTTGATAAGTAAAATCAGTGTCAGGGAAAGTTCGTTTATTAGTTGGCCGCACTTCCACTTGGTTTTTAGCAGGAATTTCTTTGGCCGCCCCTGAAACCACCCGACCACTCTTACTATCAACAGTTATTTCCTCACCCGTTGTGAGTTTCATGATTAACTTATCATCTCTTTTTTTAACCGAAGGAACGTTCTTTCGGGGAAAGAATGTGAGTTGGGTCATTCTCAGATCAGTCGAGAGGAACCGCTCTTTTAACTTTTTATTCACAAATTCCTCTCTCACGGGCATATCAACAATTTCAAATACGCTTTCTTTGCCTCTACCTTCAAACGAGTCAGAGTAACTTCGTTTTGGGTACATGGTGGCCATTTCTTCGCTAGGGTACTCAACACCTTCTTCGACATATGAGTAAGATGGACCCATTCGATCGGCATCAATTCCGTAGCCACCTACAACACGATGCTCTTTATCTTCACCATTTTGCTGATAGGTAATATCCAGAGATACTCCATTGTCATAATCGGAGAAAGCGCTTTGTGAATATTTCTGTCTCTGGGTTCCTTTTTGATTTCCGGAACAGTAATCTTTTTCAGTAACGCGGTTTTGATCAATCGCTTCGGAGGCTTCATGAGGGGCGAGTACTTCATCAAGAAGCTCGGCGTTTTTCATTTGTTCGCATTTGTCACACTTAACCTTACTGTTAACTTCCTCGGAGATGGTAACCACCTCATCAACTTTGGTCACAGTTGTGATGAGTTTTTCTTTCAAAATGACATCTTCAACAGCCTTGCCCTGATCAATGACCTGAACATTTTTGGTCTTCGCTATTATTTTTTCCCCTCTATTCTCTTTGACTCCCGCAACTTTCTTTTTTAAATTGCCACACATGGGTGTCTTGGATTGAAAGGCACCGACTTCACAAATGTCATGCACCAATGCAAACATTTCATCGGCCAAGGGACTCAGAGTCTCACTTGAGAGATCTTTCGCTAAATCGGCCACAGCTTTACCGCTGGCCTGAAACTTCTTCTCGCATTGGGAAAAAGCACTATTCTTTTGTTCCTTAGTCTTAGTCTCAATACATAAACCCGCTCCAAACAGAACGGGCTGACAAAGCATCTGGCCCGTACCACAGCTCTTAGAAAGTGCCTGGTAAGCAGAATTGGATTTTAATGGTGAGCTACAAAAAGTTTTCTTTTTGCCTTGAATGGAGACAGTTTTTTTCTGACTAGGCCAGCCGGCATAAAAACAATCAAATTTTCCTGCAGCATAAGCTTCAGTAATGAATGAAAAGCGGCCTGAAGCAGTCAAAGCCTCCATATCATTTTCATTTTTGAGAACTTCTTTTACAAACTCTTTATAAATCGTGAGCATCTCGACTTTTTGTTTTGGATTTAGCTTTTGGTATTCCTGAAAAGTCAGAAAATTTCCTGCCAAAGCAAATGTGGGAAATGCTAGTATAAAGAGAGCGATAAATTTCATGCTGTCCGCCTTTAGCCAGCTTATCGGCTGGCCAGTGGGACAAGATAAATAATGGATTACCCGACTATTATGATAAGAACTTTCGCTTTTTGTCTGCTGCCCGCCTGTGCCCTGTTTATCGGGGACTTAGGCCATATTCACTCGGGGACGGCGATCTATCCTAATGATCAGGGTCCGCGCTTGGGTGACGTTCCCCTTTGGGTTTTCGGTGAGTTTTACCTGGCCGCCCTACTTTTGGTCGCTACTTACTCCTTCAAGGCGAAAATCCTCAAATTCAAAGATCCTAAACCCAGACTGTCTTTCGTTATATTCAATCTTCTTTGGACACTCATCATCTATCTGGGAACTTCAATTCCGGAAAAATATTTTTACGTCAAATTTTTTGGGCTCGCCTTGATGGTCCTGGCCCAGCTCTTTTATTTAAAAATGAATGATCTTCCCTCTATCTGCGATCTTTTATTAGTCATGGCCTGCGGCTGGGCGACAGAATACATTCTGGGTCAAAGTCATATTTTTGTTTATCTGCCTAATCCTTCTATCATCTTTACTCTGCCCGCTTGGCTTCCACTTATCTATGCAAGTGCCGCCATGTCCGCCAGAGTGGGCGGAAAATATCTTACGAAAGTCTAATCAACGTCCTATGGCGAAAGCATCCCGATAGGCGCGGTCCATATCTTTTGGAAGAAATTGGTCTCTTTCAATTCCCATCAAGTCACGTCTTTCGATATCACGAGGGATAATAAAATACATGCTCACAGGAATGAGATAACAATCCTGATTTTGCTGGTACTCATGATATCTCGCAAAAGTTTTAATGGTGGGGCAGGTGCGCTTACTTTGAATAAAGATATCTGTCCACGCCTTAGTCAAGGCCGGTCCCTTGGCATAACGACGATCAAGGGTTCTCATGGTGTTTCCAACATAAGTCATAGGAGTGACATGAAACCACCAGTGAAAATTATAATTTCGAATGTAGCGGTTAGTAAAAAAAAGAAAAAGCTTCATGGAATTCAGACGCGAGCGCCTAAACTCTTCATAGGCCCAAACATGTGCTCGATTATAACATTGGCCATCTTGAGTATAACCCCGTCGCATTTTATTTAGCACACCAAGTGCAGAATTATAATCTTTCAGGACTGATGGCACATAAGGAGGAAGACTTTGAACCCCTTCCTCATCCTCTTCACTTACTCCGGCACTCTGGGCAGAAATGATATAATATTTCTCATCCAGGACAATCTCTATATTCAGATTATCCTTGCGACCTATATCCATCGCCCGTATCAAATCTCTATTCTTATAATCAATAAACCCGACACGCCCATTATCAAATTTCACGATGTGAAACTCTTTGGCCTGTCCATAATCGATGGAATGAATCCTTGAAGTAAACGTTACTGCCATTGCAGTTTTCACGATGGTCAGTAGAAAGAAGAACAGAGTAAAATATTTCATGCATCCTCCCTAACGAATTTTCAAAACAATAACTGTTAAACTTTTATAATTAAAGTTTGACTGCTTCATATTTTTTCTTGCAGCTGCTTTGTCATGTGCGCTTCGGCAGGAGCAACAACGTTAAGATGATTTAAAGGGCTTTGTGAGTATTATCTTTTTTATAGATCAAGATTGCACTCATTGTATTTACAGTTTTTTTTTGAAGGTATTTACTGCCTCTAAGGAAATTTTCAAAGGAGTACATTATGAAATTTCTACTTGCCCTATCAGTTCTAGCTTCGACTTCGGTTTTTGCTCAGTACAATGGAGGAGGAGACAAAATTAAGTGTTATGAATCTGCTCAACAAAATGGTTACGGAAAGCCAGCCTTTGTTTTTGAGGTCGAGCGCCGTGGTCCACCATCTTTAAACGGTCGTATCTCTCTCGTTTACCCGGATCATATTCAGTTAGAAAGAGAAGATGGTTGTCTGGAAACTGATTGGAATCCAGGTTCAACTAATACTCCTGAGAGAAAATTTAAAGCATGTTTAGGTGAAGGTCAGGAAATTGGCCGTCTTGTTCCAATAGAAATTGAGTATCAAGAAGAAGAAGATACATATTACTGTGAAAGAGATCTGACTCGCTACCTTGGCGATCATGACGATCTTAAATAAAAAGAGTCACTATTGGGAGTGCTTCGGCACTCCCTTTTTTTTTGCATTTTAAATTAGTGTTGATTGAAGGCTTGCTCGTAAGCTTGACTTACTTCACCTTGAACAAATCTTAGTTTATCCTTACCATTCTGTTCATTTAGACGAATATCTCTTGGTTGCCAGTAATACATTGGTACCTTCATCAGGTAACAATCTTCTGACCGCTGATTGTTCCAGAAAGTCGAAATTTTATCTATTTCCTTACATACACTTTTGGTTTCTATAAATTGATCGGTCCACTTCTTAGTATCCAAAGGCAAAGTAGTATAACGTCGATCCAATACAATCTCTAATATCTCTTTGTCCTGCTTCGCCTGAACCAAAGGTGAGACATGAAACCACCACCCATACCGATAACGCATTATGTATTTTCTCGTAAAAAATAAAAAAATCTTCTGAGACTTCAGTCCTGAACGTTTGTACTCTTCAAAGGTCCAGACGTGGGCCATATTGGTGCATTCAGCTTCGTCTTTATAATCTGACCTCATCTGATTATAGACTTTGTAAGCAGCGGCTTGATCAGGAAGTATGGTAGGTGTGTAGTTTACCCCAGAGGATAAAGGAAATGTTGCGAACTTTTTCTGTCCAGTGCTGCTCTTAACTTGGTCTTTAAAAATCACTTGACCATTACTTAGATAAATCAAATTGTCATCGGCAGCTTCAATCATTGGCATCTCGGAAACCGCGAAAGCTGGTGCAGCTGCTGAAATGATTAAATATATAAAAAATTGTTTCATAATTTCACAAACAGAAGGCTTAATGAAGCCTTCCCCTTTATTCATGAATGGTTAATAGCTCAAAAAGCTGACCGAATGATAGGCAATACCAAGTATCGTTTGAATTAAATTTGGACTTAAGAAAATTCCACATGTGGTCAAGGCAGCGCGTGCGTCTGGACAGCCCCACCTCTCTGAGAAAATATCTCTTGGCCCAAACTTGGAGAAACAATGAAAAAGCTCGTCTTACTAACTTCGATTCTTCATATTTCATCTTCTTTTGCTTGTGAAGGATTTCTTCCTCCAAACAAGATGTATCTTCCACTGGGTCATAATAGCGGACTTTCTGAAAATCAATATGAGAACGCCATCAAGAGAGTTGAGAAGATTTATGCACCCATCGCAAAAGAACATAAAGCAATTTTAAAGCTTGATCGAAAATGGGAAGATGGAACAGTGAATGCTGGAACGTTCCGCGATGAAGGAGGCGCTCATTGGCATGTAAACCTCTATGGCGGGCTTGCCCGTCACTTAGCAATAACAGAAGATGCGTACTCATTAGTTGTCTGCCACGAGATAGGGCATCACATTGGCGGCGCTCCTAAAAAAATGATTAATGGAAAACCATTCTGGGCGTCTACTGAAGGCCAGTCGGATTATTGGGCGACTCTAAAATGTCTTCGTCGGGTTTTCGAAAAAGAAGATAATGCTTCGATAATTCGTAGATATGTAGTTCCAGAATTTGTAGCAAATGAGTGCAAAGATAGTTTTTCAGACAAAAAAGAAAATTCACTTTGTATCCGGATCGCCATGGCCGGTAAGGCTATAGCAAAAGTTAGCGCCTTTGCCAGACTCACAGCTTTCCCTGAATTTGATACACCTGATCCTACTATTGTTCCGGAGATGTTTGATAAACATCCTGTTCCTCAGTGCCGGCTCGACAGTTATTTCCAGGGTGCCTTGTGCCCTAAAAGTGCTAATCTAAGCGTTTCCCAACAAAATGAAGTGATAGGAACTTGTCATCCAGGGAGCGGAACTGAAACAGGGACCAGACCACTATGTTGGTTTAAACCTAAATGAGCTTTAATTCGAAGGGCCGCCTTTAAAAGCTTCAGTCCGAGCATATTCCACCTCGGTAGAGATGAAGCCTTCTTTAAGAGTTTGCCCCTGATCACGGCTGCGAATGTCTCGGGTGTGCAAAATATGCATATCTGTTTCAATTAAATAGCAGTCTTCAACTTTTGCATCCCTGTTGACTTGGGCCAACTTTTTAACCAGCTTGCACTCGCGCTTGCTCTTGATGAAGTAGTCAGTCCAATCTTTAATGTAGTTCGGCTGTGCAGTGTAGCGGCGGTCCAATGTCATCTTTGCGACCTTGGTGATTTCGTCTACGTAGACCAGAGGTGTAGCGTGGAACCACCAAGTGTAACGGTATTCTCGAACATATTTTGTGGTGAAAAACATAAAAAGTTTCATGGAATGGAGGTCTGAGCGTTTAAATTCTTCATAGGCCCAAACGTGGGCCATATTATAACATTGACCTTGATCCTCTCTATAATCGGCCCTCATCCTCTGCATGATCTTGAATGCGGCTCCAACGTCTTCCACAATGGACGGATAATAAGGGACACTGTAAAGCGAGGTGAAATTCGTTTCGCTGAGCGGGCGAACATCTCTTATGGTCATCATAGAGAGAAGATTCTGGTTTTGGTCAACTTCAAATTGGATCATCTTGTTGGTCTTCTTGCTTTCTAGAATCGACTTAAACAGTTTGTCTTTGTTCGTGTCTAGAAACAAAACGACTCCAGTGTCTACAAAGATCAAATGGGGCTTATCCTCGAAGCCTTGGTCCACACTCTCAATTTTTCCCTTGAGTGTTTTAGCGTTTAAAGTGAAAGAAAATAATAAAAACAAAGGCAGTAATGTTCTCATATTGCTCTTATGTAAAGAGGGGGACCATAAAGATCCCCCCGTTTAATTAAAAGATACTACTATTTATTTCAAAAAATCGTCTTCCTCTTCCTCTTCATCTCTATCTTCGCAATGTGGAACATCTAGAAGACCATTATTAAAATTGTCAAGGATCCCCGCCGCGGCAACCATGGCAGCATTTCCTGTAACAATATCACCAGGCAAGTTAGAGGCACCAATTAGTGCTTGAGCAGTTGTTATAGTGGCCAATACAGAAGCAACATTGGCGCCATTTAATTCGTTCAAGAGTGTGGCGATCAACTGGTGAGAAAGTTGAAGGAGATTGTTCCCGCCGGCCGGTGGTGTTTCCAGGATAGTATCAAGTTCAGCGGCAGTGTAAGTGTTGCTACCAAGTTGCAGCTCATTTGATCCCAAAAGGGCGGCAACAACTTCTTCATGGTTTTTCCAATAACCTTGAGTCAATGCACAGCCAAACTCCTGGTTAACTTCTCTGACGTTTGCAAAAACAACACTACCTGGACCCTTACCACGCAGAGTCACTGTCCGACAGGTTGTATCCCGGACCCAAGGAGGAGTACCGGTTGGTACTGTCGCTACCGCAGTTTCACAGACGCGGTAAGATCCGAACGCGAGACCAGTGAAAGAAAATTTTCCATCAGCGGCAGAAAATACGTCCGCAGTATAGCTGGTGGTAAGTGAAGTCACCGTGAATTTAAATCCCGCCAGACCTGGCTCACCTAGATCACACACACTGTTTTCGTTCTGATCATAGCACTTGAAGCCATTAATGGTTTCACCCACCGAATCGGCTGCGAACGATGGAAGTGCAGACCCAACAGCAAGTGTGAGACCCAACAACATCAAAGGCAATTTTTTAATAGACATCATTTAACCCTCCTTTAAGGTAAATAAGAGCTACAAAAATAATTAATTTGAGAAAGTATTCACATTGAATTTAAGCGCAAGATTATTTGCAGTTAGATCGAAGCAGAGTGTGCAAAAACTTCGTCACAGGGAAAGACTCTTTATCTTATCCCGTGTGTCTTTTTTATCTTACATTGATTGATTGCAAAATAGATTCTGATTTGAATGCTTGAGTGTTTTTGTAATGTTGATGAAGTGACGGGAACTTGTCATCCCGAGAATGGATTTGAAATTGGGACGAGACCACTCTGTTGGTTCAGACCATCAGTGGCAGAATAAGCCTTTACCTATTTTACTCGGGTCAAAGTATTTTTCTCCGTATGGTCGAAAATCCGGCCTTGGCCTTTAATTTTGATCTGTGTATTTTCGTCATAGGAAAACGTATCTTCATCTATTAATTCAAACTTTACGTCATAACGAACGGTTTGAAATTCTTCATCCAGAAATTTGTTAGAACAGATTCCGTTGGTGTTAGACCCAAGCACTGCTGAAATCTTAAACTCAGTGGAATCTTGATCAGCATCGCCACCGGCATTTACAGCAATTCCCCTCGGTACGATAAAGCTCTTCAATACCTGACGGCGCGCCTTATCCCAAATAAAATAGCCCACCTCTTCATGAAAGTGCTTATCATCCACTCCGTGCTTACCTTCTTCCCAAGCCTTAGTGTGATAGCGAAGGGCATAGAGAACTTGCTCATGATTATTTACGTCGCCGATGGGCTCAAAATTCATCGTCTGTCGAAATTTCGTATTTTCAGTTTTCCGATCGGCATCAGGCGCCTGATTCTCGCCAGTGAGACCCTGACTTTCCCAATTCCCGATCAAAAACCGCAGAGGCCCATAATAAATGTCTTCCATGATCTCACCTTATTTATGATCTTTGAATTTTTGGGCAAAAAAAAAGCCAGGGCGCGAGACCTGGCTTTTTAAAACGTATAAATTTTTTGGTGCCCGGTGAGGGATTCTAGCATGTACATTTCAGCAAGCGCCATTAAAACAGTCATTTAGTTCAAAAATATCAATTTCCCCAGCTAAACAGGCCCATCCGCTCTATTACCTATTGTTTTCAAGGATTATGTTAATTCTTGTAGAGTGTCCCAGATGTTACCCACGGCCAATAAACGCAACAAAGCCAAAGGAGATTAAAATGAAAACTTATACACAGATGGCAAAGGCTTGGGGCTGCACTGAAGTTGAGATCAGGAGCACCATAACTGTAATAGTCTACAAAAGATGTAGGGATTCGATATTTATACCAGCTCAAATAGAAATTTCAGAGTGTGAAATAAAGGCTGAATTAATCAAAAGTGGCAAAATTAAAGCAACAAAACTATCATTGGCTTGAGGTTACTCATTCAAGCTCAATAAAGTTCCATTTTAATCGCCCTTCTGTGCTACATACTCAATTTCGAACCCACTATACTTCGACTTGAGCTGTTCCACATAGTCTGTATCCCATTTCACAGAATTAATTAATTTTACAAGTTCCTCGCCAGGGGCTGTTAATTTTAAAATCTGTATCTTTTTATCAAGAGCCTTCTCTTGAAGACTCCTGAATACGAGGAGTCCGTGTGAAAATTTAAATGCAACAGCGTGCCTGGGTTCAAAGTGCTGGGTTAACTCCAGGTTATCTCTAGGCATTAACAATCCTGCATCTTGAAGTTTAAGAATTTTTCCAAAATTGATTTCATGGTTAAAGCCAATTTGAGCAGGATTATTATTGTGAAGAATTATTAAACCGGGGTCAGCAACATACGGAGACAATTTCCTGAAAAGCTCAGCCTCCTCTTGGGAAAGGTTGCCTAACAATTCCATAGTCCTTAAAGAGAATGATCCAGGCTTAGTGACCTCTCCTGCAAGAATTTTACTCCAAACTTCCCTCATTTCTTCACTAGTAATGTCTTTTGCTTTGTTGAAAAACCTAGTTCGCCAATCTGGGTCTACGTCCTCTTTAGCAACCGTAGTACCTAGGTATTTAATTGATTCAGCGACGATTGATTCAAGATTCTCCTGCTCTTGCAGATCCCTATGAGCAATTCGAGTTTGTGCTCTTTTTGCTAATTTTTCAACATCTCCAAGTTCTAAATTGTTATTAAGATTTGTTAGTACAATTGCGGTTGCCTCGGGAGAAGAAACTAAAGATGCTTCAATGGTTTCAACTTGAAGTTTAAAAGCAGCAGCATTGGCGATTGCTTTTCTCCTTAAATGAGCTGGTTCATATACGACTCCAATGCCTTTTGCTACACACTCAATAAGCTTCGTTATGGGCTTACTCAGTGCTTCAAACACTTTCGGTTCCATTTATTTCCCTAATTATGATTATTTATATTCGAAAAATTTGACTGAATTCAATAGTATTGAGCAGCAACTACCTGGGCTGCTTCATGTCCAGCCTGGCCATCATATGCTTCCTTGAATTCCTCTCGCATTTTCTTCTCGAGACACCTTCCAATAGCATTAACATCCATTCCTTTTACAGATTCAACTTCACGGGCGCACTTCCCTACGTTCAAATTGCAAAAATCCAAATATGCATTTTTAGACATATTATTTCCTCATATGAGCAGTTGCCCTGATGTTGCTCACGGCCAACGTATAACCAGAGTTAATACCCAGCCTCTTTGCATTCTGTAGTGTAGTTTCCTCTATAATCACGGACAGATTCACATTTGGTTTTTTTTACAGGTTTGGCTGAATATGAATCCCTAACCCTTTTTGCAATTGCTTCCAATCTCTCGTTTTCCAGACGATTTTCTTCAGCTATGACCCTATTGTTTTCAATTGATTGGGCTTGTTGGTTTGCAATTTCTTGCTGCCTAGTCATTTCTCTGCCATTTCTTTCAAGAATATAGTTAGCTTGAAGGTTGCATCCAGCCGTTGAACTATTTGCGCAGGCAAAGTTAGCAAGTCGAATAGCCTCATCAAGGTTACCTGCCTGGTAGTTTTCCGAAGAAAGCCTCAGACAAATCTTATTATCGCCATTCACACATTTGTTGATTCTTGCAGCGGCAATTTTTTCTAATCGTTCGCTTTCTTTCATTTTGAGGGCATATTCTTTTTCTAAACGAGCGGTCTCTCTCATCCAGCGAGCATTTTGTATTTCCTGCTCTTTAATCGTTCTAGCTTGATCATTTTTTTGAGTAACAACCAATTTACTCATCTCGCATCCCTCAGCGTTTCCAAGTTTGCAAGATTTTTCATAGAATGACATACGCGTATAGTTATCGTCGCCATTATCTCTTAGCCACTGTCCATAACGAACACATGATCGTGCATCATTCTCATGGTCACAAGACTTTTTGAGGTCATTTGCATCACGGGTAGCTACTCTTTTAATGTCAGCAACAAATTCTCTCGTCTGAGCGCAACTCGCCATTAGGATCATTGCGACTAACATGATGGCCATTTTCATCTAATTCTCCTTAGAAGTTAGCTTCTTGTCGGCACAGCTCAGAAATTTCTAAACAGTCCTAATCATAAGATTACCTCGGGGTAGAGTCCCAGTTCTTTGATTCGCTTTAGGGTTAAACGGACATATTACACCACCGGGAGAAATCTAAGGCCAAGCTTTTACAAAAGGGGGAATACTTCGTCCCCTTGAACTTGAACAGACCAAGTAGTGAGTCGATGATTAAAATCTGTTTATGACTAAAAAACTTAGCGACCGCAATCTCACATTGAGACGAGCCAGAAGATGTAAAACCACCTCAAAGTGCTGCCTGAGCGACATCCTTCTCGAGTTAATGAATGAATGGAAGGTAGAGGCCGCAGATATTCACAAGGCTACAGGAATTCCGTATTCAACATTAACTGGATACATAAAGAATCACGTTAAGGCTCCCCTGCTTGACGGAAACATTCTAGCCCTCTCCAAGTTCTTCAACTGTTCAATAAACTACCTTGCCTTTGGTGTTGGTGAGGAACCTACTGTTCCAGAGATTGATTAAGATGCATTTAACAGGTCACACAGAAAACAACCGATAAATCAAACAGGGGTAACTAAATGACTAGACCAAGAAGAATGGGGCTTCCCCTTAAAGAGATAGCCCGAAGACAAACCGATTTATACGCCGTTGAACAATCAATAGCGAATGTCCCATTTTTAAATGGCCAGTTACTAGAGTCTGTTCGAACACAGGTAGGTGAAAAGATAGTGAGCGAGAAAATTGTCTTAGGCACAAGCGAGGTTAAACTATGGCATAACCTCGGACGAGTTTGCAGAGGCTACATAATCGTTTCACAGGATGCGCCTGAATCAATATATAAAATAGAACCCACTTTCCCCCCTCAAGCAGATGAAAAGGAAAGAAGGGGTCAAGAAGCTCAGAAGAACTCGGTTTTGATTTTGAAAGCGACAGGGACAGTAACGGTAAAGGTGTGGGTTTTTTAGATAAAAACCTTTGAGTCATTTTTTTAGTAATGCAATCGCACTTTCTTTGCAGCTTGCGATCGCTTTTTGTCCCTCTGTGCTATTAACAAACCTAGAAACGTCGTCCGAAGATTCCTTCTCGGCTTGCGCAATATTTCTGCTCCACTTATTATATTTGGTCGTAACGATATGGTTCTCCTCGGTAATCTTGGCCATACATGCGCAGTATCCAACGACATACTTATCTATCACTTGAGTACTTTGGGGATGAGTCAACTCTTCAGCTGTAAATTCATTTCTAGTTACAATCCGAGAAGCATCCTCGCAAGATTTGATGAACCCATTTTTAAACTTGTTATCCCAGGATGTGTACTTAGATGCCGCGACTCGTGCTTCTGTAGCAGTAAAAGAAACTACGTATTTAATCGTTGAATAAACTAAGAACATTAAAACAAAAGATCCCGCCGTTTTAAAGAAATTCCCAATTTTTACGCTACTGGCTCGTGATTCGTCAGGCGTAACAGAACTTGTTGAAGTATGTTCGTGTCCAGGGGGAGTTGTAACCTCAGGCGTATTAACACTTGCTGCAACCTCATCTTTCGTATCAATTCCGTGGGAGGCTTTCAGTGTACTGTTCATTTCGGCACGGCTGCCAATCCACGCTTTTAATTTATTCTTAATTGTTGAGAAGAAAGCAATCCCGAGAAAAATCCCGACCATGCCAAGCCACGGACTTATTGAAAACAAGAAACCGTAAGAACAAAGTATCGCTAGCGCAACAAAGAAAATCTGCATGTAATCCCCTAGAGTCTTAAGCTTTAGTAGTCTTTGCTTTTCGGCTTTAGTTCAGGCAATGCTAAATCAAGTTTTCTTTAAAAAGTTCTATTCGTGACATCTCATAGACTTAGAATTGTAACCGTAACAAAAAGGGGCCCCGCCAAGAGCCCCTAAACAGGTTGTGCCGATCAAGGGGGTAACTACTCCCTTGATTCATTTTTAAGATAACAGGGCCTAAATGGCGGCTTTAAACACGCTTAAGTGCAACTTAGTTCAAAGATGAAATCTACTATAAAAAGTTCATGCCGAGTGGACGGCTAGACGTTTAACGCATTAACTACCACTCTCATGGGAAAGAACAAAACAGTTACAAGGAAGGCAATAGAAGCCGCAGCCGCTTTTCTTAAAAAAGAAGAAGCGAAGATTAATCCCTTGTTCAGGAATGACAAAGTTACATGGGCGCTTAACTTATTTGATGATCTCTTTAAAGATAAACACATTATTTCGCAGGAAAATTATGAATTCTGCATTAGTGGCATAAAGAAATATACCGGAAATTCTCGAGATCATTTCCTCACACCTACTAATGATGAAGTCGACGAGTGGTATCGCAAAGAATATGACTTTCTAGAGCAAAAAGTAATACGCAGAAAAGAGGTTTCTCCACATATAAAAAGACTCTTGCTTGACCATTACATGAGCAATCTAACGGGGTCTCATCTAAGAAATAATAAGGTATTCGAAAAGCTCACTAATGGACATTTTCGAGGAATCGTCCCTAAACCCATCAATGCCGAACTCATAGAAGACATGATTTACTGTTTACATATTTGCTATGAAAAAACATTGAGCAACCCGGAAAGCAGAATAAACTGCATGCCTGAAAACATAACTGACCACATCTTTGGTTCAAAATTCTATAGTAGGGACTTTAAACTCATACTCAGTACGTTTTATCCAAAAGCTCAGCAAGCCAAATTAATGGAAAGAGCCGACAGCTGGGGGAATCTTATCGAAGGATGGGAAAACCTCAAGGCGAAACACCGCTGCGGGGATGCCCTTCAAAAGTTTCTCCTGTTAGCGAAACGAGATGACATACCCTCAATCATGAAAAATGCCGATAAAATTAAGCTCCCCTATGACCATGAACTAACAATACAAGCAATAATGAAAAGCAGAAAGCAATTCAACTCAAAACCTCAAGTGAAGTACGACCTCGCCAAAGTCTTTGACCACGCCCCCTCTTGAAAAATCAAAAAAAGTAGTCTCTACAAATTACACCTAATATCATTACGTTAGAGTCCAATCTTACGCAACTTCACCAATTCCCGAAAAACTTTCTCTACAAATAGTTTCCCCATCACTCCGTAGCCATAATCGTCGCATCAAACAACCTAGGAGAAATGATGAACGATTCAAACAAACCGCTATCCATGTGTGCAAATCCCAAACAACTCACATCGAACCAGATTTATGAATCTCTAAGCCCTGAACTACTTACCCCTGAGCAGGCATGCGAATTCTTAAACCTCAAGAGATCAATGCTTAGATCTTTAATATTCAAACGGGCCATACCGGTAGTTCGCATTGGCCGCTGCCTTAGATTCAGCAAATCCGAGTTAATAATTTGGCTAAAAGAAAAGGGATTGACGGCTTAAAAATCACGCCGCGAACTAAAGCTCAGGAGGATTATATGATTTTAGATAAACAAGCAGATTTGATAAACCACGTATGGAGAAACTGTTTAAATTCGAAAGATGGGAAGGCATTATTCCATGGCGACTCGTTAGCCGCAAAATACCTAGGCGAACAGGCAGACTGGATAGATGCCTTCAAAGTACTTCGCGACACCTCTGAAATGACAATAAATGCATTCTACATTGAAGGTATCCGCGAAAAGATTTTCCAAGTTTCGATTAATCCAATTTATTGCTCACCTGAATACCAAAAACTTATCCAAAAAATGGCTCAGGAAGATGCCGAGTACTTTCTAGATAAAAGACGCGTGCTATTGGCAAAAGAAGAGATGGCCGAGAAGGAGAATTTAAAATGAAAAATGGTGAGATAGAATTGATAAACCACATATGGCGAGATTGCATGGCTACAGATGACGGGAAGGCATTATTTAATACAAAATATTTAGCAAAGAGATTTTTAGGAAAACATGACTACTTAGATATACGAGCCGCTCTAAGAAGTCTGCCATACCTTAAAACCAGATATTTCTATATTGAGGGAATTGAAGCCAAAATCTTAGAAGCTACGATTGACCAGGGCTTTTGTACTGAGGAGTGTCGGCGTCTTGGACGCATTTTAAGCGGTCACGAGTCATTTCTTATTAAGCAATTACCTGAGATGTACAAATGATCGGCTGGATTAAACTACATAGGACAATCCAGAATTCGAAATTCGGAAAAAACCCAGAGCTATTTCATCTTTTTGTAATTCTCCTGTTAAAAGCAAACCATAAAGATGGTCACACAAGAGACGGTACCTTAATCAGGGCCGGACAATTCATGACCTCCAAAATTGGCCTCGCAAATGAATTTAAATACAACGAAATGAAAATGCACAGGATGTTGGCACGCTTGGAATCCGAGGGACAAATTGTTGCTTCCTCGAATACAAAGAACACAATAATTACAGTGACTAACTGGGAACAATATCAACAGAGCGATGGAGTCATTGATGAACCAATGAGGATCGAACAAGGATCAGACGAGGAACAAGTGATGACAAACAAGAATGCTAATAATAACAAAAATAAGAAGAAAATCATTCCTAGCGATCTGGCGTTAAAAATCCTGAAAGAATTGAATGATACTTGCCTAATGAGTCACAAACCCAACAAAAGCAACATCGGCCACATCAACGCTAGAGTCTCTGAAGGCTATACTTATGATGATTTTGTCGCCGTTATTCATCATAGAAAGGCTCAATGGCTGAACAACGCTAAAATGCATGAATGCTTACGCCCTAGAACGCTTTTCAACGGAAACTTTGATGACTACCTTCAAGCGGCTAAAGTGGGTTTAAAGCCGAGAACTGACCCTCTGATGGCTCTAGCTCAAAAGCATTTAGATGAGGAGTTGAAGTGACTCTCTACTATACTTCAGAGGAAGCCAAATCATTTGAAGCCTCACTAAGACTAATTCATTTTCACAGCAAGTTCGGATGGCCAAACTCTCACAATGGTTTTCGCCGTGGAAATATGCACTTAATAATAGCCGGAACCGGTGCAGGAAAATCCACTCTCACAAGGGCAATCGTTTTTGATCTTGTTTTACATCAAGAGAATAATTGTACGGTAGCCGTATGGTTATCAGAGGAAACAGTAGATGAATACAAGGCACTTTTCTCGCTTGGAAAAGCAAGCAACGGGAAGCTCTTAAGCACTCATGCGAACTCAGAACTCGAAGTTATTAATTTAAGCGAACTAGCATTCTTTGAATGGTTGCATTTTGTGGAACCAGATGTGTTTATCTACGACAACATTACGACCTCGAGCTTCTATGTTGATAAAACGCCGGCAGAACAAGCTCAGTTTGCCAGAAAACTAAAAAAAGCACTGAAAGAACTTAATTGTGCTGGAATCATTATTGCCCACGGAGATTCTCAACAGACGCAACAACGTGGCGGGCTTTTAGACATAAATAATATTCGCGGATCAAAAACAATCTGTAACTTAGCCGAATTCGCCTACACTTTTCAATTATTTGTATCTGAATCTGCCAAGGCTGCATTTTTACGAATAGTTAAGAGCAGAAGCCAAAGAATCATTCACGACACTTACTTGTTGAAATATGACCCATCCTCAATGTCTTACGTTGGCGATATCGCAATTCCATTCTCTGAATTTAAAAAGGCTAACGATGAACGAAATAAATTTTAAAAATGAATATGACATAGTACTCGACGAGGACAATGAATCCCTTTCGCCAAAAGAATTGGCCACTTACCGGGATAAGTTTTTTGACTTGGCAAAGCTATTTGATCGACCAGGTCAAAAGGTAATCTCAGAACTGCCAGCCGCGCTTAAGTTGCGTGAAATTGTGGGCATCCAAAATCACCCCGACAAAACTACAAAAATTACCTTCAGAAGGTTTCAAGTTCTCTATCTTTGCTGGGTCCCCACGACCGAAGCCGTTGATAGTTTAAATCGGCTTAAAGAGGAAATTAGCGAACGGGATGACTGGTATGAGAGATGGGAACCTTGGGAACTGTATGGTTCTACCGAGCCAGGGCAACTAAAGAAAAGAATTCTTGGATCTAGACTTCGAAATGAGCAGGAACGAATTGAGTTTGAGGAATATTACTAAGAGATTTGCGGTGTTTCGTAACGCTTCTGCTTCTTGTAAAGAACAAGAAAGAACAGAACTCTGCTTAATTCCAGACGAGGAAACGATGGCTTACGAGTAAAGAATTAGAAAATATTCAGTTCACTAAAGTAGTGGAGAAATAGCGAGGCATGAACAGGAATGACGCAAATCTTTATACTAAAGTAGTATGAAATAGAATGAATTTCGCCAAAAGCAGCCCATTAAAGTAATGGGAAAGTAATGGCCGGGGATAACTAAAGTCGTTTGGAAGTAGTTTCCCTGAGAGAGTCTAAAGTAGAGAAAATAGACTCTAGTCTCGGCGTAAAGGCCTGTAAGTTTTACAAGAATATGGAAGGGATACAAGTGAGTGGAAGATGTATGTTAAATTCAGGTAACACAAGAAAGCTTTTGGTAAAAGTGGATAACACTCAAAAGTCAAAACGTGTACTCTTTGAAATTCAAATAGGTTTAGAGCGAGATGGGCCTCTTTTAAAAAAAGAGGTTCTATGGAAAAAATAAAACGATTATCAGGCATCAAGTACAGAGAAAGCATTAGGATCAACGGTCGCACCATTAAAAGTCCGGTATTTTCCCGAAAGACTGATTGCATACAATGGCTGGCAGATCAAAGGTCAAAGCGATTCGAGACTATCCTTTATGGCGACACCTTCAAGCTCAGAGACAAGCTCAACTTTCAAGACTTTGCAGAAACTTGGCTAACAGGAAAACGATCAATCGGGCTTTCACTCTCCACCATTGATAACTACGAGAGAAATCTTAAGTGTCACATCTATCCAGCTGTTGGGAAATCTGACATTAAAAAGATCACCAAACAGGATTTAGAAAAGTTTCAGCTTCATCTATCGAAAGATCACAACGCCAAGGGCACCAATCACATCATGACGGTTCTAAAAGCAATCTTAAGTGAAGCCGTCAAAGAGGGTTATCTAATACGAAACCCTTCGATGGGGCTTAAGAAGCTTTCAGAGGACAGTAATGTAGAAGCGTACTGGACAAAATCAGAGATAGACCAATTCCTAAGAGCAAATTTCAAAAACCCCTTCTATGACTTGTTTCTCGTGGCGCTTAATACAGGCATGAGAAGAGGTGAAATGGCGGGCCTCAAGTGGGACAGGATAGATTTCTCGTTAAATCAAATCACTATCTCTAGAACTAGAGACGTGGATGGATTGAGGGAAAGAACGAAGACAAAACTTAAGCGAGTTATCCCAATGAATCAGCTCGTGAGAATGACTTTATTGAAGCTGTTCCAAGCGCGTAAAGGTAGCGAGTTTGTTTTTGTTAATGAGGATGACTCCCCTTTTGCGGTTCACCACACCTACAGAGACTTCGCCAAGGCCCAGGCAGCGGCAAAGATTTCAAACAAGATCCGCTTCCACGACTTAAGGCATACTTTTGCCTCGCAATTCATGATGAATAACGGGAATGTCTTTGATCTACAAAAGATTCTTGGCCATACGGATATCAAAATGACCATGCGGTATGCCCACTACTCACCAGAGCATCTACAGAAGGCCATGCAGGGGTTTGAATTGGGACAAAGTAACGAACTAGCCCAGATTTCACCCACGGCCTTTAATCAGAGATCAGTGAAGCTAAATGAATCTGAGGAATTGTTTGGGTAAGTACTTGAAGTCAAAAAAAAAGCCAGGGCGCGAGACCTGGCTTTTTAAAACGTATAAATTTTTTGGTGCCCGGTGAGGGACTCGAACCCCCACGCTCGCGCACTAGGTTCTAAGCCTAGCGTGTCTACCAATTCCACCAACCGGGCATTGATCTATACGAGAGGTGATATATTCTTTGAAATGAAATTATTTGGCAAGACTTTTATGCAGCTTTACCGGATGTTCCTGGCGTTTTGGGCGCTGCAGCCTTCGCTTTCTCAGCATCTTTTTTCATTTTATCTATCTGATTCTGCAGAGACGTCTTATCTAGGCGCAATTTATTGGTCTCTTTTTTCATTTCCGCCATTTGATTTCGGGTCTCAACTAGGTCTTGGGTAAGTTTTCTGACGTTGGCCTCAAGATGGGCCGCTTTACCCTTAGTACTTGGTTCTTCAACGACAGTGTCTTTTTTCTGAGACTTAAGTGCATCCTGAAGCTTGGCCTCAATCTCTTTTCTGCGCAACTGACCTTCATTAAATTGTTTTTCAAGAAATTCGTATTGAGCCTTAAGCTTCTTCATGTCCTGATCTTGTTGTTGGACATTCAAATTCGACACATTCTCTCTCTTCGTATCCTGAGCATCTTTTTTGAGTTGTTGTTCCAGTTTTGATTTATCAACTTTGAGAGCATTTATAGCAGCTGCATCACTTGCCATTCTCTCCTGATACTTCGCTGTTTCCTTCCTCGCCATTTCAAGTTGATTTTTCATCTGATTGGTCATTAATTGCAAACGTTTGTTATCATCTTTAAGGAGATCATCCTCACCCTTAACCACTGGCTTCTGACCCATTTTACTTTTATAAATCTCAATCATCTTCTCATGATTAATAATCTGTTTCTCAAGGTCTCTGATCTTTTGCCCCTGATTCTGGGATTGATTATTGCCAATGGCTTTACTTGCTACTGCCAATTTCTCATTGATGCTTTTAATTTCGAAATCTTTCTGCTCGAGAATTTTTGAAAAACCCTCTTTGGCTTTAGTAATGATGAGATCTTTTGATTTGGCCAGACGATTTAGCTTTTCCATTTCCTGGGCTACAAACGTCTCTTTCTGACTTGTTTCAATTTGAAGTTTTTTCAATTGAACTTCATGGTCCCTGGATTCCTGTAAAAACTTGGCTTCCTTTTCCATTAAAGCCGCGAGTTTTTTAGTATCCTGTTCTGACAGAGTCTTCTGATTATTCATTTTCTCAAGGATCTGCTCTTTAAAGGCATTATCTAATTTAGCAGCAGATTGCTGTGCCAGAGTGGGCTGAGCTTCGGCTGAGGCTTGAGCTGCCTTAGTATGAATTTCGGCCATTTTGGCTTTGGAATCTTTAAGAATTTTAACTTCCGTCATCAACGTTTTAATCTTAGATTTAAGATTTTCATTTTCCGCATTAATGCCGGTTATCTTGAGTTCCAGCAATTTTTCATTGTCTCTAGGAGCCTCTGTCGAATTTTTATCATTCCCAGCAAGGATATTGAACTTGGTATCAATCTTTTTCGTCGTATCTTTAATAATCCTGGGGATTTCGATTTCTTTAAAAGCCTCGAGGTCTGATTCACTGATATCATTAATACTCTTATTTAATTTGGAGGCGAATTCTTGAAAACTGCTCTTTATAGCATCTGGCAAATCACTCTTTAGGGACTTGATCTTTAAGACATCATCACCTTTTGTCTTCCCCTCGATGCCTGATGACACGCGGTAAGCAAATTTCTCTACATCAAATGATTTATTGCCTGCAATCCTAAAAACTTGCTCTTCTTCTTCGATCTTACCTTTGATTAGATTTATAATCTCATCTTCAGTTTCAGATCCACTTATGGTCTGAACAAAAGGAGCTTCTTCTTTGCCACCACTAATCGTCTGCTTATACTCCTCCTCCTTGGCGCTAGGTGGAAGGACGACTTTATCTGAAAAATCATTCAGGGCAGGATCATTCACCTGAAAAGAAGTAACCCCCTCTGTTGGGTAACTGGTAATACTGGCCGCTGCCGATAAATCATTGAACAATAATCCACGATTTTCAGCTTTTATTCTTTCATCTTTGGTCCACAGACCCGTGATGACAGTTTTATTAACTTCCCTCAGCAGGGTGAAATCAAAAAAATCACTCGATTGCACGGCTATATTGAGCAAATATTTTTCAGCTTGCTTGGAAATAGTGCTTGAGAGACTTGAAGTGACATCTTCTAAAATTAAGTCTTTGGTAAAAAAATGGAGCTGGACACCAAAGACATCCTCGAAATATCCGTAGGTGACTTCAATCGGCATCCCCATTTTTCCCTTCGTCTTAAGGCCGGTCAAATACATGACCAGATGATCAAAGAAGGTTTTTATGGAAAGACCACTGATGCCGTCGAGGTAAGCACTTTGAACCATTCGGTCAAGGTACTCACCCGTATTAAAAGGGTTGGTAATGACAAATGACCCTTTTTCCTTGAACGTTGGGTAATTGTCACCGAGGGTAATGCCCCCGAATTCCTGAAGAAACTTATCCAGGATAAATGCGCCAAGACTATTTTTCATCCACAGCTCATCTAAAATTAGTTTCCCATTGGAAACAACAAAGTGCTGCAAGTCTTCGACAGGTGTCAGGGAAATGATCCTGATATTTTTCTCTATCGTTTGATGAAAATCACTCAATTGAGTAAAGTCATTCATGTCCTTGGTTAAAATATGGGTCCATTCATGACTTGAACTATCGACCTCTGGATTAACAATAAGAATTTTTTTAGCGGCAAAGTAATTGGACAACTCTTCAGAGAGTCCTCCAGTAAGATTCAAAATGATAATTTGGTTTTTGACCACTTTATCCATTACCCTGCGTTCTCCTTCAATTTAAAAATATCTCCAAGACCCATACAAAGTTTTTGATAAACACGATGAACCGGAATGTCCGCCAACTTTTTATTTTCAAACGCGAATAGATAATTCAGAACTTCTGTCTCAAACTTGTATTCGTCACGTATTTCAACTAATGAGCTGGCCAGAATCACGACAGCTTCCCAGCTTGAGACTTGTCCCTTTGGAATGCCGCGCGGGAAACCTTTCCCATTAGATAATTCGTGCTGATAAAGAACGACTTCAATCAATTCAGGATAGGCAAATAATTCTGCGTGCTCCTGGAAGTATTTGTATCCATTCTCTGGATGCTTAAGGAAAACATTTAATTCCATTCCCGAAGCTCCCTCACCTTTCATCCAGACCTGACCTGAGCCAGGATTTTGGTTTTCATGGTTACAGGCTTCGGCCACAAAATAACTATAGTGAGATTCACATAGACCAAGATCAAGCCCTAGAGTGAGATTATAAAAATCCTTTATCATGGGGTAGTGATAAAAATCATTTGTGAAGCCGACTATCACAGCAAAGGCTGCTGAGTAGAGTGACTTTCTAAAAAGATGAAGATCAGTTTCATGCATTTTTTTCAGATCTTCACCAGGAAGCGCGCAGAACTCGTTGTAGCAGGCCATAGCAAAACTAAGAAAGTGAACATCACGTTCAAATGTGCCTTTAAAGAAAGCTACTATATCCTGAGTTTTTAACCTGAGATCTTTTTCAAATTGTAGATATTTTAGTTCTCGAAATTGAGTTGTGAATTGAGCTGCAACAGTGTCATCAATGACTGGCGAGTATTCAAACACGGTTTGATTGGTTGCGTGTTTTTTTATAAAAGACTCATCAATCATTATTCCTGGCTTCATCAAATAAAATTTCCGACCTTCTTTTGATCGAAGATACAGATGACCATCACAAATTATTTTTTTTGCAAAATCTTTGATGGGCAGAGAAATTATTTTTTCATTCGTTGGTTTCATTAAAATCCAATGTTTCTCACTACCTATCGGTCCAAGGAGCAATGATGTTGAGCTTAAAAAGTCGGGCATTTTATTGTCCAAAAGTAGACGTTTGTGGTCTGGTATCATAGGATCAAAGTTCAAAGGAAGTGTTATGAATATTCAGCTAATTGACTGGCTTTTCGTCGTTGCGTACGTGGTAGCGATCTTTGTGATTGCTCTGGTTTCCCGGGAAACGATGCATGAGGCAGATCTAAAAACTCCTGAGGAGATCGCTCAGGAAAAATATATGGCGAACAAATCCCTCACTTTTTTTGAGTCAATTTGCTCCATCATCGCCACCGAAGTTTCGGCGCTAACTTTTGTGGGCATCCCGGCGTTTGCATTTAAGAACAACTTTTCCTTCATCCAGATTTACATGGGTGCTGTGGCGGCCCGCTTTATCATTGCCGTAGTTTTTCTCCCAAGAGTTTATAACCAAGGCCTCACTATTTATGAAGTCATGGCAAAGGCAACTGGCCTTCCCTCAGGACAACGCACTGTTGCCATTTTTTACTCCATCAGCAAAGTCATCTCAGTTGGTGTTCGGCTTTTCTCAGGTTCCATCATGGTTGCCCAATTCTTCGGCGTTTCAATTCCTGTCGCCTTAGTCGGAGTCACGCTCCTGACCTTAGTCTACATTCAGGTGGGGGGACTTAAAGCAGTTGTGAGAACAGATATTCTCCAGCTGGCACTTTTCATTACGGGTGGAGTTCTCGCGCACTATCTTATCCCGAACGTCAGTGGGCAGAGTTGGAGTGATATGATGTCAATGGCGCAAGCCGCTGGCAAAACTTCATTTCTCGATTTCACTAACCCATGGCCGTTTGTCATTGGTATTATGGGTGGATTTCTTTTTGACATGTCCACACATGGCGTAGACCAGGATTTCGCACAAAGAATCACCGCCAATAAAAGTATTCGTGGTGGCCAATACGCCATTTTCTTCTCATCTTTTATTTCAATCTCTGTCGGCCTTCTGTTCCTCAGCGTCGGAGCATTGTTATGGTCACATTACCAAACTCATCCGATCCCTGCTTCCGTTCCCAACGCTGATCACCTCTTCCCCCATTTTATTGTGAACTACTTTCCCACAGGCCTTCGAGGCATTATGGTTGCGGGAGTTCTTGCGGCCACCATGAGTGTTCTGGATTCAACCATCAACGCACTATGCGCCACTCTTTATAATGATATTTTCCCTAAGCGTGATCCCAAGAAAATGAAACTCTACAGTCTGATTGATTCAATGATAGTGGCGTTATTGATTTTGACAGTCGCCTTAATAGCTTCAAAAAATGATGGGCTATTGTTACTCGGCTTGAAGGCCCAGTCTTGGACCGGTGGCTCACTACTCGCCCTTTTCGCTTCTAAAGTTATTTTCAAAAAATGGTTCAAGTATCGTTTATCACCAGCAAGTGTCATTGGCGCATACGCCTTCGGAATGACTGGCGTCTTTCTGAATACCAAAGTGCTCATTTGGGATTGGAATCTAAATGTTTATTGGGGATTTATTATGAGTACGATTTTTCTCAAAATCTACTGCACTCTCAAACCAATGAAGCCAGTGGCTGCTTAGTCTCACCCTTTGGAATCGCTGAAAGAAGAGTGCGTGTGTACTCTTCTTTGGCATTCTTGTAGATGCTACTGGCCTTATCCATCTCAATGATTTTTCCGGCGTACATTACCCCTACTTCATCTGCAATAAAGTTCACGACACTCAAGTCATGTGAAATAAAGACATAAGTCAGTCCGAACTCTTCCTGAAGGTCCAGAAGTAAATTTAATACCTGGGCCTGGATAGAAACATCCAGCGCCGATACAGATTCATCACATATCACGAACTCTGGTCTAAGCATCAAAGCTCTTGCGATACAAATCCGCTGTCTTTGACCACCTGAGAACTCGTGAGGATAGCGATTCATTTGATTCGCTTTGAGTCCCACTTTCTCTATCAGGGCCTTGGCCATGTCATAGCGCTGAGCTTTGGTTCCGCCCTCATTGTGAATATTTAATGGCTCGATCAAAATATCTGCGATTGTCATTCTTGGATTAAGAGAAGAATAAGGATCTTGAAAGATAATCTGCATTTTTTTACGAAGTAAGCGCAGCTCCTCGTGTTTAACGTGAGTGATGTCTTTGCCGTCGTAAATAATTTTCCCGGCCGAAGGTTCAACCAGTCTTAGGATAGATCTACCCAGAGTAGTTTTACCACACCCTGACTCTCCAACGAGGCCAAGCGTTTTACCTTTCTTAATTTTAAAACTCACATCATTTACTGCTTTGAAGTGATCAACTGTGCCACCGAAAAATCCACCTTTGATTGGAAATTGAGTCACCAGGTTACTCACTTCCAAAAGAACGTGGTCGTTTTTATCAGGAACAGTCTCTTTATCAAAAATCTGAACTCGCTCCACCGGAACAACTTTTTCTTTCCCTTCTTCAGTCATAAAGTCACTGACAGTTAGTAAACGGCGAGGGTTGGCCCCAAGCTTAGGTCTGCAAGCAAGGAGGCCCTTGGTGTAGGGATGATTAGCAGTAGTAAAGATGTGTTTAGCATTATTTTTTTCAACCACGTTTGAGCGGTACATAACCACAACATCATCAGCGATGTCCCCGATCACGCCAAGGTCGTGAGTGATAAACATCATACTCATGCGGTATTCCTGCTGCAGTTTATGCAAGAGTTCCAGCACTTGTTTCTGAATAGTAACGTCCAAAGCAGTTGTAGGTTCATCAGCGATAAGAAGCTTGGGCTCACACGATATGGCCATGGCAATCATGACACGTTGTTTTTGCCCGCCTGACATTTCATGGGGAAATTTATGGGCACTTACCGCCGGGTTAGGGATACCAACCTGATTCATCAGGTGAACGGCTTTTTCCCAGGCCTCTTTTGAGGAAAGATTCTTATGGATACGAAGAGCTTCAGCGATTTGCTCACCAACCTTAAACACCGGATTTAAACTGGTCATCGGCTCCTGGAAAATCATGGATACCTGGTTGCCGCGAAGCTCACGCATTTTTGTTTCATTACATTTTAAAAGATCAAGACCGTTGAAGAGGATCTCTCCCTGAGGAACAACGGCGGCCGGTTTTTGTAACAGACCCATGACTGCAAGAGAAGTTACACTTTTGCCTGAACCCGACTCACCAACGATACCGATGGTTTTCCCATGAGGAATATCGAACGAGACGTTGTTGACTGCCCGAACGATTCCTTCGCCCGTTTGAAATTCAACAATAAGATCTCTTACTGATAGAAGTGGTGTTGTCATAGCTACTTTCCTTTTAGCTTTGGATCGAGCGCGTCTCTAAGAGCGTCACTTAAAATATTGAAGGCGAGAAGAATAAAAAACATTGCGACAGTTGCGCCGGCCAATTGCCACCAGACGCCACGGACAAGTTCAAGTTTGGCGTCATCAATCATGGTTCCCCAAGATGGCTCACCCTGAACTCCAAGTCCCAGGTAAGAGAGAATCACTTCTGATTTAATCGCAATTTGAAACTGCATCGATGTGTTGATGATAATAATATGGCTGACGTTCGGAAGGATGTGGCGAAACAGTTTCCTGAAATGCCCTCCACCGATAGCACCTGCGGCCTGAACATATTCGCGCTCTTTGTGTTTCATCACTTCACCACGGATCAGACGACAAAGAGTCACCCAGCTGGTCGCTCCCAAAGCGATGTAGACAGCAAAGATTCCCTTTCCAAGGATGAGAGTGATTGAAATCAAAAGCATGATATTTGGAACTGAAGAAAAAGTTGTATAAAGCCACGTTACAAAATCATCTATCCAACCACCAAAGTAGCCGGCCAAAGCTCCCAGTAGAACACCAATTGGAATCGCGATGATAGAAGCGGCAACTCCCACAGACATGGCCACTTGTGTGCCACGAATAACCTTCAGGAAAACACTCCGGCCAAATATATCTGTACCAAAAAAATGCTCCATTGAGGGCGCAAGATTTGAGGCTCCCACTTCCTGTGACCAGTCAGCAGCAATAAGTCCCAGAGAAGAAAGGATAGCGATAAAAAAGTAAACAAGAACAATGACCAAGGAAAATAGTGCTAACTTATCCTTGGCGAGTCTTATAAATGCATCTTTCCACAAAGAATTGGTTTTCATCAAATTCCTATTATTTAAACTTAATTCGAGGGTCAGCAACCGTGTAGAGGATGTCGGAGATTAAGCCGAAAATGATGTAACCTACGCTTGATAGGATTGCCATCGCCTTCATTACAGGAAAGTCTGATGAGTTTAGAGCATTCAAAGTGATTCCACCAAGCCCTGGAATACTAAAAAAGTTTTCCAGTAGAAGGGCACCAAGGATCAGGGACGGTATTTGAATCACGACATAAGTGATAATCGGAATCATCGCATTTCGAAGAACGTGATGAAGTAGGATCTTAATCTCCGGAAGTCCTTTGGATCTGGCAGTTCTAACGTAGTCCTGATAGATCTCATCCAGGATAACTGTTCTGAAGAAACGTACATCCGGGCCAATGCTTAAAACAATCCAAATGACTGCTGGAAGTGCGATGTAAGAGATGAAATTTGGAAATCCTTCTTCGAACCCCGAAATTTCAAACCAACCAAGCTTATAAGCAAAGAACCATTGGAAGAACAGAATGTACGCTAGAGCCGAGATACTCATCCCTGCAATACAAAAGACTCTCACAAAAAGATCAATGCCCTTGCCGCGGTAATAGGCAACAAACACTGAGATAAGAAGTGAGAGAATAGTTGAAATAACGAAAGCTGGAATCGAAAGACAAAGAGAAGGATAAGCCCCCTGCTTGATCATCTGGGAGATTTCTTGTTTCGTCGCCCATGAATAACCAAAATCAAAGGTAAAGGCTGACTTCACAATATCGAGATACTGCAGGAACAGGGACTTGTTAAGTCCCAGCTGCTCCCTTAGATCTGCCATTTGTCGGGCAGTTGCGTTTTTTCCAAGAAGAACAGCTGTCGGATCCCCAGAAACAACATTGAACAAAACAAAGATTATCAGACTCACTCCCAAGAGAACGGGAATCATGTAGAGGAGTCTGCGAATAATATACTTGGTCATTGGTACCTTTTAGAACTTCTTACTCAACTCTTTTTTCACTTCTAAATCAACGCTCAGATACTGGAACTGAGTGTGATTGAATTCCATGAACTTGTAGTTTTTTAGCCAAGCTTGTGAAAGATAAAATTTGGTTCGGTGAAAACCAAAGACCCAAGGATTTTCCATGGCAATTACTTCGTTCATCTTTTCGTACATAGCACTTCTTTCAGGCGAGTCCTGAAGGATCGTAGCCGTTCTATAAAGATTATCGAAGTCCGGGTTACAGTAGTTCGATCCGTTTGAGCCTGGAGATGAGTTAGGACAATATAAAAGGCCCAAAAAGTTTTCAGCATCGGGATAATCTGCTCCCCAGGCCATGGTGTACATTTGGTGCTGACGTTTAGTCACTTTGTTCACAAGTTCCGGCCAAGTATTCATTCCCACTTTAATTGTAACGCCAATTTTTTCAAGATTTTTGGCAAAGTGTTCAATCATCTGACGAGCAACAGTTTCGTTTCTTGTCTGGATTGTAATCGCCGGAAGACCTTTACCCCCTGGGTATCCTGCTTCGGCCAGGAGTCTTTTCGCATGCTCGAGATCATATTTCACGTACGGATTTTTAAATTCCTTACGGTATCCACCAAGACCAGGAGGGATCACACTTTGAGCTTCGACGGCAGAGCTATTGTAAAAAAGCTTGTTCGCTTCCTGTCTGTTCCAAGCCAGGGAGATCGCCTGACGAAGTTTTTTATTATTTTTGAAAAGTACGTCATCATTATTAAAGGCAAAGAAAGTTGTATCTAACTGAGCATTCGCAAATAAACGAATCCCTTTTGATTTTAAGTCTGGTGCCAGTTCTTTCCCACCAACAACAGCCGAATCAAAAAAGTCTTTCGGGATCTCAAAGAGGTCCGCTTTAGCTTTCTGGAAAGAAAGCCACTTAGGCTGAGCTTCAACAATAATATCTACGATGATCTTATCAACTAAAGGAATTTTTTTACCAGCATCGGCCAGTAGTCCGAGTCTGTCATCACCCTCTTCACCTTCAGAAGGATAAAACTTTTCACGAAATGTTGGGTTCTTTACGTATACGATTCTATTTGTCTGTTCAAAAACCGGAAGAATAAAAGGGCCGGTTCCAACAGGATGGTTCAAAAATTCTTTTCCAAAGTGATCAACAGCTTCCTTGGCCACAATAAATGTATAAGGCATAGCGAGAGCATAAAGGAACTGAGGAAATGGTTTTTTAAGCTTGATGGTAAATGTTGAATCATCAATTTTTTTAAGACCTTCAATTTCTTCAGAATAATTAGAGGCTTCAAGTGGAGCATTCTTATCTTTCCATTCATTCAATCCTGCGATGCGATCATCCAAAACCCACCAGCCTTTGGCCTGAAGCTTCGGATCGGCAAGGCGCTTGATAGAATAAAGCACGTCATCAGCTTTCAGCTCACGTCCCTTTCCACCAGGAAATGCCGGACTGTCATGAAAGAGAACACCTTTTTTAATTTTGAAGGTGTAAGTTAAACCATCTTCACTCACAACAGGCAGGCTTTCAGCAAGATTCGGCATTAACTCATAAGGACGCTTGAGCGGGTGAAATTCGAATAGCCCTTCGTAAACTTTCCCTGATTCATTTCCTGAGTACTGGTCTGATACCTGAATCGGATCAAAACCTGCAATTTTTTCTGGTGAAATAAGATGGAGTTCTCTTTCGTCAAAATTTCTGTCTTTAGAGCATCCCCAAGACAGCATTAAAATTCCGCAGAAAACCAGGACTAAACTTTTCATAGCTCGAAACTCCTAAAAATGGATATCAATTATTGTATGCGCTTCCCTCATATAATCACTATAAAAACAGTACGTTCCTGACAAGAGGTGCTTTTTGCCACCAATTAGGTCAAGTATTCCGTTTTTTTAGTTCCAGAACAGTTCTAAGGAGAGAAGAGTTGGTGATGAAGATGATTTGTTTTTAGAGTGAAGAAAGACACTACTCCGTTGAAAGATAGAGTCTGTAAGATTCATGGCAATAAGTTCAATTTCGTAATCCTCGGACAGAGATTTTTTCAAAGATAATTGCTTAGAAGTCGCCTCTACCTGATAAATTGTCTCCCCTATACGGCATTCACTTTCTGTACAAATGGCCTGCAGGTCTAATTTTTTATGCAGAACGAGCCGCATGATATTTCGAAGTTCCTGCAAAAAAGTTTTTGCCAGTTCCGGGGATTGCTTCTGTGACTTGAGGTAGGAACTTATTCCTTGTTCGATTCTTAACTCAAGACCATCACCGTCGCTTTCTTCTCCGGTCACTGTCTTTAAATTTTGCAGTTTGAGAACTTCTTCACCATGCAGAGGAATATTGGCGGCAAGGATCCAGTCACTGTTCTCTTTCAAAATGGCATCAAAACTAAAAAGGTACTTCTGTTGTCCAATACCGAGACGACCTTTTCCTTCACCAATTCCCTGAAGGTATGAGACCAAATCCTCAATTTTTTTACTTTGAATATTTTGACTCTTAAAGAGTGAACAAGAAGTGAGAGAGAGCAACAGAATAAGGGCATATATACGACTCAACATGCCCTCATATTGAGTCGATTTCTTTTGAAACGCAAGAATAAATTGTTTTTAGTCCACTTTCCCTGACGCCGGAATACGGTCAGTATCAAGCTTCTCGATTGACGCCATTATTTCCTGACGGTCAGTGGTAAATCGCACGTGTTTCAATGCTGCCTCAAGGTAAGACTTGGCCTTCCTAAAATCCTTAAGCTCTGCATGAACAATCGCTAGATGTTTCAAGATTTCAATATCATCAGGAACCTTTGCCAGAGCAAAATCTAATTCAATTTGAGCCTTTTTAATTTCGCCTTTTTTGAAATAATACCAGCCAAGTGAATCTCTAATATATCCATCATCAGGACTAATTTTGAGTGCCGTCTGGATATACTCAAAGGCACGCTCCATTTCATTTCCACGAACCAGCATCGAATAACCTAGAAAATTCCAGGCATGGGCATTTTTGGGCTCTTTTTCAATGATACCCAAGATGAGGTTGGTAGATTCTTCGTATTTTCTTTCTTTCTCAAAAAGGTTCGCCAGGTAATATTTGTGTTGAGTAGAAAAACCTTTCTCATCCTGCACAAGCACCATTGTTTCCATGGCGTGTTTATATTGGCTTGTTCCTTCGTAAAAACCGGCTTTAACAATGCTAAATTCAACTTTTAGATCTTTATGTTCTTCAATCTTTTTATTGATGAAGCCCAGAAATTTCTTCTGGAGCTTGTCCTCTTCATGATTGTAAAATTCAACCTGCGCCAAAGAAGAAAGCATATTGGCCATTTGAACCGAACTGTCAGTATAGAGTCCACTTGAAGAAGGGATCTGGTTAAAATATTCAATCGACTCCTGGAACTCTTTCATTTCCTGGTGAATGGCACCTAAATAGTACAAAATTTTATCTGACTGCGGAGCTGCCGCTAACAAATCTTTAAAAACCGAGATGGCTTCAGGGAATTTTTTAGCATCAGTATAAAGGACACCTAATTTAACTTTTAGGTTAAGGTTCTCGGGTTCTAGATCGCTCAGCTTCTCAGCATAAGGAATCACTTCCTGATACATCTCTTTGGCAAACAACACCTGAACCATTCTATTTAATATTGGTGCGTCCGTAGGATCAAGACTTAGGTGCTTCTGGTATAATTTAATCGCCAATTCAAATTGCTCACGGTCTTCATAGATGAATCCCAGAGCAGCTACCGACTGGGTTAAATCGGGTTGTTTATCATGGGACTTCTTGAAATGGGCTGCGGCTTGCTCAATCTTGGCCTGATCAATGCTCATTTTCCCCATGTAATAATCGTAAATTCCACTCTTAGGATTATTTTTAGCGCACTGATTTAATTGCTGAAATGCTTTGGTCATATCTTTAGATACTGCGAGGGCCTTTCCCAGGAAGATACAGGCATCCTCATTTTCAGGATTCATGGCCAAAAGCTCTTTATATAAGTCTCTGGCTTTTCCCTCTTTATCTAGTCCCGTATAAACTCCAGCAAGGATCATCCCTACTTTCTCTTCTTTTCCTGTCTGATAGAGCTTTTCTAAAACAACCTGTGATTCTTCAAGATTTCCCACTCGAATAAGACTGATGGCATATTTTTTCTGAACAAAAGCATCTTCAGGGGCGAGGTCAGCTACATATTTAAATAAAACTGAAGCCGTTGCAAAATCTCCCTCTAAGAGAGACATGTTAGCCTTTAAGAAAAGATCACTCGAAAGATAATTTATCGACTGGGGATTATTTTTTGCCTGTGAAACCATTTGTTCCAAGCGCTGAGAAGCTATAACCAGTGCTTCCTTGTTTAGTCTATCCATCTGTTCCGGATCAAGGTCAGCGTATTTCACCGGCTGAGAGGGAAGAAAAGAGCAACTCACAACAATTTGGAGAAATACGAGGGAAAGGGGAAAAAGAACTCTCATAGGCATCCTGTCTCAGATAACGGCCAATCAATTGGCCGCTTTTTGGACTTTTCGGCATCTGGCTAGGCTATTTGAGAAATTTAAGCTTTTAACGCGATATTTCACACACAAAAGAAATTACCCGTAACGTCCTGAAATCAATAAGCGAACCTTAAGGCGAAAGGGAAAAAATTACCCTCTTAAGGAAGAATTTTTTTCCTTATGAATTATTTTTGACTGAACGAGTTGACTTGTTTGATGGGGATTAGTAAAACCACCCCGAATCGACGGTGTGTCGCCAGCGCGCAAAAACAAAAGTTCTTTGTACTGGTCTCCATCTGGGCATTTAAAACAAGTAACTAATATACCTTTAAAATGATTTAAAAGGGTATAAACCACAAATAGGGGAATAACATGAAAGACGTACGTATCATCAAGCGTTACCAGAATCGCAAGCTCTACGACACTTTCCAAAGCTGCTACGTAACTTTAGAAGAGATTGCTCAGATTATACGTGAAGGTCACGAAATCCAAGTTATCGACAATAAGTCTAAGAACGACATCACTTATATGACTCAAATCCAGCTTCTTTTTGATCAAGAGAGAAAGTCTCTTAAGCCAGGTAACGTTGAACTTCTTAAGCGCGTAGTTCGTTCTGAAGAAGGCACACTTACTGGTTATATCCAAGCTCTTGAAAGCAAATTGAACCTCACTTTCGAAGTTCCAGCTGCTACTGAAGCTGCTATGCCTTTCATCGCTACTAATTTGAATTCTTCTATGGAAAATTCGGCTACTCTGAACTAATCTAAGGTTCATGAGTAACAAAAAATTTAGCATTATACTCATGGCCCTTGTGGCCATGAGTTTTTTTAAGTCCCCTCTTTCGTTTGCAGAAACTAAGTCTCCGCCTCCTACTGCCTTCAAAATCAAAACACCTAATACCAAAACCCAGCTGGCCGAAGATAAGTCAGTTAATCCTGAAGAAGAGCCTAAAGAGGAATCTTCCAGGTACCAAAGTTCTGAGAGCTCTCAGCGCAGACTTAAGCAACACGGACTAGGTCTTGGTCTGGGTGAGACATTCCTTTTGGGGAATTACTCAAAATATGGTGAAGATAAAATCACTATGGACCTTTTCTACTCTTACGCTGCCAGTTATTCCTTTGACCTGCTCCTGAACGCTCATATGTCTGAACATAAAGACAACAGTGAGCGGATGAAAGTGATGGGCTTAACCAGTTCAATCAAGGGAAGATTTGTTGAGTATGATAATTTCTCGCCCTACTTCCTGGCCGGTTTGGGTTTCTATGCCCCGCAAGCAAAACGCGTTGTAGCTGGAGACAATCAGTGGTCTGACCGCAAAATCACTTTTGGCTTCAATTTCGGTGGTGGCCTTGACCTAAGATTAAATGACCATTATGTTGTTGGTCTTATGGGACAAATGCACTGTCCATTCGAAGTTAAACAAGATGAAGGACCAAACGTGAAAGGTTATTATTTCAAACTTCTAATTACCGGGATGTACCTCTTCTAATGACGACACAACCCTGCCGCCTCTACATTTTCACCGGCAAAGGCGGCGTGGGAAAAACCACCCTTAGCAAAGCATTTGTTCGCTACCTGGTTGAGCATGACCATGAAGCTGTTTATTTAACATTCAAAAATCAATCGTTAAGCGAAACCCATAAAGAATCAAATTCAGAGACAACTGTCGATGGCATCAGAGAGATTTCCCTGGATCTTGAAGAATCGGCCAGGAACTATATTGAGAGACGATTAAACTCAAAATTGATTGCAGGCTGGATTGTGAAAACTCCGTTCTTCCGTGCCCTGATTAACATGGTCCCTGGATTTAATTATTTAATCTATCTGGGAAGAGTGCTCGAATATGGGAAAAATAATCCAAGAATGATCATCGTGCTTGATGCTCCTGCTTCAGGACATGCACTCACGATGGTTGAATCCACCACCAATTTTCAAAACATTTTTGAATCAGGAATTATTTTTGATGATACGAGAAAAATGCTCTCTCGTTTGAATGACCCGGCCTATACAAAAATTCACATTGTGAGTCTGCCGAGTCAAATGTCCTGGCAGGAGGCCATAGAGCTCAAATCTGGCCTCAAGGAAAGAACACCAGTAGATGTCCATATATCTGTAAATAATTGCCTCTACCCTATAGTTGAGCAAAAAATCGCAGATTTGCCACCTGGGTTACAAGAGAAAGCCCTAAACGAAAAAAAACTCATTGAAGAGCATCAATCAGAGATGCAATGCATCCTATCCCACTCTCTGGGAACAAATTCTAAGTCTGTGGAGTTAGATTTAGTAGGTTCTCTCTCAAAACTCATATAGAATTCCCAAGTGAGTATTATCACTAAATCATTCGAGATTTTTTGCGGAACTGGCGGTGTTGGAAAGACCACCCTTGCCACCTCCAGGGCCCTTGGCCAGGCCAGTACAGGACTAAGAGTTCTGCTCATTACAATTGACCCGGCCAAAAGACTCAAAGATCTTTTAAACCTCACCGGTGAATCAGTCGGAGAAGTGACTCCGGTCAAAGTGAATGACATAAGTCTCGATGCTCTCCTGATGTCTCCAGAAAAAACTATTCAACGAATGGCGCTGAAATATCACACACCGGATCTGGCCTCGAACCGAATCGTAAAAATATTGTCCCGACCTTACGGAGGAATGAACGAAATTCTCTCCCTGGTCGAAGTTCAAATGCAATTCGACTCCGGGAAATATGATGTGATTGTTCTGGATACACCACCTGGGGCTCACTTCTTAGATTTTCTTGAAGGCATTGGAAAAATCCGCTCTTTCTTCGATCAAAGCTTCGTTGAATTATTCACCTACCTGGGAACAAAAACTGCCAGTGCTGGGAAAAAAATCTTTGGAATGGGAATTATCAATCGCGTGATTTCCGGTGGACTTAGAAAACTGCTCGGTCATCTACAAAAAGTAACTGACGCAAAATTCATTGAAGATTTTATTCAAGCCGTGCAGATTATCTACCAATCTAAAGATGCATTTTTGAAAGGCCTGGCCCTGCAGGACAGACTTAAATCAAAAACAGAATGTAACTGGTTTCTGGTCACTTCTGTAGAACAAGGAAAGGCCCAAGAAGCTGTGGAGATGAAATCTCACGCAAAAAGTTTCATGCATCAGGATCATTTCCTGGTTCTGAATAAATGTCTTGAGCAGGAAATGAGTAACTGGAATCCTGATGATGAAAAACTTCAGGCACTGAAGACATCTTTAGATTCGCGGGAAAAAGAATTGAAAAAGTCACTCAAACAATCATTTCCGGTAGTCCTGGAGTTTCCTGAAGTGATGAGCCTTGAGCCCATCGAACACGTGATTAGCCTTACCAACAAATGGAAAACCTATGTCTCATAAGATTTCAAATAAAGCTGAACTGGAGAACTTTTTTTGCCATAGCTGGAATGAAATTAACCAGTGGATCGATAAAGAACAATCGAAATTACCTCAGCCGTTAACCTCGAGTGTTGATGTACGTGAGAGTAAAACTAAATTTGCTCCAGTTGATCACAACATGTATCCGGCAGGGTTCAATAATCTCTGCAGCAAAGATCTTCTTCACTGTGCAGACAGATTTAAAGAGGCTTTTGACGAAATTAAGCCTTCTGCAAAACGCATTGGTCTACTGCCTGAGTCTCACACCAAAAATAAATTTTATCTGGATCACTTATATAAGCTGAAGTCGACCATTGAAATGGCAGACACTGAAGTGATTCTATTTTCTCCTGACACAGACCTTTTCAAAGAGTTTGGGGCCACGAAGGTTCAACTCGAATCCCAGTCAGGCCACTCACTTGTAATCTATCAGGCAGTGCTTAGGGATGGCCTGTTTCAAAGCGCGGACAATGAGGCTACATTTAATTTTGATGCAATTGTATTAAATAATGATCAATCCAATCCACTGCCCGTAGATTGGAAAACGGTTAAAACACCTGTGCTGCCTACTCCCTTTGTGGGTTGGTATAAACGACAAAAAAATCTCCATTTCAAATGGTACAAAACGATTGCAGATAAGTTTGCCCAGAACTTTGGGATCAATCCGGATCTGATACAGGCCCATTTTTCGACGGTTGAGAACGTCGACTTTGAAACCAAAGAAGGACTTGAAGAACTAGGATGTGAAGTGGACAAACTACTTTCAACCCTTCCTCCCGAGTCCAAGGTCTTCGTCAAAGCTTCTCAGGGAACTTATGGAATGGGCATTTCAGTGGTTGGATCAGGAGAGGAAATCAAGAATATGAACCGCAAGGTTCGTAACAAAATGGATATGGGGAAAAACAATCTCAAATTTACGTCAATTCTCATTCAAGAGGGTGTTGAAACCATCGTTAAATATGACGACGCCCCCGCAGAGGTAACCATTTATCTGATTAATGGAAGAAGTTCGGGCGGATTTATGCGCACCAACCCACTCAAGGGAACTCAGTCGAATTTAAATGCTCAAGGCATGATTTTCCAAAAACTCTGCCTTTCAGATATTAAACAGGACTGTGATCATAAAATTAAAGAAGCAGTGTATTCAGTCATAGCAAGGTTATCAACCCTTGCTGCCGCATATGAAATGAAAGAGTTAATGGAGTAAATATGAAAGAAATGAAATTTGAAACAAAAGTTATTCACGTTGGTGGTGAACCAGATCCGATAACCGGCGCAATTATGCCGCCAATTTATCAAACATCGACTTATGTCCAGTCTTCACCTGGTGAGCATAAAGGATATGAGTACACACGCTCACATAACCCAACCAGAACTCGTCTTGAAGAATGCCTCGCCTCGCTTGAAAATGCCAAGCATTGTCTGGTCACAGCAAGCGGGCTTTCAGCTTCTTCATTAATCATGCATATGCTTCCTAAGGGCTCAAAGATCATCTGCGGAGATGATGTTTACGGCGGAACCTACCGTTTATTTTCTAAAGTGTTCCCAGATATTCATGAATTTAAGTTCGTAGATACAACCAACCTGAAAAATTTAGAAAAAGAGATTGAGACTTTCAAGCCAGCTCTGGTTTGGCTGGAAACTCCTACCAATCCTCTTTTAAAAATTTCAGACATCTCAGCAGTCTGCGCCCTGGCGAAAAAAGTGAGGGCCTTGGTTGTTGTGGATAACACATTTATGAGTCCTTTTTTCCAAAACCCTCTGGACCAAGGTGCGGACATTGTTCTTCACTCGATGACAAAATTCATCAACGGTCATTCAGACGTTGTGGGTGGAGCGATGATGTTTAACTCTGATGAAATCAGAGAAAAACTATTCTTCTATCAAAATGCCATCGGGCCATGCCAATCACCATTTGATAGTTGGTTAGTACTTAGAGGTATTAAAACTCTGGCCGTGAGAATGAAAGCACATGAACAAAATGCGCTTAAAATTTCTTCATACCTTGAAAATCACGCGAAAGTTGAGAGAGTTGTTTACCCTGGACTAAAATCTCACCCGCAACACGACCTTGCCAAAAAACAAATGAAAGGTTTTGGCGGAATGATTACGTTCTTTCTTAAGGGCGGAATTGATGAGTCTCGCCGTTTCTTGGAAAATGTTAAATTATTTGCACTGGCAGAAAGTCTCGGTGGAGTTGAAAGTCTAGTGGATCATCCGGCCATTATGACTCATGCCTCGATTCCTAAGGCCGTCAGAGAGCAGTTAGGCATCCACGATAACCTGATCCGACTCTCCGTTGGTATTGAAGACTGCGATGACCTTATCGCAGATCTAGAGCGAGCTTTTAGCAAGGTCTAGAAAGTAGCTGTGACTGGATCCTGATAGCCTTCAACTTTTGTCTGCTGGTCTTCATTTTTAATCTGCACTCCTTCAGGAGCGGCAGGAAGAATGGGGGCCACAGTTTCTTTTGCTTTCTCAATAAAGATGTCCTGAACTTCTGTGTAACGACTGAAGACCACTGAATCATTGAGGTACTTTTTCAGCAGTAAATAACTGCAATAAGTTTTTCCGTGAGCTGAACTCAGATTGTCTCTATCGCCTTCCGCGAAAATAAGACCATCATCCTGAATGACATCCATCATCGTAAAGTACTGCGAACAAAAGTCGCTGGTATCACGAGATTTATCTTTTTTTATACACTCTGTTTCTTTTTTGGCGACATCAACACCTGTTGCAGACGTCACTTTTATATGAACGGGCTCGCGGCAAACATCCACAGTCCATTCTCTAGGCAGGTACTTTTTGTGAGAGATATGAAGAATGCAATTCTTCTTATCAATAACAAATTCCTGCTTCAAAAGTCCAAAGAGAGGCCCCTTTTGGGTCATTTTCATCTTGTAGCTCGAATCAAGACAGCTCTTTGAACTGAATCTTGTCTGAGCAAAAGCTGAACCGACTAGAAGAAGACTAATAATACTAAATTTTATGTATGCCATGTCTGTTTACCTCCATCATCGCTACTGTTGCGTCCTTAGTCAGAAAATCTGTTTCTTTAACTAAACTTAGTTGAAGAAAGATTTCCATCATAAGATCCGCTTGAGTCATTTGATGATGATTATTTAAAAATGAATATAACTCTTGTTTAATGTGACCCTCTTTCCAATTAAAGAGAAATCCAGGAGAGAGAATAATGATTCTTTCTCCCTTGGCCAACTGGTATGAGGTTGATACCAAATCGATTTTTCCTTTAAGGTGGCTGTAGAACTCTGCTCTTCCCTGGCCATGCAACTTAAGTGTTAAATGGGCCGTGTCCATTTCCACAATGACCAAATCAACTTCAGATTTTTTCTTCTTGGCGCCATTGATGGTCTGTATTTCAGATTGAGCATCCCGAAGAAATACTTCAGGATCAAAATCTTTTTGTTTTTGCTGATTAAGAAGGCCAATCAGAGAACTTGAAATTAAATAAGACTGACTTGAAATAAGGATCTGATAAACTTTGTTCCCGGACTTGTGAAGATCATAAAACTCTCCCCCACCGCCGTCTCCGGCAGCATATTTATTCAGGAAAGAGACACCTTTTATCTCCTCACTCCGCTTAGGAATAAGGACTTCATGAATTTTTTTGGCCTTAATCATTTCCGCTTCAGCACTTTGTAGGGCGTGATCTAATTCATGACTAAATTTCAAAATGTGCTTTTGAAGATTTTTCTGTTCATCAAGCATGGTCCACAAAAACTGGAGTTGGTTTGAGAGCATCGTCCATTGCAACTGAGGCATTGGGAGCGCATATTCGCCAATAATTTTTGTTAAGAAGGCCGCCTGGTCCTGAACCCATTTTTGAGCAGCAGTATTTTTTTGGTCATGGAAAAAAATGACTCCAAGAAATGTGTTCAAAGTAACTTTGAATTTTTCCTGAAGCTCTGGGTGATCCAGAACAGACTGCGTATCCACTAAAAGAAAATCGGCCCTTCTATTTAATGGCTGCTCACAAAGGGCACTCACACTATAAGTCTGGTGGCCTTCATAGAAGTCAAAAATATTGAATCCTTGATCCTCCAAGTGCTTATCCAGGAATTTACGCTCGTCTAAAAGGACCATAAAAGTACCCTAAAATCTAATATTTTCATTAACTTAACCATTAATTCACTTACCCCCCTCATTTTACAGTTTATTTTTCCGCAAAACAACCGAAGAGAATTCATCGGGTGAAGGCTTTTTAGCCGATTCACCTTTATTGAGTTGGATGAACTTATGAAAAAAAATAATGTCTTCGAGCTACCATCCTTGACCACTGCCCTCTCGCTTTTAGGCATGGCAAGTCAAGTTGAGCAGCTTAAAAATGAGAATCGCAAGATTAGCGAGCAAGCCGCTAGGACGATCCTCAAGGCGCTGGATGCGAAAGACAGCTACACTTTTGGCCACAGTATGCGAGTTGCCTATTTTTCATTGGTAACTGGAACTGAAGCAGCGCTATCAAAAGATGAAATGCATGAGCTAGAGCTCTCCGCCATTTTCCATGACATTGGAAAAATTGGTACTCCTGATATTGTACTTAACAAGCCCTCTCGTCTTTCGGAGGAAGAGTTTCAGATCATGAAACAGCATCCCGAAAAGAGCTGGGAAATTCTTCAGGATTATCCTGGATTTGAAAAAATTGCATCAAACGCAAGATTTCATCACGAGCGATATGACGGGAAAGGTTATCCGCTGGGCCTTAAAGGCGAAGAGATTCCAGTTGCTGCCAGAATTATACTTATTGCAGACACATTTGATGCCATGACTTCTACCAGACCTTACCGAAAGGGTCTGTCCTATGAAGTGGCTTTCGATGAGCTCCTTCAATTTTCAGGAACCCAATTTGACCTGAATTTGGTGAAGCTTTTTATTGAAGGAATGAGAAAAGAAGCCCTCAAAGGAGAGGAAGAATTTTTCATACCTTTAATGGATAGAAGATTCAACAAAAACGCCGCTTAATTCCCGTTACAGAAACCAGTCTTAGCATTAGATGAAACCACTCGGTTTTGCATCAACTCACAACTCTTTTTAGTGTCATAAACATTGAATGGATAACATTCAACAGTCTTCTTTTGAAAAGTTGTTGAAGAAAAGTTATCTTCACAAGTTTTGTAACTTGGTCCATCGACACATGCCCAGTGTTTTCCTGCGCAGTTATAAACTAAGCCTCGCCCTTTATATTCGTAGTCAGGCGGAGTGACGTATTCTTTTTTAACTTCTTTAGGCTGATCTTTTTTCACCTGTTTTTCCAGATCTTCCAGAATTTTATCAGTCATATTACTTTCATCTGTGTCAGTAACCTGTCCATCAACCGAGTCAGGTGAAGTTGGTTCTGGAGTTGGTTCCGGAGTTGGTGTCTCCGTCACCGCCGGCTCTTCCGTGGTAGGTTCAGGAGCAGGCTCTGGAGCTGGAGTCTCCGACACCGCTGGCTCTTCCGTCGTAGGTTCCGGAGTTGGTTCTGGAGTTGGTGTCTCTGTCACCGCCGGCTCTTCCGTCGTAGGTTCAGTTGTTGGCTCAGTTGTTGATTCAGTTGTTGATTCAGTTGGGGCCGGTGTATCAGTGACTGCCGGAGTCTCACTAGTCGGCTCAGCAGCAGGCGTTTCTGTTTTTGCAGCTTCAGTTTTTTTAACTCTTTTAGGACGAGGCTGAAGAACAGGTTGTGCAACTTGTTCCGGCTCCTCTTCATAAAATAAAACTATTCCAATAACCGCAAGCACCACAACTAAAAGAACAGGATTGATTTTTTTCTTCGGAGTTTTTTTAACATCATGAACGTCTGTACCGTCGTCGTCCTCAGCAGCTGCTGACTTTTTCTTGGGAATAATTTTTGATTTAATTTTATCAATCAAAGTTTGAGGTTTATCACTAACCTCATCTTCTTCACTAAGATCACTAATATCAGTGGCACCTGTCTTATCTAAAGCAGTTAAACCAGGATCAGTTCTATCCCCTGTTTCATTTGATGATTCTTGATCGTCATCAAGCTCTTCTTCTCCCTTCTTTTTCAAGAAAGGAAGTTTCGCTTTAATGTCATTTACTAACTTATCAAAGATAACTGCTCCAAAGTGAATTGTGGCTTGAATAAACTATATGTTATCCAGTATTCTCATTATAAGGTACCCCGTGGACTTTGCAATAAGTTCTCCATAGGAGATCAAGGACTTACAGTGAATAATGCTCGCGACGAAGGTGTTATTAAGTTCAAGTTTACTCTGAAGAGGGCCCCCGCCCCGGAGCAAGCTCAGTTTTTAGCTCTAGAAAAATGGCGTGCCCTCTTCTACAAGCTCAGTTTGATTGGCGAATACCCGAACGAAAAAATCGGCTATGGCAATCTTTCCTCACGTCTCCCTAAGAAAGCTTTTATTATCACTGGCAGCCAAACTGGCCACTTAGCTCATCTGCAGGCCCACCATTATACCAAAGTCATAGAGTGTGATCTGAAAAAAGGCTCAGTCTGTGCAGAAGGACTTATCCCTCCTTCGAGTGAGTCACTGACGCATTTTGGGATCTATGAGGCCAATCCGGCGATTCAATATGTCTTTCATGTTCATCATCAAAAGCTTTGGGAAATACTCAAGAATTCGAACTGCGATTCTATCAGCGAAGATATTCAATATGGAACTCAGGATATGGCAAATGCTGCCTACCAGCTCCTGTCCAATAAGAGTTCCGGGATTTTTGTGATGAAAGGTCATGAGGATGGAATCATTTCTTACGGAACAACTGCAGATGATGCCGGCAAAAACCTTTTAGAGCTCTACCGAAAACTGGGCATCAGGCAGTAGGGCATTTAAACTCCTAACGATTCTCAGGCCCTCCTCTTGATTTTTTGCAGCGACAAAGATGACTTCAAACCTTGAGTCCCCTGGTGAAAGCACCATTACTCCCGCAATACCTGAAGCCATTTTCCACAGTGGCCTGGCAGCTGAAGCTTTCGCCATGAGAAGCGCTGTCCAGGAATTATCGGCAGCAAAGTTTTGTGATAACTCATAGGCCGCTCTGCCCATGGTGCGGCGGTAATTAATCTCGCTCATCACTCTTATCTTTAACCCCCCCTCCTCTTCATACACGAATGAATCAATGGAAAAGCCATACTCATTGGGATGCTTGGAATAGAAGTCTATGATCTCTTGAGTTTGAGTACGAAAGTAAGCCCACTTTTCTTCCGTGATTTGAGAATAAAAAGATAAATCTCTTAAATCGGCAGACATAAAATTTTGGAAAATAGTTCCTTTATACTGGAATTTCCCATCGACCTGATTTTGATAAGCAATTAATTTCCCACCGGGAAACAAGTACTGTGAAAAATCAAATTTGCGATTAAACCATGGCTCTAAAATGACCGCCCCCTGAGGGATCGACTTAAGCACCAGGCCCTCACGCTCCTTCACGGTCATATCCTGACGAAGCAATTGAAACTTTTGTCCTGACATTCCGTAGGGATCTTTAAGCAGCAAATCTTTATTCCAATTGATGATTTTCAGGTCGCTTTCATTCTTAATGATGTGAGTGTCTGTGCACCATCCCTTACTCATAATAAGTTCTGTACTCGTGAGCTTGGAGTTCCACCATTTCTCAATTTCTTTATTTTTGAGTGGGCCCCAGAAATTTTCAAATTTCCCCTGATTCACGATGCTGGGGGATCTCCCCGTTAATTCTGCAACATATCTCAGGTAATCATCAGAGTATTTTTTTTGAGAATAGAGTGGGTTTGAGCTTAAAAAGAAGAGCAGGAATTCCACCGATTCGTTAATCGCCGGTGGTGCAATTTTATTGTGAAACAACTCCACCTCGTAATCAGCATTAACTTTGAGGGGAATCATAAAGAGGAAATTCTTTTTGTGATATTAAAATTATCGTCAAAGGAAACAAGCGAGGAGATGAACTCATCGTCATTGATCGCCTTAGCATGAAGGGCAGGATCAAAGTTTATTCCTTTGCTTCTAGAGGGCGTAATGGGACCCGGCAAAGAACTCATATAATAATCCCAGAGTTTTTTATCTTCCCGCCATTTTTTCATCCAGTGGGAGCCAAAAGCGACATGGGATATTTCATCTTCCAAAACAGTTTCTAAAATTTCGGCCGTAACCACATCGTCGAATGAACGAAAAATCTTGGCGTAATATTGAGCAAAGTCCAGATTCGCGGCTTCAAATGTCAGCGACATCATGGCGGTGTACTGTGGCGCCGTCTTGAGTTTTTCCATCTGTCGCCAAAAGAAGTCATTCAAGGGAAAGTCACCAAATTCATAACCAAGTTGATTCAGACGTTTGATATAAAGACCAAGGTGCTTTTGTTCATCTTTGAGTGCAGAGAGAATCCCTTTTTTAAACCGCACATCCTCGTCAGAGCTATGAGGATAAACCAGAATAGCGGCTGCCATCATCTCGATGGCCAGTAATTCGTGATTCGCAAAACTATGCAAGGCCATGGCCTTTTTATCATTTTCATTTAATCGCGTAGCTTTGGGAAATTTCATCTGTTGATCGGAGAAGGCCAGCTTCCCTACTCTGCCCGGGAGTTTGGGTAATTCAAATGCTTTCCACGATGTCCAATCAATAGGGACATCCAGGTATTTTTCCTCAAGAGTTTCTCCTAAAAGAATTCCCTGAGCAAAATTAATGTAGGTATTCATAACTTAGCGGTGTTTGCGGAAAGCTGCTGCTGCGTTCTTCTTCGGGGCACCAGAAGGTTTCTTAATCCCTCCTCCGCCACTGCTCCCGCTGCTACTTCCGCTGCTGCTTTTCGCCCCACCCTGAGAGGGTTTCTTATGTTGCGAACTTGATCCCGCGTGTTTTTTTGCTCCGGCATCAGATTTTTCTGAACGGCGGGGACCATCATGTTTTCTGCCACCATCACGTTTGCGGTCGTCTCTCTTATCCGGGCCACGACCTTGTCCGCTCTGTCCCTGCTCAGATCTTGGAGCTGGGCCAGGTCGACGATTGAATTTTCTATTGGAAAAACAATCATCACAAATATTAAATCGGGCATTGGCCGGCATTTTACAACCGCAGCTAGAACACGTTTTACCGATTTTATCCGATAAAAGTTCATTCAGGCGCTCAATTGCCTTTGATTTATTCTCAAGCAAAGACTTCTCGTCAAAAACAAAGTTTTTGTTATCAAAATGTCTGGAAAGCCATTGATAGAGTTCTACACATTTAATAGAGGTTTCCAGATAATCAATGTTATCTGACCTGTCATCAATTGGTTCGTTATTGATGGTGTGGTTACCTACATAGTGACTTAGCATCCAAAGATAGTACTGAACGTGTTCAATAAGACCTAAGTTGACTGGGGCACAGGCAAAACCAAAAATTTCAGCATTTGATAAAGTGCGGTCTTCATCGGCTGCTTCAACCATTTCCGCCAGCTCAATCATTTCCTTCATATCCACACAATAAAATGGCTTTCTAAAAGTCATGGTATTGAAAAGGCGCAGGAATTCAGACAGGGACAAACTAGGAAGAGAATTGGAATCAAGAGCGTTGTTCACGCTGCTAAAAATATCCAAGTCCGGACCAACCATCGCTTTGTCACTTTGTGACAGCGTATGGGCCAAGGCATTTTTTAAAATGCGCAGTCCATCCTCTACTCTATTGAGAGTGGTCACATGACCAACCGGGAAACGCTTAAATCTTCCGGCACGACCAGAGATTTGTTTAATTTCACTAAACGTCAGAGGATTTTCTTTATTATCGACAAATTTTGAAAGTGCCGAAAATACAATTCGTTTCACAGGCAAGTTCATCCCCATGGCAATTGCATCAGTTGAAACCATGATATCGGTTTCGCCTTCATCAAACTTGCGGGCCTGTTCACGACGAACCTCTGGAGAGAGGCGCCCGTATACAATTGAAACTTTAAAATCCAGCTCTTCCAAGTCAGCTTTATATTTCAAAGCATTTCTACGTGAGAACACGATTAAAGCATCATTTTTTTCTAACTGAGAAAGCGGAATCTGATTTTCCATCACATTCAGTTCTGTCATACGCGTGTATTCTCTGATTTCCAGAGTATCTCCACAAAGCGCAAGAACCTGTTTAACCAGTTCAAGTACAGAGTGGTCACCACAGATATGGACTTCATCGGCCTGAATATTTACCAAGGCCCTGGTCCAGGCCCATCCACGTTGTGAGTCCGTTAACATTTGAATTTCATCAATTACACAACATTCAAAACGTTGCTGAAGTCGGGCCATCTCAATCGTTGAAGAAAAGTGAGTCGCGTCCGGAATTTCCAGTACTTCTTCACCTGTTAAAAGTGTGGTTTTCACACCTTTGTTGTTCATCGTATCGAAAAGTTCAGAGGCCAGAAGTCTAAGTGGTGCCAGATAACAGCCGTTCTTGGCCTTACAAAGGGCTTCGATCGCGTGATATGTCTTACCAGAGTTGGTAGGACCCATATGATAAATAATTTTGCGGTTTATTCTTCTGGCTTCAGTGTGGAGCCAGAATTGACCGAGGTAATCTCTGAGAATAGTCGATGATACGTCTTTCCTCTTGAAGGCCATGATGGCCTGAATGAAGCGTTCAAATTCTTTTCTGAGAAAAAGCTCTGGCTTCCAGATATTTGTTTCAAGCTGAATATAAAAACGATCGTATTCATCTTGTGCAACCAGTTCAGGTTTTAAGCCTTGCTCCACCAGCAGTGTATTGAAGAAAACATTGAGTTTTTCTTTATAAACTTTGCCGAGGTCACTTTTAGGGCCAAATTTTTCCCGGAAATAGGTCTTAACTTCACTTTCTAATTTGTTAACGGAAGAGCGCTTAAGCTTGTTCCGCATATTATGAAAATTCTTTTCAAGGTCACGTTTAAGATTAAAAACGGCGCCTGAAATATCAGTTATTTTTTTAGTTAAAACCCAGTCATGGAGTCTTTCTTCACATGAATCGATTAATCCTGTTTGAAGTGAGTAAACTGCTTCACGAACTTGGGTGCGGTAATCACCAAGGCATTGGATACACTGACAAGTCAGATCCTTGTCGCCCAGTTTGATATCAAAATTTAATTTTACGAGGTCTTGGGTAGCTAAGTGTTTGCTGGTCTTTTCTTCAGTCCAGGCCTTAAAAGTATCTTTATAAGAGCCAACAAGCTCAGTGCTAAATTCGCCATCGACAAAGAAGGCATAAGTATTTGTTGTGGGAAAAATAAAATCATCAATTAGCGCGGTTTCAATGATGACTTCACGGTCATAAAGCTCACGCAATTTACCAAAGCTTTTTTCAAACAATGATTCAATGGATGGATATAGATCTAAAAGGACTTTCGTATCTAAAGCAATAGACTCAAGGGTGTCCAGAACAAGAGAGGCTTTTTCTAAAGACCGTATCTCAGGAGACTCATCGTCTCCCGAGATACTTGTCGATATTATGGCTTTTCTGGATATTTCAAGATTAGAACGGATGTCCTGGTAAAGGGACTTTATTTCGCTACTCAACGTTTACCAACTTCCTTATTTTGCCAACTCCACAACAAATGCTGTTGCTAGTTTTGCAAATTTAGCTGCATGTTTAGCATCTCCACCGGCATTCTGCAAAGTATCGTTTGCAGTGTGGATTTTCTTATTTATATCTTCCATTGTTGATTCAAATGGCATTGAAGCTGGGTAACCGGCAGCTGTCCAAGAAGCGTGATCTGAACAACCGTACCCGCAACGAGAGTAACCCCATTTCACTTTTACGTATTCATCAATCAATCTTCCAAGGAATTCGTTTTGAGCACCGTTAGTGAAATCGGCCATCATCACGATGTCCTGTTCAGCTGTTCCCTTATTAAGAGTCATATCAAGTTGCATAACGCCTACAACTTTTGAACCTTTGGCCTTGTAGCTATTAGCGATATCTTTTGAACCAAGAAGTCCAACTTCTTCAGCAGCATAACCCATGAACTGAACTGTGCGCTTAGGCTTATAGTTAGAGTTCATAAGAACTTTGATCACTTCAGTAATTGTTGCAATTCCAGAAGCATTATCATCAGCACCTGGAGCTTTTCCAGAACCACCGAACATTCCTGCGATTGAATCTGCGTGACCACCAAGAATAACGATCTCGTCAGATTTCTCTGAACCTTCGATTGTCATAATGATAGAAGCTTGAGGCCAGCTTGGGTGCTTATAAAGTTCAACTTTAACGTCTGAACGATGTTTAGAAAGATCAGTCCATGTGTCACGGATGAACTCTGAAGATTTGATACCTGTTTCTGATTTGTAATAACGAGTATTGAAGCTAGAAAGCTTAGTGATCATTTCGCGAATTGAGGGCTCATTAACTTGAGCCACCATTGGAGCAACAAGTACTGATTGATCAATTGTGTAGTCAGCGAAGATTGCACCTTTTGCAAAGTACATGTCCCCTTGGAAAGAAAGTGCGCTTTGAGCTTCTTCAAAAGACTCGTGAGCGATAAAACCACCACAACGGTGAAGTTCGTTGTGAATTGTTTCAGAAAGTTGTTCAACTTCGGCTTGAGTCAGTTTTACAACCGATGCGCCTTGAGCTGAGAAAAGAGTCTGAACAGATTTGTTAAGTTTTGGGCGAATTTTCGCCAAAACATCGTTATCTACAGTGAGCCACTGTGCTTTTGGCGCAGCGAACGATGCAGCTGAGAGAGTCAGGGCAATCAATCCTATGATTTTTTTCATTTTTTCCATCCTTGCTAATAAAAATGACTGTTACAATTAACCCATAGTTTTGAAGCCTTTGTGAAGGAAAAGTTCTATGACTTTGCCTTACAATGACGCCGCGAACAACAAAGGGAATGATTGATGAAAACTGCACTAACAGAACTTTTAGGAATTGAACTGCCGATCATTATGGCCCCAATGTTTCTGGTAACCAACGTTGAGATGATAGTGCAAGCGGGAGAATCAGGAATTGCCGGCTGTATCCCTGCTCTGAACTTTAGAACGATTGAAGATCTCGAGAAAGGTCTCAAGGAGATAAAGTCTCGCAGCAACAAACCGTTTGGGGTTAACCTTATTGTGAATAAATCAAACATTCTGGCCAAGAAGCAGCTGCACAAGTGCCTCGACATGGGTGTGAACTTCTTTATCACTTCACTCGGATCCCCTGAAGAAGTCATCAAAGAATCAAAAAAATTGGGTATCAAAGTTTTTTGCGACGTGATCGAAGAGAACTATGCCAAAAAAGTAGAAGGGCTTGGGGCCGATGGCATCATTGCTGTTAACAATGGAGCTGGGGGGCATTTAGGAAATATTCCTGCTTCTGTGCTGGTGCCTGCTCTTAAGAGTGTTTGTAAAATTCCTGTGATTTCTGCCGGTGGTGTCGGAACAGGTTCAGGTATTTTATCGATGCTCGCTTTAGGCGCCGATGGCCTGTCCATTGGAACACCTTTTATTGCCACTAAAGAATCAGGGGTGTCGGATGAATATAAAAAGGCCTGTGTTGACTACTCCGCCGAAGATATTGTTGTGACAACAAAACTTTCTGGCTCAAGATGCACAGTTCTCAATACTCCTTATGTGAAAAAAATTGGAACTGATCAGAATATTCTTGAAAATCTTCTGAGTAAAAATAAACAAATAAAAAAATACGCCAAGATGCTGACTTACTACAAAGGCATGAAAGCCATTGAGAAAGCAGCCTTCAGTGCAACTTACAAAAATGTCTGGTGTGCTGGTACGTCGGTTGAATTCACCAACGAGATTGGAACCATCAAAGGTATCGTTGACCGCTTTAAATCGGAAATGACTGAAGCTGAAAACAATCTACTCAAAACTTTAGGACGTGTATGAAATTTGCTTTTAACTTAATTGATAAATTGATGAAAAATCCGACTCCGATGAACTTGATGGCGCTCAATAAGGTTTTAACTGTAGGGATTGCCTTCAACGCTCCTCACGGTTTTAAGATCAAAGAACTCAGTGAAGACAACGTTCGTATTTCTCTACCCAACAGAAAACTTAATCACAATCACTTGGGTGGAATTCACGCATGTGCCATGGCCACCGTTGGAGAATACTGCGCCGGCATGTCTCTTTTGAAAACATTCGGTGCCAGCCAGTACCGACTTATCTTATCTGATCTTCATGTTAAATATACTTATCAAGGCCGAAGTGATCTTGAAGGAAGCTGCTCCCCTCGCCAGATTGATAAAGAAGCTGTTAAAAAAGTGCTGGATTCAGAAGGCAAATACCTTCAAAAGCTTGAGACTCTCATCCGCGATAAAAATGGCAAAGAAGTGGCGACTATCACCACGACCTGGCAGTTAAAATCCTGGGATCAGGTTAAAACAAAAAGTTAACTAGATTTTTGGCCAGATAAGCACCCACATAGGCAAGCACAAGAGTGTATCCCACCATCACTGATGGCCACAGGTAACCGTTGGTCTCACGTTTCATCACAGCAAAAGTTGAGATGCATTGGGGAGCAAAAACAAACCATATCAGAAGGGCCACCAGGGAGCCGAGACCAAATTGCTGTATAAGAACGGCAGACATGTCTTTCTCAAAGCCCTCAGAGCCTTCTTCAATTGAAAGCACCATGGAAAGAGCGCTGACTACAACCTCACGAGCGCCAATACTCGGAATAAGGGCCGTGGTGATTCTCCAATCAAAACCAAGTGGCCTAAAAATGGGCTCAAAAGTTCTTCCGATTGAAGCGGCATACGAGGATTCGATCTGACTCTCCCCGTTTGTTTGTGGAAACGTCATCAAAACCCAAATCACAATACTAATGGCAAGAATGATTCCTCCCGCCTTCTTCAAAAATATTTTGCCCTTGTTCTTCATCACTAAAAATAAATTATTAAACTTAGGAACCCGATAAGGCGGCAGCTCCATCAGAAGCATTGACGGCGAAGAATGAGGAAGTGACTTTTTGAAAATCAAAGACATGATCATCGCTGAGACAAAACCTAACATATAAAGAGCAAATAACATCAGGCCAGGGAGGCGCAAAAACTCTATCCCCATAACCGCATGATTAGGAATAATCGCACCAATCAGCACCGCATAGACGGGAAGCCTGGCAGAACAAGTGGTGAGGGGAATAACCAGCATGGTAATCAAACGCTCACGATAATTTTCAATCACTCGTGTGGACATGATGCCTGGAATCGCACAGGCATGAGAAGAAAGAAGCGGGATCACGGCCTTACCAGGTAATCCCATTTTTCGCATAAATGAATCCATCATAAATGCTGCTCTTCCCAGATACCCCAAATCTTCCAGGAACTGGGTGAAAAGAAAAAGGATCATGATCTGTGGTAAAAATACCAGAACTCCACCGACTCCACTTATGATTCCATCGACAAAAAAACTTTTAATTAAGGGCTGAGATACATTGCTCGACACAAATTCACCGGCCAAAGCAAAAGTTGTCTCAATTAAATCAGACAAAGGTGAAGACCAGCTAAAAAGAGTCTGAAACATAATGATCAGGACTGTAAATAAAATGAGCAGTCCCCAAACCGGGTGCAGAACAAACTTGTCTATTCTTTGGCTAAAAGTGTCCGGCTTCAGAGGGGAAAGAGTCACTTCACTTAAAAGCTGATCAATCTTCCTGAAGATACCGTTGACGTACTCCGGGGAGCGAAACGTCTTTTGCATATTATCGGGAATTGATATTTGGGATAATTTCTCTTTCTGAACGAGTGCATGCTTCTTTAAAGCAATTTTTAAATCAGAAACTCCAAACCCTGTTGCCGCACTAGTTGGTATCACTTCCGCATTAAGCTCTTTAGCAAACTTAACAAGGTCAATTTTAAAGCCCCGGCTCTCGGCTTCATCCATAAGATTCAATGCAATGATTAAGGGGTAACCCAGCTGCTTAAGCTGGTAGGCCATGTAGAGAGACTTATCAAGATTTGTAGCATCCAGGACCAGAACAAAAACACTGGCCGTAGGAGACTTCTCTTTTTGAAGAAGAAAATCTTTGGTTACTTTTTCATCCAGAGTCGTAGCATCTAGAGAGTAAATTCCCGGCAGGTCGATGACTTCAAGAATTTTTTCACCGTTTTCAGAAATCCAGCCCGTCTTTTTTTCTACTGTGACACCAGGGAAATTGGCCACGCGCTGAAAAGAGCCAGTTAGCTTGTTGAAAAGTGCAGTTTTTCCAACGTTCGGCATCCCAACGAGTGCCACTTGCGTCATCATGCTTCTACCTCAACATTAACTAACTCTGCTTCAGATTTACTTAAAGCAATCAAGCGCCCCCTAACTTCAACCAATAAAGGTTCTTTAAACAAAGGGGCCTTCTTTTTAACCTCGATGATTGCACCATGAACAAATCCCAGGTGCATAAGGCGAGACTCAATATCCGAGATATCCTCGACATTTTTGGTCGCAATAGCTGTAATAATCAGCCTCTTGAGGAGGGGGGCCTGGTTAATTGTCATCATGAGTTTGGTATATCAAACTCTTCTTTGGATGTCCATCTCTTCTGAAAGAAATTTGGCAGGGGGGTGGTGCAAATAGGCCCCAGTTTTGAAGATGTTTCCGAAGCCAAAAACATCACTGGCCAGCAGGAAATCCATTCGATACATCACTGGGGATTATTGATTGGAGGCTGAATGAAACACTTACTTTTGTCGTCCCTTTTATTATGTTTGTCCCAAAATCTTTGGGCCTACACCAAAGGCAAAGTCTACAAGCTCACTATCCTTCACACCAATGACCACCACGGAAGATTTTGGCCAAACAAAGATGGTGAACTTGGTCTCGCTCCCCGGGCCACAATTATCCAAAAACTTCGTGAAGAAATTCAAAACGCCGGCGGACATGTCATTCTCCTCGATGCGGGAGATGTAAACACTGGTGTTCCTCAATCAGATCTGCAAGACGCTGAACCAGACTTTAAAGGTATGTCCCTACTTGGTTATGATGTCATGGCCGTTGGTAATCATGAATTTGATAAACCCCTTCCAACCATTCTCAAGCAACGTGAATGGGGAGGCTTCCCTTTTATTTCCGCCAACATTTATAACAAAGAAACCAACGAGAGAATTTTCCCGTCTCACATTGTGAAAGAAGTAGATGATTTGAAAATTACGATTTTTGGTCTTACGACCGAAGACACTCCTTACAAATCAAATCCAAAGAACACCAAAGATTTCAAATTTGTTCCCGTCATTGAAGAGGCCAAGGCCCTCGTTCCGACTCTTCGGAAAGAAACCGACGTGCTGATTGCCTTAACACATATTGGTCACTACCCAGACGAAACTCACGGAGCAGATGCTCCCGGGGACGTGACACTGGCCAGACAGGTGAACGGAATTGATGTCATTGTTGGTGGGCATACACAAAAACCACTTTTTCAACCCGATATTCAAAATGGCTCTGTCATTGTTCAGGCCGCTGAATGGGGTAAATATGTAGGCCGAGTGGATCTTGAAGTGCTTGATGGAAAAGTTAGCCTAAAAGATGCAAAACTCATCCCGGTTAATTTAAAAGATTCTCAGGTTAAAATTGAGTCTGATGCTTATGTTGAATCCGTCCTTCGACCATTTAAAGAGAAGGGTGATGCTTCACTTGCCATTGATCTTGGAACTTCAGACGGTGAGTTCGTTGGAACCAGAGACGTTGTTCGGTCGCAAGAAACGAACCTCGGAAATTTAGTCACTCTGGCCTATAAATCGAAAGTTAAAGCTGACCTGGCAATCACGAATTCCGGTGGATTGAGATATTCAATTCTTCCTGGAAAAGTGACTTATGAGTCAGTGCTGATGGTACTCCCTTTTGCGGGAGAGCTGGCGATTGCTGAGCTCTCTGGTGAAGAGCTTAAAAACTATCTGGAATTCGCAGTATTCAATTTAACTCCGGGTTCTGGCTCATTTCCACAAATGAGTGGAGTAGACATTCACGCCAACCGTGAGACAAAAAAAATCATCACGCTAAAAGTTAATGGCAAAAATGTTTGCCCGGCCAAAAAATACCTCGTGGCCTTGCCGGAATTTATCGCTGGTGGTGGGGACAAGTACCCTAAACTCACTTACCGCAAGACCGGTTTTGTAGATGCGGACGTCTTAAAAGACTTCATCCTAGGGATAAAAGACTTAAAGACTCAGGAATTCGCCCCTCGTGGCTACGTGACCTTCGAATAACCTCTCCTCCTCACATAAACTTAACATCATGCTACTGGACGAAGATGGCCTTCGTTCGGTAGCCTGTTAGAGAACAAAACAAATGGATCAACATGATGTTGAATTTTCTAGCATGCTTGCTTCTCCCCCTCATCGCTTTAGCTTCACCACTTGCTCAGTCCCCTTTGGACGAACAAATCTTAGATAGAGATCATTATTCACTCAGCTACAATGAAGAGCATGAAGTTGCTAACTGGGTGGCCTATCCTCTGGGACATGCTCAAATACGTGGATGCGTAAAAAGAGCAGATGCATTTAGAATTGATCCTCAGATCACGACTGGCTCCGCCACTCTCCAGGACTACCAAAATAGTAACTTCGACCGCGGTCATCTGCTTCCGGCCGGAGATATGAAGTTTGATGCTCAGGCGATGAAAGACACATTTTATATGAGTAACATGACACCTCAGCCTGCGAAGTTTAATCGCGGCCGTTGGAGCATGCTTGAAACATTAATGCGCAGTTGGGCCCTGAAGTACGATCAGCTATTGGTGGTGACAGGCCCGATCTTGAAAGAAAAACTTCCGACCATTGGGCAGAATAAAGTTTCGGTTCCTGTTGAGTACTTCAAAGTCATTCTCAGAAGAAGTGGAGATTCCTACAAAGGGATTGGATTTCTGATGAGTGTTGATGTCCCCTATTCAGAGCTGGCGTTGTACTCTTTGAGCATCAACCAGATTGAAGACCATTCCGGAATTGATTTTTTTCCCTTTTTATCTGACGAAGTGGAAGAAGAAATTGAAAGTGATATGGACTTAGGCTCGTGGGATTTTCAGGCGAAATTTAATTATCTGCCTTGTTCACCTTAGGTAAACGAATTTCAAATGTGGTGTTTGAAGCATCATCCACATAACCTAATTGTCCGTGATGTTCTTCGATAATTCCTCGAGAAATACTTAAACCCAGACCGGTTCCCACCCCAATATCTTTTGTCGTGAAAAAAGGCTGAAACAGCTTCGCTTTAATTGCCGGCGGAATCCCCGGACCACAATCCATTATTCTGATCCGATAAAAATCCTCCCCCTCCTCACATTCAATTTTAATCCATGGATGGGGAAGGGTTATAGCGGCTTGATAGGAGTTGTTAATCAAATTTAAAAGGACTTGGGAAATTTCAACTGGACGACAAAAGGCGGTGGCGTCACCGGTAAAGTATTTCACGTCCAAGGCCATGCCATTGTTATTGATTCGCTCGAGACAGATATCCAGGGTCTCATCAATAATCTTGTTCAATGAGTAGATAACTTTTTCATCCATTGAGGACTCACGAGAAAATCTTCTCATGCCGTTAATAATTTTAGAAATTCTCGCCACCGTTAAATCCATTTTATCAATGTATTGTAACATCAGGTCTTCTTTCAAAGTTTTTCGCAGAGAATGTCTCTTGAGAAGATCAATGTACCCCTTAATAATACTTAGTGGGTTATTTATCTCATGAGCGATACCACCGGCCATTTCACCCAAGGCCGACAATTTTGAAGACTGAGAAATCCGAATCTCGGCTTCCTTTCTCTGAGAAATATTTTCTGCCATGAAGATAACTCCGCCGATTTCACCGCTCGCCAGCTGCCACGGCTGGATGACCCACTTGAGCCATACTTGAAACTCGGCAGTGACCTGAACCAGGTCTTCTTCCTTGCTGAGAATTTCACCACTCAAGGCCCGGGTCATGTAGTCCACCCAGGTCGTCTCATTATCCAGTGCCTTAATATCAATCTTGTTACCAATTTTAATTTTGGAAATTTGGCCCCATTCCTGCTCCCATTTGGAGCTGTAAGCGAGATAATTAAAATCCCGATCAAGCATGGCAACTGGAAGAGGAAGCGAGCGAATCATGGCCTTGAGCTGGCGCTCAGAAAGAAGTAAAGACTGCTCAAGCTTAATGATCGGCGTAATGTTTATATTTACACCTGTGGCCACCAGAGGTTCCCCGTCTGGAGATCTCTTAGTGACACTCCCACGGTCAAGGCACCATTGAATCTCGCCGGTCTTGGTTATCATTCTGTAATGGGTTTCATAGAATGGTTTCTTGCCACTTAAGTGATCATTTAATGCATCAAAAGTTTTTTTGACATCATCGGGATGAAGGACTTTGATGAAAGTCGCCAGCTCCTGGGGCAATTCGTTGTATTCGTACCCGAGCCGGCTGTACCAGGTGTGGTTTAAATTTAATTCTCCTGTCTTGATATTCCAGTCCCATTTCCCGGCCTGGGCCCCTTCAAGAGCAAGATCTAAACTAAACTTGGCAGTATTAAGATCCTCAAGTTTTTTTCCTAAATCATTTTCGAGATGATCTATTCGATGCTTGAGTTCTTGTTCGTACTGGTGTCTCTTTTCTGCTTCAAAAAATCTGCCAACGAAATCGGCACAGGCAGCAGCAAAGTTGTGATCGTTAATATCCCATTGATGTGACTTTTCAGTGGTTTCACAACAGATCACTCCGATACACACCCCGTCGGAAAAGATGGGAGCGTCCAGAAGGGCATGAACTTGATGGGGTTTCATGTAAAATTCAACAAACTGCAGAAGCTCTTTATCAAAATCAAGAACGTTGATTGAAAGGACTCGTTCCATCTCTACTTTTTTAAAATAAATGGGACTCTCTTTTCGGGTCATGACCGTGCCATGACTTTGTTCTCCACTGGCCAAATAGGTTAACTCTTCCCGGATAGATTCCCGGTCAGGGGCAAACATCCAGATCCCAAAACTTTGGATGCCCATAGCCTCACAAATTTTTTTGCTAATAAGTTCTAGGGCCCTGTCCCGAGTGCTGGTATAAATTTCTGTATTTTTAGCAAACCAAGTCTGAGTGGAGTGGTACTGCTCAAATTTATCGACCATGAGATAAAACCCCTAGTGCATATTGTACTAAAAGGGTTGTGGAAAATATTTAAATTATTCTGAAGGTATCAGGAAGATATTAGGATTAACTTAATTTAACCTTCTTTTGCATAGCAAAAGAAGGTTAAACTCACCTTATAATTTAGTGAAGGCCCGCCCGTCTGAGTAATGCTGAGACATCAGGCTCCTGGCCACGAAACTGCTTGTACAGCTCCATGGGGTGTTCCGTTCCACCTTTCTCCAGAATAAACTGTCGAAATTTTTTCGCCACATTCTGATTGAAAATCCCTGAGGTTTGAAAAAATTCAAAGGCATCAGCATCCAGCACTTCTGCCCATTTGTATGAATAATATCCGGCAGAGTATCCACCGGCAAAAATATGAGAAAACGCCGTGGATAGACTTGTTCCCGGAACTTTAGGAAAGAGACTCGTCTTATCAATCATTTTGGCCTCAAAGGCCGGGATGTCTGTAATAGAAGCTGGGTCAGTTGAATGATAGGCCATATCCAGGAAAGAAAATGACAACTGTCTGAGAGTGCCCAGTCCCTCGAGAAATTTCCCGCTGGCCTTAATTTTTCCGATAAGATCATCTGAAATTTTTTCACCCGTTTCATAATGAAACGCAAAGAGATCCAGGCATTCTTTCTCAAGCACCCAGTTCTCCATTATTTGTGAAGGAAGCTCTACGAAATCCCAGAAGACATTGGTTCCCGACAGATCGCGGTACTTACACTTTGATAGAAGACCATGCAAAGCATGACCAAATTCATGGTAGAGAGTGGTGACTTCATCTAAAGACAGCAGTGATGGTTTGGTATTTGTCGGTTTGGTAAAATTACAAACGATCATGATATGAGGTCGCTCTGTTTTACCATGGTACATGCCCTGCTCTTTAATGCCAGACATCCAGGCCCCACCTCTTTTAGTCGTGCGAGGAAAAAAATCGGTGTAAAACAAACCGATGAAGGATTTTGTTTCTTCATCGAACACTTCAAATGTCCTAACGTCCTCGTGATATTTGGGAACATTAAATACTTCTTTAAAATCTAATCCATATAATTTTTTGGCCACCTTAAACACGCCATCTACAACATTCTCTAGCTTAAAGTAAGGTCTGAGCATTTCATCATCAAAATTCAGCTCACGTTTTTTGAGAATTTCTGAATAATAGGCCGAATCGTATCTCTGAATCTCATCGATACCATCTAATTCTTTGGCCAAGGCCTTGAGCTTGTTTACTTCTTTTTCAGCATGGGGCTTGGCCTTCACGTAAAGCTCTTCAAGAAAATCCATCACCTTCTTGGGAGACATCGCCATTCTTTCTTCCAGCACATAATCAGCGTGGGTATTAAATCCAAGGATCTTGGCCCTTTCAGTTCTCAGGGTGAGAATTTCTTTAAGGTTTTCCTGGTTGTCATATTTATCATTGAAAGCTTTGGACGCGTTGGCCACAAAGATGGTTTTTCTCAGTTCTCTGTTTTTAGCATAGGTTAAAAAAGGAATGATCATAGGAGCATCAAGACTGAAACACCAGCTCCCAGGTTTGCCTTTTTTCACCGCCAGTTCAGCAGAAGCTTCAATGACTGATTCTGGAAGACCTTCTAGATCTTCTTTTTTTGTGACCTCAAGTAGATATTCATTCGTTGCTTTCAGAACATTCTGAGAAAAACTCAATGTCAGTTTTGCCAGTTTCTCATCCAACTCACGCATTCTGTTTTTTTCACTCTCGGCCAATAAGGCACCATTTCTCACAAAAGATTTATAAGTCTTTTCAATGATCATCATTTCTTCAGGACTCAGTCCCTGAGTAAATCGACTATCATAACAGGCCTTGATTTTGGCAAAGACCACAGGATCAAGCGAAATATCGTTACCAAAACGAGTCAGAGTCTCTGACATTTGCGGAGAAATTTTTTCGAGTTCTTCAGAACATTCAGCAGAATGAAGATTAAAAAATACACCGGCGATGTAATCAACCTGTTCAGTGATGTCACCCTTCTCAACAATCACGTGCTTAAAATCTGAGTTCTTATTATTTTTATAATCTTCCAAACCTTTTTTGGCAGTCTCAATGGCCGCCTCGAGTGCCGGAAGAAAATGTTCTGTTTTTATAAGGTCAAAGGGATAGGCCCCATGAACTGCACGTGGGGTTTCCAATAGTGGGTTTTGCATAAATATCCTTAATGAAAAAGTTTACGATGAAGGCCAAACAACTTCATGACTATCAGGAGCCAAAGGCAGAGAAAGGCCATCATCATTATATCAAGGATGAGGGATGATTGAAGATAAATTAAGAGTACTGCGATGAGTGCTTTTGAGCTTCTATACACGAGCATATCAGTGAGATATTTCGCACCATATTTTTGCATTCCCGAGAGCGGCTGATACAAAATTTCTTTACCGGCACTGAAGAATGAATAATCGGCTGCCTTAAAATAGATATAGAGCGAAGCAACGGGAATAAGTCCAATTTGGGGAGCGATCATAAGTGCCACAATGCAAAGCAAATAGGACAACGGGATAAAGAGATGAAGGTTCCTTTCGCTGACTCGAAGCAGAACGAAGGGCAGAACAAGAAATTGAAAAACGAAAGTTAAACCATTCGTCCAGGTGTAGATATTCCCGAGATAGGCGGTGCGCAGGTCAGAGGTCGCAACAGCGGCTTCGAAAGCAAGGTTAAATTTAAAATCGGCAATGTTGATAATAAATTGGGCCATCGCGACCATAGTACAAATATAGAGTACGTACTTTTTCAAATCAGGAGTATCGAGACTTGCTACCGGGCTCTTATGTTCAACACCAACATTATTTATTCTTTTGGTTAAAATAAAAAAGACAATCGGAAGGATGACAAACGAAACACCCGTTTGCAGAACCAGGATGGTGCCACCATTTTCACTCAAGGCCGTTGTGAGAAGACCACCAAAAATGCCCCCCAGACTTCCAATAGCGCCCACAGGCCCCACCAGAACTCTGAAGTCATGTTTATTAAAATAATTGTTCGCGTATCCCAGAAGCAAGTGAACCTGAATCACAATACAGATTTCTTTCCAGATAAAGGAAAAGAATGCAAAGAGCTTATTCTCCTGAAAGATGCTCAAACTGCCGGCGAGAAAAATAACGGCGGATAAAATGCTCGCAACCGCAAAGACCATTTGAACGGATTGTTTTTTTTGAAGTCTGTTGCACAAAAAAATACTGATAGTTAAAAAAACGACCGCAAATACCCAGGCCAGCGGAGTGGATTTTGCTCCGTAAGCTTCAAAAAACAGAGATGTCGTGGAGGCACGAATCAGTGGGTAATTAAAGATAACCAGAAAGTAAGAGATGAAGAAAAAGCTGAGATTCTTTTTAAAATCCGGATCGCTGTTTTTTAATAACGAAAGAAATTTCATTCCGTTTTTAAGTAAGTGTCGCCCTTCTGGATCTCTTCAAAATCATGCTGATGCTCAAATTGAGAAAAGTCGTAAGAAGTATTGAAATGAGACTTTTTGATATTCTCTGAACAAATGGTTTTCATGAATTCAAAAAACTTCTCACGAGTTTCTGTACTCATAAGATGTTCCATTAAACATGAATCTTTATGCGCAACCTCTTCATTCACCCCAATGATATCTTTTAAAAAATAATACAAAAGAGTTCTTGATGATAAAATCCCATGAACTGCTTCATGGCCGGAAGATGAAAGAGAAAGGAACTTACTTTCATCTTCTATAACGAGATCACGTTTTTTCAAATTGGTTAAAGCGGTAGAAACTGAACCTTTGGTAAGTCCCATTTCATGAGCAATATCTGTCACTCGAGCATAACCCTTCGATTCTTTCAGCTTATGAATGGCAAGAAGGTAATGAACCATTGAATGAGTCAGGTCATTATCGTGAGTGTGCTGGACGCTTTGTTTTTTTTCTAACATACCAATAACTTACTTTTAGGTTATGAATCTGTCAACCTATTGAAATTATGTAAACGACTATTCACCGAGCAGGTTAAACTGATCAATGCGTGTCTGATGTCTTCCGCCCTCAAAAGGAGTTGATAAAAACGTCTCAACGATTTTCTTAATCAGATCAATTGGAGTTTTTCTTCCGGATAGGCATAACACGTTAGCATTGTTGTGAAGGCGACTCATCTTGGCGTCATCTTCATCCCGGCAAAGGGCAGCCCGGATCCCAGAATAGCGATTGGCCACCATGCTGACTCCAATGCCAGAGCCACATAAAAGAATCCCAACGGTCTTTTCAGATCTCACATTTTCCGCCAATTTTTTGGCCCATTCAGGATAATTGGTAGAATCTCCTGAATAGGTTCCTAGGTCGGCGATCTCATATTTACCGTCGAGGTACTTTAAGAGTTCCTGTTTTTCATTGAAGGCTGCGTGGTCTGAGGCTAAATGTATTTTCATGGAAACATTTTATCCTTAATTACATAAAATAGTAAGTCGCCACAACTTGTGGAGCGAAAGCTTGGATTTCATTGGATTCAAGAGTTCCTTCTTCACCAGGCATCTGACAGACATAAAGGTAGTCGACGACAAAATCCATGACTACTTCTTTCGATATAATCCATTCCGCTCCAACTCTTCCCCGCAGACCAAGCTTGAGATTTTCGTCGATATTGTAATTGGCAATATCCACAGCTCCTGCACCAATTCCCAGAATTGGTGTGATCCAATCTAGGGACGTGACCCGATAGAGATACATAACATCATAAAGCCTGACAGCGGCAGGGCTATTAGACCACTCAAACCTGGTGTATCCAAGTTGAAGACTGGATTTTGGAGTCAGTTGATATCGACCGGCGATACCGGCGACAAATTCTCCATTGGCATCTTCGTCGAAATTGTTACCTGATACGGGAATATCAAAACCAGCGGAAAGAGAGACACCTAAGCGATGTGTGAGGTCTGGTGAATCACACCACGAAGTGAGTGGGACAAGTAGCAGCAAAAATAAATACTTCATATCCACATCCTTGGTAGAGGTGGAACGATGTTAGGAGAAAATGTGGGTGATTAGAAGAAGACAAATTTAAAGAAAATTTGGGCCTGCCCAAGAGCAGGCCCAAAAATTAATTAGTAGCGGTAGTATTCAGGCTTGTATGGACCCGAAGCAGAAACACCTAAGTACTCAGATTGAGTTGGAGTTAACACATCCAGCTCAACACCAATTTTCTTAAGGTGAAGACGGGCCACTTTTTCATCTAAGTGCTTAGGAAGCATGTAGACTTTCTTTTCGTATGCTTTGGTATTACTCCAAAGTTCAAGTTGGGCCAAAACCTGGTTCGTGAATGAGTTACTCATTACGAAACTTGGGTGACCAGTAGCGCAGCCAAGGTTAACCAGACGGCCTTCGGCCAGAACGATAACTTGTTTGTTGTTCTCAAGAGTATAAAGATCAACCTGCGGCTTAACTGTATCTTTCGTGTGACCGTAGTTTTTGTTCAACCATGCCATATCGATTTCGATATCAAAGTGACCAATGTTACAAACGATCGTCTTATCTTTCATAGATAAGAAATGTTTTGAATTAATGATGTCTTTACATCCAGTTGTAGTAACAACGATGTCAGCTTCTTTAACAGCATCATCCATCTTCTTAACTTCGTAACCTTCCATTGCAGCTTGAAGAGCGCAAATAGGATCGATTTCTGTTACGATAACTCGAGCTCCAGCACCTTTAAGTGAATCAGCTGAACCTTTACCAACATCACCAAAACCCGCCACAACAGCAACTTTACCGGCCATCATAACGTCAGTTGCACGGCGAATGGCATCTACGCAAGACTCGCGACAGCCGTATTTGTTATCAAATTTTGACTTAGTTACAGAGTCATTTACGTTGATACAAGGAACAGGAAGTTTTCCTAGTTTCTCAAGTTCATAAAGACGGTGTACACCGGTAGTTGTTTCTTCAGAAATCCCTTTGATGCCTTTATAAAGCTCAGGGTATTTATCAAGGATAAGCTGAGTAAGATCTCCGCCATCATCAAGAATCATATTTAGAGGCTCTTTCTTCTCACCGAAGAATACAGTCTGATCAATACACCACATAAACTCTTCTTCAGTCATCCCTTTCCAGGCATAAACCGGAATCCCAGCAGCAGCAATTGCAGCAGCAGCATGATCCTGAGTTGAGAAAATGTTACATGATGACCAAGTGACATCTGCACCTAGCTCAGTAAGAGTTTCGATAAGAACGGCAGTTTGGATTGTCATGTGAAGACAACCGGCAACACGAGCACCTTTTAGGGGCTTTGTTTTACCGAATTCTTCACGAAGTGCCATAAGACCTGGCATTTCAGCTTCAGCAAGCTTCATTTCTTTGCGACCCCAGTCAGCCAAAGAGATGTCTCTAACCTTATATTTTACAACGTTAGAATTTCCGTAAGTTCCCTGTGAAAAAGTTGCTTTCATCGACAATTCCTTTTCCTAACCCTGGTGGGTCTGGTAGATAAGCCAAAAACATAAATATTGGGGTTAAACCTAACACTCTTTGCCTAAGGTCTCAAGGGCAAGGTTTGGTTAAACAAGGGTTTATCTAAGGATCACAAGATGAAAAAATACAATTATGAATACTTCGCCTCTAGTCCTAGTGGACTAGAAGAGCTTCTGGCCAAAGAATTAGCAGACTTAGGTGCTAAGACGACTGTCGTTGTCAGAGGGGGGGTTCAGTTTGAAGGCTCCCATGACGTGGCCCTGAAGGCGATCCTATTCTCGCGTATTGCCAGCCGCGTATTCAAATTTCTCTACCAATTCGATGTAAATAACGAACAAGACTATTACCTTGCCGCGACGGATATCAAATGGAAAAGCTTGATGGACCTGGAGCATACTTTCCGGATCACTACCATCTTCGGAGATCTTCCTTTTGAGCGCGATGAGTTCAGAAACTCACAGTTTGCAAATTTGAAACTCAAGGACGCTATTGTCGATTACTTCAGACACCACGAGGGAGTTCGCCCGAGCGTTGAGAAGGACAGCCCGGATGTTTCGTTCCTGGCCAGAATCGACCGCGGTGATGAAAAGCCTTATAAAGCGACCATTATGTATGACCTATGCGGAGACCCACTCAATCAGCGCGGTTACCGTGTTTCCAAGACAGAAGCTCCGGTTAAAGAGAACGTGGCAGCTGGAATTATTCAATTAGTAAAGTGGGATCCGGAAAACGAAGATTTTATTGACGGCATGTGCGGCTCAGGAACTTTTGTGATTGAGGCAGCACTCATGTCCGCAGGAATTGCTCCCAGTTATTTACGAGTTGAATGGCACTTAAAAAATCCCTCTCAAAATAAGCCATGGACCTTTCTCAATTATCAGTGGCTAACTAAGGACCAGGAGCTTCTTAAAGAGTTCAAAGATCTTTTGAAAGAGATTTCAGAATCGACCGCCAAAGGCCTCGAGAAACTGGCCTCGATGAAGGGCAGAATCGCAGGAAATGATCTTTCAGAAATGAGTTTAATCTCGGCCCGAGAAAATCTAAGAGAAGCCAAGTTGGATAGAGTTATTGGTCTGTCTCAGGTGGATGCCCGCGTTTTAAATCCCAACCAAAATAAAACTCTCTTCATTTGTAACCCGCCTTACGGGGAGAGACTTGAACACGGTGAAGAGGAAAAGCTCAAGGCCCTCTACAAAGGTTTAGGAGACCACTGGAAGCATAACTTCAAAGGTCACAGAGCTGCATTGTTCACTGGGAATCTTCAGATGCTTAAATCTGTTGGATTGAAATCTTCAAAAAAACATATGCTCTATAACGGGGATATTGACTGCCGTGTGGCGGAATACAATCTCTACTAGAACGGATTGAATGAGATCGAATTTTCTTTAATATTGATTTCATGATTCCAACCGATGAGCTTTAAATTGATGTTACTGACGTGAACATTCATTTTTCCTGGGGCAGCATTACTGCCCCACATTTGCTCGATCAATTCTTTTTTGTTAACTGCTGCAGGCAACTTTCTGATAATAGAAGATAAAATTCGCATCTCAAAAAGTGTGAGATCGATTGGCTTACCTTTCACGTGAATACTAAAGGCATGATCATCAAACCTCATATTCCCCAGATCAATCTGGATCTTCCCCTGGAAGAATACCTTGATCTTATTTTGCAGTCTGAGCTTTAATTCTTCTTCTGAGATTGTGCGATCAAAGAAATCAATCGCCCCGGTTTGGATGGTCTTTAACCTGCTCTCATCGGAGATATCACTGGAAATGAAAAAAACGGGGCAGCCATTATAATTTTTCGAACTTACAATTTTATTATAGAGAGTGAGCCCATCCCAGATAGGCATGTGCAAATCAAGCATGATCCCGTGAGGTTTTTGTTTTTCTAAAGCGCTCTCAAATACTGTACAGTCGGTATAACCAGTAATGATAAAATCATCCATGAGCATTGTTTGGTAACACTCAATATTTGAAATTTGATCATCAAAATAAATGACTTCAAACCTCATTTCGCCCCTGCTTTTTTCGTCAGGACGAGCCCCTTGGCTTTTTTATTTACCTCAAAGTTCCACTTCTCAAGTTTCGTATTGAGATTGAATGTATGAGTATAAATAGTGGCATCCTGGACGTGCTCATCGGCCCAGACGGCCTCTACCAGATCTTCTTTTATAGCAGGTTCGGGATAATTCTTTACCAGCAAATATAAAAGTTTGAACTCGGTAAAAGTTAACTTAAGCTCCTCTCCTGCCAAATATGCCCGGAGTAGATTTAAATTTAATTTTATATTTTCAAATTCGACGATATTGGAATGCTTCTTAAAGAATTCCACTTTGGCCTTAATTCGGACCAGCATCTCATGGGGCTTCATCTTTCTATCCAGAAAGTCGACGGCCCCCAGAGAAAAGGATTTTATTCTTGTCGCAGAAGAGTCATCAGAAGAAATAAAAATAACAGGGCAGCCATTATAGTTTTTGTTTTTAATCAGCTCTTCGTAAACAGCAAATCCGTCCATGATAGGCATGTGGACATCGACCAGGATAACATTGAATTCGGAGTGACTAAATTTTTCGAAAAATGCTTTCGGGTCCTGGAAAGTCTCTAAGGCAAACTCATTTTGTAAGACCAGGCCCATGTAATCTAGATTACTTTCACAATCGTCGATATAAGCTAGTCTTTGCATCATTCTTTTTTGCCTTATTTCAATCGATCTTCGAGCTTGATGGCAAGTGCAGGACTGGCAAATTTGAGTAAGGCCATTTTATTAACGACTTTATCAAAATGCTTGTCCGAGCGACTAAAAAAATAACTGGCAACATCCTGATCTTTTAAAAAGATCGTGTGCCCTTTAGTGTCAAATTTCCTCAGGATAAATTCAGAATCAAGAAAGAGAATATCTCTGATCGTAAAATTTTTAGCGATATAGATGATGATGCAATAATCAGAGAGTTCAGCGAGAGACTTCTTAATCTTCACACCTTTAGGGGACGTGGAATCATGCCAGTGAACTTTAACTTCGACGATGCGACCACTGTCCGTCTTGAAATCAAATCCACGTTGAGATGAAGATTTAATCTGGTTAAGACCGAAAATAATTTTTGAATACCACTCACCTAACTGAATTGGTAAATTCTTACCATTCATCAGAACTTTGTGATCTTTTAAAATTTGGAATGTCTGGTGAACAACTTCAACCGTATCAAATATTGATTTCTGATCAGGAAAATGAAGAATGCCGATATTCTTCATGACCTTGCTGGAAAGTCTTTTGTTGAATTGGCCGAGATACCATTGATCAAACTCGTTTAATTCCAAAAAATCATAGCTGCTAAAAACAAATCCTTCGGATTTGAGTTTGCTGATATGATCCAATTCAGTCATCTCCTTCTGGAGAAAACTGAATGGAACGTACTCATTATCATGGTGGCCTCTGACAAAAATAGTATCTTTGTCATAGTCTGAACTGCCATGAGTCGAACCAGAGAACCTCTGGGCCAACTCAAAGACTTTATCTTTTAACACGGTGTAACCTTTTAAATTTAAATTACCACCATGTTAACACGGACTGACCTAAATCTCTAGTGCTGTCACATCATCTGTGAAATCTGTCACAGTTTTTGCGACCGAGAGATTATGAGTCAGGTAGTGTGAGCAGTAGACTTTAAAATCCACCACTTTTGACTCGTAGAATTTCTTATCATCCCCTACTGCCGACTGAATTTTTTGGTCAGCTAACACGGCCGACTGGAGTAGTTTCCAACCCACGACCATTTGCGACGCAAAGTGGAGAAAATCACTACAGTTCTGAAGGATGAGATTATACTGATTATTTTTGGCATAGGTAGTGAGCTGCTGCATCACTGTTTGAGCACTCATCAACACTTTATTAAAGACATCTTTTTCACGTTTGAATTTTGCTTCATCCAAAGCTTGAACTGAAGCCACGATTTCCTGGGTTAAAAGACCCAGAGACTTACCACCATCTTTGAGAATTTTTCTCATGACAAAATCAATTGCCTGAATGCCGTTGGTCCCTTCATAGATCATTGCAATTTGGGTGTCGCGCACGAATTGTTCAACCCCATATTCTGAACAGTAACCGTAACCACCATGGGCCTGGAGTGCCGTAGATGAAACAAGAAATCCTTGCTCTGAACAATAGGCCTTACAGATAGGAGTCAGAAGTCCAATGATGCCTTCGACTTTATGATCGGCTTCAACTCGATTAAACAGATCCGCCGTATGCAGACAAAGAGCACGCATTCCGCGGCTAATAGCACGCATTTTGAGAAGGTTTCTTCTCACGTCAGGGTGGTTGATAATTTCTTTACCAAACTGGGCCCGCTCTTTAGTGTATTTTTCTGCCATCTGGTAAGCCAGATTTCCCTGAGCTTCGCCCTGAATCCCGCAGTACAAACGTGCTTCGTTCATCATGATAAACATGGTGGCCATTCCATCAAATTCTTCACCAATCAACCAGCCTTCAGACTGACCATCAATTCCGAATTGCATCTCGCATGTTGCTGACGCGTGAATCCCCATTTTGTGTTCGATTTTTGAGCATACAACATTATTTGAAGCAGCCATTGATCCATCTTCATTGATACGAAAACGAGGAACAACAAAAAGAGAAATCCCTTTTGAACCTTCGCTGCCACCCGGAGTTCTGGCCAGAACCAGGTGAATATTATTTTGGTAAAGATCAGATTCACCAGAAGAAATAAAAATCTTAGTTCCCTGAATCGCATATTTCCCGTCGGCAAGTGGCTTGGCCGTTGTGCGAAGAGCACCAACATCTGATCCAGCACCAGCTTCGGTCAAACACATGGTTCCGCCCCACTCGCCAGTCATCATTTTAGGAACGATGTGGGCCTTCATGAAATCGTTACCTTTCAAGTTCATAACATTCAAAGCCGCTCTTGAAAGTCCTGGGTACATCATCCACGCAACGTTGGCGCCAGTGGCGAGTGACATACAGGCCACATACAGACCTTCAGGAACAGGAGTTCCGCCAATTTCTTCCGGCATGCCGAGAGCAAACCAACCATTATCGTAAAAGTTTTTTTGAACTGCTTTTAAAGATTCCGGAACCAATACTTTTCCATTTACGTGCCTGACGCCTTCTTTGTCTGAAGGCTCACGAGTCGGGAAAATCTCATTTTCAACAAACTTATGATATTCGGAAACGATCCCTTTAATATCTTGTTCACCCAAACCATATTTCACATGGTCTTGAACTTTCAAAAGCTCAGTTAAGTTAAATTCAATGTCACGAATGTCAGCTTTGTAATAACCCATAGAACGTACCTCATGCGGGAGTGTTTAAACTCATATAGTTTAGCAGGAAAGTTAAAAATTGATGGGTAAATTGTTAGACGAGACTGGGATTTTTTATCCGACTAAAACAATAGATAATGCGGCAAAAAAAAAGGGCCACCGAAGTGGCCCTTTGGGTTCATAAGCGATTAGTTAACAATTTGGTAATTAAGAAGCACTGTTCCTTTAGTTTCATAGCCATTGCTAATTTGGCCAACTTCAGTTGGGTTAACAAGGCTTGGAAGGGAAACGTTGATCACAGCGTATGATGTAGCAGTCGTACTTCCTTCAAAAGACCCGTAAAAAACCTTGTAGATAGAATTCGTTTGTTGTGTGCGTTCTTTAATTAAAAATTTCCCTGCGCTGCCTAAAATGGCTGCACTAAGCTCTTGATTGCCGGACTTTGAGTATGGAGTAAAAGTACTAGTGATATTACAGTCACCATATTTTTTAGTGGTAAGACCAAGAATTGTACTTCTATTCATTTCAACTACGCCTATCATGACTCCCGTACTAGTACTCTTGAAACATCCAGTCGGATCAACGCAATCAACCACAACTGTATTTTTTAAACACATCTGAGGAATTATATTAAAAAAGCCACCTGACAATGCTCTTTTCAGATAGATTCCGTGAATCCCTACTTGCATGTTGTCTGCAGCACTAGCATGCCAAGCCTTAAGTGAATCATAGGCAGCTTGACCAGTGGCTGAACCTATTGGATTAACAAATGTATTGCTTGCATTGCTACTTCCCCCTTTGCTCTCGCTCTTCTTTCCACAAGAAGCGGTAAAAGCAACAATAAGGAAAAGGCTCAAAAGGTGCAGAATAGATGATTTCATAGGGTCCTCCAAAAAGTTAAAATGTATTGATTTATATCATTCAAGTCCGGTGCCAAGAGGGGTAAATGAAGTTCTGGGAACTTACCTTTGGGGCTTGTATAAAAAATAGCTATAACGGGTTCTGTTGTCTAAAATGTAGACACTTTAGTAAATTCTACTGACCCCCGGAGTGTTCATGGGATACGTGCTTTATGGATCAAAGACTTCACCTTTTGTAAGAAGGATTCGCATCCTTCTCGAAAATATTCCCTACGATTTTAAAGAGCTCAATATATTTGAAGGCCAGGACGCTATTGAGCTGGCGAAAATAAATCCCATTAATCAGATTCCAGTTCTGACTGACGGAGAGACCACCATTTGGGATTCTCGTCAGATTTTTAACTATGTTAATTCATTCCACCGTTTTCAGAATATGGATTGGCAGGATGAGAACATGCTGACTGCAATTGATGGCGCCATGGATGCCGGCGTTTCACTTCTGCTTATGAAGAGATCCGGGATCAATACCAATGAGCCCCTGCTCTACGTTCAACGCCAGAAAGAGCGCATAGATTCAATCCTGGATTACCTCAAGCCCTATATTAAAGACCGCGCCTTAAAGGAATGGAACTTCCATACTATCTCTCTTTACTGTTTTATAGACTGGGCGATATTTAGAGGAATGATTAATATAGATAACAGACCTGAATGCCAGGCCCTGCTGGATAAATATAAAGACCAAGAGATCGTTACTCAAACGCAAATACCAAGGATATAAGATGAACCTCAATCAATACATCGATCACACTCTCCTTAAACCAGAGGCCAGCTTGGCGCAGATTGAAAAACTCTGCCAGGAAGCCAGAGAAAATAATTTTGTTTCTGTTTGTGTAAATTCTTATTACGTGAAGGCTTGTGCTCAACTCCTGAACGGCTCTGCTGTCAAAGTCTGCACTGTTGTGGGTTTTCCTCTTGGTGCTTCCACCATGGAAACAAAAAGATTTGAGGCGATGAAGGCAATTACCGATGGCGCCAAAGAAATAGATATGGTGCTGAATATATCGGCCGCCAAATCAGGCAACTGGCAATACGTTCTTGATGATATGTCTTCCCTCGCTCAAGTCTGTCATCAACAAGGCGCAATCCTGAAAGTGATTTTTGAAAATTGTCTTCTGACTCTTGAGGAGAAGAAGATGGCCTGCGAACTAGCGGTCAAGGCCGGCGTGGATTTTGTTAAGACTTCAACCGGCTTCTCTACTGGTGGAGCAACTATTGAAGACGTGAAACTCATGCGATCAATTGTAGGAAAAGATATTGGCGTTAAGGCGAGTGGTGGAATTAGAAACACTGAAACTGCACTGGCCATGATTGAAGCGGGTGCGAACCGCCTAGGGACCAGTGCCAGTGTTGATATCGTTAAAGGATCTAATGCAGGGCCCGGAACTTATTAAGCAACAACGATCTTAAGCATGCGAAGTTTTCCTATTTTTAGGATCACTTCGCTGCCAGCTTCAAGGTTTAATGTTTCAGTCGAGTGACTTTCAAAATTAACCTTCACGGCGTTCTGCTGAATCAAGCGACGGCCATCCCCCTTAGACTTAATCAGCTCAAGTTCCAGGAATAAGTCGAGTAAGTTAATAGTTCCAGCTGCTTTGGAAATCGTCTGAATATCGTCCGGAATTTGTTTTTTAGTGAAACGCGCCTCAAATTTCTCGCGCTCTTCTTTGCCAGCGGCTTCAGTGTGATAATACCCCGTAATTTCCGCAGCAAGGTTCTTCTTGGCCTCCATCGGGTGAATTGTTCCGGCCGTAATTCCCGCCACGTAGGCCTCAACTTCTGCCGCCGGTTTTCTTGAAAGAAGCAGGTAGTATTTTTTCATCAATTCATCTGATATCGACATAAGCTTACCAAACATATTGGTCGGCGTTTCAGTCAGAGAGATATAGTTATCCATCGACTTAGACATTTTATTCACGCCGTCAGTACCCTCAATCAGCGGCATGGTCAGAATACACTGCGCTTCCAGCTCGTAAGAATATTGAAGATGGCGACCCATCATGAGGTTGAAGGTCTGATCTGTTCCGCCTAATTCGAGGTCAGCTTTCAGATGAACCGAATCATATCCTTGAAGGATAGGATAAACGAATTCATGCAGATAAATCGCCTCTGCGTTAGTGTAGCGTTTAGAGAAATCATCACGCTGTAAGATCGCCCCAACAGTGGCGCGGGACATGAGCTTAATCAAATCGAGTCCTGAAAATTTACCTAACCAGTCGCGGTTGAAAACCACTTTGGTCTTACTCATATCCAAAACTTTCCCCACCTGCTCCTGGTAAGTTTTGGCATTTTCAGCAACATCTTGCTCAGTCAAAATGGGACGAGTTTTATTTTTTCCGGTAGGGTCTCCGATCTGGGCAGTATAATCCCCGATCAAAAAATAAATTTCGTGACCAAAGTCCTGAAGCAATCTTAGTTTTTGTAATACAACGGTATGACCGAGGTGAATATCCGGGCGAGAAGGATCAGCGCCAAACTTAATGATGAGGGGTTTTTGCTTATCAAAAGACTTCTTTAACTTTTTGAGGAGTTCATCTTCCGGGAGTATTTCAAAAGCTCCACGCTTAAGCTCTTTGAGCTGGTCTTCCGGGCTTACAGTAATTCGCGTCATGATGGTCTCCTTAAACACTTAGAGTTTAATCGACCCAGCGAATTTAGTAAAAATTTATCTCAACATTTTTCTTATGCCATTCATGAAAAGAACAGCATTGGCGCGGCCATGGCCGTCAGAGAAGAAGTTTAGCTCTTCCAAGTAGGTGTCCTTGAACTCTTTGAGCTCCAGATCAAACAGGATTTTCTGATCGAAAGGGGCGATATCTTTATAAATCCTCTCAATTACCTTATTTCGGAAGCGGACAGTATTCACATTGGTAGTGAGTCCGTACTGGGGCAGACCCTTCAGGAGGAGCTGGTCATCAGTGTTAACCGCCAGAACTTTGAGCTGAAGATGGGGAATGCTATCCTGATTGATAATCTTTAAACCGATGGACAAACGAACAGGAAACCGCAGCTCGGAGCGGCCGACCATGATCCTGTCGCGACCAGTGAGTTTATAAATGATGTCGAGGTAGAGGTTAAAGCCCTCCCCTTTTTCTTCCGCCAGAATAAAAGCTTTCTCAGAACCAAGACTGAATTCTTTGCTTCCCAGTTCTAAAATCCCGGCCTGGGCCGCAGCTGTGATCATCTGGTTGATATAGTGCTCGCTGATACTTACCGCAACGTTGGCACTTTTTTGATTAAACATCTGATCAATTTCTTGCATGGATTGATCAAATGTCCCGATTTCAATTTTGCGTCTCTCTTTCGTAGGGAGCTGATTCGTTCTGCACAAATCAATCTGAAGATCATTTTCGTTAGCGCAGAAATGGCCACCAATCTTCGCTTCTAAAATTCTGGTACCCGGATCTGCCGCCATGGATTTCACATCAAAGACGGTATTGATTTCACCTTTGGTTGAAAATGAACGAGGAAGAAAAATTTCCTGAGGAGAATCTTTGATAATATTTAAAAGTCTGTCCTCTCTGGTTCGCAGCATATCCAGAATCGCCATTTTCATGTCTTCTTTTCTGGAGATCAGGAATTTTTTTATTTTTTCTTTATCAAATTTAATTTCTCTGTTTCCAACACGAATGGAAACCTGAGGCATGGATATATCTTTGAACTTAAAATCAATGAGCTCCGGGCGCTCCACCACTTTGGCGAAAACCCGAGAGAGGTCTATGGTATGAAGAGAGAGCAGCAAAGAATCAGGCAGCAGTGCCGTCTGCCAGCCCATGGGAAGCTCAACCATTAAATCCGGGCTCACGATAAAGTCCGGCTCTATCAAAGCGATTTCAAACTTGATCGGCTCTCCACTCTGGGTCCGGTTAAGCTCTATCTGGAAAGCGATGTTCGTTGAAGAGAGCTTGAGTCCTTTAACCGAATTCAGTGTCACGTACTCAACCCTACTTTGCTCCGAAACTCCCGGCTTAACTTCTGAATTAAACTGCTCGATCGAATAGGAGAACTTCTCAATCTTGAGCTTATAGTTGGAATCAAAGATGCTTAAGTTTAGAATTTTCTGCCAGTCTTTAATCCACTCCTGAGTATCGGCCGGTAACTCATCCAAAACTTTATTTAAATCAACCACCAGCGGCTTTTCAAAAGTTTGGTTATAGGGATCCCCCATATTATTATTCAGCAGAAATGTGCGAATGCGTTTAATGAATGAAGCCGATGACTGCTGATCGAGGCGAGACTTTATAACGATATCCTGAGGACTATTTCCCCAAACATACCCACTCAACAAGATTGATAAAATTAAGATAGAGCTTTTCATGAGGGGCGTTTATAGCACTCAAATTTTATGGCGTGGATACATGGGAGTAAAATATACAGTCACAAAGTTTCGAAGACTTAGACTCTCCAGCCGACTTCTTTGAGCCAGGCCTCCATTTCTGAGAGCCTTTTATCTGGGTCTTTCGGCGGGGGAACATGGGAAACCCTGGGCAGACTTTCGACCATAGGGGGAAGGCCGGCGGCTTTTCTTCTTTCATCCAAAAACTTCTCGTCCCCGATAGGAGTGGGTTTGAGTTCTCCAGCTATCCAGTCAAAGTGAGTCCCAAAGACTTGTTCTCTGCCTTCAAGAAAACAGATCTTGTCTTCTGTATAGGCCAGAAGATCCAGAGGATAATCATCCTGAGCGCCGGCCATTCGCATCTGTTCCAGGCAGGTTCGCATAAAGTCAGGCAGAGAGACCGCGTGATGTATGATCAGCCAGGAAAGCCTGACCCCTTCTTCACCGGCACTTGAAAGAACGGGAAAGCCCTTCTGCTCCAGCATCAATTTTAATTTGTGAGCGTTTTCTGTCTGAACTTTTTTGAGTTCCGGGTGATAAGCATCTTCCAGAACTCCCCGCTTCTCCAGGGCGTCCCGAATAAATTGCTCGCGTTGAACAAGGCGCTCAAGGCCCTCGACCCAGGGATCAGAAGTAGCTGATGGTGTGTTTATCTTCTTCGTCGGCGCCATAATAATGCACGAAATTTGGTTTATACTTCAGAACAAAATTTGTTTGGCCACTTTTAAATAATTCCACCGAATGACCGTAACATAAGAGGATAGTGGTGTTTTTGTCTTTATTCCCAAAGAGCTGATTTGGAGTGGTCTCCAGATTGATTTTACCTTGGTACTTACAAATAAAGCAGCGTTTATCTTTCATGCTGGAATTATCGTTAAATATGAAGAAAATCTTTATCGAATCTCTGATTATTGGGAATATCTTATGATGAGTTATCTAACTTACGAGGATTAAACTAAAAACATGTATACTAAACCCATGAAAGTCATCTTTTTTGATGGATATTGTGGCCTCTGTAATGGATTCGTTGATTTCATGATGAGCGTCGACAAAAAATCTCTTTTTAAATTTTCTCCCCTCCAGAGTGACTTTGCTAAAACCCACTTGGTCCCGGAGGATGTGGCGGATTTAAAATCATTGGTGGTCCTGATCGACGGTGCCACTTACCGAAGAGCACCCGGAGTGATCAAGGCCCTGAGCGAATTGGGAGGCCCATGGAAAGCACTATGGGTTCTGCGAATTTTTCCTGATTGGTTTCTAAACTTCTGCTACGACCTGGTGGCAAAGAACAGATACAAGATTTTTGGAAAAAGCGACACCTGCCGACTTCCCACTCCCGAAGAAAAAACGAGATTCTTATCTTAAGAGGCCCACTGCTTTATAAACATGATCAAGCGTTTCCCGTGATCTAACTCGAGCACGATCAGCACCACTCTTCATCAACTGTTCCAAATAATCTTTGTTCTTCATGAGGTCATTATACTTTTCATGCACCGGCTTCAACGTTTGAACCACCACTTCGGCCAGATCAACCTTCAGGTGTCCGTACATTTTGCCTTCGTATTCTTTTTCCAGCTGATCGATCGTCTTGCCGGTTAAAACAGAATAGATGGTCATGAGATTTGAAAGACCAGGTTTGTTTTCTGTATCGTATTTAATTTCAGTGCCTGAATCAGTGGCTGCACCTTTGATTTTCTTTTCAATTTTTTTGGCGTCATCAATGATTGAAACGAAATTTTTCTCATTCTCGTCAGACTTTGACATTTTCTTTTCAGGTTCCTGGAGCGACATAATTCTCGCCCCTGATTTACCGATGTAGGCTTCAGGCATAGTAAAGATGCCAGGACCGTAGCGGTTCTCAAAGAAGCCAACGATATCTCTGCACAGCTCAAGGTGCTGCCTTTGATCTTCTCCCACCGGAACCAAGTCCGCTTTATAGAGCAGAATATCTGCTGCCATCAAGATAGGATAAGTATAGAGACCAGCATTGATATTTTTCACATGCTTTTCAGACTTCTCTTTAAACTGAGTCATGCGGTTAAGGTAACCCATGGGTGTCAGGCACGTCAGAACCCAAGAGAGTTCGGTATGTTCCGGGACTTGGGATTGAACAAAAATAATATTTTTTTGTGGGTCTAAGCCTAGAGCAAGGTACTGAGCAAAGAAGCTGTAAGTGCGCTCTCTTAAAACTTGAGGATCTTGAAAAACCGTAAGGGCGTGCAAGTCGGCAAGAAAATATAAACAATCATACTGCTCTTGGAGCTGTTTCCAGTTATGGATCGCACCAATGTAATTGCCGAGGGTCAAATCACCCGTTACAGTACTGCCGCTTAAAATGGTTTTTTTCATGTGGAAAGTATACTGACTTAGCACTCAAAAAACAAGGAGCGTCATCCCTATTCTGCCAGTCCTTTTTCAAACCCATCACAGAATCGATCCTGAGTGAGAAGTTTGTTTTGGGCCTGACTCATATCATCTGCCAACTGCCCAACAGCACCATTCATCGGGTTACTCTGATTTTGTATTTCGCAGTTACTAGATGCATTGAATTCCTTGTCAGACTGGGCCCTGGCAACTTGCCAAATTTTTTCGAGGTCTGGAAGTTTAGCGCTGATTTGCTTGTCCAGCTGATTATAAATATCTTCTGAAATTTCACTTTGTCCGGCATAGAATTTCCCATTTATGCGACTAAGCTCTTTGAGCTGATCAAACGGGGAATCAAAAAACTTCAACGGAACACTCACCGTTTTCTCTGAGGTCGTATTATCACCGGCAAAAGAGCTTTCGCTTATTTCCACTTCCCCAAAATTCGTTTTAACATTCAAAACTTCAACTTGATCCTCAAAGAAATCCGAGTCCATGTTGAGGCAATGATCAAAACTTCCATCGGGGTATTGCTCTTTCAATAATTTATTAAATTCCAGCTTTCTCTCGGCCCGGGACTTATTCTGCTCAGTCAAATTTGGAGATGATTTAGTGCGGGTGTAATAGACATCATGTGTTTTAATTTCTTCTCTGCCGTCTTTAAGAACTTCTTTGGCCGCTTGAACTGAAAGAGTCGCTGTGACTCTTCTTAACTCCTGATTAACGGATCTCTGTTTCTCATTCCCAAGCTTTATGTACCGATCATAGGATACAGGTGACTCCTGGGTTCCTTTGCCCTCTGGCAGGCAGGCAAATTTGATATCCAGCAACTTCTGTTTTAAATGGGAGCAGATTTTGTCAGCTCTTTGCGCCGAAAGTCCATTAAAGTATTCCCTCTGAATATCTTCCAGAGTCTTATATTCTTCATCAGTAAAATCGTGCAGTGGCTTTGATTTTATCTTAAGTAAAAAGCCACTCACTCTTTGAGACATTTCTTTTGGTAACTTACCTTGCTCGATTAAATAGTCCATCTGATTTTTACTGATTGATCCCTTGGAAGAGGACAGATCTCTCAGAAAATTTTCATGGCTCCACATACCTGTGTGACCGGAGACATTCAGTTCAAGTCCTAATTTTTTTTGGGCTTCAGGAAGTTCCCCATACTGACGGGAAAGATCAGAAACGATCTGATCCAAAGTTTGTTTTGAACCATCGTCCAAGTTGTCAGATCCAGTAAAAATCAATGAGCTCAATTTTCTGCTCAGACTGGAAATGTTATTCACTTTATAACACTGGCGTTTGTTGTCTTTTGAATCCTGCGCATAATGCAAAGTGATGCTTTGAATATTCGTATCGAGATTGGTGCGGGACTCTTCGTAGAAAGCTTTCAAAGAGGGTTTCAAGCGATCACAACTTTTCAGCATGCCTTCGGCATGAGTGGCCCCACTGGTCACCACTGCCAGTGCAAAGATCAAGGCACGATAGGTTTTAAGATTTCTCATGAGGAAACGCTGCTCCGATAGTTAGTTTATCGGGCTTTGTTCGAATCCTATAAAATATTATTTGTCCCCTCATACCAATTAAGTAATTTCCAGCACTTGAAGCATGCGTCTAAGGCAACGCCACTTTACGGATTTTTCAATCTGCGAAACCCTAGCCCCAACTGGGCCCAAATCAAGGACGTTTGCATGAAATGGATGTCACTTATTTTTCTCGTCACCATCTTTGGCTGCTCATCAAGTCCCACTCGATATGAAGCGAGCGCGTCCGGAAAGAATGGTTATTCCGACAAGGCCATCGATAGTAATCTTAAACTGGCCACCTTCCTCGGAAACTCATCCACCAAAAAAGAGAATGCAGAACTGTATGCTAAATTTCGTGCTATCGAGATTTGCTCAGAGACAAATGCCTACGCCCACATTTTATTAGTCAAAGACAAGACCTTCCAAAAAGAAATTTCTCAGACCACAACGAACTACCCTTCTTATAGTTACTACGGCGCCTCCCCTTATTACGGACGATACGGCGGTTATGGTACCGGAGTCGGATACGGGGCCGTCTCAACCAATACCTGGAACGAATCCTATACCTATCCCCTGTTTGAAGTTTATTTTGAATGTTCAGCAAAACCAATGGATGCGCGTGTATCCTTCAATGTCCTTTCCCAGTCTCAGATGAAAGACTTTATTAATGACCTAAAAGGAGCTGTGCAAATTGAAGCGATCTTGCCGGACTCTCCCAACAAAAATCAATTTAAAGTTGCAGACATCATCACTCACGCCAATGGCTCGCGGATCGACAGTATCCTGGAACTTTATCAAGCGAGTCGAAATGCAGTAGGGAAAAAATTCGTTGTGAATTATATCCGGGAAGGAAATAAAAAAATGGCTGAAGTAAAATTCCTCGACGTGACTGATTTGGTAGCGCACTCACAAAGAGAGATTCTAAAAGCGGCATGCAAAATCGATGAACTAAAAAACAGGCCACTCTGTAAGTAACCTTATGCGCTTGTGGCCATTAATCCTCTTCATTTTGATCTTCTCCTGTGGGGTTCAGGCCCAACAGTATAACTCCGACAGTTGGCTCTCAAAACCTCATGGCATGGTCACGATCATTCCAACCTGGGGTCAGCGAAGTAAGATGATCATGAACACCTTTTCACTTTTCCCGCGCTGGGAATTCACCTACGCCTCATATTCCTACAATGATGATGGAGATCCTTTGACTGATGACGGTCAGTCATCTACTGCCTATGCCAAGTATATGTTCTACCAGAACGACACAAAAGACGGTGGGGCCTCAGTCAAGGCAGGCACAGGTTTGTTCCCCGGAACGATTAAGGGTGATGAAAGAGTCAGTGATGCACAAAATACTTATTGGGTGAACTTTCCTTGCACCATTCCCATGTTCAATAATATTTTGTCCTGGGATATTATGCCCGGAGCAAGCTTAACCAAATCCTATGGTAAAGAACAAACGGACGCCTGGGGATTCACTTATTCCACACGCATGGCCTATTACCCCCTTGACCCAGAGTGGGCGATTGTAGGCGAAGTTTTTGGGACGGAAGGCGAGAGAGTTGCAATTCCGGAATATAAACTTGGTCTTCGTTGGGAGCCAACCCAGCATGTGGTTTATGCTCTCACCTACGGGGAAGAATTCAACGGCACCGAGGGCGCAGGGATCGAGTTTGGGATCATGCTTTTTACACCCCAGTTTGCCTGTTTTGGTAAATGCAAAAATTAAGATCGGATTAACATACTCTTCAAAGCCATGTTATCACACCCTCAAATCCCCTCGGAGATGTTAAGATTTTCCTGACACAAGATTTCTTATTTTACGGCCGCTTTAAGTCGATAAAGCCTCCATGAAGGGTCTGTTTTTAGCTCTTAATTTCGCCGTCTTAATCCTGGGATCTGCTTGTCAGGTTCAGGAAAAACAGTCCGCTGGTGGCCTCATTTCCGGCCACACACCTACAACCAATTCTTTTACTCTTCAGACCCCGGCCAGCAAAACTTTTATCGCGGCAGAGACACTTTCATTAGTTGTGACTTTTCCTTTTAACGTGACAGTGACTGGGATTCCCCGATTAGTTCTAACTGTGGGTGCAGCTGCGGCCTATGCAAATTACGTTTCAGGCAATGGAACAAGCACACTGACTTTTCAATACACTTTTACCGGAGCAGATAGTGATGCTGATGGAATTAGTGTTGCAAGTTTGGATCTCAATGGTGGTCTACTCACATTTACCGTCAATGGAGTCGTGACCAATTGTGATGCGACCACAGTGACGGCAAAAACTTTTGCTTCAGTGAAAGTCGACAATACTTCGCCTGCTCCTTCGGCCATGAACCTCACCACTTTGCCCGGCTTCTACAATAAAACGGATAATCTCAATTTCACTGTGACTTTTAATGAGACAGTAGTGGTGACGGGGACTCCCCGAATTCGTTTACGCTTCACCACTCCTGGGGCGGTTGATTATTACGCCACTTACACAGGTGGAACTGGCACCACCATCTTGGGCTTTAGCCTGACTATTGATGACACCATTGCTGACACTAATGGGTACGACACTATTGATCCATCGATTGATCTTAATGCCGGGACCATCACTGATGCCGTAGGAAATAATGCCACCCTGGTCATCAGCGGATTCACCCCAGCTGTCATCACCTATAGTGCCACAGTTGATTTTGATGGCCGCCTTCCCTATGTAATCGCCCTGACCAATCCGATCGACGGAACCTATGCATCTGCCCAGACTCTGAGTTTCACTTTGGAGTATGACCGTTCGGTGCAAGTCACTGGCTCTCCCTACATCGCAGTCACAATCGGAAGTAACGTCAGACAAGCAACCTATGCTTCTGGAAGTGGAACTAATATCCTGACCTTCAGCTATACCACCGTGCCAGGGGATGTGGATGCCGATGGAATTGCAGTCGCTGCCACTGTCACTCAAAACGGCGGAACCATTACCGGCACTGATGCTCCGGCCAGCAGTTACTTTTTAATTGCTGCCAACAATGCTTTCAGCCTTCCTGCTTCGACAGGAATCATTATCAATGCAGTTCAACCTCAGCCGTTAACGGCCAGTAGAAATATCGACAGCACGAACCGAATTTTCCCCAGCGCCATCGTGGACAACTACTGGAATGTTGGCCAGGAACTTTTAGTTTCACTCGCCTTCAACACTAACGTCTATCTTGATCAAACCGGTGGCACGCCCCGAATTCCCTTGACCGTTGGGGCCACTACTCGCTACGCCACTTACTTATCCGGAGGAAATGGCCAAACCACACTCGTGTTTCGTTATGTCATTCAAGAGGGTGATCTGGACACAGACGGATCCATTGCCATCAGCAGTCTTGAGCTCAATGGCGGAAATATCACTGATGCTGCCAACACCAATACTCTGCTCACAATCCCAACCGCCTCTTTAACCACCACCTATATTGATGGAGTCAGACCGACAGTTTCAAGTGTAGCGGCCCCCGCGAATGGGACTTACTCCGCAGCTGTGCCCATGAATTTTACTGTGACCTGGTCCGAAGCCGTTAACTACTCAACTTCAGCTTCTTATTTATCGCTGACCATTGGTGCTTCTGCCGTCAATGCGATCTATACCTCAGGCAACAACTCCGCAACTCTCACTCATAGTCCAATCTTGACCGGACTTACTGATACTGACGGAATCGCCATTGCCTCTCCTATGACTGGAACAGCAGTGATTAAAGATCAGGCGGGAAATACGGCGACGGTATTAACCTACGCTCCGCCAGTAACAACAGGTCTTCTGGTTGATACCACAACCCCAACCATCTCTTCAGTCACTCCACCAGCGGCAGGAACTTATATCGCCGGCGACAACCTGGATTTCAGTGTCACTTTTAGTGAAGTCGTTAACGTCACCACCAATGCAGGCTTTCCTAGAATCGCTCTGGTCATGAACACCGGCACTGTCTACGCCACATATTTATCCGGCTCAGGTTCAGCCAATATAGTTTTCAGATACACTGTGGCCCTCGGAAATAACGATCCGGACGGTATCACTGATCCTACTGCGGTAGCAGTCACTGCACCGGCCTACATCCGGGACGCCGGACTAAACGGGGCCACGAGCTTCGCTTTCACCACGAGTTTGACCGGAGTCATTGTTGATGCCCTGGCCCCTTCCATCTCTTCTCGCACGATTCCTGCCAACGGCACTTATGATAGTGGGGACGTTCTGCAATTTACCACCACCTTCTCAGAGATCGTGACAGTCGTGGGCACTCCTCGCATTCAGGTGGCGGCCCAAACCGGAACATTAAACTTTGATTATATCAGTGGCACAGGCACCACCACTCTGACTTTCCAATACACTGTCACTGCCAATGATTTTGATTTTGACGGCCTTCCTGCTTCGGTAACTTCAATTGCTCTGAACGCAGGCACCATCAAAGATGCCAGCGGCAACAATGCTGCACTCACTTTTACGGCGGCCAATCTGTCTGCGGTCTTTCTCGCCTACCCGAACACAGTATTATGGAGTACCAGTACTTTTAGTAATCGCTCTGCCATTGCTGGACTCACTGTAAGTAGCGGCGGCGCCATCACCACTCAAGCTTGTGGCACCAGTACCTGCCGCACGTTTGACGGCGACGATAGCTTTAATGTCGTGGGAACTATCACTGCGGCAGAAGAAGTTTTCATTGTCTTCACAACTCCGGCCGCTCTCGCCAATCAGGATTTATTTGATACCGATATCTCACTAGTCAATGATGGGACGGCCTATGATATCAACTCAACCAATGCAACTTTGAATCTCGACGGCGCAGCTTTTACTGGCGTCAATCACAATACAAATATGAGTGTCGCCAGCACACACATTTTGCACACAACCTACACCGCCTCTCAAAACTACGCGTCTGGAGCACTGATCACTTCTGGATTTTTGGGGGCCATTGGTGAGGTGATTGTTGTGACTTCCCCACTCACAGCACCTCAGCGAGCCGCAATTTTGACTTATCTTAATTCGAAGTATTAATTTCTTCCGGAGTTAAATAGATTCTTCTCTTGCGAGCAAGCTCTCTAGGAGTGAGCCATTGATACACCCACTCGCGGTAACCAGCGAGCCCTGAATGGAGTCCCTTTGCAAGCACCTTTCTATCTGTCTGCCGCTCATAAGCGATCTTCACCTTCATTGATGCCGAGTAAACGATACCATGCTTAACAAGCTTGGCCGACGACCAACCGATGTAGTCCTTAACATGCTCAAGCTCATGAACCAGAATGGCCACAAGAGCCTCTTCACCTGGAGGACACTCGAGAAGTTTTAAATTCAGCTGGATAAAATATTGCCTTTTGATATTTGGCCGGGCCTGGAGAAAATAAGCATCAGAGCGAAAAGTAGAAACACTAACCTTCACTTTTCTGAGTTCAGGAAAATATTGATCTTTTGAACTTTGAACCAGCGTCTTAAAATGATCCAGGGTCATAGCAGGCAGACACTGATCACCAGAGCTGGCCCGCGCCGACAGCGAAAATAAAATCAAAAGAATGAAGAGTGACTTCAAATGGACCTCATTAAGTCTGGCCATTATGGGGCAGTTTTATACTATGTTTGACGGGGGAAGTAATTATTACAGGGAGTAGCGGGAGGTTTTTCAATGAAAATAGGCCTCAAGGTCAGTAAAGTTACTCTTCACCAATATCGCTCGTATTAGTATACTCGTGTCATGATTAAGATCACAAAACTATTTATAGGGACGCCCAAAACACTTCCCTTTTCTCAAATCATTTCCTCCATCAAACGCAGCGAGGTTGAGGAATTGATTGTTCTTATGGATCGAATTGAAAATGACGAAGTCTTCAACAAATTACATCACGGCGGACTGCAAAGAGTCGTTCATCACTATCCACTTGAGCATTACCAATATTTTCAAAACAATTATTCAAACCATAATTTCAGACCGGGACTTATGGGAGAAAATATTGCGACTACAGGAATGCTGGAAAAAGATGTCTGCATCGGTGATGTCTATGAAGTTAGTGATGTGCGGCTGGTAGTTACCGAACCCAGAAAACCTTGCGCAACGATTAACCATCAGTTTTCAATACCAGGACTGGCACGCCAGGTTCAGAACACATCCAGGACCGGATGGTTTTATAAAGTGTTGAGTCCCGGAATCATAAAGACCGATAATCTGCTCACCCTCGTAGAAAGGCCTTATCCCAAGCTCACCATTGATCTCTGCGTGCAGGCGCTTCTGGTGAATCCTGATCGAGAAATTTTAAAGTTAATCGTCAATAATCCTGCCATTTCGGCAAATTGGAAAAAACCCGCTGCTGATTTTTTGGCCACAGGAAAAATGCCCGATGACCGTCCCCGGCTGGGTGAGGTCTGAATCAGAGATGAATAAAGAGGCTTAGCTCTTACTCATCTCTGTTGTTTGAGGTGCTTACGGATTCAAGTCGTTTAAAAATTATCGACATCGATAGCTAAATGAGTGTTCCACCACGAGGTGATAAGAGTCGATGTTTGAGGGGCCGTTTATTGTAAAAATTGGTTGCCTCTGCAACAAGTTAAAATAATCAAGTAGTTGGGGAACGAAGCATCCTGTCCGCATCGTCCTTCTTGTAACCTCTTGAAACTAACTCGGAAATCTCCGACTTAGTAGAGGTATTATCTCTGCTCCACCTTCATCACCACCAAACGATTCACCAACGGCCCTCAATAGAGTTTTATTGGTGAAGCTAGGGTCTTCTGAGCGATAGTCCAAAGGATCAGTAATTCCTTTGTCCCCAACGCCTGAAAGTCGGACATAGTGCATCATGGTTTTTAGACTTTTCCAGCCTCCAACCCTCATTACACTAGGTACATCCACACCACGCTTTAAAAGCTCTGTAGCGAAGCAAGCTCGGAGGGTGTGAAAACAAATCGGCGTAATACCGATTTCTTCACAAAACAACCGTAACTTCCTAGCTTGATCTCCGTTTTGCCATAGGCCCGGCCTTGGTAAAACGTAGCCCGGATTTTTACAGGCTCCTCGCTGAACATCGTGGTCATGGGAATTTTTCAGTTCTACAACAATTGCCCAAAGTGGTTCACAGATAGAGACACGTCGCCAGTCTCCCGTCTTCGTGCATTTTTCTTCTCTAAACTTCTTGTTGTAGGAACGTTGAACTGTAATCAGTCGTTCCTGAAAATCAATGTCGCTCCACTTAAGAGAATAAAGTTCCCCGTTACGACATCCTGTATAGACCGCAAAAGCCCAGATAGGATACCAAGTTGGTTCATAAGTCTGAGCGTAGGAAAATAACTTTCTAATTTCATCATCACGAAGAATCTCAGTCCTCATTCTTCGGCGGCTCTTGATAGAAACGCCAGTTGTAGGACTTTGCTTCATTGTTTTGATGTGATCGAAAAGCATTCCGAACTCATAGACCTTACGAATGTCACCTCGGAGCTTGGCAATGGATGAATCTGAACAACCTTTCTCTTTCATTTGATGAAAGAGTTTAGTTACATCAGAAGCATTGATATTAGCCGAAGCTTCCTTGTACCAATCCTTTGTCCAAGCGTGTAAAGAACTTAAGGCTTCAAACAGGGTTTGTTTGCTTTGAACCCATCGTCCTTGGGCCAATTCATCTTTGGCATAGAACTCGTACAGACCAAGCAAAGTTTCCCAATTTGTTCCTACAGCTTCTCTACGAGCTTTCTCGCGTTCAATCTCGCGAATCAGCTCTCGCTCGATGGCATTCGCTTTCTGAGAACCCTTGGCAATTCCTTGAACGACTTTCTTTCGTTGAATTTTACCGCCAGAGTACTCTTTGCAGTTAATGCTGGTGTAGATAATGAGTTTCGTAACACCATTTTCAGTGATTTCTTTTTGTGCCATTTATTTCTCCTTTTTTTGAAAAGGAAAACGTATGGCCCTGTCGAGTTCGTCGCGTAGGAAGCGATTTCTTCTTCCTAGTTTACGAACACGAATCGTACCTCGATAAACCATCATTTTAATGCTGGAAACCGAAACACGAAGATACTGAGCGGCTTCGCTAGTCGTGAGCCATTTCACATTTTCTAGCGACGAAACATCATCATGTAGCTTACAAGAATCTTGAATTTCAAAGAGCGGTGAACTATGTTTAAGTTCATTTTCCATATTACTCCAAAGGGGCATTCCCTACAATGATTAGAATTAAATTTCAGCATCGTAGAAGCGCGCAATCGGTCGCAATCAATGGGTTAGCTCGAATATATTGAATCTCATTAGTTCTCTAGTACGGCCTCTGAACTATTTTTAGCGGTTCGCTTTTTTTCCCTGTCATTAAGGCCATATAAATCACGAACCATTTTCTTAATTTCTACAGGTAGCTCTAAGCCATCTTGAGACTGTTTTAAAATGTTTTGAAGAACTTTTCTTTCGTCGAAATAAATGTTCTTCAATGCTTTTATATCGCTTTCGCTCATGAGTTTATTCAGATTACCGAACACATAGTTAGCCACATCTGATTTTGAAATCTCAACCGTTTCATTACCTTCTTTAACCATATCTACAAGTTTTTCTAGCTCTTGATTTGCCTCTTTTGTAATTACCACTCTGTACTGTGTTCCCGTTCCCGTTCCCGTTCCCGTTCCCGTTCCCGTTTTAATAATTTTTTTTTCCTTTTCCATAATATTCCTATTCCCTTTTACCGCCGCCGCCTCTGTTTAGTCCCTTAGTCTTTGACCACTTCCTCTCAACATCGTTGGGGGGGAGTGGTCAAAGACGGCCAAGGGGCGTTTAGAACGAGGCGGCGGCGGTAAACTCTTTGTTTTTATAAAACTTTTTCACTAACTTTTTCCTTCCTTCAATTTTTAGAAGTGTCCTTCTTGAGGATTCCAAAAAGGACACTTCAAATCATCAAATTGTCCGAGCTAATTCGCTGATGTTCTTGATCCTGTTCAATCCTCTGATCTCAGCTAATTTGGGATTCTCAAGCCAGTCCTCGACTGAAATAAATCCAATCTTAGAATTTAAATAAGCATCCCCAATGAATTTCATACTGCGCTTAATACAATTCTCAATACCGTCACTTTCGACCACAAAGAGAACAAAACTAAAATCACCTGAGTCGCTATAGGCCTTAATCGCTTTGTTATAGCGCCAGTTATTCTTTGCAGTTTTTTCATATTCAAGTGCAACGACGGGTGAACTCGATTTCCCTTGAAGCATCAAAACTGCATCTGGATATTTCGGGCTACCGTCCTTTGTATCAAGTTTAAAATGCTTTGAGTTCTGCCTTCTCAATTCCCTCTCGGTGAGCCATTTTGAACAAAGTGATCCTTGCTCCAATTTCCATACACCTCGTGCCACGGTTTCATCGTGCTTAATGAATTTTGGCTCAACATGATAGACGCTTTTCCATTTCATATCTTGGATCATCTCGTGTCCGTAACTCCCAAGAACGTAAGTGTCGCGTACCAACTCAAAAGGATGAGACTTTAAAACTTTTGCCTTAATCAAAATCCTAAGCTGTTTCTGTTTCCAGTTTAGAGTCTTGTTGCCAAAAAATTCATTCCAAGTATCTCTAGTCATCACTCCAACTTTTGTGATGTACCTCACGGCCTGAAATACTCGTGGCGAAACTTCGCGCCCGTTTTGATATTTCACTGCGGAGCCTCCCAGCGAGTCGGTTCCGTGATGATGTATTCAAAATGCCCTTCAATATATCGGTTCCCGACAACCTTACTTTCAACCCATTGGGCTTCCACTTTAGGTTGTTGTAAATTCGGAGCAGTTTTTCCTTGAGCAGACTTTCTTTGGGATTCTTTGCCTTTGAGGTAGGCCAGCTCCTTGTCGCGCTCATTGCTTTCATGGATTGCTGATCCTGTAAGTCCTCCTGCAATCGCCCCAACACCAGCTCCGATGATAACATTACGGGTTCGATATTGTCCGTTCTTGCCGGGATCAACGATCCCTCCCAATGCCGCCCCAGTCCCTGCGCCAATCGCAGTGCCGAGGCCCACTGACTTTCCCAATGTGGAGCATCCCGTTTGAATGAGTAAGGCCGCAAGGGCCAAAACTGTTACAATGTTGCCTTTAAATTTCTTTGTTACCATTTGTTCCTCCTAATTAAGCTGCGTTCTTAAATGCTTCATTAGTTTGCTCAGTTGGTACTTTTTTGATTTCTTCTTTTTCTTCAATTAACGGCATCACCAATTTTGTCTGTTCAGGTATATCCAATGGTTTTAAATCATCGAGCTTGCTGAATTTGATTTTGATGGTCTTCGCCCCACGCTCATGAGGAATGATCATCATTGCCTCACCAACACCCAGACCCTTTTTAAATTCATTGGGGTGAACATCAAACTCTTCCACATCACGGGCCGACATTTCGCCACTCTTATTCACACCAAAGAAACTTTTTGTTTGGCGTTCAGTTGTTTTTGTAGCCTTCAGCGTTCCGATCACTTTAGAAAAGTATTCGGCTGAGTCAGGATCATTCCCACGCATGAAAACTTTGATGTTTGTATTGGTCAGAATTGAGTTAGCAACTGGTTCACCAAGAACACTAATGTCTCCTAAAGCTTGGTGGGCGAAAACCACTCCGACATTGGCCGATCTGGATTTGTTCAGGATGGAAACAAAACCCTCATAGAGGTATTCCGAGAAGTCATCCAAGAATACACTAAAGAATTTCTTTTCTTCTCCACGAGCAAGTCTATGACGATTCGCCACTGCCGCTTGAAGCGATTGCAATACCAGTTTACCCGTTGCTTTTCCCAAAAATGGTGAAAGCAGTACGGGTAACTGGAAATATACAATCTGACTGTTTTTCAATGCCGCATCAATCGTGATCGCTTCTTTTTCTGGATTAAAGAGTTTCGCGTGTTCACCAAAAGCAAAGTGACTGATCGCTGCGAGTAAGCCACTTGTTCGTTCTTCACGATCTTTAGAGGCCATCTCACAATAGCTCACATACCAACGTCTAACGGTTGGGTCTTGGACTTTCTCCACCATTTTTTCCATCACTTTTGGTCGTGCCATTGCTTGATGAAGACGCTGAAAAGTAGGAGTCGTTTCTGATGCTTCAAAAATCCTCATAACCTGACTCATGACCTCATACTGAAGTGAACGATAGTAAGGATTTTCAAATTCAAAAGCATTAAAGACTCGCTCCGTGATTTCTTCCGCAGTTCCCCCGAGTAATGGATTAAATTGAAATGACTCATTTTGTCTGCTGAGGCTAAAGAGTTTGAAATCTTTTTCACGACCAGCGAGTTTGGTATAAGACCAGAGCTTATCAATCAAAGAATTGTCGGCCTTTCCGTCAATGAGTAAAAGACCTTTCCCTGAGTGAATATCCTGAATTGCCCAAGGGATAATGACACTTTCTGTTTTACCAGCATTGGTTGTGCCGATCACTTGAGTGTGCATACTCCGCTGACGGGGCTTAATCCAAACATCTTCAGATTTGTCAGTGCTGCCACAAAATGCTGAATCCTTTTCATAGCCGAGAATAGATTGCTCAAAAATGTAGTCTGATCTTTTTTTCTTAAACCACTTCACCAAATAAACGAGAGAATAGATCAATAGAAAAACTAGGCATCCAATTAAGGAATGAAGACAGCGAGGATGGAGTAAAAGCCACTTCCATGTATGCTCGATGAGCTTGCCTACGAAAATCAAAAGAAGTGAGCCAATGATGATCCTTTCACCACCTCCGAAACTAGGTTTAGTTTCCATAAGTGGCTCCCGCATCTCTGAATGAAAATGGTTGGTTCAAAACTGCCACCGTTTCAGTACCGCTCTCAAGCTCAATCCACTTACGTTCTTTTTGCATAGTTTCACCCATGCTATTTGCTCGATCGGTAGCTGTTTGAGCGATAGCGTTTCTCATTCCATTCACATTTCCACCTTGATTTGCACCAAAGGCCCCAGTGTTCATAGACCCAGCCGCATAAGCTCCCACAAAACGAGTAAGCGTTTGTCCAACGGCATTCTTCACACCATCAGAGTGAATATTTCCATCAATTCCCATTTGCCCATCACGCCCTTGGCTGATTGCTGAGAATGGACGTTCTCTGCCATCGGCCAGGATGATTGATCTCCAAGTGATTGAGGCTTGTTCGTTATCAGCATCAAATGAAGCATCTCCAAGAACTTTTGAGCCACTTGGTATTGCTGTTCCGCTATCGCTTGCAACATCACCTGAAACAATCCCCACGACGGGCATTGATCCATTCGCAATTGTGGTTTTGCCACTCAAACGAATCATGACTTTGGTTCCGTTAGAGAGCTGAGTTCTGCTGTCTGGGCCTGAACGACTCAAGATCATTCCGGAGTTACGATCTTTGCCGCTACCGCCACCAAAGCCTGAACCTGTTGGAGTGCTCGGCTTGTACAGATAATCAAGTGAACCGTGAACTTGATTCACATTTGCTTGCGACTCTTGAAGCTGTTTAATTGCTTCTTGAGTCGGATCGATCTCAGCTTGCTTGGTCTGATTTAAACTTCCAGCCTCAGCTTTCTCATGAAATGTTGTCTGATCGGGTTTCGGTGCTGGCCAAATTACAATGGCAAGAACCACTATGACTAAAAATCCGAGTCCAACAAATTGTAGCTTTGACCAATTAAACTCGCGTTTAGCAACAAATGGCTTTGGCTCTTTAAGGAAGTAGTATTTTAAGCCTTCCAATGAATCCTCCTTCATTATCGCTTCCATGAATTAACCTTTTGAATAGTGAGGTATGATAATTTGTTCCTTCTCATTTCTAAGCGTATAGACTCTGCTAAATTCAAATCGATCTCTCGCAATTGCATGACTCCTGAAATTGCTTTTTGGGGAGAAACTTCAAGCGACGACAAAAAAAGATTATGAATCGGTTTTGTTACACCGTTTTGACTAAGCCACATCCATTCAGGCTTAAATGGTTGCCTGACTTTGGATGTAACATTAAATTCAACTAGCAAGATTCCATCTTTAGTTTTCCCAAGTCGTTTAATGTCGAGCTGCAAAGATTCATTTCTCAGCACGTTCTTAAAGTTCGTCCAAGAAATACCTAAGTCTTGCTTTAATGAGTGAGTTGAATCTGGTGTTTTTGCTTTTGGATTATCTAAATACACCACATAGTCAGCAACAGGTTCCGCACCAGATACAAGTTCCACATTAAACCGCTTCCAGTCGGTATAAATGTAGAGGTTACTCTTTGATCCATGAGACAAAGGCTTAATCGTGATTGCTTGATCCAAGTATTCCACCTTAAAAGCGTCCTGATCTCCGACCACCACACTATTAGGTCTATCTGGAACTTGGATGATCGTTGCAATCCCAATGCTTGTTCTTACAGTTACGATCTGATCGCCTTGTACTGCCACGCGCCGAACTCGTGCTGAAGCATTTGAATGAAATGCCATCAGTGAAAACATCAGAAGAGTGATGATTTTAACCTTCATACTTATTCCTCTCGTTCTTTAGAAATATAGATTCCCCACGGATTACCTTCAGTCCGTGGGCCACTTTCAAAAGTAAGCTCAAGCTTTAAATTTCCAGCCGCTTTTAGACCTTGAATAGAAGTCACTCGATCACCTGTAATGAAGGCTATATTCTTCGCAAGATTCACTTCAATGTTGTTTGGGTAAATTCTCTGAGAAACGAGTTTTTCCGTTGAGAATTTCGCAACATTGCCAATAGCTCCTTGAAATGCCTTTAATGCTTGAGGAGTAATGAACTTTTCAGACTCCTTTAGCTTTTGAATGACGTTTTCGGGTTCCCACTGATAGCGTTTCTCTAGGTATCGTTTGATTCCTTCACGAATTTGATCTTCAGCTTTTGGAAGAACAGTTCTCTCAATCCCTTTTCCATCTGGGCCAAGAGTGATGACCATTGGCTCTTTAGTTGCCATGACGAGAATTACCCCAAGCACCATAAAAACAATAACAAGACATGAAATAGAAAATGCTTTCAAAAATTGGTTTGAGTGCATCAGTTGCCCAATCATCTTTGGAAGTTGAGCGTTTTTAAGTCCGATAGGTTTTGGTTCTTGCATAATAAGTCTCCTTAGCGTCGTCCTGAATGACGATTCTTACTGTTTGGGTTAAAGGCGTTATCAACCTGTTTTTTCACAAATCCTTTAGGATCATTCATAAAGGCTCTTGAAGTGCGAATTGAAGCGGCTGCTTTAGCAGGTGCTGCTGCCATTGCTGTAACGGCTGCGGCCCCAAGTGCAGACGACATGGACTGAAGACCACTTCCAACGATTGATTTCACCATCATTGGGGTCATGAGCATGGCAACTGCGATGACAAAGTTCATTACAATCAAAGTCAGATAGTTTCCTTCCGTTTTGTAAGCATCTCCAAATGAGAGCGCGAGTAACATTGCTCCTAAAATTGCCCAGACAATTTTCCAGCAAGCAACTTCAATCATTCCTTTGAATAAGTTGACTGTGATTTGTTGAGTGCCTTCAAATAAATTGAACAAAAGTAGAAGTGGGGCCGAGACCATGAAAAACGTCCAAAAGAAGTGGTACATAGCAATCGTGATGTAACGAGCGATATACAGAATCAAGTAACTCAAGAATGAGAGTGTTGCGATGATCAGATCATTAAACTGCAAAAGCACACTCGACACAGAAAGAGAATATCCTTCAGTTTTTTCTTGAGCCATTCGGATCACGTTATCAAGACTGTTGAGATGATCTATCTTCTCAGCAACTCCATCTGCCATTGCAAGAATCAATTTGCTAATGTCAGGGAAGGCCACGAGTAGAACTGTCGCAATAATCGTGCGCTTAATAATCTGAATAAACTCAGGGCTACCAGTTGGAGATTTCACCCAAGCGACTACCACTGCCAACGCAAAGAACACTGGCAAGAAAAGGTAGTACATTTTCACAAATTCTTGGTGCAGTTTCACCATGAGTGAACCAAGTAATTCAAACTCTGGCATAATTATCTCCCAGCATCTGTTCCAAGCGATTGCAGTTTTGTCTCTTTAGGAATTGCCCCAAGGGCCTGAGTGATTCCTTCGTATTGAGTTTTAAACTGTTGAGCTTGGAGTTTTTCTTTTCTGTTTGATAAGGCCATATTTTGCCCCATCATCTTCAACATCATTGAGTTAGTTCGTAACACCTGAGTAGTGACTCCGATCAAGACAGCAAGAGACTGATTCGTAAGTTTCGCTGCACCTTGTGGGTTCACCCCTTGAGAGTGAGCAATGATCCTTTTGGTTTCTTCGTCCACGCTGTCTGCGTATTGGAAGAGTGTGCTGTTCATTGCAATACTTTCAGAAACAGAACGATCTTGGGCTTGCTGCAAACGATATTCACTGGTTTGAGGAATTACCCCATACAAGTCTTCAATCGCCCGTTGCACCTGTTCTGAAGTTTCGAGACTTCCATAAAGTCCAGGGTTGAATCGTGGGTTAATGATTTGAATAACCCTTAGTCCATCTCTGATCCCTCGGTTAATGTCCCGCCACAAACTTAGAGTGTCTTGACCTGTGCTTACGATTCTTTGAAGCTCATAGAGTTGCTTAATCGTTTGTGCGAGAATTTGAATCAATACCGCAACATCACCGCCCCAAAGATCGGCCTTTACTGGTCTTGGAATGACAAGCGTGAAGCAAACGATGATAGTCACCAGTTTTTTCTTCAAACTCATGCTGCCTCCGTTTCTGCTTTGCCTTGGGCAATACCATTCGGGTAAGTGTACGAAGCGCATTCAATGGCATTTACAAGTGAAAGTCCTGATTCCCTAAGTTCTTGGATATAGCGATTGTCAGAAGCGTCCGAAGTAGAAAGCCAGTATTCAAATGGACTTGGATAAATACGAATGACTTGACGATGATCTCCCTCGATCATGAATCCTTCAGAAAATTCCCCCTTACGCTGCTCAAGAGAGAAGATCAGATTAAGTTCTTGGCTGTTTAGCTTTAAAGCATTCTTCAGAATTTCCGAATCACCACGTTGAAGAAGGATAAACTTTGTTGCTGTGTTGTTCATAATTGCAGGGCCAATAGGACTATCAACGATCTCCTCAACCCCTTGAGTGATGAACGTAATTCCTGATCCCGATTTTCGAAGAGTGCGCGCGCAATACTCCATGAATCCAGCCGCAGCATTTGATTTGAGCAACTGCCAAGCCTCATCTAAGATGATTCGCTTTTTATTCACCTTATCTTGTTCCACCTGACCCAAGATGAAGTCTGTAAGAATAAGGATCATTACACTCTGAAGATCGGGAAACTGTGAAAGTCCTTTCAAATCAAACGTACAAATCGGAGCATCAGTTCTGAGTGAGCCAAAACCGTCAAGCAATTTTCCGTAAGGCCGGCTTCCAGTCCACATGAAGAGTATTTTGGAAATATCAACTAATGATGGTTCTTTGCTCTTTGCTAGTTTCTCGGTCAGTTCAGATAGAACAGGTACTTCATTGGTTCTTCTTTTTTCTTCATAAAGCTCGATGATGGCCTTTTCTAAAAGCACTCGATCAAGTTTAATGAGTTTTGATTTCTCATCTTCAACCACCATAGACTCAATCACTGCAAGTAGTGATTTTAGCTTTTGATTGCTTGGTTCCTGAGTTGGATCAGGAATGTCGAATGGGTTAAGTCGGTATTGATCCGACAAGTCCATATCAAGATACTGACCACCCAAAGCTTCGGTGAGTTTTTTGTATGATCCACCAATATCAATAATGAAGACACGAAGCCCACGAGCAAGCTCTTGAGCAAGAATGCAGTTATTCAAAAAGCTTTTTCCTGCACCTGACGAGCCTGTGACCAGAGCATTGTAGTTTGTGAGTTTTGGATCAAATGGATTAAAGCTCACAAGTCCATTGAGTCTATTTCTGAAAATAACTGCTGGATCATCGTCACCTTCGCGTGGCCCGTAGATAGGAATGAAATCAACCAAGTTATTCGTCTTGAATTTCTTCGCACGTTCCAATTTTACAGGGGCGCATGGAAGATCACCTTTAAAAATCTTCCAAGCACCAACACTTTCCTCAAGGCCTTCAGCCCCTTGGAGTGCGCGGAACCTTGAAAGCACTTCCCGTACTTGGCGATTGAGTTTCTTAGTGCCTTCATCATTAGCAGGAGCGCGAAGAATAATACTCATCTGGGCTGCGTAGATACGCTGACCCGTGCTAAGTAATTCTCGGATCAGCTCTTCTGTAGATGAAAGTTTAGTTTCACTTTCAAGATCGCTCGCTTTGTTCCCCGAAGTCATGGCTAATGAATGGGCCATTTTTCTTTTTTGCTGAAGTTTTGCCATCTCGTCAGCTTGGCCTGGAACTTCAAACGATAGGGTCAAGTCATAATGAAATGGCATTCGCAGGAATGTTGAAAGTTGTCCTGCAAAAGTTACTTCTGGCAGAGTTTTGAGGGTGATGATCCTGTGGTGATGAGAATCCAAGGTGAACTGCTCAAAACCCAAGATCAAATCGCCAAAAACCAATTGTTCTCGCGGTGACTGCTCTGCCAGCCAATCCACTTCATCGAGAGTTTCTTTCTCTACATTGTCACTTTTAGGTGTAGTAATGAGAGGCACTGGTTCTGTCTTAGAGCGTTTTGGATTGAGATGCCCGTAGATATTGCCCTTCAACTCCTGCGCGGCCAACACTCGTCCATGAAGGCCAATAGAAGTGAATGACGAAATCAACGTATCTACATTCTGAAACAGCAGTTCTAGCGTTTCAGAATAGGACTGAGCCGAAGCCTCAGAAAAATCTTCCTTTTTTTTAAGGAAACTCAGCTTTTTGCCACCGACCATCTGAGTTCTGAGATAAATCGAAAGCTCAGGTCGATAAAGCTCTGACGCTTCGAGAGCCGCATTGAGTTTCTTCTCTCTGAAATCCGCAATACTCGCTACCAGTGGGTGAATGGATGAGATTTTTCCTTCTGCGTGTTTTTTAAGCACACCTGAAAAATCCGATCCTACTGATAAACAGAATTGCACTGAAGTATTTTCAGAAATGGAGTTCAAAACTCCACGCAGTTTCATTGCAAGCTGATTGACCTCGTTATCATCAAAACATTCAATGTCGATGAGTGAGAGCTTCATTCCGCTTACCAGTGATCCGTCACTTAAAATCAGGTGTGGTCGTGGAGTCTCTGAAAATTCCCAATATGGGAGTTCTTCTGAGAGGCTTGGGTCATTATTTTTCTTTTGAAACATTTTTTACCTTTCCTTTGAATTTTCGATAAAGGCCATCTGATTTCCCTGCTGCAAAATAAGCAGGCCGAATGAGATACTCGCCTAGATGTTGAACGTAGTTATCGGGCCTCCCACGTTTCGCGAAGTAGAGGAACAACGCCAAAACCAGCGTTGTTCCCCACACAAGCGGATAACGAAAGGAAGTGCCACCAAAGATCAAGTTCGTAATAGCGAGGTTAAAGAAAATCAGAAGCAAATCTGGCAATTCATAGCCGAAGAGTTTGCTCTTCATTTCTAATGCTCGCGGTACTCTTGTGGTGATTAGCCCTTCATCTTCCATTTAGTCCTCCTTAACGAACCGTTTGGGCGATGAAGTCCACAATCCCTTGCGCTCCAAACCCGATAATGCAACCGATTATTGCGTAGGCGATGTGCTGTTTTGCATTCGGATTCCCTGTAAAAAATGAAATCCCTGCTATCGCAATCCCAATAACTGATAGGAGTGGAAGGATTACGCCCGTGAGTTTTGTTTTAATCCCCATCAAACTCGTTTCCAGTCCTGCGTGGGCAAGATCGGGCATAAAGATTCCGATTGCTGCCACGATTGCTAGACTCATCACCATTTGTTTCTTGTTCATTTGTTTTCTCCTTTTTGATTTTTTGTTTTTAGAAACATCAAAAAGTCGCGCAATTAGTAGTTGGTTATTTTTTATCTATGCCGCCTCAAGAACTTCATCAGGCATTCGTTGATCCTGCTGATTCTTGGACTCATCAGGATAAATGCTCATAAAGGTTTTCTTGTCGAACAGATCAAAGTTCAGATCAATGACTCCGTTAGAAGGATTGGCTTTTGCATTTCCAACAATGTTCCAGTGATACTTTTTCTTTGAATTAGCTGACTTCACTGGCTCTCGTGTCATGAGAAGGAATTTGCTCGCATCTTCCTTGCTTGGCAGAAGAAAGAATTTCTCTGAGAGGAATGTCCAGAGTTTGATCGTATAGATTTTCTGACCCTCTTTAAGCCATGCCATCCCTACGGTATCTTTCTTCGTGTTCCCATTAACATAGACCTGGAACCGATAGAATTGTGGTTCTTTCAATTTCTTAGTTTGTTCGTTTAAAATATCTTTCAATGCTTTCATGCTTTATTTCTCCTATTTGATTTAAGTAAAAGTAGTGTTCCTTGTTTCTTTTCATCCATTCATCAGGTGTGACCCATTCTGTTTGTTGGCCGAGCCTCATCTGATAAATGATTTGTTCACTTGGTCGCGCATATTTTCGATAAATTGCGATCAGCAGATAAATCAGTCCCATCATCATGCCGCCTTGATGCAACTTGGATATTCGAGAGAATCCCAATTGCAGTCAGGGCAGTATGGATGGCCTGATAAAATCTTTGATTTTGAATGACAGCGAGGGCATCGAGCATGATAAGTATTCACCATTGCTCTTACTCCAACGCGATTATATTCACGTTCTTTCAGGTTTTCGTGGTGTTCCACCAGTTCATTCAAAACATCAGTTGCATTTTCCAGTTCATCAATCATCTTCACATTTCACCTCCTTTGGTTCGTGAGACACTTTTTGTGTTCACGGACATAGAGTGCAAATCCGTGCCAACGCCGATGAAGTAGTGAGTGAAATACAAATGATTGTTATGATTGAATTTGCGAGTGAGACAGTTGTCTCATGTGAGTGAGACACGAGACACTTGTCTCAAGAAACTGTCTCGAACAGTTGTAGCAAAGTCGAGACAGTTGTCTCACGTTGTAAAATTAAGAAAATCGTGTACGATTTAAAGTATGGAAAATGAAAAATTATCGAATATTTTATCTGGCATCTCAGGAGAATATTTCGTTGCAGCAGAATTAAGCCGCAGAGGATTTATTACTACGCTTACCCTCAAAAATACAAAGGGAGTGGATATTCTCGCTTCTGATGAAGAGGCTATTAGAACAGTCGCAATCCAAGTAAAAACAACAAATAAAACTAAAAATGAATGGATGTTAAGCGAGAAGTCTGAAAGTTTTGTTTCAGCAAATCATTTCTATATTTTTGTACGCTTAAAGAACCTTGGGGAATCTCCTACTTATCATATTGTTCCTAGTGGAGAAGTTGCTGAGGATATAAAGGCTAGCCACCAAAAATGGCTGGACACTCCAGCAAAAGATGGAAAGCCGCATAATGCTTCATCAATGCGAATTTTTAGGGACATTGAAGAAAAATATAAGGATCGCTGGGATTTGTTGAAATAATTAATCAGTGTGTACTTGCGACTTCGACATCTCGCCCTTGAATAAGCCCAAGTTCTGTCGCTCTTCTATAAAAAGTGGCCCTCGACATTCCAAGACTATCAGCCGCAGTGGTTCTATTTCCTCTTGCTGCTGAAAGAGCCTTTTCAAACCGCTCACGTTCTTTAGTAATAAGAGAAGCACCATAACGGCCAATAAGCACGCGTGAAGCTCTATTTCCAAATACAGTCGTCACCTGTGGAAGTGCATGACAAATGTCACTTTCACGGATCATATCTGTATTATTACGTGAACCGATTGATTCAATAACTGCTCGTAGTTGTCTTACATTTCCCGGCCAATGGTAGGCCATTAGAAGCTCTAGGGCTTCTTCGGTAATGCCAAGATTTCTTGTTGGAAAACATTCACCGATGAAATAATGAGTTAAATCTATAATATCTTCCTTTCGCTCTCTGAGAGCAGGAACTTTGACCACTTCTTTTGCTACTCGGTAATACAGGTCTTCTCTAAATTTCTTATTAACGATTGCATCCTGTAAGTCTATATGGGTAGCGGATATAGAACGGAAATTAACTTCCTTCACATCAGACGATCCCACACGTTGTACCTGTCGTTCTTGTAACACACGCAGAAGCTTTGCTTGTTGAGCGAGAGGCATATCTCCGATTTCATCGAGGAACACAAAACCACCGCCCACAATTTCAAAAACGCTCTGACGGTCACGGTCTGCGCCTGTAAATGCTCCCTTAACGTGTCCAAAGAGTTCGGATTCAGCAAGGCTATCACTAATGGCCGCACAGTGAATCGCATTGAAACGACAACTAGGGTCTGACTGATAGGCAATCATTCTAGCAATGACTTCTTTTCCCGTTCCTGTTTCGCCTGTAAGCAATACGTCTTTAATTCCCGCATTGATGATAAAAGATAGCTGCTCTCTTAGGCGTTGCATTTGAGAAGATCGCCCGATGAGCTGGCGTTCTGGGCCTTTCATATCCAAATTCAGAGCGCGTAACTTCATCTTCTTTGCATTGATAGCATTTCCAATTGCAGTTCGGATTTGATCTGGGGTACATGGCTTAGGAAGAAAGCTTGTGATCCCTGCGTTCATGATCTGGATGAGTTTTGAAGCATCAGTTTCACCGCTAATCACGATTACGTCAGCACTGTGATCTTTCGCTTTAATCATGCGAAAAATATCAATCCCTGATCTTGGGTCATCTTTGAAGTTAATATCAAGCAGGATCGCATCGTAAAAATTCTCTCGAACAGCAATAATGCCATCATCAATATTTGATCTTATTGAAACTTCGCAAGTATCTTCAAGAATCAGAGGAACTTGACTCAGCCAGTTCAGATCATCGTCGATTGCTAGCACCTTTGGCAGCTTACTCATCTCATCCCCTCACAAGTTGGAAGCACAACTTCCATTTTTGCTCCACCAAACTCAGAACTATTTGAGGCCATAATCATTCCATTATGGGCCTCCACGATTTTTTTACTAATCAGTAGGCCAAGACCAGTTCCCCTTGTTTTCGTAGTCCTAAAAGCACGAAACGCCTTTTCAGGAGAAACCTTGAATCCCGAACCAGAATCTTCAATGGTCAGCTTGATATGCTCATCCCCTGATGCAAGAGACACTTTAACTTTTCGATTAAGTGTCGCCTCAGATTCTGCCGCAGCCTCAATACCATTTTTCAAGAGATTATTTATCACGCGAATGAATTGAAGGGAGTCATAGCTCGCTATCACTTCATGAGGCGCATCCACCTCTACCGTGACATTTCTGAGCCTTGATAGCTCTCTGGTGTACTGAAGAGAAGATTCAATCGTGTCACGCAAATTGGCATTAGATTTTGTAATTTGAATTTTTCTATTTCCATCAAGAGTGGTTTCAATAATTTCACCAATCAGAGGGATGCTGCTCAAGCACATAGTGAAAAGATTTTCTAGCCTTCTAAGGCGTTTTGCCGAGTTCTCTTCCTGCTCACTCACTAAATGGACTGCGGTAACAATGGATTGAAGAGGTGTTTTAATATCGTGCATGATTCCGCTTGTAACCTGACCGATCACGGCCTGATCTCGTGACTTGTTTGCACGTTCAATGACTTCAGAAATTTTAACTTTTAAGTCTTCCAGTTCTTTGAATTGGAGCTGAACACACTCTGTTTGCTTTCCTTCAATTTCAGATTCGATCCATTTAACCAGTTGATCCATGCTATTTGGCAATGTCTTCGACAAAAGCCTAGCTACACGCAGATAGATCGCGATGAAAGCAATCGCAATAATGAGTAAGGCAACTCCTGCGAATTGAATTGCGCCTTCCAAGTAGGCTGCTGAAGAATTTTTCTTTGATTTGAAGATAAAGCCATAAACATAACCAGTTTCGTCTTTAAGTGGAGCAACTACCGCTGTAAGCGAAAGATTATTTGAGGGACAAACGATACTGATATTCTCGTTTGGTCTGCAATTTTCAAAAACTCCAGTGATTTCTTTTTGGGATTGAATAATTTTAATATCTTCAAGACCTTCATCCGATTTGATCTTTTCAAGGATCAAGCTCATACCTTGCTGCTGCTCTGGAAGTAAAAAAGAAGGCAGAAACAAATTATTCTGATTTTTAAGATTCAGACTCAATTCTGATCTAATCTGAGATTCGGTGATCTTGTTTTTCTTTATCGAATAAAGCATGAAGCAAGTGAACATGATCACCGTCATGCAAATGAAAGAATAGATCGAGATTTCTGAAACCTTCTGTTTAAGAGATTTTATTTCATTCACGGCTCACCACCTTGTTAGGCGATACAATCTGGCTAATGGCGAAACCCGAATCAGTAGTTTTCAAGACTAGAATGTCTTTTTTAGGTGCTTTATGTGGCTCCAAATATGCTCGGCCTGTTATGCCATCAAACGTCGTAAAAGAAGAAAGTGTCTTTTCTAAGTTTTCTCTTGTAAGGGGCTTAGTCTTCGCTAATGCCTGTATAAGTAGAGACATCGAATCATAGGCCAATACTGAAGTGTCATTCGGCAATTTCTTGTATCGAGCCAAATAGCTTTCTACAAATTTTTTAGACTTGGCCGTTTTCAACTTGGGATGCCAGTGTGTGACTGAATATCCGGTAAATTTCTTGCCTTTTAGGACTCGGAAAAATTCTGAACCTTCATTTCCCCAGCCATCAGCACCCAGGAACGGCTTGGTTATTCCAACCTCTGTTAAGGCAGCAATAAGTCTAGCCGAGGTCAGTTCCTGATTAGGTACAAAAACGGCATCAAAGTTCAGGTTTTTTGCTTCTTCTGCAATTTTTGTGAAGTCTGTATCTTCTTGCAGTAGAGAAATGTTTTTTACGATTTCACCGTTATACTTTTTTACTTCCTCGCCAAAACTATTGGCCAAGTCTACGCAGTAAGCACAGTTTACCGCCGTCAGAATCAGGATTTTTTTCTTTTTAAGAATAGTAGTGGCAATCTTAGCCAAAGTTTCCACCATAAACTGGTTATTAAATGACCCAAGGTGAACGTACTTTCCAAAAGTGCTGAGTCTATTCGCAGAAGCACTTGGGCTTAACATCGGTAATTTTTCTTGAATATGAACGGGAGCAGCTAGTAACGCCGCTGATGAATAGTTGTAGCCAATGATAGCGAGAGGCTTAGAAACTGCCGCCTCTTTAACCTTCTTAATGACGTTGATATCGTCAATTCCATAATCGTAGGTTTTTAAAACGAGTTCGATACCAGCTTTATTGAGCAGACTCTTGTTATCGTTGACAGCAAGCTCAATTGCATCTTTAAAATAGCCACCAAAAGGGTTGAATGAAACGGTACTTAGCTCTGAAAAATTAGAAGCAAGTCCGATCTGCACAGTTTCTTTTGCACTGGCATTCGATACTCCTAAAATAATTCCGAGAGTTAAGAGTAATTTCATGCGAAAGCAACTCCTAGTTCTGATTCTTCAACAAACTTATGAGTGACTGTCTTTTTCAATTCTCCGAGAACATTGATTGTTCCAATCAGGGGCTTCACTAGCTCTAATTCAGTTTTGGCTTTTTGTTGAAAGATAATTTTTTCTTGATCTACCCAATAACAAATTGAACGAGTCTCAATGTAGTCAGCTAGAGTATTTTCAGTGATCGCAATTCTGTAATCAATTTCATGCCAATTCAGAAAATCGGTAATTTTTTGTAGCTCATCTTTTTTCATCCCGTGCATTTTATCGAAGGAAATTTTGACGATGATTCCATTCTCTTTGATCGCTTGTACCAATTCTTTGTTAGAGGCCACATTTTCAGGCAATAACCAACGTCCATGAGTTTCAAGCATCACTTGATCCGAATGTCGGCTTGCCATCATAAGAAGAACTGCAATTTTCGGATGAAGGCTTGGTTCTCCTCCCCGAATTGAAGTCACATTTGGCAATCTCTCTAATTCATTCAGAGCATTGTTTAGGGCTGCAACACCTAAAAAGAGTTCGGGACGTTTTTCAAATAGTGCTGTTGCCCCTTCATTAGAAACTACATTGGGAGCATAACAACCAACACACGCTCTATTGCAAGCACCTGTGACCTCAATAATTAAGTCTGGGATAAAAGTGTTCATTCTAACCCCCAAATATTTTTCTGCTGTGAAAGCCAAACTCCAAACATTACGAGAGCAGTTCCAATAATGACCGTAGCCGTGAGTTCTTCATTCGCAATAAACACACCTATTAAAACTGCCGTAGGTGTTTTGATATGCATAGATGATGCGATTTCTTGGGGTGATGCTTTTGAAAGAGCATGGTTCCAAATATAGAAGCAAAATGCTGAACAAACAAAGGCCAAGAAGAAGAGCGATACCCACGACAGCATATTTGAATTTGTATTGATGGTTGCGAGCACATTTTCTTCAAAAATAAATGCCGCAAGAGAGAGTTCCAAAAAGCCGATGGCCATTGTCCAAAATGTAATGGATGCGCTTGAAATGTCTTTTGAATATTTGCGCGTGGCAATCGCTGAAATCGCCAAACTCACTGCCGAGGCTAAAGTGAGAAAAGTTCCCCATGCAAGATCAGAGTTAAAATCAATGCTGACTCCACGACTGGTTGATGAAAGTAAAACTGCTCCACCCACAACTCCAAAAGAGAGTGCAACGTATTTTAATTTTGACAGGCGTTCCTGTAGAACAATACGACTAAGCAATAGAACCGCTAACGGCGAAATGAGCATAATAGCGGCAGATAAGCTCGAAGGAATGAACTTCAACCCAGCAAGCTGCATAGGATACAGAACTCCAAACGCGGAAGTGGCAATTATGATGAGGCCGATCCACTGTTTTGAGTTTTCGGGCATTTCAATTTTCTTTTTCATGGCCACCAGAATTCCAAGCAAACAGACGGTTGCGATCCCGAAGCGTAGTGCCGACGATGTAAATGGCCCCCATGCTTGAAGAGTGTATTTTGACGCGAGGAAGCTCGTTCCCCAAAGGATGTTTGCAACGATTGCAAGGACAAAACCCGAACTGAAATTGAAATAGGTTTCGGTCTTAGTAGTAGCTATTTCTGACATTGGTTCCCCCAATAGCTCTTATTGAGCCTTCTCTCGCGCAACCTTTTATATTGAGACAACAGGCTCGTCAAGTACTGAAAATAATTCAGGAAAATTGAGACTCTTGTTTCATTTGTGAGACAACTGTCTCACGGCTATCCAAAACGAGTCTTAAGATTTCTTAAGTGATCCAAAATGTCTTAGAGAGACTTAAGCTGTATTAGCTTGTCAAAAGTAGTCACCCAAGTTCTAATAAGTATAAAGATATTACAAGCTTATGAACCCCTTGGAGACTCACATGAGTGAATCAGAGAGATGGCTTTCCGTTGAAGAGATCGGCGCACATTTAGGTGTGTCGAAGGAAACTATCTATCGTTGGTTAGAAAAAAAGAAGATGCCTGCACATCGGGTTGGTCGCCTTTGGAAATTTAAAGCCAGCGAGATTGACCACTGGATTAAGAATGGTGGAGCTGCGGAAGACCATAGCGAGAAGGAACATCTGTGATGAGTGCTTCTGCTTCTTCAGCCGCAATTCAAAGCAAAGCGAATCCGTCTCAAATGGAGGCAATCCTTCACGATGAAGGCCCAATGCTCATCATCGCTGGCCCAGGATCGGGAAAAACTTTTACTCTCGTTGAAAGAATTATCTATTTAGTAAAAGAAAAGTCCGTTTCACCAGAATCATTCTTTGTTGTTACGTTCACAGAAAAAGCAGCAAAAGAAATTAAGACAAGAGTTTCAAATAGGCTCGCTGACTTAAATATATCGTTCAGTCTTCATGAAATGTATTTAGGCACTTTCCACTCGATCTGTTTAAAGATCATTGATGAGTACCGCGAGTTTTCGACATTACAACGAAATTACGCAGTAATGGATTCGTTCGATCAGCAATACTTCATTTACCAGAACATAAAAAAATACAAAGCTCTCGCAAATTCAGAGCTGATACTTGGGGAGCGTACTTCATCTTGGGAACAATCAAATACTCTACTTCGCTGGGTAAATAAATTATCAGAGGAAGCCATTGATACAAAAGAATTAAGAGCATCAAATGAAATCGACTTGATCGCACTTGCTGATCTATACGATTTGTATAGACAAGAATTGAAAGAGAATAATTCTCTCGACTTCTCTGCTATTCAACTAGAGGCTTTGAAATTACTGAAAAACAACTCATCTATCCTTGAAGAGCTTCAGGAGCACTTAAAGTATCTAATGGTTGATGAGTACCAAGACACGAACACAATTCAAGAGATGATTTTACAACTTTTGATGGGTGAGAGAAAAAATATCTGTGTGGTTGGAGATGATGACCAAGGACTTTATCGTTTTCGTGGGGCATCTATCCGTAATATTCTTCAATTCAAAGATAATTTCCAAGAAGGCCAATGTAAACAAGTTGATCTGACGATTAACTATCGCTCTCATCCAGACATTATTCGCTTCTATAACAAATGGCAATCCAGCCTAGATTGGGAAGTTGAAGGCAAAAGTTTTAGATTTCACAAAACCATCGTTCCATCCGAGAAAGATTTTATTCAAAATCCGTCTGTCATCAAAGTGTCTTCAGAGGAAGGAGATGAGTGGCATGAAGAAGTTCATAACTTCTTACAAGATTTGAAAAACAGAGGATCGCTGACAGACTGGAACCAAGTCGCCTTTTTATTTCGGTCGGTGAAAAATGAAAAAGTCCTCGCTTTAGCAAGGTATTTAGAAGAGCGTGGCATCCCTGTGTACTCCCCAAGGTCAAATCTCTTTTTTGAACGCGAAGAAATTAGATTGATGATTGGAGCTTTGATCTTTCTTTTTCCTCAGTTTCCTAAGATCAGACAATTTAAGATTGACGATAAAGAAATTGAATTAGAAATCTGGGATTATTACGACAATGAATGTGCAAAGCCATTTTTTGAAGAACTAAGAAAACCCGAAAATAAGGAACTACTCGACTGGGCTAGAGGGGTTGCCAAGGATCATTTGCGACTCGTTAGAGATAGTGATTATGCTTTTTCAGGATTATTTTATCAACTTCTTCAGTTTCCTCTCTTTAGTCGATATTTGAATGAAGAAAATAATAGCATTGAAAATAGAAGAGCAGTTCGCAATTTAGCACTATTTTCTCAACTACTAACCAAGTTTGAATATTTGCATTATGTCGCAGTATTTAAGCCGAAATGGTTGGAGAAAAATATCACCAATCTTTTCAACCTTTATTTCCGTTACCTTAAAGAAGGTGGACTCGATGAATACGAAGATGAAACAGAATATGCCCCCTCCGGTTGTGTCTCTTTTTTAACCATTCATCAATCCAAAGGCTTAGAGTTTCCTGTTGTTATTGTTGGTTCACTGGATGCTGTTCCCCGTAAGCAGTATACTGATCTGGATGTGAAGGTGGATCAAAACTACCTCGCAAAAGAAATATTTGAGCCAATTGAACACACAAAGTTTTTCGATTTTTGGCGACTATACTATACCGCATTTTCAAGAGCACAAAACTTATTGGTTTTATCTTGTTCCGAAAAGTCCGGCCAGGGTAAGACACCTTCAAAGTATTTTGATGAGCATTATGGTGAACTCATAAACTGGAAAGATCCATCGTTTGATATTACTAAAATAAAACTTGAGCCAATTAGAGATGTGAACATTAAAAATGAATATTCATTCACTTCACATATCCATCTTTACGAAACTTGCGCTCAACAATACCGATTCTTTAAAGAGCTTGAATTTTCTCCAGTCAGAACCTCTCCTATGATATTCGGTACTGTCGTACATCAAACGATTGAGGACATTCACAAGGCTATTTTGAGTGGGAACGAAGATACTGTAACAGAGTCCAATATAGAAGAATGGTTTCAAAGAAATTACAAACTAATCTCGCAGACAGAAAGAGTACTCCTTGCGCCTTCGGTAGAAAAAGAAGCTCTAAATCACGTTCTACGTTATTTTCATCGAGAAAACTTAAATTGGATGAGAGTTCAAGAAGCTGAAATTGATGTTTCTCTTGTAAAGCCAGAATATATTCTCAAAGGAAGTATTGATCTTGTTCGTGGAGAAGATGGAACTGTTGAAATAGTCGATTTCAAGAGTGAGAAAAAACCAGATATAGAGAAAGAAAATGAACGCCTTGAACGACATAGAAGACAGTTAGAGATTTACGCACATATCTATGAAGAAAGAACTGGTCAAAAAGTCTCGAAACTACACTTGTACTTTACAGGAGAAAAAGAGGGATTGCCTTATGTCAGCTTTGAAAAGAGTGACGCTTCGATAAACAACACAATCAGTAGCTTTGATAATGTCGTAAATAGAATTGAGCGGAAAGACTTTAAAATAAAGTCTCGACCAGACAAAGTGTGTACTGACTGTGACATGAATAATTATTGTAACAAAAATTGGAAATATAGAGGATAGACATGAAAAACGAAAACGTGAAAACCAACATTGAAAATTATAAATTTGAACCCATAAAGGGTTATCCGCTTTTAAACTGGCGTGGAAAAAGGCCATTTAGTATGACCTCATATTTTCCTGCTCAGATTAAAGAATCTTATGGCACTGCAAATGAAAGCGGATGGTTTAATAAGATTTACTGGGGGGATAATCTACAAGTCATGAGTCACTTACTCAAAGAGAATAGAGGTTCAGTTGATCTAATTTACCTAGACCCTCCATTCGATTCACGGGTTAATTATTCAAAAAAAATCAGAGTCAAAGGAGAAGCTGTTTCAGGAAATCAAAGTGCATTTGAAGAAAAGCAATATGGAGATATTTGGAACAATGATGAATATTTGCAATTCATGTATGAGAGACTGATTCTAGCAAGAGAATTAATTAGCGACCAAGGTGTAATTGCCCTTCACTGCGACTCAAAACAAGGCCATCGACTTCAATGTTTACTTGATGAAATTTTTGGTACTGATAATTTCGTGAATGAAGTTACATGGCACTACTACAATAAAATGGCTCCCGATTCCAAGTGTTTCCCGCGAGCTAGTGACAAAATTTTTATCTATTGTAAAAATCAAGCAGATTATATTTTTCATAAACAAGTTGAAAAAAGAGATGAACCTGTCAAACAACTAGTCAGGAAATTTGTTGGTGGCAAGGCAATCAATGCAAGAGACGAAGACGGCAATGTAATGTACCGAATGACGGATGAAAAAAGAGTTGATGATGTTTGGAGAATTTCCATGCTGCAACCAGCAGACAAAACGGAGAATGTCTTTTATCCAACACAAAAGCCAGAAGCTTTAATTTCACGCATCCTTTCTGCATTTACAAATGAAGGAAGTATCGTCTTTGACCCTTTTATGGGGTCGGGTACTTTGCAAATGTGCGCCCTAAAGTCGAACCGCCGTTTCCTTGGGGCAGACATCAACTTGGGTGCTATCCAGACTACCATGAAGCGACTGGTTGGTTACTTGAAAGCTAAATCAAACTCATCTGGAATCCAGATGTTCGTTGTTAATAACTATGAATTATTCAAAAATCCGGTCGAAGCAAAAGAACTATTAATGGAGACAATGGAGATTAACAAAATTTCTAACTCTATTTATGACGGTGAACTTAACGGGAGGATGGTAAAGATCATGCCTGTAAATAGAATCGCAACGAGAGCTGATCTTAATGAACTCATCAATGGGTTTGATTACAGAACATTTAAAAAGAGAAAGGAAGCGACCCCGAACAAGCCAGTTGAAAAGTTGCTACTCGTCTGCATGGGACATGAGATTGATTTGAAGGCAAATCTTGAATTGGCAGTGAAAGAAGCTGGGTTTGACATTGATGTAGAAGTTGTCGATATCCTAAGAGATAAAACAGAGCTTCAATTTAAGCGCGACGCGGAAGCCAAAGTCGTAACAAAGAAAGGAAAGCTAATTGTAGAAAAGTTTTACCCAATGAATTTGCTCCAAAAACTTAGTCTTCAAAAGAGTAAGGTAGATGACTGGCGAGAGTTGGTAGAGTCTGTAATGATAGATTGGAATTATGATGGTGCAGTCTTGTCCCCCTCAGTAATTGACATTGCCGAAAGAGAAGGTTTGGTGTCTGGTCAATATGAAATTCCAAAAGATTCAGGTACTATTCGAGTAAAAATCACTGACCTACTTTCAGAGTCTTTAGAAATCGAGGTTTCTAATGGCTAAAAAAGTTGCCCCTGTTGATCCACAAGACTTGGATTTTACCTTCTATAAGTATTTAAGAAAATTTTACATTGAGAACACAGGGAGTGTTAAAAAGAACTACCGTGATCTTACCAAAAAGTTCCTCGACCACAATGATCCAAAAAGGCCAGGAGCCTTCTTGCGTGTTCCTCAATATGAGGCACTTGAGATGTATATTTTTCTCAAGGAATTTTTAGACAATAAACCAGTTCATGACCTATTCAAAGAATGGCATGAATGTTCAGGTAAATTTAAAGATCGCTCTTTAACAGGTGCTGAAATAGGACAGGCATCTTTACTTGGGGGCCAGCTAGATGAAGTAAGCTATAAAGAAATTTTCTCGGCTATGAAGAAAAACAAGCGTCTTTATGCTAACTATATTTTTGCGCTTACGATGGGGACAGGGAAAACTATTCTCATGGCAACTTCCATCTTCTATGAATTTATTTTGGCAAATAAGTTTCCAAAAGATGAAAAATATTGTCATAACTCTCTCGTGTTTGCTCCTGATAAAACAGTCTTGCAATCTCTTAAAGAAATTCAAACTTTTGATCTTTCTAAGGTTGTCCCTCCTGAATATGTGAATTTCCTAACCTCTCATTTACAGTTCCACTTTTTGGAGGACTCCGGAACATCTTTAAGTATCCTAGATCGTTCAATGTTTAATATCATTATTTCGAACTCACAAAAAATTATCTTAAAGAAACAACATAAAGAGAAAGGTCCTTTGGATAAATTATTTGCTAGTGGAAAAGACATCTACGAAAAAGATTCTGTATATAATGAGAATGCTGATCTATATAATTTTGATGTTCCTGATAATGAATCAGAACTTGCAACTAATCAGAGATTTGAAAAGTTAAGAAGACTTGAACAACTTGGAATCTATGTCGATGAAGCTCACCACTCTTTTGGTGATGGACTTGCAAAAGATATGGGTATTACTCAATCCGCCAATAGTTTAAGAACGACAATTGATGAATTAGCGTTAAGTTTGGCAAAGTCTGGAACAAGAGTTGTTGCGTGTTTCAATTTCACTGGTACTCCTTATGTTGGGAAGAACATTTTACCAGAAGTTGTCTATGGCTATGGTCTCAAAGAAGCCATTGATAATGGATATCTCAAAAAGGTTATGTTAAACGGATACTCAAACGTAAAATCGTCTGAGTTTATCAAGATTGTGATTAAAGATTTTATTGATAACCTTTCAAACCAACGCCACGAAGGAATGCTACCCAAGCTTGCAATTTTTGCAGCGACTATCGAAGAACTTGAAAAAGAAGTAAAGCCAGCAGTTGAGAAAGAGCTAATTAAACGTGGGATTCCAACCAGCAAAATCTTAGTGAATGTTGGTGACGATAAACTCACGTCAAACGATGACATTAGACGGTTTAATACTCTTGATACAAAAGCATCTGAAGATCAATTTATCCTTCTTGTAAACAAAGGCAAAGAAGGCTGGAACTGCCGTTCCCTATTTGGGGTCGGCCTATATCGCGCTCCAAAATCTAAGATTTTCGTTCTACAGGCTACCATGCGTTGTTTGCGCTCAATTGGGGAAGGCCAACAAACGGGTCGCATCTATCTTTCAGATGAAAACATGGAGACTTTAAACAACGAACTTCAACAAAACTTCAGAATCAATGCGACAGAGCTTCAAGGAATTGCAGCATCAAAAGAGAACTTTGAGGTTCGACCAGTTCCTCCTCCTGTAAAAGTGACTCTGAAGCGGAAATTGATGCAATTTGATTTGAAAGAGAAAAAAATTGGAGCAGGGATTGATCTTGAATTAGATAAATTGGTCAAAGAAAAATATCGACTTATCCACACACAGCAAGATGGACTTGTAGAAGGTACAAGAGCGACAGTTCTAAACCAAACAAATGACCTAACGAGCTTGAAAGAAACGATTGAATTTTCGGAAATCACTTTAGTCTCTGAAATCAGTCGCTATCTTAATAAGAAATGCTTAGAAATTGATGAGGTTATCTCCAATTCTAAAGAGGGACTTAAACGAGTTCTTTCTGAAGTGAACGAGTTTAATGAAGTTCTTTACGATTGGATTATTCCCCGTCTGTTTAATGAGTTTTATGATTTAAAATCTTCCGAAGAGTGGGAAGAGCATGAAGTTGAACTCATCCGCCAGCCGCCAATAGACACTGGTCATTATACTGTTCGCGCTGATCCAGACAAAGTTGTCCGTGTTACTGATACAGAGGCCAGTAAATACAAGAATAAGAGTTTTCACCTTGATACCTACTGCTTTGACTCAAATCCTGAGAAGACGCTTTTCTGGGATTTGCTAAGAGAATCTAAAGTAAAGAAAGTTTACTTCACTGGAATGCTCACTCACGGCCAGTCAGACTTTTTTATCCAGTATATTGATCCAGAACTTCATACTGTCAGAAGCTATTACCCAGACTTCTTGTTTCAAGATGAATCTGGAGCCTATGTCATAGTTGAAGTGAAAGGTGACGATATGTGGGACGATGCCGTTGTGAGAAGCAAAAAAGAATATGCTGAACAGATCGCAGTCGCCTCCGGCATGAGGTACGAGATGATTAAAGGCAGCGAAGTGCAAAACAGAGAGTATAGAAAGCTTCTACGATAGAGTTTAGATGAAAGAAAATGATTTAAAGATACAGTTACTAAAGTTTTTAATGAACAGGAAGACAAAGTGGGACTTCTTTGCCTCCGAAGTTCCATTCTTAGGATTGGCACGTTTTATTGATATTTGTGCGGGAACAAAGCGCAGTACATACGCATTTGAAATCAAGAGTGATAAAGATAGTCTTGCTCGTTTAAACGGACAGCTTAAAGACATGCTACTTTCTTTTGATTACGTTGTAGTGGTTACAACTGAAAAGCACATTGAAAATATCTTGAAAGTTACTTCCAAGAAAGTTGGGGTGTATCTCTCTAATGGTACAGATTTGAAAGTTCTGCGAAAACCAACATTGAATAGAAGATTAAATTCAATCTCAGTTTTGAGCTTTATTCAAAAATCTGAGTTAATTAGAGTCTATCGCCCTATTCTTTCTGATTTAAATGTAGACGCATACGAAATAAGGAAAAAAATTGCAAAGAGAGTGGAACAAAAGAAACTCGTAAAATTAAAAAGAGATGCACTTAGAAATAAATATGAAAGACGGACTAAGGTTTTTTTGAAAGAGATCGGAGAAAAAATCACAGGAGATGATCTCGAAATTCTTAGAAGCGATTATCCTACAGATTTAAAAATTGTCGAGTAATATGTAAGTTCATGCGTACAGCGATCCAGTGAGAAGGACTTCTTCCATTCGGCTCTCCATTAGCAGCGGCTAGTAACTCTTCGTCGCCCCAAGCTTGAATCTTCTTAATTCTACTATAAAGTTTATCATTCACTACCGCTTTCGCAACGGCGACATAACCACCAGCTTCTTGCCTAAAACGATAAAAAAAGTATTTATCATCGAGAGGGTAATCTATTCGAGGAGTCCATTTTCCAAAATCCTCATACCTTTTCGGGTGAATGCTCCCGTAATCACTATAGGCCAGCTTTTTGGATATTTTTTTCAACTCTTTAAATATTTCTACTTCACCAATTTTAAAGCCCCCAGACATAGCGCCTGCTTTCCCATATCCCGAGTCCATTACACTCTTAGGGAATGATGAGCTTGGACAAAGTAAAAAATCGTTCTTTTGGAGCATAACTTCTAGCTTTTTAACCACATCAATAATTTTATTCTTCTGGTCTTCTAGAGATTTCAAATGAACAAATCCGCTATCCACAATTATGTAAATAGGTTTGGTCCTTTTGCTAAGTAGAAAACTTACAGCGTTCTGAACTTCATCTGCATTAAATCCCTCATCTTCACCGAAGCTAATTCTGCATGCAGTTGAATCAGAAATATTTTCTAGATTCTTTAGCTGTAATTCAACATCGTTCTCACCACCTGGCATATAGTGAACACAGGGAACAATGTAACCATTCTGATGTTTTTTAATGAATTCCACCCAATTCAAGAAACCATTCGTATTATCTAAAAAAGATGTGGTTTGGTTATTGCTGAGAGACTGCTCGGTAGTAACATCTAAGATAAATTTTCTATCCTCACAAAGAGAGAATACTTTTTTCATCTTAACTTCAACGTCGCCATTTGCATTATTTTTAGATCTACGAGATCGTGTTAATTCAAAAACTGGAACCAAGTCCGCTTTTACGGAAGTGTCCAAAAAGAAATAACCTTTTAGTTCTGCATCCGTTGTTTTAATGATGGGAAAGTATTTAGTCATCATCAGCTCCGCAAATAGCCTAAGCGGATAGCTCTATACTTTAATGCAGGGACTGAAACTTGAAAAAAGTCTGCAAGGTCTTCAATCTGATTCATACCTCTATTGATTTGAGAATCTAAAACGGCCTTAGGAACAAGTAGTTCAGATGCAAAATCATTTGCCTCTCTTTCAATTTGAGTAAGTGCGGTTGGCTCTCTCATTAGGATCGTTTCGCGACCTATTTCATTCAGTCTGTTACGATGAAGAATATAGTGGCCAAGCTCGTGTGCCATCGTAAAGCGTTGACGACGAATGTTATGGTATTTGTTAACACTTAGATAATATTGGTTGTCAGAACGCTGCTCAATACAACCAGAAAAATCTTCCTCACCATCTTCTTTAAGAATAATAATTCCAAGCTTAGATACGAGAGCCTCAACATCGAATGGGAACAACGAAATATTATTTCTTTCAGCTAAAAGCCTCAGGTCGTTTGCAGTTGCAATACCTTCAATATTTATTGAACTCGTTATTCTTCTGTTTGGAGTAATAAATGCCATTTCTATTCCTCCTCTGGTGATTGTGATTCAGTTTGTTTCAAGGGCTGATTTGAACCAATCCCCGAGTTGATCTGGTCATCTCCGTCAGCTTTTTCTTCCACTACATTTAGACTATCAAGCCTTTCATATAAATCATCAGCTGTTTCTTTGAGTTCAATAATGATTGCAGAATTATCAACGATAGCATTGATCTTTGTTTGAAACTCCGCCATTTTCGTAAATGTCTCAAATTCTGATTTCAAAATTGCTTCTGTTTCAGATTTCGTTTTTTGGCGGATGTAAAAAAAACCGAATAGACCAGAGAGGGCCATAATTCCTAATAAAAATGCATTTTGAGTGTCATAGAAAGAAATTATTTGGCTCATCACTTCTTGTGGTGCTGATACTGCCCCTTTATCCACTAAAGCATCAAGTAATTGCTTTTCTTTGGTTGTGATTTGAACTGAAACTTGAGTACGCATGATAGGGCGTGTAAGCGCTTCAAGTTTAGGTTTAAAAAAAGAACACGAGATATAAAAAACAAAGCCAATCACGACTGCTGCAAGAAGAATCCCTAATGCAATCTCAACGCTCTTAGCGAAAATATTTTTGAAAAAATCTTTATTATTCAATTTTACCCCAAGCGATTAGAAAAAACCGCATAAGGAATTATAACTGAATCTTATCGAACTGTGAAGCAAAAACCAGCCTAACCATTTAAAATTACTAAGTTATTTTAAGATCAGGAGGTTACACGCTTTTCTTGTGCTTCTTCACTTCTAACAGATAAGCAGATCAGAGAAAATTGCAGCGAAAGAGAAGACCATTTTCATTCATTTGTTCTAACAAATCATATGTGCGAGCCGGATTGGATGAAGTCTTAGATTAAACTCATTTGTTCAATGATAGATGTAAGATCATGGTTGGTGCATCCTTAACCCGCACGATAATTACTGGTTATCGTTCTAGCGCCCCACCTCGACCGTGAGCGTTGAATAGGATTAATGAAAACGACAAGATTCCCCTTATAGCTTTTAGCTTATCTCACGAAATTCAATAAAATTAAGTTCAAATGGTCTCAAGCCTACGGTTAACTTCATCCCAGTTGACATTGGCAATAAATGCGTCGATGTACTTCGCGGCCTGTGCACCAAAGTCGATATGATAAGAATGTTCGTACATATCCATTACCAGAAGTGGCGTGGTCATCGCTGGGGAATGCATATGATCGTAACACCAGTAGTTTTCTAAGATTTTCAGATGCTGATTAAATCCCAGGATCACCCACCCAGAACCACCGGCAAGGCCTGAAGCGATCTTTCTAAACTCGGTTTCCCAGCTATCATGCGAACCAAAACTTGTTTGAAGTGCTTTTTGAATCGCTCCCGAAGCTTTGCCATTGCCACCAAGGTTATCAAAATACAACTCGTGGTTAACGACAGAGCCCGTTCTCATCAAATGCTCACGTTTTAAATCATTGTACACATAAGCTGGTACGTCTTTGGCTGATGACATCTCAAAAAGGCGTTTTTTGATTTCATTTAACGCTTTAACAGAACCACTATAATTGTTTTCCCAATGCGAAGTGATGAGTTTAGGAGATAGGCCCTTGAGCGAAGATGGCTCAAACTTCAACTTTCGAGGCTGATGCTCATACTTAAATGAATTTATAAAAATTAGCTCATTCTTCTTCTTGTTATCTTTTCCAAAACTAACCTGAGGGATTAGCGTAGATGCTGCAACCCCAAGTGCTGCTGCTTGAATAAATTCTCTTCTTTCCATATTTGTATCCTTGTCTCTCATTTTAGTGTTTCCCGAAAATCGCGACTCGCTTAGGGTCAGCTCCGACCTTAATTTTTCCTTGATCGGATAACTTTCCTGACTTATTCACAGAAAATATCTGCAAGGTATCATCGCCAAGATTACTGATAAGTACGGTTGTCGAATTTTTATCTGTGGAGATGGATTCGGCACAGCACGGATTTGAAACTTTATTACTTCTATCGAGCAATTTCCCCGTTTGAGGATTGATCGAATCTAGAATTGATCGACCTTCATTCACCGTCACAAGCACTCCAGAATCAATATTTTCAACCCCGTGATAGGTCACTTCCATAGGGGTAGAGTTTCCTTTGGGTGGCTGAATTGGGATAAAGCGTGAAACCTTGCTTGATTCAATATCAAACTCAAAAATGCCATCCACCCAGAATGAAGCAAAATAAAATTTTGATTCATCAGGTGAAAAAGTGAGACTTCGTGGATTTACTTTTAGAGGTAATACTTTCTTTTCAGCTGTTGAAAAATCAAAAACTCCGATTCCTAATTCTTTTTTCAACGTCAAATAAGCTTTTTTAGAAACCGATCCAAACTTAATTACATGAGGAGCACTAAAGCCATCTACACGTTTATTAATTTTGTGTCTCACGACGTCTATCAAGACCAAACTATCACTGTGGTAGTTCGCCACCGCAAAGTTTTTACCATCAGGAGTCAAACCGATATGGTCATTCGCCATTGGCCCAATTTTCAGTCTACTAACGAGTTCATGTGTTGACGTAGAATAAATTTTAACTGATTCCTCACCCTCTACACCGACTGCTAATAGTTTCTCATCTCGGCTTAAGGCAATCCCGTAGGGTTTATCGCCCACCTTAATTCTTGAAAGCTCTTTTTTTGCTTCAAGATCAACTAGTGAAATACTTGCATCTCCTGTATTGACGACGTAGACCTTTGGAAGGGTGGCTTGTGCATAAATGGGAATGACAAGAGTAATTGCTAAAATGACATTTTTCATATTTTCTTCTTTTTATGTTTTGTAATTCCAGTTATGAGTTTCTGAAGTTAAAGACCGACACCAAGTGTATAAGGCATCGTAAATTTTCATTCCTTCGTTCAGAAGTTCCTGATCGTCTGAAAAGTTTTCTCCTAGTCCTAACGAGATGGCTAGAAGGCCTGCGGCTTGCGGAGATTTTGATAAAGTATTGGTATCAGCAGCACGAACAATATCAGCAAGTCTAATAAGTGCTGTATCTTTCAACTCATACTTTTTTATAAACGCATCAAAGGAACATAATTCTCCAATATGCGTGAGTTCTACCTTCGGCACATCAAAAGGGATGGCCCCTGTCTGCGAAGCAATATTCATAATCTCAGCAGGAGAAGTAAAAATGAATTCAGCATCTTTATCGACAAACCTTCTAATGAGCCAAGGACAAGCGATACGATCAATTTTGGGTCTTTCTCTCGTAATCCATTTCATAGTATGTTTCCTTTCACTAGGTATAAACCGTAGCCGATAATTGCTGCGCTTAAAATCAGAGCTGGCTCTTTAATTTTAAATTTCAGGAGTACTCCTAAAAAGATAAGAGCTGCAAAAACTGCAAATGGGTCAAGAAGTGTTCTTTTTCCAATAACAAAACAAGCTCCCGCAATTGCTCCTACTGCTGCCACAGTCACACCAGTAACAGCATCTTTGATGAAATTATTACGAGCTATTTTGTAGAAGAAAGGAGCGCAGGCGATTGTGATTATGTAACAAGGCAAAAATGTTGCCACTGCAGCGACTGTTGCTCCAGATAAGCCTGAAACTAAGTAGCCAATAAAAGCCGTAGTGATAACCACCGGCCCTGGCGTGATCATAGCGACAGCAATAGCATCTAAGAATTGCCTTTCTGTCAGCCAGCCGAAATCTTTAACCACTCCCGTATGAAGAAATGGAACAATCGCAAGCCCACTGCCAAAAACAAAAGCTCCGGCTTTTGTGAAATAGATAGCAATTTTTGTTAAAACCTCAGAATTAGCCTTTGCTTCAGTTGCAAACAGTAAAAATGGAAAAAGACTCAGTGATAGGTATTTAGTTTTAAGGCTGTATTTTCGAATTAAAGCTAGAACAAGTCCACAAGTCATAAACAATAAAATACTCTCTTCTTCATAGTAGGCAGTGTAGATGGCTGAAATTATCCAGATCAGAATTGTAAAGCGATCTTCTTTTGAAGTTTTATTAAAAAGTGAGTATGAGCTATTCACTATCACTGCAACAACGGCTGGGCCTGCGATGTAAAAAACTGATTCAATCCATGGGAGTGAATCAAATTTCACGTATAAAAAGCCAATAGCAATGCACATTAAAAACGAAGGCAAACAAAATAAGAAGCCTATCCAAGCCGCTCCCAGATTTCCATACTTAAGCCAGCCTATGTAGATTGCCAGCTGAGCAGCTAAAGGGCCAGGAGCTAACTGCGAGAGTGCAAATCCTTCTACGTATTCTTCTTTTGTGAGCCATTTTTTTTCTGTGACTAAATCCACCTCCATCCGTTGAGTTAGGGCCGCTGGCCCACCAAATCCAATTGAGCCTAAATAGAGGAAGTAATTTCCGAGGTTTTTAAAAGATATGTCTAAATTTTCATTTTTCATTTTATTCTCATATATGTTACAACTGTAACATATATATGGTAACTCGTAACAATAATCAATCGCTAAAATGGATTGTCCTCATACATCAGCTTCCCGTGAAGCCTGAAGCACTACGTATGAGTGTTTGGCGCGATTTGCAAAGAGTAGGTGCCTATCCTTTAAAAAACTCCATATATGTATTGCCCAAAATTTCCGAGAATTATTTAAACTTAGAAAAAATTGCTTTAAAGATTCGTGAGAATGGCGGTGAGTGTTATTTACTAGAGTCTGACCAAATTGATGGCGTTGATTTTAAAGTTCTCAAGGCGTATTTCAAATCAAACGCCGATAAGATTTTCACTAAGTTGAATTCAGAGCTTGAAGCGTTCTTAAAATCGTTAAAGGCAATTTCGACTTCCGAAGAACATTTGATGAAAGCCAAACACACAATAGGAGGCTTGCTTAAAAAATTTGAAGATGCCTCTCAAATTGATTTCTTTGATTCTGAAGCACAAGAGAAGGCAAAGAAAATCTTAGCTAAGATTGATGAACAGATGGCTTTTCTTCATGGCACTAAGAAAAAGCCTCAAATTAAAATCGTTTCAAAAAATAATTACCTAAAAAGAACATGGGTCACACGCTCAGACATTAAAGTAGATCGGATAGCGTCCGCTTGGTTGATTCAAAACTTCATTGATCCTCAGGCTAGATTTAAGTTTGTGGGTGATAAAAACTATAAGCCGAAAAACAAAGAATGTTGTTTTGATATGTTTGGAGGAGAATTTACTCACGTTGATAATCTTTGTACTTTCGAGGTACTTCTCAAGTCTTTTGATATTAAGGATCAGGGCCTGGAGTCTCTAGCCGAAATTATACATAATCTGGACTTCAAAGATGACAAGTATGAGCTAAAGGAAACATCTACTGTAGAGACGATCCTCAAAGGTATCATCAGAGAGTATAGTGATGATTTAACGAGGATCGAGCAGGCTTCACACTTTCTAAAACATCTGCGAATTTCACTTAAGACAAAATGACTATCTACTTGGCAATGTCATTGCCTTCGGCCAATTGGATGCCTGGGAGTCGATGATAAGATGAATCTGTGCCTTACGGACTTGAAAAAGAATCCAAGGGAGTTTGCCAGATGCTACTGCGAGAAGGGCCAGCGTTGCTGCGATTGCAGTTAGTGATTTCAAAAGATACGTCCTTTCAGTTGCTACGATTCAAAAAAATGAAAACGTAGTGAGTTGGTTAAAAATCCCCTAGGTCAAAACAATGTTCCAACCTAGAGGAGTCCAAAATTCCTCTTAAAACTCAATATCTTGTAAGCCTATGGATGCCTGAAGTTTTCAGGCATCCAAATTTTTGATGAGATTTCGTTCAGGCATCCCGAGGCATCCGTTAGGCATCCTCGTAGATGTCCTTCATGCTACTTCCAGTGACTTCGGATACGACCTGTAACAACAGCAGAACCAAACGATTTTCCCTCTGGTTTTAGTTGTTTTTGATGTGTTTTGAAGGGGTTTGCAGAAATAAAAAGGGGATTCGGTTTTGATGCCGAATCCCCATATTTTTTACGCTTTCGCGTCTTGATAATTTGGTTGCGGGAGCAGGATTTGAACCTACGACCTTCGGGTTATGAGCCCGACGAGCTACCAGACTGCTCCATCCCGCGATTGAAAGAAGTAAACTGTTGGAAATTAAAGAATTTATACGCCGCCCTCCATGCCCTGTAAAGCCTAAAATACCCCAATTCTTTTACTCCAGCATAAATAGCTAAATTTCCATAAAAAGGGCCCGATAAAGACCTTGTGACTGCTTAAAAAGGGATAAACCATGCAAGACTTGAGATCAAACGGTAAAGAGCTTCTAATCAAATTCAATGTTGAGGAACTTACTCCAACTCAAGTGCGCCTCCTGAAAAGTGTCACCAGCCTCCTGACTAACGTCCTTTCTTCTGATGATGAGAGCGAGTATTTTGATATGAGTGCTGAGCTGATGAAGAAGGTTGCCGAGACCATCAAGCACGCTGACTTTGCCAACCAGAATAAGAAAATGGCCTATGGTGATCAGGCCGTGGAATTCGCTATCGATTTTTTAAATGAGTCTTTGGATCAGAACAAGATCCACAATATGGATAATTAAAAGATCACGTTCCAGACCAGCGGAATAACTTCGATTCCGATCAGAAGGATAACAATCAATTCCATCATCTGGTTTCGGCTTTCGTTGACTTCAGAGTGAAGAAGTTTTGAAACTTCCGCCAAATTTCCTAATTTTTCATTAATCGATTTAGTCCAGTCATCAAATCTAAAACGCTTCGATGAAGCACGAAAGATTTGCGCCAGATAAAAATCTCCCACGACCTTAAAAGAATTTTCTACGTTCTCCACAATTTCAGAAATCTCAAGATACATCTGCCCCGCTTCTTCAGCGAACCGGGCATACTGCTTGGAAAAAATCCCCTTATTGCGGCCAACCACATTGTTGTAGAGCTTGTTAAGCCTCTCATCCAAAAGGTCATCGTAGTATCTCATCTCGAGCAATTGGTTGAGAGCAAACTCAATAACCAGCGGCACATCCATGGAGCCACTTGGCTCAATCACCAGAGCTGAGTTCCAATCCACAACGACCAGATCATCGCGGGAATATTGAAAAGTATTTTCCAGAGTAATTTTCTTAATGCCGTCAGATAGATTCTCATTGGATTCGGCCAGAATCAGGGCCGCCACGTCAATCTCGTCATTCAGAGTTGATAATGGACCTTTCAGTCCCTCAAATTCCTGAATGAAATAGGTCACATAATCTTCATTCATCGACCAATCAGTATTCGTGACCGGGATAGCGTACTTAATGTCGTCTTGAAATTCTTTGGCCTTGATTTTAGCAATCTCATCCAGGGCGGTATCGTTTTCCATCCAGCTGGCGATCTTAATCAGCTCGGGCCAGGTGGTACCTTCAAAAATAGGGATTTGAAAACAAAGTGAAACGGTACCAAAGTGCCAGACCTTGGCTACCAGCTCACACGTCTGGACGATGTCCATAATCTTCACATCGATGGCACCCAGCTGAACTGACACGGGTGACTTCGAAATAATCAGGGACATGTTATGTTTGCGATCAAGTTTGAAGCGCTCTTTGAGTTTTTTATCTTCAAAGAGGGCCTCTACTTTCTCTAGGTCAATCTCTGAACCGATGTCGAAGACACGGTAAACAAGGATTTTCCCTTTCTTAACCTTTATTTCCATAAGAAGACCTGCTCTTAGCTGGTTTTTTCATTGTGCGAGCAAAATTGACGGCTTTTTCCTGAGCAGCGGCATCAGCTTGTTTGATCGCCTCTTCCTCAGCATTTCTCATCTTCACTTCTTTAATCGACTGAATGGTTTCATAGTAATTTTCCTTACGGAAAGTTTGAAACTTTCTGTCATCAGCAGGACGAGCGGTCTTAGAAACAATCTTGGCCACTTTAGCGACATTGAGAGTTTTCTTAGCAGAAATGAATGTACGTTTAGCAAACTTGCTTCCGTCATCATTTAGACCAAGCGCCTTCTGAAGCTCTTTACGAGTTGTGAACATATACTGGCCAGGAGGAAGACCCTGAATATTCAATCCTTCAATCGCTACACGACGAAGTTTATCTACAGTTAATTCAACCGCATCACAGATTTTACGAATCTCACGGTTTTTTCCTTCATTCAGACGGAATTCAAGCCATGTTTTGTTTGGAAGCTGCTCAATCACACGAACTGATTTAGGTTTAAGTAAACCGTCTTCAGTCATTACCCCACGCTTGATTTTAGCGAGGATCCCTTCGTTGACGTGACCAAACACTTTAACTTCGTAAACTTTTTCTACTTCATATTTAGGGTGCATGATCATGTTTGCAAGATCACCATCGTTAGTAAGAATCAAAAGACCTTCAGAGAGGTAATCGAGACGACCAACAGGGAAAATTCTTTGTTTAACACCGTAGATAAGTTCCATCACAGTTGGTCTTCCTTCAGGATCAGAAAGAGTTGTCATGTAAGCACGAGGCTTGTTCATCACGATATAAACTTTATCAACCGCTAATAACTCAAGAGTGTTTCCATCAACTTGAATCACGTCGGTGTGAGGATTAACTTTTGTTCCAAGCTCGGTGATCACTCTGCCATTTACTTCTACGCGACCATCAAGGATGTAGCCCTCGGCCTTACGGCGAGAAGTCACTCCACAGTCAGCAATAACTTTTTGTAAACGGACAGTAATGTCTTGATTAGACGTAGTCATGAACGCTCCAATCTGCCTCCCGGCAGTTCTAAGGTTTTATAGGGCGACGAGATTAGGTCTCGTCGCTCGTTTCGATTTGTTCTTCAGATACTTCGTTTAGGAACGATAGGTCAAGATCAAAGTCTTTTCCTTTCATAATGGCCAGGTCAACTGATAGATCTAAGTTGTTGATTTCACCATCAACATGTAAATTCAACTCGCCTTCATCCAGTTTAGTGCCAGTCAATTGCTCAAAGGCCAGGTCCAGAGCTTTTTCCAGTTCCTGAGCTTCCATCATCAGATTTTGGGCTTCTTCTTGCTCAACTTCAGCAATCTCGGCCGCTCTGAGGTCTTCAAATTCCTGATCAACTTCCGGAGCATTAAAGATGACTCCTTCCTGATCAAGATCCACAACCTTAGGCTCAACTACATTCATCAGCGTTTCAGAATTCATCGCCATTAAGTTTTGTTTCAATGAAGAGTCGCGATTAACGAAATCTTCCAGAATATCAAAAGCAGATTTACGAACAGCTGTTTCGCCGTCCATCTTTCTCTTCTCTTCTGATTTGAGACTAGAAGTGAAGATCGTATCAGAAGCAATCAGCTGAATATTGGCCGAGAGTTGATCCAACTCTTCGAATTCATCCATGCCAAATTTCTTCTCATCGTTACGGAAAACAACTGATTTAATATCTGCAATTGTTCCGATGGTATTTTTAGTCGCCATCTCTTCCAGCTCATATTCAGGAGGAAGAGCAGAGATATCTGCAAGGTTGAAAACTTCAAGAAATTCTTCAGTGGTAGCAAAAAGTGACGGACGACCAAGCTCCTCAGAGCGGCCGGCCATTTTCACTAAACGCTTATCCATAAGGGCGCGGATAATATGACTTGAATCTACGCCACGAATTTTTTCAACATCATTTTTTGAAACCGGCTGTTTGTAGGCAATGATCGCCAAAACTTCCAGCGCCGTCGGAGTCAAAACCAGTGAGTTAAGTTTGAACAGGTTCTGAACAAATTTTGAATAAGTCGCTTTAGTACGGAATTGGTATCCTTCCGCCACTTCAACCAAACGAATACCGTGGAACTTGTCCTCGTATCCGCCCTGAAGTCTGATGAGGGATTCATGCACCACTCGCAAAGGGAGTTCAACATCAATCTGGGCCTTGATTTTTTGGATCGAAATCGGGCGATCAGACATAAAAATAATAGTTTCAATCGCGCCACAAAGAGTATCTAAATTCAGACCAGTGCGGGCCATCCACAACATGTCTTCTTGTTCTTTTTCGTCAAAGTGACTCACTTCAAATGAGAAGTCTTCTACTTCTACTTTTACTTCAGATTCAACGGCCTCTTCTTTTGAAAGATCCCATTCGTAATTGATGTCGGTCGTAGTAATCATGACACTTCCTTATTGGATAGGAGCTTCTGCTGCAGCAGAAGCTTCATCTTTAGTCTCACCTTCAGGGTCAAAACCATTTGCGGATTCAGGGTCGAAGGAATCTAAACTCTCCTTGACCTCAATGTAAATGGAGCCCTTGTCCTCATTTTGAAAGACTTGTAACTTTTTCAGACGGGCCAGCTCTAAAAGCGAGATAAACGTAATAACTTTATCAATAATTCCTGTTTCATTTTCATCAAGCAGCGCCGTGAACTGAACCGTCTCCCCTTCTTTAAGGAGCGTCTTAAGGCGGATCAACTTCTCTTTAATTGAAAGTCGGTCACGCTTAACCACGGCATATTTTTTCTTCTCACGGCGGATCAGATCCATCATCGTTTCAGTTAATTGCTGAAGATCAATGGGAGTCAAAATAGAATTCTCAATCGCCTTGCGGTCAATCTTAGGGTGAACAAAAATCTCATGCCCTTTTTTCGGAAGTCCCCACAGTCTTTGGCCTAAACGCTGAAAGCGCTCAAGCTCCTCAAGACGAGAGATCAAATCCCCGCGAGTCTGGATCTCTAGACCCATTTCTCCCGCTGTCAGGTTGACGATGGCTTCTTGTGATTCATCAGCTGCAGCTTCTGACTTTAAAAAAAGCAGCGTGGCCGCCATATAAAGATACTCGCCGGCCAAATCAAAATTAAGATCCTGCATTTTCTGGAGGTAATCAAGGTACTGATTGGTGATGGTATTGAGTTCCAGTTCCTTGATATTCATTTCATCTTTTTGGACCAGATGAAGAAGCAGGGCCAGGGGACCATCAAAACGATCTACTTTAACTAAAATTTCATTCTCAGTCATAAATCCCTTAAGTTAATCCGCCAAACAAACCAACAAAACTAAACATCAAATAATTGGCCAGCATCTGTGCCGGGGCCAACAAATAACCCAAAGTGTGAATACCTAAAAAACTGAGAACCATCACCGCGATAAAAATCATCGGAGTGTAACGGGCAAGACCCTCATACTTGTAGAGGGCCGGACCTTTTAGGAACGAAGAAATCATCTTTGATCCATCCAAAGGTGGCAATGGGATCAAATTAAAAAAAGCTAAAATGAAGTTTATGAAAACTGAGTACCTAAGCATCTGAATGGAAATTGAATAATACTCCCAGCTGGTAGAAGTTTTAGTAGCAACGATCGCCAGCAAGACAGCTGATAAGGTTCCCAAAACCAGATTAGACAATGGGCCCGCGAAGCTGACCCAAAAAATACCTCGACGCAAATTCTTGAAATTTCTTATTTCAATCGGAACGGGACGGGCCCAACCGATCATGGCAAAACCCGTGAAAGCGGCCAGTAGTGGGAAAAAGATCGTGCCCCACGGATCATAGTGAGCGGCTGGATTCAAGGTCATGCGTCCTTCATTTTTGGCGGTCGCATCACCGAACTTATTTGCCATCCAGGCATGGGCCGCTTCATGGACGACAATCGCCAATAAAAAGCCAGGCAAAGACTGGGCTATGTTGAACACGATGGAACTTAAATCACTCATGCCTCATTCATATCAAAAGCACCGGTATGACGCAATTTATAAGTTGAGTTCTGTAGTCGGTTACGCAAAGCAAACCCCTTAAAAATGCAACCTACTTTTTGGACAATCTTGATCAGGTGGCACATAATCATTTCATGAACCAAAAGACCAAGAAAGCTCAAGTTCTTTTAGCGGCAATTGACCAGGCCAGTCAAAACTTCCAATTCTTGCTGCTCCAGACAAATGAGCAGCGTGGAAAATTCTGGCAGAACGTGACCGGCAAGATCGAGGGCGATGAAACATTCGAAGAAGGCGGACTCAGAGAGGCCATCGAAGAAACACAGCTCAAGGTTGAGACCATCATCGATATCGTTGACCTGGGACTCAATTATGAGTTCACTGATCAGCGCGGACGCAAGGTTCATGAAAAAAGTTTTCTCATTATCTGCGATCAAAAATGGGATATTAAAATTGACCCCAAAGAGCATGTAAATTTCAAGTGGATCAAACAAGATGATGTTGAAGAGGGAATTGTAAAATTTCGCTCAAATCTTGAAACACTCGAAAAGGCCAAACTGATTCTCAGGCACTGGGGAGTTTAATGTTATTTTTACTCCTTTCATTGAGTGCTTTTGCCAGTGATGAATTGGACTTAAGTGCAATTGAGGCCCTTGAGAAGGAACTTCCCTCAACTGTATATTCAGATCGCACAGATGAGATTGAGCAACGACGCTCAATCGTTCGTTATACTCATCCCTATAAAAAAACCACCATCAAATCAATTCTGGAAAGCGGGACAGAGCATGGTCACGTCAAGGCTGGCCGCTATCTGATCCGTATCGACGATAACAAAAAAGTAGAATTAACTGAGCCTTTTTATGGAAAGTTTTTCAAACTGCAGGATGAATTCGGTTTTAAATACGTCCAAAGTAATGACGGAACATGCGTCTACAAGTTAAGAACGGAGTATTTCAACAGTATAGAAAAAGAGATGGAACTCTACGTTCCCCCTCTCAAATACACTCCGGCCCCGACCAATATTGTCCACGCCGAATATGATAAAAAGCTAACTCTGCTGCCTGAAGTGACACTGCTGGTGGGAATGGTCCAGGGCAGTTATATGCAGGATTTATTTAATGACGATAACGCCAAGAGTGGTGTGAGTAACCAATATGGATTTCATGTCGCCGCTGACTGGAATGTTCCAATCAAAGCGGGGCTGGTTTTCCACTACGAAAAATCCTCATATGATCTGAGAGGCGGAGGAAATGTCTACTACTCGTGTCCTTCTTTTGGGCCGCAATTTAAAACCAAAGATCTTGATCTCTGGGGAGAGCCGATAAGATTCCAGACGCAATTCAGAGTCAGCCCTTTTGCTCGGGCCAGTGCCGAAACAACTCAAGGGAATGTGGACTTCAAATTTAATTCCGCCGATCTTTTGGTTGGTGCGGAACATCCGATAAAAAATAGACTGGGAGAATTTGTTCTGGGACTTTATTTTCAGTCCCAGTGGTTAAATATTAAAGATCAGCCTGAAGTCGTGAGCATTAATGCTTCAAACGAGGCCAATAAAAGTTTTGGGCTCTCTTTCGCGCAGGTTTTTGAATGAAAATATTTTTTATCACCTTCATCTGCCTCCTTTCAAACGCCTATGCTTTAGATGCCGTTGTGACCGTTTTGGAAACTCCCCTGCTCCAGCACCGAAGTTACAATGCGAAGGTAGTTCAGTACCTCAGAAAGGGTGACATCATTAAGGTGCATCCTTCCCTGAACAATAATACCGAATTTGATCACCTGGCACCTTCTCCTGAAAAACTGGCAAAATTAAAAAAAGAACTGAATGAATCCCCCGAGTGGAATCAGGATCCGTTATTTAAAGGCATCGTGACGGATGCAACCATTGAAGATGAATTTATTCCCACTCTGGACCGTCAGGGAAATACCGTTTACGTCATTCGTGACCATTTTTATTTATACTTCACGGACCGAAAAGAGTTTGATCAAACGACCCTAAGAAAAGACCCCACTGATTACCGCCTGGAAGAGCCGTTGCCTAAAAAATATCCGCTCTACTCGCTCAGCGGCTACCGCGGGCAAATCACTCTGGGCATCACTCAGCCTTATTATGAAAGTTATCCTTACCCTTCCAATGTGAAGAACAAGGGTTATACCAGTCCTATTGATCTGAACATGAGTTACCTGCGCAAAACGCCGGATGATAAATATGACCGCTTCTTTTTTGGCGGGACTTTTAATCTTCGGACTTTTACCAATACCTACACCCTCTTCAACGGTGTGAGTGCCAAAGAGCAAGGGATCAAGCTGGGAATCGGGCCTTATATTACCTACGACGCCTACAAGGGTGTGGAGAATCGCCTGAATCTTTATGGCAGTATAAATGTTAACTTTTTTAATCAACTAAACGTCGCCCAAGAAAAAGACGGCATTGAAGAGCAAAGAAACTACCGCACTATCAGCCTCTCTCCTCGCATAGGGATTCAATATCACCGCAAACAGATCCTGGACGACGTGGATTTCGTCCTGGGCACCTCGATCGAAATGGAACCGGCAACAACGTTCCAGTCAACATCTGCCGCTAACCAAGACACTTGGTGGGTCAGTGGGGGCAGTGATAAATTTAAGACAAGAACGACATTTACGTTGGGCGGCTACCTGGGCTTTCAATCGGCCTACTGATTTAGTCAAAATACTGTAAAACTTTTTTTCAGTATTTAAAAAAAATGACTAAAGTTCATACACCGCCTTCCGAAGAGTTGATCAAATGGACTTACAGGATGTGAGTCTTGATCTTAGAAAACCATGGAGGGTTTTATGACAACTTCGAACACAAATTCAAACAACAACTCAAAGAAAACTGCTGATCAGGTAAAAGATGTGCTTTTCCAGAAAATTGGAAATACTTGGTTCATTTTCTCTGAAGTTAACAGCGAAGTTGTCTACTCTGTAATGCCACAAGGCATGGATCCTAAATCAACTAAACTAGAACTCTACAATATTATCGAAGAGCATATGGCGAAGGTTGCCTCGAGCAAGCGTCGTAGCCCTGAAGCTTCAGTTGCCTAATGGCAGCTCCCAAGATCAAACCTTCCGATTTGGCCAAGCTATTTCCGGAAGGCGAGACCTCTCCCCTCCAGCAAAAGAAACTCATTGAGGCACTACGCCAGCGCCTCAATGAACAACTTCAAGACCCCAAGATGGCCAAGAAGGCTGCCCTGATTCTGGAGTCTTGGATCAATCAAAAACGTAAGTAAATTCTTTTTCCAAATCATTTAAATACCAGTAGAATCTCCTCATTATTACAAAGAGAGAGATTATGAAAATTCCATTTATTGATATTCTTCGTTACGAAAAAAACTTTTGTGAGACAGTCACAGAAAAAACAGCAGCACTTCTCAAAAACGGTCACTTCATTGGTGGGCCAGTTATTGCAGAGTTTGATAACAGCATCAAAGCTTACACCCAGACTCAATTCGCCCTTGGTTGTGCCAATGGAACTGATGCTATTCAGGTTGCTCTGCGCGCAGCGGGTGTTGAAAAAAATGATAAAGTCATTATTCCAGATATGACTTTTTGGGCGACTTTCGAAGCTGTAGTCAACGTCGGTGCAGTTCCTTACACTTTGGACGTTTCAAAAGAAACTCTTCACGTCACAGCTCATGGAATGAAAGAAGCCATTGAAAAATTTAATCCTAAAGCCGCTATCATCGTTCACCTCTACGGCTGGGCAGTTCCTGAAACAGTTGAGATCAGAAAACTGTGTAAAGAAAAAGGCGTCATCCTGATTGAAGATTGTGCTCAGGCGGTAGGAGTTAAAATCAATGGTGAGAGTCTTTTCACAAACGCCTATGTAGCAACCACTAGTTATTATCCGGCCAAAGTGCTTGGAGCAAGTGGTGATGCTGGTGGAATTTTTACAACTGACGCCAACGTGGCGGCAGTGGCGCAAAAACTACTTAACCACGGCCGCACTAGCCACTACGAGCACGGCTATATTGGCTGGAACTCTCGTCTTGGTGCATACGAAGCTAACTTCATGGTTGAAGCTTTAAAACATCTTGATGCTCGTCTTGATAGCCGCAGAAATGTTTGTAAGCAGTACCGTGAAAAAATTAAAAATCCTCAGTTGAAATTTCTTGGACCTGCTGCAAACGTTGCAGAGAACGGATACCTTTCTGTCGCTCTTATGACTCCTGAATCAAGACCTGCTTTCATTGAGTATTTAAAGGCCAATGATATTGGTTACGGCACAGTTTATCCGGGTGCTATGAGTGAGCAGCCAGGAGCAAAAGGTCATCTGGGTGGAAAAATTTCTCATGGTCACTCTGACTGGATTGCTAAATCAGTTATCAATCTTCCGTGTTTTGCTTATATGACTCAAACTGAAATCGATTACGTGGTAGAAAAAGTTAATCAGTATAAATAATTTCTCTCGGAGAGACTGATTAAATTAATCAGTCTCTCTTTCTTTCTCAAGCACTTATCTTTTCCCTCTCACATATCAAATAATTCTTAACAATAAATATCCACTTTAAGGCAATTTTTTCCTCATGTTTCCTTAAGGCAAACCGAAATGCTAGGTCAACAACGACTTCTTCATAGTGAGGAAGTCAAAATTAACGAAGGGCATGGTTGCCCGATGATGGGATCTGAACACCCCATTTGCAAGCACGGAGGTTTTATGGTTTTTAACGGAGGATAGGATTATGGGTTTCAGAATTAACACAAACGTGGCATCACTTCAGGCACAAAATTCTTTGAGCAAAGTAGGAAAAGAATCTCAAGAGAGTTTCTCTAAGCTAAGCTCAGGTACAAGAATTACAAAAGCCGCAGACGATGCTGCAGGGTTAGCGATCTCAGAAAAATTGAAAGCTAACATTCGGTCGACTCAGCAAGCGAACCGAAATGCGAATGATGGTATTTCGATGGTGCAAGTTGCAGAAGGTGGATTGAACGAAGCGTCTAGTATTCTAGTACGTATGCGTGAACTCTCTATCCAATCAGCTTCAGATACTGTCGGTGATGTTGAAAGAGGTATGTCGAATTTGGAATATCAACAGTTGAAACAAGAAATGGACCGTATTTCACAAGTGACTGAATATAACGGAACAAAACTTCTTAACGGAACTGGTGATAAAAAAGAATTTCAAATTGGAACAGGTGCGGATGAATTCGAAAATCGCATCGGTTTTGATCCCGGCATGCTGAATTCAGGTATTAGTGCCATGGGTGTTGAAGGAGTAGATGTTTCAACTAAAGAAGGCGCTCAAGAGAGTTTAGCTTCTTTGGATAGTGCCATCGAAAAAGTTTCGGGTCAAAGAGCGATGCTTGGATCAATCCAAAATCGTCTAACTTCGACTTCAAACAACTTGCAAGTATCCGCGGAGAATATGAGCGCAGCTAATAGCCGAATCCGCGACGTGGATTATGCTGAAGAGACGGCCAAACAGGCACGTAACCAAATCTTGACCGCAGCAGGTACTTCGGTACTCGCCCAGGCCAACATGAGTGGTCAAAGTGCTCTGAAATTGATCGGTTAAGAATTTCTGAGAAAATGACTCAAGGCTCTCTCCTCTGGAGAGGGCCTTTTTTGTTTTACTGCCCCGTGTTTTTTTGCTACTGATCACTCACCATGACAACACCAAATGCTAAAAAAACAATCGACGATAACCACGCGTATCGCCAGGACTTTAAGTACACCCACGATAATCCTTATCATGACAAGCTCGCCGGCTTTGATCATTTCGTATTAAGAGATGAAGAAGCAGAAACCAACGTTGGTAAATGGAATGAGCATATTTTTAAAAATGACCTTCCGGTAGAAATCGAAATAGGCACGGGCTACGGCGAATTCATGATTGAGTACTGCCAGAAAAATCCTAACGTCAATTTTATCGGGCTCGATCACCGCTTTAAGCGCAGCTTCGCTCTCGCCAAGAAACTGGATAAAATTGATATTAAAAACTTTCGTTATCTTCGTGCTCGCGGTGAGCGTCTTGAATTCATGTTTAATGAATCTGAAGTCCAGTCAGTTTTTTATTTTTTCCCTGATCCATGGCCCAAAAACCGTCACAACAAAAAAAGACTTTTTCAAAAACCATTTCTGAACGCATGCCACAAAGTTTTAAAACCGGGTGGCACACTTTTCATTAAAACTGATCACGATGGCTACTTTGACTGGATGCTAGATCACCTTAAAGACGAAAAAAGATTTGAGGTCCTCCTGCAATCTCGTGACCTTAGGAAAGAATACCCTGAACATTTCCTCTCGCAATTTACCACGAAATTTGAAAAGATCTTTTTATCCCAGGGTACTTTAATTAAATCTATCGTTTTGAAAAATATCAAAGGTTGAGATGGCCTTCGAACAGCTGAAAGATAGGATCAGAGAAACTCCGATCTCGTCCATAATCAGTCATTACATGCCGTTAAATAAGAAGGGCGCCAGTTTGGTGGGCCTTTGTCCGTTTCATCCTGATTCCAAACCATCCATGAACGTCAGTGATGCTAAAGGCATGTTTAAATGCTTCGCATGTGGTGCCGGTGGCGACGCCATTACTTTTGTTAAAGACTTCACCAAAGTTGAATTTGTTGATGCTTTAAAAGATATTGCAGGAAAACTCGGTCTTCCTTTTGAAGAGTATCAAAAAGAGAAAAAGAAAAATCCGCGGATGGAGATGGCCTTCAGGGTGCTCAATGCTTCTGTGAAACTTTACAAAAAGTTCTCAGAGCAAGGTCCCGAGCCCTACTCGGCTTTCATCGAGAGAAGAAAATTAAATCCTGACTCCATTGAAAAATTTCAAATTGGGTACGCCCCGGGAAATAATTCTCTGATGAAATATCTTGAGAGTGTTCCTGAGTCGGATCGCGATTTTGCCCAGCAAACGGCGATGGATCTGGGGCTGGTCAAATATAATGAAGCTCGAGACAGCTATTATGATTTCTACCGCGACCGCGTGATGTTTCCTATTCACGATCACAGTGGACAAATCCGTGGTTACAGTTCGCGTGCAGTGTTGCCTGATCAGAATCCGAAATATTTAAACTCCGGTGAATCATTTGCTTTTGATAAAGGGGCCATCCTCTTTGGTTATTTCTTCGGAAAAAATCTCATCCGCCAATTAGATCAAGTCATCATTGTTGAAGGCAACATGGACGTGATCATGATGCATCAGTTTGGTTTTCTAAATACGGTTGGCACCATGGGAACTGCTCTTTCTGATCATTCCATTCGCCTCTTGGCCAACATGACTAAGAATGTATTTCTAGGCATGGATTCAGATGCCGCCGGAAAAAAGGCGATGAAAAAAATCAATGCTGACTTTATGAATTTGGGGATTCTGCCTAAGTTCTTAAGCTTTGAGCCGGCAAAAGATCCGGATGAATTTCTGCTTTTGGAAGGGCGACTGGCGCTGATTGAAAGGCAGGAGAAGGCCCCGATCCTCTTGGATGTGCTCATTTCCGAGGTCATTCCGGAGAAGATTCCAGAAAATCTTGAAGTAAAACTTAAAACCCTGCAGTGCGTTTTTGAATTATTAGCTCCCCTCAAAGAACACCTCGCCGCTTCAGAGCGCGCGGTGAATGTGGCCAAGACTCTGGGTCTTAAATCTGACTCGGCAACCATTTTGCAAGACTACCGTGAGTACTTAAGTCACCAGAAAATGAAGACTTATCCAGCTCATGAGAAGCCCAAAATTATTAGCGCTGAAGAAGAGATTGAGCGTGAAGAACAAAAACAAACTGAGGAGAGAGAAAATCCAGTGCAAGAATCGGGCCCACTGAGCAAGTCAGAAAAGGTCTTTCTTCGGGAAATTGTCTGTCATCCCGAGTTCTTGACGCATCCAAACAGGGATGAATTTCTTGCCTATATTGGACACAATGAGGTAAAAAGACTGTTTCAATGGCTCGTTAAAATTTATTTTGAAATCGACGAAGCCGAATACGTCCCTATTGTTCAGGATGAACTTCAGGCCGGTGGTTATGCTAAAGAAATTAAGGACATCGCTACTGATGCTCTTTATAACTACGGCAACAAGTATAACGATAAAGTCATTCAGCAAATGTTGAAAGACTACAAAGTGATGTTGAAAAGAGATCAGCTGAAAAATAAGCGTAAAGCTTTAGTTGATCGACAAAAAACCTCTCACACCCAAAATGAAGTTGATCACCTCATGGTTGAGATCTCGAATTTAGATAAAGAGATCCACAATCTGAAAAATACGGTGTCCTAGATCCAGGAGATACTATGTCAGTCGTTGTTGCATTTTTAAACTCACGGGAATTTTCCCGTCTCGTTATGAAAGGAAAAGATCAGACGTATCTTACTCCTGAAGAAATTAACGACGCGATTCCTGCGAACATTGTGGACCCTAATTCAATTGACCAGATCATGGAAAAAATTGAAGAAGCCCGCATTCAGGTTAAAACTCCTGAAGTTGATGAGGAAGAAGCAGAAAAAGCCAGTACTGAAGTTGCTGAAGATCCACTTACTCACGATGAAGAAGCTGAGTTACGTGCCTCTACCAGTGACCCTGTTAAACTATATCTTAAGAAGATGGGCTCTGTGGCCCTTCTTACTCGTGAAGGCGAAGTAAAAATCGCTAAAGAGATTGAGGAAGGCGAAAAAGAAATCGTTCTTTCTTGTCTCAAGTCTAAACACGCTCTTGAAGAGATTGTTAAACTTAAGAATAGAGTGATTCAGGCAGAAGAGCAGAACGAATTCGTTAAGGATCTCGTTCGTGGTCTTGATGATGAATCAGCTGAAAAAGAAATTCATGAAACTCGTGACAGAATTTATGCTGTTACTGATCACGTGAAAGATCTCCTTAATCTCATCGTCAATGAAGATGGGACTCTTAAGAAGATGGAAAACACTGAACAGAACATCATGAATAAAGTGGGCACTGAGCTGGTAGATCTTACCTTTAACCGTAAGATCATTAACTCTTTCACTGAACCAGTGAAAAGTTACTACCTTCAGTTCCGCGAACTCTACGAGCAACAAGAGCGTATCTATAAGTTCTTAGAAACTGCTAATGATGATGAATACAAGGTTCTATACGACCGTTTGATGGAAGATGACGGCTATAAGCGCGAGCTTGCCCGTAACCTTTTCACTACAGACGCAAAAATTGAACAGATGATCCGTACTCAGGAAGATATCCTTCGTAAACTTCGTCGTCTGGCAATTGATGCTGGTATGGCGTTTGAAGATATCCAGTCGGTTTACAACATCATCATCACAGGTGAAGAAAAAGCCGATAAGGCCAAATCTCAACTGGTTGAAGCTAACTTACGTCTCGTTGTATCGATCTCGAAAAAATACACAAACCGTGGTCTTCAGTTTCTGGATTTGATTCAGGAAGGAAACATCGGTCTAATGAAAGCGGTTGATAAATTTGAATACCGTCGTGGTTATAAGTTCTCAACTTATGCTACATGGTGGATTCGTCAGGCGATCACACGTGCCATTGCGGATCAGGGTCGTACCATCCGTATTCCGGTTCACATGATTGAAACCATTAACAAACTTGCAAGAACTTCACGTCAGCTGATTCAGGAACTTGGTCGCGAACCAACTCCGGAAGAGATTGCTGAGAAGATGGAGCTTTCTGTAGATAAAGTTAAAAAAGTATTCAAAATCTCTAAAGAGCCAATCTCTCTTGAAACACCAATCGGTGAAGAAGAAGATTCATCTTTGGGTGACTTTATTGAAGATAAAAAGATCATCTCTCCAGCTGATGCTGTGATGAGTGTGACTCTTTCTGAACAAACTCGTTCAGTTCTCTCAACTCTTACTCCAAGAGAAGAGAAAGTTCTTCGTATGCGTTTCGGTATCGGTGAAAAATCAGACCATACTCTTGAAGAAGTTGGTCAGGATTTCTTCGTGACTCGTGAACGTATTCGTCAAATTGAAGCCAAAGCTCTTCGTAAACTACGCCATCCAAGTAGAGCGAAGCTGCTCAAATCTTACCTCGACAATTAATTACTCAAAGGGCCCGAAAGGGCCCTTTTTTTTATCTGCAATCAACTCATTTTCATCTATACTGACCTTTTAATTTGATCTCGAAGGCTCTATGGAATATACGCAGAACAATCAGTTAGATGAACTCCTCAGGTCGAACTTTGAACCTGCAGTCATCTTTCAGGCCCAGAAATTGATTGGACTAGGCAGAGTCTCTCTTTCATTCATGAAAGGGACATATGATACCTACATTATCGTTTCAGGAATTCTTGCGGAAAATAACACCAACTACGAAGCCAAGATCAGCTACAAACAAGGCAAACTGGTTACTCAGTGTACTTGTAAACTGTGGAACGCTGAAAAGCCCTGCCATCATACGGCGAGCTTACTTTTAAAATTCACAGAGCTTCAGGGCAAAACAAATCCTCAGAGCATCAATCCTCTGGGTCTGGCCTACATTTCCCATGAAGGTGTTCACGTTGAAAGATACGGAACTCTCATTAAAGCGGCCCCTCAGCTCTCTGGCGCCAAGATGAATTCCACTTTCAGCTCCCTTCAGTACACTTTGGTGAACAGAAAAGTGGTGAATTTTCCGGCCCCTTCTAAATGGAAGGGTAAACTCAGCATCAATTTAATTCCAGCGACAGAACTGGAAGAATATAAAGACTCCTTGTACGTAGAAGATAAGTACTCTTACCGCTTCAGCATTATTGACGGCGAACTTGAATCAAAAGAGATTTCGATCTTTGACGTCCTCTATCTCTTCAACTGGAAAACCGGCGAGGCGCTGGATCTTCCCAACGATATAAGAGAACTCGTGAGTAAACTTAAACTCACAGATGTTATTGGCGATATTCAGGACTACATCCGCATCTTTCTTCCGCTTAAAGACAAAGGGATGGCCAACCTCACCATTAATGGCGAGTCGTGGGATACTTTTCCGATTGAAGACATGGAATACCGCTTCTCTATTAATCCATCTCCGCGCAAAAGTTTTCTTAATCTTGAGCTAGAGTTATTTACCGCCGACCAAAAACTCGTCCCTATGCCCTCGCCTTTTCTACTTTTTGTCAGTGAGCAAGGTTGGGCAGGAAGTTTTAGAACAAAAAACGATGCTCTTCTCTTCTTCAAAACTTTAATTGAAGACTTTGATAGAGAAACTAATTTCCATAAAAAGTTCCTTCATTCGGCTTCCAAGAAGGCCATCATGAGCGAGTGGATCAGCCTGATCACCAAAGATGATGAAATTCCATTCTTTGATCCGACCTTTAAAAAAATATTCATGTTAAACACAAAAACTTTCAGAAAAGTTTTTTTGGCTTTCCTCGATAGCTTTGGTGAGATTGGTTTTAAAACTTCTTTCTACATCAAAGAGGACCGCAAAATTATTTTCCAGGTCCCTAAGAATAATTTGCTCGAAGGGGTGGCGGCGTTCTTTCAATTTTTGAATCCACTGAAAATTCCAATATTTTATGACCAGCAACAGGTCCGCACCTGGAAGAGCACCATTCGGTTTGAACGAAACCGTGACAAACTGGACTGGTTCCAGCTGGATCTGGTTGTGTCAGATGAAGATCTGGATGTGATTCGCAATGCCGAAATCACTGACAATTTCCTACTCTCAAATAAGGGACTTATCCTTCTGTCAGATGAGCAAAAAGATGTTTTGCGCTTCATGAAGAGATACACCAAGTTTGAAGGCGAGAAAAAAGAAGCTGCCGCCAAAGGTCTATCCAAGTTTGGTCTCTCTCTTCAAAGATCCCGGATTTTTGAATTGTTCGAACTCAAGCGCCTTGGCATAGATGGGGCCTTGACTCAGGAAGAAGAAGACTTCTGTCATAATATTATGACGATGGAAAATATGCCTGTTTACGAAGTCGACAAGCGCTATGAGGAAATCGCCCGTCCTTACCAGATGGCCGGATACAACTGGTTGCGCTTTCTTTATGAGCATAAATTTGGCGCCTGTCTGGCCGATGACATGGGTCTTGGTAAAACATTACAAACCATCATGCTGCTTCAGACTCTCAAAGATAAAGTCGGGAAAATTCTTATTATTTGTCCCGTCTCGATTCTCTATAACTGGAAAAATGAATTAGAGAAATTCTCTGATCTCACATGGTCCATTTATTACGGAGATGAGAGAGAATTTAAAACAGAAGCCAAAGTTATCCTGACCAGTTACGGTCTGATGAAAAAAGAATCTTTCTCAACATTTGCTGAGGAAGAGTTTGATATTTTAATTTTTGATGAAGTTCAGCATTTAAAAAACATCCGCTCTCTCGGTGCCAATGCCGCTCGCCAGATTAAGGCCAAATTTAGAATTTGTTTAACTGGTACGCCGGTAGAAAATGATCTTTCTGAATTCTATAACATCATGGATTTGTGTGTGCCTGGAGTCTGGGGAGATTTAGGTCTGGTCAGATCAACTTCCAAAAACAAAAATCGACTTCTGGCCCGCAGAACTGTGAAGCCATTTATTCTGAGACGAACAAAAGATCAGGTTCTGAAAGAATTGCCGGAAAAAATTGAGAACCACGTGTATCTGGATTTCTCGACGGAAGAAAGAGAGTTTTATCAGCAGAAACTTAATGCTGTTCGCGCCAATATGATTTCGACCGGCTCCAAACGATACGGCGAAGTTCTCAAGTCACTTTTAGAGATGAGGCAGCTATGTCTTTGGCAAAAACAGCCTCAGTTCCAATCCACTAAAATTGATTTTTTAATGGAGAATCTGGAGCAGCTGGTAACTGAGGGTCACAAGACTCTTGTCTTCTCTCAGTTCACGACTTATCTGGATATGATTCAAAACAAAATCAAAGTTAATGGCTGGAAGATGGCCAGAATCGACGGTTCACAAACGATTAAAAAACGTGGTGAGCAAGTGGAGTATTTCCAGAATGGTGAGGCGCAAATCTTTTTGATTTCACTTAAAGCGGGTGGTTTCGGATTAAACTTAACTGCTGCCAGCTATATTTTCCTGATGGATCCTTGGTGGAACCCGGCCGTTGAAAGACAGGCCATTGACCGAGCTCATCGTATCGGACAAGAAAATAAACTTACTGTGTATCGTCCTATTATTAAGGAATCAGTGGAAGAAAAAGTTCTGGTACTCCAGCAGAGTAAACGTGAACTCTTCAGAGATCTGATGGCCGAAGATGATGACGAGTACTTCAGTGGTAAACTCAACATGGAAGATTTTCAACATCTACTCAGTTAAAGAGAGGCCATATGTCGAATTCAGAGAGTATCTTTACCAAGATTCCGGATTTGAAATATAGCGAAAAGATGCTGCCGGTTTCAGCTGAAAATTTTGGCCACGTTCTGCAAAACCGAAGATCCGTTCGGGTTTTTACTGACGAAAAAATTCCCGCCCAGGTGGTAGAGCAAGTGCTTGACTGGGCACTCATGGCCCCCAACTCTTCGAACCTTCAGTGCTGGGAATTCTACTGGGTTAAACACCCCGTTAAAAAAGCCCAATTAATTGAAGCCTTATTTTCTCAGCCAGCAGCGCGCACGGCCCAGGAATTAATTGTGGCAGTGGCCAAACTGGATACCTGGAAAAAAAACAGCCAACAAATGCTTAAATATTTTGATGAGAGCGGAGAAAAAGTTCCTGCCTCAGTGCGCTCTTATTACTCCAAATTAGTTCCTGTCGCCTACAACCAGGGCCCCTTCGGAATCTTTGGACCTTTTAAAAGATTATTCATGACCATTGTGGGACTGATGCGGCCGATTCCCCGTGAGCCAAAATCTATCGCCGACATGCGGGTTTGGGCCAATAAATCGACGGCGCTGGCCTCTGAGAATATCATGCTGGGCTTTTCCGCCCATGGCTATGATACGTGTCCTATGGAAGGTCACGATTCGGCCCGAGTAAAAAAGATTTTAGGCCTGGGTAGCGAATCTGATATTTGTATGGTCATCAGTGCCGGAAAACGAGCGTCAAACGGCGTTTATGGGCCCAGAATTCGCTTCCCAAAAGAGCAGTTTGTGAAGGTGATTTAAGCCCGATCTAACTAAGTCTGTTACTGCATTTTCCCTTTACTGGCCGCCCCCCACGGGATACCTTTTTTTATCATGAAAATAAGAGAACTCATTCAGCAGCGGCTGGAATCAAGTGTTAAAGTATTCAATCGTGAAGGAATCCAGATCCCGGATTCCCAGATCAAATCTGAATACCAGACAATCAGACAATATCTGCTGGATTTTCATTCAAAGTCCCATGACTGTGTGGCGATTAAACTGCATAAAGATTATCGCTATTTTTTAACCATGCTCGCTTGTATGGAAATCGGAATTCCTTATATTCCGATGAAGTATGACTATCCTATGGACCGTGTTGGTCAAATCAAAGAAGACTCAAAGTTCACTCTCCTCGTCGACGATGCAAAAGTTGAGGAGCTGCTAGCTTATACTGGCAAAAAAAATACTCAGCTGCCTGAAGTCACTTCCCAAAAAGATGTCTACATTATCTTTACCTCCGGCAGCACCGGCAGACCCAAGGGCGTGATCATTCAAAGACAGGCCCTGGAGAATTTCTTTACTTTTATTCAAGATGAATTCCCTGCTGTTAATGAGACAGACAAACTACTTCAGGTGGCAGAATTCTCTTTTGATCAGTCGGTAGTGGATGTCGCCTTATTTCTTACTAAAAATGTCACATTCCATTTCTCAAATTTTGAAAATAATATTTTCAAGCTTGGTTTTGAGATCGAGACCCATAGAATAAGTGTGCTCAATACTGTGCCGAATACTTTGAATATGTTTCTTTCTGAATTTGTGGCCGAAAGAATGGACTATAGCTGCCTCAAGCACCTCTATCTGGGCGGCGCTCGTTTCTCTCATGGCCTCTATATCAAATGTGTGAAGTACTTTAATAAAAGTGTTGATATCTACAATCTCTATGGGCCAACCGAAGCTACAGTCTATTGCCACGTTAAAAAGATTACTTATGACGAATCAGCTGATTGTTTTAATGGAAACGTCTCCATCGGGCATCCCTTCGCAGGAGTAACTGCTCACATTGTAGTGGACGATAAAATTGCTGGGGCCAATGAAAAAGGCGAACTCTACATCGGCGGAGTTCAGGTCATGCGAGAATACATCAACAACCCGGAACAAACTTCAAAGGCGCTGGTGCAATTTAATGGTGAGACTTATTACCGCAGCGGTGATTTGGCCTTTCAAACTGAAAGTCATGATTTTTTTGTAGTGGGTCGGGTTGACGACACCATTAAGTACCGCGGCTTCCGCATCAATTTACTGGATATCGACTCTTATATTACCCGTCTTCCCTACGTTCAGGATTCGGTGACGATTGCGATCCCTAACGAAATCACCGAGAACCAGACAATTGGGTTCATTATTTTGAAAGAAAAAAAGACCGTTAAAGAAATCAAAACTGACCTCGCGGAACTCCTCCTCGACTATCAGGTGCCCGAAAAAATCATCTTCACAGATAAATACCCTACGAACGTTTCCGGAAAAGTTTGTAAAAATACCCTCAAGGCGCAATACCTCGAGTCTCTTAATAAGGCTTAAAATGAACGACACTGATATCCTGAAAACAGTTACTACGATTATTCAAGAAACTCTTGAACTTCCTCAGTTGGTTGTCACAAACGAAACTTCAGCTAATGACGTGGATGAGTGGGATTCAATGACTCACATTCAGTTGATTGCAGCGATTGAGGCAAAATTTAAAGTTCGCTTCGCCCTAGGGGAACTGCAGACTCTAAAAAACGTCGGCGACATGATTGCCTTGATTACAAAGAAGCTTAATAAGTAATTATGCTTTTTAATTCTTACGCTTTCATTTTTGCCTTCCTCCCTATCGCGATTCTGGGCTACTTTACCCTCAATCATCTTAAGCAGGTCACCCTGGGTAAGATTTGGCTGATCATGGCCTCTCTTTATTTCTATTCCTATTGGAACATTAAAAATCTTCCGCTGCTTTTGACTTCTATCTGCGTGAACTATTTTATTGGCCAGCTCCTGATGGCCCCAGAAGGAAAAAACAAGCAGCTCATTTTCCGTTTATCACTGGTATTTAATATTGGGTTGTTGTGCTTTTTTAAATACGCCGGTCTGGTTGGATTTGCTAAAATTGCACTTCCTCTGGGGATAAGCTTTTTTACGCTTCAACAAATTGGTTATCTGGTGGACGCCTATGAAGGGCTGACTGAAAGAAAAAGTTTTATCGACTACACCTTCTTTGTTTCATTTTTTCCGCAGCTGATTTCAGGCCCCATTGTTCATTATCAGCATCTCATGCCGCAAATTGAGGCCAAAGATAATAAACGTTTTAATGTCGACCAGTTTTCGCTCGGAATATTTCTCTTTTCTCTGGGCCTGATCAAGAAAGTGCTGATCTCGGGAACGTTCTCCAGTTGGGCAAGTCCTGGCTTCGACGAAGCCTTGAGCTTAGATCTCCTCGCAGCGTGGAAAACCAGCCTCTCCTATACTTTTCAGCTCTACTTTGACTTCAGCGGTTATACGGATATGGCGATCGGCCTGGGGCACATGTTTAACGTCAAACTTCCCCAAAACTTCAACTCTCCGTTTCGCTCAACTTCCGTCATTGAATTTTGGACCAGATGGCACATGACCCTGAGTCAGTTTATCAATACGTATGTCTTCACTCCCATTGTCAGAGCGATGCCAAAAATTAATTTTCGCACCACTATGATTGCTACGTTCCTGGCGATGTTTATTGCCGGTGTCTGGCATGGGGCCGGTATCAACTTTGTAGTCTATGGGGCCTTACATGGACTGGCACTGGTGGTTAACCACATCAGAAAGAAGAAAAAGAAAAAATTCTCCAAGGCCTTCGCCTGGTTTTTAACTTTTAACTTCATCAACATTACTTACGTGATTTTTCGCGCAAAAAACCTGGAAGACGCACTTAAAGTACTTAAGGGAATGATTGGTCTGGGCGGGGTGGTGGTGCCAAAAATTGGTATCAAATCCGTTGGGGCATTACAGGATTTCGGCTTCAAAATCGGAACTTATCTCTACCCTGACGACTATTTACTTCTCGCCATGCTGGCCGGAGTGTTCTGGATAATATTCAAAACAAAGAATTCAGGGGAGCTTGAAAAATCATTTAAGCCCGATACGAAAATCGCTTTTGCTTGTGGAGTCGCTTTTGTTTTTTGTCTTTTTGGGATGAATAAAATCACTGAATTTATTTATTTTAATTTTTAATATGAAATTTATTATTACTTTTGCTCTCACCTCTTTTGTTTTGGCCTCAACCTTCTACGGGTTGATCCTAGCAGTTGATCCCTATAATAAATTTGGGAATAACCTCTTTGGATTTGAAACGAAGGCGGTGGACTTTGCACGCCAGAATAAATTTAACCAAGTAGAACATTCTAAAGTGGACTATACCGCCTTTCTTATGGGCAGCAGCTCCGCTCACCGTTATATGACCAAAGAAATTAACCGCCTGAGCGGTCTTGTTTCTTATAATTATTCAACTCAAAGTGCGACACCTGAAGATTATATTTCGATGACTCGTCATATTTTGACCAAATTTAAACCCAAGCTGATTCTTCTCTCTATGGAATTTGAAGGTTTAAATGAAAACACCAAAACTGATGATATGTTTTATTCTTCTCCTTTAAAAAAATTCCTGAAAGAAATTCCTGCCGAAGATCTTAAGGCGCCATTATTTAATGATAGTTACCTGACTCTTGAAGCGATTGTGGATTCAGTAAAAGTCATCTGGGTGAATCTTTTTGGCGAGGCCCGCCACCCCTATCTTGAGCATGGTGATCACATTGTTGAACCAGCTCCCAAAAGCCTTGGGGTCAAACAGTTTAGTTATCCTGATTATACATTTTCTAAAAGACGTATTGAGTATCTTAAAATGATGAAAGATTTAGGGGACAAAAATGGCTTCAAGGTCATAGTGTTTACCTCACCACTATCCTATGAGCATCTTTCCCGAATTAATCAGGACCCCATCCTCAAGGCCAAGCACTCCGAATTCAAGTCGATCCTGGTTGATATATTTGGGGAGCTTTACGATTTCCAAAATGAAGGCATTAAGCCCTTTGATACCACACAATTCTTTCGTGATTCAAATCACCCGACTCATGAATTCTCCACGATGGTTCTAGAAGAAATGTTTGGAAAAAATCCACCAACCTTTGGCAAACTACTTAAGAAATAGTTGCGATCACGGCCTTGATCTCAATATCTTCCGCACATTTAAAGTGACCCAGTGGACAGGCCTTATAGCCGTGCAGTCCGCAAGGACGGCAACTGAGGGAGCTGCCCACATCCACAACGACGGAATCATCGGCCAGTGGCGTGTAACCAAACTCCTGAACCGTAGAGCAGAAAATCGCCGTGGTCTTAGCGTTCACACATGAGGCCAGATGCAGAGGGGCCGAATCATTCACAAACACGCGCTTGGCATTTTTCATCAGGGCGGCAGAATCCAGAAGATTTAAAGCGCCGCAGAGGTTTTCAGTATTAGGGATATCTTTTCGAATCCGGTCACAGAGATCTTTATCTGAAGGCGCCCCCGTGAAAAGAACCCGGCCGAGCTTGGCCAGCTCTGTCGTGAGTTCACGGTACTTATGTTCACTCCAGGCCTTGGTGAACCAAACAGAAGCAGGGGCCACCACAAAATAATCCCCGTGAACATGAGGGGCCACTTTGGCGAAATGTTTTTCAAGTAAAGGCAGCTCTGGTTTATAAATTTTTGAGTTATCCACAATCTTTAAAGTGGGCTCGGCTTTTTGGAGAAGCTGCAAATTTCTTTGAACTTCGTGCCACACACCACTCATGGTTTTGTGAGGAATGAGGTGATTCACTTTGTGGGTATAAAAGAAACTCAGAGGATTCTGGGCAAAGCCCACTTTAAAGGGCGAGTGCATGAGGGCCGAAACCAAGCCGCTATTAAAATGGCGATGAAGATTAAAAACCATATCAAAACGAATTTCTCGCAGCTCTGAAATCAGCTTGAGAAGATTTCTGGTTTTGCCGCCCTGTTTGTCCCAAACCCAGACTTTATCAATACTGGTTAGCCCCTGAATCACCGCTTCGTTGCCCTTTCTGAGGAAAAAATGAATGCTTGAATTCGGGTATTGATTTTTGACGGCACGAGCAAAATGGCTAGCGAGGATCGTGTCACCAATGAAGGCTGTTTGGATTATAAGAATTGTTGTGGGCGAGGCATCATTCATACGTTAAGATTATCACATAATTATGGAAAAAATCACTGCGATAATCCCCACATTTAACGAAGAATTGCATATCAAGGAAGCGATCGAATCGGTGCTTTGGTGTGATGAAATCATCGTGGTGGATTCATTTTCCAAAGACAAAACCGTTGAGATCATCAAAAGTTTTCCGCAGGTGCGACTTTTGGAGCACGAATACGAGCATTCAGCGGCCCAAAAAAATTGGACCATACCTCAGGCCACTCACCCCTGGATTTTTCTCCTCGATGCGGATGAAAGACCCACTCCGGAGTTAGTGGAAGAAGTTAAAGCGGTGGTGAAAGCTGGAACCAAGTATTCTGCGTTTTGGATTTATCGAAGAAACAACTTCATGGGCAAACGAATCAACTACTCGGGCTGGCAGTCAGACAAAGTGATTCGTCTCTTTAAAAAAGATGAATGCCGCTATCAGAACAAACATGTCCACGCTGAAATTGAAACGAAGGGTGGAATCAGTATTCTCAAACACAAACTGATTCATTATACCTATAAAGATCTAGAGTCTTACCTCAAGAAAGCTGACCGCTACACAACGTGGGGAGCTTTAGACCGCTACCATAAATTTCAAAAATCAGGTCGCTCCATTGGACTGCCTTATTTGGTTCTGCGCCCTTTTGGTCGATTCATCAGACATTACTTTTGGCGTTTAGGAATACTGGATGGGACTCACGGTTTCGTGGTTTCGGCACTGGCCTCTTATAATGTTTTTATTCGTGCGGTGAAAATTTGGCGCTTACAAAACGGCGAGAAGCTGGAAGATCAGTTTAAGAAATAAGTTTTATAAAATCCTGAAAGAAATAGATAAATAGTCCCAATTTCGTTCCGAGATACACAAATTTAAAAAGTGATGCAGTGTTTTTCATAGTGGCGTGATCATAGCCTTTCCTGATATTAGGATGGTTAAAATCCCACTAATCTGGTAATTTTTACTCTCAAACCGAGGAATTCCCCATGAAACTTCAAGAACTTATAGGCCAAACAGATCTGGATATGACCCTGGCCCAGGTCAAAGCTTTCTTCCTGGGAGTGATGAGTGCTGAGAGGCCTCTGCCCTTTGTGAAGGCGATGGAAGAGATGCTGGCGGAAACTCCAGAGGCAAAATCCCTCCTTGAGCCAGAGCTTAAAAAGCTTTGGGATGAACTGGCACAAAATAAAACCACTGAACTTCAAAACTTTTTTCCCAAGTCTTCTGACTTAAAAGAGTTTTTATCAAATGCTAAAGATCAGCTCGATTATTACCTCACGGCGATGAGTTTATCAGGCACCAATACTGAATCATGCAAGAACGAAGATATGGCGGACTTGATTGATGAATTAGAAGATTCAGTGATGGACCTTGATGAGTATCTGAGCGAAGAGTCCCCGGATCAAGCTGAAGGCGAAGAGATGAAAGACATGTTGCTTGAAGCTTGGCAGGATTATTTGGATACGACAGGGAAGTAATTTTCATTTACGAATAATTTCAAAATTATCTGATCATCATCTAAGACATTGTCCGTCGAGTGTTTTATTTCCGTGTGATGGAAATATTAATAGAGAAATGGATTCGAGAGACCATATCAGAATTTAATCAGGCCAAAATTCATCAGAATTATTACAAGATGAGAGAAATGAATACTCTCAGGATCGCCTTAATTGGCTTGAAAGATAACTTATTGAAAACTCGAGGTTCTTAATGAAAACCAACTTGCAACCGATAAGTAGGGATATGAATTTAAGTAAACTAATGTCTGATTATTACCACCTCATCGAAAAGCTCGAAGGGTCGAAAGAAGCGAGAATTAGCTTGGCCGGCATCATAACGCTAGTCGTGTATGACATCCAAAACGAGGGGCTAGTTGTAACCCCAGAAGAGCTAGAAAAAAGAATCTCAAATCATATAAATGATTTTTTAGAAGTCGCCAAAAAAACAAACGTCGCTTAAGCAATCAAATTTAAAATCTGATCCCGATAAGAATATTTAAACTCAGGATGCTCGAGAGAAAAAATCTTCAGCCCTGAGTTTCTCAGTTTGCAGGCCGGGCACTTGAGACAGCCTGCTTTTTCAATTCCTTCATAACAAGTAATCGTATTTTCCAGCAGAAATTCCAACACACCTAACTTAAAGCCTAGCTCCATGGTATCTTTTTTAGTCATGGAGACCAAGGGAGTGCGGATCTCAAAAGTCTCATCAGCAAAATCCATGCGAAGAGCCGTTTGAATCACATCCATATAGGCGCGGGAGCAGTCCCGGTAGCCGGAGTTGGCCGCCTCTAACTCCATCACACCCAGATAAATACAACTCGCCCCTAGTGACTGGGCATGAATGCCAGCGAGTCTGGCCATTAAACCATTTCGTCCTACCACTAAAGTATTCGGAGCTTCGCCGGTTTTGTGCTCAATTTTTTTATCAGATCCAATAAGGGCACTTTCAGTAATTTTTGAGAGGCAATCAAGATTGATCTCGACGTGATCAACTTTAAAGTTATCGGAGATTTTGCGAGCACGGTCTAGCTCTGTGGCGTGGCGCTGGTTATAAGTGAAGGAAACTGAAAGCACATTGGTCGCCCCAAACTCTTTCACTGCGAGTGCCAGGCACAGGCTTGAATCCATACCGCCAGAATGTACAACTACTGCTTTTTTTTTCATTAATAGCGTCCGTTTTTTTCCCACTCATAGGCAGATTTAATTATGAGATCTAAGTCATCATACTTTGGTTTCCATCCTAAGACTCTGCCGATTTTTTCGGCCTTAGACATGACCACTGCAGGATCTCCTGCTCGGCGAGGGGCTTGTTCAATCTTAATCTTCACACCCGTGAGTTCAGGAACTCTGCTTAAAACTTCTTTCACACTGAAACCATGGCCGTAGCCGCAGTTCATAATCTCTGAAGTTCCGCCCTTGGCGAGATACTCCAGGGCCTTTACATGAGCTTCGGCCAGATCACTCACATGAATATAATCACGGATACACGTTCCATCCGCAGTTGGGTAATCAGTTCCAAAAACTTTGATATGATCCCGTTTCCCGCAAGCGGTCTCGCAAGCCACTTTTATTAAGTGAGTGGCCCCAGGAAAGGACTGACCAATTTGCCCCTCAGGATCAGCACCAGAAACGTTAAAATAACGAAGGGCCACAAATCGCAGAGGTGAACTGGCCGCCACGTCGGTCAACATTTGTTCCGTCATGAGTTTTGAAGAACCGTAGGGATTAATCGGATTTTTAGGAGTTTCTTCCGTGACTCCGCCTTCTGCAGTCATGCCATAAACGGCGGCAGTGGAAGAAAAAATAAATTGATGGCACTTATGTTTAATACAGGCCGAAACTAAACGAAGTGAATTCACCGTATTGTTTGAATAGTATTTTAAAGGCTCAGTGACGCTTTCAGGAACCACAATACTGCCGGCAAAATGCAAAACGGCTTCAAATTTTTTGGCCGCAAATAACTGGTCTAATAAATTTTCATCGGCCAGATCCCCTACTACCAGTTCACCGAAAGTGACGGCCTGTTTGTGGCCAGTGGAGAGGTTATCTAAAATTGTCAGTTCATGCCCGAGTTTTCCCAGCGCCTTCACCACATGCGAACCAATATAACCAGCGCCACCAGTGATCAGAATCTTCATTTTAAACCTTTTAAAGAGTCTTCAGATATTCCACCAAATCCAGCCTATTGTCATGAGACAATATTTTAAAAGACTCAAAGTAGTGGCCCTGATTGGAGTGCCCTACTCTCGAAGTATCATAGAGACGGCGATCTGTTTTGTTTTTTACAGGGACTGCCGTCAGGCCCATTTTAATTTCATCAAAGCGCTCTTTTTCTCCGGCATTTTTCAGGGAGAAAGTTTTTGGTCTCTGCACAGGATCGATCAAAAGATCATAAAGCGTGGGGACTGAAGCATTATGCAAATAGGGAAAGCGCGACCATATTCCCCATAGCTTTTGCGCCACATACCCTGGCTCTTTTTTTCGCACCGATTGCATCACATCGTTGAGCGGATTAATTTCAATCAGCTTGTATAATTCTTCAGTCAATGAGTTCAGGCGATCTGGATCGGTCTTCACGATTCGCAGAGGAATATGTTTGGTGGTTTCATAAATCGGGTGATCAAGTTGATCCCGCACGTGCCCGCCGTGACACCCCTGACAGGTTGTTGCAAAAATCTGCTGCCCTCTTTGGGCCTTGAGTTTATCAATTTTGAAAGGGTATTTAGGGGGAAGAAATTCGCCCAAGTAATTTTCCGCTTTATGAACACGGTCAAAGTACTCTCGCACGTTTTCCGGAGTCTGGCCGGCGTAGAGTTCAACTGCGATCCCCCATCCCCCTAACTCGCCGTTACCTTCGCCGTCCCAGAAGGAGCCGGATTTTCTTTTCTCCCCGTAGCCCCACAGATGCGGAACCTTCACTTGTCCGCGTGGAAAGTTTTGTGGAAACGGAATATTCTGAACTTTATAAAACCAAGAACGAATGAGACTCGTCGGCACTAGTCCTTGAGTCATGTTCGCCATGGATTTATCCGACAGACCTTTAGTGAAAGCGAGGGATCTCTCATGAACTTCTTTGAAGGCCGGATTCGCTCTGGGCATCGCTCCCCAGACTTTCATGCCCAGGTACGAATCTTTTCCAATTTGCCCCACATCGATATTTTTATTTCCCAGACCCACGATATATTCGCCGGCGGCCTTGCCTGAGTGGCAGGCAATGCATCCAAGCACTCCCACCTGCATGCCTTCATAAGGAACTGAGAAGATTCCTTTGGCCTGATTGTTTTCAAAAAGCAAACCCCAGCGCTGATAAATGGGTCCGAGGTTTTGCACCCCGACTCCACCCCGGCTCATGGTATCGTAGAGCTTAATCAGGTCAGGCGAAATCGCCATTCCGCGCCCCTTATAAAAAAACTGCATATTTTTGAAGGCATCAACCGCTTCCAGATGTCGTTCTGTACGGACATCCTGCGCGAAGAGAGGTAAACTCAAAAAAGCTAAAATTAATAATTTAATCATTGGGAAACGCTATCAAAGTGGTGACCATTGGCAAAGGCTCTGAGAGATAATGAAAGGTTCTCCGACTAAAACAATCTGCTTTTTTAACTCCAATAAGGCCTGGGGCGGCGGCGAGAAATGGCACTTTTCAACGGCCATGGAACTCAAGCGCCGGGGTTATAACACCATTCTTGTGACGAATCTGCGCTCTGAGCTGCGCACCAAGGGTGTCGCCGCTGGTCTGAATGTTTATTCATTTCTCATTGGTAATTTGAGTTTCCTCAATCCCTTTAAACTCATCGTTTTGTTTTTCTTTTTTAAAACTAAAAATGTCGACACCATCATCATGAATTTACCGGCCGATTTAAAAAGTGCTGGTATTGCCGCTCGTCTGGCCGGGGTGAAAAATATTATGTACCGGCGAGGAATGCCCCATCCCTTGCGCAGCACCTGGCTCAATCGTTTCCTGTTTCAGAAAATCCTCACTAAAGTCATCGTCAATTCAGAAGAGATTGGCAGAAGTCTCTCACAAGGAAACGAGTCCTGGTTTCCTAAAGAGAAGATGGTGCTGGTCTATAATGGTGTTGATAGCTTTGCCAAAGTTGATACCTCAAAAATTCTTTATCAGAAAAAAAATAATGAGTTTGTGATTGGAAATGCCGGACGACTGACCTCTCAGAAAGGCCAGAAACATTTGGTTGAAATGGCCGAGATTTTAAAATCTCAAAATATCAATTTCCATGTTTTAATTGCAGGCGAAGGGGAACTCAGATCTTCTCTTCTGGAAATGATTAAAGCTAAAAACCTACAAGACCATGTGACTCTTCTTGGTCACGTAAATGATATTGCTGCCTTTATGAATTCCCTTGATCTGTTTGTTTTTCCTTCTCATTTTGAAGGGTCGGCCAACACCTTGATTGAAACTTTGTTCTATCAAAAACCGATTGTGGCCTTTAACGTGAGTTCTAACCCGGAAATCATTCAGCACAACGTGAATGGACTGCTCGCCAAAGCTTTTGATTCTGCGGATCTGACCAAATGTGTGGTGGAGCTTATGAACTCTCCCCAGTTAAGGGAAGAGTTTGTGAAAAATGGTGAGAAAATAGTCAAAGAGAAATTTGATAATCAGAAAATCTTAGAAGGGCTTGAGGCGATTATTTAATCGCCTTCCCGATCGCGTAGTAAGTGAATCCCTGCTCTAAAACTTTTTTCGTATTGTAGAGATTTCTTCCGTCAAAAATAACCGGAGTTTTCAGACGAGACTTGATCTCTTCGAAATCCGGCGCGCGGTACTGCTTCCATTCCGTCATCACAATGAGCCCATCAGCACCATTAAGGGCGTCATATTTGTTTTCAAATTGATCAACCGGAACATTGAGTTTGGCCATGTACTGCTCAAAATGATCGGCAGCTTCAGGATCGTGAACACGAACCTTCGCTCCTGCTTCATGAAGGGCAATGGCCGTGTCGATGGCCGGCGTTTCGCGGATATCATCGGTGTTCGCTTTGAAGGCAGCTCCCCAGAGAACAAAAGTTTTACCTTTAAGATCATCTTTGAAATGCTTTTTCACTTTACCGAAAATATATTTTTTCTGCTCTTTATTAACTTCTTCAACTGCTTCAACAATTTTAAAACGAATGCCATGCTCTCTGGCGGTGAAAACCAAGGCCTTCACGTCTTTAGGAAAACAAGAACCACCGTAACCCGGACCTGGGTAAAGGAATTGAGAGCCGATTCTTGAATCAGTAGAAATCCCGTGACGAACTTCTTCCACATCAGCACCCACCACATCACACAGGCGGGCCACTTCGTTCATAAAAGAAATTTTGGTGGCCAGAAAACAGTTGGCCGCATATTTGGTCATTTCAGCTGAGATGTTACTCATGCGAATAGTGCGTTTCACCTGACGGTTAAAAGGCTCATAAAGCTCTTCCAGAGTGTTCCCTGCTGCTTCTTCCAGGCAACCAATCACTATGCGTTCTGGTTTCATGAAGTCTTCAACCGCCGAGCCTTCTTTTAAAAACTCAGGGTTGTTCACCACATAAAATTTCTTTGTAGTTTTTGATTTGAGATACTCACGAACTTTATTTCCGGTTCCAACTGGAACAGTTGATTTAACCACCACAATTGATCCGTCTTTTAAAAAAGGAGCAATCGAGTCACAGGCACCAAATACGTATTTAAGATCGGCCTGACCATCATCTGAAGAGGGAGTTCCAACAGCTAAGAAAATCGCTTCAGCTTTAGTAACTGAGTCATAGTTATTGGCGAAATGAAGTCGGCCTTCATTAAAATTGGATTGCATCATAGGCTCAAGGCCCGGTTCAAAAATCGGACACTCACCCTTTTTCATACGCTCAACTTTGGCCGCGTCGATGTCGATACAAGTCACATCGTGACCCATCTCCGCAAAACAAGTTCCCGTTACAAGACCGACATATCCAGTACCAATAATGCTAAGCTTCATTTATAGCTCCATGTGAATGAAAAGTGCCCCCATTTTGCTGTAGAATAAGAGCGAAATCAAGGAGCAAATATGAGTATTTCGATACGAATTGTGGCCCTACTCACCCTCCTCTTGGCCTCTTTTGCCAGCTACGCTCAGGACAAAAGTTATCAGTATCAATTGGATGGCGTTTATCCCGCGAATCTTCCGGGTCTCTCATCCCCCCAGAGGATTAAGTTCACCCTCCAGTGGAATGAAAAAGACCAATTCATTAATGGAGTTTATTCCGATAGTTTTTTTACCTCGAGCTCCCCGGTGTCGGGCACCACTGGGGTTTTGGGCCGAGTTTTTAATATCAGGCTTCCCCGGATTCTGCAAAACGTGAGTCACCTCTCCCTGACTTCAACTAATGGGACGGTGATGGTTTTTATGAAAGACGTAACTGAAATGACCGTTGATCAGGCCAACATTCAGGCCAGTGTAGTCACAAAAATTGATTATGTCCCTGAACCAGAAACGACTTGTGAGGACTGCGGATTATACATGGGAAGTATAACTGAGGTGGGAGATTCAAAGAACCAATGCAGTTTACCCGAGTACGGTTTTGCCATGGAAATAACTAAAGACAGTCGGGCCAAGTTTTATTTTTATTATTCTGAATCTACTCTGGGTGTTCCCGATCATGATCTTGGGTCATATCCATTTGCTCCCAAACAGCACTGCGGTATGCTGGTCGGAACAAGTTTTCCGCCGGATGGTTGTCAGACACTTGCTGTGAGAGGAACTTTTGCAGGAGCTGGTAAAGAGAAAAGTTTTCGAGGCAAATACACCATCACGGATGAGAAGGATCAGGAGAATTGTATTTATGATTTAGTGCTGGAGAGGAAGCAGGTCTTATGATCTATTTCGACTTTTCTTCTAACTTCTTGAGGCGTCTAAATATTTCATCAAGCTTGTCCGTTTCCGACCTCATTGATTTCTTTAAAAATGAGTTGAGAAAAGTTTGGTAGCCCATCCCTTCTTCATCTGCTTTTTCTTGCAACCACAGAAGAACGTCCGCGTCTAATCTTACCGTCTTGGAAACTTTCAAATCTTTTGAAGATTTAATTGATTCTCTTTTCTTTAACTTTGAAAAATTGTACTCATTTTTCATAAACAATTACCTCTGATTTTGTAGGTTTCCTAGCTGAAATAATCCGAATAATTTCTTCAACATTTCTTTCACAGTAACTTACAACCAAAATTCTATTTCGGATTGACCGACCGATTTTTATAAATCTATGTTCATCTACCGAATGAATTGAATCATAATAATCAATCGCAAAATCATCACCCCACAATGTTACTGCCTCGGCGAATCTGACTGCATGCTTCTTATAGTTTGATTCATCTTTGGCATCATTCCATTCAAAATCCATGACCTCTCCAACACTTTACCACAAAGTTGTTACATTGTACATACTTCACCGTTTCATTCCCCCGGTACCGACAACTTATTGAAAGCCTTGAATCTTCTTTTATCCAAATCAAACTGGTGTTTTTTAAGTCCAAGTTTTATCAATTCAAGATCCTCTGACTCGTACTTTTCGTTCAGCCAAAGACGCTCACCTTCCTCTCCGCAAAAGGTCATAGGAATATTTGAATGTATAGGAAAGGGCAGATCTTTTCTGAGTGTACTCCAGGGATAATCTTCCACTTTAGGAACAAGGCCAGCACGAACAGGATTTTGATAAATGTACCGGTAAACTTGATAGTAGTGCCTTTGGGAATTAATCAGACTCCAGCGGTAGCGCCCACCCCAAAGATGATTTGTACTTTGAGCGCGGTGATTGATTTCGACCGCAACTGATCTCAAAAATGAATGCATGCACTCATCAATATTTGAAAGCGGAGTATGACACAAAAGATGAAAATGATTTCCCATCAAAACAAAGGCATGAATCCCAAGAGATCTTTCCACCTGACAGCGCCGGAGCTGCCTCATCATAATGGGCCACACTTCCGCCAGCGGAAGTGGAAAAAAATCCTTATTATTACACCGGGAAGTGATGTGATACGGATGAGTGTCGGATTTAATTAATAGTGGGCGTGGCATGTTAGTTACCTTGAGGTTTGAGACCGATTTTTTTACGGTTGGGTTTTATTTCTGGCGAAACCTGATAATCAAGGTCATCAAGTCTTTCAAAAACAACTTTGAACATTTTTGTAGTGGTCTTATCCAAGTCATCTATTTTTTGTGAGTTTGAATATTCGAGGGCTAGGAAGCTTCTGAGTTTTGTGAAAGTTCGCATGATGGCGATATTGACTGAGATAGCGCGGTCAGAATTCAAAACTCCAGAGAGCATGGCAACGCCATTTTCGGTGAAGACATGCGGAAGGTACTTTCGGTTGAGTAAATTAACGGCTTCTTCTTCAGTTAGCTGAAACATGAAGTCAGGTGGGAAGCGTTTGATGTTGCGTTTTACTTGCTCGTTTAATCGTTTTGTATCAACTCCATAAAGCACAGCGAGATCACTATCAAGCATGACTTTGTGACCACGAAAAGTATGAATCATCTGCTCTAAATTTACGTTTTTCTCATCAAACATATTTCAACTCCCCAGGTCAAAGGTCACAAATTGTGACCTTTGATTTTGTTTAGTAGCCCATCTTTTCAATGCCTTAATCAACACTTCGGATTCTAAGGTCACAAATTGTGATCTTAGAAGGAATCGACTCGGAAATTCTAAGGTCGCAATTTGCGACCTTAGAATTTCTTTAGTCACTCATGTTTTCAATTCATTAGCCCCTCTTTAAGAGTCAAAGGTCGCAATTTGCGACCTTTGACTCGTCCCCAACCTGGCACCTTTTCGACATTCACCTCAATCGCAAATCGAGATAGAATACGAAGAGGGAGGGTGATGCTGATTCATGTGAATCGAGCACCAGGTGGTTGCACACCAAAGAGGTCCACATTAGCGTTGAGTTGGCAGAGCATCGAGCGTGAGCATTCCCTCCCCCATTTCAGAGAGAGCAAAAATCAGGACAATTTCAGAATTGATAAGTGCAATAAATTGCAGGTCCTTTAACGCGGGGGTAGGATTTTTTGGGAGGATGGTTGAGAAAAATTGGGAGGAAAACTAAGCAATGATATGAGGGAAACTTGGCAACGAAATATCCCTCGAAAAGAGGCGTGGATTTAAATAATCATATTTCCAGTTATCAAAGAACAATTGCTGAACATCTGGGTGAATTACGCGAACGACAGGCAATGGATAGAGGCCCTCAAAAATCTTGGGTACAGGAATTTTTGTATAATAGAATTTGTGCTTATCCAAATCAGGAATGGTTCCGGCATTAGAGGACTCTAGAAAATCTAATGCAGATCTATCTCCGGAGAATTTATGATAGCGGTTAAAGCTTTGAATATCATCTTTAACAATCTCGTACTCAGTAACCTTTCTTTCTTCTAGAAAAAGAAACGAATTTAATTCAAGTTCTGCCTTTAATATTGAATTAACTAAATTATAGTCACAACCACTTGAGAAATAGGTCCCAGACCCGTCAAAGTAGGCCCCAACGGTCGTAAAAGTCGCTCGGGGACTTTTCCAAGTAAAGAAAGAACACTCTTTGTCTTTGGCGATATTCATTTTCAAAGATCGATGGGGAGAAACCTTCCTTAAAAGCGCATAGAGTATCGTATGTCTTTCAATAAGTTCAAAAAGGGCTGATTGCTTTGCTTTTCTAAGTGTTAGATGAGCTGAAACTCCGTTTGTATTTGTCGGATGCAACAATCGACTAGGGATTCCATATCTATCTGACAAATCTTTCAAGCTTATTTCTTTGCTAAATAACCCATGCATGGGCTTGAAATAGATTGGGGAATAGTTCGAAAAGTAAATTCTCTCAATCATTTCCATTAAAGCTTTTCCGAATGCTTCGTCTTGGGATGCTCCGCTTCCCCATGAGTTTCTCACTAATCCTACTTTATCAATAAATTGAAAATGGACTGAGTAGGGCATGGAGGAATCAATATCCCGTTTATAAATGAAATATTTTAGACCGTCCACGGCGGCACAGGACTCCAACCTCTCAAAGTAGTGTTTAAGAATTGGGTTCATTTAAATTTCTTTGATTTTCCACAAATTGAAATAAGTCATTTCATCCAAATCTGAGATGTCTAACTTTGACTTATTATAGAAAAATGGGGACGCGACGTAAAAGACAGGAATACATTCGGAATCGTCCACCATCTGGAAAGCTATTTCTTGTAGATAATGCAACGTTTTCGAAACGTCAGCTTTTTGATATTCAGACATCAACTCTTTGATTTTACCGTTCACGTCCTTGAACATTGGAGATGAAGAAAAATAATACAAATTAATGGACTCCCCTACGATCACCTGATCCATTGAAGTCACACCAAGGAATATCTCATAATCTTTCTTTTTGATAAACTTCTCAAACTCCACTGAAGGCACAGTTGCCTCGATTTTTACCGGGATTCCAAGGATTGATTCAAGGGATTCGACAGCTCCTTTAAGAGTTACTTCAAAGGCCCTTTGGTAAGTATGAATAGTAATTCCGTTCTTCAAATCTTCAGGAACCTTAGACGTATCTATGTCACTCCAACCTTTTACCAGGTCTATAATCTTCTTCTCTTCAACAAATCCCCTTACTTGTGGAGTAAAAAATTGAAAAGCCTTTCTTGCGACATTCTTGTATTTCTGATCAAGGGAGTACTCTAGAAGTATCTTCTTTTGGAGCCACTTTCGATTATAAGCATTTTTAAATTTTACGTTATCAGCATTTAATGCAAGAAAACTGATCATATCTCCTGTATTGCCAATTATTTGCATTTCAGAGAGCTTGCCTACTTCAGAGAGATGGCGTTCGTAGGAATTCAGGTTGAACTCACCAAAATCAACGACCTCATTTTTAAAGTCTGAAAATGTGTCACGACCTCGTGCGGTTAAAAGTTTGACTTTCTTAGGGTAATTAAGAGGAGATAACTTATAATGAGGGTTTTGTACCAGGAAAACATCATCCCCTTCTACGGAGTAAGTATAGGGCCCCGACGATACGATTTCCCAGTCCTCTACCAGTATTTCTTTCTTATTAATTTGAGAACTGTGCAAAACTGAAAGGTCAGCGAGGGTCAAATAGTACATGAAATCATTCACACGCTTCTTAAGCTTTATGATTAAGGCATTCCCCTGAATCTCTAGACTTTCAACGATCTCGCCAAAAGGAATGTGGCTACTCTTGTTTGTCATTGCCCTTTTAAAAGAGTTTTGTACATCGAGGAGCGTAACTGGATCTCCATTACTAAATGAAGTTTCCTTAATCTTTACGTGAAATTCAGTATCTGTTTTTTGGTCGATACTAGAAGCAAGCATAAACTTGTATCCGACTTTAGTATCCATTTCGACTAAGCGGACAGTTAGATTTTCGATAACATAATATTCATTGAGAAAATATATTCTCGCCGGATCCATTACCGTGCCCCGTTGTAAGGGAGTCATCGATAGATTTATGTAGTTCGATTTTTGACAGCTCAGAAATAACAGTAAAATAAATATTAATTTAATTATTCTTGCAGCAACCACCAGTCCTCCCTTCCCATCTTATCGGTACTTTGAGCAGACGAGCTAGATGAACTCTCTTTTGCCTAAACTTTAAATTGATCTGCAGCTCCCCCAAAAAAAGAAAATACTCCCAAGGTCACGAGTCAACGGGATAGTAAAAATTTCAAATTTTGCTCAAGTTTCAAACAATTATGCAACAATACGTGCCAACGATCCATAGATACTGAATATTATATATGCAAATTCGACTAAATTCTGGAAAGGCATCACTTATAGCGCTGACACTGTTAGTGGCAACTTTAAGCTTCATTGTTGCTCTTTCCACGGTCATATACTTGCAATCAAAATATCTTTATACACAGAAAATTGAGAGCGCAGTTCAAAATGCTGAGAGGCTATCCCAATTGGACAAAAGTATCACCTTTGATAGAGCGTTGCGGATTTATACTGGGAACCTTGCGTTCTCAATATTTGATGAAGACTGTGAAGCATTTTACTCCTCAGATCTCCTCATCATTCCAAGCTCCTGTGAAACTCGTGATCCACGGTTCGAGTGGAGCCAGTTCAAAAGTCTATTTGGTAGACAATTTATCATTGGCCATTCATCGGCCCCGTTCAAATTATCTTATCTAAATGAAAATCGTCACATTATTCTTCTAACTTCAGTATCCTATATAGTTTTCGTGTTAATCATCACGCTGCTTTTCTTGAACATTTTCATTGAGCGACCAATCCGTAAAATCACGTCTTCTATTTTTAAGCTTCTGGAGACACAAGAAATTGATCCGAATGAATTCACTCGTTCTAAAGACATGCTACTCAAGGAATTATATCATTCAATATCCAAGCTTATTGCCGTGGTTATTAAGTCCTACAGTGAAAGAGAAAAACATCTCCTATCTCAACAAATTGCTCATGACTTAAGGGCACCACTTGCAGCTCTAGAAGATCATCTTATTAAATCTTCTCAAGCTGATTCAATTGAAACTATGGCCATTAGAAGAATAAGCGCTATTGCAGATTCGCTAATGCCATCATCCCAGTTTCTCCTCCCCTCTAACAGTTCTCAAAACGCAATTTTCGATGACCTTACTAAATTATACCCTCAAATAAAATTCAACATAAATGGGCCTGATACCTTTAAGATTCATGAACTCCAAATCTCAGAGACTGACTTCTTTAGATTCGTCACGAATATTGTCAAAAATTCAATTGAGTCCTCGTCTACGCAATTAAATATCGCAACCCACATCTCTGATAAGTTTATGAAAATTAGTTTTGGCGACAACGGCCAGGGAGTTGAACCCAGCCTTGTCCCCAAAATCATAAATGGCTACACAACAAAGGCTGCCGGGAATGGTCTTGGTGTGTCTGGAATGTACTTGGCCCTTAAAAAGATTGGTGGGGACATTTCAATCGACTCCCAACCCGGTAGAGGGTTTACAATTCATATGAAAATCCCAATGAAGGCGGTACACAAGGAGTTTGTACTCATCGATGACGATAGGATTGTTCGAATTGGATGGGAAGCCCAAGCCAAAAAGAAAGGTATCAAATTATCAACATTCAAAACAGTCGCTGATTTCATAAGTGCTAGCTCGTTAATTCCTGCTGAAGCTATAATTTATGTAGACTCTAATCTTGGAGGGGGAATTAAAGGAGAAATTGAATCAGAAAAGATTTTCAAAATGGGGTACAAGGATATATTCCTTGCGACGGGGTATAGCAATTCCGACCTAAACTTGGAAGCCACACCATGGATAAAGGGCTCCAGTTCAAAGAGATCTCCTTTTTAAAAGGAAACCGCCACATTAAAGCCTTCCTGCAACTTAAGAAGCTCTGATATTCTTTTGATCATCTATCCATATACGGATCGAATCAGCACAAAACTCCAAACCATTCGGCCATGCCAGCGCTCCAGATTCAATAAAACACTTGCTGTACATCTGGCCTTTCAAAACTTCCGCGGCCAAGCCTTGGGGTGCATCGAAAATATGCCGCAAAGATACTGAAGAACTAAATCCATCTGAAAATTCTAAGGTAAGACTGAAATTATCTTCTGAAACAGAATGAATTTTCACCAACTTATTTCCAAGATTTGTCATATTTTATTCCAGCGGTTTTACTTTATTGGGCACTTTAAATTGTTGGGCACAGTCCCAAGCTTCTAAGATTTCCCCTGTATACTTCCTTCGCCATAGTTCCAAAAAGTATTGAAGACGTAATGGGATCTTACCATTTAAAACTCTACCACTTTTAATTTCAATAATCACCTCATGCTCCCCATATTGAGCATGAAAGTGAGGCGGGTTATGATCCGAGTGGTATATTCTTATAATAATACCAAAAAAAGCAGATATTACGGGCATGCGCAATTCCTTTCATAAGTGATACGGAAAACATACGTAACCATTGCCACTAAATCAACGCCATAAAGGTGCCAGGTTGAATCGAAACATAAGCATGTCAAAAAGGTACGTGACACCTTTCTGAGGAAATCGCTAAGATGGGTTATGGCCAATAATCCTAGACACCTTAGACCTGAACTTACTTCTATTTACTCGTTTCTTGATTTCTATGCGGACAGCATGAAAGAAGATAAGCGGAATGTTTTCTGCTTCCAGGTCGGGGCCAATGATGGCCGAACCAACGATCCCGTCCACAAATACTTCCGTGACTACGGCTGGAAGGGACTACTAGTAGAACCACAGGCCGACGTCTTTAATAACGAACTCATTAAAACCTACGCTAACAATAAGAATGTCATTCTTGAAAACGTGGCCCTCGGAAAAGAAGAAGGACAACTTTCTTTCTACCGAGTGGCGATCTCTAAGGCCCGATGGGCGACAGGTCTCTCAAGCTTCGATAAGAAAAGCCTCGAGGGCCATATCGAAAACGGCTACATCCAGCGCAAGGCAAAGGATGAGGGCGTAGAAGTCCCAACGGATCATTCAAAACTCATCGAGGAAGTAAAAGTTCCGACGATGAAAATTGATTCTCTTCTGGGTAAACACAACATTCAGAGTTTTGATATCCTCTGCATCGACACTGAGGGATATGATTTTGAGATCATCAAACTGATTGATCTTAAAAAGTTTCACCCTGAGGTCATTCTGTTTGAGAGTAAAAACTTATCTGATAAAGATTTCATCGAGGCAAAAGACCTCCTCACTTCTCATGGCTACACATTGTTCTGGGAAAAAGGTGACACACTCGCGATTAAGTACAAATACCCTACGCCAGTTAAACTGATGCATAAGTTGAAAGCGTTTATTCGGAAGTTATAAAATCATCTATCCGAATACTCGTGCTATCTAAGCGTACTTCTGCAATTCTTTCTCAATTTTCTTGGTCTCTTTGACTGATCTTACTGGGCCACTCAAGAACTCAAACATTAAATGGAGATGCTCCCTCGTGGGCGGATCTTTTTCCGCCAATTTCCAAGCATAACCAAGCAACCTATCAACAGTGTATTTCCCGGTCTTGTAATTCAAGATATCACTGACACGTGTTTTTGGAAGTTTAAGCATTTTTGCCAGCTCAACCGCTTTGATTTTATTTTTGATTAAATAGCGGACAAAAAGCTTACATAAGGAATACTTCATCCTTTCTTCAAAAGAAGCATCTTTGGGCAAGACGCGAGGAAAATTTCCTAGCTTACCTTGTCTTTCAACGAGCTTTAACACTTCGATTACTTCTTCGGTAGTTGGGCTGATAGTTTTTTTCATGCTAAACTCCGCATTATTTTATTCGGTAAAGTGTTATGGTACCAATAGTTCCTGGGTCATTCATCGTTGTCGTGAAAACTAGCCTGAATTTCTTATCAAAATAAGTGCCTTTAACCGGGCACAGCAATTCCAAAGCAAAATAATTAAAATCTTCAGAAACTTTCGCAGGACCTAGATCCATCCCATTTATTTCAAGCAGAAACTGACAAACATCTTCCGCAGTAAACTCCGATCGCTTGGTTAGGTTCAATTCTTTTGTGTTGAAATTTAATCCATAGTTAATGTGATCAATTTTAACTCTTGCCTTAGAATAAACACAGTCATTGAATGTTATCTCCTTCGGTAAATTTAAGAGCACTACCTTTCCCCGCCCGCCCATAATCCGATCCTTATATAGATGATAGCATAGTATCCCCAAAGTTACCACACGAAGTAACTTCAAGCTCACTGCGCACGTACAATATCCGTACACTAATTACCGAGTCAATGTCATAAAGGTGCCAGGTTGAATCGAAATATAAGGATGTCAAAAAGGTACGTGACACCTTTTGGTCAAGGGATATGATTTTGAGATTATCAAACTGATTGATCTTAAAAAGTTTCACCCTGAAGTTATTCTGTTTGAGAGTAAAAACTTATCTAATAAAGATTTCATCGAGGCAAAAGAGCTCCTCAGTTCTCATGGCTACACACTGTTCTGGGAAAAAGGTGACACACTCGCCATTAAGTACAAATACCCTATGCCAGTTAAACTGATGCATAAGTTGAAAGCGTTTATTCGGAAGTTATGACACGTCTCAAAACCCAAATATAGTGACACCTCTTATGGGGTCTTGGTACTCTCATACGCATGATAAATAAGATGAATCACGTTACGAGTGCTGCGTTGTTTTTTTTAGCGGCGGGGATTTTTACTTCAGTCTCTATTCTGTCGGCCTATCAGGTCCTCTTTACGCTATCTCTGATCTACTTTACTTTTATCGCTTTTAAAGAAAAAAACTGGAAATTGCCTAAGAGTGCTTACTGGCTTCTGGCTTTCAGCCTTATTGCCCTGATCAGCACCACCATCAATCTCGATATCATCCCAAAACCATCTAAAAACTTTGGGCGCATTAAATACTTTATCTATGGAGCTTGGGGAATTTATGTATTCCGTTACTGGCTGCCTACTGTTACCGATAAGACCAAAAAGTTCATTACTAATACGTTCTTCCTCAGCATGGTAGTGGCGGGCTGTTACGCCATTTATCAATACTTTTTCTCTGGTGATGTTCGTGCCAGTGGCCTGACCGAAACCATGCGCTATGGATACGGAACAGGAATGATCCTGTTAACTATCCTAAGCGCTATTCTTCACCGTGAAAAATTGGGCAAGGGCTTTGACTTCCGCTGGGCGATAGTTGCGTTCGTCTTCGGTTTCGTGGGAATGTACCTCACCTACACCCGCGGCGCACTTTTGGGATTCCTGTGCGGTCTTCCGTTTGTTTTTTTCTTTTTCAATCGCAAACTAGGTCTCACTCTTGGAGGCCTGGCACTACTTGGGGTTTTGGGTCTCGGAAGTATCTATCTTTTCGGTAGTGGAAATTATCAATCCCGTTTTCTGCAAAACAAAAACAACTCATCAGATGTAATTCGCCGAAGTCAGTGGAAAGCGGCAGTCATTGCGATTCAGGAGAGACCGGCACTTGGTTGGGGCCTATCCAACTTTCACTCGCAACTGAAACGAATCAAATATGATTACGATTTGGATGCCAAAGATTACTTTGATGCCCATTCGCACAATCTCTTTCTGGAAATCGCCTCTGGCACCGGTCTAATTGGTCTTTTCTTTTTCCTCGGCTGGCTAATTACCTGGGCGTGGGAAGCATTTAAGGCCCAAGGCCTCACTCGAGCCCTAGTAGTTCCTCTGGGCGCAGCTTTTGTCGTGGCCAGTCAGTTTGAAGTAACCTTTGACGCCAATAATGCTTCTATGATTTTTATGCTTTACGCTCTAAGCTCCGCTGCCGGAGGAAATGATGTCTAATCGGGCCAAAGAGATACTTCTTCTTGTCCTTGATCTTGCTATTCTCTTTCTGGCTTTGACAGCGGTGGTGTATTTAAGAAACGCCAGTCTCAAGACCCACCTTGAGCTTTTCACTTATATTTTTCCTTTCTGGATTCTGATGTATTTCATCGAGGGGATCTATACTCTCAAGACCTATAATCCAGCGAAACTGCCTATTTCTCTGCTCCGCGGGACATTATTCTCAGTCATCATTTCAATTGTCCTGATTTATCTGCTGCCACTACGACTTGAGAAGATTACCCCAAAAACAAATCTTATTCTGATAGCATTACTGGCCCTTCCGTTATTGTTAGTCTGGAGGAAATTCTTTTTTAATTTTTTTGCCGGTGCCAAAAGACAAAGAAACACAGTCCTAATTGGTTCTGATGAAACTTTAAACCTGGTCATTCAAGAGATTTCTCAAAAACCACACTTGGGCTATACAATTATCGGAACTGGCCCCGAAATCCCAGCAAATGCAGAACTGATTGCCATCGAGCGAAACCTTTCAAAAGACCACGAAATTTATAATGTCGTATTCAGAATGCTCGGGTCCGGTGTCGAAATCATGGACCTTGCAAAATTTGCGGAGCAAATTTCAGGAAAAATCCCCATCAATGCAATCAATGAATCCTGGTTCATTGAGTACTGCGGGCATCAGGAATCACGAAGCTATGATGTCTTAAAGACGATTATTGATAAGTCTGTTGCTCTCGTGCTTTTTGTCGCTTTAATTCCACTCATGGCGATCCTGATTCCGCTTCTTCTTATTGTACACGGCCGCCCTATTTTCTTTAAACAGATCAGAACTGGACTGAATAATAAACCCTTTAAACTCTACAAACTGAGAACAATGGTTGTGGATGCTGAAAAACATGGAGCCCAGTGGGCCAAGCCTGGAGATGCGAGAATTACTCCACTAGGAAAAATTCTTCGTAAGACCAGACTGGATGAACTTCCTCAACTTCTCAACATTATCAGAGGGGAAATGAGCTTAGTTGGTCCCCGCCCAGAGCGTCCAGAAATCATTGAAACAAAGCTGGCCCCAACTATCCCCTATTACAACCTCAGACACCTGGTAAAACCTGGAGTCACTGGCTGGGCACAGGTCACGTTCCGTTATGGATTCTCCACTGAGGATTCGAGAGAAAAACTTCAGTACGACCTGTACTACGTCAAAAACAGAAGTATCTGGCTTGATATTCTTATCATTCTTAAAACAATCAAAACTGTGCTTACGGGTGCTGGGCAGTAACTAGCGAATTTTTCCAGTGATACGAATCGGGAAGGTGAAGGCCTTAAAAAACATCTTTATGGATTTTCGACTGGATTCAAACACGAAGGCCGTGAGGAAATTACCAAGCGCCTGAGCTGCTAAGAAGCTTAAAATGGCACCTTTCACACCATACTCTGGCACAAAGTAGATATGGCCAGCCAGATTCAGAATAAGGCAGATACTGTTAATCCAAAGCCATTCATGCAGCCTGTTTTCCAGAGTCATCCACTTGATTCTCGCCAAATTGAAGAATACGGGAATTGTCGTCAGGGCAAAGAGACTTAGCGCCTCCGGGGCTTCCTGATATCTTGCTCCATAGAGCAGCTTAATCACAAGCTCCGAGGTGAGAACGACTGCCAGTGAAAATCCTATGGAAAGCCAGAACATAATATCTGAAAGATACTGAATGCGAATTTCGTATTTTGTTTTGTTATTGCTAAAAGCAGCAATAACAGTCGGAAAGACAGAGGTGCAAATCGCAGTCGGAAGAAAGATCCACAGGTCCACCAAAGTCACGGCCACTGAATAATTACCAAGTTCGGTCAGTGTCCGATATTTTTCAATAAACATAAAAGAGAGCCGCTGATCGAAAAGCATGACAAAGGCAGACAAAAAATAAGGAAAACTTTCTTTGGACAACTTAGCTGACAGCTCGGGGATCACCTTCCCGGCAAAGGCTTTTTTCCACTGAATCTTATTAAAGATCATCGCCTTAAGTACCGCTTCCCCCCAGATGTAGGTCATAAGAAAAAATGTCAGACTCGAATTTAAAAGAACCCCTAACACGCGGAGTGCAGAAGCAGAGAGGTAACTGACATTGTTGGCCCAAAAGAGCGGCTGAAAATCCATTTGCGAATGAAATTTCAATTCGTAGACATTGAAGGCCTGGAAGAAAATATTGATTCCGTAAATAAAGGTAATCAAACTGAAGATCCATCCTTCGGGCCGAAAGATAATCAGAAAAACCCCAAGAGCAATAAGACCCAAAACACTCATTTTGAGTCTTAACTTCAAAACCGTCTTCAGGATGTCACCTTCGGAATACTTTCCTTCCATCAGATGCTTAATAATTAATTCATCAACACCAAAAAGACCAAAAGCGAAGAACACAGTGACAGTCTTCACGACGTAGGACAATTTACCAAAATGAACAGGACCCAAATGCCTTGCAAGCAATGCGTGGACAAAAAAACCGATGGCAATTTTAATGAGTCTTTCAGAAAAGAGATAACTAAAACTCTTAAAAGCTAATTTAAACTTGGGATGTCTCTCCACAAATTCTTTTGCACCTTTAGGGAGATAGTTAGTCAAGTCCATCAGATTTTATCCAGGTAAACTTGAACAACTTTGTCATACCGATGATGTTCATTCACAAATTTGTGACCGTTCTCACCTAACTGATTCCTCTCATCCGAACTCATTGAGAAAATCTTCATCACAGCAGCAGCAATATCTTCCGGCAAGCAAGATGGAACACTCACCCCGCAATTAGCTTCTTTGACCAAATCATTTCCAGCATCCACGGCCATCACGACCGGGAGACTCGCAAACATGTAATCAAAAATTTTATTGGGAGAAATACCGAATTTAAAAAGCTCCTCTTTCATAAGCCCAATATAACCGATATCAAATGTCTCAAGGATCGCGGGTATCTCCTTTTTGGAGACTGCTGGAAGAAAAAGAACGTTCTTTGTTGTCTCTTCCAGTCTTTTCTTATGGGCACCCTCACCGACAATCACAAACTGAATCTTACTGTTAGTTGTCAGCTCCGCAGCTTTAACATACATATCGAGATTATTAGCAATACCAATAGTTCCTGCATAACCTACGATGTATTTGCCTTCATCTTTCAAGGCCTTCAACTTTTTAAACGTCTCAGATTTCCCTGAAACTTTTTCTTCCTCAATGACGCCATTTGGAACATAAAGAAATTTTCCCTGCTTCATTCCACGGGTTTCAAAATGCAAAAATGCTTTAGGCAGAACAGATGCCACAAAAGTAGATTGGGTATAGGCAAACTTCTCAACCCACCGAAGGAAGGCAATAAATGGATTTTTCGGGCCATAGCCCCCGAGCATTTGAATGGAGAGAGGCCAGATATCTCTGACTTCAAAGAAAAGTTTCGCTCCCATCATTTTTGACCACAACCATCCAACTAAAACTGGAATAGGCGGCGGGGAGGAAACAATAATGGCGTCAGGTTTTGCCAGAGATTTAAAAAGTAAAAGCTTAAAAGGAAAAAGAAACATCGCAAGTATTCGCCCAACACTCTTGGACTGCGGATAGGCCGGAAGCTTTACCCAGACATACCTGATCCCATCAATCATTTCTTCAGTAAACATCCCTGATGTCTCAGGAAGTTTGAAATAATTGTGGGAAAAAGAGCCGGAAAAGATTGTTACCTCATGGCCTAACTTTACCATCTCATGAGCAAGATAATAGGTTCGGAATACCATTCCATGGTAGGGAGAGCCAGCGGCCTGATTGATAAACCAGATCTTCTTTTTCATTTATAATTCAACAAGGTCTCAATGATTTTTTCGGAAGCTTTCCCCTCACCATAAAGTTTCTGGGTGAAATTTGGTTTTGCTTTTAAGTAACCTTCAGCCGCTTCAACGATTGCCTTTCTTTTCGCTCCAACCACTTTATTGGCGCCAACTTCAACCAACTCAACCCATTCGGTTTCGTCTCTGAAGGTGACACATGGTTTTTCAAAAAAATAGGCTTCTTTTTGAAGACCACCACTATCAGTAATCACGAGTTCACAACGTGACAAGAAAGAGATCATATCAAAGTAACCAACAGGCTCTAATAGGTGAACATCAAGTTTGACTCCATGATCGGCCAATTTCTTGCTGGTTCTCGGGTGAAGCGGCAGCACAACAGGTATCGTTTTGTGAATTTCATTCAACGCCAGGGCGATTTCCTTCAACCTTTCAATGTCATCGGTATTTTCGGCACGGTGGATTGTACTAAGCACGAACCTTGGATACTTCACTTCATTGGCAACTTTGCCCATGACCTGAGCCTGTTTTTCATAATGCCTAGCAGCGTCAAGCATTACGTCACCCGTCATCTCTATTCGAATTGGAAAGTTCTTATAACCTTCCTTTTCCAGGTTGGAGACTGCGGTCAAGGTAGGGCACAAAAGCACGGAAGAGATCCGGTCAGCGAGGATACGATTCACTTCCTCCGGCATTTTCATATTGAAACTTCTAAGCCCAGCTTCAACGTGGGCAACTTTCACATGCAATTTAGCAGCAGCAAGTGCTCCGGCCAAAGTAGAATTGGTATCTCCATAGATCAAAACCCAATCCGGTCTCTCCTTAAGAATGATTTCTTCAATCCCCTCCAGCATTCTCCCTGTCATCGCACCATGGTTAACACCGTGAATATCGAGGTTGTATTTTGGCTTTGGGATATCCATTTCAGTAAAGAAAACATCACTCATATTGGCATCGAAGTGTTGACCAGTGTGAACAATGACCTCTTCGACTTTACCTGCATAGGAGCGTATCGCCCTACTCACTGCAGCAGCTTTAATAAACTGAGGTCTGGCTCCAACAATGGTCAATATTTTCATTCAAAAAACTCCACGATAATGTCTTGATAGTGTAGCATACGGGACTAATCAGAAAAGAGAATTTGTATGTGCGGGATCACCGGAATTATCAATAAAAAATTAGCTGTCATAGATCAGGTCGAACTCAAGAGAATGAATGATCTCATTGCACACCGAGGTCCTGACGGGGAAGGTTTTTATGCGCACGGAGAAGTTGGATTTGCGCATCGAAGGCTGGCAATTATTGATTTATCAGAAGATGGCCATCAACCAATGCATTTCGACAAAAAATACGTTATCACGTTCAATGGAGAAATTTACAACTACATTGAAATACGAGAAGAACTTCTAACATCTGGATATCAATTCAAATCTAAAAGCGACACTGAAGTCATCCTTGCGGCTTACGATAAATGGGGCGAAGACTGCGTCACCCACTTCAACGGGATGTGGGCCTTTGCAATCCATGATGTAAAGAAAAACATTGTTTTTTGCAGCCGGGATCGTTTTGGAGTCAAACCATTTTATTACACTGAAAAAAATGACTCATTTAAATTTGGCTCTGAGATTAAGCAATTCCTTGATCTCGCAGGTACCAATAAGGCCAATAAAGACCTTATCGCGCATTATCTCTTCACCGGCATGCATGATCATGAAGAGAGAACCTTTTTTGAGGGGATCTACAAACTAGCGCCTTCTCATAATCTGATTTTCGATCTGAAAACGAATACCTTCACCGTCAAACGATTTTATTCCATAAAAAAGACTGAAGGGACTCTAAATTATTCAGATAGACTCATTAACGCTATTAAATTGCGCTTAAGATCTGATGTAAAAGTCGGCACCTGTCTTTCAGGTGGACTAGATAGTTCAACCATCGCTGCGATTGCTTCGGAACTCTATCATAAAGAATCCTCTGAGAAATTTAATGCCATCCATGCTAAATCCATCGAAAAAGCAACTGATGAGAGTGCTTATGCCATACAAGTTGCGAACCATTCCAATCTCGAGCTACATGTAACAGAGCCAAGCCCTGAAAAATTCAAAAAATATTTTGATGAAGTCATCTATACTCAAGAAGAGCCTTTCGGAGGCCCATCAATCTATTTACAATATTTTGTCATGATGAAGGCTAAGGAAATTAACTGTAAGGTGATGCTCGACGGCCAGGGCGGCGATGAGACTCTGCTTGGATATGAGCGCTACTACGCACCAGCATTTGCCTCATTCCTTAAAGAAAATGGCCTTTGGGTAACGCTGAAAGAAATGTACCTGAGTAGAAAAAATAATGCGAAGATGGGTTTTCTCAATATTGCCAAGTACATCGCAGGCACATTCCTGATCAAAATTCGGTCATTGTACCTTGCCCGTAAGCTAAATTTCTTTAAAAAAGAAGCAATACCTGAGAGCTTTGAATACTGGAAACTTATCCGCAAGTACGCCTTTGATATCTTCAACCTCCAAACAACTGAATTATACACTACAAATCTGCAGGCCCTTTTAAGGTATGAAGATAAGAACTCAATGAGACATGGGATTGAAACTCGATTACCATTTCTCGATTATAAAGCCGTCGAAACAGCACTCAGCCTTCCCGTCTCCCAGAAAATTCATAATGGCTGGACTAAATTCGTCCTTCGAGAAATCTGTGCCAAGTATTTACCTGCCAATGTTGCTTGGAGAAAACATAAGCTCGGTTTCAATGCGCCAGATAAAAGCTGGCTCTCAGGCATTACAACTGAAGCAAAACTCGAAATCCAAAATTCAAAGATTCTTGATCAATTTATCGATAAAGAAAAACTCAAAGAGCTCCCACTTCATAATCTGCAGATTACCTGGCGATTGATCAATATTGCAGTATGGGAGCGAATTTTCAGAGTTGAAGTCGAATGAAAAAGATACTCGTCCTTTGCCAAAACTATCCTTCTCCAAAGAATCCGTTTTCTCAAACGTTTATTCACTATCGGCTTAAGGAATACGTCCGCCAATATCAGGTGACAGTTCTTAGTTTTGCTTCCACCGAAGATTATGAATATGAAGGCATTAATGTCTATACTGAGAAAAGCCTCAAAAAGAAGCTCGAGGCAGAGAAATTTGATGCCCTGATTAGTCATGCTCCAAATGTTAGAAATCACCAGCGTTTTATACTCTTAAATCTGTTCAAGTTGAGTAATATCCTTTTTATTTTTCACGGATACGAAGTAATCAACATCCACAAGCGGATTTACAATCAACCGACCTATTTCGAGTTCGCACATTCATACTCAACTTTTAGCAAATTCTATCACCGAATCAAGCTTCCTCTCACTTGTTTTTTTTTGCATTTCATTAATCGGATCGCCAATTGCAGATTTGTCTTCGTAAGTCATTCACTTCTTGCGGAAGCTCAGCAAGATCTCAATTGCTCAATTTTCAAAAAAGGTAAAAACACTTTCGTCGTCAATAACCCAATCAATCCCGTGTTCCAAAGTTCAGCCTTTAAATCGACAAACAAGTATGACTTTATTTGTATCAGGCCGTTTACTGACCCCAAATACGGTATCGATATTTTTATCAAACTCGCAGAAACCAACCCACAATACTCATTTCACCTATTTGGCTTAGGTGACTTCCCTAAAGCCTCTTCATTCCCTGAAAATCTGAAAATTTTTAAACAATTCATACATGCTGATGCAATTCCTCCCCTCCTAAACAACTATAAAGCGGCTATTTTACCTACAAGATGGGACTCTCAAGGTGTTTTAGCCTGTGAGATAGCTGCCCTAGGGATGCCCCTCTACACTTCAGACCTAGAAGTATGTCGTGAGATGTTAAGCAAATACATGAACGTAAAAATGATAAAAAATGAAATTTTTCATACTATTAATCTGGATGCTGATGATCTGAAACCATCAGAAGCAAAGGATAAATTCTTCTCCCACGCAAATACAACATACAAAGAACTAGACCTTGTGAACGCCCTAATCGAGAACGGAGAACACAATTGAAAAGAATGATTTTCCACTCGCCTGTTCCACTTAATCCTGCAGGAAATTCTGGAAGCGATGTTAGACCAGTTGAAATGCTAAAAGCCTTCAAAGAATTAGGATATGACGTTCTTGAAATCACGGGGTACGGCCTTGAAAGGAAGGTGGCTTACAAGAAACTAAGAGAGAATCTGGCAATGGGATTCAGATATGAGTTTCTGTATAGTGAAACCTCCACCATGCCTATGTTCTTAACGGAAAAACATCATTTTCCACTGTACTTCTATGTTGAAATTTTGCTTTTCAGATTATGTAGACTACATTCCATCCCCATCACAACTTTTTATAGAGACATATACTGGAAGTTCAATCTGTTTCAAAAGGGTACATCCTACCTAAAAAGGACCGTCGCCTATTTTTTTTACCACCTTGAACTAATCACATTATCAAAATACACATCCATTCTTTTTTTGCCGTCACTCGAAATGAGATGTGCCATTCCTTATTCATTTGAGCATACCAAAATTTATGAACTGCCACCCGGGATCTCTACTGATTTAATTAATTACCCCAAGCTGAAAGAAGACTCTGGCAAATCAATTAACTTAATCTATGTTGGTGGAGTTATACCTCCGCTTTACGATCTTAGTAATGCAATAAAGTTCATCGGCCCAATCCCAAACGTGAATCTAACAGTCATCTGCAGGCGAGAAGAATGGGACACAATCAGAACCCAACTGCCTCTTCCCGTAAACATCAAGGTAAAACATATATCGGGAAAAGATTTAGAAACGGAATATTTGAAAGCTGATTTATCCCTTATTGTTCTTGGAAGTCATCCATACAGACGATTTTGCATGCCTCTAAAGTTATTTGAAGCGATTGGATACAACACCCCTGTACTGATGTTATCTTCAATGAATGCTGCTTCAAATTTTGTTAAGCAACACGACCTTGGATACATCATTAATTCAGAAGCAGAGCTGGCCCATGTATTCAATAACATCATAAAATCACGGATCGACTTGCACTCCAAAATTAACAATATTAGAAGTTATAAAAATTTTACAACGTGGACAGCCAGGGCGAATGAAGTCAACAAGATAGTTACAAGGAACAAAGTATGATTAGAAAATTGGCTTTTCATTTTTTAATGAGCCCAGGTATTAACGAGTTGTTTGGATATTTATATAAAGCTCTAAGGAATTTGGGACTCTTAAAATCAAAGTTCATTTATCCATATAGAGGAACGATACGTATTCGTATTAATGAACAGATCAAGTTTAAGATGTTTAGTAATGGGGGGGATACAATTGCCACTAGGATTTATCAGGATGGCGTCGGAGCATTTGAGCCAGAAATGGGACCTGTTTTTAAAAAATTAATTGAGAGAGCCGGTGTTTTTCTAGACATCGGTGCGAATACCGGTTTTTACAGTTTAATGGCAGACCAAATTAGCCGAAATTGCATCGTTCACGCATTTGAGCCAGTTCCTTCAATATTTGAAACATTAAAACAAAATATAAACTTAAATAATTGCCGAAAAGTAACACCTCATCTTTTGGCATTATCTAATGAAACCAAAACTTCGTCGTTCTTCGTACCAAAGTCGATCCGCATTTCAACAGGGGCTTCACAAATAGCTCATTTTGAGGACTCAGATGAAATTTCTTGCCAATTAATTAGACTGGATGATTTTGTCAAAATTCACAATCTTCAAAATGTCGATTTTCTAAAGATAGATACTGAATCCACTGAACCTTTGGTACTAGAGGGTGGACTCCAGACTATTTCGATGTTTCGTCCTTACATCATTCTCGAAATTCTAAATAATAATGTGGCTGCACAAATTGAAAATCTCATTGCTCCATTAAATTACAGGTACTTTCAGATTGTTCCAGGAAAACTGAATCCCATTTCATCTTTAGAACTTGGCGTCTCTCGAGACACCAATTGGAACTTTCTATTAGTCCCCCAAGAGAAAGCCTATAACACTTTTTTGGAGTCATAATCGGCAATGCTGTCTGAATAGTATTTCATCATCTGTTTCGCTATCATCGTAGGATGATGCCATTTCTCGACAAATAATCTAGACTTTTTTCCTTGCGAATTTAATTGATCCTTATTACTAGTCAGCCAAAACTTTAAAACATCATATATTTGATCTGGCTCTGAATTTATAACAGGGAAATCATTAATCATCTCATCCGTAATCCTACCGGGAAAATCCTCTTGCCTCATGTAACAAATTACTGGCTTCCCTAAGGCCATCAGCTCGACCGCTAGCCCCCCATAAAATCCTGCAAACAATTGATCTATTAACAAATCCGCTGTCTCATAAATTTTCTTTGCCTCGCTATTACTTAGCCCTTCGACTAATGTAAATCTAAACGGGATCCCTTCACATGACAGTTTTTCCATCGCCGCTATAACTTTATCTGTTCCTTTAACATCCCTATTACTAGGAGCGTGGACAACATGGGGTACAAAATCGGTTTCTGGATTAGTGCCTACAAAACTCCATTCATCCAGATCAATATGACTATACGGAAGAAAACTAGCTCTTTTTGGTAGTACGTGAAGGAGATCTGGATTAAGTGCAAATATCTGATCGCAGTATCTATCTATGACTTTAACTCTCTCGCGCTTCCATACATCAGTATGCGCAGGATAATATTTTGCACTAACTCTATCTGCAAAATGTATCTTGAAATGAGTTTTGCAAAAATCACCCTGTCTCACATCGTCACCCTGGAAAGTCATATAAACTTTTTTACCGATAAATTTTGCAAACTTCAGATCAAGAAGCTCAAATCTTCGCAGAAAAAAATTTAAAATTGAACGCAAAAACATGAATCGACCAAATGGATTAATCCTGAATGGCATGAATGAAGATCCAAAATTATAGTGAATGATGTCAAACTTGATGATCTTGAAAAAACCCCAGTAAATCCTTCTTAGAGAAGTTATCCAATTATATCGACTTTGAAGAATTATATCAGATTCATATTTAAGATAACTAGAGAAGACAGCTACCGAAAGACTGTCGATGCATTCTTTTCGTTCCGCTCGGCTAAGTCCCTGAGGATTGCCTCCAACTGAAGCTGGCGCGTGTAGAACTTTAATATGATTTCTCATTCTCGAATAATACTTGAATTTATTTTTTTTCAGCTACAATAAATAGATTCCGGTTTTGAAAAGTTCTATTGATGTTTGTAAATCCGGCCATTGCAAGCCAATCTCTAATTTCATCAAAGCGATATAAATCATTTACGCGAGGACTAATTGCATCGAACCAACCATGAACCAAGTCTGGCGCAAACGTGTTTTTACAATAAGAAATTTTGTTTTTGAAATTCATGCTTGAAATCTCTCTTCTGTGAAAAACATAGTCATTAATTTCGGTGTATTCGCCCCCTTGTGAAGGCTCACCATACAACATTAAAAAAATCATACCTTGAGTCTTTACGAGTGGAATGATGTTTTGAAATGACTTATAGGTATTTCCAGTGTGATGAAGAACACCGAAACTCCAAACTAAATCAAATTGACCGAGTTCATTTGGCAATGGTTCTAACAAATTCACCTGCGCCGACTTGAAGTTGGGGTAAGAACTGCATAATTTTTTGGCATTTTGTAAGCCATGAATGCTTTGATCAACAGCAGTTACATCTGCCCCCATTTTAGATAAAATGTAACTCCAACGACCATTCCCACACCCGGCATCCAATACCTTCTTTCCTTTGAACCAATCACGATTTAAAAGTGTGTATTTTTCAACGAGATTTATTGCCTGATCTAGAAATTCCTTATCTGTTACGAGGCCTTTACCTTCTGGCAACTGCTCCCATTGCGTGTCAAAAGATTGACGGGTCTGGGCCATGAATTCATTCCAAGCCTTAGAATCTACCTGCAGGAAACGAACGATTTGCCTCAGCTCACTACACTCATTCTCAAGGTATTTAATTCTTTCTTCCTGTCTTCGGTTTTTAATATCAAATTTAGAGACAACTTTATTCGCAACAAGGCTTAGCATACTCATCTATGACTCCGTAAAAGATTAAAATAAACCTAGAATTAATAGTACTAAATCATTTTTACTAGAAAATAGCATTAGCTAATAAACTTTCTTTTTTAAGGGACTTTCCGGCCGATGAGCCTAAGTGACGCGAAAACAAAGTTGATATAATTTAACACAAACGCAACGCGAAACAGATCGGGTTTTGAAGTAAAATGTCACCTGCGAATATCATTCAATAATCAATTCTATAAACTGATTATTGCTTGCAGGAACGCACCTAAATATGTAATACCCTTAAGTTTCAATAACTGGACTATCAGGCTTTAAATGAAAAGACTTGTCTTCGATTGCATAATTTTACCCGTCCTTTTTTTAATCGCGCTTTTATCAAGACTGAAAAGAAAAAAAATTGATATCGGCCTTGGGCCAGAGCCATTAATCAACAATGTTTACCACAAGAAAGCATTAATGAGTTTTGGTTACACTTGTGAAACATTTGTTGTTAGCACTTATTTTATTACACAAAATTTCGATATCGATTTTTCAAAAAAACTACCTGGCTTTCTACAACGGTTTTCTTGGTACATCATTTTTGCTTTTGCCGTATTCCGATATCGCTGCCTTTACATCTATTTTAATGGTGGACCACTATATGGAACGGGCACTTTGCTGAGAAGTCTTGAGCCTTATCTATTGAGGATCAGTGGAACCAAAGTCGTCGTTATGCCATATGGTGGAGATGTAATGGATTGTTCTTCGAACAAAAATCTCCTTTTTAAATATGGCTTGATAGCGCATTATCCTGATTATTCTAAAAGTATAGTAAAAATTAGATCACAGGTCGCAAGATGGACACGGTTTAGTGACTACATTTTCTCAGGCTGCGACTGGGTAGACTATACCTATTATTGGGACAAGCTTATGCTCGCTCATTTCTCAATAGATACTGAAGAATGGAAACCCAAAACAAATATTTCAACTGGAAAAACTTTCAAAGTATTGCATGCTCCTAACCATCGGATAATAAAGGGTACTGAAAGCCTGATAAAAGCTATCGATAAGATGAAGCTTGAAGGCAAGGATATCGAACTTATATTGCTTGAAAAAAAACCAAACAGCGAAGTTAAAGAGCTTATCCAAAGTGTAGATCTGGTAGTCGATCAACTAATTGTAGGTTGGTATGCGATGTTTGCTCTAGAGGGGATGTCTTCAGGAAAACCCGTCATATGCTACATAAGAGACGACTTGAAAAAGCTTTATGAATACTCAAATATTTTACAAGACCCATTACCATTGATCTCTGCGGCACCTGATACAATATATGAAAAACTCTGCGATCTTTTCCATAACAGGGACAAGTTGGAGGTTGTTGGGAGAAACTCCCGGGAATTCGTAATCAAATATCATTCAATTGAAACAATCGGAAAATTCTTCGATGAGGCCAACAGAAAGATTAGCATCCTTCCAACATCACGGACTTTTTAAACAATAATGAGACGAGCTTATGAAAGTTAATTTTTCGGTCGATGGGTATAAGAGGTTCTTGGAGTTAATGAAAGAGCACAATGTCCGCTTTTTGCTTGGGAAAGATCTGCAGATGGTTTCCACTGGACCAAGAGTATTCCTTAGGCATGATATCGATGCAGATCTATTAGCTGCTAAAAAAATGTCTGATATAGAACACGACCTGGGAATTAAGTCGACTTACTTTGTGATGATAAGGTCATGTGTTTACAATCTTTTTACTGAAAATAACTTTGACTACGTAAAAGAAATAATAAAAAACAAGCATGACATAGGGCTTCATTTCGACTTAGCTTTCTGCAAGAAGAACAACCATGACTTTCGAGAGTCTGTAAAATGGGAAACTGGGTTACTGGAAGGGTTGCTCGGTGTAAAGATTGCCAGCATCTCGTATCATCAGCCCGATATTGAAACTATTCAAAAACAACTAGAATTCGAAAACTTGCATAATGTATACAATTTCAAAAAACTCTGGGGACTAAATTATTACTCGGACTCCAATTTAGATACGAGTCGTATCGAAAACTTTATTCACGATCTCACGGTAAGCAAGGGCAGCTTTTTGTCCCAACTATTAATTCATCCTATGTGGTGGATAAACAATAGCGGCAATTCAAGCACTGAGCAGGTTTGGGTGAGCACCTTGCTACAAAACTTTGAAAATTGCCAAACCCATCTGATGAAATACGAGAGAGCGTATGGTTCGCAGAAAAAAATGACATTTAAGGAGCAGTTGGTATGAAGATTGTTTTTTGCGCCACGCACGTTGTCGGGGTAGAGGTTCTGAGTCAGCTAATCAGTCTTGATCGCAAGCCTGCATTTATCGTTACAACCAAAGGCGACATGGATGGCTCAATTTCCGGCTATTTTGATTATTCAAATCTTGCTAACGAACACAATATACCTATCTACTTTGTAAAATCCTACAATTTAAAATCCCTCGAGGATGTAGATTTTTTTAAAAAGAATTCCTTTGATCTTATCATACAGGGTGGGTGGCAAAGGCTTTTCCCAGGCGACATCTTGGCCACACTTAAGATTGGTGCAATTGGGATGCATGGGTCACCAAATTTCCTACCAAAAGGGCGTGGGCGATCTCCATTAAACTGGTCACTTATTAATAACGAAAATCGCTTTATCATGCATATGTTCTTAATTAAACCTGGCGTAGATGATGGTGATGTTTTTGACACTTATATGTTTGATATAAATCAATTAGACGATATTGAAACTCTCTATATGAAGTATTCAATCGTCTACAAGAAAATGCTTGAAAGAAATCTGGCTAGATTAGAAAGTGCAAAACTAGAGCTCCTTCCTCAGAAAGGAACTCCATCTTACTACTCGAAAAGATCTGCAGAAGATGGGGAAATTAAATTTGAAACGATGGATGTATGGTCGATTTATAATTTGATTAGGGCAGTAACGAGACCATATCCAGGTGCATTTATAAACAACTTTGAAAAAAATGAGAGATGTATCATTTGGAAGGCCCGTGTATTGGACACGAGAATAACCTATCCGGGGGCAGAATACGGAAAAATTGTCGAAACCTTTGGAACGAAATTTGTCTTAAATTGCCTTGGGGGTCTTTTGCTGGTTGAGGAATATGAGTACAAATAACTTTTTTAAAAAATTTAAGACATCAAACAACCGAAAGTTTCGAGTTCTGCACATTGGAAATATTGCCAACAATGGGTATCTTAATTCAAAAATTCTAAATCAAGACCCCAGTGTTGAGTCATACAGCCTAAGCTTACACTACTACCACATTATGGGATGCCCCGAATGGGAAGAATCTACGGTTAATTTTGCTGGAATTAATCAAAACAACCCGGATTGGTACAATATTGTCACTTACACTCCTCCGGAGTGGTACTTTCAAGGTGAACCAAGTATTGCCATTGCTTGTCTTTATCATAAAATTTCGAAGAACGGAGTAAGATATTGGCTTTATAAACAGATGATGCAAATTGAGTGCAAGAGAAAAAAGTATTCTCCCCTTTTTAAAATTGGCCTTTTATTTATCAAAATTCAAAATCGAATCAACAGGCATATTCTGTCCCGTTCAAAATTTGCTTCAATAGACTACTGGAAATCGCACTTAAGGATCCCTCGCAAAAACCCGAAAAACTTTATTGATTATTACCCTGTAAAGATCAGGGAAATGATTAAAATTATTAATGTAATTTATAATAACATCGACACTGCTCGTTACCTAGCCTTAGAACATCATCGACTTTCCAAGGTTTATAGTTATTTTGATATCATTCACTGCTACGGAACAGATTTGAAGTACCCATATTTTGCTAGAGTGCCAAACTACGTGGGTTATGAACATGGAACAATTCGAGATTTACCTTTTGAAGAAACCCATGAAGGCACCATTTGCAGGCTCAGTTATCAGGCGGCAAAACTCACATTTATCACAAACAGTGACAACATTGAAGCCGCTAAGAAGTTAAACCTTTCACCTATCAAGGTAATCCCCCACCCTATAAATTCACTCGAATTCCACATACAACATTTTCCAAAAAATCTGCACGACCTTTTTGAACAAATTTCTCAAAGTGACCTCTCAATATTTCATCCATCAAGACAACATTGGGATGAGGACTATTCCAACATTATGCCAAGTTGGATAAAAGCAAATGACGTATTAGTTAATGCGTTTGCAAAACTGATCCAAACAAATAATGCCAAGACTCCACTGCTAATACTTGTAAACTGGGGGGCCACAATTGAAAAGACCAAAAAACTTATCAAAGATTTAGATATCGAAAAGTTTACGCTCTGGATTGACCCACTACCTCATCCATACATGATAGAGGTCATGAAAAAGTGTGTCATTATTGCTGATCAGTTTTACTTAGGTGCTTTTGGCAGTATCACTGCCAAGGGACTAGGTTTAGGCAAATCTGTCCTCGTTTATTTGCGACCTGAGGAAATTTTGAAAATGTTTCCGACTATGCCTCCAGTGCTTAACGCTAAAACCTCTGACGAAGTTTACCATTGCATGATTCGAATGTTAGACACAGAAGAAAGGCGAAAGATTGAAGCCGAAAGTAAGTCCTGGTACGATGAGAATCATTCTCACCAAATTATTTTAAACAAACTAGAAGAAGGTTATGAAATCGCTTTAAAATCTACACATAAGCGCCTATAGAGAAATTTATGATTAAAAAAATTATATTAAAAATTAAAAAACTTTTGGGTTTAGATCATTCATTAGATGAGGTTCACCAGGAACTCTTAAACCTCCGACAAATCTTTGAAGACAATTTACCCAATGTCAGAAAATCGGAAGAGATGCTTCTCAACTTGGCCAGGACTTCTCCAAACCCAGGCAAAACCGCTTACCTTTTTGAACAAATAGATCTCTCTAAATCGCAGTACAAGTTACTCGAATTCAAAACTATTGAAGCCTATGAAAAAGATCTTCAGGCAATTGATCCTAAGATATTTCCAATTTATAAAGAACTATTCGAAAATGGCAAAAGAGCATATGAGGAGACAGTTGAAGGAAACTTGTCAAACTGGGACAGTATCTATTCCGTCTTGTTTGAACGTTTTGTATTCAACTATCTGTCTGGACGAGTATTAGATATTGGTTGCGGAACAAGAAACAAACCAATTTATCTTAGTGGGTACCCGGATGTGAATATATCTGCAATTGAACCACTTAAACTTGAATATAAACCTAGATTTGAAGTTGTCCGCGGATTCTGTGAATTCCTACCATGGAACGACAACTCTTTTTCAACTGCGATTGCAGCGACATCTTTTGACCACGTATTGAGTCTGGATAAAAGTCTAAAAGAGCTTAAAAGAGTTCTTCTGCCTGATGGGTTGTTTTTAGTTTGGATCTCATCAATACCTGGAGCGAAAGAATATAATCCAAGGTCAAATGACTTTAAAGCTGAAGACGAATTCCATCTATTCCACTTTGATCATAAATGGTTTGAGCCACTAATGCTTGAGCATGGTTTTGAAATTGTAGACAAGACCAAAATCCCTCAAAAAGGTTTCGACCATATATTTTACTGTTTTCAATCTAAAAAATAATTAGATCGAAAATGTGTTAAATGCAACCTTAGCTATTTGATCTTCCAGATTGGGGCTTGGGAAATTGGTGAGAATTGACTTCAGTGTTGAAATATCAGCAATTAAATTACCATTTCTCAGTTGCTCTTTCATATTGTAAATCGGCTGAATCTTTAGACCCTTTCCAATGGACTCACTGATTTCTTTGATTGATAAGGCCCTATCTCCGGCCAAATTCATTACTGGAGGTAGTGTAGAATCTAAAAGCTCATTGATAGCTGATACCACATCGTGAACATGGATCAATGAGATTTTCAATCCATCAAATTCAGTGTCACCAGGTAAAGTATCAAGTGTAATTGGAAGTCCCGCTTTAATCGATTTCACTAAATTCGAAACAAGCATCCCTTCCTGCCCTTCACCAAACATCGCAAAAGGTCTGACACAGCAAATGTTAATATTGTTTTTTAACAAAAGAAGATTTTCCTCACCATGAATTTTACTTAAGGCATAAGGAGAATCTCTGTTCAGTAGTGAATTCTCATGCAAAGCGGTTTTGGACATTTGATAGACAGACCCGGTTGAAAAATAGAGAAATTTTTGAACATTCCGTTGAATAGCTTTTTTGGCAACCGTAAATGGAAGTGTTGAGTTTATCAGAGCTAATTCCTCGTAAAGCTCAGGTACTTTTCTATAATTGGGAGACTGGGCGAGGTAAACTACACAATCACAATTTACAGGAAGGTTAAAATCTTCAACAAGACCCAATCCATCAGGACGAACAAAGTTGCCGATCTTTGAAGAATACTCAACGACGTCCCTCTCTTGTGACCGCAGAAATCGAACGAGCTGAGCACCAACAAAGCCCCGACTACCGATTACGGCAATTGATCCTCTAGTCATTTAATTTCCATAATTTTGGCAACATTGAGGAGAGACCACACTAGTAGCCTTCTATTCTCTTTTCCTTCAAGGTGTTCATCCAATAATACATTAACTGTGTCATAATCAAGGACACTGTAGATGGGACTACTTTTGTCCTTCAGAATACGTTTCACAAAATCAATACTATCGCCTTTAAACCAGGATGCGTCCGGGGCACTAAAGCCCTGCTTTACTCTTGAAGTTACTTCATCTGGTATAAACCGTGACATAACTTCTCGAAAAATGAGCTTCCCATCATTAGTCTGTGAAAAATAATTATCACTTTTGTTACCAACTTTATTTTCATTCATCTTAATCACATTGCTAAGCTGATTAATTTTAAATCCAACAGGAATCTTCATTGCAAAATCAACGAGATCGTTGTCGAGCATAGGAACTCTTGTTTCAAGTGAATGGGCCATACTCAATTTATCTTCAACAACAAGAAGCCCGTGGAGAAAGGTTTTTGCCTCAAAATATAAAGAGTGGTTTATATAGTCTTCCGGCTTCTCAAGCTCATTCAGGTGGTTGGCATACACATCCCTAAAGATGTCTCGAGTGGACACATCCGAAACATCATTCCAAACTGGAGCGAATATTTTCTTTAAAGCCGAATTTGGCACTAATCTCTGCCAATAATTATAATATTCATCGATATATGTTTCGAAATCCTTGTGACCAACGGCTCTGTAATATCGCCAAGGATAACCACCAAATATCTCATCTCCGCCCGTACCAGAAAGTACGACTTTGGTAAATTTACTCGCTAGCTTAGAAGCATAGAAATTTGGATATGACTGGCCGACTCTTGGTTCTTCTAGGTGGTGTACAAGTTTATTGAAACATCTTTCCATGTCCCCTGATTTAAGTACCATTTCATAATGTTCAGTCTTAAACAGATATGACATTTGCTCAGCCTTAGCTCTTTCATCATAAGATAACTCCAGGCCAGAGGCAGAACTCATGTCAAACCCAACGGTAAAGGTTTTTATGAACGGAAGCTGCTTTGCTGCCAATGCCGTTATAGAGCCCGAATCCATCCCCCCACTTAAGTAACTACCAATTTCAACATCAGAGACCAGTTGTCTGTTAACTGCTTGCTGGATCAAGAATTCAAGTTGCTCTAAGCATTCTCCTCTCGATAGGCTAAGATCTTCCGTGAAATGAAAATCCCAATATCTCTGAATTTTGATATCGGTTAGGTTCTGAACATTCAGAGTCGCATAGCAGCCGGCCTTAAACAACTTCACCCCTTCAAATAGAGTGTCTTCATTTAAGAAGTTTTGAAAAGTCATATACTGCAACAGGCCTTTCTTATCTAACTTCTTAAGTACAACCCCTGAAGCATGAATAGCCTTAATTTCTGAACCAAATACAAATACATCTTTATCGAGATAATAATATAGCGGCTTAATCCCATATCTATCACGGCCAATAAAAAGTGTTCGGCTCGATTTATTAAAGATCGCAAATGCAAACATTCCATTGAATTTTGTTATACATTTCTCTCCCCATTCCATGTAGGACTTGAGCAGGACTTCAGTATCGGATGAAGTTCTAAATTTGTATCCCAAAAGTTCAAGCTCTGTTCTGATAGTCTTGTAATTGTATATCTCGCCATTAAAAACAATTACGAAATTCTGATCACTACTATACATGGGCTGGTTACTTGAAGGAGCTAAATCGATAATTGATAACCTTCGATGCCCTAAACCAACGTTAGCATGTACAAATACCCCCTCAGCATCTGGTCCTCGATGAATGATACTGTCATTCATTTTATTAAGAACAGTTTCTGATGCTGGCTTATTTGTTAAATTAACTAGTCCAACTATTCCACACATACAGCATCCTTTACAATTCCGGCAGTCATTGGTTGGTCAAAGATTGTTGATAGCGGCCGACCTCTACGCTTAATTACAAGTTCGCAACTTCCATCCCAGAGACAAAATGGGTCATTGTAGAAAGTAGAGTCAGCACCTTCCTTAAATGGAAATACTCCCACCCCAATATAATAGAGACCATCGCCCAATAGCACTTCTTCTATATTGAAGCGAATTACATTTAACCCTCTTAATATTTTCCCAGTATGAATTACCTTCGGTTCTAAACTAAACCAGGTTGTAGCGAGGACGCCGTCAGATCTCATGAATTTAATCCAGAGTGCCGGATTCTCATACTCGATAGCAGACTGCAGTTTAATTTCTATAGTGAGCGAACTTCCTTGAAAAAAAGCATTACATTGATGCCCATTTGAATCAAGGACACAAGCATCCGTAACTCTCATGGCCTCAGTCTCAATCCTATGACCTCCACCTATTGTGGAGCTTAGTTTTCCTGCTTCGGAAGCTGCCTCCAGCACGAGGGAATCATAATAACCGCATGTGACAATGGCATCCCCTTGCATTTCAAGTTTTCCATCTTTAATAAGGATCGCTTTCGTACAAAGACGCCTTACCAAATCAGTTGAGTGAGAGACAAAAAACACGGTCGCACCAGATTTACAGATTTCTTTTATTCGCTTCAGACACTTGTTAACAAAAAAACCGTCCCCGGCAGCCAGCGCCTCATCAATAATCAAAATATCAGGATCAATACTAATTGCAGTTGCAAACGTGAGTCTTGACTGCATTCCGCTTGAATATGTCTTAAAAGGAGTATCTATGTATGGGCGAAGTTCACTGAAATCAATGATAGAATCTATCTTGCTCATCACCTCTTCTCTCGTCATTCCAAGACACATACCACCCATGATAATATTTTCTCTCCCCGTATAATCCGGATGAAATCCAGTCCCGAGTTCAAGGATGGAAGATATCTTTCCATTTATTTTAACGCTTCCTTCGGTGGGAGGAATAATACCAGAGAGTATTTTTAATAAGGTACTCTTTCCGGCACCGTTTCTTCCAAGGACCCCAACTACATCACCTTTTTTAATTTCAAAAGATATTTCTTTAAGTGCCCATTTTTGAGTGTAGCGCCCTTTGAATCCAAAAAAATCAAACAACATGTCTTTCGGAGACTTATATACCTTGTACTGCTTAGACAAGTTGCTAACTTCAATTGCTATTTCACTCATAGAAAATTCCCGAAATTGATTTTTACTTTTCTAAACAAGGTATAACCGAAGAGGCAAATAATTATTGAAACTAACGGGAAAACGAACCAGGCTATTACATGGTTAAAACTTCCATAATAAAAAATGTCTTGAAAACAATAAACGATATACGTAAACGGGTTCAAGAATGTCAGTGGCTGCAGATATCTAGGAACCAATGTCTCAAGATACACTATCGGGACGAGATAAATCCCTATGAATGAAAAGAATTGAACAATATCTTTTAAGTCCTTTAGAAAAACAGCTACCGACGAAAGAATAAACGTAACACCAAGACTGAACACTACCAGAAAAAAGAGGGCCACTGGAAGCATCAACGTAATGAAGTTGAGACCATTACTATAAAGCGAAAATAAAATCAGGATCGAAAGGTTCAACCCAAGGGAAACAACTGAGCTTAAAACAGCTTTTACTGGTAGCACTTCTACGGGAAAAACAACTTGTTTTACTAAGGAGGAATTACTGGATATAGAGATAACTCCTTTTGCCATAGATTCAGTCAGAAACATCCATGGAACAAAGCCTGAAATCAAGTACAAACTAAAGTTTTCCGTAGTTATTGCATTCGACTTGTAGACAAATGCAAAAAGAAATATATAGACAGAAATTGTGAATATTGAATTAATGAAAAACCAAATATAGCCAAAAACTTGCCCAACGTAGCGGTCCTTAATGTCTCGCTTAGCCATCTCAAAAATCAACAGACGGTTCTGGTATAATGCCGTGAATAAACTTTTCATAATCTCTCTTTAACTGTGAGCGAGATATTATAATATTTATTGAATTCTTCCAAACGTTTAGTAGAAAGAAAGGCTGCTTGTTCGGTGGTCTTCACAATCAAATTAATCTGCAATTAAGTCAATTTTAACGTACAAGGTATTATTCCAGAACGGAAAGCATGAACTGTAGATATGAAGTCGGGAATCAAAACATAGACGATTAAAGGAACTTCCAATAACCGCCTATGTTATAAAAATCTAAACTACCTGTTATCGTGCCCAACACCCTTAACCTGAGTTCTACGTGAATCGACTGCAGCTTTATCAGATTTACGCCAGTCAACCAGTCTTCTCATTCCTTCTTCAAGATCAATTCTCCACTTAAAGCCAAGATCCTTCTCAGCTTTTTCAGGACAACCAATTCTATTTGTGACAAATGTTAGACCCTGGGGAAGATACTCGATACCAGTCTTGCAATTGGTGATCTTAAGAAGCATTTCAGATAGTTCCTTAATCGAAGTGCCTACGCCTCTGCCAACATTATAACACTCACCACTCTTCTCTGCCTTCATAGCGAGGATATTGCATTTGGCGATATCTTCCACGTCGATAAAGTCATATTGCTGACTTCCATCTCCAAACACCTGCGGCTTTCCGCCTGCTTCTATTTTATCTAAAATTTTATGCATCACTGCGGTGTAGGCGCCTGTGTAGTCTTGTCTTGGACCATACACGTTCATGTAACGAAGACCCGCCCATTCAAATTGATATCTATCAGCAAGAGATTTAAAAAAATGTTCTCCAGCGATCTTACTTGCACCGTAGAATGTGAAATTGTTATAAGGATGATCTTCTGTCATAGGAAGCTCCAAAGCGTTCCCATAAACTGATGCGCTTGAAGAATAAACAACTTTTTTTATTTTGTTCTTCACAACAGCTTCCACAACATTAAAAGTTCCTTGAACGTTCACATCGAAAGCCGTGCGAGGATACTCGTGACATTGTAAAATCCATAGGGCCGCAAGGTGGAATACACCATCCATTCCCTCCATTGCTTTATTGAGAATATCTGTGTGCAAAATATCTCCACCGTGAGGAAACACTGAACAACGAGGATCTTTTAAGGCATTCTCGATATTATCCATTCTGCCTCTAAAGAAGTTGTCATAAATTACAACTTCTTTAACATCTTCTTTTAAAAGTTGATCCACAACATGGGACCCAATAAATCCTGCTCCGCCAATAACTAAAAACCGCTTGCCTTTAAGATCCATTTGATAGTCCTTTATAAATTCTTAAAATTTAAATTACTGATAATTGTGATCCAACTAGAACATATTTTTCTTTAGTGTTCTCACAAACAAACTCTCCCTTCCCTTCAAGTGGAAGCTTGATCTGTTCCCCAAACTTGCTCATCCAACCAATCTGCTTAGCTGGAACGCCGGCCATTAGCGCAAAAGGTTTAACATCCTTATTAACTACCGCACCAGCGGCAATAAATGAGAACTCACCAAGAGTAACACCACATACGATAGTGGCATTGGCCCCAATAGTAACACCTCTTTTCACGTAGGTATTTCTGTACTCATCCTTTCTGACTATGGCCGAACGAGGGTTATAGACGTTTGTGAAAACCATACTCGGTCCACAAAAAACATCGTCCTCGAGGAAAACATTATCGTAAATTGAAACATTGTTTTGAATTTTGCAGTTATTACCAATGGTAACATTGTTACCAACGAATACGTTTTGGCCAAATGAACACTTTTCTCCGATCTTGGCCTTACCAGAAATGTGAACCCAGTGCCAGATGCGACAGCCAGCCCCTATTTGGGCACCCTCGTCTACGATAGCTGTTTCATGTTTGGTATATGGCAAAGTCATATTCATTTCCTTAAGTTTTCAACAATTCGAATCGCGACTCTGGCGGCTTCCAGGCCATAGCCCTTACCTGCAAGAATTTCTTTATAAACAGTATTGTGCAGTTCTGTGAATCCCTCAGAAAACTCAAACTCTTCGCCATCTATTTTTATGGAGCGAAAAGTTGTTTTACCACTCGAGATGGCATCAGCTGGTAGAAGTGCTTTATCAACCGAAAGCATCCAATTCACTTTGGCCTTCTCTAGTTCGACATAACCTTTTTCCATTGAAGGAGTCTTTTCAATAATCTCAACTTTCTTGAGTGTACCAAAAATCCAGGTCAGCATATCGAAGAAGTGAACTCCGATATTCGTTGAAAGACCGCCTGATTTTTTATCATCGCCCTTCCATGACTCAAAATACCAATTTCCGCGTGAAGTAAGATAAGTGAGCTCTACTTTATGATCGGCCTTGTTGGCTTTATCGACCTTGGCTTTTAAGTTGATAATGGCTTCGTGAACACGAAGTTGAAGAACTGTGTAAACTTTGCGGTCAAACTTTTTTTCATAGGCAGCGAGTTCATCCACGTCACTCTCATGCAAAACAAGGGGCTTTTCACAAATGGCATGAGCACCATGGCGAAGAGCGAACTTGATATGAGAAGAATGAAGGTAGTTAGGTGAGCAGATAGACACGTAATCCAACTGCTCTTTCGTATTTTTTAGTGATTCAACATAAGACTCGAATCGCTCAAAATCGGTAAAAAACTTACAGTCTGGAAAATATCTGTCAAGAATTCCCACCGAATCTTTAGTGTCATAAGCCGCTACAAGTTTGTTTCCAGTGACTTTAATCGCCTCAAGGTGTCTTGGAGCAATGTAGCCACCAACGCCAATGACAGCAAAATTTTTCATTAAGCTCTCACCAGGTTTGCATGCTGATCACGGTATTTACCGCGAGTATCAATAACAAGTCCTGCGTTTTTAATAATTAAGTCGTAATCAAACTTATCGTGATCAGTCGTAAGAACCACACAATCATAAGACTTAATCGACGTTGCAGTAAGCTCAACCGATTTTAACTCAAATTTATGTTCACGCATTTTAGGGAAGACTGGAACGTGAGGATCTGAATAATCAATGACCGCACCTTCATCTCTAAGCTTTTCCATAAGGAAAACAGATGGAGACTCGCGCATATCATCCACATTCTTTTTATAAGAAATACCAAGGATAAGAATTTTAGAGCCGTTGATAGACTTTTTCTTTCCATTCATGGATTTCGCAATTTTTTTCAACACATATGACGGCATTGAAGAATTGATCTCACCAGCAAGTTCAATGAAACGGGTATGAACGCCGTATTCACGGGCCTTCCATGTTAAATAAAATGGATCAATAGGAATACAGTGACCGCCAAGACCAGGACCCGGACGGTAGGCCACAAATCCAAATGGCTTAGTGGCAGCAGCATCAATCACTTCATGGATATCGATTCCCATCTTGTCACAAACGATTTTCATTTCATTAACAAGGCCGATATTCACTGCACGGTGGATATTTTCAAGAAGCTTGGTCATCTCAGCAGCTTTGGTAGAGCTGACTGGAACAACCTTATCAATCACTTTACCATAGAGGGCCATACCCACTTCAAGACAGTTTTTAGTCTGCCCGCCAACAACTTTTGGAATTGTTTTAGTAGTATAGTCACCACGTCCTGGATCTTCACGCTCTGGAGAGAATACTAGGTAAATGTCACTTCCCACTTTAAGACCATTTGCTTCAACTCTTGGGAGAAGTTCTTCCTCAGTGGTACCAGGGTAAGTCGTACTTTCTAGAGAAACCACCTGACCCTTACGGAGGTGAGGAACAATTGAATCCACAGTATCCAAAACAAAACTAAGATCTGGCTCACGGTATTTATTCAGTGGAGTTGGAACGCAAAGAATAATCGCATCAACCTCAGGGATTCTTTTGAAATCTAAAGTGGCTTCAAAACCTTTAGCGACAGCTTCTTTAATTTTATCTGAACGAATATGTTCAATATAGCTTTCGCCCTTATTCAAACGAGCGACTTTAAATTCATCGATATCAAAGCCAATGACCTTATAACCCTCTTCTTGAAAACGAAGCATAAGAGGAAGTCCAACGTAACCTAGACCCACAATTCCGATCTTCGAGTTGGCGTTTTTTAATGAAGTAATCAATGGATTCATGATACTGTCCTCTTCGCATAAAAATATTTTTGAAGCCAAGATATTAGCTACATGTCATGGATTACGTAAATAAAAAACTCTGTTTTGAGAGGGAAATGTGGAATTTATCGACCTAAAAACACAACAATTAAAAATTAGAAAAAGCATAGATGCTCGTATGGCCAAAGTACTTGACCAAGGGCAGTACATCATGGGTCCTGAAATCAGCGAGCTGGAGACCGTACTAAGCAAATATGTCGGATCTAAACATTGTATTACGAATTCGAGTGGGACCGATGCACTCTTGCTGGCCATGATGGCCATGAATATTGGTCCTGGGGACGAAGTCATCACTACCCCGTTCACCTTCTTTGCCACTGGTGAAATGGTGTCTTTAATTGGGGCTAAACTCGTACTCGTGGACATTGATCCAGACACTTACAATCTAGACCCTAAAAAAATTGAAGCAGCGATAACTTCAAAAACGAAGGCCATTGTGCCCGTGAGCCTCTACGGGCTCTCGGCGGATTTTGATGCAATTAATCAGATTGCTGCCAAGTATAAAATTCCGGTTTTTGAAGATGCTGCACAGAGCTTTGGGGCAACTTATAAGGGTAAGCGGGCATGTTCACTGACAACTGTAGGCTGCACTAGCTTCTTCCCATCTAAACCACTTGGTGGATATGGCGATAGTGGGGCTTGCTTCACAAATAATGACGAACTGGCCCAGAAAATGAAAGAACTCAGAGTGCACGGACAAGAAACCCGTTATAACCACACCCAGGTTGGTATCAATGGCCGTATGGATACGCTGCAAGCTGCAATACTTTTGGCAAAAATGGAAATATTTGAAGAGGAAGTAAAGCTCCGCGAGAAAATCGGGGCCCGCTATACACAATTGATTGGGAACAAACTTAAAGTTCAAAAACTTCCTACTGGCTATACAAACGTTTATGCCCAATTCACCGTCGAAGTTGATAATCGAAAAGAAGTTCAGGCTCGCTTGCAAGAAATGGGAATTCCAACAGCCGTTCACTATCCAATTCCAATGCATTTGCAGCCCGTTTATAAAGACATCGGATACAAAAATGGCGACTTTCCACTCTCAGAAAAAGCTGCGAAAAGAGTCATGAGTCTTCCGATGCACCCATATTTAGATGAGAAAACTCAAGATGAAGTTGTTGAGGGTCTTTTCAAGGCGATTAAATAAATATGCAAGACTCAGTAGCTGTTGATGTCGCCATTATTGGTGGCGGCATCATTGGTCTTACTCTCGCCTACGAACTCAAGAACAAATATCCTGACTGCGAAATCGCACTTTTCGATAAAGAACCTTACCTAGGTGAGCACTCAAGCGGAAGAAACAGCGGAGTACTCCACGCAGGCCTCTATTATCCTAATAAGAGTTTAAAGCATCTCCTTTGTATTGAAGGTAATCACCTCTGGGAGAAACTAGCATCTGATCTTGGAATAGGAATAAAAAAATGCGAAAAGTTCATTTTTTCAACTTCAGAAGTTGAAGAGAGAAAACTCAACGATTTGGTCCTAAAGGCACAACAAAATGATGTTCCGATTGAATGGTCCTCAAAAAAAGAACTCTCCGATTTACAAATCCACGTCAATGCCCACAATGCAATAAAGTCCCCTTCCACGGGAATTCTGAATGTTTCAGAAGCTTTGAGCAAATTAAAATACAACTTAGAGTCTAGGGGAGTTCATGTTTTTTTCTCTCATGAGGCTACTTCAATACGAAAAAACAACGAACATTTTCTGATCGAATTCAGTAATTTCGAAGTCAAAACAGAAAAATTATTCAATTGTGCTGGTCTTGGTGCAATCTCTATTCGTGAGAAACTTGCTTTAAACGAAATGGAAAACTATTTAGTGAGGGGGCATTATCTTTCTACTTCACAAAGATTAGATTATTCAACACTCTTTTATCCCATTCCTCCTGATGATTTAAAAGGACTTGGTGTACATTCAACTATCGATTTAGACCGAAAGGTGAAGTTTGGCCCGAGTACTGAGGAAGCGCTATTTATAGACTATACTCCCCCAAAAGATTCATTAATTGAAATGAAGGAGCTTGTTGCTTTTTATTTCAAAAATATTGAGATTGAAAAGTTATATTGGGATTACGCAGGTTGCAGAAGTAAAATCCGTTTTAAGCATGACCAAAAGTTACACACCGATTTCTGGATAAAATCTCCACTTAAAAACTATGTCGAATGTTTGGGTATCGAATCCCCTGGGGTTACAGCATCTCCAGCGATAGCTAAGTATATTTTGAAACATTTTATATGAAGATTACCTGATCAGCTTTTTCATTGATGCAATCTAAAAAAGAACTGGTTAACTTTTCTTCGGCATAAATAAAGAGTTTTTCAACATGCTCTTCTTTTTCAATATAAACACAATTCGCTAAATCTGAATTTGGATATTTACTGGTATTCCATGGATTCCCGAGAGCAGTCAAACCCAAGTAGGCCGGAATCCCAGGTAAATTAGGATAACTTAGGACCTTGTGCTTGCCGAGACCTAAAACTTTAAACTTCTGATCTATTGAATCCAACCTCTCTTCTAACGTCTTATCAATATAAATACCTCTAAGACTGTGAAAGCGGCTCCTCACAAAATTTTGCTGATCCCTTGGGATTGAACGGTAGCTCTGAAAGTATTGATTATGATAAATGCCCGATGCCGAAAGAAGCAGGAAGGAACCTGCGAACCATGCCTTTCCAGTGGCTTCCAATGAGTTCATGAAGTAGTAGAATACGGGGAATAATAGAAGAGCATTATAGGAAGAAGCTTTGAAAATATTGTTGTTAGTACCTAGACAGGACCCCAGATAAACCAGAGTTGGAAAGATCAAAAACAGCATTAATCCTGTTCTCTCCTCAACTTGAAATAATTTTCTTAATTCAAAAAAAGCCAATGCTAAAAACAATCCCGAGGCATAGTACCAAAAGCTGGTAAAATTATAATCTCGAATGAGGTGGGCAACAATAAACCACAATAAGTACAATAATAATGCCCAGTTTTTCTTCTTGGAAAAATACCTATTTCCAAGTGCCACAATAAAAAGCGCAGGTAAAAAAGCACGCCCCAAATATCGCCCAAGATGCAGAAGATACTTTCCGACTAAATTTTGATGTGAACTCTTGGTGGCAACAGCAAGAATCTGTTTCATTTCTTGAAACCCATTTTCCCAGAAGTAATACGTAACCAGTAAGGGGACACAGAAGGAAAGTAAATTCGCAAACAAACTCTTAAGAAACTGGCTTTTGCTCATAGTGAAAAAATTTATCACTATGACAAGGATCAAGAGGAACAGTCCAGAGCCATAACGAGCAGAAAACGCAAAAAAACAGCAGATGCCAATCAAAGCTTGATAGCGCCAATGAGGATCTCGAGAATCAATATATTTTAGGGCCAATACAAGAGCTGAACAAATCAGTACGAGGGTATTATAGGAAAAAGTTGATATTAAATTAAAATAGAGGAGACCTGAGCTTATTGCGATCGTGTAATATATTGTATTAACTTTTTTTTCTATCGAATAAATCAAAAAACCGGCGGCCAGTAAAATTCCCGCCATCGAGAGATAGCGATAACCAAGCAACGAATGGTCAAATAGTATGCCTAAAGGGGACAGGAATAGATGGTAAAAATTGAAAGTGACTGTTTCGGAACCATGCTGAAATAAATAGAGGTAAAACCCCTCATCTGTGAGGTCAGCATTAAAATGCATGCAATACGCGGTAAAGAAAATCAAGGCCAACAAACCCGCGAGGAGCGTCACCTGAACCAGATATGCCTTATTCGAATTCATTCAATTGTACCATAATTAGTGAAAAGTCCATTTATAGAGGATTCCATGAGTCGCAAAATAACGTGCCAGGCAATAGCCACTTTTCATCTAAAGCTCGAGAAAGAGTAAATTAAAAGTTTATTCTTTCTTTCTCATAGACAAGTTTTTTATTTGAAACTCTTGTAAAAATCCATCCTATGTATTCCCCTACAATCCCTAATAAAAAAAGCTGAATTGAAGAAATAAAAAATATCCCTATGACAATGGGAGCAATCCCTAGAGCAAATTGATCCCAAAATATTAGTTTGGCAATGATGTACGCAAAGGCGACAAAAAAACTTATGAGTGAAAAAGAAAACCCTAGAAACGTCGCAAATCTTAACGGGATTTTAGAATGGTTACAGATACCCAACATGGCCATGTCATAAAGAGTGTAAAAATTATTTTTTGTGATCCCCCGTTTTCTGACCGGTTGAGTATAGCTGATTCGAGCCACACTAAACCCTAGTTCTAAAATAATCCCACGAAAATAGGGATAGGGATCATTCAACTCTTTCAGAATATTGATAATCTTCTTATCATAGAGACCAAATCCGGTATAATTTTTTGCCAACTCTATTTCAGAGAGGCGATTTATTAAGTGATAATAAGTCTTCCTGATCATAAACATCAGAGGAGTCTCAAGGCTATGAGCTTTAACCCCAATCACAATTTCATGTCCTTGAACCCATTTCTCTATGAATTCAGGTATCAGCTCTGGTGGATCTTGTAAGTCGGCCACAACTAACATAACCGCGTCCCCCACCCCCTGAAGAAGGCCATAAAAAGGGGAGCGTATATGCCCAAAATTGCGACTATTTATGATTATTTTCACATTTTCGTCAGTTACAGCAAGATTCTTAAGTATCTGAACAGTCCTATCGGACGAATGGTTATCGATAAAAATATGCTCGTATCTAAATTGAGGTAACCTCCCAAATTCCGCCTTAACAGCCAAGTAGAGTTTTTCGACATTCTCTTCCTCGTTGAAACAAGGAGTAATGATAGATATTAGTTTGCGGTTTTCATCCATAGGTCTGTTTACTCAGTTATTGGGTCAAATTTCTTGGTTTATTACATAATTCATATCTCAAAAGTAGTAGCAAAGCAAAGCGTCGAAAGAATTATAAGGAAACATTTTTCTCAGGACATTTGACTCCAGGAAGGCTAGGATTTTTTTAAGTTATTTGTTCTTCCGGGGGTTGTTTTGCCAAATTCTAGAAAATTAAAAGTTGCCATACTTGGTAGCGGAAACATTGGAACCGATCTATTAATGAAGATCCTTAGATCTGATTTAATGGAGTGTTCCATTTTTATTGGAAGGAACCTATCATCCCCAGGAATGAAAAAGGCCAACAGTCACAATGTGACTATTTCTGATCAGGGTATTGATGCCATCATATCAAATCCTAAAATCTGTGACTTAGTTTTTGATGCAACGACCGCTGCTTCCCATAATATTCATGCTCCTATTTTTCGGGAACTTGGTATTAAAGCGATCGATATGACGCCTTCGCAATTCGGGAAGATTTGTGTCCCTGCGATTAACGGCAAAGAATGCCTCAAATTCGACAACATCAATATGATCACATGTGGAGGTCAAGCATCTACTCCTCTTGCCTACGCTTTGATGAAAAATGTTCCAGACATTGAGTACATTGAAACTGTATCAAGTATAGCCTCCCGTAGTGCCGGTCCAGGAACAAGGGCCAATATCGATGAGTACATTGAAAATACAGAAAAAGGGATAAGTGAGCTTACAGGTTGCAAACATGTTAAAGCGATTTTAAATCTAAACCCAGCAATCCCTTGTATAGATATGCAAACGACAGTTTTTGCTAAAGTAAAAGACTGCGATGCTAAGAAGCTTGAATTCCCTATTCGTGAAATGGAAGAAAGAATTCAAAAATATGTTCCTGGATATAAAATTGTTGTTCCGCCCGTATTTGAAAATGGCCGTATTATGGTCATGGTGAGAGTTCAAGGTTTGGGCGACTATCTACCCAAATATGCGGGCAACCTGGATATTATTAACTGTGCTGCAATTAGCATGGCAGAAGAATATGCAAAACTTAGTATTGGGGTAAATTAATGAAAAATATTATTATAAGTGATCCAACTCTTAGAGACGGTAATCATGCGATTAGACATCAGCTCTCCAAAGAGCAAGTTGCTCTTTATTGTAAAGCTGCGGATAAAGCCAGAATCCCCGTTATTGAAGTAGGTCATGGAAATGGTCTTGGAGCTTCATCAATCCAAGTCGGAATCTGTAAAGAAACTGACTTTGATCTATTAACTACCGCACGTGAAAATTTGTCGACATCGAAGCTAGGGATCCATGTCATTCCAGGATTTGCGACCATCAATAAAGATATCAAGATGGCGATGGATATCGGTGTGGATGTATTCCGAATCGCCTGTCATTGCACCGAAGCCGACGTAACAAGGAATCACATTAGTTACGTGAGAGAAAAAGGCAAAGAAGTTTACGGCGTTCTCATGATGAGCCACATGGCATCAGTAGAAGTTCTTGTCGAAGAAGCTAAAAAGATGGAAACATATGGCGCAGAGGCGATCGTCATCATGGATTCTGCAGGTGCATACTTTCCTAAAGATGTGGCCGAAAGAATCAAAGCTCTCACTTCTGCTTTAAAAATTCGTGTTGGTTTTCACGGTCACAATAACCTAGGAATGGCAGTTATCAATTCAGTTGTAGCTGTCGAGAATGGGGCCACTATTCTTGATGCTTGCGCTCGTGGCTTCGGTGCCGGAGCTGGGAACACTCAGCTAGAAGTATTAGTGCCAGTGCTTGAAAGAGAAGGCTATTCTACCGGAATCGATTTATACAGCGTCCTAGATGCTGCAGACATCGCTGAAAAATATCTGATGAAAGAGGTCCCAAGTATCCAATCAACAAGTATTGTAAGCGGAATTGCCGGAGTTTTTTCGGGCTTTTCAAAACCGGTAGAGCGACTGGCCAAAGAATACAATGTAGACCCAAGAGATATCTTCTTTAAACTTGGAGAAAGAAAAGTTGTGGCAGGCCAGGAAGATGTCATCGTGGAGGTTGCAATCGAATTGGCGAGATTAAATGGGACAACAAAATGAATCTAAAACAAATTGAAGCGATCAAGTTAGACGCGAATGAAGCCCTTCATGAGAATATTGAAAAATTAAGCCTGCTCAAAAACAAGAGTCTTTTTATTTCTGGCGCCTCTGGTTTTGTTGGGAAATGGGTGATCGAACTTCTCAATCACTTAAATACCAATCATCAATTTAATGTTCAGATTTATGCCCATTCCCGAACAATCAATGAACAGGCCAAACTGTTCCCTGAAATTTTCAACAAAAAGCATATTAAGCTAATTCAAGGTGACATCAAGAACTTAACTGAAATTGATAGCACAGTATCTTATGTCCTTCATCTCGCAGGTTCACCGGATAGCCGAGATCATGCTTCTGACCCAGTGAAGGTCATGAATGATATTTTTGAAGGAACGAATAAAATCCTTGATGCTTCAACTCGATTAGACAAATTAGCCAATTTTACATTATTCAGTTCTGGTCTTGTCTATGGAACACAACCATTCTCCTCTGAGAATACCAAAGAAGATTCTTTCACGGGGCTAAACTGTTCTTCTCTGAATTCAGCTTATACAGAGTCAAAAAGAGCGGCTGAATCTCTTGCCCAGTCTTACCGTAGTGCTTATAAACTTCCACTGACTATTTTAAGACCTTTTGCCTTTATGGGACCTTACCAGTCCATTGAGCGTCCATGGGCGATTAATAATTTCATTCGAGACTGTCTTCTTTCTCAACCCATTCGTATCCTAGGTGATGAGGAAACTGTCCGTAGTTATATGTACCCAAGTGAAATGGCCTTCTGGACTTTGCTTTCGTTACTAAATACTGCTTCTGGATCATCTTTCAACATTGGAAGTCATGATGGCAAAACACTCCGGGCAATAGCTCAAATAGTTGAACAAAATTTTGACAAGAGAAATGGGGTCATCTCAACAGTTCCTCTCCACTCTGGTCTTCTTACAAAATTTGTTCCCTCTGTCTCAAGATTTGAAAACACTTTTAAGGTAAAGTTAAAAATAGATACTCAATCAGCTATTGAAAAATCTATTAAATGGTATCGCTTAGGTCTTTAATCGAGGAGAGAGAGTGAAGAATTTTGTTCGTGAAAAATTAACGCAACAAAAAGCAGTTTGTGGAATTTGGAGTATCATACCTTCCCCTACTCTTGCAGAAATTGTAGCTTTGTCAAAAATTGATTTTCAGATATTCGATATGGAGCATGGTCATTACGATTTTGGAACACTTGAGAACTCAATCCGAACATCAGAAGCACTCGGTTGCTCACCTTTTGTTAGAATTGGTGGCCTGGATGCAAATACAACTCAAAAAGCTCTTGATTTGGGTGCACATGGAATCATCTACCCACAGGTTCATAGTCACCTCGATGCGAGAATGGCGGTTAATTATACAAAATACCCGCCCCTTGGACAAAGAGGGTTCAATCCCTTCACTCGGGTACAGAATTATTCACTTAATCAATCTCAAGGAGCAGGAAAAAACAGTAATGATTTTTCAATGACTGGAATCATTATTGAAAGCAAGTCGGCAGCAAAAGACTTAGATAGTATTCTAGACACTGATTCTTTAGAGATTTTTTATCTTGGTGCCTATGACATGTCGGTTGCCTTGGGCTGCCCTGGTGATATGAAAAACCCTGAACTTATAAAGTTTATGGAATCAAGTATAAAAAAAATCGTTGATAAGAAAAAAATAGCCGGTGTTATGGCCCAATCCCCTGAAGTAGTTGAGCAATACATCCAGCTGGGAGCTCAGTTTATTGTCATGGGTGTAGATTCATTTCTGATTGGTAAGAGTTTAACGGCCGTTCAAGAACAATTTAAAAAATTAATCTAAGGATCTCATGTGAGAGTTTCTGACTACATTGTTAAGCATCTTGAATCCATAGGTGTTGATAAAGTCTTTCTCCTATCGGGTGGTGGGATGATGCATCTTCTGGATGCCGTAAGCAGAAGTGAAAAAATCCAGTACATATGTAATCATCATGAACAGGCAAGTGGAATGGCAGCTGATGCATATGCGAGAGTTACGGGAAAATTGGGAGTTTGCTTTGCGACTTCTGGTCCAGGCGGAACAAATACTCTAACGGCAGTTGTTGGGGCCTATCAAGACTCATCTCCAGTATTGTTCGTGACTGGCCAAAGTAAAGTCAGTCAAACGATTGAAGGCTCAAACCTTCAAGGCTTAAGACAATTTGGGACATTTGAAGTTGATGTTATTCCCACAGTTAAATCAGTGACTAAATATGCAGCCATTGTGCTTAAAGCAGAAGATATTCGCTATCATTTAGAGAAAGCTATTTACCTTGCAATGAATGGCCGACCAGGCTCAGTATTTCTAGATATCCCAGTTGATATTCAGGGCGCTCCAGTGGAACCTGAAAAGATGAAAGGATTCGATCCCTCTGAGTTAGGAAGCCCCCCTCTGACAATAGCAAATGACGAAATTGATAACATTCTCTCAAAAATCAAAAAAGCTAAAAGTCCGGTTATATTAGCAGGGCAAGGTGTTAGAGCTTCTTCTCAGATTGAAAAATTCAGAGAGCTTATTAACAAACTACAAATCCCAGTAGTTACGACGTGCTTTGGAAATGATGTTTTAGAATACAACCATCATCTTTTTGTTGGTCATCCTGGGATGAAAGGAGATCGTGCTGGAAACTTCGCCGTTCAAACCGCCGACTTCATCCTCACTTTGGGATCAAGTTTACATGTAACAACTACTGGATATGAATTAGACCAATTTGCGCCAAACGCATACAAGGTTTTAATTGATCCAGATGATATGGTCCATAAAAGAGAGCAACTCAATTTACAGAAAAAAATCCACTGTGACCTCAAAACCTTCTTCAACAAGACACTGAACTATATTGAAGAAAATAAACTTACTTTTTCTACCTCTCCATGGAATTCCTTGTGTACAAGATGGAAAGATCAACTTTCAGTTTATAAAGAACCGCACGCTCATGTGGGTTCAAAAATTAATTTTTATGATTTTATCGAAAAACTAGACATCGTTTGTGGTGATGACGACATTATCGTTTCAGATGCTGGTTCAGCCTTTTATATTATTGGTCAGGCCTTTAGAGTTAAACAAAATCAGCGAGTGATTAGTTCTGGATCCCTAGGTGCGATGGGATTTGCTTTACCGGCCTCAAGTGGTGCCGCTGCCTCATCCCCCTCTAAACAAGTCATTTGTGTTACTGGCGATGGATCTCTCCAGACCAATATTCATGAGCTAGCTGTTATTAGAAAGAATAATCTTAATGTTAAATTATTCATTGTGAATAATGATGGCTATGTTTGTATTAGAAACACTCAGAATAATTTTTTTAAGGGACATCTAGCAGGAACAAGTAACGATTCTGGAGTCTTCATACCAAGCACTGAAAAGATAGCGGCTGCGTATGAACTTCCTTACCTCAAAGCAACTGAAATCTCTGAATTAGATTCAGTAATTGCAAAAGCCTTGGGCACCAAAGGGCCAGTTATTTGCGAAATATTCACTCCTCCTAATCAGGAGATTCTTCCAACAGTTTCCTCGATTAAGCTCGAAAATGGATCAATGAAATCTAAACCATTGCATGACATGTATCCATTCATGAGTGAAGAAGAAAGAAAAGCTTACTTAGAAATTTGAGATTGATATCCAATGGCCGTTTTTCTTATTGAATCTTCTAATGAGGTAAATACGCCCAACTTAAGCTCATCACAGGCCAGGCTTATAGAAGGGACATATCTTTCCTTGGGTTTACCTGGGACAGCGATTCCCAGAACTTCAACTTTGTTATTAAGACGTAAAGCTTTAACAACCGCCAAGGCGAGATCCCTAATCGTAAGATCCTCGTCAGAGCCAACGTTATAGGCTTGACCTGATTTACCATCCAATAAAATTGTGAAAAGCCATAAGATGAGATCTTCGCTAAATAGATAAGAACGAAGAGGTGATCCATCACCTTTTATTTCAATATCTTTGCCTGCTAAGGCATCTCTTATAAAATTGCCAATGGCAAAAGTTCCATTTGGATCGAGGTACGGTCCAACAAATGCAAAACAACGAGCAATTTTATATTCGAAATGGTACTTACTTGAATAGATATTTCCCAATAACTCGGCAACTCTTTTGGCCTCGCCATATGCCGAACCTGGTTCCAGTGTGCTTGGCGCTCCAACATAACTCTCAGGGACATGGGAGCAGTCGGAAGGCTGCCTGCCATAGACTGCGCCAGAGCTCGCCAGGAGTACCTTGCTTATCTTGGCATGTACCGAAAAATCTAAAACCCTTCGTGTTCCATCAACGACGACATCAAACATTTCGAGTGGGTGAGATAAATTCCAGCTTGCACTCGCAGGGGTCGCAAAATGCATAAGATAATCAAACTCACCTTCGGGAAATTCAAAAGTTGTAATGTCTCCGGAATGAAACTTAATCCATTTAGCATCGTAAAGCTCAGGGTAATCATTTATGAACTTTAAATGATCCCGAGTTAAAACAGTTACCTTTAAATTTAAATCCACAGTTCTATTTTTTTTCAAGACAACATCTAAAAGAGACTTCCCAAAAAAACCTGTTCCCCCAGTTAGAAACAAATGTTTTCCCTGCAGTCTAGTCCATAATTCTTGATGTGGTTTATTTTGCAATTTTATTCTCTTGATTGAGATAGGTTTTAATTTGTTGAGCGGTGAACTCTTTCAATTCTTTCTTTTCGAAATAGGCCAAATACCATTCGGCAGTTAAGGCCAATGATTGATTTAAACTCAAGTAAGGAACCCAGCCTAATTCTCTTTTGATCTTCGAACAGTTAAGCTTTAAAAAGTTAGCTTCATGAGGTCCCTGATTTTGAGGCAAAATATTTATACTTGGCTTATGGTTTGGCATTATTTCTGCGAGATGATTGACTATATATTCGACCGATTTGCAATCCTCATCATTTGGACCAAGATTCCAGGCCTGAGCATACTTTGGGTCATTAAAACAAGCTTCTGCAAGATCGATGTAACCTCTTAAGGGTTCCATCACATGCTGCCAAGGGCGTGTCGAACCTGGACTTCTAATCTCAAGTGTTTCATTTTTTAAAAACGAACGCATAAAATCAGGAATTAGGCGATCCTGTGCCCAATCTCCTCCACCAATTACATTCCCTGCACGTGCAGTGGCCATAACTTTATTTGATTTTGCTAAAAATGAACTCCTGATACTTTTTGAAACAATCTCAGCGCAAGCCTTTGAGCTTGAATAGGGATCATGACCACCAAGTTCGTCCTCTTCTGTGTACCCTTGTTCCCATTCTTTATTTTCATAGCACTTATCAGTTGTGACGCTGAGAATACTTTTAACCTCGGGATTATAAGAAGCACACATGAGCACATTCAGTGTACCCATGACATTAGTTTTATAAGTTGTGAATGGGTCAATATATGACAAACGAACTAGGGGTTGAGCTGCAAGATGAAAAACAACCTCCGGTGCAGATTTCAGCATCGACGATTTTAATTTTTCCAAGTCACAGATATCTCCTCTAAAATCTTCTTCTAAGAGAGAAGAAACTTCGCACAAAACGAATAATGATGGGGTCGAAGGTATGTCTAAAGAGTACCCATAAATCTTTGCACCCAATTGGTGCAGCATCATTACTAGCCAGGTACCTTTAAACCCCGTGTGACCCGTGACAAAAACTCTTTTCCCCTTCCAGAACGCCTTATCCATTACCAAACCTTCCAAGGAGCTTTTTTATAAGTCCAAAGTTGTTCAAGCTGTATTTTGTCTCTTAAGGTATCCATTGGCTTCCAGAACCCTTCATGCTTATAGGCCACGAGCTGTCTCGCATTGGCCAAACTTTCTAACGGAGTTCTTTCAAGAATTGTTGCGTCCCCTTCAGTAATGTAATCAAAGATTTTTGGCTCACAAACAAAAAATCCACCATTGATCCAAGAACCGTCGCCTTTCGGTTTTTCAGCAAATTGACGAATAAGATCACCTTCAAGATCAAGAGCACCAAATCGTCCTTCCGGTTGAACGGAAGTGAGTGTCATATATTTTCCGTTCTTCTGATGAAAAGAAATAAGCTTATCCAGGTCTACATCACTTAATCCATCACCGTAGGTGAGTAGAAAGGTTTCATCTTTTAAAAAATTCTCAGCTCGCTTCACTCGACCACCGGTCATGGTTTCAAGGCCAGTGTCAACCAATGTTACTTTCCATGGTTCACTTGAGTTGTTGTGAATTTCCATCTTATTATTTTTGAGATCAATCGTGACATCACTCTGATGAAGAAAATAATTCGCAAAATACTCTTTGATGTAATATCCCTTGTAACCCAAGAGGATAATAAACTCATTGTGACCATAATGAGAAAAATGCTTCATGATGTGCCAAAGGATAGGTTTTCCACCTATGTCCACCATCGGCTTGGGTTTAATGTCAGTTTCTTCGCTTAACCTTGTACCAAATCCACCAGCAAGAATTGCAACTTTCATATCTGTGCCTTTATTCCTTCTTCAATTTTTAGCGCAATGTAATCCATATGCTCTTTACCTAACGCCGGATAAATACCAACCCAAAAAGTATCATTCATGATTTTGTCAGTGTGAATGAGCTCACCCACAATTCGTTTTTCAACCTGTTCATACAATGGCTGTCTAAGCAGGTTCCCAGCAAAAAGCAAGCGAGTTCCAATTTTATTTTTTTCAAGAAATTGAACGAGTTTATTACGGGAAAGGATATCAGACTTTTTAACCGTTATAGGAAAACCAAACCAGCTTGGAACACTGTTCGCTGTGGCCTGGGGTAGAGACAACTGGTCTTTTAGGTGTGCCAATTTTGTGAGCAAATAATCAGCATTCTCATTTCTGCGATTAATAAAGGCAGGCAGCTTACGAAGCTGGGATAAGCCAACTGCGGCCTGCATATCAGAAACTTTTAAATTATATCCAACGTGAGTATAGATATATTTGTGATCATAGCCTTCAGGTAACTCACCTAGTTGCTGCGTGAAGCGTTTACCGCAGGTGTTATCCACTCCGGTTGCACACCAGCAATCTCTGCCCCAGTCACGAAAACTCTCGGCAATTTTTTTGAGTTTGGGTTCTGACATCAAAACGGCGCCACCTTCCCCCATCGTCATATGGTGGGCGGGATAAAAACTCACGGTGGCGATATCACCAAAAGTCCCAACCATCTTCCCATGGTGAAGTGCTCCCACAGCATCACAACAATCTTCGACTAACCATAGATTATGTTTGTCACAAAACGCTTTAACTTCTTTGACATTAAAAGGATTGCCCAAGGTATGCGCGATCATCACTGCAGAAGTTTTTGCACTCAAAGCCTTTTCCAGCATCTTAACATCAACTTGATGAGTCTCAGGATCAACATCGATAAAAACCGGGACACAGCCATTTTGAATAATCGGATTCACCGTTGTAGGAAACCCAGCCGCTACAGTTATAACTTCGTCACCTTTTTGAATCGCGTCTTTGCCTAACAAAGGGGAAGTTAGCGCACTAAAAGCCACTAAGTTGGCAGACGAGCCTGAATTGACCAACAGGCAATATTTTTGCGACATAAATTCTGCAAATTTTTTCTCGAATTCTTTGGCAAATCTTCCGGTGGTTAACCACATATCTAAAGACGACTCAATCAGGTTAACCAGATCATCCTCTTCCATTACTTTTCCAGATACTGGAATGTAGTCTTGGCCAGGGTTGATTTTTCGAACACCGAGTGACTGGTAGTATTCTCTTGAAGCTTCAATAACTTTATTTCGCAAAGCAAAATCTCACTTGTAAAAATTAAATTTGGTTAGGTCGCTATCTTATGTTTTAACTTTTAGATTGATAATTAAAATTTGCAAGGTTTCTACGTGAAAATAGCGCTGATCAGGTACTATTCTCACCTTGATCAAGTAATTGATTTAAAGAGGATCAAACCCCTCATAACCTGGATTTTCAGCGTTTTGGTAAGCCTTTACTGCCTGATCCTGCTCGCCCTCCGCCTGTATGAAACCTCCGCTCCCAAAGGAATCGTCTTTGCTACAGACCACGATGGAGGTTCCACTGGCCGGTAAAAACTTAGATGCCGTTGATAATCGGGAAAAAAGTCATGCTTTTTCACTGAAAATGATCTCTCTTTTTTCCGTTTTTGCGTTGAGCTTCTATTTGGTCTTCATATTTTTAGGTTTTGGGACAAGGTAGATATTTCAGGGCCATTTGGTAACTATAAAAAAGTTTATGCTAAATGTGGATTTGAGCTGTGGGAAAAATCCCTCTGATGCCACTTAATCAGCCGCTCAATCCCCTCTTCAAACCCAACCTTCGGCTCCCATCCTAAAAGCTTTTTCGCTTTCGAGATATCTGCCCAAGTCACGTCCATATCGGCCGCAACCTTATCACTCAGTTTAAGCTTGGCCTTCTTGCCTGAGAATTTCTCCATCAAGGCAATCATCTGATGAAGGGTATAAGGATTGTTCCCTCCACCTAGGTTAATGATCTCGTAACCTAGTGGCTTGGCCGCAAGAATTGTTCCCGCCGCCACATCATCCACGTAAGTGAAGTCCCGCGACTGGGAGCCGTCCCCAAAAACCGGGAGCTCTTCGCCTTTCAAAAGTTTGTCGGCAAAAATGTAAGGCGACATATCCGGACGTCCTGCAGGACCGTAAACCGTGAAGTAGCGGACCACTGAAACATCAATTTTATACAGATAGTGATAAGTGTAGGCCATCACCTCGGCAGCTTTTTTGGTCGCAGCATAAGGAGAAATGGGCGTATTAACCGGAAGCTCTTCCTTAAACGGCATAGGCTGACCAGCATAGAGCGAAGAGGTTGAGGCCAAAACCATTTTAGGAACTTTATGCGCTCTCATGCATTCCAAAAGATTCAGCGTCCCCTGAGCATTGGTGCTCATGTAAATATCGGGGTTTTCCATGGAGTAGCGAACACCCGCACGGGCGGCGAGATTAAAAACCACATCAAACTGGTGCGTTTTAAAAAGATTTTGGAGCGCGGTTTTGTCTTCAATATCGATTTTTTCAAAATGAAATTTAGCGTCTTTAATTTCAGACAACCGCAGTTGCTTTAGGCCCACGTCATAGTAGTCGTTGAGGTTATCAATCCCCACCACTTCCACGCCCTGCTTGAGCAGCTGCTCCGCCGTCTTAGAAGCAATAAATCCCGCAACACCTGTCACTAATACTTTTTTCATCCCCCCATTTTACCGGCGCATCACGAAAGGTGTCACGTACCTTTTTGGCCAAAAAGGTGCCAGGTTGGGAAATTGAATGTAGTCCACTCAAGATCTGAGGCACAACCTGGCACCTTTTAGATATTAATATCGTTTTGGGGCAGCCCGGAAAGAACATCCACTAAGAGATTAAATTTAAAACTATGCCAGCCAGTTCATAAGTTCATAAGTTCATAAGTTCATAAGTTCATAAGTTCATAAGTTCATAAGTTCATAAGTTCATAAGTTCATAAGTTCATAAGTTCATAATGAAAAGAAAACTTACAAATTTCGAAAGAGCAAACTTGAGAAAGGTATCTTGGCCTTGTGATCAACAACAAAAAGGTGCCAGGTTGAACATAGATAACTTGTAGAAATCTCAAACAATTAAAATTGAATATACTCCAACCCAAAATCTTGTTAAAATAATTTGTGGGAAAATGACTAGGTGGGAAGGAGTTGTCGCTCCTCCCCTAAAACCTTCTCAGTTCATTCTTAAAATTACAGCAAGCTGTAACAAAAGAATAAAAAGAGTCAGTACCCTAATCATTTCTTCCATGAAAATCCTTTGGTTAAGGGCGCCCATCCATTGGGCGTCTTTTCACAAAGTCATCACAGAAGCCTGGCCACTCTAATCAATGAACATAAATTCAGTCCAAACTTGATCAGAAGAAATTCAAAGTTTTTCTTTAAGGAAATCCGCGCCAACCTGGCACCTTTTCAACATTGACTGGAAACATTTATAACCGTATCTTATCCGTAACCAATTCAAGGAAAATATATGGAAGAGTTGATTGCTAGGTGGATAAGAGAAACGAGATTTGAATATGAAAAAGCAAAGCTCAATCAGAATGTCTTCAATAATACTAGAACTAAACTTCGCCCCCATTTCAACCGATACGAACACATGAGGCCAGAATGAATTCAAACAAATCTATTGATATAATTTATAATACGATCAAATCCAAATACGGTAAAGTCAGAGCGAAATCAGCAATCAAGGCCATGTTGGGTAATGTGATCGACGATCTTGAGACTGAAGGTTTCGAAGTGTCAGAAAAAAATATTTCAGAAAGACTCCAGAAGTACGCCCAGGATTTTCTAGAGGCCACAAAATCTGACGTCGCATAAACAACTATCGACCTCTTCAAATTCTTGTCCTATTGTATTCTCATGACTAAATTCGACAAAACCTACTGGGATAAAAATTACTCCGAGCCTATGTCTATGGACGGCATCGGCAATGCTAAGGATCACGTAAGCTACCTGGTCTCATTCCTCGACATCGAGCACGTGAACATCACTAGCGTGATTGATCTGGGTTTTGGTTACGCTCACCTCTTCCGGGAAATGCTCAAGGCCTTCATCCCTCACCGAGCGGTTGGAATTGAGCCTTCTCCCTATGCGTTCAAGAAGGCCAAACCGCATAAGCTTCGTCCCGTGGCGAGTACTGATCTGGCGCTTTATGAGGAAGACCTCGTTACTTGGTGCCGCACAGACAGAAAGAAAAATAACAATTTTGATCTCGGCATTTGTACGTCGGTTTTCCAATACCTCACGGACAAAGAATTAAAAGAAATCATTCCGATTTTGAGCAAACGAATAAAGTACCTCTACCTCACCGTTCCCACTAATGTGGAACTCGGCCGCCAGGTAAGTGAGCTTGAATTCAAGGACGAGTACGCCATTCACCGCACCCGTGAGCAGTATCAGAAACTTCTTCGACCCCACTTCACTTTTGTCTCTGCCCGAGTCCTAGAGAGCAAACATCACTTTGATGAAGAATCCACGGCTTTTACGGATTTGCTGTTTAGGTACTAAAGACTCAAGTATTTCCCACATCCTGCCGACAAGGGGGATGTGAAAAAAACCATACTTATTACCCTCAGTGTCCTATTAATCCCCTCACTCTATGCGGCCTGTCCCGACGGTAAGACCTACCCCGTGACACTGACGTTTGATGATGGCCCTCATGCGGTTTTAACACCCAGAGTGCTGGATATCCTCAAAGAGGAGAAGATCAAAGGGACCTTCTTTGTATTGGGCAATCACTTTGCCGGTGGCAAGGCCAACCCGAGTAATAAAACCTCTTATGCCATTTTGGACCGCCAAAAAAAGGAAGGCCATTATATCGCCTCCCACACTTACGATCACGTGGCCCACTCTAAACTCACGCCAGAGGGCATGCGCGCGAATATCATGAAGAGTAATGTTCTGCTTAAAGATTATCTAAGTCCGGTTCTCAGATTACCTTATGGGGACGGATCTTTTCGCTCTTCAAATCCAACCACACAGAAAAAAAATGACATGGTAATGAAGACAATTAAAGATGCGGGTTTTAAACATGTCGGTTGGGACATTGATACCAACGACTGGGACGCCAAAAAACGCCCGACTCTCCTTCAGTCAACTCTCAAACAGATCTGTTCCGAAAAAGGTGGAGTTATTCTATTCCACGATATTCAAAAATATACTGTTGATCATTTGAAAGAGTGGATAACAGCAATTAGAAAAGAAGGACATACGTTCGTTGGTTTAGAACAATTTGTTCCAGAAGTTTTAAAGCCTCTTCCACCTGAAGCGTGTGAGATTGATGGCAAACCAAAAGTCATCAAAGAGCTGGATGATTCGGTAAAAGACGTACTCAAAAAAATTAATTAGGATTATTTATGAAAAAGATATCTGCCTTCACACTTGCCTCTCTTCTCTTGACCAACGTTGCCTGCGCCCAGGCACCAGTCTTCACTTCCCTCGGGAATAGTGGTCTGAATGTTTTTGCCGGCGTGAAGCTCGAGCAAAAAGGCATGGAACCAGAGACTTATATTTTAGAAATTTCTAAGGATAAACTTGCGTCCACAAAAATTCCGATGCCCGCTGAGCTTGAGCACCGTGAAGTGGTTGCCCTTTTCCCAGCTGAAAATAACATGATGGTTGTCTTGAGCCAAAAAACTGCTGAACAGGGTGATAAGCCTCAGTTTCACAGCTACGATACGGCCAAGAAAGAATGGAAAAAACTGGCCGAATCAGACTGCGTCTCATTTGCTAAACTCAAAGTAAAATCAGATTCAGTGACCTTCACTTGTGTCGAAACTGATAAGAAAGGTGAAGAAGTTGAAACACAGAAAACTGTGGCGCTTAAAGGTGTGAAACTCTCTAAGCCTGGCGACATAACTTTACCGATGGTAAAAGCTGAAAATGACAATCTTTCGGCAGAACTTATGGGTGACGCTTTTGAATGGAAGCAGCTTAAAGTTGGTCTGAATAAAAAAGAGAAGATTTTTACTCCGTAGACCTATATGCGATTGCTAGTAAGTCCTTAAAATCCCATAATGGAAAGATCCTATCACATATGATAGGTTTCCCTGAAAGGATTAATCATGAAAAAGTTCAATGTAAAATCAATGAAGCCAGTCTTACTGAAAAAAGGTAAGACGCTATACAGGATCGAGCCTAAGGTTTTTTTTAAGAATCAAGACAAAATCACGAAAGCTTTATCTGAGGCGCTGCTTGATGGTGACAAGGAAGCATTTCAAGAAATTATCATGGGATATCTGGGAATCATTAACAAAGAAGAACTGGCCCGTATTTCGAAGCTGCCAATCGCTACAATTCGTCGAGTGGCAGCTGGTTCAAACTATAATATTGAAACTCTTTTAAAAATCACTGCGGCCATTCGACAAGCCGCTTAGATTTTTCTATTTCTTCAAACTATTCTGATAAAGATAATTATACGATCTACCATTCATCACTCTTACGTGAAGAAGCACACCTTTCACTTGGTCATCCAGGAAAGGAACAGTGTATTTAATTTTGAACGGAGTTGATTTGTTTTCACAAGTTCCAACTTCTTTAAATAGTGGTCTTAAAACAACCATTGAGTTTTGAACATCTGAGACCATCTTATCAAACACAAGACAGTTTACTGGGTTAGCCCCAATAAGCTCAATGTCGCGGTTGGCATCATTTTCAATCACACCACTTACGTTGCCGTATAAGAATTCATCAACCAGCTCAGATGAAGCTGTTTTAATCAGAAGACTTTTAACTTCTGTTTTCTTTTTATTGATTAATGAAACTCCATACTCTCCGGCATACATCATCCCAAAGTTAATGGTCTCAGTATAAGCCATCGACACTTCTCTACAGCCTTCTGGCATTGGAACGTAGTGAGCAAATAAACGGACAGAAAATTTGTTATCTTTTCTTTCGATTTCGTAAGAAGGGTTTTTGTAACAAGAGTTAGGAAGAGTTCCAACTACCGTTAACTCAACCAGATCGTTGTCATCAAACCCATTTGCCACATAAAGTTTGCCGTTGATTTTTACTTTCTCAAAAGCAAAGACAGTTGAAGAAAACATTAAAAGGGCAAGCAGGGCCAATTTCATAAATACTCCTAAGGTTGATGAAACCAATTTACGAAATCTGTACCAGATTGAAGCTGAGCTGACATATGAAGTTTGATGATTAAAATCAGGTAATTAGTTTGTGAATCATAGCAGCATACTGAGGGTAACTCGCCAGAAAGACATCTTTGGGGGCCAATTCAAAGTCTTCAAAGTGAAAAGCGGGTGCTACTGTGCACCCCACAAAAGCGTATTCAGAGCCAGTTTCTAAGTAGGCCCCAAACCACACTCCGGCCGGCACCACATATTGAACACGATCCTTATCCAGACGTGTTTCTTTGAGTGCGCCCTCCTTAGAAATCTCAACGACTGTGAGCGAATTTCCACCGTAGAAGTGCCACATTTCGTCGGATTTAATTCGGTGAAAACTTGATTTCTCACCTTTCCTAAGCAGATAAAAAATCCCTGTGGAAAAATCCGAGCGATAAGTTTCTTTATAATACCCGCCCTCAGGATGAGGCAGCAGATTGTGAGTTTCAATAAGTTCTTGAACCTTATCCACGAAGAATTCCAAATTTGGTCAACACGTCCGCGAATACGTTACTCTGAACTTCTGAGCTATAAGCTTGTGCCGTTGTTTTATTTTGGGCAGAAACTAATTTATAAACGTCCTGATCCATCAGTCGCTTCAACTTTGAAACTAAGACCCCCTGATTGATTTCTTCCAAAATAAATTCGCGGGAACTTCCCTCAAGAATTTCACTTGCTCCCACATATTTGGTGGTAATGACCGGAACTCCGCAGTACATCGCTTCCAGCACACTTCGGCCAAACTCTTCGATATGAGCAGGCAGAACAAAAACATCTAAGAGGTAGTAATAATTTTTGACATCAATAATCGGTGGAGCAAAAACCACACCTTCTTTAGGTGCTTGATCCTTATATTTCTGATCAATATTTCCGCCGGCAATGAATAATTTAGCTTTGGGATTGGATTTTGAAATTTCTTTATAAGCTTCGATTAATAGCCCAAGATTTCTTTTTTTAAAATTGCCTGAAGTGACGAGCCCTATCACAAAATCATCTTCAGCGAACCCAAACTTTTTGCGCCACTCTTGTTTAACTTTTGCCTCGTCATCAACTTTAAATTTAGCAAGATTCACTTCGGGATAAATCACCACGGCTTTATTGGCGTCAACCTGAAAACGTTTTACTAAATCGTCCTTCATCATCTGTGAATTACAGACCAGAAGTTTATAAGAGCCTTTTTCAAAAATGGCAGAATGAATTTTTCCTACTTCATGATCGGCCGGCAAAGGTTTGCCTTCGATTAACTCATGAGCGAGATGAACACAGTTGTGAATATACAAAACATCCTGATGAAGAATATCACCGTGGCCAATCACGATAGACGGACTATTCTTACGAACCCAGCGCTCTACTTGGTGATGGTAAAACTGGCGGCGAAAATAACCGGAGAATGGCCAACGAAAAGTTTTAACCGGGACGCCCCCGAATTCCTTAACCATTTCAGTATTGATGGTCTCTGCAATGGCAAAGGCTTCATGGCCTGATTTGTTAAAGAATTGAAGCTCTTGCAGCACCTTTTTAGGCACCCCTGAGGTGGTATCCCGGAGATCTTTACGTGAGATGAGGACTTTCATCAGAATAATGTAGCACTAACTTACTTTAGGCTCAACTGTAAGCCTCAGTCCAAGCGCGTTTATAATTTTGAAAAACGTATCAATTCGAGGGAAAGTGTTTCCAGAAAGCACGCGGTAAAGGTTTTCTCTATTTAAATCCGCATTTTCCGCCAGATTGGAGATTCCCCGAACTTCGGCCACTGCGCGGATAGCTCTCATAATGGCGCCGGGCATGTCGTAGTTTTCTTCGAAAGCGACCTTGAGTAAATTAAATTGAGACTCCTCATCGCCCACGAGAGATTCTTTTAAATACTCTTCAAATGGAATTGCAGACTTCATCTATTTTTCTCCAAAAAGTTTTGCCAGAGGCTTCGCGCTTTTTTGATGTCTCTTTGCTGGGAGTTTTTATTTCCACCAGTCAGCAGTAGGACGACTTTATTATTATAAATTCCAAAGTAAATTCTGATCCCTCCACCAAAGGTCATTCTGAGTTCATAAACATCTTCGCCTAAATATTTGTGATCCCCTAAATTTCCTTCTTCAATCCTGAGAATTCTCATTCTAATTCTTTGAAGTATAAGTGAGTCTCCAACTGAATCTAGCCAAAGTCTAAATGGACAATCTCCACTTTCACTCTCATAAATAACAACCCTCAAAATGAGCTCCCTCTTATTGTAGCTAATTAGCTACAAATGTCAATTTTAGAAGGAAAAGTAGCTTAAGTAGATGAGATCAGGCCATGAGAGGGGCCTTATCACACCGGATTTTCTCAGTTTTGAAATGAGTTTAGATTGACGATTGACGCGTAAAGAACGATTGTCCGCACATGCTAAAATTCAATGAACTCAAGCTCCACGCGCAGCTTCTACAAAACCTAGAAAAAGCCGGCTACACAACTCCAACTCCTATCCAGGCCGAGTCTATCCCTCATCTCCTTGAAGGTGCTGACCTCCTGGGAATTGCTCAAACGGGTACTGGTAAAACAGCTGCTTTCACCCTCCCTATGCTCCAGCGTCTCGCCAACAGAGACTTCAGCCTCATGCCTTGTGAGCCTCGGGCACTGATTCTGGCCCCGACTCGTGAGCTGGCCTCTCAAATTAAAGAGAGTTTAGATAAGTATGGTGAAGGTCTTAAATTAAAATATGCTGTTATCTTCGGTGGTGTAGGCCAAGGCACTCAGGTCAATGCTCTCAGAAACGGTTTGGATATCCTGGTGGCCACACCAGGGCGTCTTTTGGATCTGATGAATCAGGGTCACTGCCGACTTGGCCGAGTTGAAATATTTGTCCTGGATGAAGCAGACCGTATGCTTGATATGGGATTCATTAACGATATCAGAAAAATTATTCCTAAATTGCCTCCGAAAAAGCAGACGCTTCTTTTCTCGGCCACTATGCCGGGTGAGATTGCTTCTCTTGCCGCTAAACTCCTTCATAACCCGAAGAAAGTTGAGGTGACTCCTCCGTCAACAACGGTAGAAAAGATTGATCAGCGAATCATTCATTGTAAAAAAGCCGACAAGAACCAACTGTTGAAGAAAATCATTAACGAAGAATCAACTGAACTCACACTGGTTTTCACTCGTACCAAGCACGGCGCTAATAAGATCGTGGATTATCTCAACTTTTTTAAAATCCCATGTGCCGCCATCCATGGAAATAAATCGCAGTCAGCCCGTGAACAGGCCCTCGATAACTTTAAGCAAGGAAAGATTAAAGTCCTCATTGCTACTGATATCGCAGCACGCGGAATTGATGTGCAGGGTATTTCCCACGTGGTGAACTATGATCTTCCAGTGGAAGCTGAAAGTTACGTTCACCGAATCGGAAGAACGGCCCGCGCCGGAAAAGAAGGCGACGCTATTTCATTTTGTGATGAAACAGAAAGAGATGCTCTTAAACGTATTGAAAAAACAATTGGCCTCAAACTTTCTTCAGAGAACTTTGTGGGTGTGCCTGAACAATATGTAAAACCTTCCAAAGAAACAAATTACCGTGATCCTCGCGCAGTAAGAGGCCCAAGACCCGAACATAAGCCGAGACCAGAGCGTAGTGAGCAGCGTAATGAGCAGCGTCCCGCTGCCAGAGCGCCGCAATCAACAGATGCTTCAAAAAAACCAGAAGATAACAGAAAACCGAAAGTTGGATTTAAATTCAGGAATAGAAAATGAAAGATTACTCAGACCTTAGCGCTTTTACTGATAAAAAACTCAGAACTCTTAGAAACAACATCAACAACAGACTTGTTTCTTTTAAGAGCAACTCAGAGAAGAGCCTCAAGGCACTCCCCCCTAGTCACATGCTCCATGGCCTTGATGAAGCTCAGTGCAAAGCTCTTCTGGAAAGAGTTTTTAAAGAACTCAAGACACGCGGATAATTTCCAGCATGTTTCAAAAAGTGCGAAACCACATTTCTTTAGCGTTGATTTTTCTCGTTTTGACTCTTGGGCAGCAGTACGGGTTTTACGCTCTCAAGGGTTTTCCCATTACTTGGCTGACGGTTGAAAAACACCTTGCGATGTTTGCCTTCTTTCTCTTCTTCACACTTGCGAAGGGACCTAAGACACGATTTTTCATTTTAAGTTTCATCATGATTCTGAACTTTGCCCAGATGGCCCATCTCTCTTATTTTGGGACTCAAATACTACCTAATGAAATTTTCCTTTTGTTTTCAGAGATGCATGAAGTGGCCGGAGTCTTAACAGCTGAACTTCAACATGTTCTCATCCCATTGGCCTTCACCCTGGTTCCTCTGGCCATTGGTTACTATTTCCACCGGCGCCTCAAGACTCAGTTTGCTTTCAAGATTGTGCCGGTTTTATTGATTCTTTATTTTCTCTATAACCCCGTCAGAACATACGTCACCGGCAACACCTGGGGTCGCCAGCCCTCAACCCGTGAACTTACCGGCCTGAATGTTTATCTTTCTCTTTCTTATTTTATGGGACGTATTCTCCCCTATAAAATGGATTCAAAACGTTATTCGCTTGAACAAAACGAATCAGTGAATCTCAAACTGACCAAGGGTTCTAAACAAGAATGGGACAACGTCATTCTGGTTTTGGGTGAGAGTCTCTCTCCTCATCACATGAGTCTCTTTGGATATGAGCGAGCGACCACTCCCCATCTTGATCAACTCAAAGATTCGCCCAATTTTTTCCATACCGTTGGCCTCTCGGCCGGAGTCTCAACTGATATCAGTGTCGCTTTTTTTCTTAATCTGGGTTACGGCGAGGCCGGTGGAATTAAGGCCGCGAAGGGCGAGCATTGCATCTTCAGATCGGCCAAAAAGATTGGCTACACAACACATTTTCTCTCTGCTCAGTCCGGCCAGCAACTTCGTTATATTGCGCCTTACTTGTGTACCGCCTATCTGGATGATTACCGCAGCCTTGAATCTGTTTCTCCTTCGACAGTGGACTCAAATGCAGTCATCGACAGGGTTCTGCTGCCAAAACTCTCCGAGCTTCTTCAGTCAGGAGATAAACATTTTATCATGCTCCACCAAAGAGGATCTCACGGCCCCTGGAAGCTTCGCTCAACGACTGAATCAACTAAGTTCATCGGCGCTGATAAGGAAGAGCGGATTAATGACTACGATAACTCAGTCGTGGAGTTTGATCTTTTTTGGAATGAGTTAAAAACAATTCTTGAAAAACAAAAATCTAAAACACTGGTGATTTATCTTTCTGACCACGGTGAATCCGTTGGTAAAGACGGCAGGTGGGGTCACGGCTTTCTGGCCCGCAGCTCTTTTGAAGTTCCCGTCCTTATTCAATCCTTTAATAAAGAACTTCCGGCACGCACTAAAGAACTCTTCCGATATTTGCCTCACTATAATCTGGCTCTCTACACCACTCAGGCCCTGGGGTGGGAAACTAATCAGAGTCCCTTTACGATCATAAAAGATTACGTGATTTTTGGTAACGATATTGACGGTTTTGCAGGAAAAGCGAAAGTTAAATTTGGTATTCTTGGGGACTACGAATTTCAGACTACTCCTTAGTCACTTCTAAAATCACGAACTCATTATCATTCATCTGAAAGCGCACATTGTATCCAGCAATGGAGACACCAAAAACTTCAAGTTCATCATTGCCACTTCTGGGATCGAGACCTATAACTTTTTCAATTAAGAGTTTTGTATCAGGACTTATTTCTGCTTCCACTTTCCAGACAACTTTTTTGAACCCCGGACTTTGCTGAAAGGGACCTGAGCTTGCCTGGGGATACGAATCGGCGTACGCAATATAAGGCTTGATGTCCAGGATAGGAGTACCTGAAACCAAATCCACTCCTTCCACCATCAAAACGATTTTATTTGAGCTGAAATCAAGGCTTTTAAATTTCACAACTGATAGACCCAGGTGATTAGGGCGATGAGGAGAGCGAGTAGCATAGACACCCCATTTCTCTTTGCCCGAAAATCTTGGGGGACGAACCAGGGCCTTGGCACCTTCTCCAACCGCTTCATGGAAAGAAAAGATGAGCCAGAGGTGAGAGAAGCCTTCGATTCCTCGAAATGCTTCCATGAAAAAATCATTTTTAGGAAACTCCATTTTCCCGAGAGCTTCAGGGATCAGCATCGACTGGCGAGGGACCCCGAATTTCTCCTTAAATGGAGTTTCAATCTGACAAATAGGATTCAGTTCAATCGATCTCAACATTTTTGTGCTCGATAATTAATTCGTGCACATCAATGTGCACTTTAACATTTTTCATCCCACGTATTCGTAGTTTTTTTCCGTTCGGTGCTGATTCTATCGCTTTTTGAATTTGAGGTTTATGAAAGAATGCCACATTTTTAGTAAACTCAAGAACTGACATATCACTTTCATGAGAGATCGTGAAAGGCTGCTTCGAGAGTTTATTAAGCTCAAAGAACAGGGCGACAACAATTCCGACGAAGATTCCCTTTAAAAGATCGGTGGCAAGAATGGCAATAATCGTTGTGCAAAAAATCAGGAGCTGGTCAGCCCCACGGTTTTTCATTTGCATAAAGTGCATCGGCTTACAAAGTTTGTACCCCACCAACAACAGCACACAGGCAAGACTGGCCAGGGGAATCAAATTCAGAATATTCGGAATCAGGGCGACACATGTAATGAGCCAAACCCCGTGTAGGATCGCTGAGAGTTTTGTTTTATTTCCCGCTTCAATGTTGGCCGACGTTCGAACAATAACTGCCGTGATCGGCAAACCACCTACCAGACCAGAGATGGCGTTCCCAACACCTTGGGCCAGTAGCTCACGGTCCTTGGACGTGACTCTTTTATCGGGATCAATTTTGTCCGCAGCATCTACACATAAAAGGGTCTCAATTGAAGCCACTATCGCAATTGTGAGCGCAATTTGCACTACGGCTGGATCAAAGAGATGGGAAAAGTCAGGCAACTTCACCATGGAGAAAATTTCACTTAATCCCCCATGAAAAGGCATCTGGACCAGGTATTCTGATCCAAGAGCGAGTCCTGGAAAGTAAGACTGATAAATAGCGTTGATAAGAATTGAGCATCCCACGGCAATCAATGCACCTGGTACCAGTTTAAAAAACTTAAGCCCTCTATAGGCCATCTTTTCCCAGAAAAGCATAATGCCTAGTGAAAAAAGAGAAATGATAAGAATACCGTACTGAATTCCCCCCCCCTTAATGAGGCCCAGAGCATTCGGATATTGTTTGATAATCAAGATCAAACCAATCGCCGCCAGCATCCCTCTTACCACCGCCGTTGGAAAAAAGTTTCCAATCATTCCACCACGGATCAGTCCGAATAAGACCTGAAAAAGACCGGCCAAAAAAATCGCAGCAGCAAAAATTTCAAAACTGCCCAGTTGAGTAATTCCATTGAGAACAATAACAGTGAGTCCAGCCGCAGGTCCAGAGACTCCAACGTGAGAGCCACTGAGATATCCCACTACAATTCCACCGATGATTCCGGCGAAAAGACCGGCCGACATAGGAGCATTAGACGCCAGAGCTATTCCCAAACACAGAGGCAGGGCCACCAAAAAAACAACAAGTGATGACTTTAAGTCACTTTTCCATTCGCTAAACATAACTACCTCATAATCGCATTTTAAAATTAATTGTTTTTAAATCAACTTAAGAATGGCGGAGGAAGAGCTATGCGGTTGGAACAAAGTAGCTGGGGAACTGTGAAAAGATATTTTGAACCGTGTTCAATGAGGTTGCTTGATATGGATAGTTCGAAAACAAATAAGTCCGGAGTGAAACTTGGAATGAGAGAAAGAATTGTGTCCTGAGATCCTTCAGCTTCCCTCGTCTCCTCAGAAGTCTGGGAAGAAAGATTGGCAAGACTGTCGTGAACCTGATGAACAGATCCAATAACAATCAGGACAAGCAGTAGGAATATATTAAGAAATCGAAGGTTCTTTTTCACTTCAGTCAAAATACTATGATTTAGGACAGGTGTAAATGAGAGGTAGAAAGAACCGGAGCCAAAAGACTCCGGTTCTTATGATTTTAAGCCGCTTTCTTTAGAGCTGAGCTGCATTCTGCTCCCATGGCGTAATGCTTTTCAGAAAGGCTGACTGATAAGTACAACTTCTTCTCTTGGAAGGATGCTTTCAGGTCCTCCAGTTCTTCCATTACGTTGTGGTCGACATACTCGCATTGAGTAAGGTCAAGATTGAGACTAATTCCTGAATTATAATGACTAATTATGACATTTTTAATGTCCATAAAATTACTGAAAGTCAGGGCACTTTCTATTTTAACCTCTGCCATTGTTTCCTTCTCTTTGACACCAAAGGCGGGATGAAAAAGATTTTTCACTTTTAACCCGAGCGCCATTTCAACAGCAAACTGGGCAAAGGCACCTGCAAAAATCCCCACCAAGAGATCAACTGACAAAGTCACGAACAGAGTAACAGCAAATCCTACGAGGTTATCTTTTCCAATTTTCAGGGCATGCATAATGTGAGCGGGATTTCCCAGGCGACTTCCTACCATTAATAAAATGGCAGCTAGAGCGGCAAGCGGAATGAGTGCTAAAGCCTTAGGCAAGAGAAGTACCATTACCAGAATCACAGCACTGTGAATGAAATTGGCCCTCCAAGTCTTAGCACCGTAGGACACATTGGCCGAACTACGTACAATCTCTGCAATCATTGGTAGTCCTCCGATGGAAGCACTAACCATATTACAAACACCTTTCGACAGTAAGTCTCGATCAAGATCACTCTTACGGTGCTGGGTATCCATTTTATCGACTGCTGAGGCACTAAGAATGGTTTCCAGCGAAGCGACCAGGGCCAAAGTAATGGCAGCTTTCCACCCAGCAAAAGAGGTCATGACGGAAAAGTCTGGAAAGATAATCCATTGAGAAAAATCGCCAGGAACTTGCAAGAGGGCTTTTCCACTTAGCCCAAAATATGCGGCCAATCCTGACCCTACTATGATGGTTAAAAGAGGAGCAGGAACTTTCTTTGCCCAGGACGACTTAATTTTTGACCAACCAAAAAGAAAAGCGAGTGAGAAAAAACCAACAGCGAAAACAGTGGGATTCATATTCATCACAGCACGTGGAATTTCTGCAAAGAGCATCATGGGATTTTTGGATTCAGGAGCATAACCAAGAAGCATATGGGCCTGCTTAGCGATAATAATCAGCCCAATTGCCGCCATCATTCCGTGAATGACCGGGGCCGGGAAGACACTTCCTTTTCTACCGAGCTTAAAGTAACCGAAAACAATTTGCAACGCGCCCGCAACGACTGAAGCGGCCAGCATGCCCTTCACTCCCTGAAGTGTATCCCCCCTACCTAAATTCGTAATTGCATCAAGTACAATTACAATCAGGCCTGCAGCAGGTCCATTGATCGTGACATTTGCTCCACCAAGCCATGACCCGATTAGCCCGCCAATGACTGCTGAAATAATTCCTGCTGAAGCTGGAGCTCCTGAAGCAAGGGCCACACCGATGGATAATGGTAAGGCTACAAGGGCAACTGAAAAGCCCGCTGAAAAATCTGGTTTTATATCTTTAAAAATTTGCATTGTTGTCTCTCTCTTTTAGTTACCAGCGCTCATTGCCATTGCTTTCATAGAAGACTCAGAGGTTACAGACGAAGGAGTTCGTCCCTGATTTTCATAATAGGAAGCTTTAAAGTGGGTAATAAAAGTCCCAGCAACTAACATGAAAGCGAAAAGAAAATGATGTAATTTCATACAGAACTCCCAAAATAAATTTAAATTTGAAAACTAAATCTAGATTAAGAGAGCGAAGGTGGAGGTAGCGCGATTCGATTAGCATCAAGAAGTTGAGGCGTGGTAAAAATATTCTGAGAGCGACTAATTGGTAGAGAGATCTGAGCAACTTCATTTACAAAAAACGAATGCATGTGAAGAAATTCTTGAGGCCACGAAAATTCATTTTTCTCGGCACTTGAGGATTCGATTTCCTTAGTCGTTTCTGTGGCAGATTCGCTGATCTGATCTGAATGAACATGTACGTTTAGGATGGATCCAATAAGGATCAGTAGAGTCAGTAAATAGATGTTGAATGCCTTCGCACTTTGCATGAGAGTCTTATCGGCTCATTGTGGGAATACCTGAGTAATAACTCCAAGTACCTAATAACAGACCAAATCTGTAAGTTTTGCCAAAGTGCCAAAAAGCACCTTAGACACGCAATTTCATTCATGGCTATAATTGTCACGAGAGTACACAAACCCAGGAGGGGAATGTGAGATTAACAATACCAAGGATTATGGTGATGTTTATGATTACGACAACGACTGCCGTAGCGCAAAATGTAGACTGGAGTAACTTCAATTCAAGCCTCGTCATAGAAGTGACAAGACCAGAAGGAAAGTTCACTTGTACTGGTGTAGCGATCAAAGATGATGTGGTCTTAACTGCAGCACATTGTTTGTCCGGCAAGATTCTTAAAGTTCGCATTTTCAATCAATCGGCTTACAACCCTAATGCTCAGTCATGGGATGTTGAGCACTTCGAACTTCACCCTGAATATGATAAAAGTGCATCGAATTTCAAAGCGGATCTGGCGCGCATTAAACTTTCATCTAAACTTCCTGAATCAACTACTATTTTTCCCATCATGAAAAATGATACGAACTTCAAAGGTAAACTTCTCCGCGTGGGATATGGTGCACGCTCTCAATCAAACGTCAGAACACTTATCACTCCACTTTTTAAGGCAATCAAAAAAGAAGATAAGGTACTAGAGTTGGATGACATGTACTCTTACTCTGGTGATTCAGGTGGCCCTATCTTCATTCAACGCGATGGCCAGATGTATCTAGTGGCCATTCACTCCACTCTCTCTTACGGTCCGGAGGGGAAATTCTCTTATAACCCACTGGTATCAAGTCAAAAAGACTGGATCTTCGCGAACTGGAATTAAAACGTTTTTAAAAACTTTAGTATGGTACCTTGGTCTCACCGGAGGTTTCGGTGAGACTTATCTTTTTAATTTGGACCATAACTATGCCCATTCTAGGTTTTGCACAATTACGGGGATGGGACGAATTTAATTCGAGTCTTTGTATTGAAGTGACTCGTCCTACCGGAGTTTTCACTTGCACCGGGGTAGCGGTCTCCCCCAATTTAGTGGTGACTGCTGCTCACTGCCTTGAGGGTGAAATTCTTAAGGTCCGGATTTTTACCGAGAGCTCCTACCACCCCAATAACAAATCCCTTTCGGTAAAAAAATACACCATTCATCCCAATTACAAATCCAAGTCCTCGCGATATTTATCAGATCTGGCCAAAATTTTTCTGGATGAGAACATTCCTTCAGCAATAAAAATTTTTCCTATTTATAGGGGTGTAACTGTGACAGGGGCCCTCTACCGATTTGGCTTCGGAGAAAGAGACAAAAAGAATTCCCGAACCGTCATCACACCCAAATTTAAAAAAATGGATCTAGAGAACAAAATTATAGAACTCAATGACACTTTCTCTTTTTCTGGAGATTCCGGCGGACCTATCTATCTCAGACAAGGCAGTGAAACCTACGTTCTGGCAATCCACTCTACCCTCTCTTTTGGGCCAGAAGGCCGTTTTTCCTACAATCCCCTTCTGGGAAGTTATGTAACATGGATATTTGAAAACTAATGATTTTTTGCTAAGCTGTCACTCATGGATAAAATCATTTGTTTGGGAAAAAATTACTCCGATCACATTGCTGAAATGAAAGAGGCGGCGCCCGAAATGCCCGTGCTGTTTCTTAAACCTGCAAGTGTCTTCAAAGAAATTAAGAATCAAGGAACCATTACCCTGCCCTGGGAAAGAGGACTTATTCATCACGAATGTGAAGTGGTGTTTAAACTCTATAAGAAAAATATTATAGGACTTGGTCTTGGACTTGATCTCACTTTGCGTGATCTCCAAAAAGAACTTAAGACCAAAGGTCATCCTTGGGAAATTTCTAAAGTTTTTAAAAACTCCGCCATCTGCACACCTATCCAGGGTGTCCGTGATTTCCTTAACTGGCAGGAGACACCGTTTATCTTAAAAGTGAACGGCGAAATACGTCAGGAAAGCAAACTCTCTAACGCTCTTTTAAAGCCTAACGATATTATTCATTACGTGGATAAGTTTTTTCCGATCTGTGACGGAGATCTGATTTTCACTGGAACTCCGGCCGGTGTTGGCCCTCTTAACCCTAATGACGTGATTGAAATGAGATTTGGTCCGATTGAGACTACTTTTCAGCTGGTAAGAGAAAATGGATAAACGTCAAATCTCTCATGACATTCTCAATATCCTTGAACGCCTGCGGATCATGCATGATTTGATCAGAGACCAAAATTACGAGGATATCCCTAAAGAAGAACTCATGAATGATTTGAATGAAAGTTTAGCACTTTTGAAGACGCGTTTTGATTCTCTGGCTCAGTAACTATCAATATACTCTTTCGGAACATCAAATTTAAACAGCGGAGTATCAATTTTGAAACTCTGTCCGTACTTATTGATCATATTGAAATGACCCCACATCTCTCCGCTCATGGTCGGAAGTGGACAAAAACTTGAATACTCGAAAGATTCACCCGCCTGAAAATCAGGTTGCTGGCCAATGACTCCTGGGCCTTCAACAAACTTTAATTCATTTTTGGCGTCCTTGATATTCCACTTACGGGATAAAAGCTGGGCCGAAACATCGCCTTTATTGGTAATCAAAATAGTGTACTTAAAAATGTATTGGTAATTGAGTGGATTAGACTGATCAAAGTCAAAGTCCGTTTTGACTTCTATGCGAAAGTTGTTGTTTTCAGAAACATAAGAAATGGCCATAAAAATCTCCCGAGGGGACTACCTCGGGAGATAACGTATCATAAGTGCGAGAATTGGGAAATATCAGAAAGCTTATAATCGAAAGGAACATTTTTGATGGCACCAGTTGAGGAAATGGTGAATAAGCGTCCATCCTGAGTGATAAAGAAATTTGTACCAAAATGCTTAACTGCACCAATATCTGAAGCAGAGGCCACACTCATCAGCAGGCCACTTTGAGAAATGGAATAAACACTATTATGAGCGATGAAGTAGTTACCACCCTTTTTCAATTCCCAGCCTTTAAATGTTCCCATAGACAGTTTTGAGTAAACATAGCCATCCGAAGAGACGGTGAAAAGTTCACCCTTTGAAGTAGAGAAGTACTGACCGCCAGTATTGTAGATATTCTCCAGATCCAGTCCGGGCACGTTAACTTCAACGATCTGACCTAAATTATTAATCACATAAAAAGCGAGAACTTTTTTTCTCTCAATTCTTTTTTCAGCTACAAAAAAATTGCCACCGTTGTTTTTGATGTTTCTGAATTCACTTTCTTTATCGGATTCAAAGAAAAATCCCTGCTCATCAAAGGTGAAAACCTTCCCAAATTTAGTAATAAAATGATTCTCACCAAAAAAATCTATATTAACCGGAACTTTATCTTCTTCCTCTTTTGAGAACATAAGGCCATTACGATCAACAGTGCGAAGCTTGCGATTGTCATCAATGACATATCGTCCACCCATCTGCTTAATCTGGTAAGGCAGAAGAAAATTGCCCAAATCGTAGAGCATGCCCTGCTCATCAATAGTTAAGACTTTACCTGTTTTTAACACAATCATGGACTGGCCAAAAGTTAATGTGCTGGTCAGAATTGTGAGTGCCAATAAAAGACTTTTCATAGGAATCTCCTCGAATAAATTCGTGTCGCCTTTTTAGAATTGAAGGCGTTGTCACGCAACTTAAGGCGCGTTAAGGGATGAAGTTTTTACAGGTTTTTTCGGGTTTCTAAGGCTTTGACGGCTTAAAATCTAAAGAGACTGAGTTTATGCACCAGCGTTTCCCGGTGGGTGCAGGCCCATCTTCAAAGACATGGCCCAGGTGAGACCCGCATTTTGAACAGAGCGCCTCAACTCGATGCATGTTATAGGCGTAGTCGTCTTTTAGAGTGACGTTTTGTGAATTCATGATGTCCGTGAAGCTCGGCCAGCCTGAACCAGAATCAAATTTAGTACTGGAACTGAACAGCTCCTGCCCGCAAACACTACAAATGTAAGTGCCGGTCTCGTAGTGTTTATTAAACTTTCCAGAAAAAGGACTCTCGGTTCCTCCAAGTCGGCAGACTTGGTATTGTTCGGGCGTAAGTTTATTTTTCCAATCTTCCTGACTCATAAAAGTTATTGTACAATACCCTCACTTAACAAAGGAAGCTTTTTGAATTCTTTAGAAGTCTATGCCTTTGGTATAGGCGCGAACCTCGCATTTTCCACGGCCAGTATGGTATTCACCTTATATGCGAAGCGCTTTTCTTCTATGTGGATCAATCAGGTAAAAGTTTTCATCGCTTTTTTGGCGTTCGTTATAGCGATGCTGTATTCGCAGCAAATGGTTTCTGTCGGAACCTATCCTTTGCTGCTCCTCCTGTTAAGCGGACTGTCAGGCTTGTGCATTGGCGACATCTTTCTGTTTCGGGCCTTCGCAACTTTAGGGGCCGGGCGCTCACTCGTTCTTTATAGCTTTCAACCCTTGATGCTTGGGATCTATGGCTACTTCTTTTTGAATCAACTTTTTTCCCTGAACCAAACCCTCTCCGTGATCTGCATGATTATTTGTATCTTCATTTTTATGCTGGAGCGCAATCGTTCCACCGGTTCATGGGATATGAAGAGTTTTATGTGGGCATTTTTGGGGATAACTCTTGATGCCTTCGGCGTGATGCTAACTCGCTCGGCTTATGAAGCGGACCCATCGCTGGAAACATTTCAAGTAAACGTTATTCGCTGTTTAGGTGCACTCATTGGTTTTTTACTGATTAGTCCAAAAAGTTACATCACGGTATTTAAAGATGTCATCTCTCTAAGAAAGAGGGAACAATCCCTCTTGGTTGCCTCGGCCGTGTGTGGGTGTTTTTTATCACTGACGCTTTATCTGGCGGCTTTAAAGTACGCTCACGTGGGGACGCTGACTTCAATTGCCATCACCGGTCCGGTTTGGGTATCAATGCTCGAGTGTGTTTATCATAAAAGGGCCCCCAATGTGTTTCTCTTGGGGGCGTTCGCTTTTTTTCTGACCGGATTTTATTTGATGATTACTGGTTAGAACTCTTGGCCGGGGCAGTTGGAGAACCTTTCGTAGGTGCGCCGGCGCTCTCGCCACACTTCATGCTTTCTTTTTTATAACCAGAGATATTGATTCTGAAACCCTGAAATGGTTTGTATTTCGCCTGATACAGATTGCTGAATCTTTTCTCATCCAACAAATCTGAGGATGATTTAACAAGTGCTTCTTTTTCTAAAAGCTCCTTATTGGCCTCATACACCTCTTGAACTTTTTTAGCGTAATCTGGCGAGTCTTTAGTCACAAATCGATTATTGAGGTCCGTCGCAGTGAATTCGGGGCCGGCCAGGGCCGACTTAATTTCAAAATTAACTTTAGACAGTTCAGAACTGGATCCCTTTAATTCATTTAAGGCCTGTTCAGCAAATTTCGCCCTCTCTTCAGCGAGGTTTTTATTTCTCTGATCACTTTCAGGATCTAAAACCTTTTTACCGCCCGCCCCTACTTTGTAATAGGGAGTGCGTGACGAGCTTGAAGTAACCGATACGTCAGTTATGATCATGTTTGGGTTGGCCAGGATAAAGGCTTTAATTTTTTCTTTAACTGGGTCTATCTGATCAATCCCCGCAGTGCTTCGACCTTCCTCAAAATTCAGCGGAACAAACTCACTATAGAGTGAAAGTTTTTCTTCCACACAGGGAGCTGGTTCAGTTTTTTTCTCGATTTTTACGACCTGATTGAGACTGATCCCACTGATGGGGTCGCGGTAAATATTCATTCGGTGGGGATAACTATAAACGACCCCATAAGGAACACTGTTACAAATATTTAAATTGATCGGGTCCTTAACTTCTGGCTTTTTCTTCTTTGGCATGGCGACAGTTCGGTGAAGAACATCTCTGAAAATTTTGTCTGAGACGTTGTTCAATTGCTGAATCAACTGATCCGTATAAATTCCTCGGGCATCCATTCCACCATTGGCCTGCCCATAAATTTTCAAGCGTTGATTTCGATACTTAAGTTCGATCTCACAGTTATTATCAAAACCTTTAGTCATTGGTGCCTTAGAGGCATAGTCCTTACATCCTGGAATATCAGGACGAAGGTTTTGAAAGTAATAAACACTAGTCGCCACTAACCGCGAGCGACAGTCATTGCCTTCTACCTGACACCCACTATCAGCACCAATGGCTTCTAGTTCTTTATAGAGTGCTTCTTTAATTTTTGGGTTTTCTGAAAATGATTTTGAGAAACTTTTTTCAAGAGTCGATTTAATCTGATCCACTCGGTAGACCATCTCATCAGCAACTACTGGCAGGCCTTTTTTAATGGGGTCAGTACATCCATTAAGAATGCGCTTATTGAGATAGGAGACTGTTTCGGCCTTACCCGCATCACTAAAATATTCTGCCATTTCACTACTTGGTCCGGGAGCTTGGGCCAGAACTTGTGTGGTGGTAATAGTTAAAAGCCAAAAAAATGTTTTCATTTGTACCTCGGATGGTCTAATTATCGGCTAGTTGCGTGATTTTCTTGACCAATTCTGTTAGCTACTTCTAAATATAATTCAACTAGCTAGAATCATTAGATATTCCTTGACGTAAATCTAAACAATTAATACTCTACCCGTTTAAACATTGAGAAGGATAATCGGCAGTGAAAATACAGCAAGTACTGAAAGAAAAAGTTTTGATCCTTGATGGCGCCATGGGGACCATGATCCAGAAATATAATCTGCAAGAAAATGATTATCGAGGAACACGTTTTCAAGATTGGAAGAGCCCACTTAAGGGCAATAACGATCTGCTTGTTTTATCAAATCCTAAAGTCATTGAAGAAATTCACAATAAATATCTTGAGGCCGGCGCAGATATCATTGAAACCAATACATTTAGTTGCACTCAAATTTCCATGAGTGACTACAACATGGAATCACTTGTTCCTGAATTAAATTTGGTCGCAGCTAAACTTGCTAAAAAATGCGCTGAAGAATTTACTAAAAAAGATCCTTCAAAGCCTCGCTTTGTTGCCGGCTCAATTGGTCCAACAACCAAGACCGCTTCACTTTCCCCTGACGTGAACAACCCTGGCTTTCGTGCTGTGGATTTTGATGTTCTTGTTGCTAACTACTATGAACAAACAAAATATCTGGTAGAAGGTGGAGTTGACATCCTTCTAGTTGAAACTGTTTTTGATACCCTCAACTGTAAGGCTGCTCTCTTTGCGATTGCTGATTACTTTGAAAAAGAAAATAAAGAACCTTTGCCAGTCATGGTTTCAGGAACTATTACCGATGCTTCTGGACGAACCCTCTCAGGGCAGACCATTGAAGCTTTTCTCTACTCCGTTTCTCACTATCCGCTTCTTTCCATCGGCATTAACTGCGCCCTCGGTGCAGAACTCATGCGTCCCTATGTAGAAGTTCTGGCCAAAGAGTCGCCTTTTCATATTTCTGTTTATCCGAATGCTGGTCTTCCCAATGAATTTGGGCAATATGATGAGACCCCTCAACATATGTCAGCTACCCTGTCAGAATTTCTGAAAAACAAATGGGTAAATATTGTTGGCGGCTGCTGCGGAACAACCAATCACCACATCCAGGCGATTGCCGAAGTGGCCAAAGGTTATTCTCCCAGAGCTTTACCTGAGCTTGAAAAAATCCCTAAACTCTCGGGCCTAGAGCCACTGAAAATTTTCCAAGGTTCAAATTTCATCAACATCGGTGAAAGAACCAATCTGACTGGCTCAATCGCCTTCAAAAAACTAATCATTGAAAAAAACTTCGAAGAAGCTCTGCGAGTTGCCCGTGAACAAGTAGAGAACGGCGCCCAAATCATCGATGTGAACATGGATGACGGGATGATTAACTCTGAAGAGGCGATGGTTCATTTTTTGAACCTGATTGCTTCAGAGCCTGATATTTGTAAAGTTCCGGTGATGATTGACTCTTCTAAGTGGAGTGTCATCGAGGAAGGCCTTAAACGCGTTCAGGGTAAAGCAATCGTTAACTCAATTTCCCTCAAAGAAGGCGAAGCTAAGTTTATTGAACAGGCCAAGCTAGTGAGAAAATACGGAGCAGCCGTTGTGGTTATGGCCTTTGATGAAAAAGGTCAGGCCGATAATTATGAAAGAAGAATTGAAATCTGCTCTCGTGCCTATAAACTTTTAACAGAAACTGTAAAATTTAAAGCTGAAGACATCATCTTCGACCCGAACATTCTGACTATTGGTACGGGGATGGAAGAGCACAACAACTACGCAGTTGATTTTATCAAGGCGATCACTTGGATTAAGCAGAATCTTCCTTACGCAAAAACCAGCGGAGGAATTTCGAATCTTTCCTTCTCGTTCCGCGGAAATAATCTTGTTCGCGAGTCTATGCATTCGGCTTTTCTCTATCATGCCATTAAAGCTGGGCTTGATATGGGGATTGTAAATGCCGGGGCGCTGCCAGTTTATACCGACATCCCGAAAGATTTATTGGTCCTGGTTGAAGATGTTATTTTCAACCGAAATCCTGAAGCCACTGAGCGCCTGATTGAATTTGCCAGCAAAGTAAAAGGTCAGGCCAAAGTTGAAAAGAAAGATGAAGAATGGCGCTCCCTTCCCGTCGAGCAGCGCCTCTCTCACGCCTTAGTCAAAGGCATTGTGGACTTCATTGATGCTGATACCGAAGAGGCCAGAGCAAAACTGCCAAGACCCCTGGATGTAATTGAAGGCCCACTCATGGCCGGGATGAGCATCGTTGGTGACCTCTTTGGCGAAGGAAAAATGTTTCTTCCTCAGGTTGTGAAATCTGCACGAGTCATGAAAAAAGCCGTCGCTTATCTTCAGCCTTTTATTGAAGCTGAAAAGTCAGGAGCCGTGGCCAAACGAAATGGCAGAATTCTCATGGCAACCGTGAAAGGTGACGTTCATGATATTGGAAAAAACATCGTTGGAGTCGTCCTCGGCTGTAATAACTATGAAGTAATTGACATGGGTGTGATGGTTCCTTGTGAGAAAATTCTTGAAGAAGCTAAAAAGCTAGACGTAGATATGATAGGGCTTTCTGGACTTATCACCCCTTCTCTTGATGAGATGGCCCACGTTGCCAAAGAAATGCAGAGACTAAACTTCAAAGTTCCTCTTCTGATTGGTGGGGCGACTACTTCTCGGGTACACACTGCAGTTAAAATCGACCCTTATTATGATGGGGCCGTTATCCACGTTGCTGATGCTTCACGTGCCGTTCCTGTGGTAGAAAAATTTCTCAATGACAATACTAAGCACAAGCTCCATGAGGAGCAGAAAGCTGAATATAAAAAGATGCGCGAGCACCATGAGGCCACTCAGAAAGCGGAAAAACTCTTGAGTCTTGATAATGCCCGAAAGAACAAAGTGAAAATTGATTGGAATAAAACCGAGATCAGAAGACCAATTAAGCTTGGGTTAACTGTTTTAGAAGATTTTCCGATTGCAGACCTTATCCCTTATATTGACTGGACTCCATTTTTCATGACTTGGAGGATGCGTGGAAGTTATCCTTCCATTCTTCAGGATGAAACCTACGGAGCAGAGGCCAAGAAGTTATTCAACGATGCTCAGTCCCTACTTAAAGAAATTATCAAAAATAAATCCCTGAAAGCTAAAGCTGTCTTCGGATTATTTCCGGCCAATTCAACTGGGGATGATATTGAAGTTTATGCTGTTGAAGACAAAGTTCATGAATGGAACTGTGACAATCATGGCAAGCATCAAAAAGTACTACAGGTTGCAAACGCCGACAAAGTGAAGGCCACTCTCCACATGCTCCGCTCTCAGAGACAAATGGATGAAGTGACTTCTCCCAACGCAGCTCTTTCTGACTTTGTAGCTCCGAAAGAACTAGGCAAAGTCGACTACATGGGTGCTTTCTGTGTGACTTCAGGTATCGGGCTGGATGAGTTATGCAAAAAATATGAAGAGGCCCAGGATGATTATTCGCTGATTATCGTTAAGTCCCTGGCCGATCGACTGGCCGAAGCTTTCGCTGAAAGACTTCACCAGAAAGTCAGAAAAGAGTACTGGGGTTACGTCCCTACCGAAGAAATTCCAACCTCCGAACTCATTAAAGAAAAATACCAGGGAATCAGACCGGCACCAGGCTACGCTGCTTGTCCGGATCACCTGGAAAAGATCACTCTCTTTAATCTCCTGGATATTCAAAAGACCATTGGAGTTTCATTGACCGAATCAATGGCGATGGTTCCTCCTTCTTCAGTCAGTGGTTGGTATTTTGCCCACCCTGAATCTAAATATTTTAACGTCGGAAGGATTGGCAGGGATCAGCTAGAGGATTATGCTAAGAGAAAAGACAAATCATTAAACGAAATGGAGAAGTGGCTCTCAGCTAACTTAATGTAATTATGGCCAAGGTTACTGATCACATAAAAAATTCCAAAGGTACCCTCTTCTCATTAGAGATCCTTCCCCCTAGTACTGGCGAAAGTATTCAAAAACTATTTGATAACATTGCCCCGCTTATGGAATTTAAACCCAAATTCATCGACGTGACCTACCACCGGGAAGAATTTGTTTATAAAAAAATGCCGAATGGACTATTAGAGCAAAGATCAATCCGAAAGCGTCCTGGTACTGTTTCAATTTGTGCTGCCCTTATGCATAAGTTCAATGTTGATACGGTTCCGCATATTATCTGCGGCGGCTTTACCAAAGAAGAAACTGAATACGCCCTGATTGATCTTAACTTCTTGGGAATTGATAACGTTCTGGCCTTAAGAGGCGATCCCATTAAAGGTCAAAAATCATTTGAAGCCACTCCCGGCGGTCACAGATTTGCTGAGGATCTGGTTGACCAGATCCATCACATGAATAAAGGGGTCTATCTTTCGGATGAACTTCAAAACCCTACACCAACAAAATTTTGCATCGGTGTCGCTGGTTATCCTGAGAAACATTTTGAATCCCCAAATCTCAAAAACGATCTGAAGTATTTGAAACAGAAAATTCAAAATGGCGCTGAATACGTAGTGACACAAATGTTTTTTGATAACAAAAAGTATTTTGAATATGTCGAAAAATGCCGGGCCGAAGGTATTAATATACCTATTATTCCAGGTCTCAAACCGATTACCATGAAGTCACAGATTACAAATCTTCCACGTAACTTTTTCATCGATATGCCAGATGACCTTATCGATGCTATTGATAAATGTCGAAATGATGAAGAAGTCAAAAATGTGGGTGTTGAATGGTCAATCCAACAGGCCAAAGAGCTGGTAGCGAAAAAAGTTCCTTGTTTGCACTTTTATTCGATGGGTAAATCCACAGCAATCCAGCAGATCGCTTCAAATCTCTTTTAATTATTTACGGGGACACTGGTCGCATTCTTTGTCTTTTTTTTGCGACAGTTCCCGTAATTCTTCTACTTTTTGATAAAAATAGTCCTTAATCTTTTTTCCCTGCTCATTATCCAGGAGCCAGCCTAGTTTGGAGACCCCGGGGATCCTGCTCGCCAAATAATCCACAACCTCTGGTCCCACTAATATTTTTCTGTCCTCTGTAATCATGTGAATTTTATCCAGACATGCTTGTCTGGATAACTCAGGGAACTCCAGATAGACTTCTTCATCTCGTACGGACCAATAACAGATATTTTTATCCAAGTATTCCAGTCCCTGCTTAAATCTCAGGCACAATGGGCATTCCGGATCATAGAGAACAAGCGGTAAATGGTATTTCATAGGCCTTTATTGTAGCATACTATAGGTCTAAGGAAATTTATGAAAAATGAAAATCTCAAGTCGGCGATGGAAGTTTTTGTTTGTAACCACAAACGAGACGGGGATGAATCTTGCTTTGATAAAGGGGCAAAAGAGCTGACTGATAATCTAAAGAAGTGGGCCAAAGAGGAAATGCATAAAGAAATCAAAGTCTTCAGAAGTGGCTGCCTTGGCAAATGCTCTGAAGGAATTGCGATGACCTGTTTTCCTGAAAAAAAATATATTTTAGAAGTGAAAGTGGATGATTGTGAGGAAATAAAGAAGGGCCTCTGTGAGGCCCTTCAAAAACTTAAAACTTAACTTCTACTTTTTGATTCACATCTATGCTTGAAAGTTTTTTGGTCTTAAGACCCTCGAAAGAGAAGTCATATGTGCCAGCTTTCAAAATAATATAGAAACTACCATCTGGATTAATCTTATACGTCTGTAGCTCTGTGCTGGTCCCAGTCTTAAGGATTTTAATCGTTTGGTATTCTGAGGCATCAACTAAACCCTGCAAGCTAGGGCCATTTAAGCGAGCAAATAAATGCATCCAACCCGGACGGTTTCTTAAAACTGTCTTGTCTCTCCATTTATCATAACCTGGGTGGAAGCCTTGGTTAGTGCTGTTAACTTCAATCACGAATGGAATAACCTGATGCTGAGTGTACATCCAGTCAATATCGCCACCATCGGCATTATAGAGAAGTTCCCAAGCAGTACCTGGTTTATAATCAAGCTTCTTGCCAATCTCGGCACCGATCTGTTCAACTGCCTCGGTAGTTGGAGTTTTGTTTGGACGACAGCCAAATGGATAGATCACGATTTCTGAGTATGAATGGTAAGAAATATTAAAAACCGGCTTGATGCTCGCTACAAAATTCATCATCGCCTGAGTTTCTGGTTCAGAGGCAGGTCCAGTTCCACGGTAGTCTTGAGCGCTGGTCGAAGCACTTGATCCATTACACGAATTCCAACCTGTAGGGTAATTTCGGTTGATATCTACGCCGTGACCATTTCTTGTGTTCTTTCTCCACATGGAGTTTTCGTTCCACATTTTGTTATTTCCATCGAGGTTAAACATCGGGATAACCCAGATAGCTGTATCATTTACCCAATTCGTCACTTCACTTTTTTGGCCATAATTTGAAGTTAGATATTCAACCATATCCGTAGTAATTTCTGGCGTCATGACCTCACGGGCGTGGTGCATGGCATTTACCAGAATCGCCGGCTCAGCTTCATCGATTGTAGGATTGTCCGAAATCTTAAGTGCAAGAATATCTCTGCCTTCAAGAGTTTTACCAATAACTTTAATCGTTGTGATATCGGGATACTTTGCATGGATATCATTTACAAAATCTGTAATCTCATCAGGATTTTTATATCCATCATCGGGCGCCACTGCAAGGTTCTGAGGAAAAGCAAATTTCATCACTGCAGACTTCTGCGAACTGACTTGAGCAAGCTCAGCTTCAGTTAACAATGCCTCTATTTCGTTTGTTTGGTAGTTCACACCAGTGATATCGAATTCATTTGCACGAAGATAAGTTTTCATACCTTCATTTAAATCAAATCTAACAATAAATGATTCTTGTGACCAAGCACTCGTTGAAACTAGCGCAAGTGCGATCAGGCTTCCTTTCCAATTAAACATACTCTTACTCCTTATATGTCGATTACATAGAAGGACAACAAATACAGAGGGTTTAGTAAAAGAAGAACGTCACTCGGTAAGAAGATGTATGAATTAAACCGACAAGAACAATCAACTAGGCAGCAACTGACAAAGGCCAAAGCTGATTAAATTCAGCTCGGTACTTCGAGATCTTGTCCTCTTTGTAGCCACTCAGCTCCATGGCACGCAAAAGTATTTTCATGCAATGATAATCCCGAATGTTTTGGTTGTAGAGATCCAGACCTTTTTTCACCAAGACGTGGGATTCAGCGTTGTTACCCGAATCAAGTAAGTAATCACTGACCAGATAGTCCTCTTCATCTTTCGATCCTGCAGGAAAACGGCTAAGAAATTTCTGAGCGGCTTCCCCTCGATTATTCGTAACCAGGAATGTAATGATGGCACGGGTAAATTTCGTAAATTCAGAACAAGAGACTGCGATATTATCAAAATATTTCAGAGCTGTTGCGGGATCATTGTTGTTAAGTAGGTACTTGCCTGCAACATACAATCCTGCCCCCATGTAATTTGTCAGAACTGATGACCGCTCTTCAAGAGTAATGAAGATGTCATAATAAAACTGCATATCTTGAAAGTTCTCAGTGCGAACAGCAAGTCTAACAATCTGGCTCAATCTGTCCGGGTTTGCCGGGAAGTATTTTGAAATCTTTTTAACTATTCCGTAGGCTTCAGTAAATTTCTTTTCCCGCAAAAACAACTCATAAAGGCCGACCAGACATTTGTAGTGAATGGTATTGAAGGAAAGTCCTTCCTGGTATGAGCCCTGTGCTTCGTCCACATAAGTTCTCATGTATTCAACTTGACCCATGTAAAAAAGCGCAAGGGCCGGCTTAGGGTGAAGTTTCATGGCCTCATTAAGTATCTCAGTTGCTTTATCAAGATCACCTGCTTGAATATACTTTTTGGCTTCATCGATTTTAACCATATACAAGGAGGGGCTGATCTTTGCCACAATGGTAGAAATTAAATTCTCTTGAATGCTCTGGAGGGTGTAGGGCTTAATAATAAAAGAATCAACATCTTCTTCGGCGGCTTTTGCTACCGCAGTTTGAGAAATGTTTGAAGTTACCAAAACCAAACAAAGATCTTTATTGGTTGGTTGCTGCTCCCTTAGCATCTTGAACAAATCAAAGCCCGATCCACCGGCAACCATGTAGTCGGACAATACGAGTGTAATCTTCTTTTCGTTCAAGACATTTGTTGCTTCTACCAGTCCGCTTGCCGTGTGGACCAAGTGTCTCTTGGCCCCCATGTCACACACGATTTTGAGAAGTCTATTGCGTGATCCTGGATTCTTGTCAACCACCAGGATCTCGTTCTCAGAAATGAATTTTTTAAAAACTTCTTTTTTATCCATTTCTCTACTTAATTACCTTTCACTTGCTTAAGGTAAAAGTCTATATTTTTCTGCCTCATATTATACAACTTCATAAATGCATTAAAAGCCGAAACGTTCTCTTTGGAAATCTCAACTGTAATATACTGAGTTCCTTCTTCATCTGATTCCATCTGAGTAATATTTCCATCAAACTTCAGATCCGTACTTTTGTTGAGATATTTAAAATTCAAATTCAATGTAACTTTTTTAGACTTTGAGATACCACTTTCATTGGTGGTGAAAATTATGGACTGGTCAAAATGGTCATCCAGAATACAACTTACTCTGGTTGGATCCTGAATTAGATAAGACGTCACTTTTGCCGTTTGTATTGAATCTTCTAAATCCCTGGACCAGATATTTGTAGCTTCAAAGTTACTCTCAGCCTCTTTCTCTTTGAAATTAAGAATTTTGCCAGACTTGTTTTCGCTCTCTAGCCTGGTGGCGGATGATTTCTCTTTGTCTGGTAATTCTTTAGACCGTGCTTTATCTTTCTCTATATCGAGAGTCTCCCCATCAGCGATGGGTTTAGAGACTTGAAGGGAAGCACTTTCTTTTCTTTTCGCTATGGCTTCTTTCTCTTCGTGCTCTTTTTCTATTTTTTCTTTTTTGGCCCTCAATGCAGCTAATTGTTCTGTCTTTTTCTCGATTTCAGTTTTTGGAGCTGCTTCTTTGGCTGTCCGTTCTTTGGCTTCTTTTTCAGCGGCAGCATGACCTAATGTTTTATCACCGGAAAGTTCTTTTGTTGCATGTTGTTTTTTGCCGTCGGGAGAAGTTAAATGGCCCTGAAGTTTATCGGTGGAAGTCTTTCCACTTAAATCTTTCTCAGGCTTTTGGGCTTGACCTGATTTATCATTTGCGGATTCTGGCTTATGAGCTTCACCTTGGCCTGACTTATCTTTTGCGGAATCTGGTGAAGTCAGGTGCGCTTTCAACTTGTCAGTGGAAGATTTGCCGTTCAGATCAGCTGCCCCATTAGGGGTAGCTTTTGAGGGATCAGTTTTTCCTTTAAGGTTGTCACTGACTCCATCTTTTTTAATCGCGTGGCCAATATCTTTGGCTTCAAACTTTTCCGCTTCATTATGATTTTTATAATATTTCTGGTGAGAATTATTCGCTTCAAGTGAAAGCTCCGATCCGGATTTTACGCCTTCACTGGCAGCTGAAAGCAAGTCATCTGCCTCCGCTTTGCCTTCTTTCTCATACTCATTTTTACCTTTCCAGAAAGTGGATCCCTTTGTGGTCTTGGTCTTTTGCGTTAGAGGATCATTAAAGGATGAGTTTTCTCCAGCTTCAAGATCCATGGCCAAAGGATCATCTTTTTTACTTCCAGATGGCTGCATTTTTCCAGAGAGTGGTCCCTGATTTAACGAGTCTGTCTTACTTTTTCCGGAAAGTGGATCATGGGCCAGGGCATCGGTCTTGCTTTTTCCAGAAAGAGGCCCTTGGGTAATTGAATCTGTTTTACCCTTACCTTCAAGGTTTTGTAGCTTCTCTTTTTCACCATCAAAGTTTTCATTTTCAATATTTGCCTGAAGCTCTTTTTTAAAGACCAGGTCTTTGTCAAAACTTTCAAGGATGATCTTCTCTCTCATCTTGGCAAATTCAGATGTTTTAGTAATCGTGAGGATTTTATCTTTTAGATTTAGACGAGATAAAGTCTGATTTTCCTGTTTGTAATATAGTTCGAATGATTCCCCGGTAAAGGTCCAGATATTTTCATTCCAAATGAAATCTGGCTTTTGATCACCTTTAAAGTACCAAGTTCCCTTACCAGCTATAAATGAATCTTTATTTGATTTGAAATCGAACTTCCAAAGCCCAGGGGTACCCGATTCTACCCAGCCCGCTACGTATGGGCTTGGACCAACCAGCTTGATTAACCATCTGCTGATAATTTTTTTACAATCAACTTCCGTGCGTAGGATCCAGATATCATCTTCACAATCCAGTGGACTTGCCCAGACGGGGATATTTTCAGCAGCTTTTTTCTCTTGGTTTTTTGTATTTTCTAAAGCCTTAACCGTGCTTGTTGCAGCATTGGTAGTTTTCTTTATTTGAGCGTTTATCGACTTCATCATAAAGTCGATCTTGTATCTCAATGCCTTAGTCTGGATTTTTCCATCTACTAAATCTAATATCCCCAATTTATCGACAGCTTTTTCAAATTGCCTATTGCCAGAAAAATTCACCACCATCACTTTCAGGGTAGTGCTTGATGCGACTTTTTTTACAAGCTTCATCATTGTTGCAAGCTGAACGAGATCATTCTTGTCTTGGAGTGATACAATGACTAAACCTGCGGGGACTCCGCTTAAGAATGTTGTTACATCATTGGCAGAATCAAATTCTTCAGATGAATAAACTGGTCCCATATGCAAAGCATCAGGCAGCGTCTTCCATTCTGATCGAAACATAAATTTTATAATTGGGACGTTCGTCATAGGGAACTTATCGAACTTTCTAAGAAATTCTTAATGTTTTTTTTCTTTAACCATTAGCTTTAAACTATGGATAATTAAGGCTTTAAAGTAGTATAGATTCATGTACCAACGGCTATTTTGCAGATAATATTTATTTATGGCATCAGAAGATAAAGAAGAACTTCCAGAAGTAGAGAACCAGGAGATCCTCCAGGACTTATCCGAACAGGGTAAAACGGCGGAACTCGTTGAAATGTTTGAAGAACTTCCCACTATGGACGTTGCTGAGTTCATGGAGGAAAAGCCTCTTGATGAGGTTATAGCGTTTCTGCGCAAGCTGGATATTGAAGATCAGGGCCGGATTTTCTCCGATTTCTCTCAATCAATTCAATTGAAACTGTTCCACGCTCTGGACCGAAGATCCTTTGCCAAGGTTTTCGGTCATATGTTTTCGGATATCCGAGCAGATCTTTATCAGGAACTGACAAAAGAACAACAGATCGAATTACTCCCCTATTTAGACAAACACGTCAGGGAAGACGTTATTATTCTTTCCGCCTACCCGCCAGAAACGGCCGGTGGGATTATGACGACGAATTTTGCCACGATCTTTGCCGACATGACGGCTGCCGAAGCTCTGGCCAAAATCCGCAAAGATGCTCCCTCAAAAGACATGATCTATTATATCTACGTCGTTGATGATTCCATGGTGATGAAAGGTTTAGTGACACTTAAAGATCTCGTCATGTCAGATCCAAAAGACAAAGTCATAGAAATGATCAATGAATTTTTTGTTTATTCAGAGGTCAATGAAGACAGAGAATCAGTTGCCCAAAAAATTGAAAAGTATGACCTTGTTGCCATACCTGTTTTAAACTCACTGAACCAACTGGTCGGGATTGTTTCTCACGAAGAAGCTATCGATATTATTCGAGCCGAACAGGCAGAAGACTTTGAAAAATTCGGGGGGATCATGACTTCTCCGAACGACGATGAGTATCTTCAAACTTCGTCGTTTCACCACTTTAAAAAAAGAGTGGTATGGGTCGTCTCCCTTGCGGCCATCGGCATTATTTCCGGGATGATTATCAGTGCCTATCAAAGTGTTCTTGAGAGTTTTATCATTCTCGCTATGTACATGCCCATGATGGCGGCTACAGGTGGAAATACCGGCTCTCAAGCAGCAACCGTTATTATTCGCTCACTTTCTTTGGGTGAGATTCATGATGAAGACTGGGCAAGAATTATTTTCAAGGAAGCTAAAATTTCTTTCATGCTTTCTTTGACTGTAGCGATACTGACTTATTTAAAAATCGCTTTTCTCTCTTTTCATGCTCTACTGCCTTCGGGATTTAGCATGAGCTACATTGCTTTCACAATCTCGTTTGCCATTGCCATCCAGGTCGTCACCTCGGCAGTCATTGGGGCCGGACTACCTTTGATAGTTCGCCGCATGGGTGGGGATCCCGCAGTTGTAGCTAGCCCTGCCATCTCTACCATTGTCGATATCACCGGGCTGCTTATATATTTCACCGTAGCCTCTATTACTTTTGGCATTTCCTAAGTTCTCTTGGAGTCATTTATGCAAGTTGTAATCCTTTGTGGTGGTTCTGGAACTCGTCTGTGGCCCGTCTCCCGAACACTTTATCCCAAACAATTTTGCCAGTTATTTGGTGATGAATCCCTCTTCCAAAAAACGATTTCAAGAAATATAAATCTCGCTGACTCTTTTAAAGTTGTGATCAATCAAGAACAATATTTCCTGGGGCTTGATCAGGCCGAACAAATCAATGCCAAAAAACCTTGTCAGTTTATCCTGGAACCAGTGGGAAGAAATACAGCTCCGGCGATTGCTATAGCCGCACTTGCAGCTGATCCGGAGGAGATTCTTTTAATCGTGCCCTCAGACCATTTGATTGAAAAACAATCTGACTATGAAAAATCAATCAAGCAGGCAGTGGAACTGGCGCGAACCGATAAACTAGTTACTTTTGGAATTAAGCCCCACTACGCGGAGACGGGCTACGGCTATATCGAAGCCAGCGGTTTTGATGTGAAATCCTTCAAAGAAAAACCAGACGCTCAAACAGCGGAAAGTTATCTGAAGGCCGGAAACTTTTTCTGGAACAGTGGTATGTTCTGCTTTAAGGCCGGTGCCTTTTTAAATGAATTAAAAAAACACACTCCGGATATTTACGCTGATTCACTTAAAGCATTTACTGCCGCTAAAAAAGAAGCTGAAGTCATAAGAGTTCGGATGGAAGACATGAAGGCCATACGCTCCGAGAGTATTGACTACGCTGTCATGGAAAAATCAACGCTGGTAAAAGTAGTTCCGGCAGATATCGGATGGAGTGATCTGGGTTCTTTCGATGCACTCTATGACGCCCTTCCAAAAGATAATTCCGGAAATACGATCAGCGAAAATGTGATTCATATTGGATCAAAAAACAATCTTATCATCGGAAACAAACGTCTGATTTCAACCATCGACGTTGAGGATTTAATGATTGTGGATACAACGGATGCCATCGTAATCGCCAAGAAAGGCTCTACTCAAAAAGTTAAAGAACTCGTAGCAGAAGTAAAAAAATTAAATGTCGAAATGACTAACGTTCACACGACCGCCCACCGCCCCTGGGGAACATATACTATTCTTGAAGAGAATCCCGGCTACAAAGTAAAACAAATTACTGTCAGACCGGGGGCAAAACTCTCTCTTCAATATCACCACCACCGCTCAGAACATTGGATTGTCGTCAGTGGTATTGCCACTATTACCATTGATGATCGAGTTTTTGAGCTCAAGCAAAATGAGTCAACTTATATCCCCAAAGAGGCCAAGCACCGATTATGGAACAACCATAAGGAGAACCTCGTTTTGATCGAGGCTCAGGTTGGATCCTACCTTGGCGAAGATGACATTGTGCGCCTTCAGGACGATTACAAACGTAACTAATTGAAACTCAGTTCGTGTTCTGTAACCTTAATCTCACCTCTAGACGTTTCTCTCAAAGAGTTGGTAGATTCATTTCAAGTACACACTTGAGAGGCAATATGTTTAGATCCGTTTTGATCCTAATAGCGTTTTGTTACGTTCTAACAACGCTTACCCGCATTTAATGAAGGCCGGTGAAATGGAATTCACCCAACTTATTAAAACTCTCAGTTCTCCATTTCCGTCTTATCCGTTAGTTCAAAAATCATCCTTACCATTCACAATTCTTATACTTTCTCCGCATCCAGATGATGAATCCATTATTGGGTCATTACCTCTTAGGCTTATGCACGAGAACAATGCTCACATCATCAATGTGGCCGTAACTCTTGGATCCAAAAAAGAACGACAGAAAGCGCGCCTTAAAGAACTTAAGAGTGCGTGCGAGTTTTTAGAAATGGATTTGGATATCTTGAGTGAGGATTGGCCTACAAAGGCCAAGGAACTTAAAAGCCTCATCCTGAAGTATCAACCCAATCTGATTCTTGCTCCTCATTTAAAGGATCACCATCCGACTCATATAAAGACCGGAAAGCTTTTAGAAAAAGTCCTGAAAACTTCCAAGATGAACACACTCGTGGCCTGGACTGAATTCTGGGGAGCGATGGAAAAACCAAATTGTCTTATTGAAGTACCAAACGAAATCTTAGAACTTCAAATGAATGCTCTGGCCATGCACGAAGGGGAAGTCGCCCGCAATCCTTACCACTTGAGGCTCCCTGCATGGATGATGGACAATGTACGTCGTGGTGGTGAAATTATTTCAAATGTTGGCGGTGAAGTCCCGCAAATGCCATTTGGAGTGATTTATCATTTGCAGCTTTTTAAAAACGGCAAATTTTCAAACGCTAAACTCCCATCACCATTTCTGTCTTCTTTGGCAGATCTGGGTCAGATATTTAATGAAATTCTAGAAGCCGCTTCTGGATCTAAAACTAAAGTAAAATGAGGATGTGACTTTAAAAAGGTCGCAGGGCAAGACTCATCATCGTGATGATTAAGAAGATATTTAATCGCCGCTGCCTTGGATTTTCCCGTTGCCAGCATCAGCAACTCTTTTCCTTCCAGAATAGATCCAATTCCCATGCTCAAAGCCTTGCTCGGCATTTTACCGGCCCCGAAATGACTTTTGTTGGCCTCCATAGTTTCAGGAGTGAGTTTCACTTCTCTTGTTCGGGAATTCACAGATGAGCCGGGCTCATTGAAACCAATATGTCCATTGACCCCGATGCCCAGCAGCTGCAGGTCAATTCCACCAGCTTCCTTTATGAGTCTTTCGTAATGTTCCCCACTTAGTTGCGTTGGCGGAAAGGCAAACTGAGATTCGGCAAGATTTAAAGGATGAATCAGACGATCCTTAATATAGCTTTTGAAACTCGAGGGATGGTTTTCATCTATTCCCAGATACTCATCGAGCATGAAGAAGAAGGCTTTATCCATTTTAATAGGGTTGGCCCTAACCTTGGCCACCCATTCCGCGTAAACAGGCTCCATTGTCCTTCCTGTGGCCAAACCAAGGACCATAGAAGGATGGGAAGCCAATTTATCGAGTATGATGGTCGTTACGGTATCAACTGCTTCTTCTGTACTTTTACTTAAAATGATTCGCATATGGGTCCAACTCAAGAAAAACTATGTAAAATATTCGGATTCCGAATCCAGTATTTGAAATCGGAATGTTTCTAGAATAAACCTATGTGAACATGAAATCAAAACTTAGTATTCTAATTATTGAAGATGATAAGTATGCCCGCCTTAACTTGCGGGAAATACTTGGTCAATATGGAGTACTGGACGAGGCACCAGACAGCGAGACTGCGTTTTCAAAACTCAAAGACAACTTTTATGACATCGTTATTACTGATATCGAACTCGGAAATGGCTCTGGTGTGGATATCATCCCTACAATCGTCAGAAAGGGCGCTCATTGTATCGTAGTGAGTTCCTATGAGCATGAAGACATCATCGAGAAAGCCTATACTCTAGGGGCTTCTCACTACCTCTCTAAGTTCAAATTGCGGGATCAGCTTCCAGTCTATATAAACAAGTTCCTCCAGAGTAAAAGTGCTCGCTTCGAGAAATTTCTAAGTGAAGAGTTTATCACCCAAGACTCGGAAACAATCCAGGAACTTAGACGTCTTTGCGAAATCAATTTAAAGAATCAAAATCTGTTTATTTCTGGGAACACGGGTACTGGTAAAAGCCTTTTAGGAAAACTGATTCACGACATCACTCATCCCGACGCTCCCCTGGTTCATCTTAACTGCTCAGAAGTCTCGGAAACCTTGCTTGAATCAGAGCTATTTGGTCACGAGAAAGGTGCATTCACAGGAGCGGATCAAAAAAAAGATGGGAAGCTTAAACTGGCCAATGGTGGGACATTATTTCTGGACGAAGTGGCCACTATGTCTCTGGCCATGCAGCAAAAACTATTAAAGGCCCTGGATGAAAAAACATTTTATCCAGTTGGTTCATCTACTCCTATTAAGAGTGATTTCACTCTCATTTCTGCCACATGTGAAGGGATATTGGAGAAGGTTCAGCGCAAAGAATTCAGAGAGGATTTATATTTTAGATTGAGTGGGTTTCACTTTCATTTGAAGTCTATCTCCGAGCGACCGGATGATATTGATTTGCTGGTAAAATTCTTTCAAAAAAAATCGTCCAGAAGGTTTGTCATAAAACCAGAAGCTCTGGAAGCGATGAAGAACTATCCTTGGCCAGGAAACGTGCGGGAGCTATCAAAAGTTTGCGAGAGATTCTCTCAAAGTCTCTCAGGCATAGTAGATCTAGCTCTGGTGAAGAAAACAATAATCCCACAGACACAATCCCAAATACCTCAGCTTAGTGGATGGGAAGATTACGTTCAAAACCACGGACTTAGGTCATACATCACGAACCTGGAAAAACGAGCCGTTGAAGAATCAATGAAAAGAAATAATGGCAAAATCACTGCCTGTATTAAAGAGCTCAAGATTTCAAGTTCCGCTTTTTACCGCATTTTACAAGAGCATCAACTCACTTTCTAATTTGGCATGGTCCTTGCTTTAAGGTCGGCAACTGAACTTAAACAGGAGCCGACTATGACATTGCAAGAAAAGACCCTTCACCGTTACCGCCAACTATATCCCAATCAACCACTGCGCGAAATCTCTGCCCGTACAGGCATTCAAATCACCCGTGTTTTCCGACTCTTCAATGGAAAGATCATGAAGGTCGGAGAGCTCGAGGCCTTCGAAAGCGCAATCAATGAAAAGATTGCAGAAAATCCAAGTTTTGCAAAACTCTCTTCAGTCGTTGAAGAAGCATCAACCATCTTAACCAATGAAGAGCTCGCCAAGATTGCTGAGTACGTTGCAAGAAAAGTTTCAGCAAAAACATTTGGAAGATTTTATATCAAACCTAATTATGAATCAGCAATTATCGCTTAAGGAGCATATATGAAAGGCCTATCATCACTTGAGAGAATCATCTTAGAAAGTATCGGCAAACAAGTATTGAATTTTGAAGAAATACAAAACCAATCGGGTCTGCATGAGAACGTATGCTTTAACGTCATTCAGGCACTCGTCATCAGAGGATTCATTAGCACCGATGGAGCAAGATATAGAATCTCTGAAAAGCTTTCTCCCCTAATGGTGGAAGAGATCAATGGGAAAGAAGCGAAAGAGGCAGAATATCTGGAATTAATGGAAGCCCTAGTTGCTCAAAAAGACAATCGTGTTTTCCGACTACAAAAAGTAGCAATGGATTCAAGGGACGAGAAAATATTCATTGCAATGTTATCAAATCTTGAATCATTTTTGGCAGATGCCCACAAGAAAGCTCAGGGTACGGTTCCAGTCAAAGAGCGTAAAGTCATCTTCTGGGGACTTGGCGAAGTGAATCAACTTATGAATCAAATAGTGGCAGGTAACTAATATGAAATTTTTAATTCTACTTATGATAGTTATTTCATGTGGAAAAAACAGTGAACCTATATCTCAAGACCTCAGAGACAGTGATGGAGATCATGTGGCAAATGTGTTGGATAATGATAAGTTTCAAGCCGATGTCATCCAAATTGAAAGTATAGAGGCAGAGCTTGAGTTCATCACCGGAGAAACAAATCTCTCCAGACACCGTTTCAGTCTTAGTAATAACGTTGATCTTAAGTCTTATTCCAAAGATTTATTGATCAATAAAGGTGCCAGGACTCCGGACTATGATTTCTTTTCTGAGTTTTCCCTTTTGAAAGTAAATTCTAAAAAAGAGCTTCCCACGATTGTTGATCATTCGGCAAAAATCCAACTTACGTTCGCAAAAATCAAATCCCCACCGACTTCAATTTATTTAGTGTCAAAAACAAAAAAAACCAAACTGGGAAATTGGGAACCAGTTATGGAGATCTCTCTCAAGGGGGATGAACTTAACTCCATACTAACTGGAGATGCCTTCCTGAGTCTTTCACATATGGATGATAAACGACATTCATCCGGGGAGACAAAAGGAGACAACATCAAAGAAAAAACTTACCGGGTTTTCTATGATGATGGATCCAAAACTGAAGTTTCCTACCTCTCCAAAGAACTTTCTCTGGATGAGGTTTTAGCTAAGCTTAACATTGACGAATACCATTTAATCGACAGTCAAAATCTCCTCACAACAACAAAAAGAGACGGAGCCCCTAAATGGTGGGTTAGATTTAATGATAAAAATGAAATCATTGTTATCAAAGAAAATCTTGATAACATTTCAAACTATTACCTTCAGGGCCTTAAGAAAGCGAAAGCCTTAGCAGCACGCGTGAATGGCATCAGCTCAAACAAATATGTTTTTAATGATTCACTCTCTCCAAGAGTCTTACTCAAAATCAGGACAGAACAAAGTTTTGCTTCATTTTTTGAGTCAAGTAAAGATGAGCGCAAAAGAGTTGGCGGTAAAGACGAAAGTGATAAGTCGGGTTGCGTGGAACACTCAAGAAGCCTCGGTGGTGATTTTTTGGCCAATCAGCAGGAACTTAACCTGCAAAGTGTTTTACTCATTAACGGCACTCCATTTCATGACCGTATGAAAAATATCACAATGATTAAATCTTCAGATGCGATAGGGACATTTTGGGAAATTGAATTTTTTGGTTTTAATATTGTTGAACTGAGTTTGGTCAATTTGCCTTCTGCAGAATACAGGCCGACTGGTCTTTATCAAACCACCAGTTGTATTGGTAACAGTCGCAACGCTGTATACAATAATAATCCTCAAACTCCGGAGAGAAGTTTAAAGTTTCACATTGAATCGTATGTTGAGAATGTCCGCGAATAGACTTATAATAACCAGATGGAACTCTGCCTCATATCCTGCAATATTAGATTCGATAATCCCGCAGATGGCCCAAACTCCTGGCCTCATCGGCGGGAATTTCTCACGCAAACACTCCTAAAACACGGCCCCTCACTTATCGCGACTCAAGAGGGGCGGATTCATCAGTTAAACCAACTTAAATCGTCATTAAAAAATTATGATCTGGTTGACCAACATCGGTCTTGGATTGGTGAGAGGATGTATCCCTCGATCTTTCTCGAGCATAATCAGTTTGAGTTCATTGCAAGTGGCGACATGTGGCTTTCAGAAACACCCGAAATTGCCGGAAGTCACTCCTTCGAAAGTGCCTTCCCTAGACTTATGACCTGGACCAAAATCCAAGTGAAGGGTTCTGAAGAAAATCTTTTTATCGTGAATACCCATTTAGACCACGTTAAACAAGAAACCAGATTGAGCCAGGTCAAGGTCCTTACCCAGGAGATCAAAAGAATCTGGGACAAACAAAGTTCACTCATTATTATGGGTGACTTCAACGACTCCCCTTCCAGCAAAGTGCGGGAATTTTTAATGAGTGAGTTTTCGTTTTTACAGGATGCCTGGAGTCTTTTTAACAGCGTTGAAGAGACTTCACACCACGCCTTTAAAGGTGAAATTCAAAATGGCTCACGCATTGATTGGATTATGGTGGATGCCAAAATTTCGATCGAGAGCTGCCTGATGGATAAGTCAGCCTCAAACGGACTCTATCCAACAGATCATTATCCCATCATATGCAAAATTAAGCTTTAACCGCGACTTCTTGACCAAGATGTAAATAGGTTTCAATTCCATTCTTAGTGTTCATAGTGATGTCACCAGAAGGCTTCCAGGCACCTTTTTCACCAACTAGGATCACAGTTGATCCACCGAAGAGAAAATAGCCTTTCTCTTCACCGCGCATGAAAGGTTTATTCCAGCGATGAGTTTGGACAATTTTACCAACACAAATCGCTCCGACCTCAATGTAGGCCAATCGCCCAAAATTTTCTGTCTGAAGAATTGAAACATGTCTTTCATTCTGAATGAAAATTTGATTTTTATATTTCAAGGCGAGCGGATTGACGGAATCAAACGCACCAGCAACCGGGTAATGCTCGACTACTTTTCCATTATCAGGGTAATGGTAGCGATGATAATCAACGGGGCACAGACGGGCAATTAAAAGCGGGCCGCCCTCAAAAATCTTAGCAATTTGATCGTTAGCGATCAGATCCTTCGCAAGAAGATATTGACCCTTAACTGGGTAGACACTTTTCTCATCAATAGAATCAAAACCTACGTAGCGAGCTTCAGCAAACGCGGCCATCCGATTTGATTCTGAAACAAATGAGCGTTTCCCAAGTTTAAATTTACGAATAAAAAATTCATTAAATGAGCGGTAAGAATCACTGGAATCAAGCGAAGGTCTTGAACCTGGCTCGTAATCCTGGATTGGAATATTGAATTTTTCAATGAAGGGCTTAACTTTTCTGTGACTAGAAGGGAGATCCTGAAAGGCTCCATAGGCCTTACTGAAAAACTTATTGGTAAAAGCACTTCCTATTTTTTTTCCTGCTACGGAGCAGTATAAAAACTTAATGAATGAGTCCCCATACACCTTCTCAATTTCGTTCTTGCCGGTCATACGATTAAAGTATTTAATTTCCGGCGGATTGCTGACGGTCGTCATTTTGATTCCTCTTGGGTGATTTGAGTAAAAATATTATACTGACCTCGCTAAATAGAGTCAAAGAAAGGAGTTATCATGAAGTCCCTGGTGTTGTTTTTCTTGATTACAGCTTCTATTTCAGGTTTCTCGGCCAATCTTCTTCCAGTTGAAACTAAGACTATTGAAATTTACCGTAAGGTTGTTCCTTCGACGGTGAACGTATCCAATATAATTTTGGCGAGAAACTTCTTCTACGGTGAAGTCGAAGTACCGCAGGGAGCCGGTTCGGGCTTCGTCTGGGATGACCAGGGCCACATCGTCACAAACTTTCACGTGGTTCAGGGTGGGTCAACATTCGTTGTGACCTTCCATAACGACCCTAAACAATACAAAGCCAAGATTGTCGGCACTGCTCCCGAAAAGGATATCGCGGTTCTCAAACTTGAAGAAAAACCGGCCAAATTAATTCCTATACCAGTCGGCTCATCCAGCGATCTGCAGGTTGGTCAGTATTCTTTTGCTATCGGCTCCCCTTTTGGACTTGATTACACACTGACAACAGGGGTGGTGTCTGCCCTTGGTAGAAAAATTGACGGGATCGGCGGCGTAAAAATCAACGACATGATTCAAACTGATGCCGCCATTAATATGGGAAACTCAGGTGGTCCGCTGCTTAACTCATCTTCAAATTTAATTGGAATGAACACGGTCATCTTCTCAACCAGTGGATCCAGCGCAGGTCTGGGATTTGCGGTACCAGTGGATACGATTAAGATAATCGTGCCTCAGCTAATCAAACATGGGAAAATTATTCGCCCGGGTTTAGGAATTGGAATTGTGCCTGATTCAATGAAGCAGAGAATGATACAAAACTCGAAAGGATTAATCATTTCCTATATTGATGAGAAGGGCGGCGCTGCCGAGGCTGGACTCAAAGGAATGACTCAGGACCAATATGGAAGAATTTATATTGGGGACATCATTGTCAGCGTGGATGGGAAAGAAGTTAACAACCTGGATGATATCTACCAAGTCATTGAACAAAAGCACATCGGCGACTTCGTGGACGTGAAATATCGCCGCGGTGGTAAGACTCTTACAGTGAAAGTAAAACTAAAGGCGCTTTAAATTTTCAATGGCGCTTTTTAAAGTTTCTTCCTTCTTAGCAAAACAAAATCTTAAATACTTTTCTCCTTCGGCAGATTTTAAATAAAATGCTGAAGGGGGAACTGTAGCGACTTTCTTCTCGGTAATGAGTTTCAAGGCATAGTCGACGTCTTTAAGGTTGGTATGCTTCAAAAGAGGCACCATCATGAAGTAAGTCCCCTTTGGTATCGGGAAATCAAAACCAAGAAGCTTCATCTCCTGGTAAAACCAATCACGCTTTTCTTTATAAAGAGAAACAAAGCCCGGTAAATAATCTGGCAGCTGCTTAAGGCCTTCAGCGACTGCTTCCTGCATTGGCGTCGAGACAGAAAAAGTCACATACTGATGAACCAGACGACAAGCATTCGTTACTTTTTGATTGGCGCAGATCCATCCGATCTTCCAACCAGTTAAACCAAACGTCTTTCCCGCACTTGATACGGTAATCGTTCTATCCATCATTCCTTCCAGAGTTGCTGTAGGGAGATGTTTAGCGCCATCAAAAACAAGAAATTCATAAACTTCGTCAGAAAGAAGGTAGAGATCATTTTTGATCGCTACATTTGAAACTGCAACAAGCTCCTCTTTAGTCCAAACCTTACCGGTTGGGTTATGAGGATTATTGAGAATCAAAAGTTTTGTCCGAGAAGACACAGCAGCTTCAAGCTCTTTTTGATCGATGGTAAAATCCGGGGCGTGCATGGTAACAGGAACAGCAATACCACCGGCCATCTTAATGGAGGCAACATAGGAATCATAGAAGGGTTCTAAAACCACGACTTCATCACCTGGGTTAATCAGACCCATGATGACAAGGTAAATAGCTTCGGTAGCGCCCACCGTAACAGTGATTTCAGAATCTGGATTGTAATTGAGAGAGTAGAATTTTTTGTAGTAGTTTGAAATTTCCTGGCGCAGATTGGGAGTACCTGGAAAGGGAGCGTACTGATTATGACCTTCCTGCATTTTTTTATAAGCAATATCTTTTAACCAATTAGGCCCGTCAAAATCAGGAAAACCTTGGCCTAAATTCACAGCGTTGTGTTCACGGGCCAGGCGAGAAATAACTCCAAAGATAGAGTCTTTAAAATCAGCAATTCTTAGGGCGGTGTCTTTCATAATTTTCCTCGATCAGAGGTATATAACATTGATGGAAGGACTATTCAATTTTTTGAGCGATCTCGATATAACTCATATTTTTCCGGAGTTTTTGAACATAGGTATTAAAATCGGCGTTGGCCGGATCATCGGTGGACTTTAAAGCGCCCTTGCGCCCCTGATAGATATAGCCCAGATAATCCACCAGGTTTTCCTTGGTTATCCTCACTTTTCGGGGGTCCTTAGCGTTTTCAGCGGCAATACTCTTCAGAATTTTGGTGGCGCCAACCAGATAAGCAATGGTTGAGACAGCAGAATTTTTAGGATCACCCAAAGTCTCTTTATTAATTCCAGGATAAGCCTTTCTCCAGGCTCCATCCGGTAAATCCTTAATTTGCGTAAAACCACGGGAGGTATTTAGAACTGATTTATCAAAGGGATTCTTACCACTAAATAAGCGCTTGGCGGCTTTGGCCAGGATCACATCACCCTGGTCATGCTCTTTAATCCAGTATTTTTTGCTGGTACCAAAATTAGATTCATTACCCATGATCCCAAAAGCAATAGCGGCCAGATCATTATAATCATCATTATTTAAATTAAAGAGCTTCATGAGTTTTGATTTTTCGTCTTCAAGAGCTTTCACAAATGGAAGCGAGTCTTTGGTCTTAGCGACCGGAGCATTAATGATGATGTTGATAGGTTTATAGCTTGGACCATTCTTTGAATAGTTATAATGATTACTATTGGCCACAGCTGTGGTTGAAACGAATTCTAATTTTCCATCTTTAACTGTGAATTTATTGTTTTTTTCTTCGGGCAAAACATATACATGGCATGACGGTTTCATCCATTTGGACAATTCCTGAAAATCTGACTGTTTCATATTCACGCAGCCCTGAGAAACCCTTCTGTCCTGCGGGTTGCCGGTTCCAAAAGACTGATATCTTTTACCAAGATTATTTGGAACCTGGTGAATAGCAAATACCGGCTGGCCTTCAATTTGAAGAATATTATTGCTATAGTTTTTACTGTAATAATCTCCTTTTTTAGGCTGGCCAATGCTAAAGGAGCCGGCACCTGTTGTGTAACTACCCTGGTGGTTTCTGTCATTGTACTCAGTCCATTTAGTCTTTTCATCAGAAGCTTTCACTCCAATCAATACTTCTTTATGAAATATTCTCGATCCAGAAAGGTTATAAACGGATATCTCGGCATTTTTCTTGTCCACAATGGCGTAGTGCTGGCATCCATCTTTTTTAGGATGATCCAAATGAAAATTGATAATGGTCTCTTTATCTGAAAAGCTTTGGTACTGAATTCGTTTTTGTTTATTGATTTTAACGTCTTCAGTGGAGGCCATACTTCTAAATGGTGAAGTTAAATTTCGTCCAGTCAGAGAATCATGGACCTGGTTTTTATACATAAAATGAGGTTTATTATTTTTTAACCCATCGGCGCGGGCGATCAGGTATCCTCGCTCCATGCCCGAATATCGTGAGGCTTCAAATTTCCCACCTGTCTTTTTGGACATCTCCTGGGCAATTACCAGCTCAGGACTTAAGGCTTTTCCATTAGTCCCGTACAGGCCCGTGCCATAAATAAATGTTTGATCACCATTTAAAATAGAAGCGAGTTGTTTGGAGACAAATTTTGGGTCTTTGGATTTTAATAAAAGTGCTGAGTCAGCAGACTTCTTTGGCGGCAGAAGTTTAAGTGCTGCCTCAGTTGAAAGAACTTTACCCGTTTTGCGGCTATAGAGTTTTCCACCGATTTCAAAAACCAAATCATCGTTTATAATCGCATCTGACATTTTTCCCAGGAAAACAGGATCGAATTCTTTCCAGGCATTGGCATTTCTTTTGGGATCATCTTTGACAATAATGGCAATTGGATCTTCAACGTAGTAGCCAGTACTTGTAGCGTAGAATTTTTTTACAGGAGAAGTGTGGGTGACTTTAGTTTTGGTCCCAACAACAGTGGTGGTCACTTTTTTCGGCGCCGTTGGACTTGGTTTTGTCACCGCCGATGCGGGGCCAGTTCTCAGCCATATCTCTCCATAAGTGAGATTATCTAAAAGCATATCGTCACTCTCTAATTTCTCAGAAAGGCTGTCCCAGAAAATGTTTTGAATTTGATCACTATTCTCGAAGAAATCCATCATTTTTTTATCTTCATCACTACACACTTCTGTCTCTTGACACTGGCTCGGTAGGCTTAAATCTTTAATGAATGCATTAACCTTCTTTTGAAGGTTTCCAATGGTTTTTTCCAACCCTTGAAGTTTGACTTCCACATTCAGGGCGTTTTCATTTTCAGTGGTGGCAGTTTTATAGGAAGAGTTAATGAGTTTTGCAAAATTCAGCATACCTTCAGGAGACTTCCTGGCGAGCATGCGTGAATTAAACTTTCCATTTACAGCAGATTGTTTTTCAAATTTAGATAGAGCGTGGAGAAGTTTTAAGTCAGAGGCATTTAAGATAAAGGCTTGAGACTCTGGCCCAAATTCCTGTGAGAGCACTTCTTTCAAATAGGGACCGATATCTGCTAAAGTAGTGCGACTCAAGGGTTGAGATTCAAACGCCTCTCTGGCCTTGATAAAGTCCGGATCATTGGAAGTATATTTTTCATCCAGAAGAGTCAGGATCGTTCTTTCAACGTTTTCTAATTTATCACTCTGATCAGATTTCTGGGCTTTTAAATAGGCCCAGGCCATTCGGTGTAAGGTGATATCACCCTGAACTTTTAAAAAATCTGAAGCTTGCTCTGGGGAGACACTGGAAGCGAAGAGTGATTTTAGCGCAGCTTCACACTCGGCCGTGACCTGTGCAAATGACGGCAAAGAGCCGAGAAATAGAAAAATAAAAAGGCATCTGAATACCATAGCCTTCTTATCGGAAATACCCGGCTAATCTTTAGGATCCATAGCATCCCTCACCCCTTCACCAATCAAAGAGAGCATGGTGAGGGTCAGGAACAGCGCAAGTGATGGATATATGGCAAGCCACCAGCCCTCAGTGAAGTGCTTTTGCGCCTGATTCAGCAGCTCTCCCCAACTAGGCGTCGGAGGAGTGAGACCGAAACCAAGGTAGTCCAAACTCGCCAGCGAGGTAATATTTCCGGCAATCACAAAAGGTGAAAAGGTAATAATGGGAGACAATGAATTCGGGAGCAAGTGCTTAAAGAAAATTCTCATGTGGCCAGCACCTAAGGCACGCGCGGCCTCGATGAATTCTTTTTTTCGATTCTTCAGATACTCTCCGCGCACGTAATAACTGATGCTGATCCAACCAAAAAGACTTGAGAGAAATACCAGCAAAACCAGGGTTGGCTTGAATATCGAAATGATAATGATCAGGAGAAAAAACTGAGGAACTGTCGAGAGAACTTCAACTATTCGCTGTCCCCAGAAATCCAAGCGACCACCAAAATACCCCATTAAGCCACCGATAATGGTTCCAGTGACAAAAGTAATAAACCAAACCAAAAAGGCAAAGCTAATGGAATACCTGAGGCCATACAAAAGTCGAGTCAGGATATCTCTTCCTCGATCATCAGTGCCCATCCAATTATCGGAAGTGGGTTCAGAAGGGTATGCTTCTACTTCTTTATTTGATTCGTAAGGATTCCAACTAACAATAGGCCATATGGCGAAATCACCCTTGTCTTCATCCATTTCTATTTCGCGGTAATTTGTAACCAGACTACTCTCATCACCAAAATTAGAAGGGTGATACTCCTTAAAAACAGGAAAGTAGTATGCATTGTCGAACTTGAGAAACAGTGGCTGGCTATTGGCCCAGAATTCAGCAGTAAAACTTAAAAAACAGGCTATACCAATTAGCCAGCATGAAATAACTGCGAGTTTGCGAGACTTAAATCTTCGCCATTTTTTTAACGTATCATCATTACTAATAAATTTTTCAATCATGTAAAATCAATCCTTGGATCAACTAGTACATAGGCAAAATCTGAAATGACGTTTCCTAAAAGGAAGAGAGCACTTTGGATAAAGACCAGACCCATAATCACATTATAATCGCGGGATAAAATACTCTTATAACTAAGAAGACCTATGCCATCGAGTTGAAAAATTGTTTCAAGTAAAAGGGATCCGGCAAAGAAGACGGAAAGAAAACCTCCAAGCCCGGTAACAATTGGGATAAGCGCATTTCGAAGGGCGTGCTTCATATAGACTACTTTTTCACTCACCCCTTTAGCGCGAGCGGTTCGGATATAGTCTTTTTTGATTTCCTCAATCAATGAATTTTTCATAAGAATCGTTAAGCTGGTAAAAGACCCAATGGTGTAACAGATAAGAGGCAGAGTGAAGTGATGTACTCTATCAACAAATTGCTCCCAAGAACTTAGTTCATCAAACATCTCGGACTGAATTCCGCCGATGGGGAAAATCTCCAGGAAGCTTCCTCCCGAGAAAACCACAATCAAAAGAATTGCCAGCATGAAAGACGGAATGGAATAAAAGACAAAAAGTACAAAACTAGAAGAGACATCAAAAAAGCTGCCGTGCCTGATCGCCTTCAAGATCCCCAGAGGGATGGAAATAAGATAACTCAAAATTAATGAGATAATTCCAAACTGCAGTGAAACTGGAAACTTGCTGACAATGACATCAAGCACTGGCTCTTCATATGTATAACTTTCGCCAAAATTCAAAGTCGCAATATTTTTGAGCCATAAAAAATACCGCTCATGGACTGGCTTATCAAAACCATATTGTTTTTTGAGTGCTTCCATTATTTCGTTTGAAACACCCTGCTCAGAACCTCGGTTCGAGGACTTTGCCATAGAACCACTTCCATCTCCCCCACCGAAACGCATTTGCTGAATTCTTTGCTCAATTGGTCCACCTGGGGCCATATTAATAATCGCAAAGACGACAATAGTCACCCCAATCAGGGTGGGTAGAAGAATAGCTAATCGGTGAAGAAAATATTTCAGCATGCTATTTTATTGTCCAAAATTGCTGACCTAACCCGTACTGGAAAGTGTCCTTAGGTTTATTAATTCTCTTGGTATGCCCGTAAAGCGTATATTTATTGTTAAAAAAGAAGATGTACGGATACTCAGAAGCGATGATCTCGTGAGCTTTTTTAAGCAGTGGGATACGGGCTTCTTTTTCGTAGATTTTTCTGTATTGATCAATAATACGGTCAACTTCTTTGTTGGAATATCCAATAAAGTTTGAGCCTCCCCCACTTATTGAAGACGAGTGCCAAACTTGTTTTAAATCAATATCAACACCTCCGCCTCCCCACGCCAGGCGAACAGCATCAAAGTTTCTCTCATCAAGAAGTTTAATAAATGAGTTCCACTCAACGTTTTTGATATTAATTTCAACACCAGACTTTGAAGCATCTTCTTTGAAGACAGTAAGATACTTCATCATTTCTTGAGTCGGTTCAAGAATCGTAAAAGAAAGGTTAGTTTTCTTTCCACCGATGACTTTATCCAAAATCCCATTTTTATCTGTATCGCTCCATCCAGCATCTTTGAGAATTTTCAGAGCGGCTTGAGGATCATAAGCAACTGGCTTCACCTCGTGATTAGCATAATCTGACTGAACATAGATGGGTCCACTTGCGGAATCAGATAGATTATATTCAAATTTATCCTGCATAAGAGGACGATTAAAAAGCATGCTCAGGGCCTTACGAACCTGAACATCTTTTAAGACCGGATGTTTGAAATTGAAGCCAATAAAGCTGTAGCCTTTTGGCGTTTTGTTTTCGGTTTTTACTTTTATAATTTTCTCTTCCCATATTTTACCGACAGTTTTTTTCACAAAACCATCCGGTCTCAAACCGAGAAAATCAATATCACCTTTTTTAAGAAGCTCCAAAGAAACATTTTCCTCACCGGAAAAGCGCAGAACAACTTTAGGTATTGTATGGGCGCCCTTCTCTGTCTCTGCAGTATTTCCCCACCAGTTTGTATTTTTAACCAGAATAATCTTCTGTCCCTTATCATACTTGGTGAACATGTAAGGACCGGTTCCGCTTAGCTTTTTACCAAAATCTTTTTTATTTTCAGGATTGGTATAAAAGTGTTTGGGAAGGATCGTTAAACCAGCACAGTATTCAAAGTTTTGGAAATAATCATCCTTGAGCACAAATCTCACATTATACTTATCAATGATTTGCACTTCTTTAATCGCTTCGTAGTACGAGCGTGCCTGAACGGCTTTATAATCGTCAGTAAATATCACATCAAAAGAAAACTTCACATCATCAGCGGTAAACTCGGTACCGTCGTGAAACTTAACCCCTTCGCGCAATTTAAAATCAAAAGCGCGTTTATCATTGGAAATTTTCCATTCTGTGGCGAGTCCCGGCTTCCACTCAAATGTATCCAGATCTCGGTCTAATAAACCTTCAAAAATATACCCGTGGACAGCAGGTGTATAACCATCAACAGATGAGAGAGGGCTCAGGGTCGTCGGTTCACCGCCAATGTTCATATAAATGGTGTTGCCGGATTTTTTACTTTTACCCTGGCATGCGGCCAGAGCTAGAATTAAAATAAAAAGAACAAGCTTCCTGCTTGTTGAGAACATATGAACTCCTTGAATTATTTTCTTATATAAAGCGCAGGATCTAGAGACCAACGATCTAGTTTTAAATTATGGTCTTCCACTCTGTACGTTTCAATTTTTGTGTCGATTTCATTAACCCGAGCTTCAGAGTTTTTAAATTCCGTAAAAGAGACAGACTTGTCTTCTTCAAGTGCGGCCAGCTCTTTTTGCCATTCAATTTCCAGTTTTTGTCTCAATATTTCGTAGCGCTTATTAACGACATCTACTTTTTCTACATACCCATCAAGCTCTCGCTGATGTCTTGTCTTTTTGGCATTCATGGCGAGTCTTTTCTTGAGTAGAATTTCAACCAATTCCTTGGCCACTTTCACAGTTTGTTCAAGATCCGGACTTTCAAAATGCAAATATGTACCACTTGAAAAATGAACTTTTAAAATACACGTATCGTACTGAGGAATTCTTAGCAGCAAATAATCATTGGTGCGGCCTTCGACTAATGCCACACACCTGCGATCCGGATAAGTTTCGTTCCAAAAATCCAGTCGATCTTTTCGGTTAAGAAACTTGATGTTGGCAAAATCTGTTCTGATCCGTGCAAGCTTTGCTGCCGGATTCAAACGAGAGATACGCCCGGAAAAAATAGTCGCGTCTTCATCGTTTTTCTTTTCATTGGATTGAGACCAACCAGAATTGACGGTGAAGAGAATCATGAAGATTATTAAGAGGTTAGGCATATCTTTTATTATGCCATGGAGAGATTTTTTTGGAAGATCTATTACTCTTTCATGAGAATAATACTTGAGCGAAACTCTTTCTCGTGCAGAGGCTCCTGGTACTTCAATATCCGCATGCCTGGAAAAAGTTTCACTAGTTCCTGCTCACGAAGGTAGTTATCGTTCAGAGGGTCGGCACGTTTGCCCGGATCGCGATCTCGCTCCCGTGTGGTATAAGCCTCATAAATCAAAACTCCTCCTGGTTTTAGCCAGGTTTTGATTTTTTCCACCATTGAGCGGTCCACCCAATAGAAACAGATGATTGCGTCAAATGTTCCCGGGGTAATTTTGTAATCTTTTAATGAAGCAACTACACCCTTGATCTTAACGCCGAATTCCTGTGCTAAAAGATATGACTTTTTAACCGCCACAGAACTCAGATCAACGCCGGTCACCTTATAGCCTTTTTGTGCGAGGAACACGGCATTTCTACCTTCCCCCATTCCCATATCCAAAACAGTCCCTTCGAAAGGAATATACTGGTAATTTTCCGCCAGAAACTCGGCCGGTGACTTACCAAAGATGAATGTCGGTCGGGAATATTGCTGATCCCACTGGGTTTTTGTATCTTGCGAAACTTTAACACCAGAAAGTTGCTGGAAGCGGCTACCAGAAATGGGATCTCTGGCGTGAGCAACGAAGGAGAGCAAAAGGATAAATAGTATTTTCATGTCTCTTGAGAATTATCATCTTCGAGTTCTGTTGAAAAGAGATTCTCAACCGGCTCGGCCTGATCGATAAATAATGGCTGATCAATTGTGGTTGGCTCATCATTTTGAATGCCCAGTTCAGCGTCAAGATAGAGATTTAATGTTGCCAATAACCGTTCCATTTTTCGAATTTTTCTATCGATAAAATCTTCCACCGTATTGGGCATATCTTCAGTCTTAAAAAGATACCATTTCATTTCTTCCACTGGTGTATAGAACTGGTCCAGAGTTGTAATCAATTCGGTACTGCAGCTGACGAGATTTTCCAGTGACGTATCTTCATAGCGATTATCAAAGATCATTGGAAAATGCTCTCGAGTTCTTCTAAGAGCAAAGATCTCGAGGTATTCAGATTTACGACTTTTAATCCTGTTAAAAAGATTATTTGCATCAATCTTAAGCAGCATTAACACTCTTTGAGTCATCTCATCGTTGCGACTTTTCATAGGGTCCCTGTCCCAAGAGTCGCTCTTCTTCCGCCTGGCCAGACCGTATGCTGTTCTTTTTTCAGAGCATGATACTTGCTGATCTTGTAAGAAAGTTGTTTTGCGTTCAATGGGTATCTTAAGAAGTAATAATTTTTCTGAATGAGAAAATGTCTCTGGTCATTTAACTTAGAGAAACTTGAACAATGCATGAATGTTAGTCGCTTGGATTTCAGAATATATTTCAAGAATCCGCGAACTTTTTCATTATACAGTTTATATTCCCGCACATTGGTAACAGAGCAGAGAACGATCACTTGCTCTTGTTCGCTAGAAGCCACCAGCATCTGAAGCTGATCGATTTTCACCGGGACCAGGATAAAACCTAGTTCCTTTAGATGTTTATCAAAAGTATAAAAAGACTTTGGAAGTGAGTCTTCGAGTGAGAGGTAAAAAATAAAGGGTGAGGTTGCTTCAACATTTTTCATAACTCCTGATCGGAGTTTACATGCGTGACTTGAACCACTTTACTACTTTCCTGACAAAACTGATCAGGAGTCCACCTGCCAGTGACAAAAAGCTATTCACATTGACTCCGGAAGTCGCCGTGACCGGTCCAAGCGTTCCACAACTCAGTGGCTGGCCCTGAGTTTCTTCAGTTGCATAGGATAATGGGGAAACATACCCGGTGACCTGGCGATGTTCCATTTCTGCGTGCGCTGCCTGAACACCCTGGATGTCATCCGCATGCAGACCCATGTACATAGTTTGAAGAGTTGGTGCCATCACTGCTTGCCATACGTCAGAGTGGTCTAGCCCCATGGTATGGCCTAGTTCGTGCGTAAGAGTCGTCCTCAAATGCGCTTGATTCTGATTCAGTGAGTGCCCGCCATTTATCACGATTTCTGTTCGGGCAAAATAGGGGCCCGAAGTATAGCGGATGGCAACGGCGAGAGTGGAATCTGGATCCATACGGGTTTCGGCCGCAAAGTTAGTCGACCAGCGAATGATATTTTTAGTTCCTGATCCGGTGTAATCCCAAAGTGACAGCCCAGAGCTGGTTTGCCATTCATCGATAACGGCTTGGGCCAAATCTTCCATCATCGATTTTCGGGACGGATCATTTTCTATGACAGTGATATTGATGGGAAGCGTGGACCAGTAGAATCCATTTGTAAAATCTGAGGTTAAGCGAAAAGCCCAAGCAGATGACGTCAGTGAAAATAGGACAATCCATTTAAGCCACATAGTTTTTCATCCTGAAAGACAAAGGCGTTTATATTTTTTCTATCCAGCAGACGCGACCTTCTCTAAGTTGCACGTGGTAATCTTCACCACGCTCCATCTCAAATGGTCCATGTTCCAATACTTCAACTGCAACCTGATCACCAACTTCACCCTTTATGGCCGAGAGAGTTTTAAAGACAACAGTTTGAGTGGCGAATGCACTGCTTGTGCCGACGCCCTTGATGAAGTCTTCAACTCTCCCCTCAAATTGCACTGGGCAATCCACTTTTCCCACAGTCATTGTGGCAAAAGAAAAGGAGGTCATTAATAATGCTGCTAATAATAAAGGCATGCCTGTCTCCTTGGCATTGCAAGTCGGGCATCCATACCCGTCTTCCATGATTGATATGATTGCACGGTTTGTGCCAAAGTCGATGAGCGGCTAAATTGGCCTATTTACTAAAAGAGTGGAGTTGTCAGGGACAAAAGGTAACTTGCTGAGATCCGAAGGGAAAAAAAAAGGGCACCACTAGGGTGCCCTCTGGAGTCATATTTGCGATAGGCAAAAATTACATCATGCCGCCCATACCGCCCATTCCACCCATGCCGCCCATGCCAGCACCAGCGCCATGACCGTCATCTTTCTTAGGAAGATCAGCGATCATAGTTTCAGTAGTAAGCATTAGACCTGCAACAGATGCTGCGTTTTGAAGTGCAGAACGACATACTTTAGTAGGGTCGATGATTCCGGCCTTAACTAAGTCTTCGTATCTGTCGTCACGAGCATTGTAACCAAAGCTAACATTTTTGCTTTCAAGAACTTTATTAACAACTACAGCACCATCGATACCTGCGTTGAAAACGATCTGACGAATAGGCTCTTCGATAGCACGACGGATGATTTTAATCCCGGCAGTTTGCTCATCGTTTTCGCCTTTAAGGCCTTCAAGAACCAAAGATGCGTGAAGAAGAGCTGCACCACCACCAACGATGATACCTTCTTCAACAGCAGCGCGAGTTGCATTTAATGCATCTTCAACTCTGTCTTTCTTTTCTTTCATTGCAGATTCAGTTGGAGCTCCAACTTTAATTACCGCAACACCGCCGGCAAGTTTTGCCAGACGCTCTTGAAGTTTTTCTTTATCGTAATCTGAAGTTGTTTCAGCAATCTGACCACGGATAGCAGCTACGCGTGCATCAACGTCAGCTTTCTTACCAGCTCCGTCTACGATTACAGTGATTTCTTTATCGATATTGATTTTTTTACAAGTACCAAGATCTTGAAGTGTTGTTGTATCAAGGCTCATTCCTAGCTCTTCAGAAATAACTGTTCCACCAGTAAGAGTTGCAATGTCTTTCAACATTTCTTTACGACGATCACCAAAACCAGGAGCTTTAACAGCAGCAACATTCAAAGTTCCGCGAAGTTTATTTACAACTAAAGTTGTAAGCGCTTCACCTTCGATGTCTTCAGCGATGATAACAAGTGGTTTACCAGTCTGAACAACTTTTTCAAGTGTAGGAAGAAGCTCTTTCATTGAAGAGATTTTCTTATCAGTGATAAGGATGAATGGATTTTCGAAAGTGGCTTCCATTTTCTCAGGGTTAGTTACGAAGTATGGAGAAACATAACCGCGGTCAAATTGCATACCTTCAACAACATCAAGAGAAGTTTCAGCTGTTTTTGACTCTTCAATTGTGATGACGCCTTCTTTACCAACTTTAGACATAGCTTCAGAAATAAGTTTTCCGATTTCCATATCGTTGTTAGCAGAGATTGATCCAACAGAAGCAATTTCTTCTGCTGTATCAATTTTCTTAGACATAGCTTTCAATTTTTCAACGATTTTAGCAGTAGCAAGATCAACACCACGCTTAAGGTCCATAGGGTTGTGTCCAGCAGCTACAAGTTTAACACCTTCACGGTAGATAGCTTGAGCAAGAACTGTTGCAGTAGTTGTACCGTCACCAGCATCTTCATTTGTTTTCTGAGCAACTTCTTTAACAAGTTGAGCGCCCATATTTTCAAATGCATTTTCAAGTTCAATTTCTTTAGCAACAGAAACACCATCTTTAGTAATTGCTGGAGCGCCGAAAGACTTTTGAATAACTACGTTACGTCCCTTAGGACCTAGAGTTACTTTAACTGCGTTTGCAAGAGCGTTGACACCAGCAAGAATTGAGTTTCTTGCAGATTCTGAGTATTTTAATTCTTTAGCTGACATATTTATCTCCCTTTAAGGAATGAATGATTTAAATTATTGAAGAATTCCGAGAATTTCGTCTTCTTTCATGATGAGCAAACTATCAGCTCCAACTTTAACTTCTGTTCCAGAATATTTTCCGAAAAGAACTTTATCACCTTTTTTAACATCAAGAGCTTTCACAGATCCGTCCTGTAAACGGTAACCGCTACCAACAGCAATAACTTCACCTTGAGCTGGTTTTTCTTTGTGGTTATCAGGGATGATGATCCCGCCAGCAGTTTTAGTTTCTTCCTGGACTCTTTTAATAAGAACTCGGTCTTGAAGTGGTTTAACGGTCATAGATCCTCCTGAGGGTATAAAAATCGTGCTACGCAATAAGTGAACTTGTTTTTTGCACTCACAATGTAATGTCTGAGTCGCGAGTGTCAAGGTTTACCAAAAAATAAATCCCGATTATTGAGGTTCGGGTCATAGCAGAAGTCCCCGATTTAGCACTGCCCCTAGCACTTTTTTAACTCCATGGGCTATACCGCAAAAAATTCCTCACCAACTAACAAAATCAGTGGCTTGAAATCTTAAAGTTCACCTTAGAAACGTCCGATTGGTATTCACGATACACTTTAACTAGGCATGTCTCAAGGATGGGAATGATGCTCTCGATACTTAAAAAAAGACTTTGTCCCCTGATGAGTTTGGCGCTGGCCTTCAGTTGCGGGAAAAAGATCAACGACCCAGAAACCATCGGCGGCAGCACGCAAGGACAAGAACAAGAATTGCCCTCAGCGCTGACTCTTCAAATTAATGAAGTGGTCTCCCCTATTAAAACTTACGAACTTCAAGAAAGTGCCTGGTTTAAACTTCCGAGTAAATTACTCGCCCAAGAAGGCAATGCTGCCGGCAAAAAAGTTAAGATTTACTACAACCTCTTTACCAATGGCGATTACGAGTTCAGTTGCTCGTATCGATCTTCGACTAGCGTAAAAGAGCTGGCGTTTGAGAAATGTGAATCAAGCAGCGGGCTGGTGATCATTTCAAATACCAGAGATCTTGAAACAATGGTTTTTCCTATGGATAAAGGCTCTTCGGTCAAAGCACAACTCACAAATCCAACCGGCACCGGCATGAAAATAGATTCGGACTATATCGTAGACTGGAAATAAGACTCAATTTTTTTCTTTTTTTAAAACTTTATTTATTTTATTTAGGAGTAGATGCTGGACGTCTGTCTGTCGTTGGCTTGTGGTTTCTTGCCAGCTCGGCTTTATAGTCAGGGTTAAGTGAATCAAATCTCGATGAATTCACCAGATAGCGGTAGCCTTCGGTAAAATTAACATCTGCGCTCTTTAATAGGATCAAGTAGTACTCATCGTGGGAAAGATTCTGGGCCAGCGAAGGATAATACCCTCGGAACAAATCAAAGTTTTTTGTCTCAGATAAATAGATCAGGGTTCTTCCTGGATCAGCACCTTTCTCAATATAAAAATCAATCAACCCAGGATCTTGTCTTTGTACGATGTAATACATGAGACTCTTTCCAACCAGGAAAGGCTTAGAATTTATATTTTTAGCAATAAAATCATTTTCTAATACCGCTTGGGGGCTTTGTTCGTTAATAAAGCTGACAAGACGTCCACCGTCTCTGATTGCAAGTGTCGTCCAGACAGAAAAAAGGACAAAAACAAAGGCCATCGGAACAGAAACTTTCCACTGCATACAAAATCTCAGGGAAGAGCGAATTTTCTGAGGGGTTGAGAGGTAGTAGTTAAAGGGAAGACCCATTTCAATTTTATGTTCCAGTGAACTTATACGTTCGGATAATTCCGGATGAGTAGTGAAGATTTTGGAAAAACGACTTCTCTTTTTTTGCTGTTTTGTTTTTGATTTCAGGTATTCAGGCATCTCTTCAGTTTGAGTTAATTTCACAAGGGCCGACTTGAGAGCAGAAAAACTTGCGCCTAAATTAATGACAGCGTAAGCATCAGCTTCATACTCATGAGATCGTATCGTATCAAAGAACAGAGAATAATTAAAAAAGAGCCAGCTCATACACATCATTACACAGACAATCGCGACCGGTTTTTCATACAGCCCCATATCCTCACCAAAATAAAGGTGAAAAAAGCTCAGCGTAAACAGCATGAGAAGACCAGCGCCCATGAGAGCGGAGATGAAATTTTTAAGGAGTTCAATCACGCGTTTGTGAATGTGTCTGTTGGCCAAATGGGCAAGTTCATGAGCAATGACAGCATCAAATTCCTCCATGGTTAACATGGTTCGAAGATTTCTGCCGATAAACATCGTCTGATTTGAAAAACGAAGTAATTTAATTCCAACGACAAAAGCATTTTTGATATCTGTTTCAATCCACTTAACCCTAAGATTGGGCATTCCTATTTGATTTAAACGGTGATTGATCAATTCAAGATATTCGGGCTCCGTAACTTCGCGGTTAGGCAATAGTCTGAGCATAATGATGACAGTACAAGAAATGGTTAAGACGGAGACAAAGATAATATTCGTTAAGATTTCCAGGAGCCAGAAACTCGTCCCACTACTTTCATTGGGATTTTCACTTTGAAATGTCCAGTTGAGAACCGAATATAACAAAATAGGCAGAAGAATGAGTGCAAAACTCACACGTAGTTCTTTAATAATGTGCTGATTAAATGATTCCCGTAGATTAAGCCCTGTTGATTTCTCAATAAATTTCAAAAAGTATTGATAAAGAAAAAGACCGAAACCCAAAAGAACAACATAAATTCCACCCAGACCCAAAAGACCGATGACAAAAGCTCCTTCGGAAATAAGGTGGGAAACAATAAAACCTAAGAATGCTTCAAAAATAAAAATATGAAAGGTATGACTTAGAATCATTTCACGGTGCTGAGTATTAGTGGCCTTGATGAGTGAATCAAGAAAAACAGTTCTCTCTTTAGAAAACTTTTTCATATTGTAGAGAACTGCAATAACCAGGAAAAGCGTGTAGACCATGAGTCTTAATCTCCTTGGACTTTATCGGTATTTTTGATATGAAATGTTAGGTAAAACCATTTAGGAGACTGAACATGTCAAATACACACCTCACCCTTACGGACTTCTTTGCCCTTCACGATAAATTAGCTGCTAACGAATTGATTTTAGACGTCAGACGTCCCGATGAATTCGCCGAGGCTCACGTTCCTCAGGCGCTCAATATTCCTCTCGATGTACTAGGCCAGCGCTCGGAAGAGCTTAAAAAGTTCTCCACCATTTACATTCACTGCAAGCGTGGTGGACGGGCCAAATCGGCTTTTTAGACTTTGAATCAATTGGGTTTTACAAATCTAGTTTGTGTTCATGATGCCGGAATGGATCAGTGGATTGAAAACGGTTACCCCATCGCAAAATAATTAGAAACAGACTTCTTCGTGGTTGATCACTTGAATAATATCGGCCACGTTTCCAAGTCCCGTCTGGGCCAGCTTCGCTTTGACTCGTACCGGGTATTTTAAAGTTGTGAGTCCGGTGCAGTTAAAGCCCAGTACTTTCTGCTCAATGAGCTGCATGGAATAAGTGACCAGAAGGGCATTTAATCTTTGGGCCGGCATATCTTTTTGAAATTCGCTCAGGCAGGATTGCTGACACTGCTTGATATTCTTGGGTGCGTAGGAGCTGTAATCTTCCAACTCGTAGGTCTTAATCACGACTGGAGACATTTTATGAGGGCCTGTTAACGGCGAATGAACTCTCACTTCGCAATCACATGGGATGGCAAAAGCAGCAAACGACCAAAATCCGATAAGGCTTAAAATAAATTTAAACATACCGGCTTATCGTCACTCAATAAAAGGATTTAAGTCTTATTTCAGATCGTACCAGTTATTACCAATTCCCACATGAACCCGAAGCGGAACGCTCAACTTTACCGCTCCTTCCATTTGCTCGGTCACCAGCATTTTCATCACTTCTAACTCCGCGGGGTCGACATCAAAGATCAATTCATCGTGCACCTGAAGAATCATACGTGAGGTGAGTTTCCTTTGGGAGATGAGGTCTTGAATGTTAATCATCGCTAGTTTAATGATGTCAGCCGCCGTCCCCTGGATAGGACTATTGATGGCAACTCTTTCGGCCATCGCCTTAATTTGTCGGTTAGTGGATTTGATATCGGGAAGTGCGCGGCGTCTGCCAAACATGGTTTCAGCATAACCTTTTTCTTCAGCGAGTTCTTTTAATCCATCAAGATAACTTTTAACGGAATGAAACTTTCTAAAATAGTTTGTAATGTATTTTTTGGCTTCCCCTTGGGAAATTCTTAAAGCTTGGGAGAGACCAAAACTTGTCTGACCATACATGAGTCCAAAGTTAATCGCCTTGGCACTGTTTCTCTGATCCTTTGTAACCTGATCCAGTGGGACTTCAAATATTTCTGAAGCCGTCTGACGGTGGATGTCCAAATCATGATGAAAAGCTTCCAACATGGATTGATCTTGTGAAAAATGCGCCAGTAGTCTTAATTCAACCTGAGAATAATCCGCGGAAAGAAGTGTTCTTCCTTTGGATGCCACGAAACCTCTTCTTAGTTTTCTTCCATTCTCCGTGCGAACAGGAATGTTCTGTAGATTCGGATTATCAGAAGACAAACGCCCGGTGGCGGCATTACTAGGTTGAAAATGGGTATGAATTTTTCCTGACTTTGGGTTAATAATTGCTGGCAGAGTTTTTACATAAGTACTGAGCAGTTTTTCAACCTCTCTGTAGCGCAAGAGTAGCTCTGGAATAGGACTCAAGTTCAGTGACACCAATTCTGTTAAAACCTCGGCATCCGTTGAGTAACCAGTTTTAGTTTTTCTAATCACAGGTAACTGAAGTTTTTCAAATAACAATTCCCCGACTTGTTTTGGAGAACGCAGATTAACCTTGTCACCAGAAACTTTGATGACTTCGCCCTCAATTTCTTCAATTTGTTTAGAAAATTCAACTTCTAATTCTTTATAGAAAGAAACATCCAGGTTCACACCTTCGAGTTCCATGGCGGCGAGAACTTTGATTAGAGGTATATCTAACTCATCATAGGCGCGCTCTATGTCCAGCTCTTTCATTTTCGCCCGTAAGATGGGAAATAAATCCCATATCGCCTGCGCCTTTTGCCCATTTATCGAGATATCCTCATCATTCAGGCCCCCAAATAAATCCGCCTGCCCTTTACTCTCCTCAACCTTGTGACCCAAAAACTCTTCACTTATGGTAGAGAGATCATGACGGTACTCTGGATTGATTATGAAATGCGCCTGAGCAAGATCAAAATATTTAAACGTCGGGTTGATACCTGAAATGTAGGCTTGCTGAAGCAGTGGCTTCGATTGATAACAAATAATCAAAGCATGAGATTCCTGCAAAATTTCAATAAAATTTAAAACCTCTTCCTTACTTAGAGTGAGGTAACCAGACTTATTTTGAGTCGCGATCGCCACACCACTCCAAGTCTGAAGTTGGTTGAGTTCATCATCACACACATGAGACAGACCAATAGATTTCTCGCCAATAATATTTTGTTTAAAATCGGTGAGTGTCCAGATTTCTGTTTTGTGATTCTTTTTTTCTTTGGGCTTGAGAACTATTGTGGGTGTTGCTGGCTTGAAGTCGGCGAGTTTGGCCAGCCAAGTACGAAATCCAACTTTTTCAAAGAATGCTTCAAGCTCCGGAGTCACTTTCAATTGGTACTGGGATTTATCGGCATCAAAGGCGAGTTTTAAATCTGTTACGATTTTGGCCAGCTCCTTAGAGATGATGGCCTTGTCTTTATGCTCCATCAGAGCAGTCTGACATCTTTTGTTTTTAATCGCCTCTACGTTTTCTAGCACATTTTCAAGAGTGCCAAAATCCTCGAGAAGCCCTTGAGCGCCCTTGGGTCCAATGCCTGGAACCCCAGGGATATTGTCGGAGGTATCCCCAATCAAAGAGAGATAGTCCACGATCTGTTCCGGGTAGACACCCATTTTATCTTTAACGTCTTCTCGCTCGTAAGTTTTATCCTTCATGGTATCCAGCATTTTAATGGGACCATCTACAAACTGCATGAGGTCTTTGTCACCGGAAGCAATCAGGATCTCTCCAAAATAATCTTTCCATTGAATGGCAACAGAGCCGATCACATCATCAGCTTCATATCTTGCCATCTTGATTTCTGGAATTCCCAGCGCCTGTATCAGTTCATCAACCAAGCCAAACTGGGGAATGAGTTCATCAGGTGGCTCAGTTCGATGCGCTTTGTATTCAGGATAAATTTCCTTTCGAAAAGATCCTTCTTTCGTATCTTTTGCAATCAGAATATGAGTCGGTTTGTGTTTCACAATCATGTTGTGAATCATGCTCAAGACACCATAGACGGCGTTTACCGGAGTTCCATCCGGGGCATGAAGTGGCCGAATGGCGAAGAATGCACGAAAGATATAATTCGAGATATCAATAATTATTAATTTTTTCATATTTACCTATTACATGGGAACGGGACGGCTATCAAACCACGGAGCCTTCTGCTTTCGCAAATCCAATCTGGTGCCATCATTAGCGATAACGGTGGTATCGGCCATAATGTCTCCCAAACGATGAACTGAATTTTGTTTAAATAAAAAGTACACTTCCATTAAGGCTAAAGGCACTGCAAAAATAGCGGAAAAGACCCAACCCCAAAATGGAAAAATCAAAAAGAAGAGAGGGACTGTAAAAGGCAGATTACGAATAAACGACTGGCGGGTTGAGCAAGGCGAGCCGTCAACTAAGGAAATGACCCCGAATCCCATCAAGCGCTTGCCAATGGACTGTCCGTCATAAAGGGAATCAGAGATGCAAAGATAAATGACCCCTAAAAGAAGCCCCATCGGATAGTAAAAAACTGCACCTAAGGTCACCAGACCTATATCTATAAGTTTCGCGATTAATCGACTAAAGCGGGCCCTTGCAAGCGGCCCGTTGATAAGGTCCTTCCGTTTCATCCACAGTATTGTAACTAAAAAATCACCACTTGAACGGATTTTCGTTCATTTCGGATAATTTTGATCAGGTGCCACAAGGGTTTTAATCTTGTCCGAAGGGTCCTCTTACGTTAAAGTGAAGCAGTGCTTTATATAGGAGAATTTATGTCTAATTTAACTAGTGTGACCTCTGCAAATTTTGAACAAGAAGTTATGGCCTCTGATAAACCGGTATTGGTTGATTTTTGGGCCGAGTGGTGTGGACCATGCAAGGCGCTTGGACCAGTCTTGGAAGAAATTGCAACGGAAATGGGCGGCAAGGCCAACGTTGTAAAAGTTAACGTTGATCAAGCCTCTGATCTTGCTCAAAAATACGGAATCCGTGGTATTCCAACTTTGATCTTCTTCAAAAATGGTGAAGTGAAAAGTACATTGGTGGGCAATCAGCCAAAAGCTGAAATCATCAAAAACATCACGTCTTTAATCTAATTTCAAGGAAGGCCGGTTTAATCCCGGCCTTTTTTTTATGAACTATATTCAATCATCTCTGCAAGAAGCTCAAAAAACCCTCAATACCTTTGTTGAAGACCCTAAGAACGTTGCCCTTATAGATAAGGCAGTGAACACCTTTGTGGATTCATTCAAAAATAAGGGGCGTGTTTTCAGCTGTGGTAATGGTGGATCAATGTGTGATTCTCTTCACTTTGCTGAAGAGTTAACCGGACGCTATCGTAAAGACCGTGCTCCCCTTCCCGCCACAGGAATTTCTGAGGCTGGCCATATTACATGCATCGCTAATGATTTTGGATTTGAATATATCTTCTCCCGTTTCGTTGAGGCCTGGGGGCAACAAGGAGACGTTCTTCTGGCCATCTCTACCAGTGGGAATTCTGCCAACGTTATCAAGGCAACCGAAGTTGCTAAAAGTAAGGGCATGAAGGTTGTTGGTTTACTTGGTAAAGACGGTGGCAAGCTGAAAGATATGGTTGATGTGGCCCTCATTATCAATTCCCCGATCACTGACAGAATTCAGGAAGTGCACATTAAGTGTATTCATATTTTTATCGAGGGAATTGAGCGTCAGCTATTCCCGGAAAACTACTAAAATCCTGTAAATAGTTCACACCAGACCCCTTAAGACCCAAACTTGATCTATAAAGCCCCCACATTAAAGTGAGGGATTTATATGGCCATGAAAAAATGGGTAACGTTGATTGCTTTCTTTCTGCTGACTCAAGCATTTGCTCAGGCCGGTGAATTAGTCACGACTGTTTTCAATGTGATTGAATCCCAGCGCAGTGAAACTATTCTGGTGCTTTCTGGTACTGATGGACGTATCTACAAGACCCATAAATCTGAAGAAAATTTAAAATATTTTAAATCCTTTATCGGACAAGTCGTAAAAATCTCTTTTACTGAAAACTCAAAAGATATGTTCATCAATCGTATTACACGAGCGACTTCAGCTGAAGTTGATCCTGCTACTATGGATCTGAATCATTTCCAGTATAACCAATTGAGAGAATTTGCTCCCACTGATCTTCAATCGATCGAAACGGCTACTGATATCTTTAAAGGAATGTTGAACGACGGTGACCGCAGACGCTCACAGTGCTTCAAGCGCGCTCATATGTGGGCGTTTGATATGTGGTCAAAAATGGGGATCTCTTCACAAAAAGTTTTCATTTTCTACACTCAGAGATACATCCAGCTGGAAGACTTTGAATGGTGGTTCCACGTCGCTCCTATGGTTGTTGTCCAGGGTGAAGAGTATGTTTTTGATGGAACATTTATGTCTAAGCCCATCACTGTAAAGGAGTGGAAAACTTACTTTATCAAATCAGAAAACATCACTTGCCCGGTCGCTGCCAATTATAATGAGTACTCAAAAAATCAGTGGTCTCGCCTTTGTTTTTTGATGAAAGTACCAATGTATTTTTTCAGTCCGCTGACTATTGAAAACAGGGACACAAAAAATATCCCTCGTAATCATTGGGTATTGGAAGAGCTGCAGGATGCTCGCAGGGCCTTCAAGGATTATGAAAAATCGTACGAAGGTCTTGATACAGGTAAACCAACCATCACACATTAAGGGTCACATATGAAAAAGCAATTAATCCTCTTTCTCTCTTTGATCTCTGTAGGGGCAGTAGCGAATGAAATTCAAGGCACTCTGATGCTCAAAGGCTCCCTGAAAACCAACATTATGGTGAATGGAGTAAAAACAGTCTGCAAATTCAAAGTGGAAAAGGTAAAAAATCTTCTGGAAGAAGATAGTTTTGGTAACCCCGGTTATTCCGCACGTGTTCAGGTCTCCCTGGATGGGCGTGATATTGAGCGAGGAATCAAGGTCAAATTTGACAAGGATTTAACAGTCACAAACCTTCATCTGGAAAAAAATCTCAGACAGGTTAAAGACTTTGAGTATGTTTCAACTTCTGACAACGTCAAAGTCACAATTGATGAAGAGGGACGAATTGTCAGTACCTCCTTTCCTTTCCTGCAACAAACCATTCAGTGTAATTTCTAGAGTCATTCGGTCAGGTAGAATAAAAATCTACCTGACTTATTTAGTATTGCAGAAAAATCCTTTATCCCTTTCAAATTACGTTTATACTTAATCAAAGATGTTTATTCGTCCATGGAAGGGGAAGTTATGGAATATATCCAATGGTTTATTAGTTTCATCGTTGAGGGTGGATTTTTTATGTATGTGATTCTGGCAGTTTGGGCATTCGCTCTTGCTGTGGCGTTTGAAAGATTTAAAAAGCTTTCTTACACATATGATGTTGATGGTCCTTCATTCATGAATGAGCTTCAAAGATATATTCTTTCAAATGATATCCAAGGCGCTATTCGCGTTTGCTCCGGCTCTACAGCTGCACTTCCTAGAGTGTTAAAGAGCGGATTAAAACGTGCCACTCAATCACCTGAACAAATTCAGAATGCGATTGATGCCACTGCACTGGAAGTTATTCCTAAAATTGAAATGAGATTAGGCTACCTCGCACTTGCTGCAAACCTTTCAACTCTCTTTGGTCTACTTGGAACAATTCAAGGTTTGATCATGTCGTTCTCAGCTGTATCAGCAGCCGATCCAACACAAAAAGGTGAAGTTCTTGCAAAAGGTATCGCCGTCGCAATGAACACCACAGCACTTGGGCTCGGAGCAGCGATTACAATCATGATGATTCATGCATTCCTAATGGCGAAATCTGAAAAGATCATTAATGAAGTAGATGAATTCTCTGTGAAGCTTCAAGATATTCTTGGTACTAAAAAAGCTATCGACGACTAAGGACGACGACATGCTAAAAGTTCCAACATCACGTAAGAGAAAAAAGCCTGAAGAAAAGCTAAACTTGATTCCAATTATGGACTCCATTTTTATCTTTATTTTCTTTCTTCTTATGTCTGCGACATTTTTAAAAATTCAGGAAGTCGGAAGTGATGTTCCTATCATTTCAGACTCAGAACCCCCTAAAAATGAGAAAGACCCATTGGCATTAACTTTGGTTTTAAATACCAACGAAATCACTCTTTCCAAAGGCCTTCCTTCAAGACCAATCCAAACGTTTCGCAGGCAAGCTGACGGACTTTTCAATTTTGAAGAGCTTCACACTGTTTTAATTGCGATTAAAAAAGACCATATCGAGGAAAATTCTATTCTCTTCGAACCGGTTGGAGATCTTACCTACGAAGAAATTGTAAAGGCTATGGACGCAGTGAGAAAGTTGAACAAGACAGACGAGGCAATCTATCGACCTAATAAAGAAGGCGTAGATGAAAAACTCAAAGAGCTTTTCAGCAAAATTATCTTTAGCAATTTGATGAGTTAGAGGATTTTATGGCCAGAAGCAGATCAATGAAAAGCAGAAGAAGAAGTAAGAGCGGAGGTGCTTTTGACATCGATATCACCTCTCTTCTTGATATTTTAACCATCATGATGGTTTTCCTGCTTCAAAGTTATAACTCATCAGGGGTTGTTATCAATGTTCCTAAGGAAATTGAACTTCCAAGATCAAATTCAGAATCACTCAATACCTTTGGTGTGAATATTCAGGTTTCTAAGAGCCAAATCTGGATTGATGACAAAGAAATCATCAATACTGAAACAACTGACTCCGCACAGCTTTTCGATGAAGGTGGAAGACGAATCATTCCACTTTATAATGAGTTAGTTAAAATCAAAGAAACGATCAAACTTTCCGGGAAGTTATCACCGGATGCGAAAGCATTTTCTGGGGTGGCCAACTTGGTGGTTGATAAAAGCTTGAAATATAATTATCTCAAGCGAGTGATGTACACGTGTGCTGCTGCAGGTTTTAAAGAATTTAAATTTATCGTTCTCGCCGAAGGAAATTAAGCTGAAGCTTAATTTCCTTTTTCTCTTTAACTTCGTATTTACTACAGTCTCTTAGAGTAGAAGTTCATTGGTTGTTTAACTCCCACTGATCCCCCACCCATCGGTTCAGGAAAGGTTATCCCTTTCAGAACTCCCACTACACATTTCTTAACATCGACCGGAAGTCCCGAGGCACTGTCAACACCAGCTCCTGAAACGTGTCCTGAAGCACCAATGGTAAAATCCAATTTGATGATCCCTGAAACTTCTGAAGCGGCCCTTTCAAGTTCTTTTTGGTAGCAGTATCTAAATTGTGGAAGATGATCGAGCAGGATTCTGCGAATGACATCTGGATCCATGGAACCAAGAACAACAGTTTCAGATGGAATTCCAGCTGTATAAATGGCTTTCTTCGCTGAAAGCCCTTCAGCACCCTTGGAGTCGCCAAGAACACCTGTCGTGGCGCCCACTAGACTTCCCTGGTTAGTTTGAATGCCAGCAGTCTTAACGGAACCAGATCCGGTACTAACACCAGATACACTCCCAGTAAATTCTCCTCCTCCTCCTGAGGCAGATTTTGTTTGAACACCAGAGAGTGAACCACCCTTGGCCACAAGGGAGCTGACAGTGGAAGAAAAGTCAGCTGATTTATAAACTTCAACATGACCAACAGATTTTACGTTTGTGGGTGAAAAGGCAGAAGGTCCCATTGAGGAAGCGGCTTTATTAGCGCTCACTTTCGCTGGAACAGGTGAAGCTATTTGATTCGTGGGCTTAGTCACTGGCTCAGTCCCCTGCTTAACAACTTTCTTTTCAGTGGCAGTTTTCTTACCTGGATCAGGCTTTTTACTCTGATCCTTCGTCGTAACAACATCAGGTTTAGTAATAACCGGCTGCGTTTCTTTAGGAGCGTCCTTTGCCACCGCAACTTTAGCAGGTGCCTTTTGGGCCACAGGAGGAGCCTTCTCCGTCTTAGCAACTGAGATATTCTTGTTCACAAACAAAGGTTGCTTGTAAAGAATCGTTGCAAGACGCTCTGGTGCTAACTCATCTTCTTCTGGTTTTTCAGGTAAAACGACAAGATTCATCCCCACAGAAATTAAAACGACGAAAGACAAAAACAACAAAAGATATTTTTGAAAGACGGCATCTCTTTTTAAAATAGGTGCAGGTAAAACCTGTGGTGGTGCCTGAACGTTACGAACAAAAATCTGTAAGTCACCTTTGTGTAATCGAACAAGATCTTGTCCCTGAAGATCAATCATAGCACCTTGATGTCCGGTGTCTTTTTTCTTATCACTCAGATGAAAGACACCAAACCCCGGGATAGTATGAACAGTCGTATGACCATTGTGAATATCAACGAATGGAAATCTGTCTGTCTTACCAAGGTAAGGAAATTCAACTTCATCCTTAGCAGAAATAATCCCTGAAATATAATACGTGGACTTGGCCTCAGGCAGGTAATCAACACTAAAGACCTGATCTTTAAATAGAACAATGACCTCAACGGCTTGTTTGGTAGATTCATATTTAAAGATTGGGTATAAATCCTGTTTATCCTCGAAAATATATTCACTAAACTCTGCCTTGGGGTCTGAGGCAAGTGGGTAAACGATAGAAGGCAGGACATCTGAAACAGCCGGAGATCCTTTAGGAAGTTGCTTTCGAGCAACTGCTTCTTCAGGCAAAATTGGCGGCAGCTTCACAGATGCAGAACCGTGCCCCGGCTCGAGAGTATCCAGCACAGGAGGTAAACTGTCTTTGACATCATACTTGAGAAAGGCAAACTCAATATTAGCGAGACGAAAGACGTCCCCAACTTTTAATTCGGCTTTAATGACTTTTTCGTCCTTAACATAAGTTCCGTTTGTAGAATTCATGTCGTAGATCAGAGCTCTGTTTTCAAAGATCTCAATTACTGCGTGAACGGCAGATATGGCATCATTGTTGATAACAAGATCACAACTTTCAGTCCGTCCGAGTAAAATTCTTCCTTTGGGAAAAACACCACCCTGAACCCTTGCGGCCTGGTTAAGCGGTTTTAATTCGAACATCTGACCCTGGACATCTCTCTGGGCTTCCATCAGTAACTCCTAGCGAATACCATCTATTGCTTTTTTCATTTCTTTATTAAAATCTAATCTTTCTGGTAATTTGTTTTTAAATTCATTTCTAAGTCTGGGAGAAACAGAAATGTCCCCCGGAGCTCCTGCTTCACCTTCAACTCCGATTTCATCGAAATCAAATTTTTCGAATTTTTTATACTCATAACGGACATTTTTTTTGTCCTGAGCAAAAGAATTGATGGAAAAGAATATGAGGAGAAAAAATAAAGCTTTCATTACTGAACCCCTAGCTGACTGGAAACAGTCGAATAATATTCATTTAAAGCCTGCGATTTTGGCTTATCAATGTCAGAAAATATCTTCTGAGCTTCCTTGGTTTTCCCCAGCTTATTAAGAGCAACTGCAAAATTAAGCCCTATTTCTGCGTGGGAAAGATGTGATCCAGGAATTCTGTTAAAGTGGGCCACCGCTTGTTGATAGTCAGATGTTAAAAAATAACAATTCCCAACAGCGTTGAGTAAATCAATATCATTCGTAGATTCATTGAGAAGGCCCTGGAAAAGCGGGAGTGCCAGTTCTGCTAGCCCGTAGCGCAAATAGAGACGGGCAAGATTATAACGAGGTGTCTTCGCAAAACGTGACTGTTTATTCGCCTTCTCAAAGGCCACCAGTGCTTTTTGATCTTCTCCCTGACGAGAGTACAGAACACCAATATTATTCAATGCCGGTACGTAGCCAGGACTAACCTCTAGAGATTTATTGTAAAACAAAAGCGCCTTGCGACTAGATCCCTGGTTTAGATGACAGTTGGCAATTAAGTTCCAGTAAGCAGGAATTTTCTGGTAACGGTTAAATATTTTATCCGCAACGGAGAAAGCTTGTTCAAAGTCTTTCTTAGAGCATCTCACCGCAATCTCAATAAGTGGATCTTTAGAATCGACAAGGCTTGAAATCTCTTCATTCGAATTACGGTCAATCGTCTCATCTTGCAATGCTGGATTGAAAGTTTTCTGACCATCTATGTAATAATCTTTAACTTCGTTTGAACTAAGTACTTTCTCTTTCTTAAATGAAGATTGGGAAACTTCGGATGAAACATTTGCAGGTTTATTCTCTTTTGAACCTTTTCCCGTAGAGCAGCTCACAACAACCAAGAGAATCGGAAGATAAATTGTTCTCATCTTTTACCTCCACGATCCATCAGGACCGCTTGTTTGGCCGTAAGATATCTCTTGTAACGATCCTGAGTATCAAGCAGGACTGAAAAGTTAGATAAACTTAAAATTTTATTTTCAATTATCAGTTTTTTGATTTCTGCACGGTGTTTACGAGCATTCCCAAGGATAGGATTATAGACATCGGCCATAGCTTTCTGAAAGCTTGCTACGTATTCGGGAGACTTACCTTCAGGAGAGAACCCCTTAAGTGAGGTTCCAAAACTCTCATAGGCTTCGATTACATATTTGTAAGCATCCACAATTCCCTTACCTGACCCAATCTTCTGAATCACGTTAACCTGAACTGTCATCTGATCCAATATCTGCAGCTTAGTTTTCACCGCTGTATTAAATTCATTTTCAGGGAATTTCAGGACAACTTGGTCCAGTTTTTGTTTTCTTTCGGCTAAAATTCCGAGCATTTTCCACGCCATAAGATCCAGGGCTTCCACAGGGATATCGAGTTTTTGACTTTTTGCCAGAGAATAAAACTTATTTTGTTTTTCCTCAATTTCTTTAACCTTATTGGTATCACCAATATTCAAATACACTTTTCGTAGATCTTCGTAGGGTTTGATAAGATTAGGATAGTTCTTTGAATTTTTCTCAAGCTCAACGACCTGTGCCTCAAACTGCTCCCACTTCTTCGCTTTTCCCAGATCTTTGATGAGTTCAACTGTCACTTCAGTGATTGCAGTATCAGGAATAAGACATGTCTTTCCGTATTCTTTAATTTCCAGCGCCTTATCCAGCTGACCATTTGCGAGAGCAATAAAAGCAGCATTTTTGAACGCAATGTTTTTATTGGAAGAGTTCTCTTTACATAATTTAGTCAAAACTCTGTATGACAAATCAGATGACTGATCGAAATTTTGTTTTAAAAACAGTCCGGCCGAGATTGAAAGATATGAATCCGAAAATTTAACCACGTCTGATGCATCCATTTCCGTAACTGCTGTGACTCCCCACTGATAGCTCTGATTTGAGTTACCTAGTTCATAATACAATGCGGATAAGTTATAGGCTGCATTAACTTTTGCCTTAGGTGTGCTGTCAGGACTTTCATAAATTTTATGGTACCCCTTCAAAGCGACATCTTTCTGCCCTTTCTCGAGAGACTGCTGTACTCCCTCAATCTGGATTTTCGTCATTAAGGTTCTTAAGGCATCTGCATATTTCTTTGAAACTTTAAATTTCCCATCGTTAATATCAGCAACATAGGTCTTAACTTTAAGATAGTTTTTCTTCTCTCGGTAATGCTCCATGATTTTGGCCAGCATCCCTTCCTGTGTTTTAAAATCACCAGGAAAGTTCTCCGCAAAAGAAGCGAGAGTCACTTCTGCTGCAGGAACATCACCACTTCCAAATTGAGTATTAAATAATTTCACAAAAATGGAATTGGCCCTATCTGATTTTTTGTCAACAGACAGGTACCGCGTATAAACAGGAAGATAGAAATTTTCAGCTGTTTTCTTGCTTAATGAGTCTTGCCCCAGGGATGACAACATCCCTTCGAGACTCTGGGAGACTATCTTCTTATCATTAGCGGCCTTGGCACTATCAAATGATACCAAGTACAGACTGATGGCTTTATCGTAGTCACCAGCGGCGTAAGCCGTTTCCCCTTGGAAAAAGATCTTCTCTGATCGCCCTTTAGGGTCCAACTGAGCGGCATATTCGAAGTAAGTAATCGCCTGAGTCGATTTTAATTTTTGTACTTTGGGAACCTGCTTATACACATCCGAAGCCGTTACTTTCTGAAGTTCGGCTGCCTTTTTATTTACGTGATAAGAAAGACGCTTCAGTTGATCTTCATTTAACGGTTTATCACCATGAAGTTTCATCAGTTTGCCACTGACATCAAGATGCTCGTCCACTTTATTGTATTTATCAAAAAGATCCAGCTGCGCCATGAATATTTCAATTTGACGATCACGATTTTTTTCATACTTCGCCGCTTGTTCCAGCAGACTTTCAGCTTGCGAAAAGCGACCTTGAGTTGTGATGGCACTGGCAATTTTGATAAATTGTTCAGTGTAATTCATACCCAAAGACTCATAGAACTTCACAGCATCATTCATGCGACCAGAGTCAACATAAAAAACTCCAATGTCCCGCTCTACCTGTCCCCTCATGTCTATAAACTTATTGTTAGCGCTTTTCTTGTGAATCTCGCGCATTAAGTTTATTGCTTTGTCGTATTTCATCGTTCTGTAGTAGCACCAGGCGAGATTGAAGGCATCTTTAGTCCACCATTTCTCACTCGTCTTACTTAACGACGTTTCATAAAGAGGGATCGCTTCCTTATATTTATGGGCGTTAAAATAGTAATCAGCTTGGGCCGTCTTAGATTTAACAGCAATTTTTGACGAAGGTGATGACTTTTTGTCTGATAATTGAAAGTACTTTTGCGCCAATTCATGGCGGCCTAATTCTTTGTAGTTATACGCCAGTATGTAATACACTTCGCCAATCGCTTTATAGTTTGGAAAACGTTTAACTACTGTTTCAGCAGAATCGTTTGCGACATCAAAGTACTGCGAAGACCGCTTAAAATAATCACTCTTATTTACTGTTCGTCTTTCTTCGGCGGGTAGAGCAAGATATTGCTCATTCTCTGTTTCACGCCAAAGCCTGGCCTTTTCTAGGTTAAGTTCAGAGATTCTTAGAAGCGTATCAGGGGACCTGAAGTCCTCTTGTTTTGCCAGTTTTGTGACTTCATCCAGTTCGTCCTCGACAATTGCCAGGATCTGCTTTCTGCGATCATCCAATTTCTGAGCGAAAGCAATATTGAGTACGAGTGTAAAAGCAAAAAGAAATTTTAACATTCTGACCTCAAGGCGAAAACGTAATCCCCAAGTTCATCGGCCCAAAACTCACCATTAAATGTCCAGAAATACTGTTTGTCGTTTCTCTGAATATATTTAACGTCACCTCGTTTCTTTTTCGATTGAGGAGCGGTGGCCTGATAGAGTCTTTCTTTTCTCAAGGCGAGGATTTCTAATTTGATATAACTCATCCCCTCGAAAGCAGAATAAAGTTCAGCATATTTTGAAACCATTCCTGACCTAATATAAGCCCCTAAGACGGTTTTATATTCGTCCAAGACAATCTTAACGTTCTTCATCAGGTTTGATCTGAATCCTGTTTTTCTCTGTTTATGAAGTTTGTTGTACTCCACTATTGCTGACGTGTAGGCGCCTTTCATTTCAATGTAGGCCCCGTCGTTTCTTATGGATTTCAAGATGGATTCAATAATCGGTAGTGGAAGCGGCTTATCCGTCTCCATGTCTGCCATTAAATTATAATAATACTTATAATCTTTCCCACGAGAATTGATAAAACTTCTTAGTTCTTTAGAAGGTTGATATAAGTCCCGGTAAAAATCATCAGCCGTTTTTTTAGCATCTTCATAGAGACACAATTTCATATAGGTTAGGGATTTAAGGACTTCTACTTCTGGCTTAAAGACAAAATCAAAAACCGGGGCTTTGTAAGAAACTAGTTTCCCGAGAGTTCGGTTGTAATTTTTTACATAATAACTCGTCCAAGCTTCCTCGAACAAAATCTCAGGCCAAACAAATGACGACTTTTGAATATCGAGGTAACTGACCTCAGCTGTTTTATAGTTTTTATTGGCAAACTGGACTCTCGCAACTCCAGCAATGCAGTAGTCACGATTGAGAAGCAATTGATTTTTCTTTAACTTAGAGTCAGCATCACCCACTCCGCTCTCGGAAGTCCTGATACAGTCTTTAAATTGAGTTTCAGCTTCTTTGTTATTTCCAAGAAGAGTATAGGTCGTGCCTTTCATATGAGAGATGTAAGGGTAAGCCGGGTGATCTCCATCAACTTTACTTAACTGAGCAAGAGCTTCCTGGTACTTACCTCTCTTGAGCAATCTTTTTGCCAGGATATACCTGATGTTACCTGAACTAGATTGTGAAAGAATATCTTCAGGCAAAGTCTCAAATGGTTTTACACCAGTAACATTAAGCATAGTATCAAATGCATTTTCGAGATCTGAGTCCAATGGTTTTGAGTTTTTGACTAAAAAGTCTTTCATCCATGGAACGGCAGAAAAATGGTACCCACTATTTACTAACTCAATAATAGTTCTTCTATACCCACTCAGGGAAATTGCTCCCTTCCCATATAATCTTTCCGCTGACTCATACGAGGCAAAAGCTGAAGATGAAATAAAAAGAGCGATAATAATTTTTGAGAACATCCGTGTTCTCCTTTTTAAAATGCGTAGTTAAGCCCAAAACCAAGGTCGTAATTGCTAAACAGACTACTGGTGGTAACTGTGTTACCGTTGTCTTCAATATCTGAATCTTCTGGCTTTACGTGTAAACCAGTGACATCAATTCTCAAAGACCAACTCTCATTAATGTAAACTCTTAGACCTGTATTCCAGATGGCACCAATGCCGTTAGAACTCGTGAGACTATTGCTGGCAGTGCTGGCAAATTCGTTGCGGTTATCCATAATTTTCACGCTGGCCACACCCAGCCCAAACATCCAGTCGTAGTAGAAAACTTTATTAAAAGTATTAATCTTAGAATAGAAAGGAGACCACATCGCCATCGCTCCGAAATAAGTGTCTACTTTGCGGTAAAAGGCTTGTGCTTGCTGGTCTTCAACACCTTTAGCAGTATCATTTTTATCTCCAGTACTCTTACCAAAGACTCCCTCGATTCCCCAATCTTCGCTAAAGAAGTATCCACCTCTTACAGTTCCACCATAGGCATCAACAAAGGCGCCACTAATTGTTTTAACTGCATCAGCACCGACATAGACTTTCCCTACTTTGCGAAATTTGCGATTTTGCAAAACGTAGATTTCTTTGTCTTTATCTAACCACGAAAATTCGTAGACAGATTTTTCGCTGGCAACAACAATGCTGCTGATTAAAAAGAGGCCGATTAAGAGAAATACTTTTTTCAACATGTTCACTTCACTTGTTAGACTTGATTGCTTATAAAAGTCTAACATGCTTCGTAACCGGTGCAAGTTCTCGTATTAACGAGGGCAAATATCACCATAAGAACATTGAGAACAATGGTCAGGATTTGTTTTCCAGGGCTCGTTTTGTGACTGCCAAAGGGGAAAAAGCTCGGCTTCACATTGGGCCCGGGTGACGGTGACTTGAAGAATTTCTTTTTGATCTACAAACACCAGCTTTAGTATTATTTCTGAGCTAGAAGGGATGCGTTGAAGCTCGTAGAGGGCGTAGGCATAAACTTTTAGCTGGATCCAATAGTGTCCGAGATTTTCCTCGGTGATGCGGCCAGTTTTATAATCCCAAATTTGAGTTATTTGATCTTCTTTAGGCATCAGAATTAAATCGGGAATACCTGAGATCATAAAGTTGAAGAATTTAAATTTTAGAGATTTTTCAGAAATCATATCGAAGTCTTGGGACAATCCTCTCAACTGGGCGAGGGCCCATTCAACCGGTTCATGGTTCTCGGAAGAAAAAGTCGCCCGAGGCACCACAAAATTCTTCTCTATGCCCTCCGCTATCTGAGCATGGATATAGGTTCCTCGATCGGCCGAGGAACGCATGACAACCGCTAATTCTTCAGGTTCTTCTGAAACGGCTTCATATCTGACTGGTTCATGGGCCACGGACTTGAGTTTCAGAATATTTTCCAGATAAAACTTCCGAGGGCAATCAATCAAAGAGTTTAGTCGAGTCACACTTAACTCTGCTGCCAGACTCAGTTCACTTTTAGAATGGCCTTTGGAAAACATACCAACAGAATCATGAAAGAAGAGTGGAAGTTGAGGCCTGGACTGAGAATGCAAAAGTTTGCCAGCATCAAAATCTGAAAATTGAGTCACCTTAACTGATTTTGCACATTCTGCTGAAAGACCAATGTCATACCAGTGATTAAGGCCATCGATCCAGCTATTCTCAGGTATACTGAAACTTTTCTCTGGCAGATCCAGACTTACCCAAATGAGTTTTTTCTTCGCCCTCGTACACGCCACATAAAAGAGTCGTTTGGATTCTGAAAAACTCTTATATTTTGAGAGCTCATTTTCAAAAAGATAAAAGGGTGAGGACCTTTTATCCCTCTGAGACAAATCTAAAAACCATTTAAAGCTTCCTGGCATATCACCAAATAAGGCGCCATCATTCGTTTCCTTGCCATTGGTGTAAATTCCGCCAAGGTAAACAATGTCGAATTCTAATCCTTTGGAAGCGTGGGCGGTCATGATTTGCACCATGTGGGAATTCTCACCCGATCTCAGATCCAGACTTATCCGGTCATTGTCACCCTTAGAGACTTGAATCATCACAGCTTCAGGATCCTGGTGGTATATATCCGTAATAGTCTCAATAATCTGCATATTGATATCAGAGTTTTCGTTAGTTATTCCGAGAGCGTGGAGAAACTTGCGATACGCTTCAACCAGTCCCCAGTACTGAATGTTATGATCAAAAGCTTCCAGCTCTTGCTGGGTAAGACTTGAGGGGAGATTTAAAATATTAAGATAACTTTGAATTAAAAATAAAGGGTACCTATTTTTTGTTAAGTGATTCGTATCAAAGCGTCTTTTAAGTAATCCCAGGAAAATTCCAATAATAGGGTCATCCAATAAATCAATTTTAAACTGTGCCGTGAAACCAATCTTTTTTTCCATCAAAAAACGAATGAGATCAATACTTGGTTTTAATTTACTATAGAGAACAGTGCAAACATTCAGTGGTTCTGCTGATCGCTCTTTAAGGATGGACTCAACGAGGAGAAATGATTCAATACGGTTAATCTGTTCATTTTTAAATTTTTCTTCTTCTTCAAGATCTCTTGCCACAGCAGCAGAAAGAATTTCAATTGAGCCTGGCATGGAGGATTGAGCTTCAAGGGGAACATTTTGATCTTCCGCCTCAACTGAAAAGGCATCATGCCCTTCAAAGCCCTGTCCTAAGGGCAGAACAGTCTTAAAAAGTGAATTATTGAAATGGATAATTTCGGGTAAAGAGCGATAGTTGTTGGCCAGTGTTCTGACTTGGGGAACCAGAGTGGCACAATCCTTGAAGACTGATAACTCCCCGCCTCTAAAACCATAGATCGCCTGTTTGGCGTCACCGACACAGAAGAGTTTACTGTAGTCACTTCCAATCAATGACTGAACAATTTTAAACTGCAGTGCCGAGGTATCCTGAAATTCATCGACAATAAAATAACGATAGATCTTTTGAATACGAAGAAGGTCTTCTTTGTTTTCGAGGCCCAAGGCCACTAGATATTCAATATCTCCAAAAGTCAGACCCTGGTTCGGATCCAGGCCCTCGTCAATCCAGACGAAAATATTATGGCAGAGCTGGATCCATGGAAGAATCTTCTTATCATAATTCTGAACATACAGTTCAATTTCCGGCATCCATAGAGTGACCCATTCTTTGAGTTCTTTGCGCGACTTGTGGGCAGTATCGTAGGTTTCGCATTTTTTACTGGCCGTTCTTTCCGGCTGAAAGGACTTTGAGCTTAAATATTTATAATAAGTATCAAGAGTCTCAACCGAATGAATCTCCGGCAGACCAGTCGCCTGAAATTCGGCTAAACCTTTTTCAAAGGCGCTACGCTCGGACTCAGACGGTAAATCAACCCTGTGTATATTTGAGATGTGAGTCGATAGGTCATTCAGCTTATAAGAATCAGAGATAACCTTGCCCAATTTTTCTGGACGAGAATCATCCATGGAAAATTTCTTCCATGATAATCTCAGTCCCGGATCACCAAAAATATTACAAAATGCTTTAAGCAGAACTTCTTTTTCACGGATAATAATTTCTAGCATCTCTGGAGAAGCCAAGGCTGATTTTTTTTCAAACCACGAATCCATCAGCTCACTGATTTGATCTTTTCTCTCTGGGGTAAAAATGACCTTCGCTTCAGTCGAAAGATGAGGAAAATAGCCGGCGGTCATGAGTTTACGACAGAATCCGTCAATGGTCGTAACCATAAGCATAGGAAGTGATTCATTAGCGATTTTCCAAAATGCAGTATTGGTTTCAATCGTCTCGGCAATCTCCATGAACTTTTCAGTCAGGCGAATACTCATCTCTCCGGCAGCTTTTTTAGTAAAGGTCATCATGACGACCTGCGAATACTTCTGCCGGATATATTCCTCAAAGCTTATTTCAGGTTTTTGAGCAAACTCTTCAATCCAAATATTAGTCAAATAAACAATATGCTCAACCAGTACGAAAGTCTTACCGGATCCAGCACCAGCGCGAAGCAAGACCCCGCCTTGATGTTGAATGGCCAGAAGTTGTTCGGCATTAGGGGACCTACTCATGATTCATCTCGCTTTTGACACAGATTTTCGTGAGTTCACAGAAGGTGCAGGTATCAATTTTCCGAGGACGAGCGGCATAAACTTTCTCGGCCTGAATGAGTTCAGCGACCGAAATCATTTTTTCTTTTGCCGCTTGAAAAAGTTCTGTAAAAGGAGCTTTAAAGACTTGTTGTTTACACATTTTAGCTGCTTTAAATTTCTCAAATAGTTCAGAGTCATTCGTGAGAAGATTTGACTCTGAAGGATTATCCAAAGAGATAAAACCCATGACGATAGTCTTATTCTCAAATCCCTCGATTCTTTTGGCCGCTGCCTGTGCGTAAGCCCAAAGCTGGACACTTTCAACCTGCTCTATTTCCTTATTGGAAGAAGCCCCATATTTGGTGGATTTAAAATCGAATAAGAACACAATGTTTTGATGATTTCCCAAACAATCAATTTTTCCGTTAAGTTTATACAGATCGGTAAATGAAAAATCCTCTTCGATGGACCAATCAATGGTAGCACCCAGGAGTTCATTAATTCGCATAAGAAACTGAATGCCGTTCATCGAGCGGTGATTAAAAACAAGTTCGTGTTTAAGAAACTTCTCTTGAGATAGAGTAATTTTTTCTTTTTGGATAAACTCCTGCATGATTTGTTTGGTTAAATCCGGCAGTTTTTCAATCTCTAATTTTGTTTTATAGAAGACTTCAATGATTTTGTGAGAAATAGTTCCCGACACAAGTGGATTAAGATCATTGGCCAGAGCGACCTGAGGAAAAACATTATCAACGTAACTGAAATAAAACTTTCGTGGGCAATCCATGTAGGTTTGAAATTTACTGGCGGAGAAAGAACCCGCAAATGATTTTTTATCACCTTTATTAAGATGATCTATAATCACATGATTATTAATTTTATATTTGGCATCAGCATCAGTAAGCATCACACCCGTAAAAAGTCTTTTCCAGATGAGACTGTGTTTGAGAGTTGACTCTGACATCAATACATGGACATCTGCCTGAGAAAACAGGTCATGAAACTCCCACTGTTTAAAGAGAAGTTCCAGCTCATTGCGCTTCAAGGGACCTAAAGAAGAGAGAGCTTTTTGAATCGTCTCAGTATAATTTTGACTCAAACTTTGAATTTCATCAAAGCGGTCATCGACACAAAGAATGACTCTCCTGTCTCTTTTAACATCCTCTAGAGAAGACATATCTTTAAGATCAATAGATAATTTTTCTGAGGAAACAGGGACGTAGGAAGATCTTGGTTGATTCAGAGCTGCTACTTCATGCAGAAGTTTAAGAAAAAAACGATCGACCTTAATATCTTCGTCAGTTAAATCTCGAATAGCATCCAGGGCGTCTTGATAAAGCTCAACCGCCTTCAAATTCTTAAATGACCCCTTCTGGGCCAGGCCTTGAATGATTTCCTTTCTTCTTTCCATCAAAAAATCTTCCAGATCAGTGTACGATTCTTTACCCTTGAGCGCCGTTTTAGTTTCGTAACTCAACTCTTGCAACTCTGCCTGAATCAACTGATGCGGAATTTTATAAATGACTTCTCTTGATGGAACTATGTCCATGTGAAGTGGCGAAAGTTTAGAGACTCCCAAGACTATTTGATCACCGGATTTGAGAAATGACTTCAAATTGAGCGCCACTTCACGGGAATTTATTTTTATCCAACTGGCCCTTGGCTCCTGAGGAATCGTCGGAAGATCTTTTTCCAGCACCTTTGACTCACGCAACCAACTGAGCCAATCTGATTTTTTGAGTTTATCTTTCAGCTCCAGCGGAAACGGAATAATAACTTGATAACGTATGCTTAGTGCCTTGAGAAGGTCTACCTGCTGTCCGTTAAAATGCTGAAAGCTCCAAAAGATATATGTTTTTTTTAATTCTTCTTTTTCTTCAAATGACCTGAGGGCTTCGGAAATTTTCTGATAGGCACCGTGTTCATCCAGATAACCAGTTGCCTCCAGCAAGCGCCAAAAAAGCTCAACTGCCTTACGCACTTCCGGAGACTGCTCCTCCATGACAGTACTAAGAGCATCTTCATTGAGTGTGAAACTTCTTAGATCTGAGAATAAGTTATAGGCCTGTGTGAACTGCTCATATCCCAGCTCTGGAAGATATTTATTTTTCAGAATGCCAAAAATGAGGAGTAAATCGGCCTTCCGTTTGACTTCGGGAGGATCATTCCCTTCCCACAGATGCTTGACCAGCTCGGAAGTAAATTTAGCAATGGTCACCACGTCCGAAGATGAATTCTCCTGAAGCAGTGAGCGCAGCCCATCAGCTTTGGCCGGACTGGGGGTGATATAAATCTTTTCCCCGGAAATGCTCTGCATTTCCGCCAAAAACTGACTTTTCCTGGAAAAATAAACGATCTGCATCATGATGACGAGATTCTACCTCGCCGTAAGAGAAAGATTAACAAAAAAGGATAGGTGTACTATAAAATATGAATTCACAGGAGCATCTATGTTGGCCGCAAGTCGTTTATACAGTTTTCTAGACCAAAAAAATGGAATGAATGTACATTTTCTTGAGGGTCAAAAACTCATTCATGATCTGGTACTTTTGCACCCCATGCAAGGAAATGGCTTTGCGTACTTCCGTGATACATTTCTGGGTATTATGCCAATCGTATTCTTTTTAAAACCGGGCGAAAGCCTCGGTATTTACATCGATTCTGAAGAACCCTACTTCCGCCTGAAAATTGAAACTAATAGTGCGGGCCACACCAGAACTCTCCTCTTACCTGAAAATTTTAATCTTTTCCCCAACAGAATTACCGGAAAAGTCAGAATTTCTAAAATTTCCAGTAATGCGACTCCTTACACCTCAATGCTGGAACTCAAAGACGTTCACTCTGAAGATGTTATGAACCAGATTTTGCATGAATCTTACCAGACCAATTCGGAAGTCATTGTGGGTAAACAAAGTGATCAGTCAATCCTGGTGACCAAACTTCCCCCATTGAGTGGCAATGTCCTTGTAGATGAGACGGTTTCTCGTAAAGATTACGTCCGCAAAAATCAGCAATTTTTTCATGATGTCTTTGAAATGGCTTCAGACGATATCGAAAAGATTGTGACAAAATTTGAAGACCACGGCTTAGCCTACCTTGGCTCAAGACAGATTTCTTTTTTCTGCCCTTGCTCCCAGGAACGTATGGTGCTCAACCTCAGGGGTCTTTACTCCCATGACATTGATCATTTGTTCGATGGCAAGGACAGCCTGGAAATTAAGTGTGATTACTGTCGCAAAGAATATCACATCTCAAAAGCCGATGTGATTGGCAGTTAGCTCTACTTAAACGGATTAATGAATTTTAACTCAAGGCCCAATTGTTTTGGCCCACTGAGAATTCTTTCAAACACCTGAGAGTCATCATAAATACCACAAAAGTTCTCAGATCTTGCGCCCGTTGCCATCACGAGATTAGTTAATTTTGTTCGTTTTGCCTGTGGATTGGCGCCGCTTTTTTCAAACTCGTACCATTGTTTCCCCTGATCAGGCATATCGACATAACGGGAATCACCTGACGTCACAAGAACTAAATATTCGTTAGAAGTTTTTGTCAGGGCCAGGGCTTCGGCAACTGAGCGCTCGAGGTCACTCAAAATTGTTCGGGCCTTAACAAAATCTTTTTTCTCAAGGGCCGCGAGATAACTAAAATCGCGGACAATCATGAGATGTTTATTAGAAACTTTTTTAAATGACTGATAAAGACCTTTAAAATTTTCTACAATTGTTGAAGAACACCCCTGCTTGTCACAGGTACGATCATACATTACTTGATTTTGATTCAAAGCAAGAGGCTCGCGGTAGTGAAAAGTTCCTGCTCCGGCAACTGGCTCTTTCCTTAACCAAACGTAGAGAGAATTTAAAAAATCTTGTCCCTTTTCCCCGCACTCCTTCATCGAAAGGATTGACTGAGTCTCTGAAGATCCTGTTTCAAAGATCCCAGTATTGTATCCATTTCCGTACAAATAACTCCATATAGGACGGAGTTCTGCATCCTCACAGCTTGATTTAACATTCTTCTTACCCGTTAATTGAGACATGAAGCTGGCCTGAGAAGAATTTCGAAGGTTATAAAGATTGTAGTTCCAGACTTTCCCAATACAGGTGCTTTCTTCAAAAGCAGTCTTGCGCTCTCCAGAGTATTGAAAACGAAGCATCGCCAATTGCTCTTCCTCCAGACCAGCGACCTGGAACCAGATAATTTTAGTAGGAAGAATTCCAAATTCATGTTGTTGCATATTAAGACTTGTCACCTGGGCGCAGCCCGAAATGATAAGAAGGAACAATAACCACTTCATTTAATATCTCCTTCGACTGACTCTCTGAAATCATCCACCATGGCAGAAATGCCAAAGCTATGCTCAAACAGAAAGACATAGAATACAATTAAAAATAAGAACAGCTGCCCGATGAGGTAAGCCCAATAATAATTTACGTAATTGAGCCCTAGGTGAATCAAAAACATCAGCAACATCTTTAAATAAATCCGTTTTTGATAGCGGGCCTTGTTCACTGAGACAAGGAGAAATAAGCCCCCAATTCCGAGAAACCAACTCATGAAATGGTCCGCATAATCAGCGAAAAAGGCAAAACACAGAAGTGCTGCCATCAATGGCAGACGGGAAACAACTTTTTGTTGAATAAAACTAAAACTTCCCAAAAGCATAATGGTCTGAAAGAGGAGGAACAAACTTCCCGCCACCATGGGAAGAGCGCGCCACTTCATCCAGATCCAGGGGCTGAGTAAGTTCAGATCCGTTGCGGCCAGACCGACAAAATACACCGCCACTGACAGCCCAACCATATAGCTGATAAATCTCAGTGGATGGTTTGGTAGCCCAAACTGAACGATCATTTTAATAAATAAGAAACAGCCAAAAAGGGCCAAGCTGATATGCAGCCCAGTAAGGAAAGAACTATCCATCGTGCCATCCGCCAGATAAAATATTATTCTGATTATAAACATTTTTAGATAAAAGTCTTAGAGTCATTTACTATAAAAATGATACGTAGCGTGATTGAGGAGAAAGCCTATGGAAGTCGCAGTGGAAGCTAGTCGGGAAATTATGTGGAGTATTCCTTTTTGGATGAAAGTGGCCATGTACCTTGCGCTTGCCGCGGCCAATGTCATCCTGGTTATGGGATTCATTGAAAAATATAAATTCGTCACTCAGGGTAAAGACCCAAAACAAATACTTCCCAAAAAACTGAACTTCGAAAACTTTTTGAGAACTATTTTCTTCCAAGGTAAAGTCACTCGCGACCCTTACGTTGGGATTTATCACTCAATGCTGTTTTATGGATTCATCACCCTCTTTATTGCGACTGAATTTGTGGCGATTCAGTTTGATACTCCCTTCAAAGTCTTTACCGGAACTGCCTATAAAATTGTGTCTCTCATCGCAGATGTGGGTGGTTTTTTTGTTTTAGTGGGCCTTGTTTTGGCCTATTACCGCCGCTATGTTAAAAATCCGAAGTATCTTTCTGCTACCAAACCAAATCAAGAAAAATTCATGTACGCGATGCTGGCAACTCTGGTTGTGGTAGGATTTTTGCTTGAAGGTATCCGAATCATGGCCAACAGCTTTCCTGAAATCGAAAAGACCTGGTCACCTTTAGGATATTCTTTAGCGACTCTTTTCAGCACCCTTCCATTTTCGGACAATGCCTGGAGACTCAGTTATCAGGGCCTCTGGCTCTTCCACATGCTTAACACCATGGCATTTGTGGCGAGTCTGACTCATACAAAATTTTTCCACATCATCGCTTTGCCTTTCAATGCCTTGATCACCCCTGCTCGCCGTGGCGCAGTATTAAATCCGATGGATTTTGCTAACGAAAGTGCCGAGACCTTCGGTTTAGGTAAAACTTCTGAACTTACCATGAAAGAGCGTCTTGATACCCTGGCCTGTGTGGAATGCGGGCGCTGTACTCAGGTTTGTCCTGCCAATCTGGCAGAGAAGCCTCTTGATCCAAAATTAATTGTGACAAAAATGCGTGACGTGCTTTTCAAGGGCGAAGAAGTCAATCTCTGGGACAATCCGCTCTACGCCTCAAATGAACTTGATTCATGTACGACCTGCGGTGCTTGTATGGAAGAATGTCCGGCAAATATCGAACACGTTCAACTCATCATGGATCTTAAACGCTATAAGGCCCTGACTCTGGGAGATCTTCCTCCGGCAGCCGCTGATGCAACTAACAAAATTAAAAAGAACGGAAACCCTTGGGGAATTTCTCAAGATGACCGATTCAAATGGGCCGAAGGCATGGACGTTCCGGTCATTGAGGCCGGTAAAAAAGTTGATTACCTATACTACGTTGGTTGCGCTGGATCTTACGATGGCTCTAACCAAAAAGTCGTACGTGACACCATAAATCTTCTAACCAAGGCCGGCGTGAGTTTTGCCGTTATGGGGAAAACTGAGAAATGTAACGGGGACCCGGTTCGCCGCTTCGGTGATGAGTACTCATTCTACGAAATCGCCATTGAAAATATTGCCAACATGAGACAATACACTTTTGATAAAGTTGTGACTCATTGTCCTCACTGTCTGCACACTATTGGTAAGGAATATGCCAAGTTTGAAGATGGGAATTTTGAAACTGTCCACCACACTGAGCTTCTTTCTGACCTCCTTAGATCAGGAAAACTAAAAGCACTCAAAGCTGTGGCCGGTGAGCTGACTTTCCACGATCCATGCTACTTGGGTCGCCACCACGGTGAGTACAATGCTCCAAGAGACATCCTGACTTCAATTCCAGGGGTAACTCTCAAAGAAATGAAGACCAATAAAGATAAGGCCCTGTGCTGTGGTATGGGTGGGGGGAATATGTGGTACGAACTTCCTGAAGGTCACCACCCTGCTCTTAACCGACTGGAACAAATTGGTGAAACAAAAGTCGAGAAACTTGCCACATCGTGCTCATATTGTATGATTAACTTCAATTCCTCTAAGGGATCAGTAAAACAAACTGAGGAACTTCAAGTTGAAGACGTCGCCTCCATTTTGGCCAAATCAGTATTATAAAAAACTGGGCACAGCTCTTACGGGGCTGTGCCTTTCCTTTTATGTAAACGCCCAAACAACTCCGCTCCCGACCCCTGCCTCTGTTGAATACCCAGGCATTATTGAGAGCCTTGAAAAACTCATTCAAATTGATAACACCAAGTTTGCCAAGAAAAATGACCTTCTTATAAAGAGTGGAAAACTTGGCAATGATTTAACCTCGGTCACCGCCTTGGATATTGATCCTGATTATCTTAACTCCATTATTCTGCACTCCGATCCGGGTTACGTGAAACTGGCCTCCAGTAATAAATGCCAATTCTATAGCTCCATCATTAATGATCTCCTGAGAAATTCTGAAGGTAAGCTAAAAAATGTTTTCGTGACCTTTGTGAATAAAAACAAAGAGAGAGATTCAGCTATTTTATTGAAAAAAGACTTCATCAATAAAGTCGCCAGTCTTGAGTGTCCGGAGACGGCCAAATTAATCGATCAGTTCCAGGTAAAAAATCTGGATACGACAATCAGTAGTGCAAACTTTGATGCACCAACGGGAAAAGACCAGTGCCACAACACCTATCTCGAATGGCTCAATAATTCTAAGACGCCTTATTTTTGTAAGCTTCACGAATTCATGAAAGAGGCGCAAACCAAAGCTGGTGATCCTAAGGACCTCGTTCAGAGACAGGCGATATCAGCTATTTTGCAAAAGAAATTAAATGCCAATCAAAGAGATTATCTTGAGAATATTTGCGAAAATCTCGATCATGAAGAGCTTTTCTGTGAAGAGTTTTTAAACGTTTCATTCTGGTCCAAGGTCGCCAATGGCACCCAGAACAAAATCTACATTGAAGATATCTGTGAAAAAGTTCTCAACACAAAATCGCTGAATGATCTTCAGCTTAAGCAGTGCGTTTCTAAAATCCGCAAGGAAAACGACCTGTGCCTTTATCCCGGTGGCCGAAATCAGGGTCTCGTCCCGGCCCCTCAATGTGACACTCTTGCTACTGCTTTAAATTTTTCCTCACTGCGAGCCGACTATAAAGATTGTCCTGCATCCAACGATCAACAAGCTGTTACTAACGTAAGCAGATTGCTCCTCAATATCAGTAAAGAAAAAATAGCTCCCATGAATGGGCCGTGTTCTGTTATTTCTTCAGCGGTAGCTTTTGAATTCAATAAACGTTTTGATAATGATGAGAACTGGAAACTGGAAGCATGTTTTGATGATGCTCTGGCCGATAAAGAGGTTTGTTACAAAACTTTTTTTGGTGGGTACGGTAACATAGAAGAATCCTATAATGTCGTTGTCGCCAATATTTTAAGAAAAACCCGTGGCGCCGATGAGTCTCTTAAATGTGAGATGATCGACTCGGAAGACTACAATTCGCTTTTGCTTCAGTATAAATCAGGCTGTTTCATTATTTATGAGCGAAACCGGTGTTTTACCTCAGAGTGCAAACACCGAATTTTATATAACGATCGGGTGATTGATTTCATTAAATTAAAGAACCGCGTGCTGCTTGATTATTTTGCCACCAATATCATTGATGAGAAATTCTCACAACACTATCTCCTGACTCATGACTACCGCCAAAACGGAAGAATCATGAGTAACATGGGTGCTATCAATGCTTTCTTTAAAAAGAACAAGGCTGCCATCGTTCACGGTGTTGGGTGCGCAGAAGACCTCTTGCCATCCTTTTTTAAAACTCGCGCCTTTAATCAGTGTACTCCGATGCCTTTTATTATCGATGGCCTGATTAGAGAAAATGATAAAACTTCCTTCGTCACCAGAAGTGCGGTGGATACACTTCAGGCCCCAAGGATCATTAGCTGGAGCCTTATTTATTCTGCTGTTAAAAGTTATCAACGCTCTCACCCTCTAAGACTATGGACACTATATGGTCTGGATTAGTTTATTACTTTTATCCTTTAATCTTTTGGCGAAAGAACTTCCTAAGTTTCTTACCAAGCATTCTACGGAATCGATTCGATTCATCACTCTTGATGGACGTTATGCTTATGTCCAAAAACGTCAGGGTGTTCTAGGGTTAGTGAGTAGTTTTAGAAGTGTTGATTTTATTTCTGATCATTCTCAGAGTGATTTCATTATTAAAGACTCCCGCTTCAAGCAACGCCTGGCGATTGAAATTATTCCTAATGAGCAAAAAGAATTTAATCTTCTTAAGAATCATAAAATTGTAGTTGTGGATTGGGGCAAAACGCAAACTCGAGAAGTTGGCATGGGAAGGGTTTCAAAACTGCACCTTGAAGACGAGTGGATAAGTTTTTATAACCCTCTTGAAAAAGTTATTTCGCTCAAAAATATCCTGACCCAAAGACAGTATCAGATAAAGTTATCCAGTAAAACTTCCCCCTACTTTTTTCCTGAAGTGGAGATGATTAGTGCTGACACCGTTGTCTACACTGATACCAACGAAAAAGGGTATATTGCCCTGATTCAGTACAACCTGGTGACTCAAAAAAGTAACGTTCTCTACAAGAGCAGCCAGAATGGGACTCGCTTAGAACTCTGTCAGGACAAGGGTTACATGGCGATTGGGGAATTCCCTTTTGATGACATCGCCCGCAGCTCTAAGATTCTTCAAATCAAACTGACCGGTACCACTAACCTGGCCGGTTATAGTACCATCTACAGCTCCACGGATTCAGATTTGGGGAATATGATTTGTCTGGAGAACTCAATTTACTTTATTAAAACATTAGTTCATTTAAAGAAAATAAATTCTAAGCAGACTGAAGCGGTAAAACTTGATCTCAAAACAACTCTGGTCAGTACAGTCACTGATCTAGGAACGGTCACCCAGCTTGTTGCTATGGACGGAAGAATCCTGGTGCCCTTCCGCGGTGATTATCACGTTTTGGAAGGGGCCGCTAATTTGACTGACGACAAATTAAAGTCACCGCTGCCAGGCGATGAGGAGCTGCCACTTGATCTTTAGTGCCATTCTTCTTTTTTTATTAAGTCATAACGCCTTCTCTTTTGATAAGGACTTCACTGCGATTAATGATCGAGTTCCTCTCGAATTTAATCTTCTTTTTGATTCCATGAAACTTAGTATTAAAACACCTTCTGAAAAACTTCGGATGGTCGGTTTATGTAAAGATCTGAACGACAATTTAGGTTTTTTGCAAAAAGAGCACATCTTTATGCTGATGAAGACCGAGGTCATCAAAAGCACACTTGAATATAAGTTCGATAAAGTCCGACAGTTTGACATGAACACTCTTCTTATCACTCGCCTGGAAGCTGACTACGATTCAAAGAAAGCTTATTTGAATTCTTTTTCCAAATGGATCTGGCAGTCCATTCTGGCCGAATTGAATCACAGAAAAAAAATGGGGCTGATTACTTCTTCAAGTTTTGATCCGGGCCTTTTCACTGGAACCAAACGCCAGGAAGCTTTAAGATTTCATCGCTACCTTCAATACCTCTATCCATGGATAGATAAAATGGACAGCCTCGATGCCGGCAAATTTAATTTACTGGCCAAGGAAGTTTCATGGGCGATTCTTGAAAGGATCAACCACCGCTCAATCCTTTTTAAAAGATACGCATCAACCTCTGCTGGGGACACCCAGACAACCATTATCAATATTCCTCAAAAACTCATTGATCTAAGACCAGATGAGATCAAAAAAATGCAAAGTGATACCATGCCGCTGACCTTATCTGAGCAGTCCAAAGTGGAAAAAGCTGAAGCCTCTGAGCAAGTTGAGAAGGTGACACCCCTGGATATGAGCACCATGAGTGATGATCTGGCAAAAGAGCTGGAAAATAAGACCCAAGAGCCGCCAAAAGAGCCATAACGCCTTGTCCTAATAGTACCTTTTTAGCCTCTCTTTTTGTATACTCTTCCTGCTCATATTCCATCAAAAGGACACTCATGGCCCTCTCAAAATCTCCCTACAAAGGTACTCGAGATTTTTTCCCAGAACAGATGCGGCTGCGAAACTATATATTTTCTAAAATGGCAGAAGTTTCAGAACTCTTTGCTTACGAGCCCTACGACGGGCCGATGATTGAAGAGCTTGATCTCTACCGGGCCAAGTCTGGTGAGGAACTGATTAATGATCAGGTTTATAATTTTGTGGATCGTGGTGACCGTGAGGTTGCTATAAGACCAGAGATGACTCCAACTGTAGCCAGAATGGTGGCCCAGATTCACCGTGAAGTGGCCAAGCCTCTTCGCTGGTACGCAATTCCCAATCTGATGAGATATGAAAAACCGCAGAAAGGAAGACTCCGTGAATTCTGGCAATACAACGCAGATATATTTGGGGCTCCCGAAGGTCTGGGAGAACTTGAGTGTCTTCAGCTGGCAGTGGGAATTTTAAAAAGCTTCGGCGCCAATGAAAATCATTTTGAGATTTTGATCAATGACAGAAAGATGGTGGATACAATTTTTACAGAAGTTTTAAAATTGGAGCCTGATGCAGCTGCTGCTCTTTATAAAATTGTCGACCGTTCTAAAAAAGTTCCGGCAGACAAAACCAAAGAAGATGCCAAGAAAATATTGATCACGGACGAGAAAACTGAATTCTTCACCAGTTATCTGGCGCTAACCAATGTCGGCGACCTCACGAACCTCATCGTAAAATATAATAGTGTTTCAATTGCTGAGATGGGAATTCAAGATAATCCCCTTTATAAATTATCATTAAGAATCCAGGAAGCAGGACTCTCTCCTTACATCAAGTACGATCCAACGATTGTCAGAGGTCTTGATTATTATACAGGACTGGTTTTTGAAATATTTGATAAGCACCCGGAGAATCGCCGTGCCATTGCTGGTGGTGGAGCTTTCGCTAACCTTCTGGCCATCTTTGGCGAGCAGCCACTCCCAGGCATTGGTTTTGGTATGGGTGAAGTTCCGTTAACTGATTTTCTTAAGGCCCATGGTCTTCTGCCGGATACTTCCAAACAGCACATTGATATCCTGATCGCTTACGAAAATGTCGCCCAGGAAAAATCTGCCTTGGACATTGCTCAGGCGATGAGAAGCCAAAAAATAAAAGTTGAAGTTTATCTGGGGGAATCAAAACCGAAAAAGGTTTTTTCTTATACCGATAAAAAACAGCCGCACTTTGTCCTTCTCCTTGCGGATGAAGTACAACTTAAAAATTTAAAAACGAAAGAAACCCACAAAATGGCTCTCGCTGATGTGGATAACATGATTAATGTGATCAAAGGGTCCCGATAATGGAAATCGAAAATAACTTACCTAAAACATTTAATCCTGAAGGCATTGAGGCCAAATGGTACCAGAAATGGATGGACGCTCAGTCATTTAAGCCTAAAAAAGGTAAACAGAACCAAACCTTTACTGTGCTCATGCCACCTCCAAACGTCACTGGTAAACTTCATATGGGCCATGCCCTGGATGCCACAACTCAGGATACCCTCATCCGCTTTAAACGCATGAAGGGCTTTGAAACACTTTGGATTCCTGGCACAGATCACGCGGGAATTTCCACTCAGTCAGTGGTTGAAAAACTCATCTGGAAACAAGAAAAGAAAAATCGCTATGATTTAGGCCGCGAAGAATTCACTAAACGTGTTTGGGCATGGAAAGAAGAATACGGAAACGAAATCGTTTCTCAGCAAAAGAAAATGGGTGTTTCTTGTGATTGGGACTATGCCACTTTTACTTTGGATGAAATACCGAATAAAGCGGTCAAAAAATTCTTCGTAGATTTATATAATGAAGGACTGATTTATCAGTCAGATCGTCTGGTTAACTGGGACCCTGCTCTTCAGTCGGCGATCTCCGATGCTGAAGTGGAACATAAAGAAGTTAAAGGCTTCTTCTATCACTTAAAATATAAAGTGAAAGAAGATCCTAATATGGAACTTATTATTGCCACCACTCGTCCTGAGACAATTTTTGCCGACACCGCCGTTGCCGTAAATCCTAATGACGAAAGATTTAAGGACCTCATTGGCAAGACCGCTATTATTCCTATTTGTAACCGTGAAATCCCTATTATTGGCGACGAGCACGTTGATATTGAAAAAGGAACGGGCTGCTTAAAAGTGACTCCTGGACACGACTTTAATGACTTTGAAATCGGCAAACGGAATGATCTCCCTATCATCAACATCCTTAATCTTGACGGGACCTATAACAGAAATGCTCCTGAGATCGAGGGTCTAAAAACTAAAGACGCACGCAAAAAAGTAGAAGAAATTTTGCTTGAGTTGGGTGAATTGCTGGAAAAGAAAGATCATGTTCATCCAGTAGGCCATGGTGAGCGCTCTGATGAAATTATTGAGCCCATGGTTTCTAAGCAGTGGTTTGTGAATACAACCGCTATGTCAGAAACTGCTGTCAAAGCAGTGGAAGACGGTGAGATGACATTTTTCCCTAAGGGCTGGGAGAATACTTATTTCTCATGGCTCAGAAATCCTAAAGACTGGTGTATCTCAAGACAGCTTTGGTGGGGACATCAAATTCCGGTTTATTATTGCCGCGATTGTGATGCTCAGTGGGCAGCGGAAGAAGCTCCTCATGAATGTCCTGAATGTAAAAAAACAAATCTATTCCAGGACCCAGATGTTCTCGATACATGGTTCTCTTCAGGGCTGTGGCCTCTATCCACACTCGGGTGGCCTGATGCTGAGGCGATGAAAGCAAAAGGTTTTGAGCGCTTCTATCCTAATGCAACCCTGATTACTGGCCACGACATCATTTTCTTTTGGGTTGCCCGAATGATGATGATGGGGATGAAGATTACTAATCAAGTTCCCTTTAAGCATGTATCTATCCACGCCTTGGTTCGCGACAAACAAGGTCGCAAGATGAGTAAGTCACTCGGTAACGGTGTTGATCCTATCGATATGATCAATCAGTACGGAACTGACGCCATGAGATTCACTCTGGCAGCTGGATCTGGCTATAATCGTGACTTGAATCTTGATCCTGAAAGAATTGAAGGATACAGAAATTTTGTTAATAAACTTTGGAATGCCTTCCGCTTTATTCATCCTTACCTTGATAAGGCCCAGGACGTTCTGCCGGTAAAATCAGAATGGCACCTTCACGATAAATGGATTCTGGCCGAACTCAACACTGTGGCCCGGGCGATGAATGAATCCCTTGATGTTTACCGCTACGATGATGCCTGCTCTGAGATTTACCAGTTTGTTTATGACAAATTCTGCTCATGGTATATTGAGCTCTCTAAAAACATTCTTAATGGAAATGATGAGAAGGCCAAGATTATTCGCGCCACCATGCTGAAGTTCTGCTTCAAGAAGATTGTGACTCTTCTTCACCCAATAACTCCGTTCATTACCGAGGAAATCTGGTCTTACCTAGAAGAAGATGAAAAATCGCTTCTCATAGCTCAGGAATACGTAGAGTTTGATCCGGCCCTTGAAAACGCTGAAGTTCAAGAAATGATGAACAAATTTATTGATGTCACAACAGGAATCAGAAATATTCGTTCATCAGTAAACCTCAAGCCAAAAGACGAAATTGACGTGAAAATATTCACTGATGACAAGCGTCTGGCGAAATTTGTTTATGAATCGAGGCATTTCTTAAAAGATCTGGCGAACGTGAAATCAGGAACGATCAGGTCCAAGAGTGCAGAGAAACCTAAAAAATCAGCTTCTCTTGCTACCGCCCACACTGAAATATTTATACCTCTTGAAGGTTTGATTGATATCAACGACCAGGTAAACAGAATTAAAAAAGATATCGAGAAGACTCAAGCCGATTATAAAAAGGTTGAATCCAAGTTATCTAATACCAATTTCATGGCAAATGCTCCGGAAGAAGTCAGAGTCGAAGTCACAGAAAAAGCCAAACTGTTCCAAGACAAGCTGGCTTCACTGGCCGAAATTTTAGAAAGTTTTCAATAAGAAGAAGGCCCCTCTCAGAGGGGCTTTTTTTTGCTCTTTAAAGCCTCAAAAACTCCACCGTCTTCCCAAAGACTTCATTCATGTTGAATTTTTTTCGCTCTTTCAAAATGCTAATGGATGTTGTGGAATTAACCAGAGTTGGATCATTCACTCCCAAAATCAAAATCTCTGCTTGAAAATAAAATGGTGCGTACCTTTTAGGATCTTCTGAATCATACAGGATCACTGTTTTGGTCCCCATGTAAGCAGATAAACTCGCCACCGCACCATTAAAAGTCACGACTCCTCTGGCGAAGGCAATCATCTTGGCCAGCTCAATCCAGGACTTATGCACAAAGTTTATGTAAGTATTCTTCGGGCTTAAGCGGGCGAGGAATGGCTCAATCAAGAGCTGGATTTTTTCCTGGTCTTCTGAGGCAAACAAAACGATTCGTTGATTCTCGAAGTTATTAATAAGGTCGAGCATCTCTTCTTCTATTTCAGCGTGCCTCAAGGGCGAAAGATTGATCGCCACATAAGGGGCTGAATCCCAATCCTTAATGATGGGCTCTACCTCACGGGACATGACCTTGAGTTTAAGATCAATATTGGCCTCAACCATGGCGCGGTAAAGAGAAAAATAATCTTCTGTGACGTGGTGTCCAGAGAGGCGCGGAGTTTTATGGGTAAGAACTAAAGTTTTCCAGCCATCAGAGAATCCCACTCTTTTTTTCGCGCGAAGACCTAATCCCAGACAGGCATCTGAAAACGAGTTTGTTAACGAGACAAACATATCCACATTGTAGATTTTTGAAGTGGCCGTGTAGCGGTGGGAATCAAAGATGGTGCGGATCTCATTTTCATCAAATTCGTGATAATACGCTTTAAAAGGAAGAAGGTTCAAAACCTCGATCTCTTTTTTGGGTGTAATAAAATGAATATCGGCCAGTGGATATTTTTCTCTGATTTTGTGCAAAAGAGGAAAACTGAGAATCCTCTCCTGCAAATCAAAAGGAAGTTTTATGGCAATAACCTGCACTTCCTCTTTTGAAGGAAGCTGGTTTACTGGATTTTGTTCTGTCGGTGTAGCCATAATACCGTATAGTAACTGGTTGCTAATGCTGGGATGAATGCATTTATTATCGGCACAGTTACCAATAAGAGAAAGAAAAATCCGGAGATACCGTAAGGAAAGATGTTTTTTAAGACATCCTTCAGACAAGCGCCAAAGTGCATCTGGTTTCGAGACCATGAATAATCAACGAATTGAACCGCTAACAGGATAGAAACCAGGAATATGCCCAATGGATAGAAAAGGGGGAAGAGATTCAAAAGAAAGGCGACACCGGCCACAATCACTATCAAGATCAGCTTCTTCAGCTCGTTCTTGAATGTCTGACCGAGAGACTGTCCTATTTTTTCGAAAGTTTCCTTCCGATTGTCATCAACCAGGTGCTGAGTCAGCTTCTTTTCAATCCGGCTACTGAGCATCGAGTTGAAGGGAGCCGCGATAATGCCCACCACGACAACGAAGGTCCAACTCATGACAAAGAAAATGAAAATAATCAGCACAGCGGTTAAAATTTTGGCCAGCAGATCTGCCTGGTCCGCCGTATAGATGTAGCCTCTGAACATAGAAACAAAGCGGTCAGAATTTCTATAGATTGTAGTGATGGTGAGAAAATAGAGCCCAAGAGCAATTCCCGTTGGAACCAAAGAGAGGAGAAGATTAATCGGATCTTTTAAAATCATTTTAAAAGAAAGAGGAATCGATTTTAAAATATGGTTCATGCTCATACCCTTTATGGAAAAATTTCTCTTACAATCTCAACTCCGCCCCTGTCATCTCTGACAATTGATATCACTAATGATGGTATAGTGGGCGCATCCCCTAGGTACTTAACTGTCTCATCGACGTCTGATTTTGGCTTATCAAATTTTCCTTGAGTTATAAACCAGGCAACCTGAAAATCCTCTGTTCTGGTCTCCGTATCCCCTTCAGCATTGATAAAATCGTAGGTTTCTGGGGTATTGGTCGTCACCTTAAGTTTATCATCTTTAGCGGGTGCGGAAGCGATAGCCACGCCATTCAGAAAAACGGCACTGCCAGTAGGGTTGGTATTTAAGGTCCCGCGATCCGTCGCCACAATCCTTTTAAAGAGAGAGATAGTTTTGCCATCGACGGTAAAATTAAAAATCACAATGTAACTCACGCCATTAAACTGCTCGGTGGCACTTCGTCCGGCAAAGATTCCCGCGGGAACTGTGACATTGAGAACATCAGTGGCCAGACCCGTAAAAAGGTTGGCCGCACCCATGTCACCATTTGTTGTATCGATGTCATAGGTACCAGAAACCGCCAAAGGATCATGATCACAATTCACCTTGGCCCCAAAAGCAATGCCCGGGTCAATACAGGCGATCGTGGTGCCGCTAATCACCCGGCCTCCACCTTTGACGTCAGAAACATATAACTGAAGATTTACAACTGCGCCCGGTAGAACTTCCGGAGTGTTTGCCACTACAGACAAGATTCGAAATTCACTCAGGGTTTCAACTTTTTTAAAGTCATCACCACACGAATAGAATAGAAGAGAAATAATTAGTAAAAATAATTTATTCATTAGAACTCACCTTTGATACCAAAAGTAGGAAGGATTGGTAGTCCGGTTCCTTTTTTACTTTGAGAATAATCATAAGAGTAATCGATTGAAGAAGGATTTTTTGAATTCATAATATTTTGAACGTCTAAGTACGCTGTTAAAATCCATTTCTCGTAAATGAAGCTGCGGTCGATTCTAATATCTAGCTGATTAAAGGCATCAAAGCGCTGAGAATAGATAGAACCACTGATTGGAATATAAACATCATTATCACTATCAAAATTGGCGCCGGTGACAGGAGTATAGGGAAGACCACTCACAAATCTGAAACGTCCACCAAAGGTCCACTTTTCTTTACGGTAGGATCCAATCAAATTTAAATTGTGAGTTTGATCGTACTCAGAAGGTCTTGATCCATAACCTGGAATGTGTCTGGTACTTTTCAAAAAGGTATAAACAACTTGTGAGGTCCATTCATTTTTTCGGAATTTCGCCTGAATCTCTCCACCTGCAATGGTACCAGTTCCTGAGTTGCTATAGCGCTTCTGGACGTCAGGAACAACGAGATCCTCTAATTCTTTGTAGAAAAAATTATTGGTAAATTCCAAACCATTGGTTGTTCCTTCACGAAAATCTTTGGTGTACCCAAGCATGTAGTGATAGGCGAAAGGAGAGCTGATTCCTTTATTCCCGTAAATAGGAGAACTTTCCTGAGGAAGGGGTGGCTGAACATATTTTCCCCAGGCCCCACGCAGAAGCAAACTTGGGGTTTGTTGACGACGGATCTGCAAACGTGGCTCGAAAAATGATTCTTGAGTCAGGGTAAAATGATCGACTCTTAGGTTCGGCAGATAGGTCCATTTCGAGTCTTCACTGGTTTTGATTTCCTGACGAATATAAGCACCGAGTAGTGTGCTAGAAGCTTCTGTTTCAAATCTCTTCACATCTCCTACCGAAAAAGGAGTTCGAACTCCCCCCACTTCGTACGATGTAGGCAGGTTCACGCCCACTCTTGAATGACTCCACTGATTATCCAACCCAATATAAGTTTTGTAAGTCGGCTTCCATTCAGAAACAAATTCCGATCGTTGAGAAATAACATCAGAATCGATATCAAGAAATCTTCCTGAGATATTAAAAAAGATACTGTCCTTACCGATGGAAAGGGAGTTGTCCATTTTATGTTTTTCACTGAACCGAGTAGTTAGTTGAGGCATAAGTCTAAAAAATTCTGTGGTGTTTTGAATATCACCACGAAGTTTGGGATCATTATTAATGGGCTTATTGGCAAACGAGACGAGGGAGTCCTTACTTAGAACAAAGGTTGCCTTAAAATCATTTTTCTCATCAACTTTCAGTTTATAGATAGATGTTAAATCAAAATATGTTGGTGCCGAGGTGAGCTCAAAATCTTCATTCTCTTTTGCCACCGCCTTAAGAACTTGACCAATGTAACTATAGCGACCTGAAACCAAGAATGAAGACTTTTTATTAATCGGTCCTTCAATCATGCCTCCAGTGTTTAGCAGGTCTACGTAGGCCATGCCATGCACTCGGTCATCTTTGGGTGCCTTAGTCGTAAGCCCAATAATACCCCCTATCGCTCTGGAGTATTCTGGCCCATAGCCGCTTGGAAGGAGATCTACTCTTTCAACGGCCTCGGGAATAACCACCGATGAAAGTCCACCAAAGTGAAAAACTAAAGGAACTCTGTGACCGTTAATTAGATAACCCGTGTCCTCGGGACTTGCGCCTTGTACAACAATCTGAGCAGTGCCACTCGTTGACGCCACTCCGGGTAAATTCTGAGCAGCTCGAACTGGATCTCCACCAAAAGATCCTGGTGCTTTAATAAATTCTTCCTGAGTCAGACTCTGACCCTGGTCATCTCGTTTGGTGACCTTACCAATCACCGTGGTTTCAAAAGACGTATAATACTTCTTCTCAATATAAAAATTTAAATCCTGAACTTTTCCACATTCAAGGTCTCTTTCAAGTTTGTCATAGCCCGTGAGGTTAATAACAACCGTGCATTTGCCCGCAGGAATATTGTCAAAACTAAATTTTCCATTTTCACCTGAGATAGCTTTAATTTTATGGGGAAGCATAAAAATGGAAACGTCTTTAAGCGGCTTTCTCGTCCCTTTCTCAAGCAAAGTTCCGTTAAAAGTGACAGTTTCCTGGGCCCAAAGAGAGACGCTAAATAGAGCTAGAAAGAACCACGACATTTAGAACTCCAACTTAAAATTAAGGGAATAACGAATCCGAACAGCGACGGGTTTCCCATCAACTTTAGCAGGCCGGAACTGAAATCTTTTCATCGCTAACAGAGCACTGGCCCGGAATATTTCTGGCCCCTCGATAACACTGACTTGCCGAACGGCCCCACTCTGATCAATCAGAATATCCATAGCAACTTTGCCTTCGATCTGTTTGTCTTTTGCTTCTTTGGGATAATCAGGACGAACTTCTTTTAAGGGCACGGGCATTTCTGAGACAAGATACTCTTCGGTGGGAGTCGGAAGACTGGTGGCATCTGAATCCAAAAGGACGGTTTTATCAACTTCTTTGGCCAGGGTATTACCTTTCTTGGCTTCCACCCCTTCAGCTCCCACCGATTTGTCGGTGTAGGATTCTCTGGAGGCTCCAAAGATTTCTCTTTTAGATTTAGCTTCGGGGGCCGGTTCATTGACCGATTTTAAAACCACTTTCGGTTTTTCTTTAACTTCATTTAAGTTTTGAATTTCTTGAGGAGTGCTGATTTCAATCGGCACTTCATAAACATCAACCGGACTTACCCTATAATAGGACAGCACAACCACTAGTGCGACGAAGGCACTGTGAAAAAGAAAAGAGAGCTGCCAAGGTCGTAAGACTTGCAATTACTCTCCCTCTTTGATTTTCTCGACTTGCAGTGCAAACCGGTTGAGATTATTTTTTTTGAGCATATCAATCATTCTCACCACGTCACCGTGGCGAGTTTCGGTGTCGGCACTAATCAGAAAGTTTGTTTCAGGAGCTTTTTGGGAAATGGTCCTTAATTCGTTCTGTAAACTTTCTGGCCCCATGAGTTTTCCATTGAAGAGAACCTGTCCCTCTTTGGTGATAGCTATCCCGATTGAGTCCGCTTTAGTGGTGATATCTGAAGTCAGAGTTTTGGGTAAATTCACCTTCAGACTTTCTTTGAGCATTACTGGTGCTGTCACCATAAAGATCACCAAAAGCACCAGCACCACATCCACAAAGGGAGTGATGTTAATATCATTAATTCCTTCATCGTTGTCGTCGAGTTTGGCGGCCATACTTAATCCTTGTAGGCGATGTAGAGATCTTTTAAGCTTGCGGCCTCATTCAAAACAGCTTTCACTTTTCTGCCGAAGAAGTTGTAAGCAACCACTGCAGGAATGGCCACGATCAAACCTACAGCCGTTAGGATCAATGCCTCTGCCAGAGAAAACATCACGGTATTGGTACTGCCTGTTCCTTGCGAGAGCTCACCAAAGCTAACAATAATCCCTAAGATTGTTCCCAAAAGACCTACAAAGGGCGTGGTTGAACCAAGAGTTCCCAAAATAGGTAATCCCTTTTCTAATTCTTTTTTCTTTTCAACTGCGATGGCATCAAAAGCTTTGTCCATCTGGTCAGAGCTTTTAAGTGCAGAAATTTCTCTCAGCATCTCCGAATAAAAATGATTTCCCTGAAAAGAGAATTGTTTAGTACGAATATTCTTTTTGAGATCTTCGTTTGGAAGAGAAAGTGATTTAAAAAAACGTTTGCGATCAATAATGATGGTAATGGACCAGATTGAAAGACCAACCAGAATGACCAAAATAAGACGGGCGAGCCATTCCACTATAACGAGCCAAAGCATAAAAACTCCTCTTGAAATTCTGTCAGTAAGATTAGACCGGATGCGACCGGTAATGCTTGAAACGAAAGTTGAACAAAGCTTCAAATTGTTCCAGCTTGGCGCCACTCTCAGGGATTTGCATGACGAGAGCTTCTAATTCTTCCCAATCCAGATACTGAAGTACCAGGGGGGTCAGAACATGTAAGTCCCGGCAGCGACGAAATTTTTCTTGAGCTTTTTTTATCATCCCCTGCGCACCAATGATTTTATCATCACGGTAGTGAATACAGGCCGCAGCCACTTGAATCACGGCCCAGTAAACATTCCTGGCCTGGTCATTGCGGTCTTCCATCCAGACATCTTCCAGTGATTCGTGACACTCCCAGTATTTCTGTTCATTAAAAAGCTGAACACCCTCTTCCATTTTGGCCAGGTGTTCAAGGGAAAATTGTCCGAACTTATATTCCACTAGAATCCGCCAAGAATATTTAATCCTGAATCGACGTAGAGAATTTGTCCAGTTACGCCGCCAGAGAGGTGAGAGGCCAGATAGACAGCAGCTCCCCCACAGTCTTCTGGAGTTACGTTCTTTTTCATCGGCGCAATTTCTTCTACTTGATTCAAAAGACCTCTGAATCCAGAGATACCAGAAGCAGCGAGAGTTTTAATCGGTCCGGCAGAAATACAGTTTACTTTAATTCCGCGAGGTCCCAGATCATAAGCGAGGTAGCGAGTTGAAGCCTCAAGAGCTGCCTTCGCTACACCCATGACATTATAATTTTTAATCACTTTCTGAGAGCCGTAATAAGTCATGCTGATGACTGAACCGTTGTCATTCATGAGATCACTCAATGAATCACAAAGCCCCACCAGAGAGAACGCAGAAATATCACAGGCCATGGCAAAACCTTTGCGGCTAGTGTGCACGAATGGCTTGGATAAATCTTCTTTATCGGCGAAGGCCAGTGAATGAACCAAAATATCAAACTTACCCCATTTTTCTTCGATGGTTTTTTTCATCGCTGGATAATGGGCATCGTTAGTTACATCCATTTCAAAAATAAAATCAGCTCCAATTTCTTGAGAGAGAGGCTCTACTCTTTTATGAATCGCTTCATTCATATAAGAAAGGGCGATCGATGCTCCTTGCTCTTTGAACGCCTTGGTAATTCCCCAGGCAATCGAACGATCATTGGCAAGACCGAGAATTAAGGCTTTTTTTCCTTCTAACAGCTTCATAGATACCTCACTTGAAAGTGGGTAGACTTTAACTAAGCCCGGAGAGGCTTTCAAGTTATGTTTGTTGGTAGTGGAGATGAGGCAGTGTGTTGTTAGATAAAATCTTGTGCAATATCCCAGAGGTCTATAAGAAGGACCCCGAAAGGTCCTTCTTCAATAAAACTATTGAGCCGCTGAATTTCCGGCCAATTGAGTATTAAGAGATTTGGTCGTTTGTCTGATGTTTTTAACTCTTCCGGCGTAACCAGAAACCTGAGCAGTCACTTCTTTGTATGCACCAAAAAAATAACTTTTAACTTTGATGAGGTACTGTGGGGCCACCAGTACATCGGCCTTACTTGGGACGATAGCATTGTAAGCCGCTGCAGATTTTGCGTCTTCAACAATTCCCCCTCCAAAAAATGAAGAACCAGAACCAGCGCCATCATAGGCTACGCCGTCAGCAAAGTTCTGAGAGGTTTTGATATCAATAAAGCCAAAAAGTTTTGTATGAAAGGCACTTCCAGAGATTTTTTTGGCCATATCAACTTCAACATCGGCTTGAAGATCACTTTTAACTTTTACGTCTAGAGCGCCGCTTTTTTGGCTTTTGTTAAAAGTTGTTGAACAACTTGTCACGAGAAGAGTTGAAGCAAGAAGAAGCATCGATACTAAGTTCATAAAATCTCCTGGAATATTTGATTACTTATTAGAATGGATTTCGAAGATTTTTGCAGATTATTCAAAAACAGGAAAAAGACGCCTTAACACTGGGCACCCAAGTGAATAAGGGAGTGCATCATTCTTCCATTCTTAAGCGGCCTTGTGATATCTTTCCATGAGAAAACCTTAAAAGAGACACCATGCAAAAAAAGCTCGTTCCCGACTACATTGAAAAACTTGAAGTTTATCAGGCCGGAAAACCCATTGAAGAGCTGGCCCGTGAAAAAGGCCTGACCAAAATCACTAAGCTCGCAAGTAATGAAAACCCTCTTGGGCCATCTCCATTTGCGATACGTGAAATGACCAACGCTCTTTGGGATGTACACCGCTACCCTGATATGTTTGCCCATCAGCTTAAAAATGCGTTGAGCGAGCTCTATCATTTGAAACCACAAAATATTATTCTGGGAAATGGTTCAGAAGGAATCATGGGTTATATTGTGAGAGCTTTTCTTCAGCCCAATGAAGAAGTTGTCACAAGTGAGAATACATTTATTGGTTTTTTGATTCTTGCTAAATCAGTAGGTGCCAAACTTATTCAGGTGCCTCGTAGAGCTGACTACAAGTACGACGTCGAGGCCATGGCCAAAAAAATTACGCCAAATACGAAGATTGTTTATATCGCCAATCCTGATAACCCGACTGGAACCTACATCACTAAAGAAGAGTTTGATTTTCTCATGAAACATGTTCCAGAGCACACTATCGTCATTCTGGATGAAGCGTATTTTGAATTCGCTCAATCCACTTGGGATTATCCTGATTCTATGAATTACAGGTATGATAATGTGATCACTCTCAGAACTTTCTCAAAAGCTTTTGGCCTTTCCGGGATTCGCTGTGGTTACGGCTTTGGACACGAATACCTCATCGGAAATTTACATAAGGTAAAACTTCCTTTCGAGCCGGGTCTCATCGCTCAAAAAGGTGCATACGGCGCTCTCAAGGATTATCCTCACCTGCTGCGCACTCTAGAGAACAATAAAGAGCAGTACGAAATTCTTTTTGAATATCTCACTCATAAGGGTTTAAACCCTATTCCATCGGTGACAAATTTTGTCACGATCAAAACCGGCTCTGAAGAGGCGAGTTTATTTTTATATAATGAACTCCTTAATCATGGAGTGATTATTCGTCCTCTTCGTGCCAACCTGATGCCGGATCACGTGCGTATTTCAATCGGCACTAAAGAAGAAATGAACCATTTTTACGAAGCCATGAGTGAAGTCCTGCCTCGATATAAGGCCAAGTATGGGGAGAAAGTATGAAGATCTGTACTTACAAAAGAAACTCATTCCTCGGTGTGCAAAAACGCCTGGGGATTTTCCTAGATGAAAAAACCGTACTGGATGTGAATCTCGTGTGGATGGCCGAATTTGAGAGACAAGGTTTTTACTCGGCCAAAGACCGCGCCCAGCTACTAGCGCCTCCTTCTTTGGCAGCTTTTTTACGTTTCTATCAGGATGGCGCCATTACCAAACTGCATGAAACGATTTTTCTCTACAATGAGTTGGCAAAAATTGGTGTCTCTAAAACCAAAGGTCAGGCCGACCTTGCCTTTAATATCTTAGACGTCAAAGATTTCGGTCTTGATGCGCCTTTAGATGAAATTAACATGTACCGCGATTTTTTTGCCCACGAGAAACATGTAAAAAAAGGTTTTGAAAAAAGAAACGAAGCCGTTCCGCCTGCCTGGTATGAAATTCCTGCCTACTATAAAGGCGGGAATACCGGATTCATCGGGCAAGACGATATCATCCCTTGGCCTTTTTACTCTCAGCAACTCGACTACGAATTAGAATTGGGTGTGGTCATTGGTCGGGACGGAAAAAATGTGAAAGCTAAAGATATCAATAAACATATTTTTGGTTTCACGATTTTGAACGATATTTCTGCGCGGGATATTCAGAGAAAAGAAATGTCGATTCGACTTGGACCGGCCAAAGGCAAAGACTGGTGCTCAGTCATGGGCCCCGTCATTGTAACTTTTGATGAATTTAACTATGAAGAGCCAAATCTCAGCATGAGTGCCTGCATTAATGGTGAGGAATGGTCGAGAGGCCAGTCAGGTGATTCTCACTATTCGTGGGGAGAAATCATCGAACACGTCGGCATGGAAGAGTGGATTCGCGCCACTGACTTTCTGGGTTCTGGAACTGTTGGCACAGGCTGCGGACTTGAGCTGGATAAGTGGATCAAGCCTGGGGATCTAGTAGAGCTGGAAATTGAGCGCATCGGGAAATTAAAAAACATTGTTGGGACACCTAATCCAAAACCATAAGGGATTTTTATGACGGAAAGTTTTAAGGCCAGTGGCGTTTTCACCAAACAGGCCCATGTTAAAATACCGGAAGGACTGTATGAAGAAGAACACGGTCGGAAAGGATTTTTCGGGCGAGTCTCTCATCTCTATCGCCAAAATCAACCCACTAATTGGACCCATATTGTTGGAGACTTAAAACCACGCAATCTGCCACCGGTATTTGGTGAAAAAAAACTCGATAATAAATTTGTCAAAGTTCTCTACAATAATGATGTAGAAATCTACCTAGGATCAAGAACCAAGCCCTATGATTCTTTTTACCGGAATGCCGATCATGATGAAATGTTTTTTATCCATGAAGGCGCGGGCCACATGGAAACAACTTTTGGTCATATCCCATATAAGAAGGGTGATTACATAGTGATGCCGCGTGGAACAACCTACAAAACTTTTTTCACGCAGCCCCTTAAAATGCTTAAGGTTGAATCAAAATCAGAATTTGAAGAACCTACACGAGGAATTTTAGGACCGAATGCTCTCTATGATCAGACAGCTATCTTCGTTCCCGAAGCTGCCATTGGAAGTGAGCAAGACCTCACAGAATATAAGATCGATATTAAATACCGTGGAACCAAAACATTAGTGACTTATCCGTTCAATCCTCTGGACGCCGTTGGATGGAAGGGCTCGCTTTATCCATGGAGAATATCCATTTATGATTACTGCCCGGTGACGTCTCACCGCTACCATATTCCACCATCTGGACACACAATGTTTGTGTGTAAGAACTTCGTGGTTTGCTCGTTTGTAGCGCGCCCCCTGGAACACACCTCTGAAGGTGTTTTAAAAGTTCCTTTTTATCATTCAAATATTGATTACGATGAAGTTCTTTTTTATCACCAGGGTAATTTCTTTTCCCGCGACAACATTGATGCCGGTGCCATTACTTATCATCCCCAAGGCATCCACCACGGTCCTCACCCTAAAGCTTTTGCCAAGGCCAACGAGAAAGACTGGACGGATGAGTTTGCCGTGATGATTGATGCTCAATATCCGCTCGAAATGTCAGAAGAATTCAAGCAGCTGGAGAATAAAGAGTACTGGAAGAGTTGGATGCTCTAATCCGACTCTTTTACTTCTTGAGATTTCCTACATTTTCCCCTTTCACGGAATTCGAAAGGGGGCGAAAATAGAGTGAAATACCTTTCACCTTAAAAGGAAATCTCATGAAAAAGTTTCTCCCATGGGCACTGGCCCTGCTTTCAACTGCCGCAGTTGCGAGTGACATCCAATTTAACAACCTCACGACGAAAGATATTGAAAACGTCGGACGTGAATTTTCCGCCAATTTTGTCCACACCGGTGTATCAGCGCCTGAAACAGATGGAGTTTGGGGCATTGAAGTCGGAGTCATTGGTGGACGATCAAAGTCACCAGACTTAAGCGACGTCATTGAAGCTTCAGGTGGAAGTGGTAGTGATTTTGAAACTCTCTACCATGCAGCTGCCATGGCGCGAGCACATTTTCCATTTGATCTCTTCGCTGAGATGACTATTCTTCCAGAAAGAGAAATCAGCGAGGTCACCATTAAAAGTAATTCTTTTGAAATTGGCTGGAACGCAGGGGCATTTTTTAACCTTCCCCTTGATCTTGCCATTGGTGTAAACAGATCAAACTCAGAAATCTCTTTCTCACAAACTCAACCGGTACAAACTGACATCAGCCTTGAGTCAAAAACGACGGTGATGTGGGTTGGTGTAAGCAAAACATTTTTATTTGTTACTCCCTACCTAAAATTTGGGGCAGCGAAATCTGAGTCTGATTTTGCGTCAACCGTCGACATTTTGGTTGATACAAACAAAACCAAAGAATCTGTAGATAACTCTGGCGGCTATCTTGCCTTTGGTGCCAATTTACAATTTGCCTTCTTTAAGATTGGTGCAGAAATTTCCAAAGTTATGGACGTGGGTCGCGCTTCGGGCAAAATCTCACTCGATTTCTAAGCATTTAATTTAAACTCTCAGGGGTCCTTAGGGACCCCTTTTCATTTCAGCTCTACCTCTTATATGATGCCTGCATGAAAACATTTCAAACTAATGGCGCCTTTGCAGATAACTATAAATTTTTAATTGGATCCATTATCCCCCGTCCAATTGCCGTTATTTCCACGCGTAACATCGATGGATCAAATAATTTGGCCCCTTTTTCATTTTTCACAGCAGTCTCGGCCAGCCCTATGATCATTGCTTTTAGTCCTATGATCAGAACTTCGACAGGTGAGTTTAAAGACACCGTCAAAAATATTTTGCGCGAAAAAGAATTCGTAGTGAATTTCTGCACTGAACATAATTACCAACAAGTAAATCTTGCTTCTACTGAGCTTGCCTTCGGAGAAGATGAGTTTAAATTTTCAGGATTAACACCAATTGATTCAGAGCTTGTTAAAGCAAAACGCATGAAAGAGTCTCCTGTTCAGTTTGAATGTGTATTCAGAGACATGCTCTGTTACGGGAAAGATCCAGGTGCCGGATCGATTATAACTGGTGAAGTCAAACTGGTTCACGTTGATGAAGCCGTGATGAAAGACGGGAAAATTGTCACTGAGTTATTGAAGGCCGTTGGACGTGGCGCCGGAAATGACTGGTTCAAAACCGACAGTAAATTTGAAGTAGAGCGTTTAACCAAAGCTCAGATCCAAAAGTAAGTCGATTTGCCCCACTCCCGCCCGAAATTTTCTTTTTAAATTACGACATATCCAAGACATGCTCTTGGCACAGCAATAGCAAGTACGATTCAACTTTCGCGAATGGCATAATTCCATGTCATTCAGCATCTAAATAAAATCATCATTGGAGACGCGCCTATGAATTCAAGATGTCGCCTGCCGTTAACTGAACCAGATGATCAAATGAACATTCCGCATCCAAGAATTGGCTTCCATGGAGTAGTGGATAACAATTTTAATTTTCGCCTACTAGAGAAAATGGCCGATCTCCGTCCTGAATTTCATTTTATTGTTCTGGGCACCAGGACCTCGCCGACTCAATCCAATATTCATTTTCTTGGCATTAAAGATGAAGATACTCTCCCCTATTATCTTTCAGGCTGGGACTGTGGTTTTATTCCCTCCTTAGATAAAGTTTCCATATTAGTTTCAGAGCTGTTATCTGCCGGTAAACCTGTCGTCTCAACATCCATACCTGAAGTGATACATCCCTATGGTGATGCCAAGCTCGTCCATATCGCAGACCATCCTGAACATTTTGTTGAGTGTATTGAAAATGCCATCAATGAGAGTAATTATGATCCGGAATGGCTCGAAAGAGTTGACCAGTTTTTAGATGAAAATTTTGAAGAGAAAGTAGTTACGCGAGTTCCCGCGTACATGGATAGTGCACTGATTTCTATTGGGATTGCATAAATCCCCAACCCAAGGATGGGTTTTTTTATTATCAACGCTCATCGTTACCCTCTTTAATATAGTCAAACAGCACCCTGGCTTTTAAGATTTATTCACTTAAATCTGTAAGGAGATGCCATGGGTCTGATACTCAAGCAGTTGTTTTCTTTTATTAAATTACTAAATTCCGACACCGGTAATATTTCGCTGGCAATGGGAATGACCTGTGGATTTATTTTGGGAATGACTCCCACTCTATCACTACACAGTCTGTTGATTTTTCTGATCCTCTTCTTTTTCAGAATTCAAATCGGGGCAGCACTTATTTCTGCTTTTTTCTTTAAATTCGTCGCTTTCATCCTTGATCCGGCCTTTGATGCTGTTGGAAAAAAAGTTCTTGAAATGGAATCACTTCAGGGATTTTATACAAGCCTCTACAACATGCCGATTATTCCATTCACTCGTTTTAATAATTCTATTGTTATGGGATCGGCAGTAATCACCTTCGCTCTTTCTCCAATCGTTTTTCTTTTAAGTCAGTACTTCATCATTAAATACCGTGTAACAGTTCTCGCTCGCTTCAAGGAAACAAAAGTCTGGAAAGCGGTCGAGGCGACGAAGTTCTATCAGTGGTATTACAAATATGATCAGTACAAGTGGAATTAAGGTAGGCATTATATGAGCGAAAATAAAGAAACAAAAGAAGTTAAGACACCTAAGAAAAAAGGGCCAATCCGCTTTGAAGCAATCATCCCCGTGCTGGTTCTTTCATTGATAACATTTGCTTATTTTTCTTATTACTTTGACCGCCATCTCAAATCCCTCATTGAGTATGTAGGCACACAAGGCAATGGCGCTGAAGTCAACGTTGGATCCATTAAAACCAGTTTTTTAAAGGGTTCATTTGATCTTAATGTCTTGCAGGTGACAGACAAAGAAAAACCCACTCACAATATGCTTGAGATTGAAAACATGCACTTTCAATACATGTGGGACGCTCTTCTGCGTATGAAGTTCGTAGTAGATGATGCCAGCATCAATAATATCCAGATTTCTAAGCCCAGAAAGTCTCCGGGAAAAGTTCTCCCCCCTGAGCCCGCGAAGCCAAGTAAAATCAATGAACTCCAAATTGAAGTTATTTCCCAAATTAAAAACAAATACGGAAAAAATGTCCTGGGCGATATTGTGACTTTGCTTGAGGGCGGAGATTACAAAGACCAGATTGATAAACTTCGTGCAGACTTAAAGAGTGAAACTCGCATCAAGACAATGATTTTGGATGTCACAACGAAAAAAGAATTCTGGGACGCCAAAGTAAAAACTCTCTCTGATACGACAAAGATTAAAGAGATTGAGTCAAAGATCCAGACCATTTCAAAACAAAAAAATGTACTGGAACAGGCCAAAGGTGTTAGCGACCTGAACAATCTGCTTAAAGAAGTGAATAAGCAGTATAAAGAGATTGAAAGCGCCACAAAACAGCTTCAATCTGAAGTCAATGCTGTTGCTCAATATCCCAAAGAAATTGAAAATCTGGTTAAAGAAGATATTGCTTCGTTAAAGAACCGCTTTTCCGTACCTCAAATTGACTTTAAAGATATGGCGATGCACCTGTTTGCCGGGGAATTCGCTGAGTACATCGCTAAAGCAAGAAAGTATCAGGCACTGGCCGAACAGTATTTGCCTGAGAAAAAAGAGAAAGAAGAAGTTGTTCCTCCGAAAAGGGCACTCGGAAAAAACTACGAATTTCCAATTACCAAAGGTTATCCACTCTTTTGGCTCAAAAGAGCGGCTCTAAGCTCTAAAGGCACAGCAGATTCTTATTCAGGGAATGTTTCCGGTGAATTGACTAACGTGACCACTTCTCCCAAGACTATTGGAAAACCCATTGTTCTAGATATGCGTGGCGACTTTCCTGGTGCGAAAGTGATGGGAGTTCAGGCACTCATTAAAGCTGATTTCACTAAAACCATCAGCGAACAAACCGCAAAAATTAAAGTCGGCTCTTTCATTGTTCCTGAGAAAATGTTTGTAAACGATGAAAAACTTAAATTTGGTTTTAAAAATGCTGTTGGCTCTTCGACGATAGAGGCGACATTAAAACAAGAGCAAGTTTCCATGTCATGGAATTCTTCTCTCAATAAGCCCCTATTTATCATTGAGAGTAAGACTAAACTGGCCCAAGAGATTTTAACCAACATCATGAATGGCATTCCAGTCATCACCATCAATGGATCAGTCGCTGGTACATTTAAAAACTTTGATATGAATATCAGTTCTAACCTGGGTGATGAATTAGGCAATGGATTCAAGCGAGAAATTGGAAACAAGGTGGCTGAAGCTCAGAATAAAATCCAGAGTCTTGTGGATGATAAGATTATGAAACCTAAAAACGATCTGATGGCCGCCATTGGTGGGAATAAGGCCAATCTTTCCTCCCTCAGTAATGTTGGCGAGCTCTATAAGAAGAACGAAGATCGAATCAAAATCGAGATTGAGAAACTTAAAAAGGGCGGAACCAAGGGTCTGCAGGAGCAAGGCAAGAAGTTACTTAAGGGATTTAAGTTTTAATCAAAACCGCTCCCCCCTTATCTCTAAGGGGGGAACTATTAACTAATAATTAAAAAGCTACTAGCTTTCTAAGTGCTGCAAGCACATCACTCGTCTGAGGAAGGATTTCTTCTTCCAAATCAGGACAGTAAGCCACATGAACATCTTTCGAACAAACCCTTAGAATTGGTGCATCCAACATTTCAAAACAGTTCTCGTTCACCCAAGCAGCAATCTCCCCGGCGTATCCAGAGGTTTTGTGTTCTTCGTGACAAACAAGAAGACGGTGAGTTTTAGAAAGTGATTTTTTAACCGCTTCAAAATCAAAAGGAGCAATCGTTCGAGCATCGAGGATTTCAATTGAATATCCTTCTTTCTCAAGTTCCTTTGCCGCTTCAACTGATTTTTGAACCAAAGCTCCCCAACAAACAATTGTTGCGTCCTTACCTTCTTTAACAGTGCGAGCTTTTCCAAAAGGAATCATGAATTCTTCGCCTGGGTCAGCCGAGCGGTTGTAACCCTGGTAATAAAGGTGTTTGTGTTCAAGAAACAAAACCGGATCATCACAACGAATGGCCGTTCTTAAAAGCCCAATAGCATCCAGAGCGTTTGAAGGATAAACAACTCTGATTCCTGGGTTATGAGTAAAAAGAGATTCACCTGACTGAGAGTGATAGATAGAGCCACCACGAAGGTAGCCACCAATAGGAACTCGCACCACCATAGGACACTTGAAATCTCCACCAGAACGGTAGCGAGTCGTCGCCATCTCGTTTTTTAGCTGCATGTAAGCAGTCCAGATATAATCAAAAAATTGGATTTCCACTACAGGTTTAAGTCCACGCATCGCCATCCCAATGGCGCGTCCAATGATATTGGCCTCGGCCAGTGGTGAGTTAAAGACCTGACCAGGTTTGGCAGCCTTTTGTACTCCGTGAGTCACTTTAAAGACTCCGCCTTTACCTTTAAGATCTGGATTGTTGTATTTATCCACTTCAGTGAAATCGGCTACGTCCTCTCCAAAAACCATCATCAAAGGATTTTTCTTAATCTCTGATTTCAAAGTCATGTTGATGGCGGTCGCAAGAGGAATATCATCCTTGCCCGTGAATTCAGCTTTTGTTTCAAACTGAGATGAAGTCGGATCAATTTCTGAATACAAGTGATCCATATAAGTTGATTTATCAGGCCATGCTGTCTCTAAAGCTTTATTCATAGCTTCGCGAAGCTCTTTGGTCGCTTCATCAAGAACGCCCTTCACTTCTTCGGTTGTCATTAATCCTGTTTCAGTTAAAAACTTCGGATAAGAATTAAACACGTCCAAAGCAGCTTCATTAGCTAAATCATCTTTGGTTCTATAGAAAGAGTGATCATCAGACAGAGAGTGAGAATAAGGACGAGTGACATTGGCGTGAACCAAGGTCGGGCCATTACCAGCTCTCATGTATTTTTCAACTTCAACCATCGTATTATAAGAATCAATTGGGCAGTTACCGTCACAGGTAAAAATCTTAAGACCAGGAAAATTGGCCAAAGCTTTTGAAATGGATCCACCCGGCGTGTTCAACCAAACCGGAGTAGAAATGGCGTACCCATTATCTTCAACCATGAAAAGCACCGGGAGTTTGTTCACACAAGCGGTAGTTAATCCTTCCCAGAACTCTCCTTGAGAAATTGTTCCGTCCCCACAAGAAGTATAAACAATTTCCTGATCGTGGTAGATCGGAGTATCTTTGAGTTTCATTTTTTTCAAATGCAACCCTGCTTCCGCCACCCCACAGGCCTGAAGAAACTGAGTTCCGGTACAAGAAGATTTGTTAACGATGTTTAATTTAACATTTCCCCAGTGAGCGGGCATCATTCGACCGTGTGAAGCTGTATCACCGGTATTTCCGTTGGCCTGGCAAAGCATTTCGTAAGGGGTAACTCCAAGACCTAAACACAAAGCGCGGTCACGGTAGTAAGGAATAAAATAATCATGTTTTGGTTTTAAAACCTTGGCCACAGCAGAAAGAATTCCTTCATGCCCAGCTCCCGAAATCTGAAAGAAAGCCTTACTCTGTTTTTTCATGGTGATTTCTGTGTCATCTGTTTTACGAGAAACGTAGATGTTCTTCAGAAACCATAAGAGGTCGGCTTTGGTGAGCTTATTTTTTTTTATGAGTTCCAGCTTATGATCATATTTAGGATTGGATTTAGAATTCACTTCAGTCGCCTTCTTTTCAGTAGTATTTGTGCGCATATATAGCTTCCTTAAATTTATCCCAACATATTAACGAAGTGAGCGTAGAAAATCCACTAAACGACTGGAAGTGGGAGTTTATTTCTCGACGTGTTGAAAGCGAAAAATTCTCTCAAGCAGGACTCCGTTTGCCCTTACAGAGAGGTGAAGGATCTGGTTCATGTCAGGATAGGTGACCATGACCTCCCACACACCGCTTGTGACCATTTCTGGCACAGAGATCTCCTCAACCCCATCCATGATAACTTCAGGAGGATAAGGCGATTCCACAGCTCGTTTTTTATGGTCCCGCAAATATATTCTAAGCCTCAATCGGTAGTCTGTGTCCGAGACTAAAACGACTTTAGAATGTTTGGCGTGGGGCTTCAGAAGATTTGTAAACTTATGAGTCACCCTCTTTCCCTGCACTAAAAACTTAAGCTGGGTCAGATCGGAGTCATCTTTTTCCAGTTCCACCTCATACTTCCCTAGCGAGAGTCGGCGGACGTGGGTACCCAGAATTTTCTGATTTTCTTTAATGAGGATGTCTTTAAGTTCAACATCCACCGGAACATTTTTTGCGTCTCTTAGCTCCAAATAAAACTGATGAATTTCCGGATGACCAGAGTCGTTTAAAAAAAGCTTAATGGAACAACTTTTTGCAGAGACCTGTCCAATCTTAAGAGGGGCCACCGAGGCAATCTTTCGCTCTGGCCCGGAGGCACAGGAAATAAGAAAGAATAAGGGCAGAAAAAAGAAGAGTCTCATCACTTAACGTATCGGCACAAAAAGCAAATCACTCAAATAAAAAGGGCTCCCTTGGGGAGCCCTAACCTACTGAAATCTCTTTATTGGCTTACTTAAGAACACTGACCGCTTCAAAAACATCCACGATCGTCCCAGTTCGTGACAGTGAACTGAAGAGAACCGGCGTTTCAGTTCCCGGGAGGTTCACCTGCAATTTAGGGTAGCGACGAGAAGTATCGATCATCAGCGTGCGGACAGCTGAAGCATCTAAGCTTGAATCGTGAGAAAGAATAAGTGCCGCTACACCTGCAGCAGTTGGAGACGCCATCGAAGTACCAGAAAATGTATCGTAAGTGTTATCTGGAGTTGTCGAAAGGATATCAACACCTGGAGCAAAGAAATCTACGCTCTTCTTTCCGTAGTTAGAAAAATCAGCTGGAAGAGTCAGACCCTTAGCAAATGAAGAAGCTCCGATCTCAAGCCAGTTAGAGGCTTCAACACCCGCAGCTTTCATATTGCGATTTGGAAAGTTGGCTTCTGTATCGTTGTTCTGGTTAGAGTTACCAGCTGCGTGAACAAGAAGAACACCTTTGCTCTCGGCATATTTAACCGCTTCATCAACAACTTTTTTATAGGGAGAGAATGCTTTACCAAAACTCATATTGATGATTTTAGCACCATTATCAACAGCATAACGGATACCGTTAGCAACGTCCTTATCACGCTCATCACCGTTAGGTACGACTCTTACTGCCATAATTTTTACGTTGGTAGCAACGCCTTTAATACCAAGTTCGTTGTCACGAACAGCCGCGATTGATCCAGAAACGTGAGTTCCGTGAGAAGCATCTGCACCGATAACATCATTGTTTCCGTAAATTTTCTCAGAGGTGTTAGTGTAGTTATCACCAACGATCGTACGAGGATTAAAGCTCTCGTTATAGAAATAAGTTAATTGATCACCATAGTATCCTAGAACACGCTCAATTCGTGCCAGATCAATACCATTTGAAAGAAGGGCAAGCATTTCTGTTTTGGCCTTAATCACAGCAGGATCAGCGCTTTCAAGAGAACGAACTGATTCTAAAGAAATCACAGCAACACCAGCAGCTTTAAGAATAGTTTCTGCATTTTTATAAGTAGCAAGACGTTTATTATAATTAGCAACTACGTTTTTAGCATTCTCAACTTCCGCTCCCACTTTTGCAGTGATGGCCGCAAGGTAATCGGCTTGAGCGATTGATAAAGTTTCGCCCAACTCTTCAACCTGAACTTTAAGTTTTTTCATTCTCACTAATTCACGAGTAATCTCGAGAGTATCAGCACTGATTTGCCCGTCAGCATCACCTTTAATCAAGCGGTAACCGTTGGCCAATGAATCGTCTTTGACAATTTTTGCCTGACCTTTAGTTCCACCAATGAAGTTCCAACCAAAAACGTCATCGATATAACCGTTGTTATCATCATCAATACCGTTATCAGCAATCTCGCCAGCGTTAGTCCAGATTTTGCCTTGAAGATCTTCGTGGTTAACATCAACACCAGAATCAATGACAGCAACAATGATATCTTCGCTTTGAGGGATTCCAAAAGTGACATAAGTCTCTTCCGTTCTAACACCCTCCGCTCCATCGGCCGGAGAAAGGTTAAACCAGTTTTCAGGAGCAACATCCAGAAATGATCTCTGAAGAACTGTCCCTTTCGCATTTTTAAGAACGAGCGTCTTAGTTTCTGAAATTGCCTTAAGGTCGAGTACCGCCTTAGGAATAACTTGAACCGTAGCAAATGCAGTTGAAATTGAAATAGGCAAAGCTAAAGCCAAGAGTGCTTTTTTAGACATCATAGAGGTTCGTCCTTTGTAGATGAAAAACTGTTTACCTTTATTCCTGAAACGGACCTCTGTGACAAGTACTGCTGTAATATTGTTAGGATTTATTGGTTTCTGACTGGAAAGAGAGGCCAAGTGGTGTAATTTTTACACCACTTGGCCTGAAAATAGGGCATTAAAATTATTCGTTTAGTTCAATCGCAACTTTAATTGGGCGCTCAACTGATAGACCCTGAGCTTTGAAGATGTCGCTTATCTCAGAAGGTCGCACTCCTGCTCCCTGCTTGACAGCGGTCGTGACAAAAATCCCCGTAGAACGGCAAGGTGAAACTTCATCAATCATTTCCATAATCTGCTCATTCAGGTTCAAAAATCCAGAATCTAAATTAAGGATCATGGGACGAATGTCTTTATCCACCAAGACATCATCCTTTTTTGAATAGGATTGAATGATGATCTGCTCCTGATCACGGAGCTTACTGAGAACATCCGGCATTTTTTCGGGGTTCAGAACTGGAATAAAATACTTGAAGGCTTTCGCTGAATCCTGGATAGAAGGGGTTTTATTCGTAATGACTGAAATATTCTTAAAAATAACACCAGGCTCTGAATGCTTCTGAAGGATACCTAATATCTCTTCAAAATCAGTCCATTCCGTTGGGACACGAACGTCAAAATATTCAGTCAGTGAACTTATCCCCAAAGTAAGTGCGGGTCCAAATGAAAGAAGAGGACGAAGATTATAACCTTCAGAATGCAGGGTCTCCAGATTTGACCGTTTAAAAATTCGCTGCATGACTTTTTGAAGGTCAAGATGCGAAATGAATGTGATCGGCCCAACTTTAGAGAATTCAATGCGGTATTTAGAACCAACGAATTGATTTCTTTTCTCGCGTAATTCAGCAATATCTTTTTTCAGCACTTCAGGCGCAACATAGGCTTCATCTTTAATCGCCTTCATGCCTGACAAAAAGTCTCTTCGCTCTTCAACCATGCCTTTTAAATCACAGCCAACTCCACAGTGATAACAAACGAGTTTTTTCTTATCAATGTCGAACGTTTTTTCAAGTGTTTCAAGATTTGAGTGGTGAACAACCATCCCATGAACTTTTCCACAGGGAGGTGAAAGACGGTTATGGATGGCTTTTTTCCATTCGATTTCAAGAAATCTTTCTGTCAGTCCAACATCAATATGATCCCAGGCAAGTTTTCCATTCATCGGAATCGTACCAAGGAAAGACTCTGTGTTAAGGCCAGACTCTTCAACGCATTTTATCCAAAGGCTATAATTAAATGTCTCATCCCAACCATCAAACCGTGCTCCCTGATTCCAGGCACTGTAGATGATGTTGGCAACTCTCCTATCACCACGGGCCACAATACCTTCCAGGTGAGAGATCTTTGAGTAATGTTTTCTGAAATTTAAACGGTACTTCTCAGCAAGATCCTTGAGTAGATTCTGCTTACGTTCAATCTCTGGCTGCTTGATCATGCTTGCCCATTGAAACGGTGTATGTGGTTTCGGTACAAACGAAGAAACCGAAATAGTGAGAGTAGGATTTCTTACACCACATTCAGTAGCTTTCTGGCGGGCCTTAGCAGCCGTTTCCATAATCGCCATAACATCTTCGTCTTCTTCGGTTGGAAGGCCTATCATGAAATAGAGCTTCATCTTAGTCCAGCCACGTGAGAACACACTCACGGCAGTTTTCATAAGGTCTTCTTCAGTCACGTTTTTATTAATCACGTCTCGCATACGCTGCGATCCTGCTTCAGGTGCAAATGTCAAAGAGGAGTTTTTCACCTCTGCCATTTTATCCAAAATCTTCTCATCTAAACCATAGGCACGAAGTGAAGAAATTCCTAAAGTGGCATTTTCTGTAGACAATTTATCCAGAAGTTCGAGTACTAATGGAGTGACCGCAGAGTAATCCGCAGTTGAAAGACAAGTCAGAGAAGCTTCATCGAATCCACCGTTTTTGAGGCCGTCCATCATCATCTTCACGACATTTTCCGGACCACGCTCGCGAACAGGGCGATAAATCATGCCGGCCTGACAAAAACGACACCCTTCAGTGCAACCCCTGGCAAGCTCAACAGAGAAACGGTCGAAGATAGCTGTCATATGGGGAATGGGAGATTTTGTCGGGAACGGATAATTTGTGAGGTTATCCACAAAGTAGCGCTGCACTCTTTCAGGAATTTCTCCAGCGAATTCTGGTTTAACTCCAGTGACGACTTCCATTTGAGTCATATCATCGATGGCAGTGTCATAAAACTTCGGAACGTAGATGCCCTTCCATTTTGCAAGTTCAAATAAAATTTGATCGCGTTTAAGACCTTGGGCGCGCGCCTCTCCAATGAAGTGAGTGATACGAGCAAATAATTTTTCACCGTCACCAATCAAGACGAAATCCATAAACGGAGCAAGCGGCTCAGGATGAGTGGCGCATGGGCCACCACAAATAACAAATGGCTCCTCTTCTCTGCGCTCTTTTGTCCACAAAGAGATACCACCCAAATCGAGCATATTTAAAATATTCGTGTAACACATTTCATACTGGAGGGAGAATCCGACAATATCAAAATCCTTAAGGGGCTTAAAGTTTTCAAGCGAAACCAAATTCAAACCGCGGTCCCGGATTTCTTTTTCCATATCTATCCAAGGCGCAAAACATCTCTCGGCCAGCATTCCAGAGTGTTGATTAATTTCATCATAAAGAATTTTCATCCCCAAATGACTCATGCCAATTTCATAAGCATCTGGAAAACACAGGGCCACTCGTGAAATGGTTTCATCCCAATTTTTACGGATAACAAAATGCTCACCACCGATGTAGCGCGCTGGTTTTTCAACTTTTTCAAGGAAGGAGGCGTAGGGATTATGCGAGGCCATTGAAGGCTCCTTTAAGCAAAATGTTTCTCTCTAGAAATGCGAGAGGAAGGGTTAGAACCTTCTAATAAGGAATGGGTTTATGTAACAGAAAGAAAAGTTAATGGGAAGATCAAAAGGGAGTAGTAAGAGGAGCTAAGTGGTTGATTAAAAACCAGACGAAAGCGATAAGACCCATCTGCGGTCCTCTTCATCACGAAAGCCATCCAGCGAACGGTCAACAGCGTAAGTAGAGATGTCCATAATAAAAGTTCTGGTACGAACCCCAATACCACCCGATCCCCAGCCGTCACCGTAGCCTAGGCGAAGAAAAAGACGGCGCTTAAAATCAAGTTCCATACCTGCCGCCATTCTTCTTTTCACGTCAGTATCATAGGCATTATTGAGATCTTTGAGGTTCACTTCCATGTGGATGCGGGAAGTTTTCCCGATCTGCGGAGTAAGTGAAAATCCTACGTCTACTGTTTGTTCAATTTCTTCAGGGCCACCGTTGGCGCTGACTCCATCCCAGTCATTGGACGTGGCATTTCTTAACACCGCTGAGAAAGTCGGTAAAAGAGCAATAGGTAGCGTCAGCTTGCTGCCTAAAGTGAGCTGCAAACTCTTTCCAGTTTTATAATCAGCATCCGTAATTGACGTTGGAGTTGTTGGCGTGAAACTTTTGTAAAGATCTCTGCGAATCAAGTAGACTGCGGAGCCGCCAAGCTTGAGCACTCCCCCAAATAAAGAACCGCTCAGAGACATCACAGGACCATGATCTCTTCTCTCGGCAATTTCATAAGTATTAAGAGGATCGTTAGGGTCCACTGCCACATCATTAATGACAGCACGATTTCTTTGAGAAGCAAGATATCCCAAAGTTAAACCTCTCACAGTTAAATTGGGGAAAAGATTAACTCTTGAGTGGGCCAGGTCACCCTTGTTATCAGCGAGCATCGTCCGCATTTCACTTGGATCAAAGGAGTCCATATAATTTCCAGGGATTTCATAGGCCGGTCCCGGACCAAGTACATTCATCAATCCACTACTCGCTTCCAGATGAATATTGGCAAGATGAAATTGCGGCTTGCGAACTGTCCCAAGGCCAGCAGGATTATAAAAAGCTGACCATGAGTCATCAACTTTACAAATATAAGCGTTGCCCATAGCTAGTGCGCGAGCTGATGTGACGAATTCTGGAAATGCATGATCTTCAAAATCGAGAGTGGCCCTTGCAGGAAGGGAGAATAAAGTAAGAAGAATGGAAAAACTTAACAAAACAGTTTTCACACTCTTATTCTAGGGGATTTTAGCTTAGGTCTAAAGGGCGGCAAAAGACACCTTACCAGCTCACGCCGAATGAATAACCGAAAATGAAATGGCTCTCGTCTTTGGTATCAGTGGTTTGGAGTTGTTGATAACCGCACTCTGCTTTCCCGAAGAACATACCAAAATCCAGCTCCAAGCCGCCATAGAGGCCAATGATCTTGGTCTCATACTCTGGTTCAAGACCATTTATGGAAAGGTCACTCGAGGTCACCTCTCCCAAAAAATTATAACGGCTATAAGATAAGTTTGAGTAGGCTAAAATCATTTCACTAAAACGGTACCCATATAGAAGCTGAAATTCACTTCCCCCGAGCTCGAATGCCACAGTCGGAGATCCCTCTATTTCGTGTTTATTTCCACCCACAGCTGCTGAAATTGCCATTTTATGACCGGTTCCATTTCCAGTTCTTGTGGCTCCCAAAAATTGGTATTTCCCTCCGAAAAGAGAATTTCCTCCACCGGTATGAGTCCAGAAAAAATCGAACTGGTCCAGTAGAGAAGTTGAATAAAGAAATCCAGAGCGCGCGACCACTTCACTGTTCACACCGTTTGTAATGGTGCTGTCTGAAAGGTCTGCTGTTAGTTGGTTCGCCGAAGTTTGCTGAAACTCAAACTGGCCCCTCAAGGCTCCACCCTGGCCTTCAGGTGTCATGAAGCGGTTTCCGGGCAGGATGTACTTAGTGGCACAGCCCATTTGAATCAACATAAATAAAAAGAGAATAGCCTTCATAGGAATATTTTAAATGATTGATATTATTTAGCACTCTAATCATTCCTAGGCTATTTTTGCCGCTAACATACAGAAACTGCTGGAAACTGGTAAGATTAAGAGAGGACTAAATGTATTAAATTTTCCCTAACATTTTGTCGATAAGTTTAAGATCATGAAGTTAATCACGCTATTTATATTGTTAATACTCGCTAGTTGTCAGGTCAAGAAGGCCCAAGAAACTGGCGTGCTAGAAGGGCATGTTCCCTCTGCTTATAAATTTACGGTCACAACTCCGCTAAATATTAGTTATACACCAGGATCAACAATCCCTTTTACACTTACTTTTCCAAAAGTTGTGACTGTTACTGGTACCCCTCAACTAATCATCACTGTCGGCTCAACAAATAGAACTGTGGATTATGTTTCAGGTTCCGGCTCTGCAGTTTTAGTTTTTAATTATACCGTACAGGCCGGGGAAAATGATGTTAACGGAATTGCACTTGCGACTTCAATTAATCCAAATGGTGGAACACTCATTTATGAAACTGACAAAAACTGCAGCACCACAATAACCTCGCCAAACTTAGCGAGTGTTTTGGTTGATTCGACAGCACCAACAATTACTCTCGTTACTCCGCCATCAAACGGTACCTACATTTCTGGTGGTGTATTAAATTTTTCATTCCAATTTTCTGAAGCTGTGACAGTCACTGGTACACCTCGGGTACCAATTATTTTAACTTCAGGCACTGTCTACGCCAACTACGTTTCTGGCTCCGGTACAACGACTCTTCTTTTCAGATATACCGCCACCGTTTCTGATGAAGACACAGATGGAATTTCAATGCAGCCGCTTGATCTCAATGGTGGAACAATCGTTGACGTTGTCTCATATAATGCGAATTTGACTTACACTCCCCCTGGCACAACTGCCGTTCTAGTGGCCGGAAATACTCCGTCAATTACCTCTATTACTCCTCCAGCTAATGGTCGCTACCTGACATCTCAAAATCTGGACTTTACCATTAATTTCGACCAGATCGTAATTGTCACACTCACTCCAAGATTGGCGATTGCTCTCCCAACTGGAACAGTTTATGCCACCTATGTTTCCGGCGGCGGAACAAGTTCTTTAGTCTTCCGTTATAACATCGCACCTGGTGAGTATGATTCGAATGGTATTTCACTCGTCTCCCCCCTGGAGCCTAACGGTGGTGCTATTCAAAACGTCACCATGACGACCAATGCCTTATTAACTTTCTCTCCTCCTAATACTGCTTCCATTAACGTTGATGGATTAGATCCACTCATTTCATCTGTCACACCACCACCAAATGGCTGGTACGTGCTTGCCAATAATTTGAACTTCACAGTGAATTATACATCTCCAGTAGTCGTCACAGGTACACCAAAACTTTCCATGACCGTTGGTGGAACCTCCGTGGAAGCAAGTTATCTTTCAGGATCAGGCACCACTGCTTTGATCTTCAGATACACTGTGGCCGCCGGTAATCTTGATATTGATGGAATTGCCACAAGCTCTCCTCTTGTTTTAAGCGGGGGAACTATACAGGATATTTTCGGAGATAGTGCCGGCCTGACTTTCACAGCTCCAAATACAGCAGGAGTTCTGGTAGATGCCATATCTCCGTCGATCTCATTAGTCTCAGCACCTGCCAACGCCACATACTACAATGGTCAAAATGTAGACTTCACCGTTGTCTTCTCTGAAAATGCCATTGTAAGTGGTGTTCCAAGTATTTCACTCACAGTAGGGGCCACTAGTAAGACAGCAGTTTACACATCAGGATCAGGGACAAATACTTGGACCTTTAGGTACGTGGTTGGTATTGGCGACATGGATGCCAATGGGATTGCTAATGCTTCTCCCATTGCCCTGAATGCAGGAACAATTCAAGATGCAGCTGGAAACAATTTAGCATCTTTAACTTTCATTCCGCCAGTGACAACCGGAGTGTTAGTCGATGGTACAGTGGCTTCAATTTCTTCTATCACACCTCCGGCAAATGCGACTTATCAGACTTCCGGGGATGTTGATTTTGTAGCTAATTTCACACGTAACGTAGTTGTCACAGGTGTCCCTCAAATCGAAATGACTATCGGTTCCTCAACTGTTTATGCAACCTATATCTCAGGATCGGGTACGTCTGCTTTGACATTCAGATATACTGTCGCCGCTGGAGATAAGGACTTAAACGGTTTAGACTTAGTTTCACCACTTCAGTTGAATGGCGGTACGATCCAGGATTCAACCCCTAATAATGCTGTTCTCACTTTTACTCCTCCAGACACAACCGGTATTTTGATTGATGGTATTGATTTAACTATCTCTTCCGTCACTCCTCCATCTGATTCAACTTATCTCTACAATCAAAACATGGACTTCGTTGTTAATTATAACTATGTCGCCGTGGTTACTGGCTCTCCCCGTATTCAATTAACTGTGGGAGCCGCCACTCTTTATGCAACTTATCTTTCTGGATCCGGATCAACAGCACTTACCTTTCGCTATACAGTCGGATCAGCAGATGTTGATGCTGACGGAGTGACCACAGTGGGTCCTAACTTGGATCTAAATGCTGGAACGATTAAAGATGAATTTAATGACAATGCTGCTTTAGCTTTCACGGCCCTAAACTATCCGAATAAAAAAGTAGAGGGAATTGTTCCTCTAATCTCTTCTGTGACGGGACCTGCAGATAGTACCTATGGAGAAGCAGAGGACTTGGATTTTATTGTCACTACTTCTGAAGCAGTGAACATTATAGGTTCACCACGACTCACACTAACTGTCGGTGCAACCACTCGTTATGCCACATACCTTTCTGGCTCGGGATCTGCTTCTCTAACCTTCAGATATACAGTTCCCAATGGAGATATGGATGCTAACGGGATCGTCGTCAGCTCTCCGCTGGACTTGAATTCCGGAACTATAAAAGACATTCCTGGGAATGATTTGGGTTCACTAACCTTCACTCCACCAAATATGACAGGTGTCCTCGTAAATGGAACGGCCCCTTTTATCACGTCAGTAACAGCTCCAGGAAATAGTACATACGTAACCACAAACAATATCGATTTCATTGTGAATTACTCGCAGGCAGTGGACGTGACAGGAAATCCTCAGCTTGCTTTAAATATTGGCGGCTCATCAGTTCAGGCAACCTATTTGTCGGGTTCAGGCAGTACTGCTTTAACTTTTAGATATACGGTCGTTGCCGGAAATAATGATATCGATGGAATTGCCAGCTCATCACCACTTACATTGAACGGTGGAACAATTAAAAATGGCGCTTTAAGCAACGCCTCTCTTTCATTCACTCCACCATCAACAACAGGTGTTCTCGTTGATGGGATTGACATCGTCATCTCCTCTATTACTCCTCCTGCAGACGCTACTTATAAAATTGGTGATAATTTAGATTTCACCGTGAACTACAATTACGCGGCGACAGTCACGGGAGTTCCTCGCATTCAACTAACGGTTGGAGCTGCAACACTTTACGCTAGCTATGTCTCAGGTTCTGGAACCTCAGGTCACCTATTCCGCTACACCGTCGCTGCAAGTGATGTTGATACTGACGGAATCACCACTGTCAGTCCGATTGATCTTAACTCAGGAACAATTAAAGATGCGTTCGGGGATAATGCCACCCTTACTTTTAGTGGAAGCAATTATCCCAATAAAAAAGTAGATGGTATCAGACCTACGTTTTCAAGCATGGTTGCAAGTGGCAATGCCAGCTATATCATTGGCGAAGACATCAATTTCACGGCAACCTATTCTGAAGCTGTCACCATATCCGGCTCTCCTCGCCTGACTTTAACTGTTGGGGTCACCACAAGATATGCCACTTATTCTTCTGGAAGTGGCTCTAATACTATTGTCTTCAAGTACACCGTGCTGGCGGGTGATGAAGACACTGATGGAATAGCAGCAGCTTCAGTGCTTGATCTGGCCGGTGGATCTATTACCGACGCTCCAGGGAACGCACAGACGGCCCTAGGTTTTACACCACCGACACTTACTGGAGTAATGGTTGATGGTGTGGTTCCGACAGTCACTTCCATTACGCCTCCCGCTTCACAAACTTATGGAAATTCAGCGAACCTGGATTTTACTGTAAATTTCTCTGAAGCCGTTACCATTACAGGATCACCTACTTTGACCCTTAATATTGGTGGAGCATCAGTTTCTGCGACTTATCTGTCGGGCTCTCCTTCTTCAGCGATTGTTTTCAGATACACGACTGTAACCAATGATGAAGACACAGATGGTGTTGCCAGTGTGACTCCTTTGGCCCTCGCTGGCGGAACAATTAAAGATGCCGCTTTAAATTCTGCCGATCTGGCCTTTTCTGGTGGAATTTATTCTGGAGTTTTGGTGGATGCCGTCCCCCCAAGTATTTCATCAGTCACTCTTCCCGCAGACAACACTTACCAAAATGCCGGCGCTCGTCCGACCTTAACTTTTACAGTTAATTATTCTGAAAATGTAAACGTCGTCGGTACTCCGCGAATTCATCTGACCATTGGAGCAACGACAAGATATGCCACTTATGTCTCCGGCACAGGAACTGCGGCCCTGGTCTTCAGTTACAATGTGGCGGCAGCCGATCTGGATCTGGATGGTATCGCAGTCATCAACTCAAACAATATTGACCTCAACGGTGCAACGATGAGGGATGCTGTCTTAAATAATGCTCTGGTTGCGATGGGGTCTCTAGTCACGAACAAAATATTTGCGGTTATTCCATCCATGAGAAACTGGTATGACTTGAGTGACACCACTAAGATTACTACCGCTGGATCAGATATTACGGCGATTAATGATAAAATCGGAACTTATAATTTCTCCGGTGCAGTTCCTTATGCGGCAACTGGTTTTAATGGCGGCTCAAATGCCTTCGCCACATGCGCCACAACTGATTATTTCACAGGGGCCGGAAACCACACAACTCCGACTGCCATGATTGCTGTTTTCAGAGCGCCTTCTACGGCGAGCACAAGTCAGTATTTACTCTTTCAGACGAGCAATACCCGACCGATGGTCCAGTTCAACTCAACTGCTGGTTCTGGGACAGTGACCTATGGTGTGACTGGTGCAAAATACACATCGGCATGGAGTGGAAATGCTGCCACTCAAACGACCATGTGGGCCACCAATGGTTACTACGTCAGAGGGTTTAGCTGGTCGGGTACTCAAAATAGAACTCCTAACCTCTGCCGCATGGATGGCCAAATCGCTGAAGTTTTCTTCTTTAGTGCCCAGCCGACGGTAGCTCAAATGGATGCGATTGAAGTTTTCATTAATGCTAGGTATGGTCTCAGCTTCCCTTAAAAATGGTCAATTCCTCTTGGTATTTCTTTGTTTAAGCCGCGCGAGAACTCAGAATTTTCGGTGGGATAAAATGTAATCCCAGGGCCTGGACCCCGGTTCAGAGTCAAGGGAAGATCATCGTGATAGGGCTCTAGTTCTTCTTTCTCTTCAGTCGCAATGATTTCTTCATCACCTTTTCTGTTAAACAGGTGCAGAAAGTTTTCTTTAAAACCACTTAACTTCGTAAGTATCTCATGATGGTTCATGACGATCCTCCTTTAATCAGTTTTCACCTTATTAAAGGAAGCACAAATGATGCCGGCCATGACGCGAGCTAAGACGATGAGATTATGAAAGGTAAAATGGGCCTAATGTGGAGATTAGGCCCATAACTGATTTGATCGTTTTTGATTAACCGCGACGGTTTTTCTGTCCAGGCATTCTGAAATTGGTTTTGCCCAAATAAGCATTTTTAATATTTCGGATAGATTCAATTCTCTTCTCCGCCATAACGTCCGCTGCTTTATTCACAGGGATATTCTGGTCATCCGAAATGCGGAAAACTTCGAGCGTCTTATCATAGATGGTATCGATCATTCGACGAGACTTAGAATCGGCCCAACCTTCGAACTCGATTGAAACGTTCATGAGGCCGCCGGCATTGATGAGATAATCAGGGGCATAGAAAATGCCTTTCTCTTTAACAATCAATCCGTGACGATCTTCTTTAAGCTGGTTATTCGCAGCACCTGCAATGATTTTACATTTAAGCATAGGAATTGTTTCATCATTGACTGAAGCACCCAAAGCACATGGAGCATAAACGTCACAAGCAGTGGTGAAGATTTCAGTGCCAGAAACAAATTTGGCATTTGGAAGAGACTCTTTCATTTTCTCAATTCCACGCTCATTAATATCTGTGTAAACGATGTTCGCTCCCACTTCATTTAATAGTTTGGCCAGCTCAAAACCGACTGAACCAACACCTTGGATCGCAACTGTTTTGCCTTTAAGGCTTCTGCTACCAAATGCTTTAGTCGCTGAGGCTTCAATCCCGCGGAACACACCAAGGGCCGTATAAGGCGAAGGATTACCAGACCCACCATACTGCTGGGCCACGCCAGTAACGTAGTTAGTTTCAGCAAAGATGTGCTCGATATCATCAACACTTGTATTAACGTCTTCAGCAGTGATGTAGCGGCCATTGAGAGATTCAATGAAGCGGCCGAATGAACGGAATAGGGCCTCTGATTTATCTTTTTTAGGATCGGCAATGATAACCGCTTTACCACCACCCAGGTTTAATCCTGAGACAGCTGCTTTATAGGTCATGCCTTTTGAAAGTCTGAGTACATCAATCAGAGCATCTTCTTCACTCGCGTATTGCCATAAACGAGTTCCACCAAGGGCCGGGCCCAAAGTCGTATCATGAATTGCGATGATGGCCTTAAGACCACATGATTTGTCCTGGAAATAAACCACTTGTTCGTGGCCCATTGAGTACATTTTCTCAAGAGTTAGCATTTTAAGCTCCGTTGGGTTAGACTTATTTTTAACGCGAGAAGTTTCTTAAACCCTGATGATTTTGACAAGGTGAATCCCTATGCCCAGAGTGTCAATTCCGGATACTAACAAGATAATTGATGTGAACACAGGAGAGATTCTCTACGATTCACTCTATGACCGTGGTCATGAATTGCCTCATGGCTGCCTCTCCGGCTCTTGTGGGGCCTGTAGAGTGGAGGTTTTATCGGGAAGTGAGAACCTGATGCCAGCAGGGGTGATAGAGCAGAACACCATTGAGTCGCTCAAAGCGGAATTAAAGGTAGAAAATATCAGGTTATCTTGCCGGGCGAAGGTCATTGGGGACGTAACTATCCGCCCGATCAAATAATTTAAGCGACTATTTTGAGATCAGGTTTTCTGGATTCAAAAGTCTGAATCCAGTCATTTACGGCAAACTCAACATCTTGCTCGATCTCTTTGTGCCCAATTACGTACTGTCTAGTGAACATCACAAATTCTTTGACGATCATATCTTTTTGCAGCTGAAGTCTTGAAACTCCTGCCTTATCTGAGTTCAAACTCTCAAATTCCAGATCAAGCATTTGTCTGGCAGTTGATCCAGTTTCTGCAAAAGCTTTTAAAAAATCCTGTTTCATCTCTTCATCGCAGACAGAGAGGAATTGCACTTTTTTCACCATCGGATATGACTGCATGACGTCCTTGATAATCTCTTTTGGCAAACGAGAAATACAATCAAATGGAATATTCGCTTTAGCGGTCTTCAGCATTTCATCTTGTAATCCACTCTTGGCCAGGAATGAATAAAGGAGAGATTCTTTGAGTGGGTTAAAGTCCCCCATCATCTGCATAATCTTAGAGTTGAATGGACGCTGTTTCTGAATGGCTATGAAGTCTTTTAAATCCTTCTTAAATCCAGCAAAGTCGTCTTGCACTCCAACAAAATCGAAGTCCAAAGAATTTGCCAGTACCATGTTGGCATCTTTCTCAGGAAGACGATTGAGAATTTTTGTAATCTGCTGAGGCGTAATAAGATTCATGAAAACTTTTCCGCTCTCTGTTCTCTCCACCACATAACGGCAGGCAATATCTAAAGGCAGGCCAATCACAAGATCGATTAGTTCGATGTCCTTCAACTTGCCCGGGTCAATCATGGTGCGCACGACTTCTTCAGAAATATACTGATTGGCGTGAGCAAGATTCTCGTCATCCATAAATTTGTCCAGATTGGAACTCCAGATTTCTCTTTCGTGGTCATTTAGCCCACCAAAAAGGGAAATTAGCTCTTCATCCGTTAACTGCTGAGCGACTGCTCGCAGGGCCATTTGGTTATTTTCGTTGGCCGAGTTGATCCAGTTTTTAATCATCACCATGCCATCTTTAGGCTGGGTCTTGAGGAAGCTCCTGAGGCGCTCAAAATTCTCCTGTGAGGAAAGCATGAACTGTGGAACTGGCTCAGGAAGAACTTCTTCGGCTGGCACTTCTGGCACCGCCACTTCTTCAGCAGCTTTTTCTTCAGCTTTAGCAGCATCAATATGATCTTTCTTGAGCTGGAAGTACTTCTTCATCAAAAGCCAAGCGCTGACACCAAGAATAATCGTGGCAAATATTAATCCCAACGCATTTCCAAAACGCGAAATGAAATCCAGAATATCTTTTAGTGAAAGTTTGTCTTCAGGTTTTTCTTGCGCTTTTTTCTTGTCATCAAGAGCAACTGGAGGAAGTTTTTTCTCTTCCAGCTTAATAGTAGAGAAGTTGATCTTTGGTTTGATTTCCCCGAGAGGAAACTTCAAATTATTCACCACATTTTTGGCAATTTCAACTTCACCTGGTTTCAAAAGATCACTTAAATAGACATTAATGCTAACGTCTTCAAGATTCTTGAAGAGATCGAAGGCTTCGCTGTAACGGTACATCTCTTTCAATTTTTGTTGGTTGTCTTTATGAAAATCTTCAACCACAGGAATCTCTAAACCAACTTTAGAAAAGGCAATATAGTCGCCTTTAGAATCATCAAATTTAACATCTGAGACTTTTGAACCTTTTTTAACAATGTCTTCAAAGTTTGGCATACCAGGATCATTAACCTTGGCCTCAACCTCAACCAGAAACTGGTTTGTCTCGAGGACATTTCCCAGATTTGATTTCACTTTAATTAAAATTTTGTCCTCTAGTTCAACTTTTTGCCAGCTCAGTGGGGTTTGCGCCAAAGCACTTAGCGAGACCAAGAATACTAAAAACGTGAAAATAAGTTTCATGTTAGTTCTTCTCCGTATCTATACCAAGTTTCTTCTCGAGGTATACTTTCATTTTATAGGAATCAACATTATCAGAATTAAGCGCAAATGATTTCCGGTAATAAGAGAGGGCCTTCTCAACATCTTTCATCATGTAATAAGTTGTAGCCTTTAATTCAGCAATGATGGAAAAGTGTGGATAGTCTTTTTCAAGTGTATTCAATTTATTCATGGCATCGGTGAAGTTCTTGCCACGGATGAGCTTTTGCACATCAAAGAGCTCGACCATCAACATGTCATGCCTCTTAATTGTTTTAATTTCCCTGCTGACTTCCAAATTGACGGCCAGTTCAACATCCAGGTTCGACGTTTTAGTGAAGAGAACACGGTATGGCTCGTAGCCTTCTTTTCTTAGTTCAAATACAAAGTTATTTTTCTTCACATAGGTCTGAATCAGTTCCTTGAGGTCTTGCTTAAAAGGCGTTTTACCAATCTTCTGAGGAGCGGCCCCTTCATCGGTCAGGATAAATATCTCTGCCTCTTCCGGATTGGACTTAATTTCGATCTTCTCCGCCCACACGTAAGTAGGAAGAGCGACAACCAATATAAGTAAACGAATTAGGCTCAGCAAAAGTGACTCCTTGGGAATTCCCCATCCTCATGATCGGAAAAAAAGAAAGATCCCTTAACAGATTAAGGAGTTAGGCAGTTTTTTCTCCTAAACAAATAAATACTATGCCAATAAGATGACTCAACTTTAAGACAACCTTAAAAGATCCCATCTTTCTTCAACTTTTACGCCTATAAATCCGATAAACCCTTTGAATGATTATTTTAAAGTCTGTCCTTCTGACATTCATGCTTTCGTTTATTTCTGGCTGTGTCGGGACTGTGGAGGATTCGACTGATCCTCTGACGGAAATTGCTTCTAAGGCAGGAGACAATATTCACTTCACCGGGATCTATCAGGCAGTACCTATTTCCCAAGATAAAATAGAAATCTTTTTTTATCCCGCTACCGGCGCCTCTACTAAGTACTACTACACGTTTTATGTTGGGGATAAACCTATCCCTTATACTGTCCCTTCAGAAAGTCTTGATGCCGATTACCGTGGCTTGCTCAAATTTACCGTAACTGGTCTGGAGCCCGCAAAAACCTATATCGCAAAAGGTAATGCTGTTGATCAGGTATCAGGCGAGCCAGATAATAATTCTGTCACCGTCTCGGTCAAAACTTTTCCCAATCTGGTGGCAGATTTTCATGGGATATCGGCGCTCTACAATACCGCTGGCGTTGAGGGAGTTGATTCAATCAATGTGCGATGGACTCATGCTAGTATCGACTACTCCAATATTACAGGTAACGCCCCCACTGATCCCAAAAGTTATGAGATCGTGGCCGTCGACACGGACCGTTTAACTCCAGCTGATATGGATAGAACCCAGTTTGGGGCTGCCGACGGGCTTCACAAAAAAATTGTCGATTACGACCCCATGATAAACGAAGCCATCATCAGAGGACTTAAGGCCAATACTAAATATTACGTAAGAGTAAGGGCCATCCACAACGATTCAATTGAAAGTCTCAACGATGAAAAACTTAAAGGTGAAAAAAACTCAAATTACCTCAGTATTAAGACGCTAGATGCTGATCTGGCCAATATTAAAAATCTTGAGACACTGGTTGCTTCTAAAAATCCCGGCATCTCTTCTTCAACTTCTCTCATTCTTGGTTGGCAAACAGTCACAGGTGTCTATGATCACCTGCGCTTAATCTATACAGTTTCTCCGAATCCTTTGGTATTTGAACAAGGTGTTTCGTGTGGGGTTAAACCGGACAACGAAGTTTCCTGCCGGAAAATTTTTGGCAACACTCTTTCCACAATTGTAGGAAATCTTCCAAGTTCACAGAACTTTTTCTTTCAACTGATTGCCTGTCAGGACGCAGAGTGTGAGTTAAATAGGGCCGGCCCCATTGTCACGGCAAATACTTTTCCAACTTTTGCAGGTTTTTCCGGAGTTCAGTCTGTGGATATTGCTTCAGGAGTTTCAGAGATCGGAAAATTCTTTTTACGAATTCCACTTCCCGATTTTTCCCTCGGGGATTTTGATGGATACATCATTGGGTTTAAGAGTAACCTGGGCGACGATTTTATTGAAATTTCTGAAACTCCCCATGCCTCTATGATTATAGAGGATTACAATCACCGCACCGACACAACGATTACCATCAGAGGTGTTGATTACAATGCAGGCGGGTTTTATTGTTTCACCGTTTATCCTTTTGTCTATAATCCTGATACTTCAAAAACCGCCCAACCTAATGGCGTATGGAAATGTGCCACCCCAGAAATTGTCGCCCCAAGTGCCGACTCCTTTCCCGGATTAACTGAAGCCAGCTCTTTTGGAAATAGTGTGCTGACCAGCTGGTCTCAGCCCGCTTCCGGGATCTTTGAGCATTTTGAACTATTCTTGAGAATTACACCCGGCCAATTTAGTTATTCCGAGGCGAAAGCTCAAGTAAGCTCAGGGATGCTGGTGGATTATGTCCAGGTGGTTTTACCCTGGTTTATAGAGACCTACACCTTTTCGAATTTACCTATCTCATCGAATTACAAAGTCGGAATTGTGACCCGCTATGTTTCTGGGGCTTCAGCGATTTATAACAGCGAAGACAATGACGCCATCTTTAACTGCAACGTGGACGCTGCTGTAGACGGTGGCGGGAACTTTATTCTGAATCAATGTACGGGTGGCCCTTAATGCCTCCCTAGTAGGGAAGCCAGATTTTAGTAAAATTGTTTGTGGAACGTATGCTTATGAAACGATTTTATCAAATATTGAATTTATTGTCGGCGCTGGCCTTGTCCCTGCTCCTGTCGTCTTGTGTGGGAACAGTTCAAGATGCCAACGTGGACGTAAATTCCTTAAGTGAAGAAGACAAGCAAGTCATCAAATTTGGTGGTCTTGAACAAGCTCGAGCCATCAGTCACGACAAAGTTGAGCTGGAATTTACTCCCATTGGTATTGATGACCCCAATTTAAAATATCTCCTCTTCGTCAACGGTAGTCCAAGCCCTATTGAAATAAGTGCCGTTGCTCTTGGCGATTCCATCGCTGGTCGCAAGATTTATACTGTGCTCAATCTCATACCAAATATGACTTACAAATTCGTGGTGAAGTTAGAGAACGGTGTGACTAAAGCTCGCAGTGTAAAAGAAAAAGAGATGATTGTTACGACCTTCGATAACAAAACAGCAGACTTCAAAGGAATTACGAGCATCAGTAAAGTGATTGGTCTTTCAGACACTTCGCTCAAAGTTGACTGGGTTCCTGCGCACATGGACGGAGTCATCATTGCCAAAGAGTTTGACCCCGTTTATTACGAGGTAACAATCATTGGGGCAGGTGGGCCACAAAACTTAAATAATCCAAACTATACTGGCCTGGACCGCAGAGTGATTCCTGTTCCTAATCCTTTACTTACCCAGATCAGCCCGATGAATCACTCGCAATTTACATCAACGATTATTGATGGATTAACTCCGAGTACTAAATACTATATTCAAGTTCGGGCAGTTAACAAACTCTGGTACACTTTCTCAATTGATCCACTTGTCACTCAGATCCCCGTTGACCGGGAAGTGAATACTCTTTTTTTATCGGCCAAAACTGATTCTGCAACGGGAGATTTTGACTTTAACGTAAACGGTTTGCAAGTTTCAAATGCTCTTGGTAGTGACGCCTTCACTAAAGTGAATACCTTCTGGCCTTCCGGTTCAGGAACATTTACCGGGTATAAAGTATTTCTTCGTAAGCATCCCTCTTCTGCTGCATCGTCTGCCGTCATCCTCGCCGATGACAAATTAACGATTGAGCAAATGCAAGGGGTGATGGATGGGACCATTATCGCATCAGACGATAACGGAAGATTTATTAATGCCGCCACAACTCTTACGAACCTGCAGGTTGGCTCACTTGAAACTTATCAGTGGTATCAGTTTAAGATTGTTCAATGCCGAACAACGGCTTGCCCAGTTTTTCCATTAACTAATCCTGACATAGGAATAGTGAGTGAACTTCGGGCAATCAGAGTTGGACCGTCACTTGCTCCTTTTGATGGGATTGCACGCATCGAGAATCCCGTTGATCCTCTGGCCCTGGATGAAATAAAAGTAAACTTTGACCCACCTGCATTGACAGTTGGCTATGCTGATAAACTCGAAGTCTATTGTCTTGATCCTGATACAGTCGGTGGGCTTCCAGCCGCATATGACTTTGATCCAATTCCTCTCACTACTATTGCGCGAGCCGGCTCGACCGTTAGTAAGTGTAACGGGCTCTTTCTTACTGAAGAGCCTGATCTGACTGATAAAAATCTTACCATCAAAGGCGTCAAATCAATTCCGGCCGCAACTGCAGCGGCTGCCACTTATTGTTTTGCTGTTTTTCCAGCGATTAGATATCAGGCAGAACAAATTCCTGCAGTGGGAACCTATCCAAAAGAAGATTGGGTCGTTCGCTGTGTGACACCAGAAATTAAAACACCAACCGTAGCCCAGTTCGGGGGGTTAACCGGAACCTGTAATCCTGTTCAGGACACGATTGCCGTGAACTGGACGGCACCAACGGGTGGTATCTATACCAGCTACCGTCTTTATTACAGATCAATTACTGGTAGCCAGGTATTCAAGTTCTCTGATGCTGTTGCCGGCGATCCTGCGTATTCCAGCATAAATCCTCTCGACGGTATAACCAGCCACACATTAACTGGTCTTAGACCAGGGACTCGTTACCGGATCGGGATTCTCACAGAAATTACAAGTGGGGCAACAAAACTATATAGTGAATTTAATACAGCGATTAAAGACTGTATGACTCCGATGCCAGTGGCAACCTTTGATGAATGGACCAGAGTTTTTGCTATCGGTCCCAAGGTTGACGGAAGATTCCCTCATGTCACAGCTGGACCTAAGAGACTCGTCCCAGAAGACGCAAAAATTCTGGAAGCTTTGAATGTTGATGGTATTCCTTACGAAATGCCGACTGATGGCAATGGACTTCCTGACCCCCTCGCCTATCTTCTTCCCCCAGGTCACTACTATCCTGGCGGTTACACTCCAGCTGCCTTTGACGATGATTTCGATGGAGCTTATGGAAAAACTTTCCTGGGGTCTTCAGTCGCTGCTTCTCGAAACGGGATTGTTTCGCTGGGATGGAAAGACATGAATTTGGACTTTTTGAACAATGAGTTCAAGGAGTGTCAACGTCATCCGACTGACCCGGCCATCACCACTAACCCTGATTGTTCAACAGTTCCACTACTTCGGAAAGATCGGCAATATGGCTACAAAGTTTTTCGCTCAGTAGATAACCGGTTGTCCTGGACTGACGTTACCGGGCCAAGTGGGACAACAGGTATTTCACTTGTGTATGCCAGAGATTTTAAATATTACAAACGCGCAAACTTAGCCGCTACCACTGATAGAATGGCTTTTTTCACTGACTACTCAGTACAGGCGATTTATACAGATCCAGAAGGCAAAGAGCGCGGAAGAATTTTGTGGTACAAAATTGTTCCTTATTTTGGAAAAAAAGCGCTGAGTGTGACTGGAGCAGGAGTCACAGGAGACAATATAATTAAAGTGGTTCTCCCTCCACCTAATATGGCCTTGGTAAAAAGAGAAATGGCCAACCGAAACGCCTGTATAGCCATTGGCCGTGATGCCGCTGGAGATATAGATAAAACCAGTGCTGGTCATTACTCCTGTGCCTTTAATGGAGTTGGTTCTCGCCCTAAAGGGACTCCATGGAACATGGCCAATCAAATTATTGACCTTGGTGGGGACTTATTAGTTGATAGATTTGAACTCGGCTGCCAATACACTCGAGGTGACTACTCGGCCGTACCAGAAGAAGGATCCAGCTTTTTTAAACGGGATGCAGCTTATAGTGGAGCTCAAACTGATTTAAAAGATTTTAAAGGCTTTAGGACCGACATCGATGGAAACGATACTACTGATAAATTGCTTGGTTGTACCAGTGGTTCAGACTTTAGGATAAGCCTTGATTCTAGCAGCGGAGCAAGTACGTCTACATCGTTAGCTCCCGATTATAAGAAAGTACTTTACGGAGACTGCCTCGGTAGAGGAAGCGTCGCCATCGCCTCATCTTTTTGCAGCGATCCACTTAAAGCAGGCACTCGAAGTTATAAATTTCCAGGCGCCTACACTCCGGCCAGCCCTTTTGATTGCACTAATATCTTTGCTGATGATCCACAAAACTATGCCGACCGCTACAGCGTCGACTTTAGAAGAAACTTAGTTGTTCAATCAGAATTCGGTGCTGTTTTATATCACCGAGACACCAGAATGTTCGACATGCTCTATCCCACTGGCCCAGGCCACACGACCTCAATCATTAATACCGGCTGGGAAGGAAAACAAAAACAATGTTTCATCAACCTCGCAGCGATTGGCAGCGATGGAAAAGTTCGGGCGCGCTGGTTTCCTGCCGAAGACTTAAATAAAATAAAAAGTGGTGCAGGAATTCAAAACGTTACCAAAAAAACTATGGGGCAAATTAATAGTGATATTAACTTATTTGACTCAAACGAATACAAGCTGCCTGGTACAACCTTAAAAACTACCGCCAGATTTGACGACACAACTCTAGTGGCCAAAGTAGCTTCAGCTAACAGCGCTAAACTGCCTCCATTAACCGGTATCTCTCAAGAATTGGCCCAGGATTATTGTTCTGCCTACGAAATTGAGGTCGGAATATCCACCGATGGCACCAACTTTCTGGCCACCTCACTTCCAACGACTAAACGCTTACTGAGAAAAGTTGAGGCCCTGGCAGCATCTGACTGGCCAAGTTCCGCCAATAATCACGCCCAAAGTTATGACTACACCGAGTCCAGAATCACTACCATTGAGGGAACTAATACCGCCGGTAGTTGTGTGAGTTCAATTAAACAAGTCTCCAGCGGCGGTCTAAGTCGTAACAGCACCTTGACCCCACAATCGGCAACCTGGGACCAGGGAGTTCCTACGTTCGTAGGCAAGGCCCATACGGGAAGCTCGAGGCTCGATCAGTTCAACCCTGCAACTGATAGGGAGCACAGTGAAAAATGCATTAGTGAGTTTGGTGTTCAGGACATGGTGGGTAACGTTTCTGAATTTTCTTCTGAAAGAATGTTCTGTGATTACAGTAAAGATAAATTGTGGTTCGGAAAATATGATGCTGGAAATCCCATGGCCCAAACTGGTATCGGTGATCAGACAAATTCTATTCAAATTGCGGATAACCAGTCCTACCAGCGCCTATTCTGGAAAAAACTCACCATGTATTTTGAAAAATCAGGCGGAGGCTTCAGAGAAGTCGGGCCTAACGCAACTGGGGCGGATGCAGTGACTTCAGACGTTGTAACATGGCCGCAACCAAATCCAGACTCTGGTTACTGTTCATTAGTAGACAATGTAGAGAGCTATGCTCTTTCTACCAGTTGGAACCGTTTTCGAGATTCTGTAGATAATTTTTATCCCGCTACCATTACCGGTGGAGCATTAAATACTGCCATGATTCCACTGGGAAATGAAAATAAAGTTGATAGAGAAAGCGTAAACTTTCTTAGAAATGGTGATGGCTATTTTTTAAATTTTGGTGCTAGTAACATTGCACCTCAATTTAAAGATGGAAATTCCATGGGGATTACAGGAACAGTCACCACACTCACCACTCAGTCCCTGGGCCCATTTTTTAACCCTTGGGTTGGTCTGCCTATGGCGTGCAAGGGGGACTCTTGTTTGCAATCAGATGACAACATTCGAATCACTACACCTTTTTTGGCTCCAAAAGTTGGCGCCACAACTCCTGTGATCAGTAACTATCCTATTGGTAACTCCCAGATTTTTAATATCGGGATATCAGACGTGATTCACACCGGAAATGACGTGTACGTTGTTAAAGACCTCACTCTTCAGCCTTATGACTACAGCTCGACAGTTATTGATAAAATTACTGTGTATCTGGATGGTTCCGTCGACATGAGAACAAAAACCCTTGGTGACTGGTGGACCGATAATCCAACAGAGCGGACAAACAACCAGGAATTCAGTGGGTTAAACTTTGCTCTTCCACGGAATACACCACTTATTTTCACCAATGGTGGAGATTTTAATGACATCAATACAGGAAAATATACGTCGACAATCATAAGCGGATCTGAAGAAACAACCAAGGTGACGGTTGGCCCAGGAATTAGATGCGGAGTCATGTTAAACTCTGATTAATAAACAAGGACTAGGTTCAAAGTGGTACGTTTGCTGGTACTGGCCCTGCTCTTTACTCTGGCCAGTTGTAATACAGAAAAATCAAGTGACGTTGAGATCAACACGTCAGGCATTTTTACGCCTGTTTCTATTAAATATTCAAATGACGAGCTTGGGGACACTTACGATTTTGGTGAATATCTCATTGGAATGGGACCAAAGACCTACCCAATTACTGTTACCAATAATTCGCTTTTCCCATTAACTGACCTCAAACTCACTCTGGATACCTTTGAATCATTTGGTTTTGGTTTTGAAAAAACCGAAGACGGAAAAAATAAATTCCCCGGTAAAACAGGAACCTGTACCAGTACCCTGCTTCCCGCACAATCTTGTACCATTGCTCTCCAATTCGAAACCAATATCTCAAAGTTTTATGAACAAGAAATTACCGTCAGTTACTTGAACTACATTGAAGGGGCCAGTCGTACCATTAATCTCCAGGTTCTGGCCGGTAACCCTGCCTCATTGGTATTTGAGAATGAAGAAACAAACTACTATTTTGGAGACCTCGTTGGGATGGCCCAGATACCGGTTATTGAAAGAGAGCTGGTGCAGGAATATTCCCAGGTTTTGAAAGTAACAAATGCTGGAGACTTAAAGGCCCGTGATCTGACTAACAGTAACATTTTTTTAAGTCAGACTTGTAACTCGGCTGCGACTAAAAGCTGCCCGGTTGGCCAGAATACTGCCTACCGAATTACTCACAACTGCCCTCTGGAATTGAAACAAAACGAATTTTGTCATGTGACTGTTTATTTTAAACCTCTCAACCAGGCCTTGACGGCCGAGATGAAAAACGTTCGATACGACAGTGTACTCAAATTAAATTACAAGACCTCTTCTCAGGGAACAGTGGCAACTCTTAACGGCTACATTACAACAAACTCCGTTAATATTGAGGCGAAGTTTGACACAAGTATTGAGTCTCAGATTTTTGAAAACACAATCGTCGTAGGTAACAGAGACATTCGCGCCTTTAGAGTTAACAACCGCGGCTACCGAAGCGGGTTCATGCGAAAATTGGTTTTTAAGGATTCGCTCGGGGTTCACAGTGCCAGTTGTGTCGCCAATCCGCTCACTACTCCCTGGCTTGAATGCTATGATAATCTGGTTACAAACGTTAAAACACTCGCTGCATTTCCATTTCGTATTAAAGATAAAAATGCCTGTCTTCAATCCCCTTTCGACACAGGAAAGATTATTCCGGTTGATCAGGGCTGTGCCTTTGATATTCAATTTCAACCTAGTACCACATATCTCGCTCCAAAACTTTTTGAACTAGAAGTTTTCGCTGAATATGATGCCCTTTGGAAAGGCCTGCCAAGTATCCAGGAAAATCAGCTTCACACTTTAACCGCGCAATCTCTGCACGCCGCTAAAATCATCCCCACAACTATCGTTTATTCCGGCGCAAATGTCCCAGTCGAAGCAGGGGCAGGCGAAATACTGACGACCTTCAATGCCGGACGCTTGGGTTTAATGTCACCAGCAAACTTTCGCAGACGTCCAATGCTAGTGACTTTTAAAAATATCGGTGGAGTCAGTGCAACTTCGATTGTCGCCAAAGACGGTCGAAATAATATCATTCCTCAAAAAGAACTTAATCCTTTAGGGGTGTCAATTGGAGTCCTTGGTCCCAATTATTACGTCAACTCACTCATCAGCACCAGTAACTGCACGGAAATACTTCCCAACCAATCCTGCACCATGCAGTTCAGTTTCGCTCCCATCACTTTTTACGATTGGGTCAAAAATGCTGACAACATGTATGATGTTTTTTTTCCTGCTCCTGGACCTTACCTTGATTCTTATAAACAATTTATCATGGCGTACATGGACGGCACGAACTACTCGGATATAAATACCACTTCAGCGGTAGCCGATTCCGGACCTAATCAAGGGGAGAGCAGACTTAAAGCTGACTTGGTTGAAAAGGGCCAGTTGGATGACTACACTTCCGAGGGCTTCGGAATCGGGATGCAAAACCAGGGAACAGAGTACAAACGAGAAGTTCGTTTTAGTAACATTGGAACTAAAGACATTCCCTATCTCCATTACGTGGGGAGCAGAAACCTCAAGACTCTCACTGAGCCTGTAAGAGTTATTCCTACCGATCCAGCACACTTGGATGCTAATACTCTGGACTGCTATAATATTTTTGATTTTGCTTACGTGACCGGAGACAGTCTTGCCACAATTAACGCCCGCTCAGCGACGTGGGACCCCTTCCCAGTCAGTAAAGATTGTCTTCTGACTTTGCATTATATCCCAGGTAAGAGATCCTTCACGGATAACGATATCAGAAGTAACGTCACTCTCTTAGAAGAGAATGCTCGCAACACCTACAGTGCTACCAATAGCTCGATCTATGGCTGGGATTTTGAAGTCGGAAGATATGGAGATTTTGATTTTATTTTGGATGCCTATGACGGTGACATAACCGATCCCACCGCGACCGGGCCTTATGCTGCGAGCTTCGGAAAATACCTCCAAGGAAAAACGGCTACCGCTGGTGCGAGCTTTGCTCAACTCGCCAAAGTCACTCCTTATGCTCCACGTCCTATGGCCAGCTCTATTATATACCGGCCAGGATGGAACAGACCCTCAGTGACTGACGAAAATGGCGTAACCTTCCTCAATGCCTCAGCTGTCCCTGATGCTTGGTTTTTTAGTGACAACACAGAACAAACGACGGGCTTCGCAGGATATGATGCTGATTTTTTCAAAGGTATTCTCTCAAAAAACTTTTTCCCACTCGGCATGGTCCTTCCGACACTGACCGATTATGAATTCATCTATTACATGGGAACAGTCCCTTCTGGCACTACCCTCAATGGCTCTATGATTTTGGCCAACACTGGTAGGGTAACTGCCGTTTTAAAAACCTCCACCATTAACACAATCTTAAGTCCTAATTCCACGATCAACCATTTTACGACCAGCCTCACGACTTTGCCAAACCCAACAAACTTAGCGTATGCAACTTCAGTTCTTGCCGCTGCTGTGACTCCGGGCCAATCTACAAGTTATACTTTTAACGGAACAGATTCTGGAGTTTATGCTGCTGAACTTCTTATCAATTATCAGGATGGAGGATACGATTCAGTTGGTCCATACATGCTTCCGTTTGTTGGCCCAGACCCAAGAGTGAGACGTACGGTCCAAAGGAAAATCCTTATTGTTGCAGAAGTTTCTAATGCTGTTCCTCAACTCAAGCTTGATGTTCAGGATTATGATATCGTCACGGATGATCTAAATCCCGCAGTGGAATCTCTTGGGGCGATGACAACGACTCCTATGAGTTACTTTGAGGGAATTACACCTGTATTGAATTTCACCTCAATTAAAATACCTACTCCGGCCAGAAAAGATAGTTACCTCAAAAAGAGATTTATCTTTTATAACCCTTCTGCAACTACCGCAATCGATGACATAAAACTTTTCTTCAGGGCATCTGGAGGCTCAACCATCAAAGATGGTGTTCAGTCCCTCACTAGTTATTATGTTTGTATGGCCGGCAGTCAAACCAATGCCACTCTGGCGGCCGTAGATGGATCCAACGTGGCTCAGCCCATGTGTACGGGAACATGCGGTTCCACTGCCTTTAATCTTGCTCCGAATGGATCTTGCTACATTGAGGTTCGTTTCCAACCTACTGGCACAGCGAGTGCCAAATCTGTCACGTTAACAGCTTTACACAAAGTGGGAACCGATAGATACGTGCACAAAAATCTGGATATGACGTTTCAACCCCAGGACCCTGCTGCTGTTGCCATTACCAACCGAACACCCCAGGTTATTAGAACGTCACTAGGAACACTTAACTCATACAATATTGACTTTGGTACTCCCGTTCAAACCGCCAACCCGATGGTTTTCACTTACAACGCCCCAACAACTGGTGGCTGGAATAAAATGTTACAGTTGAATAATCCATCAACGACGAAAGCCTCATTTCTAAAAAGTTATCAGCTTTACTACAAGCAGTTTATCGATACTGGGATCTCTGACAGTGCACTAAAATCTAAGGAACCAGTCTACCCAACTGACTACACGATGAATGTCAGCGGTGTTCTTTATACTCTTATCTGGCAGCAAAACTATCCTTCTACTGTGAATCCAAGGATTCAAGTTTGGGCCAATCAGAAATGCTTAGTTGGTGATAACACGGGGCTGTGGTTCCAAAAAGGTTTCACGGCTCTCACCTGTCAAATGATTCCGATCTTATTTGCTGACATCAATTATATTAGACGCACATTGAATGTTAACCTCGCCGCGGATATGGATCCCAACTACGTTCGTCTGCAATATTATAGTGCGAACAGAGCTTCTACAGGCGCCGTCACAATTCATTTCACTGGAAGTATGAAGCCAAACACAGCTTTTGCTAGTGCCCCGAACGGGATCAATTTTTATCAAAACGTTGAAGCAACCAATGCCAGCAGCGGACAGGTTATTTTTAAATGGGCCGAGATGACTCCCACAACTCCGGCGTTGGGTCCGATTGTCGGGTACCGGGTTTATTATGCAACAACCTCTGCTCCACTGAATACGGTGTTCCCTATTCCGGCCACCACCTATGTCGATACTCCGGTCAACGGCACCGGACTCTACCAGCTCACTCACAGCAGCTTGGGTGCCAACAAATTTATGTATTACCGGATTTTCCCAATCCGTCAGAATGCGGCCTACACATTTAGTCCTAACCCATTTGGCTTAACCGCAGGGAAGTTCCTATCAGATCCCAGCGTCCCAGTCCTACCGGTGGTGGTGCCGAATAATAATTTTATCTATCAGCACGTGGGGCGATATCTGATCGAAAAGGGCGTATTTAACGCCAATATGCTCACTCATGCTCAGGCAAAGTCGGCTTGCTCTACCCGAACCAAACTCAATATTACCCAAGGGCCTTCGTTTGTGCAGTTTAGTTACGCTATGATCAAATCGGCGATCTGGAACGTAATTTTATCTCGCGCTGACAGTTCCAATTATAATTTAACGGATTACCCCCTCTGGCTCGATGTTTCGACAGTCAATATCCACACGACTCTTTTACCTTATCCAGGCTATAATCCTACAGCTGACATTGCGTACCTAGATGCTAATGCTATTTTCTATATCAAAAAAACTGGTTGTGGAACAAATTGCTCTGGTAACACCGCCGTAGCAAATGCCTTCGGAAAACCCAACTACACTTCGTATATTGAACCCGCAACGAACTTTGCCGGTGCACGTTGCTTCATTCAGCTACCTTAAACAAAGTCTGGAGTAAAACGCAGAGGCGCCTTATTCTAAAAGGGTGAAAAACTGTTTTTTTATCCTCATTATCTTGTTCCATTTTGGAGCGATCGCCGAGACATCTCAGGAGGAGTTGCCCTATTTGTTTATTCCACCTGTTGATATTCCCGCCGACTTTACAGAGTTTGAAAAACAACAAATTAATAAACTCGTGGTAAAGGGTTCTACCAAACAATCAGTCTATCAGGTGATGATCGGAACTCCCCAAATTAGCAAACGCTTCAAATGGGCGATTCATAAAATCAATGTTAAGGTCACAAATACACCAGATGGATTTCAGATCATTGCAGAATTAAGAGACGCTCGAAAAAATATCCTGATCAATTCCATAACTGAAAGTCAGTTCCCGCAAATAGAACTCTACCGCCGTCTGGAAGATATCATTAACCGTTTATTCCTACCGGTCGAGAAAGTACTCGAGTCAGAGGTGAAACCCAAGCCACCAAAATTGAAAGCGGAACCACAGAAAACCATTCAGGAATCCAAAGTCGCCACCATCAATTTCCGGGAACGTATCATGAGTCTTAAGACTGATGTGAATGAAGCGGTGGTGAAAGCCGGAGCCGTTAAAGCTGAAAAGAAAAAAACCGATGCCCTAAAACTTAACGACCCGGAAATACCAAATAAAAAAACCAATGCCACCAATACCCAGGCAAATACAGAAGAGAACCTTAAGCTTGTGAACGAGGCGGCACTGGTTCCGAAGATCGACATCAAACCGCCTCTGGACGTAGGACATTCGATCCGAATCGGTTACTATAACATGAACACAAACTCGCAAGACAATCTGCTCAACACGGACTCACACCCCAAGTACCTTCTTCTGGACTACGAATACGCCTTGAATTGGCCGCACAAGTCTAAAGTCTATCACCACGCCAACGTCAGATACGGTAAGACCTTAAACAAAGAGGAAAAAGAATTCGCGCCCTATATCGGTGGGTCAATTCTTGAGGGGTATTTTTTTGAATCACTTGGATGGATGCCGAAGGCCGGGATCGAAATAGATACAATCAGTTTTAAAAACCTACCTATTCCGAGAGAAGGTTTAAAAGTTGCAAACAACCGTATATTTTGGTTCAACGTCACTTCAGTCAATAGTTTCAAATTATTTTCAAGGGACTTTCGTTTTTCACTAGGATATGGGATCCCACTTAAAATCATGTCTGATTATTCGGGCCTTGATGAAAACCCTAAGGCGACGGGTAGTAAGTTTAATCTAACATTGGCAATCCTCAATATTTATAACAAATTTCATCTTGAAGTAAATTACTTTAAATCTGAGATTGAAGCGACATCAGACAGAGTCACCACTTTTGATACTCAGGGAGCAGGTTTAAATGCATTCTATAATTTTTAGTTTTATTCTTTTCCTCGGATTAATAGCCTCAGCATTGGCAGGCGAAGTGATTGAGAAAGAAATTTCTTACAACATTGGCATGGTTAATGCCTCATATGCAGAGGCGCAGTCAACGCTGACAGGAAAAAACGTAACTGAAGCTGCCAGCGGAAGTGTCAGCAGCATCAGTGGTCAGATTGCCTATAAATTTGCTCCGGGGCTAGAGCGTTCCTACTACTTTTCGGGAACGTTTCCTCTTATGTCAAATCCAACTGGCTCATATTTTGGAGCTCACTTTGGCGCAGAATTTTATTTTGGGACATCATCCGGCTCCAAAGTTAATTTCAGTCACTCAGGAACCAGTATAAAACTGAAGCCCAAAAATTTATATTTCTGGAGTCTCGAAGGCGGCCTGGGCTACCTCATTTACAATACCGAAACGGCCAAGAAAACAGATATGCTTTTAGATATTGGGGCCAATCTCGGCATGCTATACACTATGAGTGAGAAGTGGAGATTAAGAGGGACACTCGGGATGACGAGAGGAACCGGTGTGGCAACGACAACTATGGAAATGAAGGCATTTTTCGGAGTAACTTACTTTACGAATTGAGATTTCACTCTTTTGGGGAACAGACCATCCATTACGTCTTCTATATTCCTCATCAAATGTAGTCGTTCTACTTTTTCTCTCGTAACCTTATTGACGACTTTTTTATTTTTTTCGTCCAGCAGGATTCCTGAAATTGACATGCTAGCATCGTTACCTGTAAGTGAAAGAGACACTTCAAAAATACTCAAAGCTGCTTCGCGGGCAATACCGATCTCCCCCATCGCAATCTGAAAGTCCGTTTGTTTGGCGCAAATCTTCAGCACAACTTTATTGATCATTCTTTTTTCGATATCATTTAGTGCAATATCGGATTGAAGGGACTTAATGACTAGAAGTTTCCTTGGTCCCTCGGCGATGTCATCTGCGGCAAAACCCAGATTAATACCAATCAAAATCAACAGGAACCAAAGTCTTTTCATGCGTTAGCAGAAACGTTATTGATGATAGATTCGAGTTGGCTTCTATTTTCAAAACTCAGATTAATATCCAGGCCTCGAAATTCAGATGTTTCTTTATATCTGAATTCAATTGCAGGACCACAAATTGAATACTTTGCCTCTAGAATTGAAAATCGTCTCAAGAAATCTCGGGTAAGCGGATGTGATTCAAGGGCATCGCTCTTGAAGTTCATTAAAAAACAACTTACCACAAATTTATTACCTGTCTCATTTGTCCGTAGGTAGATTCCAGGAACTTCTGATTCATCTTTGATGATGTGATGACATCCCATAATGAACTCTTTCATCATTCCTTCAAGACGGTCAGATTCAATAAAACAGTCTGAAATATTCTTATTAAAGTTAAGATCCAGGAATTTTCCACTGACTTTGAATAAGTATCCAAGTTTTACAGATAACTGCGCAACCGATTGGTTCACATCTCCAAAAGACATATCCTCATTATGGGATTCAATCAATGAGGTAACATCACCGAAATCAATCAGATGCTCAAGATGTTTGTTAGAGGTCAATTTAGGCTTAAGTTGTGCCAAAAAATTCTTTTTTCCACTTTTATACGCCAGCTCAGAGACACTGACTGAATAGTAGCGGCCATCGATTTTAATTTCGCCTTCAGAAGATGAGTCGACCTTAAAGATGTCCTGCAGAACAGATGTATCCATTTTTGAGCCTTCACTCTGCTTGTTCTGCCAAATAATATTTAATCCCTGATCTACCATCACTAATGGGTAATCAAGATCAGACATGATTCTTTTAAATGTTGGATTAATGATTTCTTCCGCACCAGTTGTAACAACTGTTTTCTTACGATTGAGCATAAATGAAATCATTGATAGAACCGTCCACAGAGCAACAACTGGAAGGACAGGCACTTGAGGTACGACAACTTCAGGAGCATGTAAGTAAATCTCTTTAGACGTTGTGATGTCCTGCAGAGAGCTTTCAAGCTTTTTTATAAAAGGGGCATTTAAATTAACTTCTGCCGGCGAACTAGAGACACCTTTAACAGACAGTGGATTTTTAAGGTTTTCTATTAATTGATGAGCCTTCGACTTAACTGAATCAGTAAAACTAAGACGAGAAATGGTGTTTTTATGAAAATCTAAAACCTCATTTAGCCTCGAATTAAAGGCTTCAACTTGATTCCCCTGGATGCTCTCCATTTTATCGAAATAATTTTTCAAAGAGTTATTTAACTCATACCGATACAACATCTGGCTCGACTTTAAGAAAGAAAATAACTTCGTCATCCCCTCAGCAAAACCGGTCCTCCCCTCAATAGTGGTAGTGTGAACTGCTGGCCGTACAATTAAGTGCTTTTTTTGTTCATTTAAAGTCGATTTAATTTGGGCAAGAACCGTGCCATTGACTTCTTCGTACTTAATTGATTTTTGAGTAGTCTCTTTACTACCTATTACTTCTGAGGGTGTGTTCAGAATGAGAAAGGTTCCGACTATGCCTACCGTAAGTAGGGCGATAAAAGTTTTCATACGGAAGCTTCCTTGTCTCTAATATCTGCAGTTTTTTCATTTATGTCAAAATTGAGTTCAATCCATTCTTCAAACTTCTGAACACTGAAAGCCTTGAGTTGTCTAAAGTTTATCATGTACTCATTTTCAAGCTGTGTTTTTAATTCTTTCATTCCACGGGTTGATTCATCACTGTTTCTAATCCAAAGCTGAATTTTGTTTTTTGATGATCTGATATGAATTTGTCCGGCCCCGGCCAAGACTTGAGACCAAAACTGAGGTCTGCTCGTCATATATGAGTTGAGTGTATTTAATGCTGAACTTAGGCACTGTGAATGGTGGAATGAAATCAGAATTGGTTTTCTAACCAAGGCCTGAATTTTCCCTTGTGTGACCTGGACAACAGGATCACAGGACTCTTCCAGATCCGGTCTTTGAAAATTATCCCGGTAAGCCTTTTTCCAATCATACACCTTGCTGTCCATGCAATTCATCACAGCTTCATGGATGCTGAGCGAGTTTGAATCCATCAATTCCATTTTTTGAGATACACTGGCAGCAACTGGAACTGTCAGTTCCTGGTTTTGCAATTTCAAAAAGCGTTGTTTTAAATCAGTATTCTGGCCCATTTTTATCTTCTCCACTGTATAAGTATATGGTGAAGAAGATATCGACCCTAGTAGGTAAAAAGGGTCTTTAGGCGGCCATGGCGGTTGAGCTATTCTGAGAGAGCTGAGAGAACCAAATGTGACACGCCAAACGGATATCTGAAAGGATCTGTTCGTTAGATTGGCTATGTAGGCGTAGAAACTTAAGGAATTCTAAAGTTAAAAGTGCTGTTTGGGCCTGGCATCTTCTGAGTTCCTGAGGGTTTTCCTCTATTTGTTTTACTTCCATGTCGATCATCTGACGCGCACTCGATCCTTCAGAACTGGAAGCCTCGACTAGAATTGTTTTGATTTCATTTTCAAGACTTACTAATAGTCGTGCTTTCTTCTGCAATGGATAGGCCTGAAGAACTTCATTAAGTGCAGTTTTAGGCAATAACCAAACGACTTCCAGCGGACAGTTTTTCACCGCGGTTTCAATTAAATCATCCGTTGAACTCACTTTAAGCATCTGAGCATAAATCATCTTTTCTTTATCAGGCTCAACTGCCTCCAAAACTTTTATGAGTTTTGAGGCCATGCTGTTTTTCTGGGAAATATTTAAATATTTTTTTAAATTACTCTGAAGTGAGCTTGGCCTATTCCCAGGCATGCCTCCTTCAAGGGCGGCATTAAGAAATTTTTCTGCAAGTTGGATATCAAGCTTATCCAGAACCTTTGATATAAAAGCTGGATTGAGTAAATTTAAGAGTTCTCCGCAATCATCAGGATACTTTTCTCCAAATCTCGTCACGTCATGCACTTTCAGTTTTAAGGTCAACTCAAGCAATTCCGGATCAACTAAAGGCTTCGAAGCGATGAAAGCTTTCATCATCTCGCCCTTAATATAGGTCATGAGTCTTGATGGATCGATGATAGCTTTTTCGGCCCCGATAGTGGCTTTCCACTTCAGGCGGTCATGATCGTTCAAACTACTAACCAGTGAAGCAATCTCTTCTGAAGGCAGTAGAGTTCGAAAATATTCCAGCGTAGCGACTGAATCCTTAGTATTTGAATTCAACTGGTGGCGAATGAAGTCCTTCATCGCATCTGGATACTTGAGTTTAAACTCCATCAAGTATTCAAGGTCTTTTATAGAATTCAATTCCGCTGCCATAACTGTTATTTCTCTAGGTAAAGTTTGAGGTCTATATTTTTTGTTCTAAATGCCATGTAGAAAGCATAAGTCTGGCCATGTCCCAGGGATACAAATGCGGATTTCTTCTTAATTTGATCCATTTCAATAAAGGCTTCGAGATACTTCTGTTGCTTGATAAAGATACTCGCCCTGACAAAATGGTTCAAATCATTCTCCATTTCAGCTTTACCCGTCGCACTCTCAACATCATAAGTGTAAGAATCATTAAACTTTACCTGGGTTTTTGTCGCCCAGGCGTTGAGTTCTTTCTTCGCGTAGGCCATCAAATCATAGGATTCATGTCTATAATTATAACTCGTGAGGTTTTCCAGCAATCTATAATGCTCTAAATTCTTTGCCACTTTAGAGTCAAAGATTGAAGAAACTTCGCGTTTCACCCTGTTTTCAAGGTTCTTATAATGAAGATCAAAATCTCCAGAGCTTAAGTCTTTGGATAAAATAGAAAGCGCTAAATTAACTCTATCGGCTTCACCAAATCCCAGATGTGGGATCAAACGATCAAAGGTTTGGCGGGAAATGTTTTTTGTAAAAACAAAAAACATCAGAGAGGCGATCGCGATAATTTTAACAGCATCAACAAAGATAGAAGCAAATAATTTAAGGACGAATTTCTTGCTATTATCCTGAAAATAAGAAAGTTTATCCAGACCCATAAGTGCGCGCTGAACTTTAGCATCTTTTAAATTATCAAGTTTACTTAAATCCTGCATTTGATCGAGCTTTTCAAGGTGGCGAAGCTCATCCAGTTTGTTGAGGCGATCAAGTCCTGAAAGGGCCTCGAGTTTATCCAGATTACTCAGTTCACTAAGCCGGCCCAGTTTCTCTAATTTAGACAGGTCTTTTAACTCTCTAAGCTTTTCAAGTTCAGACAATGAATCAAGGGCACGAAGGTTATCAAGACTCTCCAGGGCCTGGAGTTTCTTGAGACTATCGAGTTTTTCAATGTATTTGAGATTATCCAGTTTTTGAAAATCATCGGCATGATCCTGCATAAGGAGTCGGAGATCTTCTACCTTATTCAGTACCTCTAACTTTTCGATCTTTTTTAAGACATCCAGCTTATTCAGCAGTGACAGTTTATCAAGTTCCTTAAGTCGTGAGAGCTTATCCAAATCTTTAAGGTTATCTAAGGCCTGCAATTCCTCTAGTTTGTTGAGAGACTTCAAACGCATGAGGTGATTGAGTTTATCCAGTTGATTCAGACCAGTGAGATTCTTTAAATCTTTGAGTCCCGTCAGATATTTTAGATTATCCAGTTGTGCAAGATTCCCCATTTCCTGGAGATTTTCAAGCGCACTCAACTGGTCGAGGCGTTTAAGATCGGTGAGGTAAGCTAATCGGTCAAGTTTGTCGAGTTTCCATAAGACCTGAAGTTTCTCTTCGAAGCCTTTAAGCTCTCCGAGAGAATCCAGCTGATTGGCAATTCTATACAGTAGGTCCATTTCAGGAGAATGAATCTCCACGACCTCGTCCACCGATTGAATTTTTAAGGCGCCATTTTTTGACATTTTGAACCCTCAGCAACTCTTTTCGGAATCCAAAACATTAAGATTAGTAAAATGTTCCCCATCTTTTTTATTTTTGGTTAATAAAGGATACTGGTTATACCTTATTGAAAATGCGAGAAAACTTATGAATTTTTATTCCCTGTTTGGATTTATCATTTCAATCGTAGTTCTTTATATCGGACTAAGAATGTCAACTGATAACCTGATCGCATTTTATGATGTGCCCAGTATCTTCATCGTTATCGGAGGAACTTTTGGTGCCACCGCTGTTTGTTTTCAATTAAATCGCTTCGTCGCTCTTTTTAAAGTTTTTTTACGCCGGATGTTTTTTGCAAAAAAAAATGTCATGCCTGACACCATTAAAGAAGTATTGGTGATTGCAGAAGCCTACAAAAAAGGCGAGGCGCTAACTGAAGCCAAAAAAAGAATCACGGACCCCTTTCTCCAGGAAGCGTGCGGTATTATCGAAGATGGTATTATTCAGAAAGACGAAATCCTCTCCATCATGGAAAAACGCAATGACAACATCACCTTCCATTATATGGAAGAGGCGAATAAAATTAAAACCGTTGGGAAATTCCCTCCTGCTTTCGGGATGATTGGAACAACCATCGGGATGATCGTTCTTCTCGGTAACCTTGGTGGCGAAGACGCTATGAAAAAGATGGGCCCAGCGATGGGTGTATGTCTTATCACGACTCTTTATGGTTCGGTTTTATCTAACATGCTTTTCCTTCCTGTTTCTGAAAACCTTATCGACAGTACCAAAGATGGTTTCATGAAAAATAAACTAATCATTGAAGGTGTAAACCTTCTCATGGATAAATCAAACCCGATCTTAATTGTCGAAAAATTGAATTCTTATCTAAATCCCTCTGAAAGATTAGATTGGAAAAAAGTGATTAAAGTCTAATGGCATTTGATCCACTAAGCCCACCACCAGACGAAGGCGAAGGATGGCTAGTCAGTTACGCTGACTTGATGACCCTTGTTGCCTGCTTTTTTATTCTGATGGTGTCGTTTGCCGATTTTTCCAAAAAAGAAGAGTTTTATTTAAAAACACGTGAAATAGCCAAGCACTTCAACAAAGAAAAGTTTCTCCAGTCTGAGGCACGCCTAAAATACCTTGAACAGGAATTGGCGAGACACCCGGAATTAAAGACCAAAACAAAAATCTCTCTCAAAGATTCAGAGCTCATTGTGATTTTTTCGGGCAGTATCCTCTTTGATGAAGGCCAATTCTCCATTCCCCAGGAGTCTCTTAAAACTCTGGATTCTCTGATCGATATTATTAAGACAGAAAACAGTGAGTACCGCATTCTAATCGAGGGCTATGCGGATGATATGCTGGCAAAAAACCCGTTTAAAAATGCCTGGACCCTTTCAGCAGCGCGCTCTTCCTCAGTTGCCGAGCGCTTTGAGTACTTTGGCTTTATCAAAGAAAATATTACTCCCATTGGAAAAGGCGACACCTTCAAGCTGGTTGAGAGTAAAGATAAGTTCGGGAATCGTGTTGAGGCCAATGCGAGAATTAACAGAAGAGTTGTCGTAAAAATCCTTGAACCCGTTTACAAAAAGAAAATCAAACTGGGCCTAGGCGTGTATTTCGAAGATGCCGAAGAAAATCGTTAATCCTGAAGCTTTTGGCGCCTCGCCGTCCGAATCAATAAATTAATCGCGGTCGCAGCCGAAACAGCGTTATCCCATGCCGTATAAATTTGTTTGCGGGTATCGGCTTTGAGATCTCCTGCTACGTACAGGCCAGGAACAGAAGTTAATCCGCTCTCTGCCGCCTTCACAAATCCCCTTTGATCCAGGTCCGCCCCCAGCTGCTTGGCCAGGTCATTATAAACAATCATTCCTAATGCCACAAAACTCATTTCAGCTTCAATGACATTGCCATCATCCAGAATAAATCCTTTGAGAATCTTGCCTTTCTCTTCGCCATGAATTTCCTTGATAGCAGTCGTCACGACACGAATCTTATAAAGGTCAATCAGCTTGAGCGTATCATTCTGAAATTTCGGTTCCGCTCCATTGGTGAGAATCGTCATGGCCGGAGTGTTATATCGCTCATGGAGCATAATTGAGACCCAGGCAGCACTATTCTCATGCCCTATCACGACCGTTTGTTTACCCATCACATGGTGACCATCACAGATCAAGCAGTAATCAATCGTCTGCGCATTCGCGTAATCAAAAACCGCTTCTATGCTCCCCTGAATGTGAGGTTGAACATCCATCACTCCGGTACAAAGGATGACGTATCTCGCCTGGAACTTTCTTTTCTGGGAATCTTCAAGTTCAAAGATGCCGTGTTCATTTTTAACGATACTTACGACACTGGTGTTTTTTTGAAGATGGAAATTATTTTTAAAGGGTGATTCCTGAATCCATTTAATGGTTTCCAGATTGGGCTCTTCGATTCCTCGACTATAGCCAAAGTGGCCTGGAATATTCTCAATTTTTCTCACCCAAAGGGCGCGAGATTTTTTTTTATCTTTGGGAGAACCGGGGAAAAACAGACACTCATCATTATTCAGGATCGTCCGGAGAGCGGCCATAGTGCCCGCAGATCCTCCGCCTATCACACAGACTGAATAAATTTTCTCAGACATTTATTTCGCGCCTAATGCCTTTTGATGATCTTCGTTCTTGGCATTCTCACTCGTTGAAGTCGCGTCAGAGTCACGAAGATACTCGCCGTTAACGGATTTAATCTTCACTTCTTTGATTTCAGAATTCTTAACTCTTACTAGCTCAAATGAATATCCGTCCCAGATAACCATGTGACCTTTTTTGGGAAAGCTATTACCAAGTTGTTCCATAAGAAAACCATTCAGAGTTGAAAAGTTATCATTCAATGGAATTTTAATATCGAATTCATTATAAAGGTCGCGCAGTGAAATAGTGGAAGGAACCAGAACTCCTTGCTCACTCTTGATTCCAGGAATTTCGTCCTCTTCATCATCGTGCTCATCTTGAATTTCACCAAAAATTTCTTCCATGATATCTTCCAGAGTCAACATCCCCACCACAATACCATTTTCGTCTTTTACCAGCGCAAGGTGCACTTTTTTACGGTTCATATGGTCGAATACGGCCTGAATTTTCATGTGCTCATAAACGAAAAATGGTGGCTTTAAATACTTTGTCACATCAAAGGTTCTTCTCTCAGCGTCAGTTACAAATGAGAGATCTTTAATATGCAAAAATCCCAAGACTTCATCCAAAGATTCCTGATAAACCGGGTAGCGACTATGAATCACTTCACGAACAAGTGAAATGATATCTTCAAATTTAGCTTCTTTTTTAATCGCCTCAATACTGGTTCTTGGAACCATGATGTCTTTGACTTTAATTGAAGGGAACTCAAGAATGGAGTTTAAAAGATCAATTTGTTTTGAATCTATTGTTCTTTCTTCTTCGGCCATCTCCACCATGCTTTCAATGTCATCTTTCGTCACGACTCGGCTTCTGACCGTAGCATTCTCACCCAGCACCAATTTAATGATTTTCATGAAGATTTTAACAATCGGGTAAAGTGCGTAGTAAAAGCCCATCAGGATGATTACGCAGAATGGGGCCACAGCCTCGGCTTTACCACGACCAAATGTTTTTGGGGCAATCTCGCCGAAGAGCAAGATCATCACCGTAGTCACACCCACGCTAATGGCGAGAGCATCATTAGAAAATAGTCTTTCCGCGATGGAAGCCGAAAGGGTGGCGATGAGAATATTGACGAAATTATTCCCAATTAAAATGGTGGTGAGTAGATCATTGGGTTTTTGTAACCAATGCTTCATTGCCCACGTATCAAGACCAGACTCTTCAGAAATCTGTTTAGCCTTTTCATGGGGCAAGGATAAGAGGGCCGCTTCGGCCCCTGAAAAAAAGGCCGAAAGACCTAATGATACAATTAAAATCAATATCTCTTGATCGGAACTCATACGTACCTAGGGTTTAAAAAAAATGGAGAATGAAGTTTAAATAAAAGCTTTAAGCTAAGAAGTTCGGCCGGGGGTTCGATAAAGAAAAGCTCCTGTTAAATAACTAGAAATACAGGGACATTATAGCATATTCCAAGCAAAAGACCAAAACCCTACTAAAACCATTTAGATAGGTTTCTATATTTTAATGAGATAGAGGCTTACCCTTAAAGTCATGATCAGAATAAACAATCCTGTCATTCATTTCATGGTCGTAATCACGTATTTCTGGCATGTTAGCAAGGTTTCTAAAGTTTGTCCGGCATTTATAACAAATTGCAACAAGGGCCAATTTTCGAAACAACAGTAAATCTACCAGGTACAAGGCGACTAAACTTAGTCCATAAGTCCAGATCGAGAGGATGGCAGCGATTACAAACAGCGTGACGCCTATTTTACGATTGAAGTCTTTTTGCTTATAAAAATCTTGTCTCGAACAAACAGGGCATTCTTTGAGAATTCCCTGCTCATGCTCAGAAGTAAACTTAACATCCATTGAATGCTTACAAACTTCACACTCAGCTTTATGAGCCTTGTGATCGGGATGAACTTCGATGCTTGAGCCACAATTTGTGCAAGTAATTTGTACGGACATCATAATGCTAACCCATGCTTGGCCATTAAATAGACGGAGATCAACTCACCCACAATAACAAAAAACTCTACGATGTAAAGTACACCTGTCGCGCTTTGAATTGATCTCAATTTGCACAACCTAAAAGTAAAAAAGGACAATATGAGCGGCGCCAAATATCCCCAAGTGTACCGCATCGTTATAAACAACCAGTTAAAGGTATAACCATCTCCCAGCTGAGTCCCCTCTTGTAAAAAAGGTAATGCCGTAGTGAAGATCGTAGTGAGAGAGGCCATTAGTTTTATAAACATCACCGCCCAGAAAATATACAGAGTATAGATCAGAGGCTCTTCACTTAGTTTGGGAACCACCAGATAGTAGTGTCCAAGAATCATGGCAAAGTTGCTGATACTCAAGAGCAAGGAAGATAAAAAGAAAAACATAATCCAAGAGGGATTAGGCAGATACGTATGAAAAATCAAAAAAATGAATGCACAAAGCTGAACAATATATAATGTCCACATGATCCAGGATTTTTCATCTCTATGAAAACCAAGAGTCACAACGTTGGTGAGAATCAGAATTCCATAACAAAGATAACTCACCTGATCGAGACCAGGATGCATGGAGTATGAAACTCCAAAAACCAAAACCAGTGAAGCTAGTACGATACTCGTGCCAAGTTTATAAAATCCGACTCCAGTCAGTTTAGTTGAAACAACGGGTGCCAGCAGTTGAGTACCGAAGGCCAGAGCAAGAAGAAAACTATGGGTGATGATTTGAGTTACACTGTTTGTCATATGAGTATCAAGATATCAGGGCTAAAAATAGATCGTCGATGATTATATGATTAGGCGCCGGAATTAATCCCTTAAGGCCGGAACTAAGCTCAGGATGTTTGATGGTAAGCCACTGACCTTTATCTTGAAGTGCAGGGTCATTGGGAAATAAAAAGACGTAGAGAAGAATCATTTTACCCGGAAGCTCATTTTGATAAGTTCCCATAAAGACTCCGTCTTGCTCCTGGATTTGAATTCCCACTTCTTCTTCAACTTCCCTCACAGCGGCCTGCAAAGGTGTCTCTCCTGCCTCTATTCCGCCACCCGGGAACTCCAGTAACCCGTGGTAGGGACCATCATCTTCTCTGGTTTGCACCCAAATTCTTAACGAGTCACCGAGCTTCTCGTGAAAGAGCGCCAAGGCAACAGGCACCAACCTCATGGAGCCGTTTCCTTATGGCCCAAGATTTTAGTTTCAAGCAAAATGAGTTCGATAACGAAACTTCCTGCAAAAACCGCCCACCAAGGCATAGGACTCTCATTAAAAATAATGACTCCGGACCAAAAAAGCCCCGCGGGAAGAATACGCACAACAAACTTTACCGGTTCAGGCATTTTTGAAAGTGGTTTTAAAAATAGATTCTGCAAATTAAAAACCGTTTTAAGAGTCGAAAAGCGGTAGCGGCGATTATTCTCTATGATGATATTTTTCTCCTGAGATGCTACCCAGTTCCAGATAAATCCCAGAGAAAAAAGAATGATAAAATCCCAGCTCCCCATCACAAAATAAAAGAGCAAGTCCAAAGCGAGCAGGATCACTAATTCAAATGTCTTTCTCTTGGAAATTAAAAAGCCGTTCATTCTAAGAATCCATCACGATGGAGAAAGGTTAATTCCGGAAATTGTATCGTTGAGGGAGCATTAACTACGAATTCAAAGACACTCATGAAATCAGAAGCATTTAGCATCTTATCGCGGGAAAACTTCGTCCCCATCTTATCCCACAGTGGAGTATCAATCGCACCGGGAAATAAATTGGTGAAACGAATCTTGTGCTCCTTCCACTCTTTCTTCAAACTCTCCAAAAAGCCCAGTTGTCCAAACTTGGAGGCATTGTAGGCACTCACGTTGGGATAACCGTACTTGGCCGCAGTAGAAAGAATCGAAATGATGTGGGACTCATTTTTAATCAGAAAAGGTTCAATATTTTTAAACAACAAAAACGGGCCAACAGTATTGGTCGCGAGATGCAGTTCGAACTGCTCCAAACTTGTGTCGGATAATGAGGCCATCTCACAGATTCCGGCATTATTCACAATCAAATCTAACTTAGAAGTAAACTCACGAACAGTTTCAAAAAATTCTTCGACTGAATCTTCAGAAGTTAAATCCAGCTCAACGTCATAGAAGTTTTCGTGCTCAAGCTCCGTACCGGAACGAGACCCACCAAAAACAGTGTATCCAGAGTTGATTAAAAATTTAGATATTTCAAGGCCAAGACCTGAGGAGGAACCAGTGACTAGTGCACACTTTTCCATGATTCCCCCTCAGCGTTTGAATTATTTAGCGATACCAACAGCGCGTGTTTCACGAATTACTGAAACTTTAATTGTTCCAGGGTAAGACATTTCCTGCTCAATCTTGCGGGCAATATCACGTGAAAGCATAATCGTTTGCTCATCTGAAACTTTCTCATTCTCAACCAGTACACGAACTTCGCGACCAGCAGAAATAGCGTAAGATCTATGAACACCTTCAAAGCTGTTTACAATTTTTTCAATATCAGAAAGACGAGAAACATAAGACTCTTTCAATGCTTTACGAGCACCAGGACGAGCTCCAGAAAGAGCGTCCCCGGCTGCCACTAAGTGAGCAAGGATTGATTCAGGTTTTTCATCATCATGGTGAGCACGGATGGCGTGAACGATATCCGGCGACTCTCCATATTTCTTAGCAAAGTCCGCACCAATAACAGCGTGAGAGCCTTCAGCCGAAGCATCAAGAACTTTACCGATATCGTGAATCAAACCAGCACGACGAGCTTGTTTAACGTTTAGACCAAGTTCTGCCGCCATGTTACCAGCAAGAAATGATGTTTCCAAAGCGTGCTGATATTGGTTTTGAGTATAAGAAGTACGCCAGTTAAGGGCACCAATCAATTTTAAAATTTCCGGGTGCATACCATGCACGCCAATTTCCATCTGAGCTTTTTCACCAAGTTCACGAAGGCGAGATTCAAATTCATGCTTACACTTATCGTAGAATTCTTCGATTTTTGCCGGGTGAATACGACCATCAGCAATCAAACGCTCAATCGTCATACGAGAGATTTCTTTACGAACAACGTTGAATGAAGAAATCGTCACGATTCCAGGGGTATCATCAATAATTAAATCCACACCACAGATTTGTTCGAAAGCACGAATGTTACGACCTTCACGACCGATCAATCGTCCCTTCACACCATCATCTGCAATTTCCACTGAAGAGATCGTCTGCTCAGCAACATATTCGCCGGCAAAACGCTGAATCGCAATTCCTACGATTCTCTTAGCGCGTTTCTCAGCTTCTTCATTGGCTTCTTCTTCGATACGCTTAACTCGTTTAGCAGCGTCAACCTTGGCTTCTTCTTCGACAGCAGCAATCAATTCAGCTTTTGCCTGATCTTTAGTCAAACCAGAAACTTGTTCTAATTTGTTACCAAGCTCAACTTGAATTTCAACGTTCTTTTTAATCTCGGTATCAAGCTTTAAAACTCTTGTATCGATTTCAGTTTCTTTGGCTTTAATTCTGTCAGCTTCTTTTTGAGTCTGTTCAGTCTTCTGTTCAAGGGCCACTTCTTTTTTAGTGAGTCCGCGCTCAAAATCAGTCAGATGCTTTTTCTTCTTCTCAAGCTCATGATCAACCTGATTACGTTCTTCACGAACGATGTTTTTAGCATCGTTCTGAGCACGCTTGCGAACTTCTTCAGCTTCAGCCTCGGCTTTCTTTAAAATGTCCTGAGCTCCACTTTCTTTTGATTTTTGGGCGGCAGCATTTTTGATGTTTAATACTACGAAAGCAATCACAGCTCCCGCGATTACACCAACTATGGCCATCATCATTGGATTCATTAGTTATCCCCTTAAAACTTAACTTGCTGTTTAACGTCCCAGCAAAATTTTTCAGTTATTATAAAGTCCATGTGGCAGTCGTGACTTTCCACAGGTATTTCTTCATTCAGCTGTCCACTCCAGGCAATCCCAATTTTAAGCGCCCTAGAGTCTGTGAGGTAGCGGTCATAATAACCTCTGCCTCTTCCCAATCTTTTTCCATTCAGGCCAAAACCTACGCCTGGAATGAAAAGCCAATCCGGTTTAACTTCATGGTAAGGCTTATCCAGCCAGATTCTTCCACGAGGCATCCCGTCCGGTATCGCAAACCCCATGCTGTCCCCTTTTTTAATTGGGTAGGCCAGAGTCACAGGAACTGCATGAAGCAATGCCTGATAAACCGGAGCGATCTCTGCCTCAAGCGGCAAATAACCAGCGCCAATTTGCGACGTGAGTTCAGGAAACATTTTGAGGAGTTTAATGATCTGATTGGTAACGGAAAAACTTAAACTTTGAATCTCATCATTTGAGAGGGCGGTTAAACTTCTTAGCAGTTCACTTCGAAGAATATCTTTTCCCACAACTTAATTCGTTTCAACGTTTAATGCCTGAAGCGCAGTTTCGAGAGATTCTTCCAGTTTAAAGATGTTTTGTTTGTATTCATCTTCAAGTTGCATTTTTTCAGTCGCTACTTTTAAAGCCACCAATACTGCAACATCTGTATCTCGAAGCTGTGGTCGACTGGTTTTGAGTTGCTGAATTTCAGCATTAATCAAATCCACCACTGCCTTAGCATTGTTAGTTTCGTTTTGATCCGGGCGCACCCGAACCTTACAACCTAGCACATTGTACTCTATGTCCTGACTCATTTGGGTCATTAGAATAAGGTAGGTGACAACCCGATAAAAGTCAACGAATCACCACGGGAAGATCTTTGTTATTTCGATAGCTTAAGTAGCTTCGAGACCAACTAATGTTTTGAGGTAAAGCTCGAGATCAAAGAGCTGTAAATCATCTACTGATTCACCCACTCCAATATAGGTAATAGGAACTTTCAAATGGTCCACAATTCCCACAGCACTTCCCGCTTTGGCCGAGCCATCACATTTGGTAAATATAATTCCAGTAAGTTGAAGCGCCTTATTGAATTCCTGAGCTTGCTTCAAAGCATTTTGACCCGTAATAGCATCCAAAACCAGTAACACTTCCTGAGGAGCATCCGCATTAATTTTGCTCATCACTCTTTTGGTTTTTGTAAGCTCATCCATCAAGTTCTGATTGGTATGAAGTCTGCCGGCAGTATCAATCAGGCAATAATCGTAGCCTTCACTAAAAGCCTTAGCAACTGTGTCATAAGCCACGCCACTTGGATCGGCCCCATCTTTAGCGCGAACCATGTCTACACCGGCCCGGTCACACCAAACCTGCAATTGATCAACCGCTGCCGCACGAAAGGTATCACAAGCTCCCACAATAACTTTGGCCCCTTGCGATTTCAATTTCGTCGAAAGTTTTCCAATGGTGGTTGTCTTACCAGCACCATTCACACCCACAATCATAAAGACACGAGTCTTCTTTACTGAGCTATCAAATGTAAAAACATCTTGATGAATATTTTTCTGAATCGGACCCATCTTCTCTTTCATGAATCCATAAACGAGTTTCTGAATCTCATCCGAAGATTTTCCCTTCCCTTCTTTTTCAAGTTTAGCGAGTAGCTCCTGCACCAGCCCCGTTGGGATATCTGCCGTATAAAGAATTTCTTCAATCTCATCCAGGGAAGGTGTGCCACTTGAGAAAAGCTGACCTATTTTACCCCAAACTTCAGAGCGGGATTTTTCCAGACCAAGTGTCAGGCGATCTTTCCAGGAAACCTTAGGCGCCACAACCACTTCAGGTCGAGGAACAACCGGGGTAATCTCTTTTTTCTCAATGAGTGGTTTTTCAATTTTTTTCTTTTTCTTAAAAACGAGAAAAAGAATGATCGCTAAAAGAACAAGCGCACCTAAAATAACAAAATTTTCCATTTAAATTTTCCCCTAAAGTGGAGAGAATTATGGATCAAATCACTTATTAAAGTAAAGCCTCAAGAAATTCCAAACCATGTGGGCGGTGGCACCCCACAACAGATGCTGCTTAAGGTTTTTGTCTAAGGGCAGGTAGCTGCCGGACTTGATGGGATGAAACATCACAGCACTGCTTTCCTGGCCATGGCGCCAAGCGTACTCCCAGTTTTCTTCCTTCAAGAGTTCTTCCCAGGGGTAGGCGAGAATATCGTCCCACTCTCCATTACTTTTAACTTCTTCTAAAAACTGAGCAGTTGGCATCGAGAGTTTGGCCACCACTGGGATAATGGGCTGAAGTCTCGCTGTCATCACCACCGGCAAGCAGCCTAAATATTCAATACAACTTCGATCGTGATTGGTTTCTTCTTCAAATTCTCTTTGGGCGACATCCCAAGGATTTAGTTCCGTATGTTTTTTGTGACCACCCACAAACGCGATTTGGCCGCCGTGAGTAGGCATGCCCTCGGCCCGCTTGATGAGAAAAACATGCTCTTCGTTACATAAAAAAAGCACGGCTCCTTTCCACTCGGAATCTGTCAGAGTATGCTGAAAAAGAACATTTTTTATACGGTGAAAATCCATGCGTTTACGTTACCAGTTTGAGCTGATTCAGCTTATTCGAAACTTCTTTACCCAACAAGGTTTTTTGGACGTTTTAACTCCTCCGGCCGTTGAAAATCCCGGCATGGAAGTTCATATCCACCCGTTTCAGTTGCACTCAGTTGTAAAAAACAAAATCACTCCAAAGTATCTGCACACCTCGCCTGAGTTTTGTTTGAAACAACTTCTGGCGTCACCGGAAGAGAAGATTGATACGGTGTTTTCCATTTCTTATTGTTTCCGCGATGAACCAGATTCACCTATTCACCGCAGTCAATTTCTGATGTTGGAATGGTACCGTAAGCACGCGCGCTATGAAAAAATCATGACTGATGTAGAAGAGTTGATTCAGTTTTGTCTAAATTCCCAACTCCCGGTCCGCAAAGAATTAAAAGATAAGATGATGGTGAAGAAAACCATGCAGGAATTATTTCAAGAAATTCTGCAGATAGATATTCTTCAATATCTGGATGTCGTTTCCATCAAAAGACTCCTCAAACAGTTTCCGGATGTGCCTGTGCCGGAAGTTGAACTAGAGTGGGATGATTATTTCTTTTTGCTCTACTTAAATAAAATTGAGCCCGAGATCGCCAAGATTCCGCTCGTCATGATCTATGAATTCCCCGCTCCTCTGAGCGCGCTCTCCACCCTTAAAACGCAAGATCCCCGCGTGTGCGAGCGTTTCGAAGTTTATATAAATGGAGTAGAGCTGTGTAACTGCTTTAATGAACTGACTGATGTGAAAGAACAAAAGAAAAGATTCAGTGAACAGAACAAGCTCAAGAAAAAACTCTACAAGTATGAGCTGCCCGAGCCCACTGAGTTCTACGCGGCGATGGAGAAGGGCCTTCCTCCCTCAGCTGGAATAGCGTTGGGAGTTGAGCGCTTATTGTATGCTCTGTGTGAAGTTGAAAATCCGTTTTTTTATTCTAAAAGCTGAAGCCCATTCATCACCGAATGAAGTTTAATGATAAATTCAGATTTAATATGCTGAACCGGCATGCTCTTGGCCCATTCTAAATGATACTCAACCCTTGGGTCCTGACGAATAGGTGTTTTCAAAAGAGGAGCGTAATCTCTGGCCAGCTCTGCGGAAAAGACCGCGTACCACTGGTAGAGGTTATCAAGGTTATGAACTTCGTAATGCTCAGTCAGATCCAGACCCTTCTCTGTCAGAATGCGTTTGAGTGAGAAGAGATTCAATTGACTCAAAGATTCTTTTTTGAAAGTCTGATTAAAAAATCGCTGACTAAACTTCAAACTGAAATCCAGAAGTTTGTTAGAAGGTTTATCTTCCATGTTTTCCAGAGCGGCATAGACTTCATCCAAGACTAGCGCCTGATAAATCCCCTCTCTCGATCCACCCTGGTCCAGAGTATTGAGCCAGGTTGAAAGATCTTCATCCTTGGCTTCTGATTTACGTGTGACCTGAAAGAGTTCTTGAAGAAATTTATAATCGAACTGCCGTTTGCGCTCAGTCGGCAGACGATCATATTCAGTTGGATCTTTGATTAATTTTGTATAATTGCCGACATCAGTACTTTTCTTAACCTGCTGAGGAATCTCAGGCAATTTGGCTTCGACTACTGGAGCTTGTGGTACCGGCCCGAATAGTTTGGCCCCCCATTCTGATCCAGCAATGGAAGTGACAATTTCTCGCCCTTTAGTTTTCCAAGACGATTCCAGTTTCTGCTCTTGCGCCCACACGGAAAGAGTGAACAACAAACCGACTACGATGATCAACTTATTCACGATAACTCCTTAAATATACATTCAATCTTAGCGCATTTACTCACTCTATCTACTAGGAGATTATTGCCCCGATAGGGCCAAACGGGATTATGGTCTATGATTCAACTAAGAGGTTCAAGCCATGCTTAGTCGATTTTTTGGAAAGAAGAAAAAAGTAGAAGATGACGTTATCGTTAACGCCGTTGTCACTCAGACAGCTGCGATGATTAACGACCTCCATCATCAGATAGATCTTCGCTTCAAAGAGCTCTCTGCACAAGTGCGTGAAGTTGAACTGGGACTAGCACAGATGGAAACCAAACTTCTGACTAAAGACTTAAAAGATAAACAGGCCTATGGTCTACTTCATTATAAATTGCACGAAACCAAGAATCCAAAGCTTCAAGACGATATTCAGGAACTTGAAAATCAATTAAATTTCCGCAAAGCAATGCTCAAAGATCAATAGAAATTAAATTTCGACTTCAAGGCCGTCGTAGGCAAACAACCATTCAAATCCATGATCGAAGTGCGGCTTCTGTTCCTGGTAGTATTCCCCATCAGTTTCAATCATATTTTTTAATTGTTGATCAGAGGCCATCGGATCATGGTGAGTAAAAATCACTTTCTTAATTTTTTCTCTAAACGCAATGTCCATGCCGATGAATGCAGAACTGTGTCCCCAATCAACATTTTTCAATAGATCGTTAAAGCTGTATTGAGCATCAAAGTACATGAGGTCAAGATTTTGATAAAGGGGGAGATCCTCACCCATATCTTCCCGGCTTACACGCTTGCCTTCATTGTCCACCACGTGAGCATAACTTTTGCCTTCAAAAGTGATACGGGCGCCCCAGCAAGGATCAGGATGATCAAGCTTATAAGGCGTGACTTCAAAACCAGCAATAACCGTTGGGACTCGTGGCGGGATTTGATGGAAAAAGATTTTTGAGGCCAGAGCACTAAACGGGACAGGGAAATATGGTTTCGTGAAAACAAGCCTTATGGCACTTTCAAGATTTGCATCCACACTATAAAAATGAATTTCATTTCCAGGAATAAAGATGGGAACAAAAAAGGGAATTCCCATTAAATGATCCCAGTGAAAGTGGGTCATGTAGATGTGAACCACGCCTTTACCTTTGCCGCATTCACCGGCCATCAACTGATTACCCTTGAGGCGCAGACCTGATCCACCATCGATGATGAGCGAATTATTTCCAATAACTTCCACACATGTGGTATTTCCTCCAAAGGAATTTCCTTGGGCGATTTTTCTTTCTGCCAAAAATCCGGCAATATCTTTAGATTGGTAGTAAGAGGAATTACAAAACTGTTTAAGGTTCTCGTCTGTTTTTTGTTCTAGTTGCAGTGGAGTCAGAGGAGAAGGTATCGAGCCTCTTGAGCCCCATATTTTTAATTTCATATTAATCACATCCGTGAAAGATCATTTCTGAGATCGCGGCTTTCTCTCCCAGATACTTTTCGAGATCCCAGACTCTGGGTTCAGTCCAGTTGGAATCAAGCACCAGGACCATTTTGCGGTTTTTAGAAGTAAATGCAGCAGCCGCCACAATGGCATGCCCTCCGCCATTTTTATCACCTATTTTCCGTGGAATCCAAAGACGGGTATCCATTTCAGCATTCGTTTCATAGTCCTCAAGCTCAAAGTCTGAAGTCACCATGTCCTGGCCCAAAAAGAACTCCATGATCACGGGTTTTCCTGCTTGAGTTTGCTGATACAGGTAATCAATAGCTTTAGGGGTTTCTTTAAAAATCTTTTCTTTGCACTTAAAGCCAAAACGATCCCCAAAACTTTTCATGGTGGGTTTTAAATTAGCTGATCGACCCAAATAATATCGTGTGATGGACTCCTCAAGAAACTTCATTCGATTGCGCTCTTTGCCCATCACCGGACCAAGCTCATTATTACCCTTAAACCCCACAGCATCAGTCTGCTGCCAAAAGTGGTAAAGAGCATAAGCCGCGCAGGTTTCCCCCGCCTGATCAATAGTGCTGATAATGTTTTGGAGTCTTTTAGAAACAAAAGAGGCAGGAAGACTTTCGGCATCAATCATGAGAATTTTCGTCTCTTCTTCATCCAGGAAAAGAATCTCTTCACCCAAGTCGGGATGCCCGACCATTCTTCCCATGAAAAGAACTTCTTTCTTTTCATTTTTTTCGACAAAAGTAAGTTCTAGTTTAGAACCAACTCCAACATCATACTGAACATCTTTAACCGCTGTAACGATTCTTGTTTTGATTTGTTCAGCAATGGCCACTGGAACAAAAACAACGCTCCAGAATATAAGGATGCTGCTAATAAGCACGTTTTTCATTTTATGCCGTAATGATTCTTCCAACTAAATCATAATCGAGCACATCCGTGATTTCGACTTTAACAATATCTCCAGCTTTGGCGATACCATCGTTAATAATAACTTTTCCATCGATATCCGGGGCCTGACCCGCGTGGCGCCCCTGGAGTAATAAATCTGTTTCTTCGTGTGCACCTTCAACCAACACTTCGATCACTTTGCCTAGGTAAGCCTGATTGAGTTCACGAGCAATTTCTTTTTGAACTTCATAGAGCTGCTCAAATCTGTCATCAATAACTTCTTGAGAAACTTTATTCTTAAGACGCACGGCCGGAGTTCCTTCCTCGTCAGAATACTTGAAAACGCCCAGGTGATTGAAACGAGCTTCTTTCACTCCTCTTAACAAGGCTTCAAAATCCTCTTCCGTCTCACCAGGGAAACCCACTATGATGGATGTTCTAAGAACAATTCCTGGAATCTTTTCTCTTAATGTTTTAATTTTCTGATGAATCACTTCTTCAGTTACCCGGCGATTCATGCGTTTAAGCACGCCATCAGCAAAATGCTGAACAGGCATATCTAGATACTTTGTGATCTTGGTAGATTTTGCCATCAAGTCCATCACGTCTTCAGTCAAGTCATCCGGATAGAAGTAAAATACACGAACCCAATCAATTCCCTCTACTGTCTCAAGACGAGAGAGAAGTTCGTAGATCATTGGATTTTTGCCTTCCTGTTTACCACCGCCAGCAAGATCGACACCGTAATCAGAGAAGTCTTGAGAAATTAAATTGAGTTCTCTCACCCCTGTCGCCGCCAGATTCTCAGCTTCTTTAACCAGAGAGTCCACTGTACGAGAGCGAAGTTTCCCACGAAGTGTAGGAATAATACAAAAAGTACAGTTACGGTTACATCCTTCTGAAATCTTCAACCACGCCATATAGAACGGAGAAGTATTTAAGCGAGGATCAAATTCTGTGTGAATATAACGAGGAATTTCTACAAAAGATTTTTTTTCTAGTTTTCCTTCTTCCATTGCCCGAAGAAGAGGAACAATTTTATGGTACTCACCAGTTCCGATGAACATATCAACTTCCGGCATTTCGCCTTCAAGTTCGTTAGAATAGCGCTGGGCCATACATCCAGACATGACCAGGGCCTTGCAGTTCCCTTCAGTCTTATAATTGGCCAGGCCAAGAACAGTTTCAATTGATTCAACCTTCGCAGCTTCAACAAACGAGCACGTATTAACGATAATCACTTCAGCTACATCGGGTGATTGAGCAATGGTGTACCCATCAAGATTTAGATGCCCCAGCATGACCTGTGAATCAACCAGGTTCTTAGAACAACCTAATGAAGTAAAGTAGAGAGACTTCTCTTGAAATTTTTTGGGCTCAAGGTTCATACGAAACACCTGCTAATTAATGATCAAATTGAATAGCCGTTTTTAGAGGATTGAGAGGGGAAAGTCTAGGAAACCATCCCTGACCAAAGCCAAAACCTTGTAAAAATGACAGGCAACGCTCCGAATCATTTATATTCCAATGACCTAGAAGCTAGCTCTTTTTTACTCTCCTCTCTGGCCGGAATGAAATTTCCGGATAAACTCAGTTGAAATTCAATAGGCAATAAAGTTCCGGGTCATACAATTTCAGGATTGTAATATACTCAAGAATAGAAATTATGGGTTACATCAGAAACGGTTTCGCAAAAACAGTGAAGTTAGCACCGAAGATTAGAAAATTTGTCTTCTGGTCGACCTGTGCCTTTTTTATTTCAAGCATCATGCTGGTGGTGGCGCTTAAATGGCTGCCAGTCTACTTCACTCCCCTTGTCCTACTAAGAACCGGTGAATACGCGATGGATGGCAAATGGGTTGCTGTTCATAAAAACTGGGTTAGCCTGGATGATATATCTCCCCATCTGAGAAAAGCCGTTATCGCTTCAGAAGATCCAAAATTTCTCACGCATTCAGGTTTTGATTTTGAGGCGATTGCGAAGGCCATTGACGCCAACAAAAGACGTAAAGTGAAGATGGGTGCGTCTACCATTTCTCAGCAAACCGCCAAGAACGTGTTTCTCTATCCATCTCGGACATTTGTCCGAAAGGGTTTTGAAGCGTACTTTACTCTGTTAATTGAAAACATTTGGGACAAAAGAAGAATTTTAGAAGTGTACTTAAACGTGATTGAATTAGGTCCTGGAATTTACGGTGCTGAAGCGGCCTCTCAGTATTACTTTAAAAAACCCGCAAGAAACCTCGCCTTGGGAGAGGCCCAATTGTTTGCCGCCATTCTTCCAAATCCACGGCGCTGGAATCCTAAGCGTCCAACGAACTTTGTTCTAAGACGTCGCAACTTCATCAAACGTAATCTAGCTCTTTTGGGTAATTCTTATTTCAAACCGACGATGTAATTAATCTTTAAGATAGAAGCAGCCCACTGACTGTTTATTTCTTAACGAAGCGTTCAGCACCATGAAAGCAACTTCAACGCCATTTCTGAGACCAATAAGTTCATCATGTGGCTGAGCATGCTTATAGAATTTTGAAATCTCATCTTGTAGCTCGATAAACATCGCTCGAGCGCGAGCAAGACGGTTTTTTGAACGGGACAACCCAACATAGTTCCACATCGTTTGCTTAAGTGTCATCTGATCCTGAGCAATCAGAGCTAGATCAACTTCTTCATGGGCCTGCTGCCAGTCTTTAATTTTACCCAACTCGTAATCCCCCATGGCCGAGAAATTAGCGATAATATCTTCAGCAGCAATGTAGCCCCAGGTTAAGCCTTCCAAAAGTGAAGTTGATGCCAGACGATTGGCACCATGAAGACCGGTGCAGGCTACTTCACCCACAGCATAAAGTCGCTTGAGGTTAGTGCGGCCTTTAAGATCAGTCTTCACTCCCCCGCAGGTATAATGAGCGGCCGGAACTACAGGGATAGGCTCTTTTGCCATATCCACTTTATTTTCCAAACAGTAAGCATGGATAGTAGGAAATCTATTCTTTAAGTACTCTTCATCTTTATGAGTGATATCGAGATAAACGCAGTCTTCTTTCTCAGCGATCATTTCTTCCAGAATTGCTCGTGAAACAACGTCACGAGGTGCAAGCTCAGCGTCTTCATGATATTTCTTCATGAAAGCTTCTCCTCTGGCATTTATCAATCGCCCCCCTTCACCACGGACGGCTTCAGAAATCAGAAAACGCCGGTGAGAAGAGCGGTTATAAAAAGTAGTTGGATGGAACTGGATAAATTCCATATTGGTCACAGCGGCTCCTGCTCTATGGGCCATGGCATGGCCATCTCCCCGAGCTCCTTCAGCATTCGAGTGGTGAAGATACAAAGCTCCAATTCCGCCAGTGGCAAGAATCGTTACTTTTGAGAGAACCTTTCTCACTTCTTTCTTTTTCTGGTCAAGTATGTAAGCACCCACAACTTGATTCTCTTCATAGCGTTGAGTGATTTCCACTCCATGGTGATTGGGAGTGATGAGATCGATTGCGGTATGACTTGTTAAAAATTCAACATTAGGAAATCGCTTATCATCGTTTAAATAATTCAAAAGAGAAATTTCAATTGATTTACCAGTCATATCACCGTTGTAAATGATTCGCTCACGAGAGTGGGCAGCCTCTTTCGTAAAAAGCAATTCGCCCTCTGCGTCCTTGGCAAAATCTGTGTGGCTTTTATGGATCAAAACTTCATCAATGATTTCAGCCGAACGACTGGAGAGGATCTTTGCCGCCTCAACGTTGGATGTATAGGCCGAAGCCTTAATAATATCCTTCATCAAATCTTCTTGATCGTTAAGGTCCTTCGGACTATAGATGATTCCACCCTGGGCCCAAAAGGTATTGGTAATTTCTGGTTTCTGTTCTCTAGTCACGATGGTGACTTTGAACTTCTTCTCGGCCAGCTTAATAGCTGCTGACAGACCTGCGATCCCGGAACCAATAATCAGAACATCTGTATTGAAATCTTTCATTGTGGTTTAAACTTTAAGGAGATATCGACTCTTGGGGCCGAATAAATCAGGGAACCAAGACTAATCGCATCTACTCCTTCAATTAAATAACTTTCTAAATTGGCAAAATTAACTCCGCCTGAAACTTCATAAGTCACGTTAGCTTTTTTAAGTTTCACGGCTTCCTTGATAAGCTCCGGCGTAAAGTTATCGAGCATGAGATGCTGAAGACCCAAATTGAGAGCTTCTTTGAGTTCACTTATGTCATGAATCTCGGCAATGATTGAGTTATAGAAAGCACCTTGATTCTTAAAAAATTCTAAGGCACCAGTAAGCCCACCCAGACACGCTTTGTGGTTATCTTTAATCATCCATGTATCAGTTTGACCCAGACGGTGATTAAAACCACCACCCACTCTCACTGCATATTTTTCAAGCCCACGAAGACCGGGAGTGGTCTTGCGTGTATCAAGAAGTTTTATGTTTTTCTTATTCGCTAGCGTGACGTGTTTTTTAGTCCAAGTCGCAATTGAACTCGCGTGCTGAAGAAGGTTCAGTGCCAGTCTCTCGCCGGTCACAGCGATATTAAACGGAATGACTTCCGGAAACTCTATTACTTCACCGGCCTGAAACTCTTTTCCATCCCAGTTACGAATAAATTCAAAATGCGAAGGATCCGCACCCAGTGCCGCAAAAGTTGCCACAAAGTAATCAGCTCCGGCCAAAACCAGTGGTGATTTAATTTTTAAATAGAGCTTAACGCCCGAACCATTTAAAGATCTGGTGTAGTGAAAATTGCGAATCAGATCGTCTTCGTCCAACCAGGTTTTTATTTGAGGATAGAGGCTTGTAAGAGTAAAATCGCTCATGCATGGGTAGTACCGCTTTCCGGCTAATGAGGCAAGGAATTCGCGTCTTGCACAGCGGCTTATCATCAGCAATTACAGCCTGTTACTCATTTTAACTCTGGCCTTTGAATTGCTCACCCCGAGCCTATGAATAGAAACTGGATCCTGGGTATCGTGACCATTACATTTCTCCTTCTAAGCCTATTAAAGATTGAGGAGCTTAAGCAGTTTCAACCTTATTTTAAGGCCCAACCGACCTACAAGTTAAAGCGCTTCGAAGTAGCCAAAAAAGTCGCCTCGCCAAAAGACGTGGAGTTACTCGAGCTATGGGAATCCATGCTCACTGGCAGATCAGCTCCCGTTTCTAAATGGATTAAGGAGCAATATAAAAGCTTGGGACTCAATCATCTGTTTACTCCCTCGGGTTTTCACCTCTCCGCCGTCATGATGCCCTTTATGAAACTGATAAAATTAAAATCTCTTCAGTTTTGGATTTTATTTTTAGTTGGCGTGGGGATATTTTCTCTTGCTGGGCAAGGAGCACTTAAGCGCATGGTCCTGATTAAACTCAATCAACACTGGTTGGGCCAAAAAACGGGATTTGTGCTGGCACTTGTTCTCGACATCCTCTGGGGGTCCTTCACAGATTCTCCTTTGAGTTTTTGTTATAGCTTTCTTTTTTTGGGCATCATTTATTCAGGTCGAAAATTTCTAGTACTGTGGTTTTTCTTTGCTCAAAGTTTGATTGCCTATTTCAGTGGCGACAACATTTCTCCAATGATTATTTTCCTCTCCCCCTTGCTTAATCTAGCCTTTGGACTCTCAATGCCGTTACTCCTAATCCTCGCCTTCCCACTCTGTGAATGGCAGGTGCAGATTGGTCTTAAAATTCTCTATGGGCTTCAAAAATTGGTGGAGATATCGGCTTCAGTCACACAGCTAGTTCCGACTCTTGAAATAAATCTCTTGGTTCTTGTTTGTTTTGGACTATTGTTTTTCCGAAAGCGAAAAGCGTTGTCACTGGCCATTCTGCTGCTTCCTTTCGGTCTCAATATGGATAAAAACAAAGCTCCTGGATTTAGCCGTTATGATTTTGTTCCGCAGGGGCAGGTGGTGAAAATTATTTATCGCGAGAGTGGTGAGACTGTTTATTTTAATGATGGGAAGTGCAAGAGGGATTTACTAAGGGGAATCTGGTGGGAAAGATGCTCCCCCCGAAGGGGGAGCAAGAGAAATAAAATTAAGAAACCTTCATCTCTTTCATAATTGCTGTGAAAGTTTTTTCTTCACGGATAGCATACATAAGATTGCGCTTGATGCTGTCATTTGATTTGTAGAACTTAGCAATCTCGTCTTTTTTCATACCAGATTGAGTTACCATTTCATCGATTTTTGCATCAAGATCAGCTTCCGTTGATTCGATATTGTATTTTTTGGCCAATTTATCAAGGATCAATCCAGAACGAACCTGGAAAGCTGCCTTATTAGTCACATCATCATTCCAACGCTCAAAGTAGAGACCAATCATTTGATCGTTGAAACCTTGCTGTTTAAGCGTCTTAGAAAGATCCTGCTTAACACCAACTTTCTGATCTTCAATCAGAGCAACTGGAACTTCGAATTTATTTTCTTCGATTAATTTCTCAAGAATCGCTTGTTGAAGTTTTGACTGAACTTCGCGCTTTTTCTGACCCTGCATTCTTTCTTTGTTTTTAGCATTGAAATCAGCAACTGATTCAAATCCAAACTCTTTAGCTAGTTCGTCAGTGAATTCAGGGAAGTTCTTAGTTTTAATTTCAAGAAGCTCTACATGAAAAGTAACTGGAGCATTTTTAAGCTCTTCTTCATGATAATCGGCCGGGAAAGTAACTTTTACGTCTTTCTTCTCGCCCTTTTTAAGACCAATCATTCCGTCTTCGAATCCTGGAATAAATTGACCAGAACCAATTTCAAGCATGTACTCCTGAGCTTTCATGTTTTCAGGCTTAGTTCCGTCAGCTTTTTCACCTTCAAAGTTGAAAACAGCGAAGTCACCTTTTGCTAGCTTGTGAGCTGCATCTTTAACTTCAGTCACTTCAGCTTTTGGAGCGAGGTAGTTTTTCTTCAATATTTCGAAATCTTCTTCAGTCACTGCTTCAGATTCTTTTTTGAAAGTGTATTTAGAGTAATCTTTCAATTCGAAATCAGGGATCACTTCTACAGTGGCTTCGAAAGCGACTGTTTGGCCTGATTCGTATTTTGTATTACCGAACTGAGGGTAACCTACAGCACGAATGTTTTCTTTTTTAACAGCTTCAAAATATTCATTAGAAATGAAGCGGTGAAGAGCGTCGTTTTCGATTTGTGGTCCAAACATTTTCTGAACCATCTCAAGAGGTGCTTTACCCTTGCGAAATCCTTTAAGGTTTGAGTCAGCTTGCTTGGCCAAAACTGCAGCTTTAATTTCTTTAGAAAGATCTACTTTCTCGAAATTGAAGACAAGTTTCTTAGTGCAGTCGTTAACATTTTGAATGGTGTAAGACATAGATTCTCTCTTTGGTAATTGAAAAATTTAGAGTGGTTTTTTGTAACATAATACGGAAAAAAGTCAATTTATTGAGAGAGAAATCAGTAATTGACGCGAACCATATACAGCCCTTGAGGTGGTGCAGTGGCCCCCATCCTTTGAGTTGGCGCTGAAGTGAGGGAGGATTTGAATTCTTCGAGGGAAATTTTGCCACGCCCCACGTTCCAAACGGCACCCATTAAGAGTCTTACCATTTGTTTGAGGAAGCCATTTCCAACAATCCTGAAGATATGATGAGCTGGAAGCATTCCCCAGTTACCCTGCGGCACTTCGATAATCTCGCATTCAAAAATTTCGCGAACAGTGCTGGAAACATCTGTGCCCTGACAAAAATAATTTGCGAAGTCATGCTCGCCAATGATGACCTTGCAGGCCTGGCGCATTTTCTCCACATCAAGCTCAAATGGAAAATTTCCAATCAGGTCGTTTTGAAGTGCTGTTGGTTGGCGGGTGGAAGTGAAACGATATTGGTACTCTTTGGAGATAGCATGGACAGTGGGCATAAATTCATGATCAGAATTTTTGGCATCAATCACCCGAATGTCTTCCGGTAAATGACCATTAAGCGCTTTGAGTAATTTTTCGGGATCAATTGCGAGCTCAATGGCAACTTTCACAACCTGCCCAAGGGCGTGGACTCCTGCGTCCGATCGTCCCGAGCCGATACTATGAGCTTTCGCTTTTGAGATCTCAGTTAGGGCCTTGTTCAGTTCGCCCTGAACGGTGATCCCGGAAGTCTCTGGCTGGATTTGCCAGCCGAGATAGCGGGTGCCTTTATATTGAATGATAATTCGGTAGTAATGGATCACTTTTCGTCAGTGTCGGGCTCTTCCTGCCACTCAAATATACCCTCAAACTTTTTTCTATGAGTCAGGAAGTAGATGAGCGAGGCAACCACATAAAGAGTAATAATAACTGGAATCATAACTTCTTCGTAGATGAACAACGAAGCCAGCACCAGGAAAATAACCATAAGAACTTGTCTCTTATTCTTTCTTGCCCACTCTGATTTTTTAAAGCTTGGGAAAGGAATATTAGAAATCATAAGGACAGCGTAAAAAAGTAAGTAACCAACAGTGATTGGCTTGTAATCAGCGATTTCCGGCAAACCAAGTGACAGAAGAATCATCGCTACAACAGCTGTGGCCCCACCGGGAATTGGCAAACCTTGAAAATAATCAGATTTATTTTTATCGATGTTAGCGTTGAAGCGGGCCAATCTTAGAGCTCCACAGAGCATAAAAAAGAAAGCGGCAACCATTCCTGGTCTTCCGGCCTCACTTAAAAAACGGAAATAATAAACAATGGCAGGAGTGACTCCGAAAGAAACAAGATCACTCATGGAGTCGAACTGTTCCCCGAATGCAGATTGAGTATTAGTCATGCGTGCCACACGGCCATCGACCATATCAAACACAGCACCCAGAACGATGAACATGCAGGCCTTATAAAACTCGCCATGAAAACCATTTAAGATAGCAGCGAAACCGCACGCCATATTCAAAGCAGTAAAAGTGTTAGGTAAAAAGAAGGCCCATCTACGATTCTCAATCAACATGAATTCAGTCCTTATTTAATATCTTTCAGCGCAGCGATAACTGTTTGACCGGGTACCACGCGCTCTTTTTCAAATACTAATATATCGCTATTTTGCGGAAGATAAATTATTAAAGTTCCCCCATAAGGGTAAAATCCAAAACAAGCTGCCCCTCTACCACGGTCTCCAGATTTCAGCCAGATGGAAGGCCTGATACCATAGCTACAATCAATGAAGCGCATTAAAGATTTCGCCTGATTCTTTGAAGTCAGAATAAAATCCGTATGGGCGAGCTCTGCGACGGGGTAATAAAAAGCCTGAGATTCAGAATTTCTCGGGATCTTCTTGCCCCGGTTGGCCTTTAAATAACTAACTTCGCCGGCAGTGGGAAGATAGAGTCCCTTCTCGTCCCATGGACCGATAGAGATGCGAACCTCATGGGTTACGCCAACTTCATCCCAAGTTGATGTGTCTCTTCTGATGGATTCAACAACGCCGTGTACAGGCGAGAGGAAAATCTCGCCATTGTTTTTTAATGTATCTCTATAGGGAATGGACGCGCGTCTAAGTGCAAAAAAAACGGTTAATAGAATAACACTGACTAAGATCTTGTAACCCAGAGTCCAGTTCCAGAGGCCATAACCCCAAAGGATCAAAAAGCCGTAAACCAGTTCTGTGGGTAAAAACGTAAAGCGCTTCATATACTCACTTTAAACTCATCCTCAGGCGCTCTAAAGTAAAATGAATCCACTTTCGTTTGAGAATTTATGATTGATCTGAAAATAATTTCTGACTTAACTTTGAGCAGCTCGTGGGTAGTTAAGGTCTTTTCCAGGAGGTTGCGTGAAAAATCATCAATGGCCGAATCAGAATGAATATAAAAATTAGACTTATCAACAGTCTTTAGAAATTGCTCAAGGTCTTTGGCAGCAACCAGTTCGTTGCGAACAGCATTTCCATCCCAAAAATGGAAAAAGTATTCTCCCCGGTAAGCCTTAGTCATCCACACGCCGGATGCAACCCCTGAGAGTGCTGGTATACTATAACTCAGAAATGAATAGTGCTTAATTCCAGAAAAGATCAGGACGTCAGCAAACCCCTCTGAAAGCCTTAAGCCCGTATAAAAACCGGGGCCCGCGACTGAAATGATGGTCGTTAAATCATTCACTTTCAAATCAGCGGACTTTAATATGTTGTGAGTTTCTTTTTGAATAATAGAAGAAGCTTTCTGACCGGAAAACTTCTCAAAATTAATCCAACCGAGATTAGGATCGAGAAGTCCCAGCGTGATATCGTAAGTAGAATCAATAAATAATAAAGCCAATTTTAAAACAATCTTGTTATGTCGTTAAAAAGTGCAATAAAGATTAAGAAGAACAATAAAGAAACCCCTACTCGTTGTGCGATCTCTATTTTGCGTCTTGAAAGTGGTCCACCATTTATAGTTTCAAATAATAGAAACATTATATGTCCGCCATCAAGAACAGGTATCGGGAATAGGTTGATCACACCAAGGTTAATAGAAATGATCGCCATCAGTCGAAAGAACATGGATAGGCTGATATTAAACGAATCAGAAGCCACTTTACCAATCGCCAGTGGTCCACCAATGTTGTTCAATGAAACTTCACGTGTGATCAGCTTTTTATAACCATTAAATGTCTTAATGACACCATCCCAGGTACGGGTAAAGGCACCTGTTAAGGCTGCGCCAAAACTATCTGCTTTTGAGATGATTAGTTTAGGCGGAATATATTCAACACCACTTTCAATACCTATTATTTTTGTTTTCTTTTTATCGATTTCTTTTACTTCAGGAATTATTTGTTTTGCTACTTCCTTACCATCCGAAATAATCGTGATGTTAACTGCTTTGCCGTCTTCAAACTTTTGAAGCGTCACCCTTAGCTCTTCGAAGCTTCTCAATGAAATACCCTCAAGCTTCAGAAGAATATCATCCTTCTTGATTCCGGCCTTGTCAGCTGGAGAAGACATGACGACATTTTTAACTGTTAGATCCAAAGGATAAAAACCGAGGCCAATAAGAATATCCAAAAGATTTCTGTTCGGATCTGCAGAGATTAAAGACTCACTTGCAGGATCGATTTCAATTTTGTCATCCACCTGTTTATAGTTATAAAGATAAGCGGTACCGGAAAAGACAGAAGAAATCTCTTCAAAGGAAGGAGTGAAATCTGTTGGTTTCTGGCTCAATGAAATATAAAAACGCTCACCCTTGGCATTCGTGACGATTGGTTGCTTTACGACAGAGACTAGACCAACAAATGCTTCAATGAACGGCTCAAGACCCATGTCCACAGGCATTTCAACTTTTTGATCGGCCCGCTTAACGGTTATTTTCTCAATTTTAGAACCCTTAATGTTGAAATCATCAAAACTCAAAATTTTCTCATCATTAATTCCAACCAGAACGTCCCCTGTTCGCAGACCTTTCTGGTAGAGCACTGATTTTTCTGTGACAAGTCCAACCTTGGTTTCTGGGACTTTTTCACCACCAGCAAGAAGGCCTACATAAAGAAAATAAGCGAGGATTAAATTTGCAAGAGGTCCGCCGAATACGATCCAAAATCTAGCGATCTTGCTCTTGTGATTGAAGGCTACTTTCTTTTCTTCATCAGTAAGTGGTGTTTCAGCAAAAGGGTCATCTCCGAACATTTTAACGTAACCACCAAGAGGAATGATGGAAATGGCGTATTGAGTGCCATTACGGACGTGCTTAAAAATTTTTGGACCAAAACCAATAGAGAAGACTTCAACTCTTACACCAAATAAACGGGCAAAAAAGAAGTGACCTAACTCATGAAAGAAAATAAGTGGTCCTAAAAATATGATAAAGATTAAAATGCCTTGAAGCATAGGGAGTCCTTGTTAAAAATTTGCCATCAAAAAGAAGGCATAAAAAGGCGCAACGAAGAGCAAGCTATCCACTCTGTCATAAACGCCACCGTGACCAGGGATGAGAGAAGAACTGTCTTTAATCTCAAACTGACGCTTGAGTTTCGACTGAACCAAATCCCCTATTTGAGAACTGCACGCAATTAACGTGAAGAAAAAAATCATGGCAGGTGTCACGTGAGAAATAAAATGGGTCCAGAAAAAATAGGTCGTGAGTACCGAGAAAAAAACGCCACCGATGGCACCCTCTACTGTTTTCTTCGGACTCACAGACTCCCAGAGTTTGTGCTTGCCAAATTTCTTTCCCGTGAAAAAGGCAGCTGTGTCCACCATGAAGTTTAATATCATGAGGCCAACGAGAAACATCTTCCAATTGTCTAAATGAATAATATAACTAAGGCAAAGAAGAGGAATAAGAATAATCAACCCTGTTAGCCATGAGGTCGCTCTAAATACGGCCAGAAGTGTTTCTGATTTATTATAAACCAAAAACAAATAACCCAAGAGCAACAGGTTAAGAACGATGCCGGTGGAATTCCAAAAACTAAAAGAAGATTGGCTTATCTGATAGAAATTAAAGAAGTAGTAACCAGCAATATAAAAACTCTGCGCCAGAAAATACTTTTTAGAATTTCGTCTTTGGTCATAAAAATTGATGATTAATTCATCGATGACCAATAGACCAATGACGCCAATAAAAACAAGGCAAGCCTTTGGTCCACTGACGACACTTGAAATAACAATCAGGAGAAGAATTAGACCAGAAATGATCCGTGTTTTTGTATTAGACATTAGGAATTGATCCCTTTCAGAAAAGACGCCTTATTTGATTCAGCTCTTTCCACGGAATCAACTAAACCATTTTGCACGCTGACGTTACCAAAGCGACGTTCGCGGCTGGAAACGTTTTGAATAATTTTCTTGAACTCTCCGGCAGTAAAATCAGGCCACTTAGTTGGAGTAAAATACAGCTCCGCATAAGCCATTTGCCACAGAAGGAAATTAGAAATTCTCTGATCTCCGCCGGTTCTGATCATCAGATCAACATCTCCGGCTTCAGGTCGGTACATAAGTGAGCTCAGATCTGCCTCAGTCATTTCAACACCAGGATGAGAAGACTGGAACAAATTAATAGCCCTTAGAATTTCTGCTCGACCACCATAGCTAAAAGCAAAAGTTAAATTCAGACCAGTTGAATTCTTGGTAAGTTCTTCAATTTCTTTAATGAGATTGAGCGTATCGACTGGCAAATTTTGAATATCACCAATCACCTTGAACTTAATATTGTTTGCGAGAATTTTTTGTTTTTCTTTTTGAAGAAACTTTTTTAGTAACTTAAAAAGCGTTGAAACTTCTTCTAAAGGACGACTCCAGTTTTCAGTTGAGAAAGCATAAAGAGTAAGTGCTTTTATGCCCAACTCATCTGCAGACTGAACGATTTCCGAAACAACAGCAGATCCTCTGACATGTCCCCAGATACGTGGACGGAAACGTTGGTTGGCCCAACGTCCATTCCCATCCATAATAATAGCGACGTGTTTGATTTGTGCCATATTAAACAGTCAGAAGTTCTTTTTCTTTAGCATCAACGATTTTATCAACTTCTTTAATGAAATTGTCAGTGATCTTCTGAATTTCTTCCTGAATCTTTTTGGATTCATCTTCCGAGATTTTTTTATCTTTCTCGTTAGCCTTAACTTTATCATTTTGCTCACGACGAACATTTCGGATCGCAACTTTAGCATCTTCGCCAAGCTTCTTAACATCCTTAACGTATGACTTACGCTTATCTTCAGTCAGGGCTGGAAAAGAAATTCGAATTAAATTCCCGTCATTACCAGGAGTAAGCCCGATATTGGCGCCAAGGATAGCCTTTTCAATTGAACCGATAAGAGTTTTATCAAATGGTTGAATTTGAAGAAGGCGGGCTTCCGGAGTAGAAATCTGTCCCATATTTTTAATAGGAGTCGGAGTGCCGTAGTAGTCGGCCATAATTCCATCAAGAACTGAAGCTGTAGCACGGCCAGTTCTGACTTTTGTCATTTGGTTTTGAAGCGACTTAATCGCTTTGTTCATATGTTCATCAAGAATAGGTTTTAGCTCTTTGATCATAACCTGGATCTCCTTACATTTTTTTCGTTACTAGTGTTCCAATCTTTTCGCCATTGACGACTTTGGCGATATTTCCTTCTTCAAACATATTGAAAACAACTATGTCCATGTTGTTATCCATGCAAAGAGTGATCGCTGTAGAGTCCATGACTTTAATATCTTTATTAAGAACGTCGATATACGACAGAGTCTCAAATTTTTTCGCATCTTTAAATTTCATAGGGTCTTTATCGTAGATCCCATCAACTTTTGTTGCTTTCATGATCAAATCTGCATGCATTTCATTTGCTCTAAGGGCTGCAGTTGTATCAGTCGTGAAATAGGGATTTCCAGTGCCAGCGGCAAAGATCACCACTCGTTTTTTCTCGAGGTGGCGCACAGCACGTCTACGGATATAAGGCTCTGCCACTTCCTGCATGGCAATCGCCGAGAGGACTCGTGTGTATACATTTTGTTTTTCAAGGGCATCTTGAAGCGCTAGTGAGTTAATCACTGTCGCCATCATTCCCATGTAATCTGAAGTCGCGCGGTCCATCCCCGAAGTTGCACCAGCAACACCACGGTGGATATTTCCTCCGCCAACAACAATCGCAATTTCACAGCCAGTTTTTTGGAGCGATGCGATTTCAGAGCTAATTTTAGTGAGGACATCTCCGGAAATACCGTGTCCTTGGTCACCAGCAAGAGCTTCGCCTGAGAGCTTAATTAAAACGCGTTTGTATTTCATTGGTACCTTTAAATACAAAGAGGGGACTTTTTAAAGTCCCCTCTTCTTAAAATCTTTTCAGGAATTAATTTTGTCCTGATGACAATCGTGCAACTTCCGCAGCGAAGTCATCTTCTTTTTTCTGGATACCTTCACCAAGGTTGAACTTAACAAACTTAGTAACCTTGATTGAAGCACCAACTGTTTTAGAAGTTGCTTCAACTAACTTACCTACAGTTGTGTCCGGGTCCATTACGAAGGCTTGTTCATAGAGACAAACATCTGAAGCAAGTTTTGCAAGCTTACCTTTTACGATATTTGGAATCATCGCTTCTGGCTTACCTTGCTCTTTTAATTGAGCAGCATAAATTTCGGCTTCTTTTGCTTTGAAATCTTCATCTATTTCATTGGCATTAAGGAACTGAGGATTTGCAGCAGTAATGTGCATACAAAGATTTTTAACCATTTCTTTGAATGTTTCATTGCTGTTTACATCTTTATCAGTTTCAACCTTACAAATAACTCCAATTTTTCCAGAGTGAACGTATGAACCAATCATTCCGTTTTCTGTCAAAGTCATTAGTTCAAAACGACGAATATCAATTTTTTCGCCAATTTTAATTGTTAACTCAGAAATAAGATCCTGAACTGTTCCACCAGTCGCTGTTTTACAAGCAAGCAAAGCAGGAATAGTTGTAACGTTGTTATCAATGGCGACATTGATTGCAGTTGAAGATAACTTTTGGAAATCTTCATTTTTTGCAGCAAAGTCAGTTTCAATATTTACTTCGATTACTGCAGCAGTTTTGCCTTTAACAACGGCCATAACCACACCTTCAGCAGCAATTCTTGATGACTTCTTAGCTGCAGCCGCAAGGCCTTTAGCACGAAGAAAATCAACTGCTTTCTGGTAGTCACCAGCACATTCATCAAGAGCTTTTTTACAATCCATCATTCCTGCGCCAGTAGACTCACGAAGATTTTTTACGTCAGTAGCTGTATATGCCATGGTAATATCCTTTAAATTTTAAGAATTAAGCTTCAGTTTCGTCAGAACCTTGAAGATCAATGTCCTTCTCGTATTTAGCAAGAATTTCATTCTCAAGGGCCATATCACGATTGTCTTCAGAACCATCATCTTTACGAGCTTTGCTTCCGCCTTCAGTAATAGCGTTAGAAAAGTAGTCTAAGAAAAGAGTGATTGATTTAAGTGCATCATCATTTCCTGGAACTACATATTCAATTCCAGTTGGGTCACAGTTTGTATCTGTGATTGCAACTACAGGAATACCAAGAACGTTAGCTTCTTTAACTGCAATGTGCTCATTGTTTGGATCGATGATGAAGATAGCTCCTGGAAGCTTTCTCATATTCTTGATACCACCAAGGTTTTTCTCAAGCTTAGCTACTTCTTTCTCTACGTTAGATTGCTCTTTTTTAGTAAGAAGTTTGTAATCACCGTTTTCTTTCATCTTTTCAACTTTACGTATTTTATCGATAGAAAGAGCAATAGTTTTGTAGTTTGTAAGCATTCCGCCCAACCAACGTGAAGTCACGTGGAAAGCTCCGCAAGACTCAGCAGTTTTCTTAACCATATCTGCAGCTTGTCTTTTTGTTCCTACGAAAAGAACTGACTTACCTGATGCAGAAGTTTTCTTCAAAAACTCATAAGCTTTTTCGGCCATAGGAAGTGTTTGCTGAAGATCGATGATGTAGATTCCGTTACGTTCACCGTAAACGTACTTCTTCATCTTTGGGTTCCACTTGTGAGTTTGGTGACCGAAGTGTGCTCCGGCTTCAAGCAATTGCTTGACTGATAAATTAGACATAGAAATCTCCTCTGGTGGTTATTATCGAATCACTTTTTGCCATCAATTACGATGGACCTACCAGTTAAAGTGATTAGATTTCCCCTTATGGGGATGTTAAAAAACGGGTCACATGTAGATAACACATGGACCCGTTTACGACAAGATTATTGAGAGTGAAATCAAGGCATTGAATCGTTCGGCGGAGGGACTAAAACCTTACGTGGCTTTGACCCTTGAGTGGGCCCCACGACGCCATTACTTTCCATTTCTTCTATTAAGTTAGCAGCTCTGTTATATCCAACACCTAAGCGGCGTTGAAGGAAAGAGGCACTTGCTACGCGATGTGTCGCCACGCAACGAACAGCATCATTGTATTTGTCATCTTTGAGCGAACCCTCACCATCAGTAGTGACACCTTCAGTATCCGTGTCGGCTACACCATTATTCTGGATAAACTCCATCGCTTCTGTATCAAACTGGGCCGGTAAAGTGGCCAGTTTATCAACAAGTCTTTCGATCTCATCTTCATCAACATAAGCCGAGTGCATACGAAGGATATCGATTCCTTGTTTAAAGAGCATATCCCCTTTACCAAGAAGTTTCTCAGCACCCATTCCATCTAGAATTACTCTTGAATCAATATTAGTGAAAACTCTAAATGAAACTCGAGTTGGAAAGTTGGCCTTGATTACGCCTGTGATGATGTCTGTAGATGGTCGCTGGGTCGCAAGGACAATATGTATTCCCGAAGCACGAGCCTTCGCCGCCAATCTTGAAATCGCGACTTCAATTGCTTTTCCAGATTTTGAAAGCATGAGATCAGCAAACTCATCTACCACTACCACGATAAAAGGCAATTCGAAGTCCACCACTTCAGCATCTGGATAATATTTATTAACTTTAGCCGTCAATTCAGGACCAGCGACTTTCATTTTCTTATTGAAGCCATCAATGTTTTTAACGCCGAAATCTTTAAGAAGTGTATAGCGTCTCTCCATCTCCTCAATAGCCCACAGAAGTGCCGCAGACGCAACTTCAGCATTAGTCACAACTGGCATGATCAAGTGAGGTAAACGGGCATAGAGTGCCAATTCGAGCTGTTTTGGATCCAGCATGATCAAACGAAGTTTCTTGGGAGAAAATTTCACAATAAGTGAAACTAGAAGAGTATTAATGAAAACTGATTTACCTGCTCCGGTTGTACCCGCAACTAATAAGTGCGGAGTTGCCGCAAGATCGATAACTGCCGGATCACCGTAAGCATCTTTACCCATGGCGATTGGAAGTCGATAGCTTGGGTTATTGAACAATGGTGATTTTAATACTTCATCTAAATAAATAACTTCGCGGGGATTTCTAGGAACCTCTAAACCGATCGTCGATTTACCTTTCATTGGATAAACCATTCGAATTGGGGCTCCCATTAAAGCGAGAGAGAGATCATCAGTGCGGTTAATAACCCCTGCCACTTTTACACCGGCACCCAATTCAAGTTCAAAAGTATCTACTACCGGACCTTTAAGCACATTTACAATCTGTGCAGTAATATTAAACTCTTTGAGTTTCTCTTCAATCGCACGGGCAGTTTTTTCAAAATAATGGTCTTCAGGATCTTTAAATACTTTAGTTTGGTTTTTAGGAGCGATACAGCTAATCAATTCTTCAGCGTCAAAAAATTTATCCTCAGGAGCTTGTCTTTTAACCTGAAACGGACTTTCAACTTCTTCAAATTCATCTTCTGATTCTTCCTCATCCATTTCATCAATCTGAGAATCATCAAATTCTTCATCTTCAGTAACATCATCAACTTCATCAGTGATTGAATCATCTTCAATTTCTTCGCTCTCTTCAAATTCTTCCTCAACTTCAACATCGGCTACCGCCTCTGTTTTATCTAGAGGGTAAGAGCGCTTCACATCTGTGAACTTAGGTGAATCAGTAATTTTAAGTTTACTCGCCACAGGAGTAGCGGCCACTTCCTGGCTTCGCAATCTGGCAATGAGGGCGTTAATTTTTGGCTTTAATGAAGTGAGATATTTTTTTGCATCAAAGGATTTAATCGCGGAGTAGTCTGCATTTTTAATCATCGCCATTAAGACGAGTGTCTTTTTCCAGATATAGTTACAAGTTTTAAAGAATTTTTTCTCAGACACGAGATAGAAAAAACTAGCTCCTAATAAAAAAACAGAACTCAGGGCACTTAGTAGACTGATATTTTCTTTAAGTAAAAAGAATAGCCCTTCGCCCAGGGTTTCGGGCAAAAGCAAATAACAAAGCAAAAGTGTAAGGGGCAAAAGTACCGCAATAACGGCCTGATTTTTAACATCTTTCTTTTTGTTGAAAACAAATGAGTGAAGAATAGCAAAAGTCACAAAAGAAACTGTGACCCAAATTCCACACCAGTAACCAAAGTTAGCAAGAAGGGTAAAAAAGTAATAAGTGAAAAAATTGATGGATTGATTTTGGTAGGTGATTTCGTAGTAGTTATCAGGCAGTGAATCACGATAATAAAAATATACGAGATTCAAAGTAGTTAGAATAAACAAAGAATAGAGCTGAGCTCTTAAGATTTTTTTTTCCATACCTAAATTGTAGGGAGCGTTAAGAAGAAGTGCAAGATAGAAGGCTTAGAATATTGCAAGATTATCGAAGCTGTGCGGCATTTAAAAAGATCTGTCTAAAATAAAAAAGCCCTCTTTCGAGGGCTTTTTTTTATAATTAGAGGGTGCATCTTGCTATTCTGACACCAAGTTCCCCTGGCACTACCTTCGCCGCAAATGAGCTTGACTTCCAGGTTCGAGATGTTACTGGGTATTTCCTCATCGCTATCGACACACCCAAACTGTATTTCAATTTAGGTAAGATCTTTTACAATCACAAAACAAGATAAGCAAGAAAGAATTTGAACCATGTAGTTCCAGATAAAAAACTTCTCTCAAATAAATTTAAGAGACAAGAAAATAAAGCAAAACGGGTTATTAGTATTGGTCAGCTGAACATATTGCTATGCTTACACACCCAACCTATCAAGCTCGTAGTCTACAAGCACCCTTAATAGATATCTAATCTTGAGGAGGGTTTCCCACTTAGATGCTTTCAGTGGTTATCCCGTCCAAACTTAGCTACCCGGCGATGCAGTTGGCACCACAACCGGTACACCAGAGGTTTGTCCAACCCGGTCCTCTCGTACTAAGGTCAGATCCTCGCAAATATCTTACGCCCACGGAGGATAGAGACCGAACTGTCTCACGACGTTCTGAACCCAGCTCGCGTACCGCTTTAATTGACGAACAGTCAAACCCTTGGGACCTGCTCCAGCCCCAGGATGCGATGAGCCGA